>VOFK01002874.1_pt1 | contig 396214 bp, 418 predicted proteins | sample 5384121 | NCBI WGS metagenome assembly VOFK01 (sample SAMN12384730, study PRJNA508395) | human gut metagenome | isolation source: healthy gut J | host: Homo sapiens | reverse complement strand
TGCGGAACATTTGTTATTATACTGCGTTATGCCAGCTATGTCAAGCACTAATTTCAACTTTTTCAAGTTTTTTCAGCGCCTTCCAGCTGCCTCCCCCGCAGCCGCCGCCTCTCGACGACTTTGTTACTTTACCACACCACGCCCCTCCTGTCAATACTTATTTTTACTTTTTTTAATCCCTGCCTTCACTTACACTAATGTCACACGCTATACACTTCCCTTTTGGGCAAAAACGTGCTATTATACGATAGGATTTATAATAGTATTTAATGTATATGTGAGGTCCTTATGTCTGCATTTTTTTCAAACTTGGCAACTGCGCTGCCCGCGGCTCTATGGGTGGGGCGGATCGTGCTGTTGGCGGCGGCGGCGTGGGTACTGCTGCGCTGCGGCATTTCCCTGCTTGGCAATCGTGAGGCGCCGGAGGTGTGGGGCTTTGTCAGCCTCTCCAACGGCGCCCGGTATGATCTGACTCATTGGGAGAACATGGTGGGCCGGATGCGCAGCGCCGATGTGCGGGTGAACTTCCCTTCCGTGTCCCGGTGCCACGCCGCCATCTGCCGGGATGACCGGGGCCAATGGACGGTGTACCCGGTGAACCGCAGCAGTGGGGTTCTGCTCAACGGGGAGCGCACCTTGGCCGCAGCTTCACTGAAGGCGGGGGATTGCATCGCCGTGGGCGGCGTGGAGATGTACTTCTTCCCCTCCACGGAATCCGATGAGGCCAAGGTGGCCCGGCGGCGGGTGGAGGAGCAGCGGCACCGGCGCACCTCCCAGGCGGGGACTCTGGTGCTGGTGAACGTATGCCAGGCCCTCCTGTTTCTGCAGGTATTTCTCACGGCTCAGGCGGAGGATCGGCTGCCCATGGGGGTTGCCTTTGGGGGCTTGGCGCTGCTGTCCTGGGTCCTGTACGGCATATATCGAGCAGCCCAGCGATCCGCTTATGAGCTGGAGTCTCTGATTTTCCTGCTTATCAGCATAGGCGCGGCGGTAACGGCCGCCTACGACCCGGCATCTCTCTATAAGCTGCTCATTACCGTGGTCATGGGCATGGTGCTGTTTCTGGCAATGAGCGGGGTGCTGCGGGATCTGCATCTATCCATCCGGGCCCGGTGGCCGGTGGCCATTGCCGCCGGGGCGCTGCTGGCCTTTAACGTGGTGCTGGGCGAGCGCATCTTCGGCGCGAAAAACTGGATCTCCATCGGCCCCCTCTCCTTTCAGCCCTCAGAGCTGGTGAAGATCGCCTTTATCCTGGCCGGGGCCGCCACCCTGGATCGGCTGTTCGCCAAGCGGAACCTGGTCTTCACCATTCTGTTTTCCGCCTATTGCGTGGGATGCCTGGCACTGATGAGTGACTTCGGCACGGCGCTGATCTTTTTCGTGGCCTTTTTATGCATCGCCTTCCTGCGCACCGGTGACCTGCCGTCCATCGCCATGATGGTGGCGGCGGCGGCCTTTGGCTGCGGGATCATCCTGCGCTTCAAGCCCTACATCGCCGACCGCTTCGCCGCCTGGCGGCACGCCTGGGATTACGCCCAGGACATAGGCTATCAGCAGACCCGGACCATGAGCGCCATGGCCTCGGGAGGGCTGTTCGGAGTGGGGCCGAAGGATGGCTGGCTCAAATATGTGGGTGCAGCCAACACGGACCTGGTATTCGGCGTAGTGGGTGAGGAGTTCGGCTTCCTGCTGGCCCTGTGCTGTGTGGCAGCACTGGTGATCCCCATTGTATTCACCCTGCGCTGCGCCGCTGCGGCCCGCTCCTCCTTCTACACCATTCTTTCCTGCGCCACCGCCGCCATGCTGGTGTGTCAGATGGCGCTGAATGTGCTGGGCGCAGTGGATCTGCTGCCACTGACAGGAGTGACCTTTCCCTTTGTATCCATGGGGGGATCCAGCATGATCTCCTGCTGGGGGCTCATGGCCTATCTGAAGGCCGCCGACACCCGGCAGAACGCCAGCTTCGCCCTGCGGCTGAGCAAGCTGGCTCCGCAGCAGCAGGAGAAGAGCCGCGCCTGCACCCAAGGCCCGGCCCAAGGCTCCGCAAGAGGGCTTTTTCGCCGGCCGGCCGGACATTCCGGTGGATAAGATTTTCGGAAAGGAGGAGGACAAGTGAAGCAGGTCAAGCAGCGGACACTCCTTATTTATATATTACTGATCCTGTTTGTGGCGGGGCTGGTCCTGTATACCGCGCGCTATGTGGCTTTGGGCAGCCGCTGGGCCTCCTTCCCCGGAAATCTGAGTGCATATGATAGCGGCATACCGGTTTTGGGACAGATTTTGGACCGCAGCGGCGTTGTGCTGTACGATGCGGCCCAGGGGGCATACAGTGACGACGACACTCTCCGCCGGGCCACCCTGCACGCCGTAGGGGACAGGGAGGGGAACATCTCCACCTCCGCCCTGCAGAGCTTTCAGAAGCAGCTCATCGGCTACCGCCTGCTCACCGGCACCGCCGGCGGCGGCGGGCGGGTGTATCTGACCCTGGACAGCCGATTGCAGACGGCGGCCTATGAGGCCCTGAACGGTGCCAAGGGTACCATCGGTGTATACAACTACCAAACCGGCGAAATCCTTTGCATGGTGTCCTCCCCCAGCTTTGACCCCGCGGATCCCCCGGAGATCCGGGATGGGGACACGCAATATGACGGCGTATATCTGAACCGTTTCCTTTCCTCCGCCTTTACCCCCGGCTCCGTTTTTAAGGTGGTCACTGCGGCTGCCGCCCTGGAAAAGCTGGAGGGTGTGGCAAGCCGCACCTTCCACTGCAGCGGCAGCGTCACCATCGGCGGCGACACCATCACCTGCCCCTATGTCCACGGGGATATGGACTTTTCACGGAGCCATGGCAAACTCCTGCAACTGCGTTTTTTTTGCCCAACTGGCCGTGGAGCTGGGAGGGGGACACCCTCTCCAGCTACGCGCAGCAGGCCGGGCTGCTGGATGACGGCAGCGTCAGCGGCATCGACACCGCCGCCGGGACCTACGTTATCAGCGAAAATGACAGCGAAGTGGGCTGGTCCGGCGTGGGCCAGTACGAGGATCTGGCAAATCCCTGCGCCCTGATGACCATGATGGGCGCCATCGCCGGCCGGGGCAGCGCCCGGGAGCCGTATCTGCTGGGTAAGGTCACGTCCATGACCGGCACGGCGGCCCGCAGCACCGGCACCTCCGGGACGATGCACCTGTGGAACGCCGACACCTGTCAAGCTCTGGCCGACATGCTGCGCAACAACGTCACGGAAACCTATGGCCAGAGCCGCTTTGGTGACCTGCCGGTGTGCGCCAAATCCGGCACCGCCGAGGTGGGGCAAGGCAAGGCGCCTCACAGCTGGTTTGCCGGATTCGTGGACAGCGACGACCTGCCCCTGGCCTTTGTAGCGCTGGTGGAAAACGGCGGCGGCGGCAGCGCCGTAGCCGGCAGCGCCGCAGCCCAGGTGCTGCGCACGGCGGCAGAGCTGCTGTAAGCACTCTTCTCCTCTTGCCGCGCATCGGTAGGGGCAGCGTCACCGCCGGCCCCTATCAACTATTCCCTCTCCTCTTTTCTTGATAAAAAAACGGCCCCCCGGGCCGTTTTTTTATCCTTATTTTACCTATGCCTCTGCTTTTTCCACGGCAAAGCCATATACTGCGCCGTTTTGAGCATCGGTCATATCCACGCCGGTGGCGGCATACTGTCCGTCGATGTAAAAGGCCCAGTATGTGCCGTCCGTGTCATAGTCCGCGGTAATGCCGATGACCTCCTTGATATACAGACCGTAGTCGCTCTCCTCGCCGCTGATGATGTTCAGGGCCTGCAGGGCCGCGCCCACGGTTTTTTCATCGGTTTTCACAGTGAAGTCCGTTTTGGTGCCCTGGCCGTCCGTCACCTCTACGGTAAAGGCCGTTGCGCCCTGGCCCAGGGTCTCGCCGTCCTTCACACCCACAGTGTTCTTGCCTGTGGCAATAGGCGTGGGCTTTGCACAGGCGCACAGGGTCAGCGCCATGGCCAAAGCCAGTAAAAAGGCTAATATTTTTCTCATTTTTTTCAAGAATAGCACCTCCTTTTTCTCCTGCAGTATAACACGTCCATCGCCTCTTGACAACAGGAAAAAACAATGTTATAGTGGTGCCACAATCCAAGGGGTGCTGGCGCATGCCGGCTGAGATGGGCGTATAGCCGCCCGGTCCCTCGAACCTGATCCGGGTAATGCCGGCGTAGGAATGCGCACATACTGTCTTTTCGTTCCGCATTGCGACGCCTGCATGGCTCGCCATGCGGGAATTTTTTTATTGGAGGATGCAACATGAAAAACACAAAAACCAAAATGCTTTGCGAAGCCGCCATTTTCATTGCCATGGCGGAAATTCTGAGCCTTATCAAGCTCTATGAGTTCCCCAACGGCGGCTCCGTGACCCTGGAGATGCTGCCCATTATTCTGTTCGCCGCTCGGTACGGCTGCGGCTGGGGCGCCGGTGCCGGCCTGGTATACGGTGCGATCACCTACCTCATCGGCAACAAGTTCTCCATCGATTGGACCACCATCATCTGCGACTACTTCCTGGCCTTTGTGGCCCTGGGCTTCGGCGCAGGCCTGCTGTCCCGCCGGAAGTGGAGCGTGTATTACGGCACCCTCATCGGCGGCGTGCTGCGCTTTTTGGTCCACTTTTTCATCGGCGCCGTGGTGTGGGGCGTCTATATGCCCGACGAGTTCTTCGGCATGACCATGACCAGCCCGTGGTTTTACTCCCTGCTCTACAACGGAAGCTACATGCTGCCCAGCATCATCCTGTGCGTGGTGGTATTTGCCCTGCTGTATAAGCCGCTGAAGAAATACTTCACCTCCGCCGATCTATTGATTCAAAAATAAAAACCGCCCCGAAGAAAAAAACTGTTGACAAACCTCTCAAATCCTGTATAATAGTTTTTGTTCTTCGGGACACAGCGGGATTGTGTAAAGGTAGCACAGCGGACTCTGACTCCGTATGTGAGGGTTCGAATCCTTCTCCCGCTGCCAACATAGGATTGCTATTTTAACAAAAATAGCAATCCTATATTTTTTTCCTGAAATGCTGATAATACCGCAACAAGAAGGCATGAAAAGACAGCCGCTTGCAGCGGCTGTCTGAAGTGGTAATGCAGCCTCAAACCACCAGTAAACTGGTGGCTTGAGGCTGTCGATAGTGATAGGATTTGCGATAACAGTAAGGAAAGGAGTGTGAGGGAAAGGCAGGAAGGGTGTCTCTCCCCGCTAAAATCCGTAGTTTTTTGAAGCTTTTTCAAGGCTTCAAAAGCTTAGCAGCGGGGCAAAAAACTATTTCGGCACGCTGAAACCACCAGTTAACTGGTGGTTATGATTTTGACTGGGGCTATTTTACATCAGACCGCATTGGAAGCCCGGCCCGGCACAAGGCCGGACCGGGATCCGGCGCCGGCAGACGCCAGCACCATTTGCTGAGGAATTCAGTGAGGAGTAAACACACAAAACGCAGGAAATATCAGTAAATGGGTTAGGGTTATCACTGTGTCGTGCTGCGTCAGCCATTACTTTGCGGCTTTTTTGGCCTCCTTGGCAGCCCTGTCAGCCAGGTAGTACATACCGGGCGTGTTGTAATACTCCGTCTGCAGGTCCTTCACCTGCTTGCACATGAACACCAGGCCAATCATGTTCAGAATGACGACCACGGCCAGGAAGCCGTCAAGGATCATATACATGGTGGTCACGTTGGAGAACGCGCAGGCGATGCAGATGAACAGGGGATAAATATACACCCACACCTTGGAGAACTTACGGCCGAACAGGATCTCAGCCTGAATCTGGCCGAAGAAGCCAGCGGAGATAATCGTGGAGAACACAAACAGGAACACCGTGACAGCGACGAAGATAGCTCCGAAGTTGCCGAACACGGACTGGAAGGCAGCCAGTGCCAGCTGGCCGGAGCTCAGACCCTCCTGGGTCCACACGCCGGAGCACAGAACGGTCAGAGAGGTAATGGTGCAGATGACGATGGTATCCATAAAGACCTCAAAGATACCGAACTGAGCCTGACGGATGGGGTGATCCGTATCGGCGGTGCAGTGACCGGCGATGGTGGAGCCCACGCCCGCCTCATTGGAGTACACACCGCGGGCAGCGCCCCAGCGGATAGCCGCCATGATGGTGGCACCGGCGAAGCCGCCCACAGCAGCGCGGCCGGTGAAGGCATCCTTAAAGATCATGCCGAAGACAGCAGGGATCTCGCCCACGTTGGTGAAGATGATGACCAGAGCGCCCACCACATACAGGCAGGCCATCACGGGCACCAGGATATCGGTGACGCTGGACACACGCTTGAAGCCGCCGGCCAGGATCACGCCCACCAGAACAGCAATGATGATACCGGTGATCGTCTGGTTTGCGCCGAACACGTTGAACTGCTCAGCAGCGGAAACGCCCTGAGAGGCCAGGGAGGGAACCAGCTCGATCATGAAGAAGAAGGCATAGCCGACGCCGAACACAACGCCGATCTTCTTGCCCAGGCCACGCAGATAGTAAGCCGGGCCGCCGACCCACTCGCCCACGTCGTTTTTACGGCGGTACTTGATGCCCAGCGCAACCTCGCAGTACTTGGTGCACATACCGAGGATGGCCAGAACCCAAATCCAAAACACGGCGCCGGGGCCACCCAGGGCGATGGCCACGGGCACACCAACGATGTTGGAGGCGCCAACGGCGCAGGCCAGTGCCGCAAATGCGGCGGAAATGGGACGAACCTTGCCCTCCTCCTTCTTGGCAAACATCTTACCGAAGGTCTGGCTCATGGCGTAGCCAAAGTGACGGATCTGAGGGAAGCCCAAATAGATGGTCAGGAACAGACCGCCGCCGCCGATGAGGATCAGAATAGGAATGCCCCAGAACCAGTTGCCAAAATCTTGAATAACTTTCAATATAGCCATACTTTTCTCCTTTTCCATACATAATAGGTGACTTTCTCTGCGGTTTTGCTTGTGGTTGTGCGTTTGTGTGCTTTGTGCTTGTGCGCTTGGGGCAGGGGCCTCAGCTCAGCAGACGTTTCACCGTTTCATAGGTGATATTGGGGACGTTCTGAAACGTCTGCCGCATATCCACGCGCTCGGTGAGCATGTGTCCGTCACGACCAAAGGTACCAATATTGACAACGGGGACGTCGATCTGACGGATCTTATCCACCGGGTGCGTGTATTTCACGCCATACTGGGGCATATTCGTCTCCAGCGCCTGGATCGCCAGGGTGTCGTCACACACGGCCATAAAGCTGGAGTCGGAGATGTAGGGGTAGAACATGCGGGTCTTGATCTGGCGCTGCGCCTCGGGCCGCACCACCTCGATGGCGCTCTCCACCGCATCCAGCAGGGCCTTTTCCTTGGCCGTGCGGCCGGTCATCTCAATACGGGCACTGAAGATGGAGCCGAAGAATACCACCACGGCGGGGGACTTGTCCTCAGACCACTTCCAGGCCTCCTGCACCACACGCAGGCCGAACAGGCGCAGGTCCAGCTCGGGTTCATCCTTGTGCAGCTTCACGGTGAACTCGTGGATAGCCTTTTTAAAGGCCTCGCCATGTGCCGCTGCCAGCTCGTTATAAAACTCGCTCCAGGTGTAGACCCGGGTCTTCCAGGGCAGCTGGTGGAATTCCACCTTGCTCAGTTCACAGAAGCGCTTGTATTGGGCATTCAGATATTCCACCGTCTCGTCAAAGGCCTCCACGGCCATCTGCTTGCTCTTTTCCAGCACGACGGCAGGGCTCCAGCCGTGGGTGAAGAAGTTGTAGTAGCCGAAGGCCGTCAGCGCCGTCTGCACGGTGTAGGGGCCCTTGGTATCCATCTCCTTCAGGGAGATGGGCGGAATAGCGACCTCGCCCTGGGCGATGTCGCACAGGTCGGTGTTCAGGGACATCTTGCGCGTGATATTGGCCAGCACCAGGTTGGGGTCCAGCGCGCTGAAGGCCTGGCCCACATGGGCCTCCTTGCCAAACACGGCGAAGCAGGGCAGCAGCTTGCCGATGCTGCCGTAGTAGATGTAGCGGTTCTCATCACCGGGGGCGTAGTTGGTGGAGTAGTCGGCGTTGATGCACGCCACATACTCGAATTGCTCCTTCTCCTTCAGCTCCTCCAGCAGATCCAGGGCCGTGATGATGCCCTTGGAGTTGTCCTCCTCGTCGCACTCACCGATGGCCAGCAGGTTGCCGTCCAGCTCCTCGGGATGCTCGGAGAAATACTGAATCAGATACATGTGGCCGGCTACGCCGGACTTCATATCCAGGGCGCCGCGGCCGAACAGATATTCGCCGGACTCGATATCGTCAATGACCTCCTGAGGCAGCACAAAGGTCTCGCGCAGCTTGGCGGGCAACTCCTCGCAGCGGAAGGCGTACTCACGGATGGTGCCGAAATCGTCCACCCCAACGGTATCGATGTGGCCGATGAGGATGACCGTGCGGTTAGAATTGCCCTTGGTGCCCTTCACATAGGCCAGCGTACTGTGCCGCACCACAAAGTCGTTCTTGGTCTGGAAGCACTTGACCTGCTCAGGGTGTGCCCGGAAGTAGGGCAGGGACATATAGAAGTCCTGCATATAGCGAGCCACAGCGCTCTCGCCGCCCGGCTCCTTATTGATGCTGGGGATGGCGACCATGTTTTCCGTCAGCTGCTTGACCGATTCAAAAGAATTTAGTTTCATGACTTAGCTCCTTTGTTCGTTGTGCCCGCGCGTATCAATTGCGGTGATATCTCTCGATGCCGGCCATGTAGGTGTTCAGCACCTGAATATCCTTGATGTCATTTTCGGGGATGTGGAAGATGTCGCGGTCAATGACCACCATGTCGGCGAACTTGCCAGCCTCGATGGTGCCCATCAGATCCTGGTTGCCGTTGGCGTAGGCCACATTTTTGCTGTACATGCACACCGCGTCATACACGGATATCTTCTCGTCGGGATGATAGCCGCCCACGGGATAGCCGTCCATGTCCTGGCGGGTCACGGCGGCGTAGATGCCGAGCCAGGGGTTGAAGCTCTCCACCGGCGCATCGGAGCCTCCGGCCATGACTAAGCCCTCATCCAGATACGTCTTCCAGGGATAACTCAGTGCGGCACGCTCCTTGCCCACGCGCTCCTCAATCCAGTGCAGGTCGGTCATCAGGAATGTTGGCTGGATGTCCAGCACGAGCGGCAGCTTCTTCATACGCTCGATCAGCTCCGGCGTGGCCATCTGGGCATGGATGAGACGGAAGGGGAGTCCCTTGGCCTGCTCCTCCGGTGTCATGCCATCCTTCAGCCCCTGCTGCAGGCAGTACTCCACCGCATCCAGGGTGACCTCCAGTGCCTCGTCGCCGATGCAGTGGGTGGCAGGCTGCAGGCCGTGACGGTATGCCTCGTACATTCTCTTGGCCAGGTCCTCAGGGCTGATGACCAGAATACCGGTGTTGCCGGGATCGTCCGCATAGTCGGTGTACAGCTTGGCAGACCGGGAGCCCAGGGACCCGTCAGAGAAGCTCTTAAAGCTGCCCATCCGCGCAGCGCGGTAGGGATCGCTCCGCTGCTCGGCCGTCAGGTGCTCCGGGTCGAACATATAGTCCAGACACACGAACATGCGCACCGGCAGCTCGCCGCGGTTGCTGCGGGCCACATAGTCCGCAAAGTCCTCGTCATAGTGCCATATCGCCGCGGCATAGGTGTGCATCATGGTCACGCCCAGGCTGGAGGCCAGCGCCAGGCCCTTCTTCATGCACTTTTCACGGGTGGCGGGCACCAGGAAGGGATCAGGGATCAGGTTGTCGTAGATCTTGGAGGCCTGCTCACGGAAGATGCCGTTGGGGTTGCCGTCGGCATCCAGCTCCACCATGCCCCCGGGGCCAAATACATAGCCGTTGGTAATGTTGGCCTTTTCCAGCGCCATAGTGTTGGCCACCGCTGTATGCAGGCACACGCGCTTGATAACGATGGGATGATCAGTGCTGGCCTCATCCAGGTCCAGACGGGTGGGCAGCTGGTCCTCGCAGTCCTTCCACTTGGATTGGTCGAAGTTGGAGCCCTTGATCCACTCGCCCTTGGGCGTCTCCGCCGCGCGTTCACGCAGCAGCCGCAGTGCCTCGGCGCGGGAGGTGGCACCGCCCAGATCCACCGTGGTATAGGCCTGACAGAAGGCGAAGAAGTGCAGGTGAGAGTCGCCCATGCCGGGCAGTACGGTCTTGCCCTGCAGGTCGATGCACTTCTCACAGTCAAATTGCGCCAGTGCCTCTTCCTTCGTGCCCACGTAGGCAAATTTTCCGTCCTTCAGCACCACCGCTTCCTTACAGACGTCCGGCGCCTCCATGGTGTAAATCTTACCGCCATAAAACAATGCATCAGCGTTTCCCTTCATTTTGTACACCTCTCCAATTTCAAAATGGTATTGTTGTGATTTTGCACAGTTTCAAACACACAAAGGTTACATTAATTGACATTATAACGGAAGGTGGGTCATGTGGCAATTTACCTCTCGTTCCCCACACGGAACAATTTGTGCAGTTTTTGTTTCCTACCCGGAACATTTATTGACACATTTAGCGTATTTTGATATAATTGGAAAAAAATGGTGAAAAAATAAGCTCGATTTGATTTTGAGGAAATCGCTTATGGACACTGAAAGAACAAATATTACAAGAGAAGTCGGCAGCCGTATCCGCTACGCCCGCAAAAGCCGGGGCATGTCAATGGACGAGCTGGCCCAGGCTATCTACAAAACGCGTTCTGCCATCTCCAAATATGAAAATGGGCAGATATCCGTGGATATTGCCACGCTTTATGACATTGCCAATGCCCTGAAGGTCAGCATCTATGATCTGCTGCACCGCAACACGCCGGACATCGGCCAGGAGTACAACGCAGAGGTGCCCGCCTTTTTCCGGAATGTCTCCCAACTATATATGTACTTCTTCGATGGCCGGATCAACCGCGCCCAATGCACCGTGATCGACATATTCCCTGCGGAGAGAAGCAGCCAGGCTGAGGTACTCATGTACATGAACGTCAAGGATCTGGCCCGCTACCAAATCTGCGAGAGCACCTTCCGCGGCACCTTGACCCACTATGAGGCCTTCAGCGCCATGCTTTTCGAGAACAACGATATGCCCATGGATAAATACCAAATCGGCATCCCCCAGCCCTATATGGACGACGACCGGAAGTGGGTGCTGACCTATGGCATCTCCTGCCGTCCGCTGATGCCCTCTGCCGCCAAGCGTCTTCTCAGCAAAACGCCGCTTCCCATCGATAAGGCGCTGGTCCAGGAGCTGATGATATCCAAGGAGGATATCCGCTTGATGAAGCACTACAATATGTTTGTCATGGTGTAGCATCCATTGTCTGCTATATATGCATGCAATAGTCTTGGCCGAAAAGGACGCCTCCCGGCGTCCTTTTTCCATAGGCGAATGTTTTTCTTGACAGTTTCACCCGGCTGCCTTTCAGCGGCCGGGTGATTTTTGTCGAAGCAGAGAGGGTGGCAGACCCCCTCGACCCGGCTCCATATATACGCAACGCTTCTCTTGCGCTGCATCATTTTAATTTGTCAATTTTTTCTCAATTTTATGAATGTTGTCTGTTGCATCTTTTTCTTCTTTGCCGTACACTCTTACTATTATTTTTACAGGATATGCAGGTGGAGCAAATGAAAACCTATCGATTTGCATACGGCAGCGGCACGGTGGAGTTCCCGCTGGAGGAGAAGAACATCATCGGAGAGCTGCACGGCAATGTGGTGGAGCCGATTTCCGACATACGCCGGGAGCTGTGGGCCTCCCTGGATGCCCCCATCGACAGCGCACCCCTGTGCCGGCGGGTCACCCCGGGCAGCACCGTTGCACTGGTGGTCAGCGATATGTCGCGCTTCTGGATGCGGCAGGATCTGCTGGTGGAGCAGATTTTCGACATTATCCGCCAGCTCCACGCCGACGGCACCACCATCCTGCTGGTGGAGCAGAACGCGCAGGCGGCGCTGGCGGTGGCCGACCGGGGCTACGTGCTGGAGACGGGGCGTATTGTCACCGAGGGCGCCGGCACGGAGCTGCTGGAGAGTGACGCCATCCGCAAGGCCTATCTGGGCGGATAAATCGGCAAAAAAAGAAGCACCTAAGGTGCTGCTTCTTTTTTTGCCGTGTGCATATAGCGCATCAGCAGCTGCTGCCTATCTCAAGGGCCCTTGCTCTATCATGCTACTATATATAAATGAAGCCCGCCTTCCGAGTATTTTTCGAAAGGCGGGTTTTTATTCTACAGGTGGAAGTGTTTTTTCAGTAGTTGGTTTTCGCCCAGCACCAGCAGCGTCAGGCTGCTGTCCAGCATGGTTTCCGATGAGATATTCACATCGGTTTTGTCGCTTCGCTTCACGCCGAGGATGTTGACGCCGTACTTACGGCGGATGTCCAGCTCACCTATGCTGTGACCCTGCCAGCTATCCGGGACGGCGACCTCGATAATGGCATGCTTTTCGTCCAGCTCTATGTAACTGAAGATATGGTTGGCTGTATACCGGATGGCCGCCCACTTCGCCAGCTGCTTTTCCGGGTATGTCACCGCGTCCGCGCCGTTGCGCAGCAGGAATTTTGCCTGTACATCCCGTTCGGCACGGGATACCACATATTTTGCCCCCAGCTCCTTGAGCAGCGATGTCGTTTCCAGCGAGTTCTGAAAATCTCCGCTGATAGTAACGTAGCAGACGTCATAGTTCCCAACGCCCAGCGATCGCAGAAAATCCACGCGGGTGCTGTCGCCGATCTGTGCGTTGGTAACAAAGTCCATACACTCGTTGACGCGCTCCTCGTCCCGGTCCACGGCCATCACCTGGTGCCCCAGCTCGCTCAGCTGCATGGCAAGGTGCCGCCCGAAGCGGCCAAGCCCGATCAATAATACATTTTTCATCGTGCGCTCCTTTCAGCCAACGGTAATCATTTCCTTCGGATATCGGGCATGCGTCAGGTCATGTCCGGAAAATGCGGCGTAGATCAGAGTCAATCCTCCCACACGCCCGAAGAACATCAGCAGAATGAGAATGCTCTGTGACAGCATACCCAGCTGCGGCGTCAGCCCCAACGTCAGCCCTACCGTTCCGGCGGCGGATGCCGTTTCATAGAGGCAGGCGCCCAGCGGCAGCTTCTCCGCCGCGCTGATAACCGCTGCGCCCATGAAGGTCAATCCCAGATACAGCAGCAGGATAGCGGCTGCGTTCCGTACAGCGGAGGGCTCCAGCCTGCGCCTGAAGAGCTGCGGATCCTCCCGCCTGCGGAATGCAGCAACCGCATTGGCTGCCAGCACAGCCAGCGTTGTCACCTTCATGCCGCCTGCGGTGGAGCCGGGTGCGCCGCCGGTCAGCATCAGCAAAATCGTGACCGCCTGTGAGGTGTCGCTCATTTTTGTCAGGTCTGCGGTGTTGTAGCCCGCCGTTCGCGGCGTGACCGCCTGAAAGAGCGATGCCAAAACACGCTCCCCCGTGGGAAGCTCTGCAAAGTCTGTCAGGAAGAAAATCAGTGCCGGAAGTGCGATCAAGATGATCGTTGCGCTCAGAATGACCTTGCTCTGCATCCGATACCGCCGCAGGTGCAGCCGGTGGGTGCAGACATCGTCCCATGTCAGAAAGCCGATACCGCCTATAACAATCAGCAGCATAATGACGATGTTGACCAGCGGATCGGCAATGTACGCCGTCAGCGAGGGATACAGTGTGCCGGTGCGGCCGAGAATGTCGAACCCCGCGTTGCAGAAGGCGGATACGGAGTGAAACACCGCCATCCACACGCCCCGCAGCCCATAGTCCCGGCAGAACGCCGGCCCCAGCGCCAGCGCGCCCCACCAGCTCTACAAGGAATGTTCCCTTTAAGATAAACCTTGTCAGGCGCACGATGCCGCCCACCACCGGAGCGGAGATGGCGTCCTGCATGGCGCTGCGCTCCTTCAGCGAGATATTCTTGCCGGAGAGCATTAAAAACGTTACAGCCGCCGTGATGACGCCTAAGCCGCCGATTTGGATCAGCAGCAGGATAACGGTCTGTCCGAACGCGGACCAGTAGCTGCCTGTATCCAGCACCACCAAGCCCGTCACGCAGACGGCGGAGGTGGAGGTGAACAGCGCCTCGTGAAACGGCGTCCACACCCGCCCCGCCGCCGAGATGGGCAGCATCAGCACCAGCGCGCCCAGCAGGATCACGCCGGCAAAGCCGAGGATCATGACCTGGAAGGACGTCAGATGGTGCTTCAGATGGAAACCGGTTTCTGTCACGGAACTCACCCCCTAAAATCGACTTCGCTCCCAATTTCGCGTACAGTATAGCACGGTTTTGGAGTTGTGGCTATACAAGTTTTGTTAAATTTTCGGCCTGAGCTGCCCGAGATCGGCCGCAGTATCGCTTGCGCCTTAGCGAAACAGGAAAGGTGCGCGAGGAAATCTGAACAGCACCCCCATTTAGGCCGCATATCCTGTGAAAAAATCCGCACAAAACAGGATGACGCGCCGGTCTCCGGTGCGCCATCCTGTTAGCTTTTCAGCTATACAGCGGCAGAGCATTATGTCTCGTTATTTCGGTAGAACCCGAACCCCGCCACCTCCGTGGTGGGCAGGGAGAAGGCGATGGCCTTGGCCGGGGTGTCCGGCCCGGCCTTCTCCAGGATGGACCGCATGATCGCCGTCTTCTCCTCCGTTTTGGCCACAATGAGGAACACTTCCTTTTCCTCGGCAATGGTGATGTTGTAGAATTTCTTCACCTGCTCGGCGCCGGTGCCCTTGCCGTGGAGCACCGTACCTCCCCGGGCACCTGCTGCCCGGGCCGCGTCCATCACCAGGTCCGTCTGACCCTCGCTGGCAATGATAACGATCAACTCATAGGCAAAATTCAGCTCCGGCGTATACTTCCCCGTGCCGGCCTCGTTCCCCTTCAAAAATTCCATGGTTTTACCTCCTCCTACGCTTTTCATGGGCACCGCAATGACGATGCCGTGGCCGGGAACACCCAGGTGCAGCCGCTCCCGCTGGTTGGCAATGAGCGCCTTGGTCTTATCCTCTGTGGCAGCCGAGAGCATCACCCGCTTTTCGTTGGACTCAATGCCCAAAAAGTCCAGCATGCTCTGTATGGCTGTGCCATGGCCGTGGAGCGTCACGTTCAGCGGCAGCCCCAGCTCCTCCGTCAATTCCTCCAGCCGGGGCAGCGCCTCCGGCGTAACGATAGAGATCACATAATTCATGCCGCTTCCTCCCACAGCTCAATAATATCGCAATCGCCATAGCTCTCCAGCTCCCGGGTGACCTTCCGGGCCTTGCGCTGGTAGTAAAAACCCACCATCTGGATGGACAGCAGCGGCATCATCGCCACCATGGCCACGATGCCGAAGGCATCCGTAAGCACATTGCCACCCCGGGCGATACTCACGCCCATCATGAACTGCAGCATGAAGGTAGCTGTCATGGGGCCGGAGGCCACGCCGCCGGAGTCAAAGGCGATGGCCGTGTAAATATCCGGCACGAAAAACGACAGCCCCAACGCAATGGCGTATCCCGGCACCAGGAACCACAAAATCGAGATCCCCGTCACCACCCGCAGCATAGCCAGAGCCATGGCCAGGGCGATAGCCACGGACAGGCTCACCTTAATGGCCCCGCCGGGGATAGCGCCGGCGCTGACCTCCTCGATCTGCTTTTCCAGCACTGCCACCGCAGGCTCCGCCGAGATGATGAACCAGCCCAGCAGCGCCGCCAGCGGGATCAGCAGCCATTCCGTTTCGCCGGTAGCCAGAGCCGCCCCCAGCTCCGCCCCCAGGCTGGAAAAGCCCACGTTCACTCCCGCCAGAAACAGCACCAAGCCCACATAGGTATACAGGATACCCACGGCGATCTTTCCGAAGCTTCTTGTGTTCATCTTGAATACAAATACCTGGAAGATCAGGAAAATAGCCACAATTGGCAGCATGGCCATGGCCATCTCCTTCATATATACCGGCAGCGCCTGCAAAAAGGCCGTGCCGATGCCGGTGGTGCTGTCAAAGCTCACCTGGGTGATCTCCGCTGCGCTACCGCCTCCGTCACTGAAAAAGCCCAGCAGCAGCACCGACAAAATGGGTCCTATGGAGCACAGGGCCACCAGGCCGAAGCTGTCCGCCTCCGCCCGCTTATCGCTTCGCACGTGGGAGATACCAACGCCCAGGGCCAGGATAAACGGCACAGTCATGGGCCCCGTGGTCACGCCGCCGGAGTCAAAGGCGATGCCGAGGAAATCCCGGTCCGTAAATGCTGCCAGCAAAAATACGGCTATGTAGCACGCCACCAGCACCCACCGCAGGTTGATGCCGTACAGAATACGCAGCATACAAACTACCATGAAAAAACCAACGCCGACGCCCACTGCCGCCAGGAGAACGGTTTTGTCGATGTTGGGCACCGTGTCGCCAGCACCTGCAGGTCCGGCTCCGCCACGGTCACCGCCACTCCCAGGGCAAAGGCCACCAGCAGGATCACCGGCAGCTTGCCGATTTTTGTCAGAGCTGTGCCGATCTTGCTGCCGATAATGGTCATAGACCGATCGGCTCCCATAGAAAACAGGCCCAGTCCCACCACGATCATCAGCGCCCCCACCAAGAAGGTCAGCAGCAGCGTGGGCTGCATAGGCACCAAAAACAGGCACAGCACTGCGACGATGGCAATGATGGGCAATACCGAGATCATGGATTCCCGTATTTTCTCCGTTAGCAGCGTGCGGGTCTTTTCAAAATGCGCTTTTCGCTTTGCTTTGGATCTACTCAACAATTTGATTCCTCGCCTTCCTTATATATAATAAAACGACTATCATATAATTTTGTGATTGTGAAAATCATTCATCTTGCCACACAAGAACAAATTTAAAACCTTTAATCCCATTCTGTTCCATAAGATTCTTAAAACCATCTGTTACATATGGGTGAGTATGAACCTCTTCCGGTATTTTAAAGATAAAAGCGTTGCTAAGCATTTCCCGATGGAAAGCATACTTTTCAATTCTCATAATCCGTCCAGAACTGGAAAAACGTTTTAATTTTGAATTCTCGTAATCCAAACAGTCTCTTACTGCTGTAACATTAAGCACAAACAATTTTTGCTTTTTACTTTTAGCGCTCAAAACCTGAGCAGCATCTTGAATATAGGGCTTAATTATATTAAAGCAACGCTCATTTACAACAACAGCGCTTACCTCTACAGGATAGACATCTCCAATGCTTTTGCCCTTTTCCGTCTGATGCGAACTCGGATATAATTCCACTTCAGTCCAGTTGCTCAAGGGTTCTCCTTTAAAGCAAAAAGCCTTATATCCATTTTTTTTCTTTTGTTTCAAATGCTCGATATGTGTGATCAGACCATAATTGATAGAGTTTCATAGCCGTTCTATTCTCCTCATTATTATACATCGTCCGTTTTGTCCACCAGCTCCGTAATGTCCCACAGCTCACAATCCAGTGCGCAGCAAATGCGCACCAGCATCTGCGTGGACACCGGCTGGTCGTGCTGGAGCTTAAAATAGGTGGATTGGCTGATGCCCGCCTTTTCCCGCAGGTCGTGGCCCTTCATATTCCGGTCGATCATCAGCTTAAAGAGCTTTTTATAGCATATCTCTTTCTGCATAGCCGTTCCTCTCCGGTTGTTTTTATTTAATATAGCATAAAAATATTCAAAACGCAATTGTTACATTCCGTTTTAAGTATTTTTAACAACTTGTTAATATACTGTTCTGTTTTCGTCTTTCGTCCCGCTGCGGCTATTTTCCAGTTTTTTCCGCATTTTTCCTCATATGGGTGGACAAAGTGAGCCGGGTGTGTTATCTTTATTTTGAATAAGTATCCCTACGACACCCTATCGTAGCCGCCGGGCAGAAAGGATGGGCTTTCTCTTGACATACTCCTCTGCAAAATCGAATCGTATTAAGCGGACTCTCTCCGTTTTTTTGGCCGCGCTCTTGCTGATAAGCCTTGTGCTCCCTGTGCTGGGCAGCGTCGGCGAGGATGCCTACGTCAACGACGATGCCATTAACGTCCGCTCCGGCCCCGGCACCTCCTACAGCTCGGTGCAGTTTGGCAAAAGCAAGGCCATCCTGCTCTACCGGGGCCAGTATGTAAGGGTCATCGCCACGGAAAAGGGCACCGATGGCGCGACCTGGTATCAGATCGTCTTTACCTACAACGGCTATACCAAAATGGGCTATATGCGCAGCGATTTCGTCACCCAAATCGGCGATGACAGCGCCTATCAGGCCTATCTGTCCGAGCAGGGCTTTCCCAAGACCTACCAGCCCTATCTCCGGGCACTGCATGCCGCCAGCGGCGGCCAGTGGAATTTTGTGGCCTATCATACGGGGCTGAAATGGTCAGATGCCCTGGAGAACGAATCCACCCTGGGCCGTGCCCTTATCCACGGGAACTACGGCACCGCCCTGCGCTCCACCGCCCCCGGCGCCTATAACAGTAAGACCGGTGAGTGGAAGCAGTACGAGCCCGACTGGTATGCCGCCAGCCGCCAAACCGTGGCCTACTATCTGGATCCCCGCAGCTACCTGACGGACGGCACCTGCATCGCCTTCGAGCAGCTTTCCGGCGGCGAAGGTGTGACCCACGCACAGCTGAAGAAGGTGCTGGCCGATTGTGCCTGGGCCACTGACGCCATTATCGATGAATTTATCAGGGCCGGGTCCAAGGAGGAGCTGGAAAAGCAGAAGCAGATAGACCTGAAGCGCCTGCGCAGCGAGGGCAAGACCGACGCCGCCAACAGCCTGGAAAAAGTCACCGTCACCGGTGTCAGCCCCATTTACCTGGCCGTGAAGGCCCGGAGTGAGATCGGCACCTCCTCCACTCAAAACGCCACCGGCTATCCCCTCAGCGACGGAAAAAAGTACTATAATTTCTTTAATATCGGCGCCTACGGAGGCAGCGATCCCAACTACAACGGCATCCTCTATGCCCAGAGCAAGGGCTGGGACACCAGCTATAAGGCCTGTTGGGCGGTGCGTGGTTTATCTTCCGCAATTACATAGAGGATGGCCAGGATACCCTGTATCTTCAGCGCTTCAACCTTACCCCTCAGTATACCTATGCCTACCAGTACGCCACCGACATCACCTATGCCTATCAGGGCGGCTGGTCCACCTATGAGTCCTATGTCAAAAACGGCCTGGCCAATACGGCCCTGACCTTCACCGTCCCCATTTTGAAGAATATGCCCGCCGTGACCAAGCTGCCCACATCCGCCCAAGAGGATGAATACCAGCCAAAGCCGGATCCAAAGCCCGATCCCGATCCTGATCCCAAGCCGGACCCGGATCCCAAGCCTGACCCCGATCCCGCGGCGACCTATGATTATGTTGGGAGGCTCCAGCTGCGCCTCTCGGATTCCTATCTTTCGGGCTTCTCCTTGGGTACGCCGGTGAAAACCCTCATCGCCCAGATTCAGGCTGTCAATCCGGATGCCGCTGTCACGGTGACGGACGGCAGCGGGAAGGCTGCTTCCGATTCCGCCGTTGTCTCCACCGGCCAGCTGCTGACCATTCAGGACGCCGCCGGCACCTACGCCTATACCTGCGTGGTATACGGGGATGCCAATGGTGACGGCCGCATCGCCGCCACAGATCTGCTGGCGGTGAAGAAGCATATCCTGGGCGTCCGGACCCTTACCGGTGCCTACGCCCGGGCCGCTCAGCTCTCCGGCAGCAAGATCGCCGCCACCTCGCTGCTGGCCATCAAGAAACACATCCTGGGCACCGCGCCCATCGTGCAGAAATGAAAAGCAGGTGTTTTATGAAGCATTTCAGAAAATTCTCTCTCAGCTTGCTGCTGACTGGCGCCATGCTCCTGTGCCTGGTGCAGACGAGCTTTGCCGACGGCATTTCCGTTTCCGCCGGCCAGGGCAGCGTCAGCGTGGGCAAGACCGTTGCCTTTCTATCACCGTCCCCTCCGGTTCGGAGGCATGGACCTACTCCGTGTCCTGGTCCGGCAACCTCACTCTGGAGTCCGGAGACACGGCCCCCATGGGCTTTGAGGGGGATAACCGCACCAACCAGCTGGTGTTCCGGGCCAACAGCGCCGGCACCGGCTCCGTGTGGATCTCCGCCGGCTCCTACTGCATTGCAGGCGTGGACTATGACGCCTCCGGCAGCGCCTCCGTGACCATCGTAGCCGCCTCCGAGCCGGACGACAGTGAGCCTGCCCCCGCCCCCACTCCCAGCGGCGGCAGCAGCACCGGTAACACCCCCGGCGTCTCCCTCAGCAGCAACAACGCCCTCTCCTCCCTCACCGTCAGCGCCGGCACCCTAACCCCCGCCTTCGACCCGGCCATTACGGAGTACACTCTCTCCCTTCCCAGCCAATCCGACCGGCTCACCATCACCGCCAATCCATCGGATTCCCGGGCAACGGTCCAGGGGGATGGGGACATCTCCCTTCAGGACGGTGAGACCAGTCTATCCGTGGTAGTCACCGCCGAGGACGGCTCCGCCAAGACCTATACCATCACCGTCCAGGTGGCCCAGGCCCCCACGCTGTTTTTGGATTATAACGGTCAAAGGCTGGGCGTGGTAAAGGATGTGTCTCAGGTCACGCCGCCTGCAGGCTTTGCCCCTGCCGAGCCCATCACCTATAGCGGTGATACCCTCCCCATCTGGACGGATGTCTCCGGCAAGCGCACCCTGGTCTATCTTTTGGACGAAAAAACCTCCGCCCAGGGCTTCTACCTCTTCTCCCAGACCACCGGCGTGCAATCCCCCTATCTGCCCATCCTCTGCGGCAGCGTTACTTATATTTACACGGACATTCCTAAGGAGCTCTCCTCCGTTCCCGGCCTTACCCCGGCCACTGTAAAGGCCTTCGGTCAGACCCTCAACGGCTGGACCTACAATGACGCCTCCCTAAAGGATTTCTGTGTGCTGTACCTCATGGATGATGCCGGGAGCTATGGCTACTATACCTACGATTCCCGGGCGGAGACGCTTCAGCGCTTCAGCGGCGCGGTGTTTACCGACAGTGGCGAAACCCTGGCCGTCCCCATGCTGTATGTGTATATTGCCGGCGGTGCGGCGCTGGTGCTGCTGATTCTGCTGATCGTTTTTGCCTCGGTAGCCGGCAGCCGCGGCAGAAAGCTGCGCCTTCTGGCCGATACCGGTGCGTCCCAACCCGCGGCGGATGAAGGCACCCCGGAGGCTACTCCCGATGCCACTCCCGCGGCCGATACTGCTCCCGAGCTTGAGCAGCTTCCCGTTGCCTCCCCGCAGGAAATGCCGCCCCTGTCTGCCGACGTCCCGGTGTCTCCTGCCGGCACCCCTGCCCCGGAGGCTACGCTCCCGGAGTCGGCGGCTGAAGCCTCCACCTCGGAAGCCGGGGAAGCCGGTGCTGCCCCCTCCGAGCCTGCGCCGGATGCAGCCTTGGAGAATACCCTCCGCCATCTTCCCCTGGATGAGCTGCTGCGAGACATCCATGACCTGTGATCCCTAAACGCAAATATCCCACGCAAGGCTGTGCCTTGCGTGGGATATTTTATTTGCCGCCCCGTAATCGCTTATCCGCTCAGACCCGCGACTTACATCGGGTATCCTCCGGGCAGCAACAAGCCTCGCAGAGTTTGCGCCCGCAGGCGCAAAAATTATGCGCGCAGTGGGCTGCGATCCCCTTGGCATAAAATTCCGCAGGTATTTTATGCCAGTCAGAACGACACCGTCTCCGGGTCCGGCTTTTGACAGGCGCTGATGCGCTCCACATACAGCACCGGCCCCTCACCCTGATAGGCCTCACACTGCTCCTTTTTCACCGTGGCGCGGATCTTCACCCAATCCCGGTTCTTGAAGCGGTCCATGCCCTGACCCTTGCACACCAGAGCCAAAAATTGCATGTCGTTCTCGCAGCACACCATGGCAAAGCGGCCCGGACAATCCACGCCCTTGAACTTCTTGGAGTGGCACATCAGTGCCTTAAAGGTGACGCTGATCCCCTCGTAGCGCTCCGGATGGTCCATCAGGTCCACATACCAAATGCCGTAGTCCTCATCCGCCACCTCCAGGTGTCCCGAGGACAGGTCAAAGGGCATCATATCCTCCGTCACATACTCCTCGCTGGTGCCGTCCTCATTTTCCAGATAAATGTCCGCCCGACGGTTGGCCATGCGCAGGTTTTTAGATCGCAGTTGCGTCCGAAGCTGCTCATTGCAGCGGTTAAAAATAAGCATGTCGGCGTTGGAGACCTTCTCCATCACCAGCTGTCCCATATTTTTCAGATATGGCTCAAAGGTCCGTGCGTCCATCAGGCAGATGATCTGATACAGGATCCAGTTTCCCGGCAGCCCGTCTCGGTACAGGGGCTCCATCATCCACATACCGTTGTACTCGATGATGACCTGCTTGGGGCGGTACTGCTTTTCCAGCTTCTTAAAAAGCTCCGGCGTCAGCTCCGCCTGATCCTCCACCGTGTAGGTGAACACATTGAAAAGCCCGTGGGGGTCGTATTCCTCCTCCCCCTCCTCACAGCAAATGAGCAGGGTCTTATCCTCGGCGGCAAAGCCGTCCTTGAGGATACCGTTTATGAAATTCGTCTTGCCGGCATCCAGAAACCCGGCAATGAGATATACAGGAATATCCATATTTTTTCTCCCTTATAGGCCGAACAGCTCTGCAAGCTTCCCCTCATCCAGATTGGAGCCGATAACGCACAGCCGCCCGGTATAGTCCGCCGGGCCGAAGCGCACCTCGTGCTCCTGAGGCACATAGTCAAAGTGCAGCCATTTTCCGCCCTCGCAGGGTACGATGCCCTTGGCCCGCAGGATAGCGCCGTATTCGCCGCCGTCCAGGGCCGCAAGGATCCGGTCAATGTCCGCCTGGGTAAATGCCTTGGGTGTCTCGGCGCCCCAGCTGGTGAACACCTCGTCGGCGTGGTGGTGATGGTGGTGGCAGGCACACTCCGGGTCGTCGCACTCGCCGTCATGATGGTGATGATGCTCGTGTTCATGGTCATGGCAGCATGCATCGTGGTCGTGGTGATGGTGCTCGTGCTCCCCGTCCTCGTCATGGTCGTGATGGTCATGGTCATGATGATGCTCGTGATGCTCGTGCTCCTCATGGTCATCATGGTCATCATGGTCATGGTGATGATGGTGGTGCTCTTCCTCCTCGGCCTCATGCTCGGCCCGGATGCGCTCCATCAGCTCGTCCGCCAGGGACACCTTCTCCATAGCGGCCAGAATGGTCTTGCCGTCCAACTGGTCCCAGGGGGTGGTGATGATGGCGGCATCCCGGTTCTTCTCCCGCAGCAGGGCCACGGCAGCCTCCAGCTTCTCGGGGCTGACCTTTTGGGTGCGGCTGAGAATGATGGTTCCGGCGGTCTCGATCTGGTTGTTGTAAAACTCACCGAAGTTCTTCATGTATACCTTTACCTTAGAGGCATCCGCCACGGTGACAAAGCTGTTCAGCTTCATCTCCGGCACATCCTTCACGGTGTTCTCCACCGCCAGGATCACATCGGACAGCTTCCCCACGCCCGAGGGCTCAATGAGGATGCGATCCGGGCTGAACTGCTTCTGCACATCCACCAGCGCCCGGCCAAAGTCGCCCACCAGGGAGCAGCAGATGCACCCGGAGGACATCTCGCTGATCTGCACCCCGGCATCCTTCAAAAAACCGCCATCGATGCTGATCTCCCCGAATTCATTTTCAATGAGTACCAGCTTCTCACCCTGATAGGCCTCCGACAGCATCTTCTTAATGAGCGTGGTTTTCCCTGCGCCCAAAAAGCCGGACACAATATCAATCTTAGTCATAAATCGTGCTTCCTTTCTGACTTTTATATGTAAAAACATAATGTATAAACGAATTTCACAGGGTCATCCGCACCTCTTGTTGCGCAAATGCCTCCGGTGGGGCACCTTCTGTCACCAGCGACAGAAGGTGCCCAAGAACACCGCCAAAATCAATGTTTTTGGATTCCTTACGCGGGCATGGTGCGGAATGTATCGGGGCCTTTCGACCCTGCGAATAAAACAGTTCAAATCCGTTTCGTGCTTTCGCATTGTCTCCAGCTTTATCCACCGCGACGCGCTCCACGCTTGTGCTGCCCGTCCTAACAGGGCGGCCCTCTGCGTCTACCGCGCGGCGCGATGTGGGGAGCGAATCGAGCGCCGCCGGTGGCGGATGAAGCGAGATGAGCGAGTGGCCGCGGTCAAAATTTTAAGCGTTCGCCGTAAGGCAGCGCAAAAATTTTGGGCACCGCAACAGGGTCATCGCGCCCTACGAATTTCTATCGCTAAACGGTGCGTAGGGGACGATGCCTACATCGTCCCGCCCCCACCGCGCTTCTTGTGCCATGGCATCCCTCTTATCCTATTTATCTTATCCCATTTTTCAAAAAATGCAAGGCTTCCCTTGTGAATTTTTTGTGATTACACCCACATCTTCTTTTTCCTGTTGCCAAACGCCCCAACTTGTAGTAAAATGAATCTATTGACAGTCCTCCGTGTGAAGCTGCGGAGCCGGTCTTGCGCAATGGATACCCACGAATCATGTCAGGCGGGGAACCGAGCAGCATTAAGAGGGATCATCCATGTGCCGCAAGGGCGCCGGCTCTGTGGCTTCATGGGGAGGACTATCCTTTTTAGTGAAAATTCCAAAACAAGTTTTTGCTAAAAGGTTTGTTTTTTCGCGCCTGCGGATGCGAGCTCCGCGATGCTTTTATTAAGGGAGGCAGGTCCATGTATCAGGCACTCTACCGCAAGTGGCGGCCCATCACCTTTTCCCAGGTGGTCGGTCAGCAGCACATCACCGATACCCTCCAGCGCCAGGTGGCTGAGGGCCGCACCGGCCACGCCTACCTTTTCACCGGCACCCGGGGCACCGGCAAAACCACCTGCGCCCGGATTCTGGCCAAGGCCGTCAACTGCCTGCACCCTGTGGACGGCGCCCCCTGCAACCAATGCGAGTCCTGCCGGGGCATTGATGCGGGCAAGCTCCTGGACATCACCGAGCTGGATGCCGCCAGCAACAATGGTGTGGACAATGTTCGGGCCCTTCGGGAGGAGGCGGTGTATACCCCCTCGGTGCTGAAAAAGCGCGTATACATTATCGACGAGGTGCATATGCTCTCCACCCCGGCCTTCAACGCCCTGCTGAAGATTTTGGAGGAGCCGCCGGAGCATCTGGTGTTCATCCTGGCCACCACGGAGCTGCACAAGGTCCCGGCCACCATCCTCTCCCGCTGTCAGCGCTTTTCCTTTAAGCGGATCCTCCCTCAGGACATCGCCCGGCAGCTGCTCTATATCGCCGGGGAGGAGCACATCGACCTCTCCCCCGATGGAGCGGACATTTTGGCCCGGATGGCAAACGGCGCCATGCGGGATGCCCTGAGTCTGCTGGACCAGTGCCGCAGCTTTGAGGGTACGCTGAACAGCGCTGCGATCCTGGAGCTTTTGGGGCTGGCGGGCGGCGTGCAAACCGCTCAGCTCATGGAGTTTATTCTCCGGCGCAGCACCCAGGATGCGCTGCTGCATTTTGACCGGCTCTACCGGGACGGTAAGGATATTGCGGCCCTTTTGCGAGAGCTTTCGGATCTGGGCCGGGATCTGCTGATTCGTCGCACCGCTCCCCAGGGGGGCGCCGCCCTGCTGACGGGGCTGTATGACGAAAACACCCTGGCCGCTCTGGGTGAATTAGCCAGCGGCCATCGGCTTATATATCTGCTTGATGTGCTGGGGCAGACCCAAGCCGCCCTCAACGGCAGCAGCAGTCTCCGCACGGAGGCAGAGCTTTGCCTTATGAAGCTGTGCGACGAGAGCCTCTGCGGTGACCTGTCCGCCCTCACCGCCCGCCTGGAGCGGCTGGAAAAGGCGGCCGCCAAGGGTCTTGCGGTCCCGATCTCCGCTGCCCCTGCGGCACCGGCTGCACCGCAGACCCAGGCCCCACCCCCGGTCCCCGCAGCACCGACCCGGACAGAGTCCCCTGCCCCAACAGCTCCTGCCTCTCCCAAACCGGAGCCCAAGGCTGATCCCGCTCCCCAGGCACAAGCCCCAAAGCCGGAGCCGATCACACCCGTCCCTCAGCCAAAGGCCTCCCCCGCAGGGGGCGACAGCGGCATTTGGGATCGGCTGAAGGAGCATTACAAGGCTGCCCTGCGGGTGGATAAACGCGTGTTTCTCAATGGTGCCTCCGGTACGCTGTCAGACGGCGTGCTGACCGTTGTCTGCCGAGACGAGATGGTAAAAAATTACCTGGATTGTCCGGAGGTCAATGAGGTTCTCTGTCACGTCACCGAGAAAGAAGCCGGCTGTCCGGTGCGTCTGATTTTTACCCTGGGAAACGTGCAGAAATCAGAAAAACATCATAGTACGCCATCTGCACCTAAGCAGGAAAATACTACACCGCCCGCCCCCGAAGGTATACCGAAGCAGGCACAGCCGCATCCGGACCAGATCCCTCCCTGGGAATCGGCCCCTGCTGGTACAGATCGCATGAACGAATTGCTGGTTGAAGGCGACCGGCTGGACAATTTTAACATCAAATAAGGAGCGTAGCAAAATGGCAAAAGGTTACAGCGCAAGAGGCGGATTCACCGGCGGCGCCGGCATGATGCGCCAGCAGCAGCAAATGCAGCAAAAGATTTTGAAGATGCAGCAGGAAATGGAAAAGGCTCAGGCCGATGTGGAAAACGCCACCTTCTCTGCCACCGCAGGCGGCGGTGTTGTGAAGGCCACGGTCAGCGGCAAGCGCCAGCTTACAGAGTTGACCATCCAGCCGGAGGCAGTGGACCCCGAGGACGTGGAAATGCTTCAGGACCTGGTGATCTCCGCCGTGAACGAGGCCATGCGCCAGGCAGAGGACGCCATGGAGAGCAGCATGCAGAGCCTTACCGGCGGACTAAACATCCCCGGCTTCGGCCTGTAAATCCCGAAACGCAAGGATTCCCGCAGCGGCTTATGCGCTGCGGGAATTGCTTTGATCCGAAAAAGTCTTTTCGTCCCTATCGCCTAAGCTATTGAAGCTTTATGAACGCTTCAATAGCTACCGATTTTAACAGTGGGGGACATCCTTCTTTATTTTCCCTCACGTTTTCTTATCGGTGACGTAATTTTACCGCCTTATCTACATTCTAAATCCCCGCTGCGCTTACACGCAGCGGGGATTTTACCTTTCTCAGGAATAGGTGCGCACAACGGCGGCCACCTTGCCCAAAATGGAGGCATGGCGTCCGTCAATAGGGCTGTACGCTTCATTTTCCGGCAAAAGCCAAACCTCTCCATTTCTGCGGGAAAGACGTTTCACTGTAGCCTCATCCTCCAGCAGGGCCACCACGATCTCGCCGTTATGGGCTGTGGGCTGCTGATGCACTACCACCAGGTCCCCGGGCAGAATGCCGGCGTTCAGCATAGACTCGCCCCGGACTCGCAGGGCAAAATACTCTCCGTCCCGCCCCTGGGTGTCAAAGGGAATATAATCGTCTATATGCTCCTGGGCCAAAATCGGCGTGCCGGCGGCCACATCCCCCAGCACCGGCACACGACCGGCCGGAGCCTCCGGCTCCCGGGATGCTGCAGCTATAGCAGCCGGACTTTCCCGCTCCGTCAGTGTCAGGGCGCGGCCCTTGCGGCCGCTCTTTGTGATGTAGCCCAGCTCCTCCAGGTGCTTAATATGAAAATGAACCGTTGACGGCGACTTCAGCCCCACGGCCTCCCCAATCTCCCGGACAGAGGGCGGGTAGCCCTGGGTGCGGACAGCATTAGCAATATAGTCATAGATCTTCTGCTGCATGGCGGTGAGCTTTTGCATGAAATCCCCTCCTGCATTTTTCTTATTTTTATTATAACACAAGCTTTCGTATATTGCAACAACTGTTCGAGTATTTTTTTTGTTTTCTTTTTGCATTTCTGCTTGCATTTTATGTATGAATATGGTATCATGAACATTACTTGATGGATATTATGCCTATGAGCATCCGATAAATTGGAGGGAAAAATATTATGTTGATTGCTATTACCGTCGTGCAGCTGTTGGCCGCTTTGGTTCTTATTCTGATCGTTCTGTTCCAATCCGGCAAGAGCCAGGGCCTGTCCGGCGCCATCGGCGGCATTGCGGATTCCTATATGTCTAAGGGAAAGGCCCGGACCATTGACGCCAAGTTGGCCAAGGCCACCAAGTGGGTCGGCGCTGTTTTCATTGTTCTGACCCTGGTGCTGGATTGCATGGTTGCTGCCGGTATGTGATCGGAACAATGCGGCTTCTGAAGTGAATAAAAATCCGCCCGAAGCAGGTATGCTTCGGGCGGATTTTTATATCAGAGAAGCGTCCGTGGGTATACCATACTCTGTCCTATCAGCTCCTCGATGGGATACAGGTTGCCAATGGTAATACGGTCGCCGGCGGTAGAGCCATAGATGAGGAGGTCCTGCCACTGTGTGCCGGGGGAATAGGTTTGGAAATCTATATAGCCGTCAGCCACCTCGTCAGCGGGGTAGCCGGAGTCCTCTGTTCCGTCTGACAGCAGGACAAAGCCGCTTTCCAGCAGGTCTATGGCGAGATCACTGTCGCTGGCGTTATAAAACAGGTACACCTGACCGTCCTCGTCAGCGAGATAGCCCAAAAATTGAATGGTCAGGTCATCGTTGATGTCAATTGTGTCGCCGCAATCGGCATCGATGTCGCGGTAATTGGAGTCCCAATCGTCGTTGCTGTCGGACCAGCCGCCGTTATTCAAATCGCTGTTGCCATGGATTATGTTATCCAACTGGCCGCTGGTCTTTATCGCCAAAAGGGATAATTATCAGCGCAAAGGCAATCAGTGTGGTCGCTGTGCCTCTATTTCGCTTTTTCCCCTTGGAGTAGATTTTAAAGGGCTTCTGAAAGCTTTTCACCACCCGCTCACTGCCCTGAGCAGTGGGTGCAGCCGCTTTCTTTCGGGGCTTGCGGGTCTGTTCCTCGAAGCATACCTTTTCCTCATAGCATACCTTACCGGGGCGGAGCCGGGTCTGTGTACGTCCCTCCCCGTGGTGTACGGAGCCATCGGCGCCCACCCATTCCCGTCGAGGCGGGCGGTTATAGGCACCGCAGCGGGGGCAGCAGCCCTCCTGTCGGTAATCATAGCGTCTGCCGCAGGCGGCGCAGCGTATGGTCTGCATCTGTCATATCCTCCCCTTCAGTTTTTTTCTATTATACAAGCCTTAGGGCGGGTCTTACCACCTACCTCAGGTTGCACGGCCTGTTTTTTGGGAAACCCCAGCTTTACACGACCAGTATAACATCCCGTATCCCTCCACGCAAGCCCCGATGGGGTGGTAAACACAGCCGAAAAAAAGCCCTTTGCTATGACGTGGACATCATAGCAAAGGGCTTTTTTGTAACTGTCAATAAATCCTTCGGATTTTTTCGACAAGAGGCTCGCAGTTTGCGGACGGCAAACTCTGCGAGGCTCTTTTTATAAATTTGTGCTTACTTGACCAGTTCGATGATGGCGGTCTCGGCAGCATCACCGCGGCGGACGCCGGTGCGGACGATGCGGGTATAGCCGCCGTTGCGCTCTGCATACTCAGGAGCGATCTCCTTGAACAGCTTGTGCGCCACATCCTCTCTGGTGATGAAGCTCAAAGCCTGGCGATAGGCTGCCAGATCACCCTTCTTGCCCAGGGTAATCATCTTTTCAGCCAGGGGCTTAATCTCCTTGGCACGGGTGATGGTGGTCTCCATCCGGCCGTTATCCAGGAAATCGGTGACCTGCTGACGGAGCATCGCCATACGCTGATCGGTAGTCTTACCGAGCTTACGAGTTCCGGGCATTTCTGTTTCCTCCTTGTAAGGATCTTACTGCGCGGGGCCGCGCAGGTTAGTTGTTTTCTTCGCCGGCCAGATGCAGACCCATCATGGCCAGTTTGTTGATGACTTCCTCCAGAGACTTGCGTCCCAGGTTGCGAACCTTCATCATTTCGTCTTCCGTCTTGGAGATTAGATCCTCCACAGTGTTGATGTTGGCACGCTTGAGGCAGTTGAAGCTGCGCACAGACAGATCCAGCTCCTCAATGGTCATCTGCAGCTGCTTGCTCTGATCGTCACCGGCCTTCTCCACGATGACGGGCTCGCCGCCCACATTGTCGGACAAATCAGTGAACAGAGCAAAGTGGTCGCAGAGGATCTTGGCGCCCAGGGACACAGCATCCCGGGCGGAGATGGTGGAATCCGTCCACACCTCCAGCGTCAGCTTGTCAAAATCGCTCATGTTGCCGACACGGGTCTTTTCCACCGTGTAGTTGACCTTATACACGGGGGTATAGATAGAGTCGATGGGGATGACGCCTATGACGCCGGGGCGCATGGCCTTGTTCCGGTCAGCGGACACATAGCCGCGGCCGTGGCTCAACGTCACCTCCATGCTCAGGGTGGCGCCTACATCCAGAGTCGCAATATGCAGCTCGGGATTTAGGATTTCCACCTCGCCATCGGGCTTAATGTCGGCAGTAACCTCGCAGGGGCCGGCAGCCTCGATGAAGACGGTCTTGGCACCCTCGCAGTGCAGCTTGGTCAGCAGATTCTTCATGTTCAGCACGATCTCCGTGACATCCTCCTTGACGCCGGGGATGGTGGAAAACTCGTGCTGGACACCGGCAATCTTGATGCTGGTGGCTGCAGTGCCGGGCAGAGAGGAGAGCAGGATGCGACGCAGGGCATTGCCCAGTGTCGTTCCGTAGCCGCGCTCCAGGGGTTCGATCACATACTTTCCATAGGAAGCATCGCCAGGTGTTTCAATACACTCGATCTGAGGCTTCTCAATTTCGATCATGCAGTACCCTCCTTCATTTCAGTTGGGCGGAGTTTATGCTCCGCACCGTATTCGATTCCAGTGCAGTTTGAGGGTCTCGACCCTATTACTTGGAGTACAGCTCGACGATGAGGTGTTCCTCAATGGGCATATCAATGTCATCACGAGCGGGCATTCTGGTCACGGTGCCCTTCAGCGCATTCTTGTCACGCTCCAGCCAAGTGGGAACGGTGACCAGAGGAGCATCCTCTGCTGTGAAGCGCTTGAAGGCGGCGGAGGAGCGGCTGCTCTCCTTGACCTCGATCACATCGCCCACGCGCACCAGGTAGGAAGGAATGTTGACCTTCTTGCCGTTGACGGTGAAATGGGCGTGGTTCACCAGCTGACGAGCCTCCCGGCGGGTCATGGCAAAGCCCAGACGATAGATCACATTGTCCAGCCGACGCTCAACCAGGGTCAGCAGGTTCTCGCCGGTCTTGCCGGACATAGCGGAAGCCTTCTCATAATACATACGGAACTGCTTCTCCAGGATGCCGTAGACGAACTTCACCTTCTGCTTCTCATTGAGCTGGATGGCATACTCGCTCTTCTTCTTTCTCATCTGGCCGCCGGGGTTGCGCTTGGTCTCCTTCTTGGCGTAACCCATGACAGCAGGAGAGATACCCAGCGCCTTGCAACGCTTGGCGATAGGCTGCATATTCTTAGCCATAATCTATTTATCCTCCTTGTTCCGATTACACGCGACGACGCTTGGGGGGGCGGCAGCCATTGTGGGGAATGGGCGTGACATCCTTGATCATGGTCACTTCCAGACCCACGGCCTGCAGCGCACGGATGGCAGCCTCACGGCCCTGGCCGGGACCCTTGACGAAGACCTCAACGGTCTTCAGGCCGTGCTCCATGGCGGCCTTGGCGGCAGTCTCGGCTGCGCTCTGGGCGGCGAAGGGAGTGGACTTCTTGCTGCCGCGGAAACCCAGGCCGCCGGAGGAGGCCCAGGACAGGGCATTGCCCTGTGCATCGGTAACGGTTACCATAGTGTTGTTGAAGGAAGAACGGATATGGACCTGGCCCTTTTCAATGTTCTTCTTTTCACGGCGGCGGCGGATAACCTTCTTGCCGGTCTTAGCATTAGCCATATTCTATCTTCCCTCCTTACTTCTTCTTGTTAGCAATGGTCTTCTTGGGACCCTTGCGGGTACGGGCGTTGGTCTTGCTGCGCTGACCACGGACGGGCAGGCCACGGCGATGACGCATGCCGCGATAGCAGCCGATCTCGGTCAGACGCTTGATGTCCAGTGCCACCTGACGGCGCAGATCGCCTTCCACGGTGTAGCTCTGGTCGATGACCTCACGGAGCTTGGCCTCGTCGGCCTCCGTCAGATCCTTCACGCGGGTGTCGGGGTTGATGCCTGTTTGCGCCAGGATGTCCTGCGCGCTCTTTCTGCCAATACCATAGATATAGGTCAAACCGATCTCGATTCGCTTATCCTTGGGCAGGTCAATACCGGCAATACGTGCCATACTCTTAAAGCACCTCCAATTTCATCTTAGCCCTGTCTCTGCTTATGCTTGGGATTCTCGCAAATGACCATAACACGGCCCTTGCGGCGAATCACTTTGCACTTCTCGCACATGGGCTTCACGGACGGTCTTACTTTCATTTTGATAAACCTCCTACTTACTACGCCAGGTAATCCGGCCCCGGGTCAGATCATACGGCGACATTTCCACTGTCACCTTGTCACCGGGCAGAATCCTGATGAAATTCATTCTGAGCTTTCCGGAAATATGCGCTAATATGGTGTGTCCATTTCCAATGTCTACCTGGAATGTGGTGTTGGGCAGGGATTCAACCACTACGCCTTCCACTTCGATCATATCGGATTTTGCCAAGCTATAATCCCTCCTGGTCTTGATTACCGCCGCCTGTACAGGCAGCTAAGGCTTTACGAAGCTCACTATTTGTGATTTTTTCGCTGCTCCTGATCTTCTCGGCAACGACGCTGTGACTCTCCCCCACAAAGGCTACATGCTTGCACTTTTTCCTCTTGGGGTTTTCCACCCGGCGGCGCTTACCGTCTGCCAGCAGAAGGAACTCCTCCTGTATATCCAGCACGAAGAAGAGGTCTCCTTCGTCCCGGCCGGCAGTGGATTTTACGATGTTGGATTTGACAATGTCCATAGCTTACACCAATGACTCTGCGGGATCCGTCAGAAGCTCCGGGTCGCCGGCTGTGATCAGGATGGTGTTTTCATAGTGGGCGGCATATTTGCCATCGGCGGTTTTCACCGTCCAGCCATCGCTCATCTGCTTGATGGCGGCGGTGCCTGCGTTGACCATGGGTTCTACGGCCAAGGTCATGCCCCGCAGAAGGCGGGGACCGTGACCGGGCTTGCCGTAATTGGGCACCTCAGGCGCTTCGTGCATATTCCGGCCAATACCGTGGCCCACATATTCGCGCACCACGGAATAGCCGTTTGCCTCCACAAAGGTCTGCACTGCGTGGGATATATCCGACAGGCGGTAGCCCTCCCGGGCGAACTTCAGGCCCTCAAAGAAGGAATCCTGGGTCACACGGATGAGGCGCAGGGCTTCGTCGGACACCTGGCCGCAGGGGTAGGTGCCGGCGCAATCGCCATGGTAGCCGCCGATATATGCACCCACATCCACGCTGACGATGTCACCCTCGCGCAGCACCCGTTTGCCGGGGATACCGTGGATAATCTCATCGTTGACGCTGATGCATACACTGGCCGGATAACCGTTGTAGTGCAGGAAGGAGGGGGTAGCCCCCTGCTCCCGGATAAAGTGGAACACTGCCTTGTCAATTTGTTGGGTTGTTACGCCGGGCTTTACCATTTCCCGGGCCAGGGCCCGGGCAGCCGCGGTAATTTTTCCCGCCAGGCGCATCGCTTCGATCTCGTGAGCTGACTTTAGGGTGATCATAGCTTATCTCCCCAGTGCTTTCAAGATCGCCTGCGTCGTTCCGGCCACGGTGGGCTGGTCCTCCACAGTTTTCAGAATCCCCCCGGGCCTCGTAGAAACCCTTGAGCGGTTCTGTTTCTTTATGATAAACCGCCAGACGGTCACGGACCGTCTCGGGGTTATCATCCTTACGCTGCACGAGCTTGCCGCCGCACACATCGCACACACCCTCTTTTTTGGGGGGGATGTTCACAATGTGATAGCTGGCGCCGCAGTTCTCGCAGACCCGTCTGCCGCCCATGCGGGCGACGATCTTTTCATCGGGGATTTCGATGGCGACCACAGCGTCGAAGCTGATACCGGCCTGCTCCATGGCCTCGGCCTGGGCGATGGTGCGGGGCACGCCGTCCAGAATATAGCCATTGGCGCAATCGGCCTCCTGCAGGCGCTCATTGATGATGCCGATGATAACCTCATCCGGCACCAGCTTGCCTGCGTCCATGTACTCCTTGGCCTTCAGGCCGGTGGGAGTACCGTTTTTCACGGCTGCACGCAGAATGTTACCCGTGGATATGGTGGGGATATTCAGCTTGACCTTGAGAATGTCAGCCTGGGTCCCCTTACCGGCACCCGGGGCACCTAAAAGGATCAGTTTCATAAAAACACCTCTTATTCCAGGAAGCCCTTATACTGACGCATCAGCATCTGGGACTCCAGAGCCTGTACGGTCTCCAACGCAACACCCACCACGATGATGACGGAGGTGCCGCCGATGGACAGGGCGGCATTGTTGACAGCCTTGCCGATGATGAGGGGCAGGATGGCCACAATGCCCAGATAGATGGCGCCAAACAGCGTGACCTTATTGAGGACCTTCTTGATGAAGTCCGCGGTGGGCTTACCGGGGCGGAAGCCGGGGATAAAGCCGCCGTTCTTCTTCAGGTTGTTGGAGATCTCAATGGGGTTGAACTGAATGGTGGAATAGAAATAGCTGAAGCCGATGATCATCAGGAAGTAGAAGATCATATACAGCACCGATTTGGTGTCGATGGCGTTCAGGAAGCCGTACCAGAAGGTTCCCTCAGCCGGCTGCTTGCAAAAAGCAGCGATGTGGAGGGGATCATGGCGATGGACTGGGCAAAGATGATGGGCAGAACGCCGGACATATTCACCTTCATGGGGAGGGTGGATGCCTGGCCGCCATACATTTTGCGGCCCACCTGACGCTTGGCATACTGCACCGGGATGCGGCGCTCGGCGCCGTTGACCCAGGTGATCAGCACGATCAGTGCCAGGATACCGATGACCACCAGCACAGCGGCCCACCAGACCAGGGTACCCGCCTTCAGGCCGGAGACCATGGAGGAGACCATGGCCGGCACACGGGACAGGATACCGGCGAACAGGATGATGGAGATGCCGTTGCCGATACCGAACTCGGTGATCTGCTCGCCCATCCACATAACGAAGGAGGAGCCGGCAATGAAGGATGCGATGATGACCAGGGCGGCCCAGACACCGGTGTTGGTGAGGATGCCGTAGTTTTTCATCAGCATGTAGTAGCCCCAGCCCTGCAGGATGGCGATGGCCACGGTGGCATAGCGGGTGATGGACTGGATTTTCTTCTTGCCTTCCTCGCCGCCCTCTCTTGCCAGCCGCTCCAGGGCGGGGATGGCAATGGTCAGCAGCTGGATGATGATGGAGCTATTGATATAGGGCTGCACGCCCAGTGCGAAGACAGTCGCCTCGGCAAAGGCACCGCCGGACATAACATTGTATAGGCCCAGGACGGTAGTGCTCAGCTGATTGATGTAATCATTCAGCAGATTGGTGTCCACATAGGGCACCGGGATGGCGTTGCCGATGCGGAAGATCAGAAGGATCAGTGCGGTGAAGATGATTTTCTTGCGCAGTTCGGGGATGCCCCAGGCTTTGCGAATCGTCTGAATCACCTTAGATCACCTCTGCCTTTCCTCCTGCTGCTTCGATCGCGTCCTTAGCAGCCTGAGAGAAAGCAGCGGCCTGCACGGTCACCTTCTTGGTAACAGAGCCGTTACCGAGAACTTTGAAGCCATACTCACACTTGCTCAGGATGCCCTTGGCCAGCAGAGCTTCTGCGTTCACAGTCTCGCCGTCCTCGAACTTGTTCAGAGCGGACAGGTTGATGATCTCCAGGGGCTTGGCAAAAATGTTGTTGAAACCGCGCTTGGGGATGCGGCGGGCCAAAGGCATCTGGCCGCCCTCAAAGCCAATGCGGGTGCCGCCGCCGGAGCGGGCCTTCTGACCCTTGTGACCACGGCCGGCAGTCTTGCCGTTGCCGGAGCCGGCGCCGCGGCCCTTGCGGTAAGCTTCCTTGGTGGAGCCAACTGCGGGAGACAGTTCATTCAGTTTCATTCTCTCGCACCTCCTTATTCTACTTCGGTGACCTGGAGCAGATAGCCGATCTTGGCGATCTTGCCCTTGGTCTGAGCGTTGTCGGGCTGAACGGTGGTGTCACCGATCTTCCGCAGGCCCATGGACTTGGCAGTGGCAATGTGCTTTTCCAGGCGGCCGTTAAGGCTCTTGACGAGCTTGATATTCAGATTAGCCATTGTTCACGCCTCCTTAGCCCACGATCTCGTCCACGCTCTTGCCGCGGGTTCTGGCAACTTCCTCAGGAGTGCGCAGAGCCTTCAGGCCCTCAAAGGTGGCGGCGACAACATTGACTGCGGTATTGGAACGCAGGCACTTGGTACGAATATCCTTCACACCGGCTGCTTCCATGATGATACGCACGGGACCGCCGGCGATAACGCCGGTACCGGGTGCGGCGGGCTTCATCAGCACGCGGCCTGCGCCTGCCTCACCGATGACCTCGTGAGGAATGGTGCTGCCGGACAGAGAAACCTGGATCATGTTCTTCTTAGCATCCTCAATGCCCTTGCGGATAGCCTCGGGAACCTCGGCGGCCTTGCCCAGGCCGAAACCGACCTTGCCCTTGCCGTCGCCCACGACCATCAGAGCGGAGAACTTCATGACACGACCGCCCTTGACCGTCTTGGATACACGGTTGGTAGCAACTACTTTTTCGATATACTCGCTGTGTTCTCTTTCAAATCTTGCCATTGTCAGTTATCCTCCTCTCTTAGAATTCCAGGCCGCCCTCGCGGGCACCCTCGGCCAGCTCGGCCACGCGACCGTGATACACATAGCCGCCGCGGTCAAACACGACAGTATCGATGCCCTTGGCCTTGGCGCTCGGCAACCAGCTTGCCCACAGCACGGGCTGCGGTCTTATTGCCGCCGTTGCCTTCGATGGCCTTATCCAGAGAGGACGCAGAGACCAGGGTGTTCCCGGCCACATCGTCGATCACCTGGGCATAGATGTTCTTTTCACTGCGGAAAACATTCAGACGGGGTCTCTCGGCGGTGCCGAAAACCTTAGCGCGCACTCTCTTATGGCGCTTCAGACGCTGAGCGTTGGTATTGGGTCTTTTAATCATAACGGCACACCTCCTTACTTCTTGGCGCCGGTCTTACCGACCTTGCGGCGGATGACTTCATCGACATACTTGATGCCCTTGCCCTTATAAGGCTCGGGAGGACGCTTCTCGCGGACTTCGGCAGCGAACTGACCGACCTTCTGCTTATCGGCGCCGTGGATGACGACCTTGTTCTGCGCGGGGACCTCGATGGTAATGCCATCGATCTCGGGCACGATGACCTGATGGGAATAGCCCAGGTTCATGACCAGCTCATTGCCCTTCTTCTCGGCGCGGTAACCGACGCCGTTGATCTCCAGCTCCTTCTTGAAGCCTTCGCTGACGCCAACGACCATGTTATGCAGCAGAGCGCGGGTCATGCCGTGCAGAGCGCAGTGGGCCTTGTCGTCGGTGGGACGCTTAACATGGATGATGTTGCCTTCCTGCTCCAAGATCATCTCGGGGTGCAGAGTCTGCACCAGGGTGCCCTTGGGGCCCTTGACGGTGACAACATTGCCCGCAGCAATGGAGACCTCCACACCGGCGGGGACGGTAATGGGCATTCTACCAATTCTCGACATTGTTCAAATACCTCCTTACCAAACGAATGCCAGGACTTCGCCGCCGACATGGGCCGCACGAGCAGCCTTATCGGTCATGACGCCCTTGGAAGTGGATACGATCGCAATACCAAGACCACGCAGCACGCGGGGCAGCTCGTCGGCGCCCACATAGACGCGCAGGCCGGGCTTGGACACGCGGCGCAGGCCGGAGATGACCTTCTCCTTGCCGGCGTTGTACTTCAGGGTAATACGGATGGTGCCCTGGGTACCGTCGTCAACGATCTGGAAGGACTTGATGTAGCCCTCGTCCAGCAGGATCTGAGCGATGCTCTTCTTCATGTTGGAAGCGGGAACATCCACGGTCTCATGCTTGGCATTGTTGGCGTTGCGGATACGGGTGAGCATATCGGCAACAGGATCAGTGATGTGCATAGTTAATTATCCTCCTAATTTAGAGTTACAGGAAATCTTCCTGTTGAGGCAGCGAGGTATCACTGCTAATTTAGCGCACCGGAAGCCGATGTTTAATTAACAGTGACCTTTCGCCATCCTATATTGCCAGAGCGTCACCTACGCTCTTGGACACGGTTTTGCGGAGAGAAACTCTCACGCGGGATACTGCCCTCGATTTACAGGGACAGTATCGGTGTTGGATTTTTTCGCCAGACGAGGCAGCAGGGTGAAGGCGTACTTTGTGAACGCCAAGCCGCGCCAACGAAGTATGACGGAAAAATTTCTTTTGTTCTCAGACGAGGCGGCGAGGCGCCGCTGTACTTTGTGTACAGCAAGCCGAGCCAACGAAGTGTGAGGGCAAAAGATTACCAGGAAGCCTTGCGGACACCGGGGATCTCGCCCTTGTAAGCCAGGGTGCGGAAGCAGACACGGCACACGCCGTAGTCACGCAGGTAGGCGTGGGGACGGCCGCACAGCTTGCAGCGGTTGTACTTACGGGTGGAGAACTTAGCGGGAGCCTGCTGCTTCAGGATCATAGACTTCTTTGCCATTTTTTTCTCCTCCTAATCAGCGTTCAAAGGGAGCGCCGACCAGAGTCAGCAGCTCGCGGGCCTCTTCGTCGCTCTGCGCGGTGGTGCAGATGACGATGTCCATACCACGGATCTTGTCGATCTTATCGTACTCGATCTCGGGGAAGATCAACTGCTCCTTAACGCCCAGGGCATAGTTGCCGCGGCCGTCGAAGGCGTTGGCGCTGATGCCGCGGAAGTCACGCACACGGGGCAGAGCCACGTTGAACAGACGATCCAGGAACTCCCACATCTTGTCGCCCCGCAGGGTGACCTTAGCGCCCACGGGCATACCTTCACGGAGCTTGAAGTTTGCAACGGACTTCTTGGCGATGGTCACGATGGCCTTCTGGCCGGTGATCTGGCCCAGGTCCTTGCAGACAGCTTCCAGAACTTCGGGATTCTCACGGGCTTCGCCGCAGCCCGACGTTCACTACCACCTTGTCGATCTTGGGGATCTGCATGGTGGACTTGTAGCCGAACTTTTGAAGAGAGCGGGAGCCACTTCTTCGGTATATTTTTTACTTTCAGTCGTGCCATTTTTTACCTCTCTCCTTTCTTACAGCTCAGCGCCGCACTTCTTGCAGACGCGGACCTTCTTGCCATCGGTGACCTTGTAGGCCACGCGGGTGCCCTTGTCGCACTTGGGGCAGACAACCTGCACCTTGCTGGCATAGATGGCAGCCTCACGCTTCACGATGCCGCCCTCCTCGCCCTGCTTGCGGGGCTTGATGTGGCAGGTGACCATGTTGCAGCCTTCCACAACGACCTTGCCCTCGCTGGGGACGGTGCCCAGCACCTTACCCTGCTTGCCCCTGTCCTTGCCGGACAGGACGACGACCTTGTCGTTCTTCTTGATTTTCAGACTATTCATTCTTCGGCCCCTCCTTAAACTACTTCGGGAGCCAGGGACAGGATCTTCATATAGTCCTTGTCACGCAGCTCGCGGGCAACGGGCCCAAAGATACGGGTACCTCTGGGGTTTTTGTCGTCCTTGATGAGGACGGCGGCGTTTTCATCGAAACGGACATAGGTGCCGTCGGCACGGCGAACGCCCTTGGCGCTGCGAACGATGACAGCCTTGACGACCTCGCCCTTCTTCACCTGGCCACCGGGGGTAGACTTGCGCACGGAGGCGACGATCACATCGCCGATGTTGCCGTACTTGCGCTTGGAACCGCCCAGGACACGGATGCACTTGATCTCCTTGGCGCCGGTATTATCGGCAACCTTCAGATAAGACTCTTGCTGAATCATTCTCGGTTACCTCCTTACTTAGCCTTCTCAACGATCTCGACCACGCGCCAACGCTTGTCCTTGGACAGGGGGCGGGTCTCCATCACCTTAACAATATCGCCTACGCCGCAGGTGTTCTCCTCATCGTGGGCCTTCAGCTTATAGGTGCGGCCGACGATCTTCTTGTACAGAGGGTGAGCGACACGATCCTCAATGGCCACGACCACGGTCTTGTCCATCTTGTCGGAAACTACCTTGCCAACTCTGACCTTGCGGGAGGAAATTCTCTTTTCTTCCATATTACTTCTCCTCCTTTCACGGATAACGGTCTTCACCCGGGCAATATCACGCTTGGTTTCAGCGATCTTGAGAGGATTGTCCAGCTGATTGGTTGCGTGCTGCATACGCAGGAAGAACAGATCCTTCTTCAGGGAGTCGAGCTTTTCATTGAGCTGCTCAACGCTCATTGCACGTACTTCAGTTGCCTTCATCTCATTCACCTACTTCCTGGGCTGCGACGTCCTCGCGCTTGGCGATCTTGGTCTTGATGGGCAGCTTGTGGCTGGCCAGACGCAGAGCCTCACGAGCGACATCTTCGGAAACGCCGGCGATTTCAAACATGACACGGCCGGGCTTAACAACGGCTACCCAATACTCGGGAGAACCCTTACCGGAACCCATACGGGTCTCAGCGGGCTTCTCGGTAACAGGCTTATCGGGGAAGATCTTGATCCAAACCTGACCGCCACGCTTGGTATAACGGGTCATGGCGATACGGGCGGCTTCGATCTGATTGCTGGTGATCCATGCGGGCTCCAGCGCTACGAGGCCAAATTCACCGTAGGTGATCTTATTGCCTCTGGTGGCCTTGCCGGTGAGGCGGCCACGGTGTACTCTGCGGTACTTAACTCTCTTGGGCAGAAGCATTACTGAGCGCCTCCTTCTTTCTTTTCTGCGGGTTTGCGGAAACCACCCTGGGGACGGCTGCCGTTGCGGTCGCGATTGAAGCCGCCGCTCTGGCCGTCACGACGGAAGCCACCACGACGGTCGCCGTCACGGCGGCCGCGGCGCTCACGGCGCTCCTGGTAGGGCTTGCTGGTGTCCAGGGTACGGGGAGTGGTGCGCAGAGCCTGGCTCAGCACCTCGCCCTTGTAGATCCACACCTTCACGCCGATGCGGCCGAAGGTAGTAGCAGCCTCAGCGAAACCGTAATCAATATCGGCACGCAGGGTCTGCAGGGGAATGGTGCCCTCGTGATAGTGCTCGCTGCCGGCGATTTCACGACCGCCCAGACGGCCGGAGCAGTTGCACTTGATGCCCTTGGCACCGGCGCGCATGGCACGGCCCATAGCATTCTTCATGGCACGGCGGTGAGAAATACGCTTCTCAAGCTGAGCGGCGATATTCTCGGCCACCAGCTGCGCGTCCATATCGGGGTTGCGGACCTCCACGATGTTCAGCTTCACGGTCTTGCCGATAAGCTTCTCAACGCTCTGGCGGTACTCCTCCACCTGGGTGCCGCCCTTGCCGATGACCACACCGGGACGGGCCACATGCAGGTAAATGGTAACGACCTCGCTGCTGCGCTCGATCTCGATCTTGGAGACACCGGCCGCATACAGGAGCTTCTTCAGGTACACGCGGATCTTGTGATCCTCCACCAGAAGGTCGCCCACCTTCTCATTGCTGGCATACCAACGGGAATCCCAGTCTTTGATGACGCCCACGCGGAAGCCGTGGGGATTAATTTTCTGTCCCATAAAACTGTCTCCCTCCCTTACTCTTTCTCAGCGACGGCCAGCGTCACATGAGAGGTTCTCTTGTTGATGCGATAAGCACGGCCCTGGGCCCGGGGCATCATTCTCTTGAGAATGGGGCCGGGAGTGGCGAACACCTGGGTGACCACCAGCTTTTCAGGATCCATGTTGAAGTTGTTCTCTGCGTTGGCGCAGGCGCTCTTGAGCAGCTTCACCAGGGGCTCGGAGGCCGCCTTGGGGGTCTGCATCAGAATGGCCATGGCCGTCTTGGCATCCTTGCCGCGGATCAGATCGCACACGATCTGGACCTTGCGGGGAGAGATGCGGACATATCTCAAATAAGCTTTAGCTTCCATTGTATTCTGCATCCTCCTTCTTACTTAGACTTCGCGTGGCCGCGGAACGTGCGGGTGGGAGCGAACTCGCCCAGCTTGTGACCCACCATATCCTCCTGGATATATACGGGCACATGGCGGCGGCCGTCATGCACGGCAATGGTGTGACCCACGAATGCAGGGAAGATGGTGGAGCTGCGGCTCCAGGTCTTCAGCACATTCTTCTCACCCTTTGCATTCATTTCTTCAACCCGCTTGAGAAGCTCCGGGGCAACATACGGGCCTTTTTTAATAGATCTGCTCATATTCTCTTGCCTCCCTTACTTCACATTACGACGCTTGACAATGAACTTGTCGGTGGGGTTCTTCTTCTTGCGGGTCTTGTAACCCATAGCAGGCTTGCCCCAAGGAGTGACAGGGCCGGGACGGCCAACAGGGGACTTACCTTCACCACCGCCGTGGGGGTGGTCGCAGGGGTTCATAACAGAACCGCGGACGGTGGGACGCCAACCCATGTGGCGCTTGCGGCCGGCCTTACCGATCTGAACATTCTCATGCTCCAGGTTGCCCACCTGACCGATGCAGGCGGTGCAGTTGGTGCGGATGATGCGCACCTCGCCGGAGGGCATACGGATCTGGGCGTTGTCGCCCTCCTTAGCCATCAGCTGGGCATAGGCGCCGGCGGAGCGGACCAGCTGGGCGCCGCGGCCGGGATGCATCTCGATGTTGTGGATAACGGTACCCACGGGGATGTTGGCGATGGGCAGGCAGTTGCCGGGCTTGATGTCGGCAGCGGCGGAGGAGAGGACCTTGTCCCCGGCCTTCAGGCCCACGGGAGCGATGATGTAACGCTTCTCGCCATCCTCATACTGCACCAGCGCGATGTTGGCGCTGCGGTTGGGATCGTACTCCAGCTGCAGGACAGTGGCTTCCATATCCATCTTGTCGCGCTTGAAGTCGATGATACGATACTTGCGCTTCTCGCCGCCGCCGCGATGACGGACGGTGATGCGGCCATAGCTGTTGCGACCAGCATTCTTCTTCAGAACCTCAGTCAGGCTTGCCTCGGGCTTGGCATGCTTGTTGATGCCGTCAAAGCCGTTGACAGTCATGTGTCTGCGGGAGGGTGTGGTCGGCTTAAAGGTTTTAATAGACATTCTTTACACTCCTTCCGTTATCAGACCATGCCTTCGAAGAACTCGATGGTCTTGGAATCCTGGGTCAGCTGGACATAGGCTTTCTTCCAGCTCTTGCGCTTGCCGGGACGGCCGGCGCCCAGGCGCTTAGCCTTGCCATCGTAGTTGATGGTGTTGACCTTTGCCACCTTCACGCCGAAGATCTCCTCCACGGCGTTCTTGATCTCGATCTTGCCGGCGGTGGGAGCTACCTCGAAGACGTACTTCTTCTCGCCGGTAGCAGCCATAGAGCGCTCGGTGATGATGGGACGAATAATGATGTCGTATACGTTAGCCATTACGCGAACACCTCCTCGATTACTGCGAGGGCTTCCTTGTCGATGACCAGGTACTTGGCCTTGAGAATGTCATAGACATTGATCAGGTTGGCCATGGCGGCCTCAACGCCGGGGATGTTGCGGGCGGACTTTACGATGATCTCATCCTTAGCAGGAGTGACCACCAGAGCCTTGCCCTCCGCCTTGACGGCGCCCAGGAAGGTGCGGAAGTCCTTGGTCTTGATCTAGCGTCCATCTTGATGGAATCCACCACGATGATCTCGCCTGCGGCCGCCGCCTTGGCGGACAGAGCAGACTTCATAGCCAATCTCTTGACCTTCTTATTCAGGACATAAGAATAGCTGCGGGGCTTGGGGGCAAACACGATGCCGCCGTGGGTCCACTGGGGCGCACGGGTGCTGCCCTGACGGGCGTGACCGGTGCCCTTCTGACGCCAGGGCTTCTTGCCGCCGCCGGAAACTTCAGCACGGGTCAGAGCGCTCTGGGTACCCTGTCTGCAGTTTGCCAGGTGATTTTTCACCACTTCGTGAACGACGCACTCATTGGGCTCGATGCCAAAGATGCTGTCCTTCAGCTCCACGGTACCGACTTCTGCGCCGGCCATGTTCAAAACTTTGATAGTAGGCATTGTTCAAGCACTCCTTTCCTTACTTATTACGCGCAGAGGCCTTCTGGGGATTGCGGCCGGAAGCCTTCTGCGGGTTGTTGCTGATACCGGCCTCCACGTTCTTGACGCGGTGGGTCTTGACGGTGCTCTTGATGAGGACCAGGCCGCCCTTGGGGCCGGGCACGGCACCGCGCACAGCAATGAGATTCAGCTCAGCGTCCACCTTCACCACATCCAGATTCTGAACGGTGACGGTATCGCAGCCCATCTGACCGGCGCCGATGTGGCCCTTTGAAGATGCGGCTGGGATCGGTGGTGGAGCCCATGGAGCCGGCATGACGATGGACGGGGCCGCCGCCGTGGCTCATGGGGGGTGCGCTGTGCGCCGTGGCGCTTGATGGGGCCCTGGTAGCCGTGGCCCTTGCTGGTGCCGGTGACGTCAACGAAGTCACCCTCTGCAAAGGTATCAGCCTTGATGATGTCGCCGATATTCAGCTCGGAGGCGTTCTCCAGGTTGAACTCGCGCAGGTACTTCTTGGGGCCACGCCAGCCTTGTTCAGGTGGCCCATTTCGGGCTTGGTCAGCTTCCGCTCGGGAACATCCTCAAAGCCCAGCTGGACAGACTCATAGCCTTCCTTCTCGGAAGTCTTCTTCTGAATGACGGTGCAGGGGCCCGCCTCGATAACAGTGACGGGAATGACCTTGCCGTTTTCATCGAAGATCTGAGACATGCCAACTTTCTTGCCGATGATTGCTTTCATGTATGATCCTCCTTAAAGGTTATTGGTCGGCATAGTTCAGCCTGCATTGGGTACGGGCCGCTTGCTCTGCCGACTTAACCCCGTCCGTCTCACGCAAGTCGACGGACGATGGTCTTGCAAGCAATGTTGATAATGGTGCGCCTTTTGGCGCAGGGTCAGGGTTGAGATGGGCTATATTATATAATGTATAATTACAGCTTGATCTCGATTTCCACACCGGCCGGCAGGTCCAGAGACATCAGGGCCTCCACGGTCTTGGGGTTGGAATTGGTGATGTCGATCAGTCTCTTATGGGTGCGGCGCTCGAACTGCTCACGGCTGTCCTTATACTTGTGGGTAGCGCGCAGGATGGTGACGATCTCCTTCTTGGTGGGCAGAGGGATGGGGCCGGACACGGTAGCGCCGTTGCGCTTGGCGGTCTCCACGATCTTCTCTGCGGACTGGTCGATGACCTGGTGGTCATAGGCCTTCAGGCGAATGCGGATCATTTCTTTTGCCATTTGGTTTGTTCCTCCATTTTTCGTACGGTTTTGTTTTGCGAGGGCCGCGTTCCGTACGGCGAGAAGAATATCTATACGCTTACCCGTGCGTATCATTCTGACTCATAAGAAACACCGGCACGAACTCCGGCCGGTGTCACTCTGGCACAGCGATCTACGCTGGCGTAGAGGTTCTTCTCAGCCGCCCGATTATCGGACATACTCCCCGGAAGTTACCTCCTTGCGGAGCAATCTCCCGGTTCATCGCATTTGTAAACGCTCCCGGGTGTGCAGCACCCACGATGCGCGTACCTGCTTATAATATAGGAAAAGCCCCTTTTTGTCAAGGGGATTTTCTCTTATTTTTATAAAATTCAGAAATATTTTCGTGAGGTGTGCCGAAGTTTTTACCGAGGGCGCTTCAGCCCCTCCGGCAGGTCCAAAATGTAGTCCGCGCTGACTCCATACAGCAGGCACAGCGCCCGCAAATGCCGCAGCGGCAGCTCGTTTACGCCCTTTTCATACCGGGCATAGACCTGCTGGGTAGTCCCCAGCGCCGCCGCCACCTGCGCCTGGGTCAGGTCGCTGTCCTCTCGCAGCGACCGCAAAATTTCTGTGTAGGCAGCCATAGCGCAGTTCCCTCCTTCAGCATCTCCTTCACCGTCATACACCGGGCAGAGCCATTTGATGCGCAAAGGAGAGCAATGTCCGTCCACCAATTACTCCCAACCTAAGTCACTTTAAGGGCGGGCGGGCATCCTCTCCACGGCAAGCTGATCTGTAAAAGAAAAGGTTGGCATCTTACAAAGATATTATATTCCAAACGGGCATAGGCCGCAAGAAAAACCGGCGCGGAAATTTATCCGCGCCGGTCAGCTTATTTCCAAAGCACGATGTCATTGCGAACCAGTGCGCACACCGGTGCGGCAATCCGTTTCCCTTGCGAAAAGGACGGATTCCCACGGTCGCTCCGCTCCCTCGGAATGACACAGAGGAGATTTAATACGCCACGCCCCAATAAATGTCCGTGGTGCATTCCTTGCCGCACACGGGGCATTTGCCGGTGGTGCCGGACTGCTTGAGAGGCATACAGCGGCTGGAAACCCCGGCCTTTTCCTTCATGGCCAGCTCGCACTCCAGGCTGCCGCACCACTTGGTGCGGGCAAAGCCGCCCTTGCCCTGGGCCATCTCCTTGACCTCCTCCCAGGTGGTGAAGTCGAAGGTGTTGTCCTCCAGATTCTTCTCGGCCATAGCATAGAGGTTGTGGTGAACCTCCTGCAGCAGGGACTGCACGGCGCTCTCCAGGTCGGACAGGGGTACAAAGGTCTTTTCGCCGGTGTCACGGCGGGCGATGCAGCACTGCTGCTTTTCCATATCCTTGGGGCCGATCTCCACACGCAGGGGCACGCCCTTCATTTCATACTGGGCAAACTTCCAGCCGGGGGACTGCTCACTATCATCCATTTTCACCCGCAGGCCCAGCTTCTCCAGCCGATCCCGCAGCTGGGCGGCGGCATCCAGCACGCCGGCCTTGTGCTGGGCGATGGGCAGCACGATGACCTGGATAGGTGCGATGGCCGGAGGCAGAACCAGGCCGTTGTTGTCCGAATGGGTCATGATGCAGGCACCGATGAGACGGGTAGTGGCACCCCAGGAGGTCTGGAAGGGGTACTGCAGCTTATTGTCCCGACCCGTAAAGGTCACATCGTAGGCCCGGGAGAACTTGTCGCCAAAATAGTGGCTGGTGCCGGATTGAAGGGCCTTGTGGTCCTTCATCATGGCCTCAATGGTGTAGGTCGCCTCAGCCCCGGCGAACTTTTCCTTATCGGTCTTGCGACCCTTTACCACGGGCATAGCCAGGGCATCCCGGCAGAAATCAGCGTAGCAGTTCAGCTGCTGCTCAGTCTCGGCAATGGCCTCCTGAGCGGTCTCGTGGATGGTGTGGCCCTCCTGCCACCAGAACTCACGGGAGCGCAGGAAGGGACGGGTGGTCTTTTCCCACCGGATGACGGAGCACCACTGGTTATAGAGCATGGGCAGCTCCCGGTAGCTCTGCAGCACATTGTGCCAGTGGTCGCAGAACATAGTCTCAGAGGTGGGCCGGAAGGCCAGGCGCTCCTCCAGCTTCTCGCTGCCGCCGTGGGTGACCCAGGCCACCTCCGGGGCAAAGCCCTGCACCAGCTCCCCCTCCTTTTTCAGCAGGCTCTCGGGGATCAGCACGGGCATGGCCACATTCACATGGCCGGTTTTCTTGAACATCCCGTCCATGATGCGCTGAATATTCTCCCAAATGGCATAGCCATAGGGCCGCAGGATCATAAAGCCCTTGACGGAGGCGTAATCCACCAGCTCCGCTTTTAGACAAATATCGGTGTACCACTTGGCGAAGTCCACCTCCATGGGGGTGATGGCTTCCACATTTCTCTGGTCTTTAGCCATGATGTTTCTCCTAACTTTTTCTTCAGAATGGTTTCCGAATTAAATTATCCTAAATTAGTATTGTATCGTGCGGGGGGCGGATTGTCAAGCCCGCAGACAGGCCGGGTATTCCAACTTTTGTGTGGGATTTTTTAATTCAAGCCCTATTTCGACCGAGCGACTTCTCCCAACTTTTCTGTGGGATTTCTGTTTTAAGCCCCGATTTCGGGTAAGCGACTTCTTCCAACTTTTGTGTGGGATTTCTTCCGAGTAAACGAAATGCATAAGAAAAGAAGCTGGCATCCAGACTGGACACCAGCTTCTTTTCAGTTTTCTTCTTTCTTTTCTTCGGCATCAAGAGCTTTCGTCAGAAGCCGCTCAACAGCCATAGTCATTGTTTGTCCCTTATCCTCCGCATACGCCTGAAGCCGCTCATAGACGCTTCTCTCGATGCGGTAGCAGATGGGGACGCTATCCTTTTTCTGTCTTGGCATTCGGACTCACCTCTCATCCAATTCCAAAGAATCTATCGAAGAATGCAACCAGCTTCTCCGTGACAACCCGCTTCTTCTCTGCGCGATTCCCTCCGCCAAAGCGTGACATAGGCGGCAAGACCGTCTATCTCCGTGCCGGTCGTCTTAATGGCACCGTCGCGGAAGGCGTTTGCCATGAACTGCCTCGTTTCCGCATCCTTCAGGCGTTCCTCCGCTATCAGTGCCGCAAGCTGCGTTTCCTTTTCGACGGCGACAAAATCGTGCCACGCATTGACCACATCATCCACGTCATTGATACCGGCGAGGAACCCTTGGATAAGGGCCTTCTTGCTGCGGAGCTCAGAGCTTGACTCCACAGCCTTCTGAATGGCGATGGCGATTTCCTTATTCTTGCCATGGCTGTCACGGTATTTTTGCATGAGCATAAGGATATAGTCGATGTTGATTTCAATTTGCTTGATAAGCTCGATTTCAAACACTACATCGTCCGTGATGTCCTCTTTCTCATGCTCGGAGCGGCCACGCCTTTCGTCATACAGGTCTTGATAGCGGCCCATATAGTCCTGCATATCGCGTTCGGAGAGTATCTCCATGCCTTTGAAATCATCGAAGGCGACCAGCAGATTCCGCATCCGCAGGATGGCTCCAAACAACCGGATAAATGCCTTTTGGCGAGTCTCACCAATGATACGCACATCGGTAAGGGGGAAGTCCTGCTGCAAGGTGGCAATCAAGTCCACATATCCCTCGTTGTACTTACCCTTTTCATCCGTGTAGCCATTGTAATAGTCGGAAAATGGGTGCAGCGTCACGACCCCGTTGGTCGTAGCATCGCTGAAACGCGCTATGGCGGCGTCTGTACGCTTTTGCAGATTGCGGAAGCATACGATATTGCCAAAGGTCTTTATAGAGTTCAGAATGCGGTTTGTGCGCGACGCCTGCAAAAGCCCGTGCATCTTCAGGTTCTTATCCACCCACAGCGTATTGAGCGTGGTGGCGTCGAAGCCCGTCAGGAACATATTGACCACAATAAGCAGGTCGAGCTCCTTGTTCTTCATCCGCAGAGATACATCCTTATAGTAGCTCTGGAAATTATCGCTATCGGTGCTGTAATTGGTGTGGAACATCAGATTATAGTCGCGGATAGCCATATCGAGGAAATCGCGTGAGCTCTGGTCCAGTGCGGAGGTATCTTCGGGGTTTTCCTCGTCCAAGATGCCGTCCGCCTCTACCTCATTCGCCCCATAGCTGTAAATCAGCGCGACACGCAGCTTTTTGCTGGGGTCGGCATCCATCTGCCGCTTAAACTCTTCATAATAGAGCTTGGCTGCTGTGATGGAGGATACGGCAAAGATGGAGTTGAAGCCGCTGACGCGCTGCTGGCGTTTGATTTCCTCCACATCGTTCTGCCGCTTGGCGGAGGCCACCTCGCCGATATTTTGCAGCACATTGAATGTGTAGGTCTTTTCGTTGCGGTAGGTTTTCTGATTGAATCTTTCCAGTATGTACGTTGTAACATCAGTAATGCGCTCAGGCGTGAGGTAGGTTTCCTCGCGCTTGATGTCCCACACCGGCTTGTCGTCAATGTCCGGCTCCTCCTTCATCGTCTGCACATAGTCCACGCGGAACGGCAGCACATTTCTGTCGTTGATAGCGTCCACGATGGTATAGGCGTGAAGCTGGTCGCCAAAGGCCTGCTCGGTGGTTCGCAGGGTCGGGGTCTTGCCGCTGCCGGCGTTGTCCGTAAAGATAGGCGTGCCCGCAAAGCCGAACAGGTGGTATTTCTTGAAATAGTGGGTGATGGCAAGGTGCATTTCACCGAACTGGCTGCGGTGGCACTCGTCAAAGATGATGACCACCTGCTTATCCGCCAGCGGATGACCGGCATTTTTCTTGATGAACTTTGCCAGCTTCTGAATGGTGGTAATGATGATTTTGGCGTTGGGGTCCTCAAGCTGCCGCGTCAGGATAGTCGTGGAGGTGTTGCCGTTGGCCGCGCCCTTTTCAAAGCGGTCGTACTCCTTCATGGTCTGATAGTCCAAATCCTTGCGGTCCACCACGAACAGCACCTTGCTGATATGCGGCAGGTTCGCCACGAGCTGGGCTGTTTTGAAGCTGGTCAGCGTTTTGCCAGAGCCGGTGGTGTGGAAGATGTACCCGCCGCCCTGCACCGTGCCGTACCACTTATAGTTGGTGGCGATTTCAATGCGGTTGAGGATGCGCTCCGTGGCAACGATTTGATAGGGGCGCATCACCAGCAGCAAATCCTCCGAGGTAAAAACGCAATACCTCGTCAGGATATTCAGTATCGTGCCCTTGGCAAAGAAAGTCTTGGTGAAGTCCATCAGGTCAGGGATGATGTGGTTTTTGGCATCCGCCCAGAACGACGTAAACTCAAAGCTGTTGCTGGTCTTGCCACGCTTCCGTACCGCAGCGGCGTTGAAATCCTTAATATGTCCCAAGCGGGTCGTATTGGAATAATACTTTGTATTCGTTCCGTTGGAGATAACGAATATCTGCACATAGTCAAAAAGCCCGCTGCCTGCCCAAAAGCTGTCGCGCTTGTAGCGGTTGATTTGGTTGAACGCCTCGCGGATAGCCACGCCCCGCCGCTTCAGCTCCACATGGACGAGGGGCAGCCCGTTGACGAGGATGGTCACATCGTAGCGGTTGTTGTGCGCCGCGCCCTCCGCCTGAGAGACGGTATATTGGTTGATGACCTGCAGCGTGTTGTTGTGGATGCATTTCTTATCCAGCAGCCGAATGTTCTTCGACTCGCCGGAATCCCGTTTGAACGCCTGCGCCGTGTCACCGTCCTGTATCCGGCGGGTCTTTTCCTTGATGCCCTCGTTGGCGTTGGCGATGCTCTGCTGGAAGAACCGCTCCCACTCGCCATCGGTAAATTGGTAGTTGTTCAGCTTTTCCAACTGCGTGCGGAGGTTGGCGACGAGGTCCGCCTCGGTATGGATGGGCAGGTAAGTATAGCCTACCTCACACAGCAGGCGGATAAACTCCTTTTCCAGTTGTGCCTCGCTCTGATAACCGTCCGAACGCCGCGTACCCGGCGTATATTCCGCCACCACGGTGCTCTCGGTGGTAGACGCGATGATGTTATATTGGCTCATAATGGTTGTCTCCTTTTTTGCGCTTGAGCTTCTAAATAGCAAGCTGTCCGCACCAATAAAAGTATTTCACATATTGGCATTTCTTGTGGGCAAATCACTACCCACTTTTTTGCAAAGCTCTCTGCAAAATCGCCCGCCTGCACAAGCCCAAAGGCATAGTTTTCTCCCGTTGAATATGCATCATCTAAGTACGTGAATATTTTTTCCAACTGATAGTATGTTCCTTGCGGCATCGTTTTGGGAAGTTCCCTCAGCGCGTTATAGACAGGGATATTAAACAGTTCTTCAAGGTTTTCTATGCCATCACATATCTGTGGAATGGCATCAATAATAGCATTTCTATACTCCGAAACAGATTTCAGATTCTCTTGAATTGTTAGGGGACAGGTCAAATCACGAATCATATCATCAATTTCCACAGTTGACTGATACCGTAAAGCCAAAACCTCCTTTATGGATGTCAACACCTCGACTGGGCTCACATTTCTCTTGATATGATGCTCTCTCCACTCAGCCTCAGCTTTTCGAATAGACTCTTCTGCCCAACTTATTGCCAATGACAGTTTCTCATATCGACTTGAAATGTAGTCTTTTAACACTTGTAACGGAAACTGTATATTTATGATTTCATCGGAAGCCGTTGTATAAACTCTAATTCCCACCATATTTGGCGTTCCCATAAAGCGATTGAGCGTCCTGTTTACGATTACCCACGGTGAATACTGTTTCTCATCTTTTCGCAGAAATGTGGGGCGGCTTGTATCTGTGGGGTGAGCAAAGGCAAGTGTGCGAATATACTCAAAAAAGCGGTCATCTGAAGGAACTGGTTTATCGGGGTTATATACAGCGCTATGAAGATAGGTGTCTTTGAAAAAGTGCAGTTCGCCACCGTTCCTTTCAAAGTTCGGCAAAACACCTACAAGGACATCCAAAACAGCATCACGTAACATGGCTGCAAACATGAGAAAGATAATAGTCTTCTTCTGTGCGAGGGAAATTCGAATGCTTGTTCAGATATGCGACGCAGGTGTCGATGCGGTCCATTGCAGCACACAACAAGTTGAAATTCCCGCGCAGTTTGCCTTCTTGAAAGATAGGTGAAGAATTTATCACTTTACGTAAGCGTTTATTTAGTTCGGGATGCAGGAATTCTGTCATATAGTTAGTCTTTCCTTAAACGTTAGTAGCTTGTCCCGATAGAATTCGTACTGCTTTTGGCGGGCAGCGATTTCGGCAGGCAGGCCGGAGGTCAGGTCGTTGCAGAGGGCGTCAAAGCGGTCGAGGATAGAAACTATACTTTCTTGCACTGTAATATCAGGAACCGGTATTTGTAGTTTTCGCATATCACCCATAGGAATGCTCTTGACTGTTCCGCCAGCCACTTTCTTTGAAATCGCCAGTTGCATATATCTCGTACGCAAAAGATACATAAGATACCGAGAATTAAGTAATTCTCTTTTCGGTTTTATAGCATAAACGCCTTCTTTGATATTCCAATTCGTAGGAACTTCACTCACTATTGCCGTCTCGCCAATCGTCCCTGTGCCAGAGAAGAGAACATCACCAACTTCAAGATGCGAACGATTGTTACAGAGAGATAGAGCCTCGTCATTTATCCTATCCGTCTTTTCTGAAAATACAATGGTTCCGTTTTGAATCTCCCGAATTGTCACATAGTAATTCTTGGCATCTTCCGTATTCAATTTGAAAAATTGTCGAGGATTAAGACCGGTGCTAAGAGAAATAATGCTTTCTCCAAGTGTCTTCCATTCAAGTCTGTTTGTCCCCCCCCCCGAAGACATCGAACGTCAGCAGTTTATCCCGATAATACTCATACTGCTTCTTACGGGCGGTAAGCTCGGCGGTAAGCTCGGCGGTAAGCTCGGTGAAATTGTCCAGTATGCGGACAATTTCACGCTGGACTTCAATGGGCGGGAGGGGAATTCTGTACGCTTTTACAGCCGCATCTGTGATAGTAGGATAACTGGTTCCCTGTTGAACTCTTTCTACATAGGTGAAAAAATCCGTTGACGATATGAGATGGAATAACCACGATGGCAACACCCTATTGCTATCCGCCCGCAAAACACAGAATCCTGTACTACATATATCGCCATCATACTCTGCAGGAACTAAACAAAAGCGTTTGAGTAACGGGCGTGTTGTTCCCAACAACACATCTTCGCTACAGACTATCTGCTGCGCTCTGCTGGGTGCATTAGATTTATCAATTTCTTGTGTGTCGTGTATGTTATGGGTATCAATATCAACCGATGTCAAGTCAATGTACTGGTATGCTTTGTCGCCATTTTCCCGCCACCTTATATTGCTGACTGCTTTGACGCACTCTCCTAAGTCTACAAAAGATACCCCGTTGGGGCATAACTCCTGAATCAGTTCAACTAATTTGTTCATTTCAACCTCCTCTGCGATTTTACATTCTTCGCATAAGATATTGCGGATAATTCCTCAAGTATTCTTGAGCATTATCATCTGTTAAATCAATAAAGCACAGTACGGGTGGTTGGACTTTCATTTTTTCATTGTGCTTATACGGCATAAACCAGATGACAAACTCTAAATCTGCTTCCAATAAGCAGTGCATAAACCGCGCATCCATAAACGGAATATGTGGTATTGCTTTGACGAGATATGGCTTTTGGGCATCAAACGGTTTCCATGCATCTACAGGGTTTACGTGTTCAATGTATGACTCAGTTTCATCCACAACAAAAAAGCCCATTTTGTAATTTGGGTGCAGACTTCGGCACAGTGGTATGCTTTCAATATGCGATAAAAAAACTCGTTGAGCTTGCTGGTGATAGAATTTATATCTATGAATAGCATCATAGTTTCCTTCTGGTTCACCATTTACAAAGATGTTGTCTGTGTTAATATTTAGAGACAATTCCTTTGCAAAAGACTGAACCTCATGTAGCATTGAACATTCCTTTACTTTAGCAGGGTTATATAATAGGACCTTTCCGCGTTTTGTCGTGATTGCCGATTCGCTATCGTTAATTCGCATAACATCAAACATCAGCTTGTGGTCACGGGAAAAGTAATCTGGAGGTATGTTATCATGCCCGTTATTGATGGTCCATTTTGGCCATTCCTTAATCACTGCACGATAGAGGCTCCTTTCAAATGGGCTTTTTGTAAGGAAGCAAGTTTGCTCGGTGGGGACACTTCTGGCCTCAGAGATGATAATATTTTCATTATCATAACGTCCCATACGTTACCCCTCAATCTCCCCAATAATCCTCTGAATCTCCGCCCGCAGGACATTCTCCCGCGCCACGATTTCCTCGATTTCTGCATTCAGCTTCACGATGTCAATGACCTCGCGGGTGTCCTCCGGCTCCACATAGGTGCTGACGGAGAGGTTATACTCCTGCTCCTTGATTTCCTCATAGGCGGCGCGGTGGCAGATGTGGGGAACATCCTCGCGGGCTGTGAAATAGTCCACGATGTGGCTGATGTTCTCCGCCGTCAGCTTGTTGTTGTTTGTGACCTTGATGCACTCCTTGGAGGCGTCAATAAACAGCGTCGAATTGTCAGGCTTATTCTTTTTCAGCACCATGATACAGGTGGCGATGGAGGTTCCGAAAAACAGGTTGCCGGGAAGCTGGATAACGCAGTCCACAAAGTTGTTGTCGATGAGATATTTGCGGATTTTCTGCTCCGCACCGCCACGGTACATGATGCCGGGGAAGCAGACGATAGACGCCGTTCCGTTGTTGGCGAGCCACGACAACGAGTGCATCACAAAGGCAAGGTCGGCCTTGCTCTTGGGTGCCAGCACACCGGCAGGCGAAAAACGGGGGTCGTCAATAAGCAGGGCGTTTTCGTCCCCGGCCCACTTGATGGAATAGGGCGGATTGGACACGATGAGTTCAAAGGGCTCATCGTCCCAATGCAGCGGATTGGTCAGCGTGTCATCGCAGGCGATGTCAAACTTATCGTAACCCACATCATGCAGGAACATATTGATGCGGCACAGGTTATAGGTGGTGATGTTGATTTCCTGCCCGTAGTAGCCGATACGGACACCCTCCGGCCCCAGAATCTTGGTGGCCTTCAGCAGCAGGGAGCCAGAGCCGCAGGCAGGGTCGTAGACCTTATTCACCTGCGTCTTGCCCACCGTACCCAGCCGCACCAGCAGCTCGGACACCTCGCTGGGCGTGTAGAACTCGCCGCCGCTCTTGCCGGCGTTGGAGGCGTACATGGTCATCAGGAACTCGTAGGCGTCGCCAAAGGCGTCTATCTGGTTGTCCTTGAACTCGCCCAGCTTCATCTCGCCGATGCCGTTGAGCAGCTTGCAGAGCTTCTCGTTGCGCTTGGCGACGGTCGCGCCCAGTTTGTTGCTGTTTACATCGAAATCATCGAACAGACCCGCAAAGCTGGCCTCGGAGAAAGACCCCTTGGCAGATTCCTCGATATGGGTAAAGACCTTTTCCAGCGTTTCGTTGAGGTTTTCATCCTGTGCAGCCCGCTGCCGGACATTACAGAACAGCTCGGAGGGCAGCATAAAAAAGCCCTTCGAGTTTATCATCTCGTCCCGAATCTCCTCCGCCACGCTGTCGGGCAGCTTGGCATAATCAAAATCTTTGTCACCGGCATCTATTTCCCCGGCATTTATGTAGGAAGCCAGATTTTCAGAGATGTAGCGATAAAACATGGTGCCAAGAACATAGCTCTTGAAGTCCCAGCCATCTACGCTGCCGCGCAGCTCATCCGCGATATTCCAAATCGCACGGTGCAGCTCATCGCGTTCCTGTTCTCTCTTTATGTCCGCCATGGTCGTTCTCCTTTTCACTGTACTCTTTACATCAATTATAACAAATTAACTTCTTTTGGCAACTATCCCGCTTGGTCAAATTACTGTTTCCAGTATACTCCCTTTTGTTGTAAAAAGCAATAATTATATTGCATATTCAATCTATATTTTCGAAGATTTGTTCGAAAAAACGAAAAATACCCTATTGCATAAATCAAACATTTGTGCTATTCTATGGACACGGTATACCAAAGTAAATAGCGTAGTCTTCATCAATTATTTGAATACATTTCCCCGGCACATTATTTTTGATGAATTTGAGAGGTATACCACGATGAAGACTGTGAATCACATTCGACTGACTCCGGATGATATGGAGGAGGTCATTCCCATTCCGCACCTGAATTTGCGCGGCATAATTGAAGATGCCTGCTATCGACCCAAGGCAGGGCATCCTTACTTACTGTTCTCCTGCCATGTGGAGGACTACCGAAATCGAAAATGCCGTTTCTGCGGCAGTACCGCCGTTCACGCACACGGCCAAACAGGGGCTCCGCGCCGCATTCACGATGTCAACAGCGGACGCACGAAGGTCGATATAGACCTGACGGTGCAGCGGTACATCTGTAGCGAATGCGGAAGGTCCTTTTCCCCGCCATCGCCGGACATTATGGAGAGTCGGCATTTGACAAGGCGGCTTTATGACGAAATCAGACATGAGGCGTTTACCAAGCCGCTGAGTACAGTCGCCCTGAAATACGGCTATTCCGACACCATCATCGGCAAGATTTTTGACGAGTATTCCAGCGAAATAAAGGAATCCTGCGGCCCCGTTGTTGCTCCCCGCGTATTGGGCATTGATGAAAAGCACATTGTCCATAATATGCGGGCCATCTTTACGGACATTGAAAACCGTGTTCTGCTGGAGATGTGTCCCGACAACAAGAAGGATACCGTCATTGCAGCCATTGAGAGCATGGTCGGCTACGACACCAATATCGAGGTCGTAACGATGGATATGTCCTGTGGCTATCGTACTTATGTGCAGGAGTGCTTGCCCAATGCCGCCATCGTCGTGGACAAGTTCCATGTCTGCCAGTCCGTCTACGAGAAAATCGCCAAAGCCCGCAGCAAAATCATGGCCTATATCGGCGCCCTCATCCAAGCGGAGCCGGAGGGCGGCGCAAAGAAGCAGATGATTGCGGTACGGAACCTCGCCCAGACGAACACCTATCTGTTCAAGTTCAACGCCAAGAATCTCGCCAAGAGTGAGAGGCGTATCAGCGCAATGGCAAATATCTGCGCGACTTTCCCTGAGTTCAACCATCTGCGGCTTATCAAGGAACGCTTTGACCGCATCTACACCGCCCCTGACCGCAAGACGGCAGAGGCATACTGCAAGGAATGGGCAGAGCTTATCCCGCCCTCTGGCTGCCGTCAAATCGAGGCATGGAAGAAGCGGTTCGAGGTGGAGCCGGAGCTGTTTGACGACCTTCGTTCGGCCAAGAACACCCTCACGAGGAAGTGGCACGAGGAAATCTTCAATTACTTTGAACCCAACCGTCGCTTTACCAATGCCGTAACGGAGGGCTTGAATCGGATGGTGGAGGACATGAGCCGCATGGGGAACGGGTACAGCTTTGAACGGCTGCGTGCGCGGGCTCTTTACAGCGACAAGGTTGCGGCTCTCGTTGTCTACACGATGCAGACGGAGAGCGTCCCTGTTGCCGAGGAGTCTTCTTACAACAAGTCGCCTCACGCGATGGGATATATGTCGTTCCTTTCGTTCTCGAAGCCGAAGGTACACTGGGAAACGGTCTACTCTATGAAGCCGGAGTTTGCGCCGCAGGAAGACTCGCTGCTGGCCTTCAGCAACTATGTCCGCGAGGACGATGACAACGATGAATACCCGTTGCAGAATGAGGATTTTGCGGCAAAAGAGCAGGAGGTGGAGTAACATGGCAATGGCAGACGTGCAGATTGACATGGAAACCGCCCTGTACGAGCAGATGGCCGCGCTGTGCGCCAAACTTGGCACCACCGTTGAGGCGATGGCGGTACGGTTCTGCGAGGAGTTCGTGCGGATGGAAGTCCCTCCCGTGCCTGAGTCCTACGCATCTATGAGCGTGGAGGGCAAAATCGCCCTCATTGCTCAGAACATTCTGAGGGAGTACAATTCCAAGTAACGCGAAAAGAATCCCCTGTGAGGATTGACCTCACAGGGGATTCTCTCTATAATTCACTGTTGTTGAATTGCCTTTGAGTTTGTCGAAAAGAATTTGCAAAAGCCTACTTAACTACGCAAAAACGCAATGCAAAAGGCAAATTGCTTTACTTTGCACTGTTTTTCTTACACAATAGTAAACAAGAAGCAAGGTTGTAGTAAATTCTTTTCAGAGAGGGAGTTGGTGCTGACCATGAGCATAGGAAATCAAATATCAGCAATTCGTAAGGAGCAGCAATTAACGCAAGAACATTTCGGTGAGTTATTCCATGTTACAAGACAGACGGTTTCGAATTGGGAAAACGAAAAGAGTTATCCGGATTTACAGATTCTCATAGCAATGAGCAATCAATTTGATGTATCGCTTGATACATTACTGAAATGGGATTCCAAAATGGTAAAAGCTATTGACAAGGAGCGCGTATTGGGAAAAATGAAGTATGAGAAATCACTCGTAGGCTTCTTTACGAGCGCTGGTACAGGGCTTGTTGCCTCTTGCTTTCTCTCGTCAGCGTCAACAATTAGGACTGTAGTAATGATTGTTGGCTTTGTCATGATAGGCATTGGTTGGTATAAAAGGGCTAAATCCGATAAAGAAGTGTTTAAGTATATGGAGGAGCACGGACAGGAGTGACTTTATATAAGCATTTCTCTACTGTGCCATTAAAAAGATGCCCCTGTGAGGATTGACCTCACAGGGGTTCTCTTTGTTGTTCAGGCACCGAGCGTACCGCTGCGTAGTGCCTCCACAAGCGGCAGCACCTGCCACTTGGGGATGGTGTACTCGTTGCCATCCAGCAGCAACAGCCAGTATACCTGCCGCTCCAGCAGCAGAGTCTTGTCCGCGTTCCATCGCTTGATGCCGACCTCATAGACGCCATCTCCCGGCAGCTCCACATCGAACCGTCGGCCTTTCGGTGTCTTTGGCGGCCACTGATATTGCAAGAACTTGCGGGCAAAGCGGTACTTAGGGTCTGGACCCGTGATGCGGGACACATAGGGATACGCCCGCGTGTTGGGGATATGCGGCACGAATATGGAGTAGCCCCAGTACCAAATGTCATCGTCGTCCTCGCACAGAGAAACATTGTTTCTGTGGCTCGTGTCCATCGGAGTTGCCCTCTGCCGCCTACGACTCAAACCCCGGCGGCGTCAGCTTCCGAAGGATTTCCGCTGCTTCCTCGGCGGTGTAGTGCTTGTAAAGGCCTGTTGACGGATTACTCTTTTCCTCATAGAGTATGTTTGCAATTTCAAGGTTTTCCTCGTCACCCATATTGCGAGCCTTGTTTCGCAAGCGTCCCAGTTCACGAAGCTCTACTTCTTCAACAGAGAGCTCACCAGAAAGGATTGCCTTTTGCCTGTCGCTGTAAAACGGCGCGAAGGGTGCCACATAGTCTGGACTATCCTTATTCGTGTAAAGGAAATGCGGTGTACCTTTTTTCATAAAAACACCTCCTGTCATAGAAAATTCTACAACAGGAGGTCTTAAATTGGTAGCACACGAGAAAAAAAGAAACTCAGGACAACTTTTTTGCACCGTTCCCACACGAAACGATTTAGCTCTCAGCTCCCTGCTTTTCACCGCCCAACCCACAAAAAAGTTGGGATACCCGACAGGCCGGGTATCCAACGTCTTCTTGCAGGTCCGTGTATCAGCCCACGGTAAGGATGTCCCACGCCACAGGGCGGTTAAACAGCTCACGCACCTGTTCAAATTCCTTGGTCTGGCCCAGAATCCACATGAGCTTGCACACAGCGGCCTCGGTGGTCATGTCAAAGGCCTCCAGCAGGTGCAGGGTGTTTTTCAGGTGTCCGCCCACATGGTACACTGACAGGTCGCTGCCCTCGTTGGGTACCTGGGTAGTCATCACTACGATTTTGCCTCGCTCCACCGCCCGCTGCACCAGCGGATAAAACTCCTCCCCGGGATACTCCGGCAAGCCGCCCACGCCGAAGCTCTCCACCACGATGCCGTCGTAGCGCTCCATCATAAAATTCACCAGCTCCCGCTTGGTGCCGGGGATCAGCTTCAGCAGGCCCACATTTTCGCACAGCTTGTCATAAAAAACAGGCCGGGGCAGGCTCTCCGTGCGGATATATTGGAGCAGTCGCTCATCCTGCAGCACCGCCAGGTCCGGATAGTTGACGCTGGAAAAGGCCTGAAAGCTCTTGGAAAAGGTCTTTCGCGCCCGGGTGCCCAGAATCACCTTGCCGTTAAAGACGATCTGCACGCCGCCGCAGCCTCGGCAGGCGTAGAGAAAAGCATCCGTCAGGTTGCGCTTGGGAGTCCGTGCCGTCAAACCAAATGGGCTTTTGGGCCCCGGTAAGGACAATGGGCTTGGCACTGCCCTGGACCAGATAGCTCAGGGCCGCCGCCGTGTAGGCCATGGTATCGGTGCCGTGGCTGATGACAAAGCCGTCGTAGGCATCGTAGCTTTTGCGCAGGATCTCTACTATGCCCAGCCAGTTTTCGGGGCGGATATTGGTGCTGTCCAGGCTATACAGCTGAAGGCAATCCACCAGGCAGAGCTTGCCAATATCGGGAATAAACTCCAGCAGCTGCTCCGTGTTCAGCTCCGGCGTCAACCCATCCGGGGTCATTTCCGAGGCGATGGTGCCGCCGGTGCCGATCATGAGAATTCTTTTCATATACACCTCTTATAAAAAGCCTCGCAGAGTTCGCGTCCGCAGACGCAAAAATTAAAATCTTTTTCACCGCAATATGTGCATGAGAAAATGTCTCTCAGGCTGCCGGTGTGGAATTTTGCCGCTTGCGGCAAAATTATGGGCGCAGCAGACTGCAAACCCTTTGTTAAAAAACTTCCAAAGGATTTTTCCAACAAGCTTAGTCCCTGTTGTCCAGGGCCGCCAGGCCAAAGCGCACGCCCGGAGAACCTGCTTCTTGCCCTCCTCGTCGGCGGCAGCATACTGCTCCCTCAGATCCTGCAGAAACAGCCCCCGGAGGGAATCCTCCCCGCAGCGGGCCCACACGTCCTCCTCCGGGTATGTCTCGTCCGTCAAGGTGAGGGATGCGCACAGGCCGGCCAGCTCCCCCTCCAACGTCGGAATGGAAAAATCCGCCCGTCTGGCCCCGGTAAGCAGCACCCGGCAGATATCCTGCCCGCAATCGCCCTCCAGCGCCTGGCGGACAGCCTCCGCCGGATCACAATCCGTGACATCCGCCGTGACGCTCTGATAGCGCCGCCGGGCAAAGGGGATGAATTCCAGGTCCGCCCCCTCCGCCGTCACATCACCGAACAGGAAGCCCTTGTCTCCGGTCTCGTCAAAGCCCCGGCCGGGCAGGCAGCCGGGATAGGCATAGGCCGTGGTCCCGGCCCGCTGCACGCCGCCATAGCGGTGGACGTGGCCCAGGGCCAGGTAGGTCAGGTCCGTTTTCCCGATCTCCGCCGGGGAAATAGCCCGGTATTTGCTCTCGCCCCGGGTGACCTCTCCATGCACCACACCCAGGCGAACGGCTGCCTCACTGCCGGCAAAGGCCGCGCCTGCAAAGGGCTCCCACTCCTCGGCGGTGGTGAAGGCTATCCCGGTGACCGAGGCGTTCCACTCCGGCAGGAGAACGGTTTGGGGCGTCCGGGAGGTGAAGATATGCACATTCTCCGGCCACTCTACAGCGCTGTAGCCGCTGCCGGGGGCGTAAAAATCATGGTTGCCGGGAGCCAGGAAGATCCGGCCCCGGAAGCGCCCCAGGGTCAGGGCCAAAGTCCGGGCCGTTTGGCTATAGAGCCGGTCGGAGTCAAACAGGTCTCCGGCCAAAAGCATTACATCGGCCTCATGGTCGTTGGCCCAATCCACCATACGGCGCAGGATATCACGGCTCTCCTGGCGGCAGAGAGCCGCCTTCTCCTCCGGCAGACCCGCAAAAGCGCTGTCCAGATGCAGATCCGCCGCATGCAGGAGCTTCATGCCTGGGGCTGGTCGTCCTGCCAGCCCTTACACACGTCCACCCACTCCACGAAGTTATCGCCGCAGCAGCGCTCCAGCTCGTCACAGGTGAGCTCAATGGCCGAGGCGGCGCTGCCCACTGCAGGAAACACCGTTTCAAACCGCTTCAGCGATACGTCCAGATAGGTCTTTACCTCCGCCGGCAGGGCAAAGGGGCACACGCCGCCCACCGCATGGCCGATGCGCTCCACCGCCTCCTCGTGAGTGAGCATCTTGGCCTTGGTGTGGAAGAAATGCTTATATTTGCTGTTATCCACCTTGGCATCCCCGGCAGCTACGATCAAAACGGGCGTCTCATCCACCTTGAAGCTCAAGGTCTTGGCGATACGGGCAGGCTCCACGCCCACGGCCACCGCCGCAAGCTCCACTGTGGCGCTGGATACGGTAAACTCCTGCATCCGGTCTGCCACGCCGTAACCCTTCAGATACTCCCTCACTTTTTCAACTGACATGATATTTTGTCCTCCTTATTGTATCTCTATACGCTCCACCCCGGCGCACAGGCCGGTGCTGCTATCCAATGTAAACAGGGCTCCCTGCAGCCTGCAGGGGCCGTCCGCCATCCGATATCGGCCCGGCAGCCCTCCCAGGAAAAACTCCACCGATTGCTCCGGCCGGACACCCAGCACAGACTCCGCCGGCCCGGTCATACCCAGGTCGGTGAGATAGCCCATGCCCTTGGGGCAGACTCGCCCATCGGCGGTGGGTACGTGGGTGTGGGTCCCCCACAGGGCGCTGACCCGGCCATCCAAATAGTACGACAGGGCCAGCTTTTCGCTGGTGGCCTGCGTGAAAATCCACCAGAGTGAAGGTGGGCTTGTCCCCGCTTTTCAATATGCGGTCGGCGGTGGTAAAGGGATTTTCCGCATTAAAATCCAAATTGCAGCGGCCAATGAGATTCATCACACCCACCTGCACCCGGCCGCAATCATACACCGCCCAACCCCGGCCCGGGGCCCGGCCCGTAAAATTGGCAGGGCGAAGAATGTAAGGGCTTTCCTCCAAAAAATCCGCAATCTGTGTCTTTCCAAAGGAGTGGTTGCCCAAGGTGATGACATCCACCCCGGCGGCCAGGATGTCCTCCGCATGGGTGGGCAGCAGGCCGTTTCCGGCGGCATTTTCCCCATTGGCCACCACAAAGTCGATGCTCTTTTCCTTTTTCAGACTCCGCAGCCGCCGGTGCAGGAAGTCCACACCGCTCTCGCCTGTTACATCGCCCACGGCCAGCACCTTAAAAAGCATGGCTCACCCCTCCGTTTCGCTTTTTGATTTATAATCCAACTTATTATATATAAAATACCGTCGGTACGCAAGCACGCAGACGGTATTTTTTCATGGCGGCACAGGGCATCCACAAGCCCTATAGCGAAAATACTGCGTGCATATTCCTATACACGCAGTATTCTTTATATTTGATATTACTGCGTATTCAACCACCTTGGTCTCCCGCAGGACGTGGACCTTAATCTGGCCGGGATACTCAAGCTCGCTCTCAATGCGGCGGGCCAGGTCATGGGCCAGGATGACCATCTGATCCTCGGACACCTGCTCGGGCTTGACCATGACGCGGACCTCGCGGCCGGCCTGGATGGCATAGCTCTTTTCAACGCCGGGATAGTCACTGGTAATTTCCTCCAGCTTCTCCAGGCGCTTGATATAGTTCTCCAAATTCTCGCGCCGTGCGCCGGGGCGGGCCGCAGACACGGCGTCCGCCGCCTGCACCAGGCAGGCAACCAGAGTCTTGCACTCCACATCGCCGTGGTGGGCCTGGATGGCGTGGATGATATCCTCTTTTTCCTTATACTTGCGGCAGAACTCCACACCCAGCTGGATGTGGGTGCCCTCCATCTCGTGATCCACTGCCTTGCCAATGTCGTGCAGCAGACCCGCACGCTTGGCGGCAGCCACGTCGGCCCCCAGCTCGGCGGCCATCATGCCCGCAATATGGGATACCTCAATAGAATGCTGCAGCACGTTCTGGCCATAGCTGGTGCGGTAGTGCAGGCGGCCCAGGAGCTTCTGCAGCTCCGGATGTACGCCCCGCACGCCGGTTTCCAGCACGGCGCGCTCGCCCTCGGACCGGATAACGGCGTCCACCTCCCGGCGGGCCTTCTCCACCATCTCCTCAATATGGGTGGGATGGATACGGCCGTCGGCGATGAGCTTTTCCAGGGCCAGGCGGGCCACCTCCCGGCGCACCGGTTCAAAGCAGGACACGGTGATGGCCTCGGGTGTGTCGTCAATAATCAGATCCGCACCGGTCAGGGTCTCCAGGGTGCGGATATTGCGGCCTTCACGGCCGATGATGCGGCCCTTCATCTCGTCATTGGGCAGGGGAACCACACTGACGGTAATCTCAGCCACATGGTCTGCGGCGCAGCGCTGGATGGCGGTGGCCACGATCTCCCGGGCGCGCTGATCGGCTTCGTCCTTGGCCCGGGCCTCGATCTCCTTGATCTTCATAGCAGTCTCGTGGGTGACCTCGGACTCCACCTGCTGGATCAGATACGCCTTGGCCTGGTCGGCGGTGAAGCCGGAGATGCGCTCAAGCATCTCGGTCTGGCTGCGCTTGATGAGCTTGATCTCGTCCTGTTCCCTCTGAAGGGCCTCGTGCTTCTGGCTCAGGGCCTCTTCCTTTTTCTCGATAGCATCGGTCTTGCGATCGATGTTCTCTTCCTTCTGCTGCAGCCGGCGTTCCTGCTTTTGCAGGTCGGCCCGGCGTTCCTTGACTTCCTTCTCGTAATCCGCGCGGCTTTTCAGGATCTCTTCCTTTGCCTCCAGCAGGACCTCACGCTTCTTGCTCTCGGAGCTTTTGATGGCCTCGTTGAGGATGCGGGTCGCTTCCTCCTCCGCGCTGGAAATTTCCTTTTCCGCTACCTTCTTGCGGTACTGAATACCGATAGGGAAGCCAACCACGAACGCAACAACAGCCGCAACAGCCGCTACAATGTAGCCAACTGTGGTCATGATTGGTCAACCTCCTGTGAATGTGTATAAATCTGTGAGAAACGGTTTCCCGTTTGAGTGTAGAAAACAACCAAAAAGACCCCCTGATCTTTCGGGTGCATATCCTTCCTAATATTAATCGCATTTTAGGAAACTGTCAAGGGAAAAGCACCGCATAGGTGAATTATTTTTCCTCATAACTGGATAAAGGCGGCATTGGCATATCCGATGCTCTCCCCGTAGAGCACCACATACCAGCCCTGATACTGGCCGAACACCGTGACCGTGGAGCCGTTGGGGATCTGCGTGATAACCTGCCCCTGGGCCGAGGGATACGCCCGCAGTGCCACCGGCCCGCCGGAATCCGTAACGGCCAGGCCCGGCTGGCTGGGTCCGGGGTAGACATAGGGCAGGCCGAAATACTCCGTCAAAGCCTGTACCAAGGTCTGGGCGATGAGCTCAATGTGCCCTGCAATCCATTGGGCGTCGGCGGCGTTATCGTGGTAGCCGATCTCCAGCAGCACGGCAGGGGCCTTGGTGCGTTTCACCTCCGCAAGAGTGGTTGTGGAGCGGGTGGTCACCTGATTTGGCAGGGGATAGATCTCTCGCAGGGCCGCCGCAAACAGCTCCGCCGCCCGCCGGCTGTTTGCGCTGCCGGGATAGTAAAAGGCGACAATGCCCCGGCTCCGCCCCTCGCTGCCCGGGGCGGAGGCGTTGGAGTGGAGGGCCAGATGAAAATCGTAGCGGCCGGCGTTGCTCTGCCGGATGGAATCGGACACGGTGCCCCGGGGATCGTTGCGGGTAAACTGGATGCCGTTGGAAAGCAGCAGCGGCTCCATGGCGTCCGCCAGCAGGTTCATGAAATATTCCTCGCTGCCGGCGCCGGTGACATACTGGTTATATTCCTGGGTAGAAGGGCTTAAAAAGATTGTTGGCATAAAACCAAGCCTCCCTGTCTGCAATTTCTCTATTTATTTATATGGCAATCGGCCCGGGAATGTGCTACAATGAATTGATTTTTCTTGGAAAGGCGGGCGGGACTATGAAGGCAGAACGACCCTATCCCCAGGTGCATATTACGCAAAAGGGAGAGCGCGCCCTGACGGCGGGGCACCCGTGGGTATATGCCGCGGAGGTGACGGAGCTTTCCGGCCCTGTGGAGGACGGCGGCCTGGCGGATGTCATCGGCCACAAGGGGGCCTATCTCGGCACGGGCTTTTATAACAGCCACTCCCTCATCCGCTGCCGGCTCCTCTCCCGCAACGCCAACGACCGGTTTGACGATGCCTTTTGGCAGCGCCGGGTGCAGTACGCCTGGGACTACCGCAAGGCCGTCATGCCCCCGGAGGACCTGCACTGCTGCCGGGTCATCTTCGGAGAAGCGGACGGCTTCCCGGGGCTGACAGTGGATCGGTTCGGTCCGGTGCTGGTGGTGCAGGTGCTGAGCCTGGGCATGGAGCACATCCAAGATCGGCTGCTGCCCATCCTGGCCCAGGTGCTGCGCCGGGACGGCCAGGACATCGCGGGCATCTACCTGCGCAACGACGTGGCCCTGCGGGAGAAGGAGGGATTAACGCAAAGCAAGGGCTGGTTTCCTCTGCCCGGAGAAGCCCAGCCCGATCTCACCGGGGCGAACATCGTGGAAAACGGCATCCGCTACCGGGTGGATTTCATCAACGGACAGAAAACCGGATTCTTTCTGGATCAGAAATACAACCGCCAGGCGGTGGCGCGGCTTTCTATGGGCCGCACGGTGCTGGATTGCTTCACCCACACCGGCTCCTTCGCCCTCAACGCCGCCCGGGGCGGCGCCAAGCATGTGACGGCGGTGGATGTGTCCGAGTTTGCCGTCCGATGCGCTGCGGAAAACGCCCGGCTCAACGGGCTGGACGGGGTCATGGAGTGCCGGGCCGCCAATGTGTTCGACCTGCTGCCGGAGCTGGAAAAGGGGCCTAAGGTCTACGACTTCATCATACTGGATCCCCCGGCCTTTACCAAGAGCCGCAAGACTATCGAAAGCGCCATGACCGGCTACAAGGAGATCAACTACCGGGCCATGAAGCTGCTGCCTCGAGGCGGGTATCTGGCCACCTGCTCGTGCAGCCATTTCGCCTCCACGGAGCGGTTCATAGCCATGCTCCGCAGCGCCGCCAAAGACGCCGGGGTGCAGCTGCGGCAGATCGAGCAGCGCCAGCAGGCCTGTGACCACCCCATCCTATGGGGCGTGGACGAGACGGACTATCTGAAGTTCTTCCTGTTCCAGGTGGTGTGAGGGCGTAGAGCTGCACTTCGCAGGGGCCGGTATCTTTGATGGTCCCTGCCCACAGGCTCCGCTTTTGTGGAGATCGCCTAACAGAGAGGAGCTTTTTTATGAACCGATATGCCATAACGCCCCTTGCGGAGGATCCCGTCGTGCTGAAGCTGGACGACTGCGCGGACTGGGCCGCGCTGCATGAACGCATTCGCAAAACCTTCGGTTTCCCGGCCTATTATGGCAGGAACTGGGACGCCATGTGGGACTGCCTGCGGGATGTGTTTTTCCCCGCTGTCCCCCGCCGCATCGTTGTGGAGGGCCTGGGCGCCATGGCGGGAGATCTGCAAAAATACAGCGGCACCCTGCGGGAGATCTTCGCGGACCTGCAGGCGGAGTATCCCTGGGTCACGGTTATGTACCGATGACTGCTGCCCAGCTTTTTTCTCTTAACGCTTCACTAAAAAAGAGGCGCCCGGCGGGCGCCTCTTTTTACATCTTACTCCTCCAGCTCCACCGTCACATGGTCGGTGCCGTGGCGCTGAAACTCCCCCAGATACTCGTTCATCCGCTCCATGACCTCGTCGTAATTCTCCTCCGTGATGGGAGGATCGTCCAGATCCCGCAGAGCCAGCTCCTGGGCCAGTATTTCAAAGAATACGTTGTCCTCATAGGCCATGATGGCCTCGTGGATGCCGCCCTCGGCAAAGGCCCTGGAGGGGATCAGCTCCCCCTGGTACAGCTCTGTCAGCTTCTCCATGCCCCGGCCCAGGCAGTGGGAAAACACCAGGCTCTCCACCTGGTCATAGTCCCGTATACGGTCGTCCCCCCGGGTGGAGTTGAGCACCCAGTTGCCGATATACACCAGATCCAGCAGCCGCCGGAACTGTTTTTGCGTCAGTTTAAGCTCCATTACAGGCACCTCCTTGCCGTTTGCTTTCCTATTTGCGTTTCAGTATAGCAGAAGAGAGGAGAAATTGCCACTGAAAAAAATGGGCATCCGCGCCAAATTTTCCTTGTGATAGTCGGCAATCCATAGTATAATTGATTGGTTAGTATGGCCGAATCCAGATGGATCGCCCTCAGGGCACCGCAAAAGCTCCTCCCTGAAGGTATTATATACCTTAGAGGCTTATTCCGTACCCCGCCGTGGAGCATCCGGCCGCTCACAAGTATCAAGCACCTGCAAGGAGGCACGCTATGGAAGGAACCGCACAGATTCGCATCGCCAGCCGCAGCGTGTTCGGCGGCGTGGAGGATGTGATCCGCATGGAGGGCACCGCCACCGTGGAAAAAACCGACTACGGCTGGCACCTGCAGTACGAGGCTGTGAACTGCGAGGATGAAAAATCCGCCATCCGCTCGGACGTCAAGGTGGAGACCGCCACCCGCCGGGCCATCCTGGTCAACGAGGGAGAGGGCTACGGCCTGCTTCTGGACCCCGCCGCCGTCACCGCCACGCAGATCAAGACCCCCCAGGGCAGCCTCACCCTGAACGTGAAAACCAAGGAGGTCAGCTGGGACCTGGCCGGACAAAGGGATGGCTCGGTGATTCTGGAGTATATGCTGCTGGTTGGCATGCAGCCTGTGAGTGCGCTGCGGGTCAGCCTGTTTCTGAAAAAATAACTGGCGAAAAGGCTTTGTTTTTTCTGCCAAAGGGCTTGCAGTCTGAGAAGTATTTTTCCCACGCACATGTCGCGGCGAAAAATGATTTTGTTTTTTTTGCCGCCTGCGGGCGGCAAGCTCTGCGAGGCTTTTTGATAAAATGTGTTTCTATAGAAAATTTAAGGAGTAACTGCTATGAATATGATACAAAACGCCAAGGATCAGGTGCTGGAACTGACCCTGACCGCCTACCAAACGGCCGCCGCAGCCGGACTTTTGCCCGCCGATTGTCCCGTGCAGCCCTCGGTGGAAATCCCCAAGGACACTGCCAACGGCGACTACACCACCACCTTCTGCCTGGCCGCCGCCAAGGCCCTGCGCAAAAATCCCCGGGAGGTGGCCCAGATCCTGCTGGACAACATGGACCTTTCCGGCAGCTACTTTACCTCCGCCGCCATGGCGGGCCCCGGCTTTCTGAATTTCACCCTGGGCACCCGCTGGTTCGGCGAGACCGTCTGCGCCGTGCAGCAGGCGGGGGCGGACTATGGCAAAAACAACATGCTCTCCGGCAAGAAATACATGGTGGAATTCGTCTCCGCCAACCCCACCGGCCCCATGCACATGGGCAACGCCCGGGGCGGTGTTTTGGGCGACACCCTGGCCTCGGTGCTGCAGAAATCCGGTGCCGATGTCTGGCGGGAGTTCTACGTCAACGATGCAGGCAACCAGATCGAGAAATTCGCCAAGAGCCTGGAGGCCCGGTATTTCCAAATCTTCCGGGGAGAGGACGCAGTGGAGTTTCCCGAGGACGGCTACCACGGCGACGACATCCGGGAGCTGGTCCGGCTCTACGCCGATGCCCACGGCGACGACCTGCTGCATGTGGATGAAAAGACCCGCCACGATACCCTGGCCCAGTTCGGCCTGGCCCACAACATTCCCAAGATGAAGGCCGACCTGGCCCGCTACGGCATCCAGTATGATGAATGGTTCTTTGAATCCAGCCTCCACGAGAGCGGCTATGTGGCCGACTCCGTGGCGGAGCTGACCAAGCGGGGCTACACCTACGAAAAGGACGGCGCCCTGTGGCTGAAGACCAGCGAGATCCTCACCCAGCAGCTGAAGGCTGCCGGCAAGAGCGACGAGGCAATTGAAAAGCTGGGTCTGAAGGATGACGTTCTCCGCCGGGCTAACGGCTTTTACACCTACTTTGCCGCCGACATCGCCTATCATCGCAACAAATTTGCCGTGCGCGGCTTTGACAAGGTTATTAACATCTGGGGCGCCGATCACCACGGCCACGTGGCCCGGCTGAAGGGCGCCATGGACGCCTTGGGCCTGGACGGCACCCATCGGCTGGACATCGTGCTCATGCAGCTGGTGAAGCTGGTGCAGGACGGTGAGGTCGTCCGCATGTCCAAGCGCACCGGTAAGGCCGTATCCCTGACAGACCTGCTGGATATGGTCCCCGTGGACGCCTGCCGCTATTTCTTCAACGCCAAGCCCGAGACCCAGATGGAGTTTGACCTGGGCCTGGCCGTCCGGGAGGACAGCGAAAACCCCGTCTACTACGTCCAGTACGCCCACGCCCGGATCTGCACCCTGCTTAAAAATCTGGCCGCTGACGGCCACGTCGTTCCGGCCCCGGATGCCGTGGACTTTGCCTTGCTGACAGACCCCACAGAGCTGGCCCTCATCAAGCAAATCGCAAGCTACTGCGACATTGTGCGCCTGGCCGCCCGGGACTATGATCCCAGCTTCATCAACCGCTATCTCACGGATCTGGCCGCCGCCTTCCATAAGTTCTACAACGCCTGCCGCATCAAGGGCGAGGCTGAGAGCCTGCTGAACGCCCGGCTCCTGCTGGCGGACACCGCCCGCAGCGTTCTGAAAAACGGCATGGAGCTTATCGGCTGCTCCGCCCCTGAGAAGATGTAACACCCGCCTAAAAGCATCGCCGTTATAAAAGAACTCGCCATCTAAAGATGGCGAGTTCTTTTATCCTTCGTCCATGTGCTTCAGCGCAAAGAGAATACACTGGTTGATAAATTCATTCCTGCTGATGTCAAATGCGGCAGATTTTTGGTCCACTGTTGCAAGCAAATTGGTCGATATTCGGATGGAAATGACTTCTTTTTCTTGTTTTTTCGGGAAAAATCGTTCCATTTTTGCTCACCCCTTGACCAATTGTATTTGAAAGCGTATAATTCGTATATATTTTATATTTAATATTCATTATCGAATATTTTGGAATCGTCCAATTTCGGATCACGCAGGCTATCCGCACATAATTTTGCTCTATCGTGCCGAAATTATGCACAGCCTGTGCTTTTGAGCTTTAAAACAACCATCTTACCGTCCACGCCGCGGCCAAAAAGCCCATGATGTCCGCCGCCAGAGCCGCCGGGATGGTATGTCGGGTGCGGCGGATGCCCGCAGCGCCGTAATATACCGCCACGGTGTAAAATGTAGTCTCGGTACTCCCCAGCATCACCGCCGCCGTGCGGCCAACGGCGCTGTCCGGGCCATAGGTCTGCATGATCTCGCTGCCTACAGCCAAAGCTCCGCTGCCGCTGACCGGGCGGATCAGCAGCAGCCCCACCGTCTCCGGCGGGATGCCCAAAAACGCCAGCGCCGGGGTCAGCCCCCGGGTCAGCGTCTCCAGCGCTCCGCTGGCACGGAGCATATACACCGCTGTCAGCAGGGCCACCAGCGGCGGCAGGATCCGCAGCACAATGCGCAGACCCTCCCCGGCCCCGGTCGTCAGGGCGGAGAATACATCCACCCGGCGCCCCAGGGCATATACTGCCGCCCCGGCCAGCAGCAGGGGGATCAGATAGTCGCTTAGCCGCGCAAGGGCCATCATCGCACCACCCGCTCCAGAAGCCGCGCAGCAAGCAGCCCCACAGACACCGATAAAAGGGAGCTGATCCACACCGCCGGCAGTATATCAAAGGGCGCGGTGGCCCCGCACCCTGCCCGTACCGCCGCCACGGTGGTGGGCAGCAGCTGCACAGAGGCGGTGTTCAGCACCACCAGGCGGCACAGCTCATTGCTGGCAGTACCCTCCGCTCCCAGGGCCATGCGCCGGGCAGCGCGGATGCCCAAGGGCGTGGCAGCGTTCCCCAGACCCAAAAGGTTGGCCGACAGATTGCCGCTCACTGCCGCCATAGTCTCCGGATCCCGGCAGGCGCCGGGCAGCAGCCGCCGCAGCAGCGGCCGAAAAAGCGCAGCCAGCTTAGCTTCCAGCCCGCACTGCTTTAAAAGCTCCATAAAGCCGGACCACAGGCACAGCACTCCCGCCAAAGAAATGCACAGCTCCACGGCAGCCCGTGCGCCATCCAGTGCCGCAGCGGAAACTGCCGCCATGCAGCTGTTAGCGGCGCCGCAGATAACGGCCGCCGCCGTTATGGCCACCCAAATAAACGCCATTGCCATTTTTCTCACCTCATAGGACTATATGCACAAAGTAGGCGAATAATAAATATGAAATAGGGAGAATTTGCCGAAGTTTAGTTGACTTCAGGGACATGTTGTGACATAATGAGAAGGTACCAATAAAGAAAAAGGGGTATTTGTGTGAAATCTACCGGTATTGTTCGAAAAGTTGACGAGCTTGGCCGAATCGTCCTGCCCGCAGAGCTGCGGCGCACACTGAACATCGCGGAAAAGGATCCCCTGGAGATTTATGTGGATGGGGATTCCGTGATCCTGCGCAAGCATGAGGATCGGTGTATCTTCTGTGAAAGCAAGGAGCATATCCTGGCCTTTCGGGGCAAGCACATTTGCCTCAAATGCCTGGCACAGCTGAAAAAGGCCCGCTGATAAAAAAGCAGGGGAGTGGATACTCCCCTGCTTTTTGTCTGCCGGATCTGCTTTGCGGCTTTATTTCTCCGCCTTCAATACTGCGTCATAGAGCTCATTCTTGTTCAGGGCCGTTTGCCCGGCCACAGAGCGGACGGCTTCCTTCATCTTTATGCCGTCCTCTCGCAGGCGCTGCACCCGGCTCACGCCCTCCTCCAGGGTTACCGCCGGCTCCTCCATCGGCCGGGCCCCGGCCACCACCAGCACATATTCGCCCCGGGGCTCTCTTTCTGCATATAGGGCCACCGCTGCGGAAAGCGTGGTGCGCAGTGTCTCCTCGTGGAGCTTGGTCAGCTCCCGGCACAGGGCCACAGGCCGGTCACCCAATATTTCCGCCATGTCCGAAAGCGTAGCCCTCAGCTTGTGGGGCGCCTCATGGAACACCATGGTCCGCTCCTCACCTTGCAGCCTCAGCAGCGCCGTCCGGCGCTCTTTTTTATTGGCCGAGAGAAACCCCTCAAAGGTAAACCGCCCCGTGGGCAATCCCGACACTGCCAGGGCGCAGATGGCCGCGCAGCAGCCGGGAATGGCCTCCACGGCGATGTTATTTTCCCCGCACAGGCGCACCAGGTCCTCCCCCGGGTCACTGATGGCCGGGGTCCCGGCGTCCGTCACCAGGGCGCAGGTCTCCCCCGCCAGCAGCCGGGTCAGGATGGTCTGTCCCGCCGAGGCACGGTTGTGCTCGTGATAGCTCACCAAAGGCTTTTTGATGCCGAAATGGTTCAGCAGCTTCATGGACACCCGCGTGTCCTCGGCAGCGATGAAATCCGCTCGCTCCAGTGTCTCCACCCCCCGGGGAGAAAAGTCTCCCAGATTTCCGATGGGCGTAGCCACCAAATACAGCCCTCCAGCCATAGTTTTCTACTCCTTATCCCGAAAATATATCTGCGAAAGCTCGGCGCTCTCCCCGCCGTCCGGATCTCGCAGCAGCAGCGGCGGCAGCACGGCAAGGCCCGGCCTGCCGCCCTTTTTGGCCTCCAGCAGCAATAGCTTGGGCGCAGCCTGGGCAGTGTTTTGCACCAGCCGCAGCCGCTTGGGCTCCATGCCACAGCCCTAGGCAGGCAAACAGCTCCGGCATCCGCTCTGCCCGAAACACCAAGCAGAAGCTGCCGCCATAGCGCAGCAGCCGCCCGGCGGCGGCGCAGAGCTGGGGCAGCGTGCATGTCTCGTCCGACCGGGCCAGCCCACGGCTTTCCGTCTGCGCCACAGCCCCCCGGGCCGCGTCAAAATACGGCGGATTGCTCACCACCAGGTCAAAGCTGCCCGCCTTGGGCAGCTGGCCAGGCTCCCGCAGGTCAGCCCGGAGGTTGCTCACCCGTTCTGGCAGGCCGTTCAGCGCTGTGTTCTGCTCCGCCAGGGCCACCGCCGCCGCCTGCAGCTCCACATTGGTCACCTGCAGGTCCGGCTCTCTCGCCAGCAGCAGCAGGCCCAGCAAGCCCGTCCCGGCCCCCAGGTCGCACACCCGCTCTCCCCGCCGCAGCCGGGGAAAGCTCCCCAACAGGAATGAATCCGTCCCGGGCTTAAATAGCTCGTCATCAAACAGAAAGCGGAAGCCACCGGGCCAAAGCTGATCCTGTTTTATCACGGTGGTCACCCCTTTCGCTTGTCTTTTTCATTATAGTATAAAAACGGCCCAAGGGCAATGCCCCGGGACTGACCGCAGATCTTTTGGCAGAAAAATCAAGGACTTTTCGATAGCAAAAAAACACCGCAGGGCAAAGCCCTGCGGTGTCTGTCTTGCTACTATGCAAAAATTAGTCAGCGGGGCTGATAGCGCCGTTGGGGCAAGTATCGCTGCAGGAACCGCAGTCCAGGCAAGCGTTTGCATCGATCACATAGGTAGCATCGCCCTGGGAAATAGCACCCACGGGGCAAGCATCTGCACAAGCGCCGCAGCTGACGCAGGCAGAACCGATCTTATAAGCCATAAGAGCACCTCCATTAAGATTTGTACCCCCATTGTAACACAAGAAATTCAAAAAGCAAGTATAATCTATAGGGAAAAGTTTCATTTTGGCAAAAGAAAACAAATAAACACACCTGTTCACAGATTGTTTTCAAAAGTCAAGGAAAGTCAAAGATTGCCTATTGACTTTGTGGGTTTCAGTGCTATACTACAATCAAGGTCAAAGAAAGTCAAAGTCAAGATGGGAGGAAGCAAACATGGGTATTTCGGATTTGATCGCGGGATTCATTCAGGACGCACTGGATGAGGCCAACGGCGTGCTGGAGCTGCAGCGCAGTGACCTGGCGCAGCGGTTCGGGTGCGTCCCCAGCCAAATCAATTATGTGATGTCCACCCGTTTCTCCCCGGAGCATGGCTACATTGTGGAAAGCCGCCGGGGCGGCGGTGGATACATCCGCATCCGGCGAGTGCAAATGGACCGACAGACGCTTTTGATGCATGTCATCAATTCCATCGGCGGCGAGCTGGACGGGCGCAGCGCCCGGGCCATTCTCACCAACCTGGCCCAATCTGAGGCCGTGGCGCCTGCGGCCGCCCAGGCAGCCCTGTGCGCTCTGTCTGACAGTGCCCTGCGCACGGTCCCCAAGGACCGGCGGGACGCCCTGCGGGCGGATATTTTGAAACAAATTCTCATCCATTTGGTTTGAATGGACGTAAGGAGGAACATATTATGAAATGTGAACATTGCGGAAAGAACGAAGCAACCTTTTTCTATAAGAGCAGCGTAAACGGACATGTGACCCAGGTGCATCTGTGCCAGGATTGTGCCCAGGCCATGGGCTACACCAGCGCACTGCGGCGCAGCATGGGGCCCATGAGTCTGTTTGGCGATGACTTTTGGAGTCGCCCCTTCTCCCTGCTGGAGCCGTTTATGGACAGCTTCGGCTCCCGGATGCTGACGGAGTTTCCTGAGCCGGGTCAGCCGGAGGTGCTTGAACAGCCCGTCCAGGAGGAGAAATCTGTCGGATTGGTAGACAAGGCCCAGCAGGAGGCCCTGCGCTATGAGTGCAAGCGCAATTCCCTGCAGGAGCGGCTGAAGGCCGCCGTAGAAAGCGAAAATTACGAGGAAGCCGCCCGCCTGCGGGACGAGCTTCGCGCCCTGCCCACGCAACCGTGAGGGCAGCCGGCATCTAAATAATGTTACCGAGAGGATGTGTTTTATATGACTCATGAAAATCAATTTACCCCCCGTGCAGAGGAGGCTCTGCGCCTGGCCCAGGAGGCCGCTGAGGAAATGGGCCACGGCTATGTGGGCTGTGAGCATATTTTGCTGGGGCTGATGCGGGAAGAGGACGGCATCGCCCACCGGGTCATGCAGGAATACGGTATGACCGAGGACATGATCTGCACCGTGCTGGAGCGCAGCGTGGGCAAGGGTCTGTCCGGTGCAGCACCCTCCCAGGGGCTGACCCCCCGGGCCAAGAGTGCCGTGGAGCTGGCCGTGTCCGAGGCCATGCGCATGGGCGCCGGGTACATCGGTACCGAGCATCTGCTCATGGGCCTGCTGCGGGAAGGCAACAACATGGCCATCCGGGTGCTGGACACCGTGGGCATCGAAGAAGATGTACAGCTCCGTGGTGCAGAAAATCAACGAGGGGCCCCGTGCCGCCGCAAACGGCAGTATGCCCGTGTCCCATCGGGAGGAGAGCAAGAAGGCCAAGACTCTGGCTGAATTTACCCGGGATCTGACGGAGGCTGCCCGCCAGGGCAAGCTGGACCCCGTCATCGGCCGTGAAAAGGAGATCCAGCGGGTCATCCAGATCCTTTCCCGCCGCACCAAGAACAACCCCGTTCTGATTGGTGAGCCCGGTGTGGGCAAGACGGCCATTGCCGAGGGCCTGGCCCAGCGCATTGCCGCTGCGGACGTGCCTGAGGAGCTGCTGGACAAGAAGGTCCTGTCGCTGGATCTGTCCGGCATGGTGGCCGGCACCAAGTACCGTGGCGAATTTGAGGAGCGCATCAAAAAAACCATCGACGAGGTGAAGAAGGACGGCAACGTAATCCTCTTCATCGATGAGCTGCACACCATCGTGGGCGCAGGCTCTGCCGAGGGCGCCGTGGATGCCGCCAACATCCTCAAGCCCGCCCTGTCCAGAGGCGAGATCCGCGTGGTAGGCGCCACCACCCTCAACGAATACCGCAAGTACATTGAGAAGGACGCCGCTCTGGAGCGCCGGTTCCAGCCGGTGACCGTGGGCGAGCCCACCCCCGAAACGGCCATTGAGATCCTCAAGGGCCTGCGGGATAAGTACGAGTCTCACCACAAGCTGACCATCACTGACGAGGCCATTGAGGCCGCCGTGCGCCTGTCCGTGCGGTATATCAATGACCGTTTCCTGCCCGATAAGGCCATCGACCTGATGGACGAGGCCGCCAGCCGGGTGCGTATGGATGCTGAGTCTGCCTCCCCGGAGCTGAAGAGCCTGGAGGAGAAGCTGGCCGCCCTGCGCAAGGAGAAGGCCGAGGTCATCGCCAAGCAGGACTATGAGAAGGCCGCCCAGCTCCGGGACATCGAGCAGAACTATGTCCAGCAGGTGGAAATTGAGCGGGATAACTGGCGCAAGAATCTCTCCGTAAGCCGCGGCACCGTGGGTGAGGAGGACATTGCCAAGGTAGTGGCCGGCTGGACCGGTATCCCCGTCACCCGTCTCACCGAGGACGAGAGCCAGCGCATGCTGAAGCTGGAGGAGACCCTGCATAAGCGCGTGGTGGGCCAGGATGAGGCCGTCACCGCCGTGGCCAAGGCCATTCGCCGCAGCCGTGTGGGGCTGAAGGATCCCAAGCGGCCCATCGGCTCGTTCCTGTTCCTGGGCCCCACGGGCGTGGGCAAGACTGAGCTGTGCAAGGCCCTGGCTGAGGCCATGTTCGGCAACGAGAACGACATGATCCGCATCGACATGTCCGAGTACATGGAGAAGCACACCGTGTCCCGTCTGGTTGGCTCGCCTCCCGGCTATGTGGGTCACGAGGAGGGCGGCCAGCTCACCGAAAAGGTGCGCCGCAAGCCCTATTCCGTGGTGCTGTTCGATGAGATCGAGAAGGCCCACGAGGATGTGTGGAACATCCTGCTGCAGATCCTGGAGGACGGCATCGTCACCGACTCTCAGGGCCGCCGTGTGGACTTCAAGAATACCATCATCGTCATGACCAGCAATGTGGGCGCCCGGAACATCACCTCTGCCGACAAGCCGCTGGGCTTTGACGGCCGGGAGACCGAGGCCGATGAAAAGGCCCGCTTCGACCGCATCAAGCAGGCCGTGATGGAGGAGCTGCGCCGGACCTTTAAGCCCGAGTTCCTGAACCGTATCGACGAGACCATCGTGTTCCGTCAGCTGACGGAGGAGGATATCCGCCACATCGCCCAGCGCATGCTGGAGATCACCGGTAAGCGCATGGCCCAGCAGGACATCACCCTGCTGGCGGATGACGATGCCGTCACCGCTCTGGCCAAGGACGGCTTCGATCCGCAGTATGGCGCCCGTCCCCTGCGCCGGGCTATCCAAAACGAGGTGGAGGATGCCGTGGCCGAGCTGATGCTGGAGGGCAAGCTGCAAGGCGGCGACACCGCTCGCATCTGCCTGCGGAATGGCAAGGTCGCCATCGAGAAGGAGGCTTCTCCCGCAAAGGAGGAGCAATCCGAGGGCGCAGCGGTGTAAACGCCATAATGCAATAGTGGTGGGAGGCTGTGGAGCCTCCCACCACTATTGCTGTACCTGTATTCGGCTGCGGATAGCTTTGACGATTACAACGGCATAGTTAAGCACCCCATTTGTCAGGCATCAGATTGCCTAACAAATGGGGTGCTGTTGATTGTTGTCCAATTATTTCGTTCTTTCTATTACCGCAATTGCCTCAATTTCGCAAAGAGCTTTTTTAGGAAGGTCCTTTACTGCAAAGCAGCTGCGGGCAGGCTTGTTTACAAAGTATTTGGCGTAAACACTGTTGAATGCCGCAAAATCACTCATATCGGAAAGATAGCACGTTGTTTTAAGAACGAGCCCCAAATCAGAGCCGGCCTCCTTGAGTATAGCGTCAACATTCCTGCAAGCAAGCTCCGCCTGCTCTTCAATAGTTGCCGGCATGGAGCCGTCTGCGGGGTCTGCCCCAATCTGTCCGCTGGTGAATATAAACTCACCGTGCCTATAAGCCTGCTCATAGGGCCCGATAGCAGCCGGGGCTTTTGAAGTATGAATTACATTCATAAAAACCTCCTATAGTCATTACATTTTACATGGAATGCATATTCACCGCAACACTCTGCGGTATCGATTAGACCGCATTTGTGAGATCGCCCAGCTGAACATGAAGGATGAGCAGCTGAAAAAGCAGATGATCCTGAGCATTTACTGCTTTGACCTGTTTCCAAAGATACAGGGCATGTCGCATCTTCCTCCACGGGGTATAGCGGCAAAATAAGGGCTTACAAATCCTCCCGAAAAGAGAGCAGCAACCCCATTCGGGGCCGCTGCCATCGGGGATCGGCGCGGTTACCATCCAAACCTATACGGCGCAGAGCTTATCCGATAATCAAAACCTCCGGCTTGGCCGGAGGTTTTGATATATGATCGTATCAGCGCACCACACCAAAGCGGAACAGGTAATCCCGCCAAAGGGGATAATATGCGGCCTTCACATGCACACCGTCGCCGGAATAGTCCGCCCGCAGGGCGCCGCCGGCATCGTCAAAGATCGGATTGCAGTCGATGAAAAACACGTTTACACCATCGGCCAGTTTCTGCAGCTCCGCATTGCGGGCGTTGATGGTGGAGTTTGTGTAGAAGGTGGAGTCCGATTTTTCCTGCGTGGTGTGGAAGATGGCCTGCAAGAATACGATGGCATCGGGCTGCAGGCTGCGGACCTGCTCCAGCAGGACCTTGTACTGGGCCGCCCACCTCTCCGCCGAGCCCGTGCCCAGCTCGTTGATGCCCAGCATCATGTAGATCTTGCCGTAATGCTTGCCCGACAGGGCCTGGGCCAGGGTCTGGCCGCCCGGAAACGCCGCATCCTCCGCCGCCGACCAGACCGTCAGCCCGGTGTGGCAGAGATAGTGGGCGTTGGGCAGCCCCGCGTAATCCATAAAGCCGTCTGTATGGGAATCACCGATGAATACCGCATCATCAAAATAGGATGCGTCCACCTGAGTAAATCGGGAGTCCGGCTCCGGGACGGGAGCGGGTCCGGGTTCGGGCTGCGGCTGCGGCTGCGGTTCCGGCTCGGGCACCGGCGCAGGCTCGGGCTCGGGCGCCGGTGCAGGCTCAGGCTCCGGAATTGGCTCCGGCCGCGGCTGAGGCGTAGGCTGAGGTGCCGGGCCATTGGCTTGCTGTGTGCTCCAGGGATACACTCCGTCTGCCAGGGCTGTGGCCATGGCCGCCACCGGCGGTGTCATGGGCGCCAGCTTTTCCAGGTACCTCCGGTAAACCCCGGTGGGGTCCACGGCGGCGTACACATTCAGCAAAATGGCGCTTACAAGGCACAGGGGCAGGAGCAGATAAGCTTTTCGGAAGGCCATGATCGATCACCTCAAAAACGGGAATAGAGAAATGCGCTGCCCGAGGAGGTGGCAATGAAATACACGCACACCCAAAGGAGCAGAAACAGGGACACCTGCATCCACAGACACCGCCGGTATTTTTCAAAGAAGCGGCGGGGCTGCGGCAGGCAGAGAAGAATGCTCACCAGCAGGAGCCACCAATAGGAGGCCAGCTGCTTGGCTGCATCCTGGGCGGAAACGGCGCCCGGCGTCCCGAAAAACGGGAACAGCCGGGAAAAGTACGCGCCCAGGTCCCGCAGATCCGTAATGCGGAAGATGACCCAGGTCAGCGGAATTACCACCAGCAGGTAGACGTGGGAGAGGATCCTGTGACGCTTCAAAAAGCCGCCGATGCAGAACTTCTCCAACAGAATGAAGCCCAGCAGCGCGGCGCCCCACAGGACAAAGCTCCAGCTGGCCCCGTGCCACAGGCCTGTGCAGAGCCATACCACTGCCAGCGCCAGGACTGTGCGGGCCTTGCCCCGGCGGCTGCCGCCCAAAGGGATATACAGGTAATCCCGGAACCAGGTGCCCAGGGTGATGTGCCAGCGGCGGTAAAATTCGCTCACCGAGCGGGCGGTGTAGGGCAGGTCAAAGTTGCGGGGCACAGGCAGGCCCAGCAGCTGTCCCAGGCCCATGGCCATAAGGGAGTAGCCGGAAAAGTCGAGATACAGCTGCAGGCTGTAGCTCACTGCGCCCAGCCAGGCCAGGGGTGTAGAGAGGTATTCATAGCCGATGCGTTCTATAGACGCCCACAGCGGTGCCAGCTGGTCGGCCAGCAGCACCTTGCAGCTAAGGCCCACAATAAAATACTCCAGGCCATCCAAGACATCCTGCCGTCCGACGGTCCGCTCCTTCAGCGGGCCGCGCCAATCGCGCCAGCGCAGGATGGGCCCCATGGTCAGCTGGGGAAAAGCCAGGGTGAAGGCGGCATAGTCTATGATATTTCGCTCCGGCTTCTCACCCCGGTACACATCTATCAGGTAGCCCATGCTCTGAAAGAGGTAGAAGCTCACGCCCAAAGGCAGAGCAATCTGAGGCAGGGGGATCGTTTGGCCGGTCAGGCCGTTCCGGTTCTCCAGGAAGAAGGCGGCATATTTGAAATACACCAGGCACAGCAGGTCCGCCGCCAGGGCCGCCGCCAGCAAGGCTTTGCGCAGCGCCCGGCTCCTCCCGGCCATGAGCCGGGCCAGGCCGTAGTGCAGCAGGATAACGACGCCCAGCAGCAGCGCGTCCTGCGCCCCCGCGCCCCAAAAATAGAACAATGCGCTGCCCAGCACCAGGCCCGCGTTTTTAAACCGGAAGGGAAGCAAATAATAAGCCGCGAAAAACAGCGGCAGAAAATAAAATAAAAACTGCAGATTAGAAAAGCTCACGGGGAAACTCCTGTTCTTCATATATTCGGCTCGGATTTCATCGCGCCTGCGCCGGATAGTATCTCGATCATAAGCGATAACGAGCCGAGCTTCAACGCTATATGGGTAACAATCCGGATTCTATTTTGTAACCGAATGCCTGCTGCTGCCATCCCCGCGTGAGAAATGCCTGCCGATTGGGAAATCGTTCGGGGAGATTTCTAAAAGTATTTCCCGTTTCTGCAAAAAGCAACAAGGAATAATTTGTGCAGTGGTCAAAGTGCATAAAAACATTGACAATAATTCTACAATCACAGGCGTTAAGAAATCATGATTCCGGTTGATTATCACGGCGATCTACGTTAAAATGTTGTCAATTCGCCCGACGGATCGGCGGAAATAATATGCTTGTTGTGAAGAAAAAGGAGAGTGACGCTGTGTTTAAGAGATTCACCAATGGCTGCGTGCGCGTTGTTAACCGCTGGCTGCCCGATGCATTCCTGTTCGCCATCATCCTGACCATCATTACCTTTATCGGTTCGCTGCTGGCCACCAAGATGAGTGTCATCGAGGTTCTGTCCGCCTGGGGCGACCAAAAGAGCGGCTTTTGGGGCCTGCTGAGCTTTTCCATGCAGATGGCCCTGGTGCTGGTTTTCGGTTCTGCCATGGCATCCGCCCGCCCCTGCAAGAAGGCGCTGCGCGCTGTGGCCGGTCTGTGCCACAACAATAAGCAGGCTATCCTGGTCACCACCTTCGTGTCCACCCTCTGCTGCTGGCTGAACTGGGGCTTCGGCCTGGTCATCGGTGCCCTGCTTGCCAAGGAAGTGGTGCGCCGCGTTCCCACAGTGGATTATCCTCTGCTCATCGCCTCCGCCTACTCCGGCTTTGTCATTTGGCATGCGGGCCTGTCCGGTTCCATTCCTCTGGACCTGGTGGCCGGCAAAGCCTTTGGCGAGGTGACCTATCAGGCGCCCATCACCGCCACCGTGTTCCACCCCATGAATCTCATCATGTGCGGCGTGATCCTGCTCCTCATGCCCCTGGTCAACTACGCCATGCATCCCCATAAGGAGCACACCGTTACCGTGGATCCCGCCCTGCTGGTGGACGAGGAGGAGCGCACCTATGTAAAGGATACCCCTGCCGAGAAGATGGAACACTCCAAGATCCTGTGGGTCATCACCCTGGTCCTGGGCTTCGGCTACATTGTGTACTACTTCGTGGAGAACGGCTTCACCCTGGGGCTCAACATCGTGAACATGATCTTCCTGTTCCTGGGCCTGCTGCTCCACGGCGACCTGCGCCGCTATGTGGACGCCATTTCCGATGCTGCCGCCGGTGCCGCCGGCATCCTGCTGCAGTTCCCGTTCTACGCAGGCATTATGGGCCTGATGGTGGCCGCCAACGATCAGGGCGTGTCTTTGGCCAGTGTCATCTCCGAGTTCTTCGTGAGCATCTCCACCAATGTGACCTTCCCCATGCTGTCCTTCCTGGCGGCCGGCGTGGTGAACTTCTTCGTTCCCTCCGGCGGTGGCCAGTGGGCGGTCCAGGGTCCCATCATGATGCCCGCCGGCGCGGAAATGGGCATCGATGCTGGCCGCACCGCCATGGCCATTGCCTGGGGTGACCAGTGGACCAACATGATCCAGCCCTTCTGGGCTCTGCCGGCGCTGGGTATTGCCAAGCTCTCTGCCCGTGATATTATGGGCTACCTGGTGATTGTGCTGCTGTTCACCGGTGCGGTGGCCTGCCTGGGCTTCCTGGGCTGGGCGCTGCTGTTCTGATGACTATCAAAGCGATTCTGAGACAGCTAAAGCCCTCTGCTCTGCCAGCAGCAGCTGCATAACGCGGGTATATGCTTTAAGAGAGAACAGCGTGTCAAAAGGCACGCTGTTCTTCCCTTTGCTGTGCGGGCGAGCATTCCGGCAATGCTTTTCTCCGGCTGAAAGCCGATGCCGGCAAGGCGGATATGCCCATCCTATGCTCCCATGTCCGTTGCTCTTGCCGGGGGCGAAGCCATGCGAAAAACCCGTTCCCGTTCTAACGAAGCTTGCGTTTTTGCTTTAATTCTTATAAAATATAGAACAGGTAGAGACAAATCAGAATCCGCCATGCTTAGGAGGGCTGTATATGGCCTTATACACAAAGAAGCTCATCATGTCCACATTTCAGGAAATGCTGGAGGAGCTTCCCTTTGACAAGATCACCGTTGCGGCGCTGGTGAGGCGGGCGGGTATCAGCCCCAATACATTTTACTATCATTATCAGGATATCTATGCTTTGCTGGATGCTTGGTTTCGGGAAAGGGCAGAAGCATTTATCCCCAGTGGTGCCCCAATTGAATGGAAAAGCACCACCAAGGCGGTGCTGCATCAATGCAAGGCGCATCCGAAAACAGTTTATCATGTGTTCGACGGTCTTTCCCGTGACCGCTTGGAGCGGCACATCTTCTCTTTAACGGATGATGTTTTTATGAAAGTAGTGCAGCAGGCCGCAGAGGGGCGATCGCTTTCGGGTGATCGTCTTCGCAGCATTGCGGCCTTTTGCCGCTATGCTTATATTGGCTTTGTCATGCAGTTTTTTTGGAACCACATGGACAATGCTATTGATGAGAGCGTAGACCGCTTAGGCGTACTTTTTGATACCTTTTTGGCCAACGCCGTTCAGGCTGCCGACTAAGAAAAGGCAATCGAGCTGTAGAGAAAAGCTGCAAAACCGATACTATAAGGAGGAAGCAAGCCGCTATGTCACAGGTAACAAAGCGAGCCTTGGAGCAATCGCTGAAAAATTTGCTGCTGAAAAAGCCGCTGACCAAAATTACCATCAATGATATCGCTGACGATTGCGGTATCAATCGCATGACCTTTTATTACCATTTTAAGGATATTTACGACCTGGTGGAATGGTCTTGCCTGGAGGATGCCAAGCGGGCCCTGGACGAGAATAAGACTTATGAAACATGGCAGCAGGGATTTTTGCAGATTTTTGAGGCGGTACAGGATAACAAGCCGTTTATTTTAAATGTGTACCGCTGCGTTCATAGAGAGCAGGTGGAAAAATATCTGCAGCCCCTGGTAGACCGGCTCTTGCTGGATGTGATTAATGAAGAAGCCGGCGAAATGAAAGTCCGTGACGAGGACAAGCAGTTTATCGCCCAAATTTATTCGTACATATTTATCGGACTCATGCTCGATTGGATTAAGGACGACATGCGTGAGGATCCACAGCAAATCGTGGATAGGCTTGCCAAGCTGATCAAAGGCTCTGTATCAGCGGCGCTCTCCCGATTCCAATTCTGATTTTATCATTTTTACAAATTTGATAATTTTTTTTACACATTCCGCCCCCGTGATAAGACTTTTATCACGGGGGTTTTTCTGCTTATGGTAAACCTGAAAGCAGCGGGTATAATAAGGGCATAAAAGAAAAACACAGGAGGTATTTGTTATGTATTACTCTGCCGGAACTTATGAAGCCTTTGCTCATCCCGAAAAGCCCAAGGATGTGGATAAAAAGTCAGCCTATATCATCGGCACCGGTTTGGCCGGCCTGACCGCGGCCTTCTACCTGGTCCGCGATGGGCAGATGAAGGGCGAGCATATCCATGTATTTGAAAAGCTGGATCTGGCCGGCGGCAGCTGCGACGGCCGCAAGGATATTACCAAGGGCTTCTTCATGCGGGGCGGCCGTGAGATGGATAACCATTTCGAGGTCATGTGGGACACCTTCCGGGATGTGCCCTCCATTGAGACGCCGGGTGTTTCCGTGCTGGATGAGTATTACTGGCTCAACAAGCACGACCCCAACTACTCTCTGTGCCGTGCCAGCATAAACTGCGGCGAGGATGCCCACACCGACAAGCAGTTTAAGCTGGATAAAGCCTCCGCCATGGCCCTTTCCCGGCTGTTCATGACCCCGGAAAAGGATCTGGAGGACAAGAAGATCTCCGATGTGCTGCCGGATTCCTTCTGGAGCACCAACTTCTGGCTCTATTGGCAGACCATGTTCGCCTTCCAAAAGTGGTCCAGCGCCCTGGAGATGAAGCGCTACCTGTGCCGCTATGTCCACCACATCGATGGGCTGCCCGACTTCAGCGCCCTGCGCTTTACCAAGTATAATCAGTACGAGAGCATGATCCTGCCGCTGGTGAAGTATCTGGAATCCCACGGCGTCCGCATCGAATACGGCATGGATGTGAAGAATGTCATCATCGAAACCGTGGGCGACAAGAAGCTTGCCCGTCAGATCGTCTATGTCAAGGACGGCCGGGAGCAAACCATTGACCTGATCGAGGATGACCTGGTGTTCATCACCAACGGCTGCTGCACCGATACCTCTTGCTATGGCGACCAGACCCATGCGCCGGACCTGTCCGGTGTGAAAAACGGCTGCGGCGAATCCTGGGATATGTGGAAAGCCATTGCTGCCCAGGCTGAGCACGGCGAATACGGCAATCCGGACAAATTCTGCTCTGATGTAGACGCCACCAACTGGATGAGTGCCACTGTGGCCACCTCCAACGAGGAGATCATCCGGCACATTATGAACATCTGCAAGCGTGACCCCCGTTCCGGCAAGGTGACCACCGGCGGCATCGTCACCGTCAAGGACAGCACCGACAACTGGTATCTCTCCTGGACCATCAACCGCCAGCCTCAGTTCAAGTCTCAGGACAAGAACATGGTGCTTGTGTGGCTGTATTCGCTGAACACCAATAAGGAGGGCAACTACGTGAAGAAGGCCATGCGGGATTGCACCGGCGAGGAGGTTTGCTGCGAGTGGCTGTACCACATCGGTGTGCCCACCGAAAAGATCCATGCGCTGGCACATGATGCCTGCAACACCACCACCTGCTTCATGCCCTATATCAACGCCTTCTTCCAGCCCCGCAAGGAAAGCGACCGGCCCAAGGTCGTGCCCGATGGCGCCGTGAATTTTGCCTTCATCGGCCAGTTCGCCGAGACGCCCCGGGACACCATCTTCACCACGGAGTATTCCATGCGTACCGGCATGGAGTCGGTCTACACGCTGCTGGATATTGACCGCGGTGTGCCGGAGGTTTGGGGCAGCAAGTACGATGTGCGAGAGCTGCTGCGTGCCTGCTATTACGCCATTGATAAAAAGCCCATCAGAAGCGCCCCTGTCCTTTAGGGAGAAGGAGCTGCTCAAGCTCGTCCTGAAGAAGGTCAAGGGCACCGATATCGAGATCCTGCTGAAGGAAAGCGGACTCATCAAGTAAATAATCTATTTCAGCGGATGGCTGCCGATGCTTATTAGGTGTCGGCAGCCGCTTTTTGTGTAAAAAGGGGAATATGCGCAAATTTGTGTATTAACGGCCTCTCTGAAATTCGGAGGCGCCGACTTTTTCCGCCATAGTTTTTACGTGAGGATTTTGCTAAGATTTGCAGCGTCCTATATTAACGCTCGCTGTTTAGCCTTGATAAAGGAGGGCTTTTGATTTTTTACTTATTGTTTAATTAAAACTTTTTTTAAACTTATTCTAAGGTGCGCTCCGTATACTGCCCCCAACAACAAGGAAAGGAGTGATCTCCTTGCAATATCGCCACGAGTGGAAACACGAGATCAGCGTCTTCGATGTTCTGTGCCTGCGCCAGCGCCGGCGGCGGCATCACTGTCAATAGCTGCAGCGAGGGCATTGAGTCCCCGGAAATTTTCATAGAGGACGGCGACATCACTGTCACCTCTACCGATGACGGCATCAACGCCTGCGGCACGGAGACCGCCGATGGCAGTCTCCCCGGCGTCGCCATCAACGGCGGAACCGTAACGCTGCTGAATCCCTCCGGCCGGGACGCCGACGGCATTGACTCCAACGGCAATATCGATATAAACGGCGGCCTGGTCTATATTAGCCTCGTAGGTGATGGCAGCAACTGCGCCCTGGACTATGGCAGCGAAAACAGCGGTGTTTGCCGCATAAACGGCGGCACTGTGGTGGCCTGCGGCGGCTCCACCATGCTGGAGACCATGTCTGAGACCTCCGCCCAGCCCTCCCTGCTTTACGCCGGCACCCCCCAAGCGGCGGGGACGGAGGTTGCCCTGCAAGCTGCCGACGGCAAGACGCTTCTCACCTTCGCCGCACCCAACAGCTTCTCTGCCGTGCTGGTCAGCTGCCCCGAGATGCAGCTCGGCAGCACCTACACCCTGACCCTGGGTGCCATCTCCCAGGAGATTACCCTCACCCAGGTGGCTGATTCCTACGGTGTTAGCGGAGGCATGGGCCAGGTCATAGCCAAGGCTTACCGCAAAAAGGGCTGACACCCCCTATTGACAGCAATTTTCTCTCTTTGCTATAATGGACCCACCAAGTCAAAGGAGGACGCACCCATGAAGCGTATTGACACCTGCACAAAAACCGATCTCTTGGTGGGCCTGCTCCTTGCGGGCATCGTGTCGGTGCTGCTGGCTTACCGCATCTTTGCCTACCTCTGCGAGGTGACGGCCTTTCAGTGGTGGATGATCCTCCTGGGCCTTCTCTGCGCCGCTTTGGCCATCGGCGGCTTCCTGGTAGCCCGCCGGGCCTGGAAGCGCCTGCAATATCTGCGGGACCACCCTTGAGATCCCTGTCGAAAATTCCTTTGGAATTTTCCGACAAAAAGGTTGCAGTCTGCTGCGCGCATAATTTGTTCGCCGCAGGCGAATAAATTCCACACTTGCAGCCTGAGAGGTATTTTTCCCCACGCACATGTCGCGGTGAAAAATGATTGAAAATTTTTTGCGTCTGCGGACGCAAACTCTGCGAGGCTATTGAATAGGCACCACCCCCGGCGGAAAGCCGGGGGTGGTGTTTTGTGGAAATCCTTGTTTTACCCGTTAAAAATGTGTTATACTTTCTATATAGATTTCTGCAATCCCCTGCAAAGGAGACTTCATCATGCGAAAATTTACCGCCGATCCCCAGGCGCTGTTCCGGTATCGGGGCCTGCCGCCTGTGGGCCTCACCGTCTCCATGGCCCTGCAGCATTTGGTTTCCATGATCGTAGGCTGCGTCACCCCGGCCATTATCATTGCCCACGCCGCCGCGCTCACTCACAATGAGCAGGTGCTGCTGATCCAGGCGTCTTTGGTGCTGTCCGCCGTTACAACGCTCCTGCAGCTTTTCCCCATCGGGGGCCGCTTTGGCTCGGGCCTGCCGGTGATCTTCGGCGTCAGCTTTGCGTACCTGCCCAGCATGCAGGCCATTGCCACCGGGAGGGGCGGCATGGCGGCGGTGGCCGGGGCCATGCTGGTGGGCGGCGTCATCGCCACCCTGGTGGGCCTTTTCATAAAGCCCATCCGCCGTCTTTTCCCGCCCGTCATCACCGGCACCGTGGTCTTTACCATCGGCCTGTCCCTCTATCCCACCGCTATTAACTATATGGCCGGGGGCGCCGGCAACACCTATCAATCCGTGGTGGGGGAGCGTGGCCTCACTGAGGCCCTGGTCTACGGCTCCTGGCAAAACTGGGCCATTGCCGCCTTCACCCTGGCGGTGGTGTTGCTGCTGACCAATCATGGCCGGGGCATATGCAAGCTGGCCTCCATTCTCCTGGGCATCCTGGCCGGGTATGCAGTGGCGTTTGCGGCCGGGATGGTGGACCTCTCCGGTGTCGCCGGGGCCGGTTGGTTCTCCCTGCCCCGTCCTGTGCCCTTCGGGGTGACCTTTGAGCTCTCCGGCTGTGTGGCCTGGGCCTGCTGTTTGCCATCAATTCCATCCAGGCCATCGGCGACTTCACCGCCACCACCGTGGGCGGCATGGATCGGGAGCCCACCACCCGGGAGCTTCAGGGGGGCATCGTGGCCTATGGCGTATCCAATGTTATAACAGCGCTGCTGGGCGGCCTGCCCACGGCCACTTATTCCCAGAATGTGGGAATCGTGGCCACCAATAAGGTGGTCAACCGCTGGGTCTTTGCCCTCACCGGCGCCTTCCTCCTTCTGGCGGGTGTGGTGCCGAAATTCTCCGCCGCCCTCACCACCATTCCCCAGTGCGTTTTAGGTGGGGCCACCGTGGCGGTGTTCTCCACCATTGCCATGACCGGCATGAAGCTCATCGCCGCCGAGGGCATCAACGCCCGTAATACCACCATCGTGGGCCTGTCTGCGGCCCTGGGCGTGGGCATCTCCCAGGCCTCCGCCGCCCTGGCCCAGTTCCCCGAGGCCGTGACCACCATCTTCGGCAAGTCACCGGTGGTCATCGCCACCCTCATGGCTGTGTTCCTGAATTTGGTTTTGCCCAAGGATGAGAAATAATGTCCCCGGTAAAGCCCTTGTCATTGCGAAGCCCCGTCCTTATAGGCCTCCTTGCCTAAAGGGGATTCCACGCAGGCGGTTCCTTGTCAAACCTCCGTAGGGGCCAATGCCCCTGTTGCGGTGCCCAAAATTTCTGCGCTGCCTAACGGCGGACGCTTGAAATTTTGACCGCGGCCACTCGCTCACTTCGCTTCATTCGCCACTGGCGGCGCTCAGTTCGCTCCCCACATCGGCCCGCCCCACCGCATTTTCTGTAATGTGTCATTGCGAGGGCGCAAAGCGCCCGTGGCAATCCGTACTCCCTAACCTACCACAAAAAATGACCGCCTCCGGCGGTCATTTTTCACGCAAAAATTCACTTATCCTCTCCCCCGTGAAACCGCTCATACACCGCCAAGGCCACGGCCTTGGGCAGGGCCGCCTCCAACTCCGGCAGCTCCGCCTGCGTCACGGCCTTCACGGTGCCGAATTGCTGCAGCAGCTTCTTTCGCCGCACCTCCCCCAGCCCGGGGATGCCCTCCAGCCGGGACCGCGTGGCGCTGCGGCTGTGCTTTTTCCGGTGGTAGGTGATGGCAAAGCGGTGGACCTCCTCCTGCACCTGTCCTACCAGGGCGAAAAGCGGCGGGCTCTGCTGTATGCCCAGCTCCTGCCCCCGGGCCGTCATCAGCGCCCGGGTCCGGTGCCTGTCGTCCTTCACCATGCCCAAAACCGGCACGGAAAGTCCCTTTTCCGCCAAGGCCTGCTCCGCCACGGCGGCGTGCTGCCGGCCGCCGTCCATTAAGATCAGATCCGGCAGCGGACAAAACTTTTCGTCCCCATCCAAATACCGCTGGAGCCGCCGCCCCAAAATTTCCTCCATGGCTCCGTAGTCGTCCGGGTGATCCAGGGTTTTCACCTGGAATTTCCGATAGTCCCGCTTCAGGGGCCTGCCGTCCTGAAAAACCACCATAGAGGCCACCATGTCGGCACTGCCGGTGTTGGAAATGTCGTAGGCCTCTATGCGGTGGGGCCCGGCGGAAAGCCCCGTCAGGGCGCCCAGCTGCTCCAGGGTTTTGTTCACCCGCTCCGCCTCGGAGGTAATGCGCTCCGTCTCCTCCCGGGCGTTGCTTTGGGCCATGCGCAGCAGCTCCGCCCGCTGGCCCCGCTGGGGCACCCGCAGATTAACCCGGTGGCCGCAGTCCCGGCTCAGCAGCTCCTCCAGAGCCTCCGCGTCCTCCGGCAGCGCCGCCACGCAGATTTCCTTGGGTGCTGCGCCCCGGCCCGCGTAATATTGCCGCAGCACGGCGGAGAGGGTCTCCCCCTCGTCCTCCTCGGCTCCGGCGGCCAGCACCTTTACCTCCCGGCCCAGGAGGTTTCCCTCCTCCAGATGCAGCACGCCGAAGCCCCAGCGCACCTGGCCCCGGTACAGGCCCCATACATCCGTGTCGGCGCACACCCCGGCAATGACCCCCTGGGTCTTGCCCAGCACGCTCACCGCCCGAATGCGGTCCCGCAGGGCGGCGGCCCGTTCAAAGTCCAGTTCCTCCGCCGCCTGCGCCATCTCCTGCTCCATCTCCCGGGTCAGGGCCCGGTAGTGCCCGCCGAAGATCCGCGCCGCCTGCTCAATGCGCCGCTGATACTCCGCCTGTCCCGGCCCCTCCGGGCGGCAGAAGCCGTCGCACTTTCCGATGTGCAGATTCAGGCAGGGCCGCTCTTTTCCGATGTCCCGGGGAAATTTCCGGCTGCAGGTGGGGAGCTTCAGCGCCCCGCATACCGCCTCAATGGCCAGCCTGGTCTCCCGCCGCCCGCCAAAGGGTCCGAAGTACCGGGCCCCGTCCTCCTCCGCTCGGCTCACCAAGGAAAACCGGGGGTACGCCGTCCCCTTGTCCAGGCGCACAAAGGGGTAGCCCTTGTCGTCCTTTAGGAGGATGTTAAACCGGGGCATATGGCGCTTGATCAGCGAGTTTTCCAGCACCAGGGCCTCAAACTCCGACCGCACCAAAATGGTGTCGAACCGGTCCACCTGGGACACCATCATTTTTGTTTTGCTGTTGTGGGAGGCGGTGTCCTGAAAATACTGGCTCACCCGGTTTTTCAGCTTCTTGGCCTTGCCCACATAGATCACCTGCCCGCCGCTGTCCATCATCAGATAGACCCCCGGCGCCAGCGGCAGGTCATTGGCCTTCTCCCGCAATTCGTCCTTGGTCACACAGGCCCCTCCTTCCCGGCAAAAATCACATTGCGCCCCTTAGTATACCACGCCCCGCCCCCCGGGGCAAGAGCGGCCCGATCCCTTATATAGGATAAAAAACACACCATTCTGAAATGGTGTGTTTTTTAACGACTTTAATAGTTCAACTTTCCGGATCCTCCGCATCGGGGACAAGCAACATAAGCATAATACCCATATTCGTCCCGAACCCGCCCGGACCCGCCGCATTTGAGACATGTATGATCGCTGGTGCCACATCCCGCAAGTGAAATAACCATAGAAAGGCACAGAACTGTAAGCAGGAATATGGACTTAATTCTTTTTGACATAACCTCTAAACCCCCTGTAATAAAAGTGAATTTGAAAAGGAAGATTAGGTAGTAATCCGGATTAAATATTCTTTACGAATGTGATTGTTTTCTCTCTTACCTGAATGCTTAATCCTCTACTTGCGAATCTTGCCAAAGCAGATTGCCGAATTAAATATCCGGTGTCTTTTGGCATTGCCCTACCGGTCAGCTTTTCATACTGTTTTTCAGTCAGCGAAAAGTCTATAGAAGAATTAATGATACTCTCAAGTGCGGAAAAATCAATTGTCGACACGCCTTTCTCCTCCTCTCACACAAAGTATACTCAATAATTGAGTAAAAGTCAACACTCAATTATTGAGTTTTTATAATTAAAATTACTAACTTGCTGTGAGGATGATTTTATGAATTATCGTGAAAGAATCAAAAGCGTGCGGGAAGACCGAGATTTAACACAGGCACAAATCGGAAGACTGTTAAATAAGTCTCAACAGGGATATAACCACATAGAAACTGGTCGAGCGGAGTTAAAGATTGAAGATTTGATTCGCCTGTGTAAATTCTACGGTCTTTCTGCAGATTATTTAATTGGGCTTACGGATAAGCCGAGGCCATATACAGCTTCCCGATAATACCTGTTGTCGTCTCCGTGTGGATTTTAGTTTAGCCCCTCCGCCTTCACCGCGAACAGCGTCTCGATCCTTGCCCGCAGCGCTCCGCTCTCGGGCTTTTCCAGCGCAGGGTCTTGGGCCATCCAGCCCTTCGCCGCCTGCTGGGCCTCGTCCAATAGCGCCATGTCGCAGCTGAGGTCGGCAATCTTCAGCGCCGGCAGCCCGTGCTGGCGCTGGCCGAAGAAGTCGCCGGGCCCCCGTAGGCCAGATCCTCCCGGGAGATTTCAAAGCCGTCGTTGGTCTTGGTCATCACCTTCAGCCGCCGCTTCGTCTCCTCCGACGGGTGCTCCGAGAGCAAAATGCAGTAGCTCTTTGCCTGCCCCCGGCCTACCCGGCCCCGGAGCTGGTGCAGCTGGCTTAGGCCGAAGCGCTCGGCGTTTTCCACCACCATGCAGGTGGCGTTGGGCACATCCACGCCCACCTCCACCACCGTGGTGGCCACCAAAATATCCCCGCTTCCGGCGGCAAAGTCCTCCATGGCCTTTTCCTTTTCCTTGGCCTTCATCTTCCCGTGGAGCAGGCACACCCGCAAATCCGGGAATACCTCCTCCCGCAGCTTTTTGGCGTAGGCTGCGGCGGCCTTGCGCTCGTCGGGGATGTGGTCCTCCTGGCCCACCAGCGGACATACGATGAATACCTGATGCCCCGCCTCCACCTGCTTGCGGATGAATTGCTCCACCCGCTGCCGGTAGCTCTCGCCCACGGCGAAGGTGTCCACCTTTTGCCGTCCCGGGGGCAGCTCGTTCATCACCGATACATCCAAATCGCCGTAAATGATCAGCGCCAGGGTCCGGGGAATAGGCGTGGCGGACAGCACCAGCATGTGGGGATTTTCCGCCTTCTGCCCCAGGGCCGCCCGCTGGTTCACCCCGAAGCGGTGCTGCTCGTCGGTAATCACCAGCCCCAGCCGGGCATAAGACACATCCTCCGTCAGCAGGGCGTGGGTGCCGATGCACAGATCAATGCTCCCCAGGGCCAGATTTTCCAAAATATCCCGCCGCTCCCTGGCCTTGGTGGACCCGGTGAGCAGGGCGCACCGGAGACCGAATTTTTCAAACAGCGGCGTGAGATTTTCATAGTGCTGCCGGGCCAGAATTTCCGTAGGGGCCATCAGGGCCGACTGCCACCCGCTTTGGGCGGCGAACCACACGCACCCCGCCGCCACCATGGTCTTGCCGCTGCCCACATCTCCCTGGCACAGCCGGTTCATGGGCCGCCCGGATCGCATGTCCGACACCGCCTCCGTAATGGCCCTGCGCTGGGCGTTTGTAAGGGGGAAGGGGAGGGCCCGGTAAAATTCCTCCATATCCGCCGCGGCGCAGGCAGGCCCCGCCACATCCGTGCGCCGGGAGCGGAGCATCTGCAGCCCGCAGGAGAGGATAAACAGCTCCTCAAACACCATCCGCCGCCGGGCCAGGTCCAGCGCCTCCGCATCCGCCGGAAAGTGGATGTTCTCGTAGGCGTATCCGCTGTGGCAGAGCCGGTGTGCCTGCCGCACCGCGTCCGGCAGGCAGTCCGTCAGCAGGTGGCGGCAGGCCGTAAGCCCCTGGCCCACGGCCTTATATAGAAGATTTTGGCTCACCCCGGCGGTGAGGGGGTAAATGGGCACAATATGCCCCGTAAGCACCTGCTGTCCCTCCTGCTCCACAATGGGGTTGATCATCCGCCGGGCCAGCAGATTCCCCTCCACCTTGCCGCAGAAAATATAGGTCTCGCCCCGGTGCAGGCTGTTTTTTCGGTACTCCTGGTTAAAAAAGGTCAGGTCCAGGGCGCCGCTGTCATCCACGGCCCGGGCCTTCACCACCGTGCGCCCGCCGGAAATGCGGCTGGCCACGGGATCGTTTGCGATCATAGCCCGGACGCACACCGTCTCCGAGCTCCAATTCCCGGATGGTCCGGGTCATGGTGCGGTCCTCGTACCGCCGGGGAAAGTAGCCGATCAGGTCCTGCAGCGTGGCAATGCCCAGCTTAGACAGGGCCTTGGCCCGGGCCTCGCCGATACCCTTTATATAGCGCACATCCGTCTGCAAATCAGCCATGTCAGCCACCTCACTTCATGTCCTGCTCCGCCCAATCCGACAGGGCCTCCAGGATGGGCAGCAGCGTCCGGCACCGCTCCGTGGGGCGGTATTCCACCCGCACCGGCACCTCCAGAAACTCCTGCCGCTCAAGGAGTCCGTCCCGCTCCAGCTCCTTGAGAGCCGAGGACAGCACCGTGTTGCTCACCCCGTCCAGCTTTCCCCGCAGGGCGTTGTATCGAATGGACCCGGCATTGCACACCGCGCAGAGGATCTGCACCTTCCACTTGCCGCCAATAAGCAGCATGGCGTGCTGCAGGGGGCATTTTTCCATGCAGGGGCAGTCATAGTGACCCATAAGTAAGCTCCTCCTTACCTACACAGGATAATCTGCGTTCTTGCATTTTTCCCGAAATACTCTATACTGATTATACCAAGTAAGAAAAGAGGAGTAAATAGGAAATTATGAACATCTATCTCCAGGGCCTCACCATGGGCCTTGCGTATGTGGCCCCCATCGGCCTGCAAAACCTGTTTGTCATCAACTCTGCCCTGACCCAAAAGCGCAGCCGGGTGTATATCACGGCCCTCATTGTCATTTTGTGGGATGTGTCCCTGGGCGTTGCGTGCTTTTTGGGCGCGGGGGCGCTGATGCAGGCGGTGCCGTGGCTGCAGAAGGTCATTTTGGGCATCGGCAGCCTCATCGTCATCTATATCGGCGTCGGGCTCCTGCGTGCCAAGGCCAGCTTAGAGGGCGGCAAGGATGTAAATATCCCCATTTGGAAGCTGTTCACCACCGCCTTTGTGGTCACCTGGATGAACCCCCAGGCCCTCATCGACGGCACCATGATGCTGGGTGCCTTCCGGGCCACCCTCCCGGCGGGGGGGCGACCTGCCCTTCATCTTCGGCTTTGGCAGCGCCTCGATCCTGTGGTTTTTGACCCTGTCCACGGTAGTGTCGCTGCTGGGCAGCAAGTTCAATGAGAAAATTCTCAATATCATCAATAAGGTCTGCGGCGCGGTGATCATCTTCTACGGCTGCAAGCTCCTGTGGAGCTTTGTAAAGCTCATGGGGTGGCTGTAATAAAATAAGTCTGTTCAAACCCCTCCGTTTCTGCTATGATTATAATTAGATGGAAATGCAAGCTATGAGAGGAAGAAGATATATGCTTCTTACATTGGGAGAAATGGATTTTTTGTCCAAGACAACCGAGGAAGATACTGATGGGCTGCTTGTTGCCAAACCTGGACTATCACAAGAGGAAAAGAAGCGGCTTTTGGACATTGACGAAAGAAATCTTATAACTTACGGCAAGCATTTGATTAAGATGGGCCAGTGATTGGAGTCGGAGGGGCATTTTATGGAGAAAAATTACAAGCTGACCATCGCCTACGACGGCACTCGCTTTTTCGGCTGGGAGCATCAGCCGGACAAGGAGACGATACAGGGAAAATTAGAATCCGTCCTGGAGCGTCTCCAGGGCCGTCCGGTGGACCTCATCGGCGCCGGGCGCACCGATGCCGGAGTCCACGCCCGGGCCATGGTGGCCAGCGTCCATCTGGATGTGCGCCGGACCCCGGAGGAGATCCGGGATTATATGAATCGCTACCTTCCCGACGCCATCGCCGTCCGGGAGGTGAAGGAGGCGTCCGACCGCTTCCACGCCCGCTATAACGCCCTGGGCAAGACCTATCGCTACACCTGCTTCATCGGCCCCGTAAAGCCCGTGTTCGACCGCAAATATGTCACCCTGCTGGACTTCTCCCCGGATATAGCAAAGATGCGCCGTGCGGCGGAGCTTCTGCAGGGTGAGCACGATTTCCGGGCCTTTTGCGGCAATCCCCGGATGAAAAAATCCACCGTCCGCTTGGTGGACACCATCCAAATCGAGGAGCGCAAGGACCGTATCCTTTTCACCTTCCACGGCACCGGCTTTTTGCAGAACATGGTCCGCATCCTGGTAGGCACCCTGCTGGAGGTGGGCCGTGGCCGCTGGGAGCCGGAGTATGTGCAGGAAATTTTGGATGGCAAGGACCGCAAGCTGGCGGGCCCCACCGCCCCCCCGGAGGGTCTGTGCCTGATGAAGGTGGATTATTAAAAGAAACGGATGAGCCGCAGCTCATCCGTTTCTCAGCGTATCAAAAAAGCCTCGCAGAGTTTGCCGCCCGCAGGCGGCAAAGAAATAAAATCATTTTCTCTCGCGACATGTGCGTGAGAGAAAATACCGCTCAGGCTGCCAGTGTGGAATTTGTCCGTCTGCGACGGACAAATTATGCGCGCAGCAGACTGCAATCCTTTTGTCGGAAAAACCCGGAGGGTTTTTCGACAGTCTCAGAAACGGATGAGCCGCGGCTCATCCGTTTCTTATTTCAGATCCCGCTTGATGCCCTCGGTGATGCGGTCCACATCCTCCAGGGTGTTCATGCGCACGATCTGTTCCTTATAATAGTTGGCGTGGGGCACGCCCTTTAGGTACCAGGCGTACTGCTTCCGGGCCTCTAAAATGGCGATATGCTCCCCCTTGTCCTCCGCAGCCCAGCGGATCTGCCGCACAGCCGTGTCGCACCGGTCGGCCAGCGGCGGCAGCGGAGGAATCTCCCGGCCCTCCAGGGCCGCCAGGGCCTGCCGGAACAGCCATGGGTTTCCGAAGGCTCCCCGGCCGATCATGGCCAGATCCGCCCCGGTAAACTGCAGGATTTTCACCGCGTCCCGGGGGGCGAAGATGTCCCCATTGGCCATCACCGGGATCTTGACTGCCTGCTTCACCTGCCGGATGGTCACCCAATCGGCGGCTCCGGCGTACATCTGTGCCCTTGTGCGTCCGTGAACGGCCACAGCGGCTACACCCACCTGCTCCAGCATTTTCGCCAGCTCTACAGCGTTGATGCTGCCCTTGTCCCAGCCCCGGCGCATTTTCACCGTCACCGGCACCCCTGCGGCCTTCACCACCGTCTCGGCGATGCGTGCTGCCTTTTCCGGGTCCTTCATCAGTGCTGAGCCGTCGCCGTTGGAAACTACCTTTCCCACCGGACAGCCCATGTTGATGTCAATGATGTCCGCCCCGCTGATCTCCCGGGCGATCTGTGCCGCCTCGGCCATGCAGACCGGGTCGCTGCCGAAGATCTGTGCGCTGACCGGGTGCTCCCCCGGGCCTATTTTCAGCAGCCCCCGGCTTTTCCGGTCCTGATAGCACAGAGCCTTGGCGCTGACCATTTCCGTCACCGTTAGGCCAGCGCCAAGCTCCCGGCAGGTGCGGCGAAAGGCCAGGTCCGTCACCCCCGCCATAGGGGCCAGCACCAGGGGATTGGGGATAAAAACATTACCTATATACATAGCGTTTCCTCGCTTTATCGCAGTTTTCCCCAGTATAGCACAAATTTCCCCCGCCGAAAAGCAAAAAAGCCGGGCGACCGGTAAGGCCGCCCGTAAGTGAGGAGAAAAAATGGTAGAAAAGCACAAGTAAGCATTACAAAAGCGCCACGACTAACCATACCAGCCCCATGAGCCCGCCGCCCAGCATGGCGGCAATGGCCGGTGTCAACCGGTGCCTTTTGGGAGGGGGAAGTCCCTGGCAGCGGGTATAGCTTTTGGCAATGCGGACCGCCTGGTCCACCAGCTGCCGGGAGGAAACGCCGTCTCCCTCCAGCACATCGTTGCGCAGAATAAAAATTGCCTGATCGAACACCCTGGGATCCGGAGAATCCACCACGATGACGCGCCTGGAAATACCCTTGACCAAGTCCTTTGCCCTCCTTCACTGGTTCGGATGCTTTCAGTATGGGCAAACCGGCTGGAAATTATACACCGCTGAACCATCAAAAACCACACAGCGCACTGCGAATAAAATAGTTATTGCGGCCCGGGCAAGGTCTGCAAAGCAATACGTGCGGCGGGGCGTCCTCACCCCGCCGCACCGGACTTGTAAAGTATCCCCCTGCTTTCGCGTAGGGCCCGATGCCCACACATCGTCCCGCCTGACGGCGCCGCCTGCAGCCTCCCGTCACCCGTTCACACTGCTGTTTTCCGGTTTTCTCCTGCGAAGGGCAGGTGCAGCACCGCCACGGCACAATCGTCTGCCAGGCCCTTTCTGCTCCGAGATTCTGCCAGGATCAGCGCCGTCAGCTCGTCCGGATCGCATCCGTTCCACCCTGCCAGCAGATTCAGCAGCCACTCGTCGCAGCTCTGGTCGGCGATGCCGTCGCTGATGAGCACCAGGTAGTCCCCCGCCTGCACCGGGATGTGTACCTGATCCGGCGGTAGGGGTGAGCTTGACAGCCCCGTGGGCGGCGCGTCGGAGCAGAACCGCCGCACACTGCCGCCCCGCTTGAGATACGAGGGAGCAGCCCCGCATTTGTACAGCTCCACGCAGCCGCTCTGCCGCTGCATCAGTGCCAGGTCCACGGTGGAAAAGCCCCCCTGTGTTTCCCCCCGCAGCTTCATGGCGGCGTTCAGGGTTTTCAGCGCCGGCCCCGGCTGGATACCCGCCTCCAGAAACTGCCGCAGCAGCCGGGCGGTCATGGCCGCCTCCCGGTGGGCCTCCTGGCCGCTGCCCATGCCATCGCACAGCAGCAGATATACGCCGTCGCCCACCTCAAATTGTTCCACCTGGTCACCGCACAGCTGCTCTCCGGCCTGAGGCCGCAGGGCAGAGCTGACCCGGTAGCCGATGCCGCTGCCGCCGGCCGCCGGCACCGCTGTCTGGTCCAGCAGCTCCGAAAAGCAGGCATATTGCTCCCGGGCGCTGGCCTGGACCTCCTGCAGCTGCCGGTGAAACTGCCGCCGCAGGAGGTAGTCGTGGGTCTGCCGGTCAATGGCCTGCAGCAGAGCCGGAAAGTGTACACACCGAGACGAAAAGTGCAGCGGGAAGTCCGCCGCCTCGGCCCGCCCCCGGCGCAGCAGCCGGGGGCAGGCGTCATTGAAGGCACTGTAGGTCTCGCCGTAATGCTTTTGCCAGCAATCCGTGCGCAGCACGCAGCCGCTGCACACCTCGTTTGCGGCCCGGTCGAATAATACCGATGGGTTCTCCGAGGGCTGGGGCTGCTCCCCCCGGAAGAAGCTGTCATACAGGGCCCGCAGCGCCGCCGCTGGACGGGCGTAGGGCATCGGCTGGGGCGCGCCTTCGGTCCGCTTTCCGGCGGTGTATCGCTTGGGCAGCCACTTTTCCGGGATGAATGTGTACAGCATCGCCCCGGCCAGGCTTTCCCACAGGGTCACCGGCATAACCTCCTGCCTAAATAGCAGGCCTAATCCGCCGCATACCCCCGCGGCGCACAGGCCCTGAATGGGCCGAGGCAGCCGCCGCAGCAGCCCCCCAACGGCACCGCCCGCGCCCCATATCACGGTGTATAATACCGTGGGCTGCGCCGCCGTCAGGTCTGTCAGCAGGCCAAGGCAGCCGCCCAGCGCCGCGCATTGAGAGATGCCGCATCCCCTGCACAGGGCCAGCAGCAGCGCCATCATCAGTGCCCGCCCCACGGAGAAGGAGAAGGCCGTTACAGGGACGGCCGCCAGGACCAGGCCGCACAAAACGCCCCATTTTCCCTGGCGGATTACCGTCAGCCAGGCTGCGCCCGCCGCCGTCGCGGCGGCACACAGGGCCAAAAGCCAGCTCTGCCCGCTGCGGCCCAGCAGATAGATGCTCTGCACCAGCAGGAGGAAAATTGCCGCGCAAGCCGGGCGGAAATACGGTTTTTTGTACACCGCCGTGTCATACAGCGCCGTATTGGCGGCAAAGATGAGGATGGCCGCCGCCGTACACCGCAGGCCCGATTGGAAATCCATAAACAAAAATGCCCCGCCGGCCACGCCCATCACGGCGGCCAGACCCGGCAGCCGGATCCCCGCCGCCGTCACGGCGGCCAAGGCGAAGGGGGCGTATACCCCGGCCATCTGCCCGGCACACAGCAAAAAGCCCAGCACCGGCCATCTCAGCCGAGCCACCGCCTTTTTCATTCTCGGCGGCAGGGCAATGGCCTGTCTTTTTTTCACGCAATCCCCTCCTTTTTTCTCCATTGTAGGCTTTCAGCCCGGGAGAAAATCGTCGGGAAATCACCGAAAAAGCAACGCGGCGAAAATTTTTCATTTTCGCCGCGCCTATATTTATTCTATGCAGCTTTCCCGGAAATATGCCCGGGTCTGCTCAATGTTTTTCCGGATCATGTCCCGCAGCTGCTCCAGAGACCCGAACTTCTCCTCGTCCCGCAGCCGCCGGCAGTATTCCAACCGAATCCGCTGTCCATAGAGGTCTCCCTGAAAATCCAGCAGGAAGGTCTCCACGGACACGGTGCAGCTGTCGCTCACCGTGGGCCGGGTGCCCACATTGGTAACCCCGGCATAGCTCTTTCCCCCCGGCAGGTAGACCCGGCTCACATATACCCCATGCTTTGGTACCAGCACATGGCCCGGCACCGCGAGATTCACCGTGGGGATGCCGATGGTCCGGCCGATGCGCTGGCCGTGGCCCACGGTTTGGGTCATGCAGTGGCGGTGCCCCAAAAAGTGCGCCGCACGCTCCACATCGCCGCTCTCCACCAGCTGTCGGATGTAGGTGGAGCTGACGGTGATGCCGTCCACCTCCACCTTGGGAATGATATCGCAGCCCAAGCCCAGCTCCCGGCACTTTTCCTGCAGCAGCCGGGGGTCACCCTGGTTTTTATAGCCGAAATGGTAGTCGTGCCCGGCCACCAGATGCACGGCGTTCAGGTCTCGCACCAGCTTTTGTTCCACAAAAGCATCCCAGGGCAGGGTCATCATCTCCCGGTCAAAGGGAGCCAGAAGGACCCGGTCAATGCCGTAGATTCGCTTCATCAGCTCCTGTCGATCCTCAGGGGAATTGAGAAGGAATACCGGCTTTCCCGTCACCACCTCTTTCGGCGGCCGGTCAAAGGTGAATACCATCGGCTCTGCGCCCAATTCTTGGGCCCGCTGCACGGTTTTTTCCAGCAGGGCGCCGTGGCCCCGATGTACCCCATCAAAAAAACCCAGGGCAATGACTGTTTGGTTCAAAATCTCTCACGCTCCGAAAAAATTTTTCAGGGAGGTCATGGTGTCCCCCTGCAGGCGGCTCAGGCAGAGGAAATCCCCCTCCCGGCCATAAATGCGGTAAGTCCCCTCCGGCAGGCTCTCCTTGATAAAAAAGGGATTGCCGTTGCGGCACCGCTCCTCCTGCCTTGCGGTTTTCAGCCGGTATTCCGGGTGCTCCCGAAACAGGCTGTCCGTAGGCCGCAGCAGCTTTTCACCCAGCTCCTGCACCTGCTCCAGGGTCACACTTTCGCCCAGGGTGAACCCGGCGGCCATGGTGCGCCGCAGGGAAAACATGCATCCTCCGCAGCCCAGGACCTGTCCGATGTCGTGGCACAGGGTTCGCACATAGGTGCCCTTGGAGCAGCGAATACGCAGAATATAGTCCGTTTCGGACAGTCGCTCCACCACCTCCAGGGCAAAGATAGTCACCCCTCGGGGGCGGCGTTCCACCTCCCTGCCCTGTCGGGCCAGGTCGTAGAGCTTTTGCCCGTTTATCTTGATGGCAGAAAACATAGGCGGGATTTGGCTGATTTCCCCGGTAAATCGGGGCAGCACCGCCTCCAGCTCCTCCTGTCCCATCGTAACGGGAGCCTGGGTCAGCGCCTGCCCCTCCGTGTCCTGGGTGTTGGTGGTGAGCCCCAGGCGCAGCCCGGCGATGTATTCCTTCTCTCCGCCCTCGGCGAAGCTGACCGCCCGGGTGGCCTGTCCCACAAAAACCGGCAGCACTCCGGTGGCCATGGGATCCAGGGTCCCGGCGTGGCCGATCTTTTTGGTTTTCAGTATGCCCCGCAGCTTGGCACACACATCCATGCTGGTCCAGCCTTGTGGCTTGTCAATAATAACGATACCGTTTGCCATTTATTCGCCCACCACCATGTCGATGGCCTGCAAAACGGCCTGCTTGGCCTCGCTGAGGGTGGCGCTGAGGGTAGCCCCCGCCGCCGCGGCGTGTCCGCCGCCGCCCAGCAGGGCGCACACCTTTGTTGCATTGACTCGCGGCCCGGTACGCAGGGAGATCTTCACCTTCCCCGGCTCCAGCTCTCGGAGCGTCACGCCGCAATCGGTGCCCGCCACCAGGGCCGCCAGGCTGGACAGCTCCTCCACATCCGCCTCGGTTGCCTTGTAGTCCAGGCACAGGAACGGGGAATCTGCATAATCACCACCCGGTCGTTGTCGTAGTATTCCGCCCACTCCGCCATCCAGGCCTCCATGGCCAGACGGGTGCGGCTCTTGGTGCGAAACAGCGCCTTGTTCACCCCGGCCACGGCGATGCCCGTCTCCATCAGGGCCGCCGCCACCCGGTGGGTGTGGGCCGTGGTGTTGGCGTAGACGAAGCAGCCGGTATCCGTGGAGACGGCCACATACAGCGGCAGGGCGATCTCCGCCGTCATCGGCGTCATAAGGCCAGCGATCTCATAGATGATCTCGCCGCAGGCCGCCATTTCCGCCAGCACACAGCTTTCCTTGGCAAAGCCCTCGTTGGAGGGGTGATGGTCAATAGCCAGGTCAATGCACGAGGCATATTTCTTGGCGTTCTCCGGCAGCAGGCTCAGGGCCGCAATGTCCACCGCCACCACGAAATCAGGTGTGAAACCCTCCTCAGCCCAGTAGGGTGCGGCGTAGCTCTCATAGGTCTCCGTGATGCCTGGATTCGGCAGCAGGTAGGCGGTCTTGCCCAGGTCCCGCAGGGCCCGGCACAGGGCGGCGGCAGAGCCGATGGTGTCCCCGTCCGGGCGCACATGGGTCAGCAGCAGCACCCGGTCCATGGTTTGCAGCAGGGCTGCGGTCTCCTGAATGGTCATTTGATATCCTCCGGCAGCACGATGTTCTCGTTTTCGGGGTTGGCGGGCTTCACATGGTTCAGCATGTCCAGAATATGCGCCCCGTAGGCAATGGAGTCATCGGCGATGAACTGCAGCTCCGGGGTGTAGCGCAGATCCACCCGGCTGCCCAGCTCCCGGCGCAGGAAGCCTGCGGCGGACTTGAGACCCTTCATCAGGTCCTTTTCGTCCTTGCAGTTCAGGGCGCTGACATAGACCTTACACTGGCGCAGGTCCGGGGTGGTGTCCACATGGGTGATGGTGAGCATAGCCTCTGCCACCCGGGGTCCTTCACTGTGCGCAGCAGCGCCGAAAGCTCCTTGCGGATCTCCTCGTTGATGCGTCCGATACGATTGGATGCCATAATAAGATACATCCTCCTTTCAATAACTGGCGAAAATTCCTGCGGAATTTTCTGCCAAAAGGATTGTAGTCTACTTTCAAAAAACGGGGCGGGCGAAACGCCCGCCCCGCGGCTTAGTTACTGTGTTCCGAAAAACTGTCATTCCGAGACCAGTGCGCACACTGGTTGCGGGAATCCGTTCTTCCTTGGTTCTCCTTTTACTGGGGAATCTCCTCCATAGTGAAGGCCTCAATAATGTCGCCTCTCCCCATGAAACGGGGTTTCATGGGGGCCCCGGATTCAATTCCCTTTGGCAGAAGTGAATTCCGCCAAAGCAAGGTTTTGCGCTGCAAAACACTTGTACGCAAGACCTGCGGCGCAGCCGTGCTGCGCAGGAAGGCGACCGGGGGCGGCAGCTATCTATAAGCCCCTCCGATTACTGGGGAATCTCCTCCATAGTGAAGGCCTCAATAATGTCGCCTCTCCCCATGAAACGGGGTTTCATGGGGGCCCCGGATTCAATTCCCTTTGGCAGAAGTGAATTCCGCCAAAGCAAGGTTTTGCGCTGCAAAACACTTGTACGCACGACCTGCGGCGCAGCCGTGCTGCGCAGGAAGGCGACCGGGGCTTTTCCTGTCTCGGCGGTTTTCCCTTACTGGGGAATCTCCTCCATAGTGAAGGCCTCGATAATGTCGCCTTCCTTGATATCATTGAACTTCTCAATGGTCATGCCGCACTCGTAGCCGGAGGCGACCTCCTTCACCTGGTCCTTAAACCGCTGCAGAGAGGCCAGCACGCCCTCGTGAATAACGATGCCGTCCCGCACCAGGCGCACCTGGCAATCCTTGCGCTGGATCTTGCCGTCCTGGACATAGCAGCCCGCCACGGTGCCCACGCCCGAGACCTTGTAGGTCTGGCGCACCTCGGCGTGGCCCAGCAGGGCCTCCCGATACTTGGGGGCCAGCATGCCCTTCATAGCGGCTTCGATCTCGTTGATGGCGTCGTAAATGACCCGGTACATCCGCATATCCACGTTGGCCCGGGCAGCGCTTTCGCGCGCGGCCGCATCGGGCCGCACATTGAAGCCCACGATGATAGCCTGAGAGGTGGATGCCAGCATCACATCGGATTCATTGATGGCGCCCACACCGCCGTGGATTACCCGCACCCGCACCTCATCGTTGCTGAGCTTCTCCAGGGATGCCTTCACAGCCTCCACGCTGCCCTGGACATCGGCCTTGACAATGAGGTTCAGGTTCTTCATTTCGCCCGCCTGGATCTGGCTGAACAGGTCCTCCAGGGACACCTTGCTCACCGGGGCGTTTGCCTTGGCCTTCTCCTCGGCCTTGCGCTGCTCCACCAGCTCACGGGCCAGCTTCTCATCGGCCACGGCGTTGAAGGTGGCACCGGCAGAGGGGGCCTCCGAAAGGCCCGTGATCTCCACAGGCACGGAGGGGCCGGCGGAGTTGATCTTTTGGCCCTTGTCGCTGACCATGGCCCGCACGCGGCCTACGCTGGTGCCGGCGATGATAATGTCGCCCTGGTGCAGGGTACCGTTCTGCACCAGCAGGGTGGCCACGGGGCCCCGGCCCTTATCCAGCCGCGCCTCGATGACCGTGCCCTGGGCGGCGCGGTTGGGATTTGCCTTCAGCTCGCCCACCTCGGCGGTAAGGACGAGCATTTCCAGCAGATTGTCCACGCCCATACCCGTTTTGGCGGAGATGGGGCACACGATGGTGTCGCCGCCCCAATCCTCGCACACCAGGCCGTACTCGGTGAGCTGCTGCTTGATGCGCTCGGGGTTTGCCTCGGGCTTATCCATCTTGTTGATGGCCACGATAATGGGGATCCCCGCGGCCTTGGCATGGTTGATGGACTCCACGGTCTGGGGCATGATGCCGTCCTCTGCAGCCACCACCAGAATGGCGATGTCCGTGACCATGGCGCCCCGGGCACGCATGGAGGTAAAGGCCTCGTGGCCCGGGGTATCCAAAAAGGTGATGGGCTTGCCGTTTACCATCACCTGGTAAGCGCCGATATGCTGGGTGATGCCGCCGGCCTCGCCGCTGGCCACATGGGCATTGCGGATGTAGTCCAGCAAGCTGGTCTTGCCGTGGTCCACGTGACCCATGACCACCACAACCGGGGCCCGGGGCACCAGATCCTCAGCCTTATCCTCGTGGTCGTCAATAAGCTTTTCCTCAATGGTGACCACCACTTCCTTCTCCACCTTGCAGCCCATTTCCTCGGCGATAATGGCGGCGGTGTCAAAGTCGATCATCTGGCTCAGGGAGGCCATAACGCCGTTTTTCATCAGGCACTTGACCACCTCGGCGCCGGTCTTTTTCATCCGGCTGGCCAGCTCGCCCACGCTGATCTCGTCAGGGATCTGCACGGTAACGGGGGTCTTTTAATAACCTCCAGCCGCAGGCGGCGCAGACGGTCTGCCTCCTCCTGCTTGCGCTTGTTGCTGACAAAATTGTTGTCCCGGCGCTGTTTGCTGTTGCGGAACTTCTCCTTGCCCTGGGTCTGCTGCTGATCCCGGCGGCCGTGGCTGCGGGCGTCGGCCATATCCTGCAGCTTTTCATCGTACTTGGCAAGGTTGATGTTGGTGGCCTTGCTGGTGTCCACCACCTTGGTCTTGGGCACCCGGCTCACCGGCTGGGCGGGCTTGGCCTCCGCCTTCTTCTGCGCAGGCTCTGCCTTGGGGGCGGCGGCGCCCTTGGCGGCTTCCTTCTTGGGCTCCGCCTTCTTCTCGGGGGCAGGCTCGGCCTTTTTCTCCGCAGCGGGCTTCATGCCCTCGGCGAAAATCACCTGTATACCGGACACCGGGTTGTGCTGGGTCAGATACTCAAAGATCAGCGAAAGCTCGTGGTCCTCCAGCACCTGCATGTGATTTTTGGGTGTCTGTGCGTACTCCGTCAGGATCTCCGTGATCTGCTTGGTGGGCAGACCAAAGTCCTTTGCCACCTCATGCACCCTGTATTTGTTCCCGATATTAGCCAAATAAAGCCACCTCCATCAATGTGATACGAATCAGCGTGTCAAAAAAATCTTTCCGCCCCGCTGCCTAAGCTTTTATAACCATGAAAATGCAAAAACTACTGATTCCAATGGCAAGGGCCTCCTCTCTTAGGCTTTCCTCACACACGCTTCCTTACAGTTATCGTAATTTTACCACTTTATCGGTAGTCTGTACACCTGCATATTATGCGCGCAGTAGTTTACGGATTTTTACGCCCGGAGCCCTTTCCCTTCTTCACGGGCTTACTGCCCTGAAATCGAGTCCGTGCCTGGTTCTTTTTCTGTGTTCTCGCCGCCGCGCCCCGCTCCCTGGAGCCGGGCCGTGCCGGCTTTCTCTTTCCCTTGCCGGGCCGGGCCTCTTGTTCCGGCGGCGCGTTTTTATCCGTCGGAGCATTCCTTTCCGGGGGCTTTGGCAGGCGCTTTTTCCCCATGCGCACATTTTCTCGTGGGCCAGCTGCTCCTGCCGGCGCTCCCGGGCCCGCTGCGCCTTCACGGTCATGCGCTGGGCGGCGCTTTGGAACTTTTCCGGGTCCAGCGCTGCCAGCTTGCCGGTCACAGCGTCGGCAAAGCCGATATCCGTTACCGCCGCCATGGCGCAGCTGGTGCGGCCCAGCGCCTTTCCCAGCTGCTCCTTTGTGGCCGGGATCACCAGGCACAGGCAGCTTCCGGTGTTTGCAAAGCCCATAGCCCGGCGCACGGAGCTGGCTGCAGCGTCCCCGGCCACCAGGATGATCCTGGCCTTCTTAGCCCGGGCCGCGGAGCCCACCGGCTCCTCGCCAATCTCCACCCGGCCCGCCTTGTGAGCCAGGCCGAGCAATGATAGAATCCTCTCCATGCTTAACCCTCGATCTGCGCCTGCAGCGCCGCGTAAATGTCCTCTCCGATAGACGTCTCAAAGGCCCGCTCCAGGGCCCGGGACTTTCGGGCCTTTTGCAGGCACTGGGCATCAGGGCAGATATAGGCCCCCCGTCCGGACTTCTTGCCGGTGGCATCCACGCAGATCTCCCCCTCCGGGGTCTTTACGATGCGCACCAGCGCCTTTTTATCCTTCATAGTGCGGCACCCCACGCACTGCCGCTGGGGAATTTTCCGCTGCTTCTGCATGGCGTACCCTCCCTAGTTTATGCTGTCGAAAATTCCTCTGGAATTTTCCGACAAAAGGCTCGCAGTCTGCTGCGCGCATAATTTTGAGCCCATGGCTCAAAATTCCACACTGGCAGCCTGAGCAGTATTTTCTCTCACGCGCATGTCGCGAGAGAAAATGATCTCAATTTTTCGCGTCTGCGGACGCGAACTCTGCGAGGCTTCTTACTCAGCCGCCGCTTCCTCGTGATAGGAGGCGGGCTTGATGTCGATCTTATAGCCGGTGAGCCGGGCGGCCAAGCGGGCATTCTGCCCCTCCTTACCGATAGCCAGGCTCAGCTGGTCGTCGGGCACAATGGCCCGGCAGGCCTTGCCCTCCTCAGCCAGCTGCACGCTGATGACATCTGCCGGAGCCAGGGCCGAGGCCACGAACTGTGCCGGGTCCTCGCTGAAGGGGACGATGTCGATCTTCTCGCCCCGCAGCTCCTCCACAATGGCGTTCACCCGCTGGCCCCGGGGGCCCACGCAGGCGCCGATGGGATCCACGTTTTCATCGGAGGAATACACCGCCATCTTGGTGCGGCTGCCGGCCTCCCGGGCGATGGAGCGAATCTCCACCGTGCCGTCAAAGATCTCCGGCACCTCCAGCTCAAACAGGCGCTTCACCAGCCCCGGATGGGTCCGGGAGATGAGCATCTGGGGGCCCCGGCTGCCCCGGCGCACATCCATCAGATAGACCTTCAGCAGCTGCCCCTCATAGTATTCCTCTCCACTGACCTGCTCGCCCAGAGGCAGCACGGCGTCGGTGGCGTCCGCACCGGAGCCCAGGCGCACGGTGACGCTGCCGCTGCGCTGGTCGATACGCACCACGGTACCGGTGAGGATCTCGTGCTGCTTGGAGTTGAACTCGTCATAGATCATGCCGTGCTCGGCCTCCCGCAGGCCCTGGATGATGACCTGCTTGCCGTTGCCGGCGGCGATGCGGCCAAAGTCCACATTCTTCACCGGGAAGCGCACGGTGTCGCCCACATGGTACTTGGCGGAGAGCGCCTTTGCCTCCTCAGCAGAGATCTCCGCAGCCGGGTTCTCCACCTCCTCCACCACTGTCTTTTCCACGAACATTTTCAGGTCATGCTTTTCCTCGTTCACGTCCACCACCACGTTTTCCACGTCCTCGTGATCCCGCTTATAGGCGGTGACCAGGGCCTGCACGATCTTTTCCAGCATAAAATCCTGGGGAATGCCGCGTTCCTTTTCCAGCAGCGCCAGAGCGGCAAAGATTTCTTCACATTTCATAGCCGAATCTCCTGTTCTGTATAAGAAAAATCTATAATAACAAAATTAAACCACAAAAAATATTGTATCTTAGAAAGCCTCTCAGCGCTTGCCGCCCCCAGGCCGTTTCGCCAGCTTAAAAAACTATGCGCAGCCGCACCATAGCGACTTCATTTTTTTCAAACCGCAGCTCCTGCTTACCCATTTCCAGTACCACTGCGCCGCCGTCGTACTCCTTCAGCACGCCGGGGAATTCCTTCCGCCCGTCGCGATTCTGGTAGGTTTTCAGCAGCACGGGGCTACCCAGAAATTTTTCAAAATCAGATGGCCGCTTCAGCTGCCGCTCAGCCCCGGCAGAGGACACCTCAAAGATGTAGCTGCCCTCGATGGGGTCCGCCTCGTCCAGCAGGTCGCTGACCCTCCGACTCACGTTTTCGCAATCCAGGATGTCCACGCCGCCGTCCTTATCCAGATACAGCCGCAGAAACCACTGGCCGGCTTCCCGGACATATTCCGTATCCCACAGCTCGCAGCCGAACTCCGCAGCCACGGGAGCGGCCAGCTCCGCCACGATTTCCGTTACTTTTTTCATCGAATATCCTCGCATTTCCGCAATTTTAAGGATCGCAAATTAGCCAACAAAAAGAGCGGACCGGGAAGTCCACTCTGCGAAAATAACCTTACATCCCATACTATATCATATATTGTCAAGCAATGCAAGCTTTTTTTCAGGCCAAAAGCTAATCCAAGGCAAGGGCCCGTAAACCGCCGCCTGTTGCCGGTGAACTCTGCAGAGCCTTTTAGGCGAACAAAAGCGAAGCGGCTTTGGCCGCTTCGCTTTTGTTGTGATTTATTCGCCGAAATTGCTGTTGATGAGCTCGGCCAGCGCAGCCACAGCTTCCTTCTCGTCGGAGCCGTCTGCAATGAGGGTAATGGTGGTGCCGCCCACGATGCCCAGGCTCAGCACGCCCAGCAGGCTCTTGGCGTTTACGCGGCGCTCATCCTTCTCCACCCAAATGCCGCACTTGAACTCATTGGCCTTCTGAATGAAATAGGTGGCGGGTCTGGCGTGCAGCCCGACCTCGTTTTTCACGGTAATTTCCTGTGTATACATATCCTCTTCTCCTTTACGCGCAGCAGTTATTCGGAAAAATTTCTTCCTAACCACTTCTAATTATACGGAAAGAGGCGGGGATTGCAATGGCAAAAACCACGAAAAAAGCGAGAAACCCCGGTGTTACGCGGACGATTTTTTACTTTTCCCACAAAAACGACCCGCTTCGTTTCCCCACAATCACCGAGTTTCGCGGCAAGCAACTCTCCCACCCGGCGCCATCACTTCAGCTCCACCACCGTCACGCCGGCCTCGCCCTCGCCGTAGCGGCCCAGCCGGAAGCTCTTGACCACCTTGCTGCGCCTCAATATCTCATGCACCGCCTTGCGCAGGGCCCCGGTGCCCTTGCCATGGATAATGGTCACCGTCTCCAGCTTGGCCATAACGGCTGCGTCCAGGTAGTTTTCCACCACGCTCTCAGCCTCCAGGGTCTCGTAGCCCCGAATATCCAGCTCTGAGGACGCCCGCCGCTCCAGATGCAGCGTGGGCGCAGGTCCCGTTTTAGGCGCAGCCGCCCGCTTCTTCGGCTGGGGCTGTCCCTCTATGAGCCGCACCTGCCCGGGCTTTGCGGTCATTTTCATCTTTCCCGCCTGCAGCACCAGGCTCCCGTCGCCGTTTACCTGCACCACCGTGGCGGCGGTGCGCACGCCGGGCAGCTCCACCCGGTCTCCGGCCACAATAGGCCGGGACGGAGTCTCCGGCTCCAGAGTCTCCTCCCGCAGGTGCAGGGCCTCCTGGGCGGCGTTCATGTGCTTCCTCGCCGATACCTTTGCGTCGTTGATGGCCTGGAAATCTGCCTGCTGCTGCATTTTCCTGCGCAGCTCGTCCAGCTCGGCGAATATTTCGTCCACCTGCTGCTGGGCCTGCCGCACAATGCGCCGGGCCTCGTTTTCACCCTTACTCCGGGCGTTTTCCTTGGCCTTTTCCATCTGCTCCCGGAAGGTCCGTGCCTTTCGGGCATCCTCCTGGCTCTGCTGCCACAGCCGGTCCGCCTCACCCTGGGCCTTTTCCAGCCGCTGGCGCTTCTCCTCCAACTGGGTCAGCACATCCTCAAAGCGGATGGACTCGCTGTCCATCTGGGCCTTGGCGGCGGCAATGACCTCCTCATCAAGCCCCAATCGCCGGGAAATTGCAAAGGCGTTGGACTTGCCGGGGATGCCGATGAGCAGCCGATAGGTGGGCCGCAGGGTGGCCACATCGAACTCACAGCTGGCGTTTTCCACCCCGGCGGTGGTCATGGCAAAGGTTTTCATCTCCGCATAATGGGTGGTGGCGGCAATAAGGGCACCCTTGCTGCGCCCATTTTGAATGATGGCAATAGCCAGGGCCGCCCCCTCCACCGGGTCGGTGCCCGCCCCCAGCTCGTCAAAGAGCAGGAGGCTGTTCTCGTCCGCCTGATGCAGAATTTCCACGGTGTTGGACATATGCGCCGAGAAGGTGGACAGGCTCTGCTCAATGCTCTGCTCATCGCCCACATCCGCCAGCACCCGGTCAAAGACCCGCAGCCTGCAGCCGTCGTCAGCGGGGATCTGCAGCCCACACTGGGCCATCAGCGTCAGCAGCCCGATGGTTTTCAGCGTCACCGTTTTGCCGCCGGTATTGGGGCCGGTGATGACCAGGGTGTCATAGGAATTGCCCAGCTCCAGGGAAATGGGCACTGCCTTGGCCTGGTCCAGCAGCGGATGCCTGGCCCGGCGCAGCACGATGCCGCCCCTCCGGGCCAAAATAGGCTTGGCCGCGTTCATCCGGTAGCTCAGCTGCCCCCTGGCAAAGATCACATCCAGGTGCACCAAAATATCATAGTCATAGAGGATGTTCATCATCTGGGCCGCGCACTCCCCGGAGAGGATGCGCAAGATGCGGTCGATCTCCTTTTCCTCCCGGGCCTGCAGCTCCTTCAGCTCGTTGTTGGCCTGCACCACGCCCATGGGCTCCACAAACAGCGTGGCCCCGGAGGAGGAAATATCATGCACCAGTCCCGGGATGCTCCCCTTGCACTCGGCCTTCACCGGCACCACAAACCGCCCGTCCCGCTGGGTAATGAGGGCTTCCTGCAGGACCTTGGCGTAGGAGGGAGAGGAGATGATCCGCTGCAGAATTTGCCGGCCCTTGCTGGCTGCCAGACGCATCTTACGCCGGATGTCGGCAAGCTCGGGGCTGGCGGAGTCGGCAATGGTTTCCTCGTCCAAAATGGCTCCGTGGATCTTGTCTTCTAAGAATTTGTTGGTGTGCAGGGCGGAGAACAGGTGGTCCAGCACGGTTTTCTCCCCCTGCCGGTCCCGGTCGTATTCCGAAACCCGGCGGGAGGCCGTCAGCAGGTCTGCCACATCCAGCAGCTCCCTTGTGTTCAGCACCCCGCCGTGGTCGGCCCGGTTCAGCGCCCGGGACACATCCTTCACCCCTGAAAAGCTGGGGCTGCCGTAAAGCCCCAGCCGCTCCCGGGCGCTCTGGGTCTCCTCCTGCAGTCGTGCAGCCTCCTCCAGGTCACACACCGGCAAAAGCTGGCGGCACTTCTCCTTGGCCGCCTCGCTCACTGCCAGAGACGCCAGCATCTCCAAAACCACCGGCAGCTCCAACGTCCGTATGGATTTTTCAAACAATGTATTCATGAATCTTCCTCTTTTGCCTTGGAAATATAAATTTTCCTATGTAAATAAAGCCAAAATGATCCCGTAGGGGCGAACGACCCTGTCCGCCCGCCGGCCTTGCACCGGCTCCTTGCAAAAACCATGTCATTGCGAGGCCAGTTCGCAAACTGGCTGTGGCAATCCGCATCCCCCGTCCCCTTGGCCCCCTTGCCTAAAGGGGGCTGGCACGGCGAAGCTGTGACTGGGGGATTCTTCACAGGCACTTTCTTGTCAAACCTCCGTAGGGGCCGATACCTACATCGGCCCGCCCATCGCACCTCTTGCAAAAACCATGTCATTGCGAGGCCAGTTCGCAAACTGGCTGTGGCAATCCGCATCCCCCGCCCCCTTGGCCCCCTTGCCTAAAGGGGGCTGGCACGGCGAAGCTGTGACTGGGGGATTCTTCACCTCACCGCACCTCTTGCAACCCTTTCGTAGGGGCGGGGTTCTACCCCGCCCGTTCTTCCGCGCCCCTTGTAACGGACGCGGAGCGATGTGGGCATCGCCCCCTACAAAATCCTGTCGGTAAACACTCCGTAGGGGCCGATGCCCACATCGGCCCGAACCGGGCTTGCACAAATTTCCTTGTCATCCGTAGGCCCGGACGCCCCTGTCCGCCCGTTCTCTCAAATAAGTATCGCCTTATAGTACCCCAGCGTCCGGAAGCTCCGCTCCAGCTGTGCCGCGGCGAACCCCTCCGCCGCCCTATCCAGCAGCCTCAGGTCCTCCGGCATCAGGGTAAAGCTATAGAGCTTCCTGTCCGGCCCATGGAGGATGTGCTCCAGCGCCGTCATGCACGCCGCCGACAGGGGGAAGCTTTCTCCCCCCGGGCCGCCGCATTTGCGGCAGTGTACCACGCCCTGTACCACATCCAGCACCGGGCTCTGGGCTGTCTCCGCCCCGCACACGGCACAGCCGTCGATCATGGGCTCAAAGCCTGCCAGGGCCAGCAGCCGGAAGGTAAACGCCGGCTTCACCAGCGCCGGGTCTTTGTCCAATTTTGCCAAAGCGTACAGCCCGTTGAGCAGCAGCCGCAGCAGCTCCGGGGCGGGGTTTTCCTCCCCGGTCACAAACTCCGTCAGCTCCGCCAGATAGGCCGCCAGGGCAAAGCGCACCAGGTCCTTTTGCAGTCCTGCAAACAGCTCCTCGGAGTCCGCCGAGTCCAGATAGTACCAGTTCCCTCGCTTATATAGGGTCATTTCCGACCACGCGAACAGCTGGCAGGCCGCCGCCAGGCGGCTGTTTTTCCGCCGGGCACCCCGGGCGATGACGGGGATTTTCCCCATCTCCGCCGTAAGCACGGTGAGGATCTTGTCCGTTTCTTTTGTCTCTGTTTCCCGCAGGATCAATCCGTGGGCAACGGTTTTTCCTTGTTCTCCCGGCATTTCTCATCCTCCCGGACCCGGTGCAGCATGTACAGCTCCGGTGCCCCCGTCTCCCAAAACAAACTCCAGTAGTCCTCCACAGCCGCCGCCTCCTTTTTCAGGTAGCTTGCCATGGGCCTCTATTTTCATCCGTGGAAAGTTCTGGCTTTCTGCCCTTTGCCGCAGCAAAAAGCCTCGCAGAGATTGCCGCCCGCAGGCGGCAAACTTATGCGCGCAGCAGGCTGGGGGCCTTTTGGCAGAAAAATCGAAGATTTTTCACCGGCTTAATTCTCGTTGTACCCCTGGCTGCGGATAAAATTCACATTGCCCCGCCAGTTTTCCCCACCCGATGTTCCATCGGCCGGGGACCCCGTATTAAATCGCTTAACGGCGGAAGTGAATTCCGCCTACGGAATTCTTCGAATTCACGCCATAAAATGGCGGCTCACTTACGCTCGCAGGAAAACCGGCCGAACCGCCCTGCTTTTCACCGGCTTAATTCTCGTTGTACCCCTGGCTGCGGATAAAATTCACATTGTCCCGCCAGTTTTCCCCACCCGATGTTCCATCGGCCGGGGGCCCCGTATTAAACCACTTAACGGCGGAAGTGAATTCCGCCTACGGAATTCTTCGAATTCACGCCATAAAATGGCGGCTCGCCTGCGCTCGCAGGAAAACCGGCCGAGACCGCCCGCTTTTCACCGGCTTAATTCTCGTTGTACCCCTGGCTGCGGATAAAATTCACATTGTCCCGCCAGTTTCCCCCACCCGATGCTCCATCGGCCGGGGACCCCGTATTAAACCGCTTAACGGCGGAAGTAAATTCCGCCTACGGAATTCTTCGAATTCACGCCATAAAATGGCGGCTCACTTACGCTCGCAGGAAAACCGGCCGAAACCCCCTGCTTTTCACCGGCTTAGTTCTCGTTGTACCCCTGGCTGCGGATAAAATTCACATTGTCCCGCCAGTTTTCCTTTACCTTCACCCAAGTCTCCATATACACCTTCGTGCCCATGAATTTTTCAATATCTCGCCGGGCTAACGTGCTGATGCGCTTGATCATCTCCCCGTTTTTGCCGATGATAATGCCCTTGTGGCTGGCCTTTTCGCAGTAGATGGTCACATCCAGGTCGATAATGCCGTTATCCCGTTCGGAAAAACGGGTCACCTCCACCGCGGTGCCGTGGGGGATCTCCTTGTCCAAGCATAAAAGCATCTTCTCCCGCACCGTCTCGGCGCAGACCTGGCTGTCGGCCTGGTCGGTGGTCATGCCGTCAGGGAAAAGCTGCGGTCCCTCCTGGGCATAGCCCGCCAATAGGCCCATCAGCTCCTCCAATCCCTCACCCTTTCGCGCCGAGATAGGCACGATAGCCGCAAAATCCGGGTATGCCTGGCTATATGCGTCGATCACCGCCAGCAGCTCGTCCTTTTTGGCAACGGTGTCGATTTTGTTGATGCACAGGATGCACGGCAGCTTCTCCTCCCGGATGCGCTCCAGCAGGATCTTCTCCGGCTCTCCCACGTGGGCGATGGGCTCCACCAGCAGCACCGCGCACTCCACATCCGCCAGGCTCTCCCGCACAACCTTTACCATGTAGTCCCCCAGCCGGGACCGGGGCTTGTGCAGCCCCGGGGTATCCAGCAGCACGAGCTGCGTGTCCCCCCGGTTCACCACGCCGTAAATGCGGTTGCGGGTGGTCTGGGGCTTGCTCGACACGATGGCGATCTTCTCCCCCACCAGGGCGTTGGTCAGGCTGGACTTGCCCACATTGGGCCGCCCGCACACGGTGACCATAGCGGTTTTTTTGATTTCATTCATAGGTGATCCTCAACTTTCTTCTTGAGCTTTTATAAAAACGGGCCGCCGGTGCCTCAGCCCAGCTTGTCTCCGTTTTTGACCTTTCTGTCCGGAGCGATCAGCACCACGCCCCCGTCGCTGTATGTGCCCAGCACCAAAACCTCGGACATAAAATCCGCGATCTGCCGCGGCGGGAAATTCACCACGGCCAGCACCTGCTTGCCGATGAGGTCTTCCGGCTTATAGTAGTCCGTGATCTGAGCGGAGGTTTTTTTCACGCCGAGCTCCTCGCCCAGATCCACCCATAGCTGGTAGGCCGGTCTCCGGGCCTTTTCAAAGGTCTTTGCCTCCGTGATGGTGCCCACCCGGATATCCAGCCTCATAAAATCATCAAAAGTGGCCATAAATTCCTCCCTTTCTCAGCTGATTCTGTAATGCGCCACTAGGTCGTTCCGGCGCTCCAGGATGTCCTCCTCATAGTACCGCTGGTACGGATTGCCGTTGTGCAGCACGAAGGCGATGCCCTTTCCGTTGCGCTTGTCCGAAACGATGCCGATGTGATTTTCAAAAATTACAATGTCCCCGCCCTGCCACTGGTCGATGTCGTGGATGTCCGTGGTCAGAGCAATAGCGGTGTTTTTAAAGTAGACCTTCAGATTCCGCACCCGTCGAAAGTCGATGTTTTTGTCCACCGGGTCAATGTCGTAGCGGTCTCCGTGGGTCAGTACGTCCTCATGCAGCAGCTCCATCAGGTCATACCCGGCCCCCAGCAGCCCGAAGGCCACCACGTCCGTGCATACCCCATACCCGTCGTCCGGATAGCCGGTGGCATAATACCGGCTCTTATACTTAGGCCGGGTGTCCAGATACGCCCGGACGGACTGCAGAATGTCCGTCTGATCGTCCACCCCGTCCCCGTCCCGGTCCACTTGGCTCCTGTAGGTCTCGATGCCGAATTTCTCGTTAGAATACTTCGGGTGGGGCAGATAGTTAAATCGGTACAGCACATAAATCAAAACCAGCGCAAAAAGCGCCAGAGAACCCAGTAGGATCCCTTTCTTCTTCGTCATACCTCTGCCCTTTCTCCGCATCTTTTGTAAATGTGCAAGGATTTGTCATTGCGAGGGCGCACCGCGCCCGTGGCAAAGCGGGGCGTCGGGGACGCCGCCCCCTACGAAGTTCTATCGGCGAATGGCGTGTAGGGGCCGGCCTCCCGGACGACCCGCCCGGCCTTGCACCGACTCCTTGCAAAAACCCTGTCATTGTGAGGCCAGTGCGCACGCTGGCTGTGGCAATCCGTTCTCTTTTTTCACTCGTCTTACCGCTCCAGCCCCAGCAGGGCCATGATGGCCTCCTCCCGCCAGCGCATCTGCTTTTTCATGGCCCCCTCGTCCAGGTGGTCATACCCCAGCAGATGCAGCACCGAGTGGGTCACCAGGTACGCAAGCTCCCGGCGCCTCGAGTGGCCGTACTCCTTGGCCTGGGCCGCCACCCGCTCCATGGACAGCACCATGTCCCCCAGGGGAATAAGTCCCGTCCCCGGGTCTGCTTCCTCCGCCGCGGGCAGCTCCCCCGGTCTCAGGTCAAACTCCGGAAAGCTCAGCACATCCGTGGGCCTGTCCACATTGCGCATGTCCAGGTTGATCTGATGGATCCCCTCATCGCTGGTCAGCAGCACGTCGATCTCACAGGGGAGCTCCATCCCCTCCGCCGCCAGAGCCGTGCGGATGGTTTTGCGGATCAGGGCGCAGTTGCTGCCCGATGCCGCCCCGGGCACGTCGGCGGTAATGGGGATATAGTGGGTCTTTCTCATTTCTTTTTCTTCTCCTCAAACTTGGCGTAGGCCTCAATGATCCGCTGCACCATAATGTGCCGCACCACGTCGTTTTGGGTCAGGCGGCAGATGCCCACACCCTCCACGCCGTCCAGCACCCGCATGGCCTCCTTCAGGCCGCTGGGCTTGTCGCTGGGCAGGTCGATCTGTGTCACGTCGCCGGTGATGACCACCCTGGACCCAAAGCCCATTCTGGTCAGGAACATTTTCATCTGCTCCCGGCTGGTGTTCTGGGCTTCATCCAGGATGATGAAGCTGTCGTCCAGAGTCCGCCCGCGCATATAGGCCAAGGGCGCCACCTCAATGTTCCCCTTTTCCAAATACTTCTGATAGGTCTCCGGCCCCAGCATATCGAACAGGGCGTCGTACAGGGGGCGCAGGTAGGGGTCCACCTTGCTCTGCAGGTCTCCGGGCAGAAAGCCCAGCCGCTCTCCGGCCTCCACCGCCGGGCGGGTGAGGATGATACGGCTGACCTCCTTTTCCCGAAAGGCCTTCACCGCCGCCGCCACGGCCAAATAGGTCTTGCCCGTGCCCGCCGGGCCCACGCCGATAGTCACCGGGCAGGCCTGGATGGTCTTTATGTAGTCCTTTTGGCCGATGGTCTTGGGCTTGATGGGCCGCCCCTTGGCGCTGATGCACACCACGTCTCGTGTCAGCTCGTCAATGCGGTCCAATTGTCCGCTGCGGCACAGGCCGATGACATAGCGCACATGCTGCTCGCCCACATTTTCCCCCCGGGAGATAAGCCGCAGCAGGGCCTCAATGGCCTTTTCCGCCAGCATGGTATCCTCGGGCTCACCGGTGATGATGAGCTGCTCCTCCCGGTTTACCACCGATACATGAAATTCATTTTCTAAGATGCGAATATTCTCGTCAAAAGAGCCGAAAAGGCTCACAGCCTCCTCCATGCGTTCCAGGCTGATGCGCTGCTCCATGGGTCTCCTCCTCAGTTTGCTTCCTCTGTCTGCTGCACCTGCACAGGCACGCCGATCTGCTCCAGGCACTCCGCCTGCAGGGTGACCGTCAGATAGTCCCCCTCCTCTGCGGCGGAGAATCTTGTCTCCGTCACGGAGCCGTCCCGGCCCAGCTGGGCCTTGAGCTGCTGCAGCAGGAGGGTTTCCCCCTCCTTCTGTGCCTGCTCCCGGCTGCGGCGGACGCTTTGGCCGTCATAGTATGTCACAGACTCCCGTACCACCGTAATGGGCAGGCGCAGCCCGCCCGGCAGCGACAGTGGATGATAATAAGTTATTTTATCACAGCTTGCGCCGCTTATGCTACCCCTGCCCCACAATTTTATTCTTTTTTTGCCAAAATCCACGGAGAGGGCGGTTTTTTCCCGCCTTCCCCCGCTCTTTTCCGTGATCTCCAGGGGCACCGATACCGACAGCTCATACCAGGTCCGGGCCTCCACGGTGCCCAGGCTGTGGGTCATATAGGTATTGCCCTCCCGGGATTCATACACCCCCGTCACCAGCAGCTCCCCCTCCGTCACGGTGCTGCCCTCCGCCACCAGGGCCTTGCCGTCCAGGGCCCGCACCCGGGTCACCAGGCCGTCCCGGGCAGCCACGATATTCCACACACCCGCCTCGTCCGCGATCTCCGGCGGCCGCTGCCGCTCCACCACCTGCACATAGGCCACGCAGCCCTTCACATTCACCGTCAGCCAGGATACGTCGTGCAGCTCCAGCAGCACATGGTTGCGCATGTCCTCCTGGTCGATCTCCAGCCCCGGGGAGCCGACGGTGATGCCGTAGTTTTCCAGCGCCCGCAGCACCGTCTCTGTGGGCACTGTTTCATTACCGCTCACCCGAAACTCCCATATAAATAAATTCCCGCCGAATAAAAGCAGCCAAAAGACCGCGAACCCCGCCAAAAGCACGTACCGCCTGTGAAACCGTCCCCACAGGACCGGGATCCCCCGGCGCCGCAGCACCGTCATCTCCGCCCGGTCTGCCCGGCGATTTCCTCCAGGGCCGGCCCCTGTTCCAGCAGCATCCGCAGCCGCAGGCAGATCTCCGATTCCCACTGCAGATCCCAAAACAGGATGCCCTTGGCTCCCAGCAGGTTCAGCACCCGTTCCGGACAGGCGCATTGGATCTGCACCAGCTGGCTGCCCTGTAAATAATGGACGATTCGTTTATACATATATTTACTCCATCAGCTCCACCCGGTCAATGTGACCCGTCAGCCGCAGCTCCCCGTCGGTCATGGCCGCCAGCTGCAGGTCTTTTCCGATTATGCGCACGGTCATGCTGCCGCCGGATACCGTCACCTCCTCTGTGCTATAGGAGATAACGCCCCTATGTCCCGCCATATAGAGCTGGCGGCTTCCGTACAGCTCCACCTGCGGCACACCCACCGCCGTTTCCGGCGGCAGGTTCAGCCGCTCCACGGCCTCCACACCCACCTGGGACAGCCTCCGTTTTTGCATGGTCCTGCATCCTCCTGTTCCGTTTGCTGCATCGGCTTCCTGCAGCGCATCCGTAGGACGGGCTGCCCTCAGCCCGCCACCGTCACACGCTGCACTTCGGCAGGGCGCGCGGGCCCCGCTCTGCAAAGCCTTTCCCTGTACGTCGGGACCCCGTGTGCCCCGCCGCACACCCCTTTCCGCTTGCAAATCCTATGCGCCCACGGAGAAAAACTTGCCTGTCCGGGGAAAAGGGGACGAATCAGGCTGTCGATACAGCGGAGAAAATGCGATAGCGGTAAGGAAGGGCCTTCCTTACCATTCAAAAGCAGGCAAGCCCCGCGCCCCGGCTGCATAGAGTGTAGCCGAGGGGGCGAGGCTGTGAGCAAACGGAAATGGCAGGCCCTGTGCCTGCTGGGCGTCATGGCGGTGCTGCTTGTGAGCAGCGCCGCCGCCGGGGAAGCGGTGCGCCGGGCCCTGTCTCTTTGCGCCCGGTCGGTGGTTCCGGCACTGTTTCCATTTTTTGTAGTGTCAGGGCTTTTCACCTCCCTGGGCTTTGCCGAGGGGATGGGCCGCCGCCTGACCCCGGCAGCGGCGCTGCTGTTCCGGGTAAGCGGGGCCGGGGCCTCCGCCTTTTTTCCTGGGCCTTTTGGGGGGCTACCCCGTGGGCGGGCGCACCGTGGGTCAGCTGTACCGGGAGGGCCGCATCTCCTGCGGCGAGGCGGAGCGCCTGCTCTCCTTCTGCAATAACGCGGGGCCATCCTTCATTCTGGGCGTAGTGGGCCTGGGCTGCTTTCAGAGTCTGACAGCCGGCTGGGCCCTGTACCTCATCCACGCAGTGTCCGCCGTTTTGGTGGGGGTGCTGCTGCGGGGAAAGAGCCGCCCAAAGCCGGCCCTTTTTCCTCCGCAGCGTCTGCCGGAGAAGATCCTCCCGGCCTTCATCCGGTCCGTGCAGGATTCCGCCCTGGCCATGCTCCGGGTCTGCGGCTTTGTGGTTTTTGCCTTGGTGGTGCAGGCCCTGGTGACGGAGTGGACGGGGGTAAACCATCCGGCGGTTCTGGGCTTTATTGAGCTTACCGGGGGCGTTATGCGGCTGGGCAGCGGAAGGACGGACTTTGTGTGGGCGGCGGCGCTGCTGGGCTGGGGTGGACTATCCGTCCACGGACAGACCGCAGCCGTGCTGGCGGACACGAATCTGAAAATGGGCCGCTATTTTCTCGGCAAGCTCCTGCAGGCGGCCCTGTCTGCCCTGCTGGCTTATTTGCTGGTATTTTGCTGGTATTCTGTATAGCATAAAGTGGTACATATCCTATGCAAATGCAAAACAGCCCATGAAGCATACAGCACAGCAGGATGCCCATGGAAAGGGGCAGCAGCATTCCCACCAGGGTCCATTTTTTGCTGCCGGTCTCCTTGAGCAGGGTCAGGCAGGTGGTGCCGCAGGGCAAGTGCATCAGGCACAGCACCGCAGCGCAGACTGCCGTCTGCCAGGACCATCCGTGGAGGGCCAGCACCTGACCTAAGCGGGCTGTCCCGATATCCGCCATAACGGAGGTGGAGAGATACCCCATGGCCAGAACGGGCAGCATGATCTCGTTGGCGGGAAAGGCCAGAAGAAATGCCAGCAGCACCATGCCGTCCAGACCCATGAGATCCCCCAGGGGCTGGAGAATGCCGGCCAGGACGGCCAGCAACGGCCGGCCGGAAACGGCGAGGTTGGACAGCAGCCACAGCACTGCCCCGGCGGGCATGGCCACCGTTACCGCCCGGCCCAGGACAAAGAGCGTCCGGTCCAGCAGGGAGCGCACCAGAACCTTCCCGATCTGCGGCAGGCGATAGGGGGGCAGCTCCAGGGAAAAGGAGGACACCTGCCCCCGCAGGAGGGTGCGGGAGAGGAGCTTGGAGGTGAGCAGCGTCATGCCCACGGAAAAGAGGATCACGGCCAAAAACAGCCCCGCCCCCAGCAGCCGCCGGCCGGGGCCGCTGGTATTTCCCAGGAAAAACAGGGAGATCAGCGCCACCAGTGTGGGGAAGCGGCCGTTGCAGGGGACCAGGGAATTGGTCAGCTGGGCCGTGAGCCGCTCCCGGGGGGAGTCGATAATGCGGCAGCCGGTGACTCCGCAGGCGTTGCAGCCGAAGCCCATGCACATGGTCAGGCTCTGCCGCCCGTGACCGCCGCAGCGGCACATAAGGCCGTCTAAGTTAAAGGCCACCCGGGGCAGGTAGCCGGCGTCCTCCAACAGCGTGAACAGGGGGAAGAAAATGGCCATGGGCGGCAGCATCACCGCTACCACCCAAGCGGTGGTGCGGTACAGGCCATCGGCCACAAGGCCCTGAAGCCAGGGCGGTGCGCCCAGGGAGGCAAGGCCGCCCCGAAGGGGCTCCAGCAGGGAAAATAAAGCCCCTTGCAGAAATTCCGAGGGGGCGGAGGAGCCCCAGATGGTCAGATAAAACACTGCACCCAAAAGCAGCAGCATGGCGGGAATACCCACAAGCCGCCCCGCCAGCAGCCGGTCCAGCAGCCGGTCCCGCCGGTGGGGCGGCTTTTGAAAGCGCAGGCAGGAGGCACCCATTTCCTCCGCCAACTGCACTCGGGCGGCGGTGACAGCGTCCCGGAGATCGCGGCCGGTGAGGCCGCCCAAGCTATCCAGAGCCCGGGACAGGGCGGCCGTCTCCTCCGGCTGCGGGGCAAGCTCTCCGCACAGCAGGGCCAGGGCCCTGTATCGGGGGCAGGGCAGCAAGGCCAGGGCCTTTTCCACAGGGGCCGGATAGGGGACGCGCCAGGCGCCGGGCGGCGCGGTGTATTCCGCTTGGGCTATAATGGCCCGCATCAGCTCCGACAGGCCCCGACCCCGGCCGGCGGCGGCGCCCACCACCGGACAGGCGAGCAACCGGGACAGGGCAGCCAGGTCAATCTCCAGCCCGTCCTTTTCCGCCTCGTCCAGCAGATTAACACACACCACCAGCCGGGAGGTGATCTGCCGGATCTGCAGGATGAGATTCAGGTTTCGGCACAGGCAGGTGGCGTCTGCCACGGCCAGGGTCACATCCGCCGCACCGGAGAGAAGGTAATCCCGGGCCACCTCCTCCTCGGGAGAGCCGGCAGTGAGCGAATAAGTGCCGGGCAGGTCCACCAGGTGTATGGAGCAGTCCCCGGCCCGGAGGCTGCCCTCCGCCAGGGCCACAGTTTTGCCCGGCCAGTTTCCCGTGTGCTGGTGCAGCCCCGTCAGGGCGTTGAAAATCGTGGATTTGCCCACATTGGGATTGCCCGCCAGGGCCACCGTGAGCTGCTTCATGTGCGCTCCTCCTTGCCGCAGATATTTCCCCAGTATATGCCCGGGGAATCGGAGCCGTTCCTTCTATTTGGCCGGGCCGGCGCATATACTGCCTGCGTGCTGCGAGGCAGCCGGGAGGAGGAAGCAATATGAAGATCCATGTGGTGCAAAAGGGGGAGACTCTTTTCTCCATTGCACAGCAGTACGGCGTGTCCGCCCGTCTGCTGCAAAAGCTCAACCAGGCGCCGACGGACGGAACGCTGGTGCCGGGGCAGACTCTGGTGGTGCTGCTGCCGGAAAGGACCCATGTGGTGCGCCGGGGTGACACGGTGTGGTCCATTGCGAGGGAGCACGGTATATCCACCCGGGAGCTGTACCAAAACAACATCTTTCTTCAGGGGCAGGGGGCATTGATCCCGGGGGAGGAGCTGATCCTGTCCCTGCAGGATGTGCATCGGGAGGGCAGTCTGGGCGTGAACGGCTACGCCTACCCCTTCATAAACGGGGACCTGCTGCGCCAGGTGCTGCCCTACATGACCTATGCCACCCCCTTTACCTACGGCATCGGAGCGGACGGGGGTCTGGTGGCCCTGCGGGACGAGGGGATTTTAGCGGCAGCGGGGCAATACAGCGTGCTGCCGTGGATGCATCTGTCCACCATGACGGAGGAGGGACGGTTCTCCTCCGCCCGGGCAGAGGCGCTGCTGGGCAGCGCCCCCCGGCAGGAGACGCTGCTGGGGCAGGTCAAGGAAATATTGAAGGAGAAGGGCTACGGCGGGCTGGATGTGGACTTTGAGTATATCCGGCCGGAGCTGGGAGCGGCCTATGCCGCCTTTGTGGACCGGCTGCGCCGGGAGCTGAATCCCCTGGGCTGCAGCGTACTGGTGGCCCTGGCCCCCAAGACCTTCGCCGGGCAGCGGGGCCTGCTGTACGAGGCCCACGACTACGCCGCCCTGGGCCGGGCTGCCAATGGGGTGCTGCTGATGACCTATGAGTGGGGCTATACCGCCGGGCCTCCTATGGCCGTGGCCCCCCTGGACAAGGTGCGCCAGGTGGTGGACTACGCCCTGACGGAAATCCCGGCAGAGAAGCTGTTTCTGGGGGTGCCGGTATATGGCTACGACTGGCCGCTGCCCTTCCGGGAGGGGGTGACCAGGGGGGGAATCCATCTCGCCGCAGGAGGCCCTGGCCTGGCCCGGCGGCACGGGGCAGAGATACGCTATGACGAAACGGCCCAGGCCCCGTGGTTCCGGTATACAGCGGCGGGAGGCAGGGAGCACGAGGTGTGGTTTGAGGATGCCCGGAGCAGCTATGCCAAGTTCCGCCTGGCGGCGGAGAAGGGCCTGCAGGGGGTGGGCCTATGGAATCTGATGCGGCCCGCACCCCAGACGTATCTGGCGCTGCACGGGGGATTTGAGATCGAGGTAATGCGGTAAGAGGTCAGAACGTGGGACAAGAGGCACGGTGCAGGGGGACGGATTGCCACACCAGTGACGTCGGTCACTGGCTCGCAATGACAGCTTCGCAAGAGCTGCAGCGCAAGTCCGGCTCGGGTCGTCCGGGAGGCCGACCCCTACGCACCGGTTACCGATAAAAAGCCGTAGAGGGCGATGCCCACATCGCCCCGCACGGCAGACGCAGAGGGTTCCCCCGTCCCGCCAGGCCAGCACAGGCGCAGAGCGCGTCGCGGAATTAGACGCAGAGAGTATGCGAAGGCAAAGGCGGATTTCACAGCTCCGGGTTCGCGTGGCTGAAAGGGGCCGGTACAATCAGCACCTCGGCCGCGAAAAGGATTCCAAAACCATGGGGTTTGGCGGCGTTCTTTTCTCCCTTTCTTTCGCCGCAGAAAGAAAGGGAGCCACCGGAGGCGTAATGCAGGGGGACGGATTGCCACACCAGTGACGTCGGTCACTGGTGTGGCAATGACACATTACAGAAAATGCAGAGGATAACGGGCAGACGGGGTGAGGGCAGCACGCCCTACGGAGGGCAACAAGGGGGCGGCGGAGCGGGCGGATGTGTGCATCGGCCCCTACGGAATAATAACGGAAAACGCGGCGATAAAAGCAAAACAGGCGGCTGACCCATGGTGGGCCAGCCGCCTGTTTTTTAGAAAGAGGAGAGAAAAACACTTTGTACGAGAATACCTTACAAGCTGCGGCGGAAAATGTCAACGGGTGGAGCGTAGGATTCATAATTTGTTTACAAGAATGGGGCAAAATTTCTATTGCATATTTAAAAAATGCGTGGTAATATTTAGTCTGCTAAAAGTTAGTATGCTAAATTTTAAAAAAGGAGGGATGCGGCGTGAAGCGCTGTGACGCACAGCAGGAGCATTTCGGCCCGCTGCTGGGATACTGCGACCACCAGATGATGAAGCTGATGGTGCGCAAGCTGCGGGGATATGATGTGTCGCCTATGCAGTGCCGTACACTGACCTTTCTCTATGAGCAGCAGGGGGATGTGACCCAGAAAAACCTGCAGGAATTTCTGCGGGTGAAGCCGCCCACGGTGAACGGCATCGTGGAGCGGCTGGAGGAAAAGCATCTGCTGACCCGGAGCGTTTCTCCCGGGGACGGGCGGTGCAAGCTGCTGCATTTAACCGAGGAGGGCCGGTGCTTTACCAAGAGTTCATCGCCATTACGGAGGAGGTCCACCGACAGGCGGAGCAGGGCTTTACAAGGGAAGAAGTGAAGCTGCTGCAGAGCCTCTTGGTGCGGGTGGCCGAGAATTTGTCCCGGGAAACGGAGGAAACACACACATGAAGAAAAAAAGACTAATGGACTATACCGCCGGGTACCGGGCGCTCATTGTACTGGGCATCCTGTGCTCGGCGGGAGAGGCCGTGCTGGAGCTGCTGCTGCCCCAGGTCATGAGTGACATTGTGGACATCGGCATCAAAAATGCGGACAGGAACTATATCCTCATGGCGGGGCTGAAGATGGTGCTGATGGCCCTGGTGGCCCTGGCGCTGGGCGTGGGGGCGGCGGTGCTTGCCTCCAAGGCCGGCATGGGCTTCGGCGCCAACCTGCGGGCCGCCGAGTATCGGCAGGTGCAGAGGTTCTCCTTTGCCAACATTGAGCATTTTTCCACGGCCTCTCTGATTACCCGGCTGACCAACGATGTGAGCAGCCTGCAGATGACCCTGATGATGGGGATGCGAATGCTGGTGCGGGCCCCGGTGATGCTGGTGACGGCCCTGGTGATGGCCCTTATCATCAGCACACGGTTGAGCCAGGTGTTCCTGGTGGTGATCCCGCTGCTGGTGCTGGGTGTGGTGCTGGTGCTGCGGAAGGTGGGCCCGTTCTTCACCTCCCTGCAGGGGGCCACTGACGACCTGAACCTGGTGGTGCAGGAGGATCTGAACGCCATCCGGGTGGTGAAATCCTTCGTGCGGGAGGATGTGGAAAAGGAAAAGTTCGCCGGGCGCAATGAAAAGCTCAAGGCCATGGCGGAAAAAGCCTTCGGCTTTGTGGTGATGTTCATGCCGCTGATCTTTCTGCTCATGGGCGGCACCATTGTAGCCGTGCTGTGGATCGGCGGAAACTATGTGTTTGAGGGGAGCCTGCTCTCCGGCGACCTCATTGCGTTTTTCACCTATGTGTCGGAAATTCTCATGTCGCTGATGATGGTGTCCATGGTGATGATGCTGCTCACACGGTCCATCGCCTGCGGCAGGCGCGTGATGGCGGTGCTCAACGAGGAGCCGCAGATCACCGATGAAAAGGCTCTGGAGGGGCTGACCGTGGCCTGCGGGTCTATCGACTTTGACCATGTGTATTTCCGTTATAATGAAAACGGCCAGACCTGGAACCTGGAGGACATCGACCTGCACATCCCTTCCGGGGCCACGGTGGGCATCCTGGGCGGCACCGGCAGCGCCAAAACCACCCTGGTGAGCCTGATCCCGAGGCTCTACGAGGCCACCGAGGGCAGCGTGCGCGTGGGCGGACACGATGTGCGGGAATACTCCATGAAGCAGCTGCGAGACGCCTGTGCCATGGTCCTGCAGAAGAACACCTTGTTCTCCGGCACCATCAAGGATAACCTCCGCTGGGGCGATGCCAATGCCACAGACGAGGAGATGCGCAGCGCCTGCCGCATTGCCTGCGCGGAGGAGTTCATTGAGAAAATGCCGGAGGGCTACGACACCTACATTGAGCAGGGAGGCACCAATGTGTCCGGCGGGCAGAAGCAGCGGCTGTGCATCGCCCGGGCCATTCTCAGGCGGCCCAAGGTGCTGATCCTGGACGACTCCACCTCGGCGGTGGACACGGCCACGGACGCGGCTATTCGTCAGGGTCTGCGCTCCACCCTGCCGGGGACCACAAAGGTCATTATCGCCCAGCGCATCTCCTCCGTGCAGGACGCGGACATCATCGTGGTGCTGGACGATGGCAAAATATCCGGTGTGGGCAGCCATGCAGAGCTGCTGAAAACCAACGAAATTTACAGAGAAGTGTATGAATCCCAGCAGGGAGGAGGTGCCATCGATGGCTGAAGCAAAACGCAGACCCGGGCCCCACGGCCCCGGCGGCGGTCAGCGCCACGGGTATCAGAAGCCCAAGGATATGAAGGGCACCGTGAAAAAGCTGCTGAAATACATGGGCCGGTATAAGGGCGCTTTGGTGCTGGTGGCACTGTGCCTGCTGGTGAGCAGCGGAGGGTCCATCCTCTCCAGCTACCTGCTCAAGCCCATTATCAACGACTATATTCTGCCGGGGGATTTCCCGGGACTGATCAAAATGCTGTGCCTGCTGGGCGGGGCCTTCGCCCTGTCGGGCCTGTGCTCCTACGCCTATGCGCGGATCATGGTCCACATTGCCCAGAACACCGTAGCGGCCATAAGGCGGGATCTGTTTAACAAGATGCAATCCCTGCCCCTGCGGTACTTTGACACCCACCAATCCGGTGACCTTATGAGCCGGTTTACCAACGACATCGACACCATTTCGGAGATGATCAACTCCAGCTTTGCAAACCTTATCTCCTGTATTCTGACCTTCTTGGGGACCATCGGGATGATGCTGTACCTGAACTGGGTGCTGACGCTTATCACCTTTGCTTTCCTGGCACTGATGCTCCTGACGGTAAAGACCATCGGCGGGCGCAGCCGGGTGAGCTTTCAGCGGCAGCAGGCGGCCCTGGGCGCGGTGAACGGCTATGTGGAGGAGATGATCGAGGGCCAGAAGGTCATTAAGGTCTTTAACCACGAGCAAAAGACTATCGACCAGTTTGACACCCTCAACGAGAGCTATCGCCAGGCGGCCACCGCCGCCCAGGCCTACGCCAGCTCCATGATGCCCGCCATGGGCAATCTCTCCCGCATTGACTACGCCGTGACCTGCTGCGTGGGCGGCCTGCTGGCCATCGGCGGCGTGGGGGACATTGGCTCCCTGGCGGCGTACCTGCTGTATGTAAAGCAGGTGTCCCAGCCCATTGCCCAGATGAGCCAGCAGGTGAATACCATCCTGGCCGCCGTGGCCGGCGCAGAGCGCGTATTCGCCGTGATGGAGGAGCAGCCCGAGACGGACGAGGGCAAGACTGTGCTGGTCCGGGCGGAGAAGAAGGACGGGACGCTCCGGGAGGTGCCCTACCGCACCGGCTGCTGGGCCTGGAAGGCCCCGGACGGCACCATGACGGAGCTGCGGGGCGATGTGCGGTTTGACCATGTGGACTTCGGCTACACCAAGGAAAAGGCCGTGCTGCACGATGTGAGCCTGTATGCCAAGCCCGGGCAGAAGATCGCCTTTGTGGGCTCCACCGGCGCAGGAAAAACCACCGTTACGAACCTCATCAATCGCTTTTATGACATTGATGCGGGGACCATCACCTATGACGGCATTGATGTGCGCAATATTGAGAAAAATTCTCTGCGCCGGTCCCTGGGCATGGTGCTGCAGGATACGCACCTGTTTACCGGCACTGTGGCCGAGAACATCCGCTACGGACGGCCCGACGCCACCGACGAGCAGATCGTGGCGGCGGCTAAGCTGGCCAACGCCGACGGCTTTATCCGCCACCTGCCCCAGGGATATGACACCCCTATCACCGGTGACGGCGGCAGCCTGAGCCAGGGCGAGCGGCAGCTGCTGGCCATCGCCCGGGCGGCGGTATCCGATCCGCCGGTGCTGATCCTGGACGAGGCTACCTCCTCCATCGATACCCGGACGGAAAAGCTCATTGAAAAGGGCATGGATTCCCTCATGGCCGGGCGGACGGTGTTTGTTATCGCCCACCGGCTCTCCACGGTGCGCAACGCCCAGGCCATCCTGGTGCTGGAGCAGGGACGGATCATCGAGCGGGGGGACCACGAGGAGCTGCTGGAGCAGAAGGGGCGGTATTATCAGCTGTATACGGGACAGAGCGAGCTGTCTTAAGTTGGCGAAAAAACTTCGTTTTTTCTGCCAAAAGGTTGCGGCCTGCTGCGCGCATAATTTTGCCGCAAGCGGCAAAATTCCACACTGGCAGGCCGAGAGGTATTTTTCCCCACGCGCATGTCGCGGTGAAAAATGATTTGAAAATTTTGCGTCTGCGGACGCAAATTCTGCGAAGCTATGGTATAATACTATTCAACTATTCAGCAATTCAGCGGAACGGAAAAATATTGAAGGAGGACAAGAGCATGACAGAACAGGATCTGATGCGTCTGGCCGTGGAGATGCTGGACAAGGCCTACGTGCCCTACTCCCACTTTCCCGTGGGCGCGGCCCTGGAGTGCGAGGACGGGACGGTGTATACCGGCTGCAACATCGAAAACGCCGCCTTCCCCTGTACCATCTGCGCCGAGCGGACGGCCATGTTCAAGGCCATCAGCGAGGGGCACAGAAGCTTCCACCGTATCGTGATCGCCGGAAAAAGCGAGGACTTCTGCGTGCCCTGCGGCTCCTGCCGCCAGGTGATGCGGGAGTTTGCCCCGGAGCTGGAGGTCATCTGCCTCAACGGCAAGGGCGAGGCCAAGCACTACACCCTGCGCCAGCTGCTGCCGGAAAGCTTCGGGCCGGAGTATCTGTAACACCCGGGCCGGGCCGGACATAGAATGAGATAGTCCGTGACGGAGGAGGGCGTTACCCATGGAGAGCGATCTTTCCTGCCTGGGCAGCGGGCAGAGGGGCCTCATCACCGCCCTGCGCTTTTCCGGCGGGAAAAGGCGGCGGCTTATGGAGCTGGGGTTTATCCCCGGGGCTATGGTGACGGCCCTGCAGAGGGCGCCCTTCGGCGGGGCCGTGTCCTATGAGATTATGGGGACGGTCATCGCCCTGCGGAGCGCCGATGCCCGGCGGATCGGGATCAAAATCATCCAATAGCAAGCCGGTATGTCTGTGACTAAATTGCTAAAATAATGGCAGGCACTTTCGTGCCTGCCATTATTTTATCTCTTCATCCGCACAGACCGGTCTTATGCTTTTTATTTCATGCGATTTTTGAAAAACGGCATTTTCGGCAGGCGCCACAGCAGCAGCGAGCCCAGGCCGTAGCAGGCGATCAGCTCGCCCAGGGCCACAGAGGCGGCGTTGAGGGCGAAGGTCACGCCGAAGGCGCCGGTAAAGCCCACCTGCTCCCAGGCCAGCATCCCGCCCACCAGGATCCCATTGCACACCACCGGAGGCAGCGGGGCCAGCCACCGGTTTTTGCACCGGGAGGTGAGAAAGGCCGCCAGGAGAGTGGTCAGAGAGCCCATGACGATGTCCAGCAGGCCGTAGGGGCTGAGAAGGTTGGTGATGAGGCAGCCCACAAACAGGCCCCACACCGTTTCCGGAAAGAAAAAGGGCAGCACGCACAGGGCCTCGGCAAAGCGGCACTGCACCGTGCCGAAGGTCACGCCGAAAACGGACCCGAAAATGGACAGCACCGCGTAGACGGCGCCTACGGCGGCGGCGGTGGCAAGGTGTTGAACGGTGAATTTTTTCATGGTGATATCCTCCCATTTTTTGTTTAGAGAACGGCCGGGGCCGAACGAACGCCGCGCGCGGCGCTTGGACAGGGTGTGGAAACCTGTCGGATGGTAGTATAGCACAAACGGGAGAGAATGCAAGGGGAAAAAGAGGGGCGGGGCGGCAAAAAATCGGGGAATGAGAGGCACCCTTTGCAAAAAATATAGGAGTTTTCGGTAAATGGGCCTTGACTTTTGACAAAAATCAGGTAAAATAATAAGGCTTGCATTATGCGGGCAAATCCTTGCTCTCACCGAATGTGAGAGCCATAAGACCAGAAGGAGGTGCAAAAGTATGGCTAAAATTTCTGCCAACTATGAGGTCGTTTACATCATCGACCCGGCACAGGGTGAGGAGGCTATTGCCGCTACCGTGGCAAAGTTCCAGACTCTGGCTGAGCAGAACGGTTCCGATGTGGTCGTGGACGAGTGGGGCAAGCGCCGTCTTGCTTACGCCATCGACTACAAGACCGAGGGTTACTATGTGCTGATGAGCTTCACCAGCGCGCCCGAGTTCCCCAAGGAGCTGGATCGTATCCTGGGCATTACCGAGGGCATTATGCGTTCCATGATCGTCTGCAAGGACGAGTAAGGGAGGCACGCAAATGCTGAACAAGATTTTTATCATGGGACGTTTGACCCGCGATCCGGAGCTGCGCAGAACTGCCAACTCCACCCCCGTAACCAGCTTCTCGCTGGCGGTGGATCGGGATTTCAAGTCCCAAAGCGGCGAAAAGAGCACGGATTTCATCGATGTGGTCGCCTGGCGCAGCACCGCTGAGTTCGTGGCCAAATACTTCACCAAGGGCCGCATGGCCATTGTGGAGGGCCGTTTGCAGATCCGGGACTGGAAGGACAAGGACGGCAACAACCGCCGCAGCGCGGAGGTGGTGGCCGACAATGTGTATTTCGGCGATTCCAAGCGCGACGGTGCCACCGGCGGCGACTATGCTGCCCCCCCGCGGGCGGATACGCCGCACCCGTGAACACAACCTCCAGCTTTTCCGAGATCGACGACGAGGACGGCGACCTGCCGTTCTGATCCGTACCCCCGGGGTACACCAATTCTATAAAGGAGGAATTTTTTTTCCATGGCTATGGAACGCGAAAATAGAGCGCCCCGCGGCAACAGCCGCAAGCGCCGCAAGGTCTGCCAGTTCTGCGTGGACAAGTGCGAGCACATCGATTACAAGGACGCCGCCAAGCTGCGCCGCTTCATTAGCGAGCGCTCCAAGATCCTGCCCCGCCGCACCACCGGCACCTGCGCTATGCATCAGCGTCAGCTGACGATGGCCATCAAGCGGGCCCGGCAGATCGCCCTGCTGCCCTTCGTCACCGAATAAGGCAGAGATATATGCAGAATCAAACAGACGCAGCCGTGAGGCTGCGTCTGTTTTTTTGATGGATGGCGGTGAGGATAAAAAACCTCCTAAAAAACAATACCGTTGCACAAAAAGGGGCAACAAAAAGAGTTTTTGCGCTGAATATGAGGGGTGAAAGTCCCCAAAAGATGTGGTAAAATAAGGAGGAGAAATGGAAAGCAGGAATTACAAAATTTGGCTGTCAGTGGAAGATGAACGGCGGTGCGGTAATTGTGAGCGGAAGCAAGGAAAGCTGATCCCTGTAAATGCAGCAGATGTTGAGCTGCCGCCGATTCACCTGCACTGTCGGTGCAGAGTCAGGTGGGCTGAAGCCAAATTCATCGGAACTGCAACGAAAAATGGGAGACAGGGGGCTGATCGGTGGTTAAGGACATACAAAAAGCTGCCGCCCAATTACATCAGCGTGGAGGAGGCCAAAGAGAAGGGTTGGAGAAGTGTACTGGGGAATTTGGACAGCGTTGCCCCAGGGAGAGTGATAGGAGGCAAGATATTTATGAATAGACGTGAAGCACTTCCAGCAGAACCGGGGAGGATCTGGTATGAAGCGGATATAAACTACTCGGGTGGATTTAGGGGGACAGAAAGAATACTGTATTCCAATGATGGCTTGCTTTTTGCCAGTTATGACCATTATGAGACTTTCGTTGAATTGCTTTAAGGGGGAGAATGTGATGCGGGACAGGAATGCGTTTCGGTATATTGCTGAGGACCCCATTGTACTGGATCTGACAGGGTGCAGATATGGCGGAGAGGTACACGAGCGGATCAAGGAGGCCTTCGGCTTTCCGGATTATTATGGAAAGAACTGGGATGCCATGTGGGACTGTATAGATTTCCTTTTCGATCAGCGGGAGATCGTGATCCGGGGATTTCAGACGATGCCCAAGGATGTGCGGGAATACTGCCGGCCTATGCTGGAAATTTTCGAAGATTTGCATGAGAAGAATCCGAAAATCACTTACCGAATGAAGTAAAAACCAGACTCAGCCGTGAGGCTGCGTCTGGTTTTTTGCTGTTTAAAAGGGGATGGATCGCCATACCGGCGGCAAAGGGGGAACGGATTGCCGCACCAGTGCGCGCACTGATTCGCAATGACAGGCGCAGGGGATGCAGCGACGGACGCAAAAAGGGGCGGACAGAGTCGTCCGCCCCTACAAAGCGGAGGCAAGCCCTATCTCACAGCTTCGTCACCATGGGAATGACCATGGGCTGCGCTTGGTGTGCTTATAGAGATAGCTGCTCACGGCGCTGCGGACAGCCCGGGAGACCTCGCCATCGTCCCGGCGCTTTCGGGCGGACATGGCGTCTACCGTCTTTTGGGCCACGTCCCGGAGCTGATGCAGCAGCTCCTCAGACTCCTTTACATAGACAAAGCCACGGGTGACGATCTCCGGCGGGCACAGGAGCTGATGGTCGTGAGAGGACATGGGCAGCACGACCACCACCATGCCGTCCTCAGCCAGAAGCCTGCGGTCGTTGAGGACCACGGCCCCTACCTCGCCCACGCCGGAGCCGTCCACGAACACCTCCCCGGCAGGGACGGAGGTCTCGCACTTGATGTGCTTGCCGGTGATCTCAATGACGGAGCCGTTGTCGGCCACCACGATATTCTTGGGGCTCATGCCCATGGACTCCGCCACGCGCTTGTGGATCTGCAGCATGCGCTGTTCGCCGTGGAGAGGGATGAAGAACCGGGGCTTGGTGAGGGCGTGAATGATCTTCAGCTCCTCCTGGCAGGCGTGGCCGGAGACATGGAGCATATCCGCCTTGTCATACACCACATCCACGCCCTTGCGGAACAGCTCGTTGATGACCCGGCCCACCGTCACCTCGTTGCCGGGAATGGCGGAGGCGGAGATAATGACCTTGTCCGTGGGGCCCACGTCGATCTGCTTATGGGTGGAGAAGGCCATGCGGTACAGGGCGCTCATTTCCTCCCCCTGGGAGCCGGTGGTGACGATGACCTGCTGCTCCGGGGGCAGGTTCTTCAGCCGGTTCAGATCCACCACGGTGCCCTTGGGCACCTTCATATACCCCAGCTCTGTGGAGACCTTCATAATATTCTCCATGCTGCGGCCGGTGACGGCCACCTTGCGCCCACAGGCGTGGGCGGCGTCAATAACCTGCTGGATGCGGTGGACATTGCTGGCAAAGGTGGTGACGATAATGCGCTTTTTGCAGCCGGTAAACTGCCGGACGAAGGTCTTGCCCACGGCCCGCTCGCTCATGGTGTAGCCCGGGCGCTCCACATTAGTGGAGTCCGCCAGCAGGGCCAGGACTCCCTCGTGACCCAGAGCGCCGAAGCGGGCCAGGTCGATGACCTCCCCATCGATGGGAGTAGAGTCGATCTTAAAGTCGCCGGTGTGGACAATGGTGCCCATGCGGGTGTGGATGGCGAAGGCCACGGAGTCGGCTATGGAATGGTTCACATGGATGAACTCCACCTGGAACTTGCCCGCCCGGACGGTGCTGCCCGGCTCCACAGTGATGATCTTGGTGGAGTCCAGCAGGCGGTGCTCCTGAAGCTTCAGCTTAATGAGCCCGGCGGTAAAGCGGGTGCAGTAGATGGGCATATTCACCTGCTTGAGAACATAGGGAATGGCCCCGATATGGTCCTCATGGCCATGGGTGATGAACAGACCGCGCAGACGGCTGTGGTTCTTCACCAGGTAGCTGACATCGGGAATGACGCAATCGATGCCGTACATATCGTCGCCGGGGAAGGCCATGCCGCAGTCCACCACGATGATCTCGCCGCCGTATTCGTAGGCGGTCATGTTTTTGCCGATCTCATTGAGACCGCCCAGGGGGATGATTTTTAATTTTTCTGCCATAAAAGTATTGATTCTCCTTTTTACTTCCGGGGCCGCGGTGGGCGGAATGAACGCAAAAATGCGCATCAAAACAAAGGCGCCCCGCCTGCGCCGGGCCCTGCATCGCCCTGCGCGGCGGCGGAGGACCGCCTGACCGTGACCGTAGTATGATTTTTTCGGGGGATTAGCCCCGTTTATCGCATCGCGGCATCCACATTGCCCGCGAAAAGATACGAATATAACCAGTGACGACGGTCACTGGTTGCGCAATGACACGTTACAAGGGGTGCGGCGCAAGCCCGGTTCGGGCCGATGCGGGCATCGGCCTCTACACAAAATGGAAAGGTGGGGGTGCCGCCCTACAGCGCATTGCCTGGCAGGGGCGGACGGCCATGTCCGCCCGGCGGGGGAAAGGATTTCCCTCTAATTATTTTATAGTATAGCACATTTATTGCCATTTGTACACCCCCAAACGTGCGCCGGGTTTCCGGACTTTTCGACAGGGCGGAAAAAAGTGGCCTGTAGGGGGAAAGAAACGCTTGTGCCCCCCGGGCGAATATGGTATAATGTAAAATCAGCAAACTGGGTCACTATCTGCATATGACAAGGGAGGGAAGGCCATGAACGAGAGAATCCGAAAGCTGGTGCGCACCAACACGGTGGCGTATATTCTGCTGCTGCTCCTATTTGCCGCAGTCACGGCGAAGATATCTCTGGCTCTGGCCATCGGCGAGGTGGCCGCTGCCTTGGCGGTGTGGTATATCAGTCGCCGGCGGAGTAAGGTTGTGCAGCAGCAGCTGCACCAGTATGTGGAGCGCATAGCCGGCGGCGCCGATACCGCCAAAAACAGCAACATGCTCTTTGCCCCCATGCCCATGATGGTCTTTAATCCCGAGAACGATGACGTGCTTTGGGCCAACGACCTGTTCACGGACCTGCCGGGTGTGGGGAAGGATATTTTCGAGTCCCGGGTGCGGGACGTGGTAGAGGGCTTTGAGACCCACTGGATCCTGGAGGGAAAGTCGGAGTTCCCGGGCCTGTTTACCTGGAACGGACGGCGCTACCGGATATTCGGCTGCCTGTCCCGGCCCGAGGGAACGGGGCATATGGGCGTGCTGGCCACCACCTACTGGATGGATGTGACAGATCTGGAGCATATGCGCACGACCTTGGCCGAAACACGGCCTGTGGTGGCCATCATCATGATCGACAACTACGAGGATCTCATGAGCGCCTGTCCGGAGGGCAAGCGCTCCGCCGTGCGGGCGGCTGTGGAGGAGAAAATGGACCAGTGGCGGGGCGGGAGCGGCGCGCTGCTGATGAAATCCGACCGGGACCGCTATCTGATGGTTTTGGACGAGGCCCGATACGAAAAATTCGCCGCCGGTCGCTTTTCCATCCTGGATGATGTGCGCACGGTACAGGCGGGCGAGGGGGTATACGCCACGCTCTCTATCGGCGTGGGCCGGGAGGCGGCGGAGTTTGAGGCCCTGTATAAAAACGCCGGCCTTGCTCTGGAGATGGCCTGAGCCGGGGCGGTGACCAGGCCGTTGTGAAGGACCAGATGAACTTTGAGTTTTACGGTGGCCGGGCCAAGGCCACGGAAAAACGAACAAAGGTGAAATCCCGGGTCATGGCCAACGCTCTGGGCGACCTGATGGACGACACGGAGCATGTGTACGTTATGGGCCACAAGTATGCCGACATGGACACTTTGGGCGCTGCGGCGGGCATATGTGCCATTGCCCGCAAGCGGGGTAAGGCAGCCCGCATTGTGCTGGACATGGAAAATAATTCCGTTGGGCCTATGCTGCGAAAGCTCCGGGCCCTGCCGGAATACAAGGATGTATTCATCGGCGGCGGAGATGCCTTTTTACGGGTGCAGCCGGACACACTCCTGGTGGTGGTGGACACCAACCGCCCGGAGAGCGTGGAGTCCGAGCCACTGCTGGAAAGCTGCAACCGGGTGGCGGTTATCGACCACCACCGCCGGAGCAGCAGCTACATTGAGAAAATGGCCCTGAACTTTCACGAGCCCTACGCCTCCTCTGCCAGCGAGATGGTGACGGAGCTGCTGGGGTATCTGCTGGAGACCGGCGACCTGCTGAAAGCCGAGGCGGAGGCTCTGCTGGCGGGCATTGTGTTGGATACCAAGAGCTTTACCAACCGCACCGGCGGGCGCACCTTTGAGGCGGCGGCGTATCTGCGCCGGGCCGGGGCTGACACCCAGGATGTGCAGCGGATGTTCCAAAGTGATCTGGAATCCATGATCGACCGCTATGACATCATACGGCGGGCGGTGCTGTACCGGGAGGACCTGGCCATTGCCGCCATTGACGAGCCCTGTGAGCGGGTGACGGCCGCCAAGGCCTCCGATGAGCTGCTGACCCTCAGCGGCGTGCAGGCGTCCTTCGTGTTCTATCCCAAGGATGATGGCGTGTATATCTCTGCCCGGTCCCTGGGTGAGGTGAATGTGCAGGTCATTGTGGAGGCCCTGGGCGGCGGCGGCAACTCCACCAGCGCCGGCGGGCAGCTGCCCGGCGTGACGGTGGAGCAGGTGTGCCAAAAGCTCCAGGAGGCCATTGACAAATACTACGAAAAACCCAACCAAGGAGGAACCAATAAATGAAAGTTATTCTGAAAGCCGATGTGAGAGGCAAGGGTAAGAAGGGCCAAATGATCGAGGTGGCCGAGGGCTACGCCCGGAACTTTCTGCTGCCCAAGGGCCTGGCTGTGCTGGCCACGGCAGACGCCATGAACACCATGCGCCTGCAGGAGAAGGCCAAGGCCAAGGCCGACGCGGAGGCTAAGGCCGCCGCCACAGAGATCGCAGAAAAGCTCAAGGGCCTGCAGGTGAAGGTGGCCTCTAAGGGCGGCGAGGGCGGCAAGCTCTTCGGCGCCGTGACGGGCCGGGAGATCGCCGCCGCTCTGAAGGAGCAGCATGGCGTGGACATCGACAGCAAGAAGCTGGTGCTGGATGAGCCCATCAAGAGCTTCGGCAGCTATCAGGTGAAGGCTAAGCTGGGCTTTGAGATCAGCGGCACGGTGTACGTCATCGTGACGGAGGAAAAATAAGAGGAAGTATCAAACGGAAAGGAGGTTTCCCCTATGCCTATGGATGAGCTGCTGAGCCGGGCTATGCCCCATTCTCCGGAGGCGGAGCAGGCGGTGCTGGGGTCCATGCTCATCGACGCCGATTGCATCAAGGACGTGATGGACAAGCTCCAGCCCCAGGACTTCTACCTGCAGCAGAATCGGGAAATCTTCGAGACCATTTATTCCATGTTCATCTATTCCCGGCCCATTGACGGCGTGACCGTGGCCCGGGAAATGGAAAAAAACGGCGTATACCGGGACGATACCCGGGCCTATCTCCTCCAGCTCATGGAGGTGACCCCTACCTCCGCCAATGTGATGGAGTACGCGGGTATCATCCGGGATAAGGCCCTGCTGCGCTCCATGGCCAAGGCGGCGGGGGACATCGCCGCCATGGTGCAGGAGGGGCGTGGGCACCGCCGGCGACCTGCTGTCGGCAGCGGAGCAGAAGATCTATGCCATCCGCCAGGGCCGGGGCAGCCAGGAAATGGCTACCGTGGGCGCCGTGCTCAACGATGTTATGGAGCAGCTGGCCAAGCTCACCGCCGGCAGCGAGCCGCCGGGCCTGTCCACGGGCCTGTCCGCGGTGGACCGGAAGATCAACGGCCTGAACAAGTCCGACCTGATCCTGCTGGCCGCCCGTCCCGGCATGGGCAAGACCAGTATGGCCCTGAATGTGGCCCTGTCGGCGGCCAAGGCCTCCGGCAAAACGGTGGCTATCTTCTCCCTGGAAATGTCCAAGGAGCAGCTGGTGACAAGGCTTTTAGCCAACGAGGGGCTTATTGAAAACACCCGCCTGGCCACCGGCAACCTCCGCGAGTGACTGGGAGAAGATTGCCCAGGCGGCCTCTGTGCTCAACCAGACCAACATCCGCATCGACGACAACCCCTGCTCACGGTGGCGGATATGAACGCCAAGTGCCGGCGGCTGGACGACCTGGGCCTGGTGGTCATCGACTACCTGCAGTTGATGACCTCCGCCGGAGGCAAGGGCTACAGCGGCGAAAACCGCCAGCAGGCGGTGGCGGATATCAGCCGGATGCTGAAGATCATGGCTAAAGAACTGCAGGTGCCGGTGCTGTGCCTGTCCCAGCTGTCCCGTGCCAACGAGAAGCGGGACGACAAGCGGCCCATGCTGTCGGACCTGCGGGAGTCCGGCGCTATCGAGCAGGACGCGGACATCGTGATGTTCCTGTACCGGGATGACTATTATAATGAGGACTCCGAAAAGCGGAACATCGCCGAGTGCATCGTGGCCAAGAACCGCCACGGCGAGACCGGCAAGGTGGAGCTGCGCTGGATGCCGGATTACACCGCCTTCAGCACCCTGGAAAACCGCTATGAGGAATAAAGAGCTGGACCTGCTGCCGTTTATGCGGCGGTGGGATATGCTGCCGCCAGAAGGCGGACGCATCCTGTGCGCCGTCAGCGGCGGACGGGACTCCATGTGTCTGCTGCACACCCTGTGGCAGCTGGGACAGAGGGAAAATTTCTCCGTGGCCGCCGTACACATGAACCACGGCCAGCGGGATACGGCCCGGCGGGATGAGCTGTTTGTGCAGAACTTCTGCCGGGAGCGGCGCATCCCCTGCGTGACGGAGCGGGTCAGCGTGCCGGAGAAGGCAAAGCAGTGGGGCGTTGGCATCGAGGAGGCCGGGCGGCGGCTGCGGTATGAGACCTTCCGCCGGGCAGCGGAGCTGACCCGGGCGGACCGCATTGCCACGGCCCATCACGCCGCCGACCAGGCGGAGACGGTGCTGCTGAACCTGCTACGGGGCACGGGTCCCCAGGGACTGGCGGGTATTCCCCCCGGTGCGGGGGAGCATCATCCGGCCCCTGCTGGAGACGTCCCGACAGGAGATCGAGGAATATTTGGAGGAAAACGGGATTCCCCATGTAGAGGATGAGACCAACAGCGACCGAAGCATGACCCGGAACCGGCTGCGGCTGGACATCATGCCGCTGCTGAAGGAGCTGTATCCCGGCGCGGAGGGAAGCATCTGCCGCACGGCGGAGATCCTGCGGCGGGAGGAGGAATACTGGCAGGCCCAGGCGGACGCGGTCCTGCCCCCGGATGGGGCAGAGCTGGACCGGGAGAGCCTGCTGAGGCTGCCCTATGCCCTGCGGCTGCGTGTCCTGCGGGCACTGACGGAGCGCACACAGGCAGGCCGGAAGGATTTTGGTGCGGTACACTACGAAGCCATGGAGGCACTGCTCCACGGCTGCGGCGGGAGTATTTCCCTGCCCGGCGGTCTGACAGCCGTGTGCCGGGAAGATAAATTTATCCTGGAGGCAGTGAAGAAGGCGCCGCCGGGAGCGGCGCTGAGCCTGGGGACGAACCGGTGGGGGGAATTTACCATCACCTGCCGGATGGAGGGCCGGGACTATTTGCCCGGGACGAATGAGATGGCCCTGGGGCGCGATGTAATGAAGCGCCCACTTTTTGTGCAGACATGCCGGGCCGGAGATGGGCTGAAGCTCCCAGGCAGCCGGGGCCGGCGCAGCGTGAAGCGCCTGTGCGCAGATGGGGGGATAGGCCCCGGAGAGCGGGATACGCTGCCTGCGTTTTATGTGGGCGAGAGCCTGGCGGCGGTATGGCCGCTGGGAGTGGACGAGGAATTTCAGCCCCGGGAAACCGATGGCGAGAGGATTATTATTCAGATCAAGAGAGAAATTGCAGGAGGATATAGCAATGGCTAAAAGCAACATGAATCAGGACATTTTGAAGGTGCTGCTGTCTGAGGAGCAGATTCACGCTCGCATCCAGGAGATGGGTGATGAGCTATTTGACCGGTTCAAGGACAGGGATCCCATGTTTGTGGGCGTGCTCAACGGCTGCTTCATGTTCATGGCGGACCTGGTGCGGGCCACCCAGCTCAAGAGCGAGGTGGAGTTCATCAGTTTGTCCTCCTACAAAAACGCTACCAAGAGCTCCGGTGTGGTGGAGATCACCCGGGATCTGCAGCGGGATATTACCGGCCGGGACATCATCGTGGTGGAGGATATCCTGGACTCCGGCAACACCCTGTACTTCCTGGAAAGCTACCTGAAAGCCAAGGGCGCAGAGTCCATCACCATTGTTACCCTGCTGGATAAGCCCTCCCGCCGGGAAAAGCCCATTACCCCCGATCTGGCCGGATTCGAGGTGCCGGATGAGTTTGTGGTGGGCTTCGGCCTGGACTACTGCCAGCAGTACCGGAATATGCCTTATATCGGCGTGCTGAAGCCCGAGGTTTACAGCAAGTGAGCCCGCGGGGACAGCGGACGGGAAAGGAGGAGCCCATGGACGAGAATAAAGACGGATTGCAGCCGGCAGACCCGCAGCTTCCTGGCCGGGGCTCCGCAGGCAGCAATCCGGGCCGCCGCCTGCAGAAGGAGAGCACAGCCCGCAGACTGTGGAGAGATTACGGCTTTGCGCCTATCACCGTGGCGGTGATGCTGGTGCTGCTCAAGGTGATCCTGCAGATCGCCTGGGTACCCAGCGGCTCCATGGAGGATACTCTGCCCACCAGGTCCCTGCTGCTTTCGTGGCAAATGCCCTATGTGTTCGCCGATCCCACGCCCCAGCGGGGGGATGTGGTGACCTTCCGGAGCGAAGAGTTGGGCAAGCTCCTGGTCAAGCGGGTCATCGGCCTGCCCGGGGATACGGTAAGCATCAAAAACGGTTATGTGTATATTAACGGTGAAAAGCTGGAGGAATCCTACCTGCCCCGGCAGGGCGTCACCGCTGCGGGCAACCAGGAGGAGTATGTGGTGCCGGAGGGATGCCTTTTCTTTTTGGGCGACAACCGCACCAACTCACAGGACGCACGCCTGTGGGATAACCCATATATTCCGGTGGATAAAGTGCGCTCCCATGTGCTGGTGTGTATATCCTTCCTGAAGGAGAACAGCTGGCGGGGTATTCGGGTGGTTTCTTAAAAGGATGTGTCTGTGACTGAGAATAGAAGAATACGCCCCGGCAGCCTGCTGCTGTTGCTGCTGGTGGTGTGCGTGTTTATATTGGCACGGAGTATGAACAGCTCCGGCACCGTTGCATACAGCGATATGTGCCGCTATTTCCGGGAGGAGAAGGTGCAATCCTTCACTATCACCGGCGATGTGCTCAAGGCCAAGCTGCAGGACGGCACCCTGGCCGCCTGCACCATCGGCAGCGTGGAGAGCTTTTACAGTGACATGGACGGCCTGATTCAGCAGCAGGTGCAGAGCGGCACCGTGCAGCAGCAGGATTTTATTCATGCCACCAACTGGGTGACGACACTGCTGCCTTATGTCATGGGGATACTGGGCTTTTTGCTGATCGTGCGGCTTATGGGCCGCATGAACGGCGGCGCTGCAGCCCAAGACAAAATGGCTAAATTCGGCCAGGCCCGGGTGCAGATGCCCGGCCGGGGCGAGGATCGGGTGACCTTTGACCAGGTGGCCGGCGCCGACGAGGAAAAGGAGGAGCTGCAGGAGATCGTGGAGTTCCTGCGGGACCCGGATAAGTATCTGCAGCTGGGCGCACACATCCCCAAGGGTGTGCTGCTGGTGGGCCCTCCGGGCACCGGCAAGACACTGCTGGCCAAATCCGTGGCCGGGGAGGCGGACGTGGCATTTTTATCCATCTCCGGCTCCGACTTTGTGGAAATGTATGTGGGCGTGGGCGCCAGCCGCGTCCGTGACCTGTTCGAGCAGGCGAAAAAACAATCCCCCGCCATTGTATTTATCGACGAGATCGACGCCGTGGGCCGTCAGCGCGGCAGCGGACTGGGCGGCGGACACGACGAGCGGGAGCAGACCCTAAACCAGCTCTTGGTGGAAATGGACGGATTTACCGCCAACTCGGGCGTGGTGGTGCTGGCCGCCACCAACCGGGTGGACATCCTGGATCCGGCGCTGCTGCGGCCCGGCCGGTTTGACCGGCAGGTATATGTGGGGCTGCCGGATATCAAGGGCCGGGAGGAGATCCTGAAGGTCCACGCCCGAAACAAGCCTCTGGCGGAGGATGTGGACCTGGCGGAAATTGCCCGGGGTACCGCAGGCTTTACCGGCGCGGATCTGGAGAACCTGCTCAATGAGGCGGCGCTGCTGTCGGGGCGGCGGAATGAACCGGTGATCCGGCAGAAAACCATTCAGGAATCCATCATCAAGGTTATTGCCGGCCCGGAAAAGCACAGCCGGGTCATCCCTGAGCAGGAACGTAAGCTCACGGCCTTCCATGAGGCCGGCCACGCCGTAGTGATGCACGACCTGCCGGGCCAGGACCCGGTGCATCAGATCACCATCGTTCCCCGGGGACAGGCCGGCGGCATGACCATCAGCCTGCCGGAGGAGGACCGCTCGTACCTGTCCAAGCGATACATGGAGGACGAGATCGTGGCCCTCCTGGGCGGCCGGGCCGCCGAGGAGCTGATGCTGGGAGATATCTCCACCGGCGCCTCCAACGACCTGCAGCGGGCCACCACCATTGCACGAAAGATGGTGGGCACCTATGGTATGTCCAAGCGCCTGGGCCATGTGGCCTTCAACGCCGGCAGCGACGAGGTGTTCATCGGCAAGAGCATGGGCCACACCCGTCCCTACTCCGAGAAGATTGCCGCCGAGATGGATGACGAGATCCAGCAGATCCTGGCGGACGGCTATGCCCGCTGCACGGAGATCCTGAAGCGGCAGCAGGAGAAGCTGGAGGCGGTGGCGAGCTTCCTGCTGGAGCATGAAACCATGACTGCGGAGGAATTTGAATCTGTTTTTCAAGCGGAAAAAACGTGAGAATTTTGTAAATCGTCCTCTTTGCTGAGCAAAGAGGACGATTTATTTTTGTTAACAGCAGAAGAGTATTGTGCAAAATCACGAATGGCCTTGTCTGCCAATGGGGGACAGCAAAAGTGCAAAATGGCGGTATGAGGGGCATATAAACGCAATTGTCCACGTGTAGCGAACAGCGGCAAAAAGTAAAGGCGGAAAAATCTTTCGGGGAAACCGGAATCGCGGCGGAAATTTAATGCAACATGCTCTCTTGCAATCGAGGGGTTTTTTTAATAAAATATAAAAATAGTCATAGGAACAAATGGAGAGCCTATGACCCAAACCAATTAGGAGGAAGAAAAGATGAAAAAGTTTATTGCATTGCTGTTGGCCCTGGTCACGGCACTGTCTTTGGTTGCCTGCGGCAGCAAGGACAATGGCGGCTCCACCGATGAGGACACCGTGAAGATCGGTATCTTTGAGCCCACCTCCGGCCAGAATGGCGCCGGCGGCAAGAAGGAGATCCTGGGCATCGAGTACGCCAACTCCATCAAGCCCACCGTTACCATTAACGGCAAGGAGTACAAGGTTCAGCTCATCACCGCCGACAATGCTTCCGAGCAGTCCAAGGCTCCCGCCGCGGCCCAGACCCTGATTTCCAAGGGCGTGTCCGTGGTCATCGGCACCTACGGCTCCAGCTGCGCCATTGCCGCCGGCCCCCTGTTCCGGGATGCTAAGATCCCCGCCATCGGCACCTCGTGCACCAATCCGCAGGTGACCGAGGGTAACGACTACTATTTCCGCGTTTCCTACATTGATCCCTTCCAGGGCGCCGTGATGGCCAACTTCGCCAACAAGGAAAAGGGCAGCGTCAACTGCGCTCTGATTATCGAGTCCGGCGACGACTACTCCGCCGGCTTCGGCAACTACTTCCAAAAGGAAATGGAGCGCCTGGGCGGTAAGGCTACCGTACTGGAGTTCCAGAAGGGCGAGACCGACTTCTCCACCATCATGGCTACCATCAAGTCCGCCGGGTATGACGGCATCTTCGCCCCCGTATCCATCGAGACCGCTGCCATGATCATCAGCCAGGCCCGCGACAGCGGCGTTACCTGCCCCATTATGGCCGGCGACACCTGGGATGATATCTCCATCGCGCAGCGTACCGGCGACAAGGCCACCGACATTTATTTCTCCGCCTTCTTCGATGCAGCCGACGAGTCCAACGCCGAAGGTAAGGCCTTCGTGGAAGGCTTCAAGAAGTGGGTTGCCGAGGACAAGACCCGTATCGAGAACAACGGCGGTACCGCTGACGCCATCTCCAGCGTGACCCCCTGCGGCTACGACGCTTACATGGCTGCTGTGAACGCCATTGAAAAGGCCGGCTCCACCGAGGGCGCTGCCATCCGCGACGCACTGGCTGCCCTGGAGGTCAAGGGCCTGGTCACCGGCGACCTGAAGTTCGATGAAAACGGCGACGCCATCAAGACCTATGCCGTTATCAAGACCATCAAGGATGGCGACATCGTGTACTACAGCACCTACAACGGCTGATAAGCACACATCGTTTCTAAAAAACGACATAGAGCCTCAAATCGTGAGGGGAGCTATGCTCCCCTCACGATTTGAGGACAGCATATCAAAACAGCGCTTTTGAAGCTCTGATAAGGCTTCAAAACCGATCATTTTGAATGGGGAGGGATGCCCTTCCTGGGTTTCCCTTACACACCCTTCCTTATCAGTATCAAAATGATACAGCTTTATTGACAGCCTTTCGGGATTTCTGTACTTTATATTGATGACTCTTGCGTTTTCGGCAGACGAGGGACATCCATTCCCCGAATGCTGAAAGCGCAAGATTCATATTGAAGGAGGTTTCCGTACTTATGCATGACGCAGCTTTCTATATCCAGCTTCTGCTCTCCGGCGTCACGGTGGGCAGTCTGTACGCCCTCATCGCCATTGGCTACACCATGGTCTACGGCATCCTGCGCCTGATTAACTTTGCCCACGGCGACATCTTTATGATGGCGGGCTTTTTCATGGTGTATATCTCCGCCTCCTGCTCCCTGGCGGTGTCTATCCCTCTGGTGCTGCTGCTGACGGTGATTTTGGGTGTGGTCATTGAGCGGGCGGCCTACAAGCCCCTGCGCACGGCGCCCCGTATGTCCGTGATGATCTCGGCCATCGGTGTCAGCTACCTGCTGCAGAACCTGGCCAACTACATCACCGGCGGCATTGCCCGGGCTTACCCGGACATCCCCTTCTTCACCCAGGTGATGAACGTGGGGGGCCTGAGCATCAAGCGCATCACCATCATCACCCCCACCCTCACCATTGCCCTGGTGGTGGTACTGGTGATCCTCATTCAAAAGACGAAGGTGGGCATGGCTATGCGTGCCGTGTCCCGGGACTTCGAGACCTCCCAGCTCATGGGCATTAAGATCAACAGCGTCATTTCCATGACCTTTGTCATCGGCTCATTCCTGGCTGGCGTGGCCTCTATTTTGTACTTTGCCAACTACGGCCAGGTGAGCCCCATGATCGGCGCTATGCCCGGCCTGAAAGCGTTCGTGGCCGCTGTGTTCGGCGGCATTGGCTCCATCCCCGGCGCCGTGATCGGTGCGTTCATCATTGGTATCTGCGAGTCCTTTATCAAGGCCAATGAGACCATCGCCGTATTCAGCAACGCTTTCACCTTTGCCCTGCTGATCGTGATCTTGCTGTGCAAGCCCAACGGTCTGTTCGGTGAGAAACTGACGGAGAAGGTGTAAGCTATGAAGAATAACAAGAAAAAAAATCTGCTGCTGTCACTGATTTTGGCAGCCGTCTGCATTGCGTTTTTGCTGTATGTAGACAAGTTCCAGCACTATTCCATGCTGGCCACGGTGCTGAAAAAGGGTGCCATTTACTCCCTGGTGGCCGTGTCCTTGAACCTGCTCAACGGCTTTACGGGCCTGTTTTCCCTGGGCCAGGCGGGCTTCATGATGATCGGCGCCTACACCTACGGCATCCTCACCATTCCCGTGACGGACCGGCTGGGCGTGTACCAATATTTTGATGGCGGTATCGTGCAGTTCTGCCTGCCCTTGCTGGTGAGCCTGATCTTGGCGGGTATCGTACCGGCCATCTTCGCCTGGCTCATCGGCCTGCCCGTGCTGAAGCTGAAGAGCGACTATCTGGCCATTGCCACCCTGGGCTTTGCCGAGATCATGCGCGCCATCATCCAGTGGAAACAGCTTGGGCCCCTGACCAATGCCTCCAACCTGCTGCGCGGCTTTGCCGGCTTTGACTCCATCCTGTTCCCGTTCGTCGTGTCGGCTATCTGCATCGGCTTCATTGTGCTGCTCATTAACTCCACCTATGGCCGGGCCTTCAAGGCCATCCGCGATGACGAGATCGCTGCCGAGGCCATGGGCATCAACCTGGCCAAGCACAAGATGCAGGCCTTCCTCATCAGCTCCTTCTTCGCCGGTATCGGCGGCGCGCTGCTGGCTATGTTCCAGTCCAGCGTCCAGGCCAACACCTTTACCTCTACCATGACCTATGAGATTTTGCTGATCGTGGTCATCGGCGGTATCGGATCCATCACCGGCTCCATTTTGGGTTCGTTCCTGTATATCGCCTCCTCCGAGTGGTGGCTGCGCTTCCTGGACGACCCCGTGCCCTACCTGGGCGTGAACATCCCCTTCATGCGGGGCGGCTTCCGTATGCTGGTGTTCTCGGTGGTCATCATGATCGTGGTGCTGTTCTTCCGCAAGGGCATTATGGGCGACCGAGTTCTCCTGGGACGGGATCTTCAACTTCTTCAAAAAGCTGTGTAAGAAGAAGGATAAATCCGCAAAGGAGGTGGCCTCCAAATGAAAAACGTACTGAAGCTGGAAAATGTGACCATGCAGTTCGGCGGCGTGGTGGCCGTGGACAACCTGAGCATGGAGGTGGACGAGGGTGAGATCGTTGCCCTCATCGGCCCCAACGGCGCCGGTAAGACCACGGCGTTCAACGTCATCACCGGCGTGTATGCCCCCACCAACGGCCGGGTGTGCTTCAACGAAAAGTGCATCGTCCGCAATCACCCCACCGGCAAGGTGAAAAAGGCCTACAAGGGTGAGCATCCCGCCATGTATACCGCGCAGCTTGCCCCGGAGGAGGCCCTGGAGGACGAGGCTCTGAAGGCTTGGAAGGAGGCCCAAAAGGAGCGGGACGAGGATGCCTTCTCTGACCGTGTGCTGGCCCCGACGCCGGATAAAATCACGGCTCTGGGAATGGCCCGCACCTTCCAAAATATACGCCTGTGGAAGAGCCAGACGGTATTTGACAATGTACTCATTGCCAAGCATCTGCGCCGCACCAGCAATCTCTTTACCGCCGCCCTCCACCTTAATGCAAAGGAGGAGGCCCGGCAGCGGGCGGAGGTGCTGGAGCTGCTGAAGCTGGTGGGCCTGGAGGATGTGAAGGACGAGCTGGCTACCTCCCTGCCCTACGGCAAGCAGCGCCGGCTGGAGATTGCCCGAGCCTTGGCTACGGATCCCACGCTGCTGCTGCTGGATGAGCCGGCGGCGGGCATGAATCCCCAAGAGACCCTGGAGCTGACGCAATTCATCGGCGAGATCCGCAAGAATTTCCACATGACCATCCTGCTCATCGAGCACCACATGGACCTGGTCATGGACATTGCCGACCGCATCTATGTGCTGGACTTCGGCAAGCTGATCGCCCAGGGTACGCCTGAGGAGATCCAGAGCAACGAACACGTTATCGACGCTTATTTGGGGGTGGTTGAAGATGCTGAAGATTGAGAATCTGCATGTGTCCTACGGCGGCATCAAGGCCCTGCGGGGCATCAGCCTGGAGGTGCCGGACGGCAAGATCGTCACCCTTATCGGCGCCAATGGTGCAGGTAAATCCACCACTCTGCGCACCATATCCGGCCTGGTGAAGGCTGACAGCGGCTCTATCTCCTACGACGGCCAGGAGCTGCTGGGAAAGCCCATTAACAAGATCCTGGAGGCGGGCATCGCCCAATCCCCGGAGGGGCGACGGGTGTTTGCTAACCTGACGGTGCTGGAAAATCTGAAGATCGGCGCCTATCTGCGCAAGGATAAGGACGGCATTGAGAAGGATCTAAAGTGGGTCTATTCGCTGTTTCCCCGGCTGGAGGAGCGGAGCTGGCAGCTGGCGGGCACCCTGTCCGGCGGCGAGCAGCAGATGCTGGCTGTGGGCCGGGCTCTTATGAGTCGGCCCAAGGTCCTGATGATGGATGAGCCGTCCCTGGGCCTGGCGCCCCTGGTGGTGCAGGGCATTTTTGACATCATCCGCACCATCAACAAAGAAGGCGTTACCGTGCTGCTCATTGAGCAAAACGCCAATATGGCCCTGAAGGTGGCAGACTTTGCCTATGTGCTGGAGACCGGTACCATCACCAAGTCCGGCACCGGCGCGGAGCTGCTGGCAGATGAGTCCATCAAAGAGGCTTATCTGGGTAAGAGCAAGAAGTAACAAAAAGCGGAGGTTCCTGTCCGGGAGCCTCCGCTTCATCGTGTCGAAAAAGTCTCCAGGTTAGAGTAAGATAGAGGTTTTCCGACCAAAGCTTACAAAAACAAGGAGACTAATTCATGAAAGAAATAGCTGTAAGTGGTTTAGCACATACCATTTGCTGCTGATTTTATAGTGAAACCAGCGGCTTGATTTGCGGTGTATTCATCTGAAAATGGGCAAAAAATAACGGTCACACAATCCAAAGGGACTGTGTGACCGTATTTATATCAGTTGTTTTGCCTACGCTACTGCGTCAACTTTTTATTGGCGCTGTTCCTTGATGGCAGCCTGAGCGGCGGCCAGACGGGCGATGGGAACACGGAAGGGAGAGCAGGACACATAGTCCAGGCCCACCTTGTGGCAGAACTCCACGCTGCTGGGATCGCCGCCGTGCTCGCCGCAGATGCCCAGGTGGATGTCGGGACGAGTGGCGCGGCCCATTTCAGCGGCCATCTTCACCAGCTTGCCCACGCCAACCTGGTCCAGCTTGGCGAACGGATCGCTCTCATAGATCTTCTTATCATAGTAAGCGCCCAGGAACTTGCCGGCGTCGTCACGGCTGAAGCCGAAGGTCATTTGGGTCAGGTCGTTGGTACCGAAGGAGAAGAACTCCGCCTCGGTGGCGATCTGGTCGGCGGTGAGGGCGGCTCTGGGGATCTCGATCATGGTACCCACCAGGTACTTCATCTCCACACCGGCGGCGGCCAGCTCCTCATCGGCGGTCTTGACCACGATGTCCTTGACGTACTTCAGCTCCTTCACCTCGCCCACCAGGGGGATCATGATCTCGGGGACCATGTTCCAGTCAGGATGCTTCTTCTGCACGTTGATGGCGGCGCGGATGACGGCGCGGGTCTGCATCGCGGCGATCTCCGGGAAGGTGACGGCCAGGCGGCAGCCGCGGTGACCCATCATGGGGTTGAACTCGTGGAGGGAAGCGATGATGTTCTTGATCTGGGCCACGGTCTTGCCCTGAGCCTTGGCCAGCTTCTCAATATCGGCCTCCTCGGTGGGCACGAACTCGTGCAGAGGGGGATCCAGGAAGCGGATGGTGACGGGGCAGCCTTCCATGGCCTCATAAATGCCCTCGAAGTCACCCTGCTGCATGGGCAGGAGCTTGGCCAGAGCGGCCTCCCGCTCCTCCACGGTATCGGAGCAGATCATCTCGCGGATGGCATCGATGCGGTTGCCCTCGAAGAACATATGCTCGGTACGGCACAGGCCGATGCCCTGGGCGCCCAGCTCACGGGCCTTGGCGGCGTCGTGGGGGGTATCGGCATTGGTGCGGACCTTCAGGCGGCGGAACTTATCGGCCCAGGCCATGATGCGGCCGAAGTCGCCGCCCACGCTGGCATCCACGGTGGGCATTGCGCCGTCGTAGATATTGCCGGTGGAGCCGTCCAGGCTCAGCCAATCACCCTCGTGATAGGTCTTGCCGGCCAGGGTAAACTGCTTATTGGCCTCGTCCATGCTGATGGCGCCGCAGCCGGAGACGCAGCACTTGCCCATACCGCGGGCCACAACGGCGGCGTGAGAGGTCATACCACCGCGGACGGTGAGGATGCCCTGGGCGGCCTTCATGCCCTCGATGTCCTCGGGAGAAGTCTCCAGACGGACCAGAACCACCTTCTCGCCACGGGCATCCCAAGCCTTGGCATCCTCGGCGCTGAAGACGATCTTGCCGCAGGCGGCGCCGGGAGAGGCGGGCAGGGCCTTGCCCACAGGCTCAGTAGCCTTCAGAGCCTTGGGGTCAAACTGGGGATGCAGCAGAGTATCCAGGTTGCGGGGATCAATCATGGCCACGGCCTGCTGCTCGGAGATCATGCCCTCGTCCACCAGGTCGCAGGCGATCTTCAGGGCGGCGGGAGCAGTGCGCTTGCCGTTGCGGCACTGCAGCATGTAGAGCTTCCCGTGCTCCACGGTGAACTCCATATCCTGCATGTCGCGATAGTGATCTTCCAGAATGTCGCAGACCTTGACAAACTCGTCATAAGCCTCGGGGAACTTCTCGGCCATCTCAGCGATGGGCATGGGAGTACGCACGCCGGCCACCACGTCCTCGCCCTGGGCGTTGGTCAGGAACTCGCCCATGAGCTTCTTCTCGCCGGTGGCGGGGTCACGGGTAAAGGCAACACCGGTGCCGCAATCATCACCCATATTGCCAAAGGCCATGGACTGAACGTTGACGGCAGTGCCCCAGGAATAGGGGATGTCGTTATCGCGGCGATACACGTTGGCACGGGGGTTATCCCAGGAACGGAACACAGCCTTGATGGCGCCCACCAGCTGCTCCTTAGGATCGGAGGGGAACTCCTCGCCGATCTTGGCCTTGTACTCGGCCTTGAACTGCATGGCCAGCTCCTGCAGGTCGGCAGCATTCAGCTCCACGTCCTGGGTGACGCCCTTCTTAGTCTTCATGGCGTCGATAAGCTGCTCAAAGTACTTCTTGCCCACCTCCATGACCACATCGGAGTACATCTGGATGAAGCGGCGGTAGCAATCCCAGGCCCAACGGGGATTGTTGGACTTCTTGGCGATGACATCCACCACGTCCTCGTTCAGGCCCAGGTTCAGGATGGTGTCCATCATACCGGGCATGGAGGCCCGGGCGCCGGAACGAACGGAGACCAGCAGGGGATTCTCATGATCGCCGAACTTCTTGCCGGTGATCTGCTCCATTTTCTCGATGTACTCCATGATCTCAGCCATGATCTCGGCATTGATCTGGCGGCCATCCTCATAGTACTGAGTGCACGCCTCGGTGGTAATGGTGAAGCCCTGGGGAACAGGCAGACCGATGTTGGTCATCTCAGCCAAGTTGGCACCCTTGCCACCCAGCAGCTCACGCATGGATGCGTTGCCCTCTGTGAACAGATAGCAGAATTTTTTACTCATAATACCCTCCAAAATACCTCTATATTTTGTAACAATTTATTATAACCATAATAAAAAATAAAAGCAACACAAATCCGGTGTTTTTTTAATTTTTTTATCCTTTTACCTATTTCCTGATGGGATTTCCCGGAGAAATGATGCATATTACAAAAAAAGCGCCGGGGGGATGTTGAGAATGTGCGGCGCTCGTGTTATAATATTTAATGTATTTGGTTTTTTAGCAAGGAGGTGCCGCTGATGGATTCCACCCTGGAGCGGAGCATCCGCCGGGCCGGCCGCAGCGGCAAGCTGCCCCACAGCGTGATCTTTTCCGGCAGCGGCGATCTGACGGCGGCTGCGCGATTCTACGCCGCGGCCCTTGAGTGTACGCAGCAGGACAGGCCCTGCCTGCGCTGCCCCGCCTGCAGCAAGGTCCTGCGCGGCATCCATCCGGATGTCATCACCGCCGGAAACGATGACGGCAAGGACCTGTCTGTAGAGGCTCTGCGAGCCCTGCGCAGTGATGCGTTCATCCAGCCCAATGAGGGCGCATGCAAGGTGTATCTGTTTCCGGATTGCCGCCGCCTGACGGTGCAGGACCAGAACGTGCTGCTGAAGCTGGTGGAGGAGGGGCCCGGCTATACGGCATTCCTGTTCTGCGCAGAAAATCCCGGGGTGCTGCTGCCCACGGTGCGCTCGCGGTGCGTGGAGCTCGCGGTGCGCCCTACGGGGGAGGAGAATATCCAGCTGCTGCCCCAGGCCCGGACATTGCTGGAGGCTATGGCCGGAGGAGAGCGCCAGGACATGATACGCGCGCTGGTAGGCCTTGAAAACGGGAAAATCACACGGGAGGCTCTGCAGCAGGTGCTGCTGCAGGCCCGCGCGGGCGCGCAGCAGGCCCTGCGCCTGCGCTATGGCGTGCCGGCAGAGGAGCCCTATGCCGCGGCGGCCGGACCCCTGAGCCGCCGATTGGGAGAAAAGCAGCTCATGGAGCTGTGCGAAATGCTGGGCAGATTTGCCCAAGAATGTGAATGGAATGTGGCGGTGGGCCAGGTTTTGGGCGCCATCGCTGCGGAATGGGAGGAGACCCTATGACAGAAGTCATCAGCGTCCGCTTTCGCAGCGGATGCAAAATCTATTACTTTAGTCCCGGACAACTGCACATTGAGGCAGGCCAGGACGTGATCGTGGAAACGGCCCAGGGTACAGAATATGTGACGTGTACGGAGGGTAACCACCCGGTGGAGGACCACCAGGTGGTGGAGCCCCTGCGCCGGGTGCTGCGCTTGGCCACGGAAAACGACCGACGCAGCCTGCAGCTGGCCCGGGAAAGGGAGAAGGATGCCTTCGCCGTTTGCCAGAAGAAAATCGCCCAGCACGGGCTGGAGATGAAGCTGGTGCGGGTGGAATGCTCCTTTGACAGCAACAAGATCCTGTTTTTCTTTACCGCCGATGGTCGGGTGGATTTCCGGGAGCTGGTGAAGGATCTGGCTGCCGCCTTCCACGCCCGCATTGAGCTGCGGCAGATCGGTGTGCGGGACGAGGCGAAAATGCTGGGTGGCCTGGGCATCTGCGGCAGGCCTTTCTGCTGCAATCAGTTCATGGACGACTTTATCCCCGTATCTATCAAAATGGCCAAAACCCAAAACCTGTCCCTGAACCCTGCAAAGATCTCCGGCACCTGCGGGCGGCTCATGTGCTGCCTGAAATACGAGCAGGATGCCTACGAGGACGCCGTGCGGCGGATGCCTAAGAATGAATCCTTCGTGCAGACGCCCGACGGGCCCGGCAACGTCAGCGCAGTGAATCTGCTGAAGGAGCAGGTCACCGTTCGGCTGGACAGCCAGCCCGACGCCCCCCGTTGCTACCACAATTGCGAGGTGTGTGTACTGCGCAACGGCAAGGGCAGCCGGGACGGTATCCAGGTGCCCCAGGAGCGGCCCGCACGCCTGGTGGCAGAGGAGAAGCAGGAGGACTTTCCTGCGGTGGTATCCGACTTCCACTTTACTCCACCAGAGGCGGTGAGCGCCGCACTTAATGGGGAAAAGGAGGAGGGCCGGGCCTCCCGCAATCGCCGGCGCAGAGGTGGACGCGGACACAGCGGCGACGAGGAGCGCAGCGCCGAAAAGAAGCCGGCGGAGCAGGCAGAAAAACAGAGCCGGATCGAAAAATCCCGGCCTCCCCGCCGCAGAGGCGGCAAAAAGCCGGAGGGCGGGACGGCCTCTGTGGCCCAACAGCCTAAGCCCCAGCCGCCGAAAGTCCAGCAACCCAAGTCCCAGCCCGGCACCGGGGATCCGGCGGCTGCCAAAAAGAGCCGCCACCGGGGCGGGCGGCGCCACAGCAGGCGCAGCGGCGCAGGCGGCAGCAGCAAGACGGAGGCATGACACATGGGAAAGTTTGACGGTGTACTGCTTCTCAGCGATTTTGATAACACTCTGGTCTACACCGAAGACGCGCTGTTAAGCGGCGGCAGATTGCCGCCGCTTAACAGCGCAAACCGGGAGGCCATCCACTATTTCATGGCCGAGGGCGGCATCTTCTCCGTGGCCACAGGCCGGGCCCTGCCCAGCTTCGCCCCCATTGCCCCCACACTGCCCATGAACGGGCCGACCATCCTTTTCAATGGAGCCGCCCTTTATGACTTTGCCCGGGAGGAGTACCTGGAAACAGCGTTCCTGCCGGAGGATATACGGGAAAAGCTGCTCCCCGTGGAGGATGCCTTTCCCGGCCTGGTCTGCGAGATCTATCACGACGGCAACACCATCCACACCCTGCATCCCAGCGAACTGACGCGCAATCACCTGCGCCTGACAGGCTCCTCGGCTGTGGAGGTGCGCTCCATTGAGGAGGTCCCTCCGCCCATCAGCAAGGTGCTGTTTGAGGAGACCGGCCAGCGGGGCGACGCCCTGGAGCAATTCGTGCGCAGCCGGAGTTGGGCGGGGGAGTTTGAGATCGTTCGGTCCGGGAAATTTTTTCTGGAAATCACCGCCAAGGGTGCCACCAAGGGTGGCATGGCAAAAAAGCTGACAGAGCTGCTGCACATCCGCCCGGAGGATGTCTGCTGCGTGGGTGACCAGGCCAATGACCTGTCCATGCTGCGGCTTGCCGGCCATGCCTTTGCCCCGGCCAATGCCATTGAGGCCGTGCGCCGGGCTCCGGGGGTAGAGCTGCTGCCGGACTGCCGGGAGGATGCCCTGGCAGCGCTGATAGGCCGGCTGGACGGTCTTTATACCTGACTCGGCAGAAAATCGCGGCAAAAATGCACCTTTTTCATCAAAAAAACAATTTACATCCACCTAAAGCATGGTGTATAATATAAGTATTATGATTGAAACGGTTCTGCGTTTTATCTTATAATTCTGAAGCCTCAGGAGGAAATCACTATGTCTAATTACATTCTTGTTATCAACCCCGGTTCCACCTCTACCAAGATCGGCGTGTTTGAAAATGACACCCTGCTCTTTGACAAGACCCTGCGTCATCCCGCCGAGGAGATCGCAAAATTTGCCACCATTCCCGACCAGAAAAGCTGGCGCAAGGAGCTGGTGGAGCAGGCCCTGGCCGAGAACAACTTTGACATGAAGAAGCTCACGGCCATCTGCGCCCGGGGCGGCCTTGTAAAGCCCATTCGTGGCGGCACCTACGCCACCTCCGATGCCCTGCTGGCCGATTGCGTAGCAGGCGTCCAGGGTCAGCACGCCTGCAACCTGGGCGGTCTCATCGCCCGGGAGATCGGCGACGAGCTGGGCATCCCCTCCTTCATTGCCGATCCCCCCGTGGTGGACGAGATGCAGGCCATTGCCCGCTATTCCGGCCATCCCCTGATCCAGCGAGTCAGCAAGTTCCATGCCCTGAACCAGAAGGCCGTGGCCAAGCGCTACGCCAAGGAGGTAGGCAAGAAATACGAGGAGCTGAATCTCATCGTCTGCCATATGGGCGGCGGCGTGTCTGTGGGTGCCCATGTGAAGGGCAGCGTGGTGGACACCGAGAACGCTTTGGACGGCGAGGGTCCCTTCTCCCCCGAGCGCTCCGGCAGCCTTCCCACCGATGCCGTGATGAAGCTGTGCTTCTCCGGGGACTATACCGAGGCTGAGCTGCGGAAGATGTTCGTAGGCCGCGGCGGTCTGGTGGCCTATGCCGGCAGCACCGATATGCGCGACCTGCTGAAGATGGCCGAGACCGATGCCAAGGTGGCTGAGGTCATCGACGCCTTCCACTATCAGATCGGCAAGGAGATCGGCGCCATGGCCGCCGCTATGCACGGCCAGGTGGATCAGATCATTCTCACCGGCGGCATCGCCTACGGCAAGGAGACCGTCCACGCCCTGAAGGATATGGTGGAGTGGATTGCCCCCGTCACCGTCTATCCCGGTGAGGACGAACTGCTGGCCCTGGCCCAGGCTGCCCTCCGGGTCCTCAACGGCGAGGAGCAGGCAAAGGAATATTGATTCCTCTGAACTGTCGAAAAAACTCCGGATTTTTCGGCAAAAGGCTTGCAGCCTGCTGCGCGCATAGTTTGTGTGCCGTAGGCGCACAAATTGCACACTGGCAGCCTGAGGGATATTTTTCCCCACGCATATGTCGCAACAGAAAATGATCTGACGGCTTTGCCGCCTGCGGGCGGCAAGCTCTGCGAGGCTTTTTAACACGCCGAAGGGCGGCAGGATGTTCCTGCCGCCCTCTTTTTTGCCCAAATGTCCCCGCTGATGGATCCCGCCGGGCTTTAGGCGCAAAAAAGCCATCCGGAGTGCATTACTCCGAATGGCCTTGCTGTCTCTTACCGGGCGGCGGGCTTTTTCATCACGAAGGCCTTGCCGTCCACGGCGCGCATGGTGGCCAGGACACCGTTGAGATGGTCATACTCGTGCTGGATCAGCTCAGAGAGATAGTCCTCACAGGCAAGCTCCTGTACCTGCCAGTTTTCATCCCGGTAGCGGACAATGCAGCGGCGGTTGCGCCGCACCTTCACCAGCAGCCCGGGGAAGCACAGGCAATCATCCATAAGCTCCATGGTCTCGCTGCCCACCAGCTCCAGGGTGGGGTTCACGATGACCCGGCGCACGCCGTCCAGGTCCAGACAAATCAGGCGCTTGCGGATGCCGATCTGCGGGGCCGAGATGCCATGGCCAAAGCCCGCATCCTGCAGGCACTCAAACATATCCTCAATATCCGGGCGCAGCTGCTCCAGCTCCCCCCGGGTGACGGCGGCGCTGACCTCGTACAGGGCCGGGTCGCCCAACAGCAATACTTCGCGTTTCATTTCCGTTCTCCTCTCACTTTTGCGCAGAACACTATTGATAACATAATACTACGATTTTTACTTCCTGTCCAGCCGCAAGCTATATGATTTCCTGTTCCAGCATGTCAAATATGTCCGCTGAGAAGAAGCAACCCAAGGTTATATTCAACCCGTCGCACAATTTTTTTATCGTAATTATAGATACATCCCGCCTTTCGGGGCTTAGCAGGCTGTACACCGTTGACGGAGTCACCCCGGATAGATTGGCCAGCTCGTTTACTTTTATCCCCCGTTCCCGGCAAAGCCCGCGAATGCGTCCTGCCACAGCATCTTTCACCTGCATCGTATCACCTCGCAGGTTATTGTAAAAAATTTTACGCAAACGCGTATACGCACTTGCGTAAATTTAAAAAATATGCTATGCTGTTTTTGCCAAATTATCTGCGGCAAAAAAGAAAAAGGACGGATGTATTATGAAAAAGATCGTTTCTTTAGTACTGGCCGTTTTGATGGCCGTAACATTGCTGTGCGGGTGCGCAAAAAATCAATCCGCAAGCCCCTCACCTTTCGTCGGAACATGGGTTTGCGACTATGACCCAACAGGCTTCCCGGCGCAAATGGTGCTGCGGGAGGATGGGTCTGCTATTGCCGACGGCATCAGTTGTGTATGGTCAACAAAAGAAGCTGAAAAAGAGTTTCGATTGGTTGGCGGATATAATGATATACGGTACACTTATATTTTTGATGGCAATGATACTCTACATTTAATCAGCAGCAATACCCCAAGCCGCTCAAGTAGAGACGTGCTGTATGAAAGAATTGGTTAAAAGCTGAATTGCATAATAAGGAAAGAGGTTGTGCGGCCTCTTTCCTTATTATTTTTTCAGTCGCTATCCAGCTTCAGCACCGCCATGAAGGCCTCTGTGGGGACCTGGACGGTGCCGAGGTTCCGCATCTTCTTTTTGCCTGTGAAAGGATCTTTGATCCTCTCACAGGTGAGTTTTATTTCATTTTACGCCGCACAGCGGCGGGCGCGCTGCCCCGCGCCGGAAGGCAAAAAGATCAGTCGCTATCCAGCTTCAGCACCGCCATGAAGGCCTCTGTGGGCACCTGGACGGTGCCCAAATTCCGCATCTTCTTTTTGCCTGTGATAGGATCTTTGATCCTCTCTCAGGTGAGTTTTATTTCATTTCACGCCGCACAGCGGCGGGCGCGCTGCCCCGCGCCGGAAGGCAAAAAGATCACTCACTATCCAGCTTCAGCACCGCCATGAAGGCCTCTGTGGGCACCTGGACGGTGCCCAAATTCCGCATCTTCTTTTTGCCTGTGATAGGATCTTTGATCCTCTCACAGGTGAGCTTTATTTCATTTCACGCCGCACAGCGGCGGGCGCGCTGCCCCGCGCCGGAAGGCCAAAAGATCACTCACTATCCAGCTTCAGCACCGCCATGAAGGCCTCTGTAGGCACCTGGACAGTGCCGAGATTCCGCATCTTCTTTTTGCCTGTGAAAGGATCTTTGATCCTCTCACAGGTGAGTTTTATTTCATTTTACGCCGCACAGCGGCGGGCGCGCTGCCGCACGCCGGAAGGCAAAAAGATCAGTCGCTATCCAGCTTCAGCACCGCCATGAAGGCCTCTGTGGGAACCTGGACAGTGCCGAGATTCCGCATCTTCTTTTTGCCTTCCTTCTGCTTCTCCAGCAGTTTCTTCTTGCGGGTGATATCGCCGCCGTAGCACTTGGCCAGGACGTCCTTGCGCATGGCCTTCACCGTTTCCCGGGCGATGATGCGGCCGCCGATGGCCGCCTGGATGGGCACCTCAAAGAGCTGGCGGGGGATATTATCCTTCAGCTTTTCGCACAGGCGGCGGGCCCGTGGATAGGCCTTATCCTTATGGGCAATAAAGCTCAGGGCATCCACGCCGTCGCCGTTTAGGAGCAGGTCCACCTTCACCAGGTCGCTGGGACGGTAGCCGGAGAGCTCATAGTCCAGGCTGGCGTAGCCCTTGGTATTGGCCTTGAGGGTATCGAAGAAGTCGTAGATGATCTCATTCAGGGGCATCTGATAGTGCAGCTCCACCAGGTGGGTGTCCAGATACTGCATATCCTTGAATTCGCCCCGGCGGTCCTGGCACATGGGCATGATATTGCCCACATACTCGTTGGGGGCGATGATGGAGACCTTCACATAGGGCTCCTCGGCATGCTCAATAACAGCGGGGTCGGGATAATTGTGGGGGTTATCCACCTTTACCAGGGTGCCGTCGGCCTTATATACATGGTAAATAACGGAGGGGAGAGTGGTGACCAGATCCAGGTTGAACTCCCGCTCCAGGCGCTCCTGGATGATCTCCATATGGAGCATCCCCAAAAAGCCGCAGCGGAAGCCGAAGCCCAGAGCCACGGAGCTTTCCGGCTCAAAGGTCAGGGAGGCATCGTTGAGCTGGAGCTTTTCCAGGGCGTCCCGCAGGTCCGGATACTTGCTGCCATCCTCGGTGTAGATGCCGCAGTAGACCATAGACTGGGCGGGCCGGTAGCCGGGCAGAGGCTCCGGGGCGGGGTTTTCGGCGTCGGTAACGGTGTCGCCCACCTGGGTGTCCTTGACGGTCTTGATGGAGGCGGTGAAGTAGCCCACCTCCCCGGCCTGCAATGCGTCTGTGGGCTCGTTACCCAGGGGCTTTAGGTAGCCGCACTCCAGGATGGTATACTGGGCGCCGGTGGCCATAAGGCGAATGGTCTGGCCGCGGCGCAGAGTGCCCTGGCGGATACGGAAATACACCACCACGCCCACATAGGGGTCATACTGGCTGTCAAACACCAGGGCCTGGAGGGGGGCGTTGGGGTCGCCGCTGGGGGCGGGACGTTTGCCACGATGTCCTCCAGGACAGCATCGATATTCACGCCGTTTTTGGCGGAAATCTCCGGGGCATCCAGGGCCGGCAGGCCGATGATGTCCTCCACCTCCTGCTTGGCCTTCAGGGGGTCGGCGGCAGGGAGGTCGATCTTGTTGAAAACCGGGAGGATCTCCAGGTCGTGGTCCAAGGCCAGGTAGGTATTGGCCAGGGTCTGGGCCTCTACGCCCTGGGTGGCATCCACCACCAGCACCGCACCCTCGCAGGCGGCCAGGGAGCGGGAGACCTCATAATTGAAGTCCACATGGCCCGGGGTGTCGATGAGGTTCAGGGCATAGGTCTCGCCGTTTTTCGCTTTATAATAAAGGTGGACGGCCCGGGATTTGATGGTGATGCCCCGCTCACGCTCCAGGTCCATGTTGTCCAGGAGCTGGTTCTCCATCTCCCGCTCGGGCACGGCGTCACACAGCTCCAGCAGGCGGTCTGCCAGGGTGGATTTGCCGTGGTCAATGTGGGCGATGATGGAAAAGTTGCGGATGTGGGATTGATCGTACATACACTATGACCTCCGATGATGGAAATTTGTTTTTAGTATTACGGATTGCCACAGCCAGTGTGCGCACTGGCTTCGCAATGACATGGTTTTTTGCATGAGGTGCGGTGCAAGCCTGGTTTCAGGTCGTCCGGGAGGCCGACCCCTGTGCGCCGCTTGCCGATAGATTATCGTGGGGAAATTTGCACAAGCCCGGTTTGGGCGGACAGGGCCGTCCGCCCCTGTAAATTCATAATGACACCTTACGCTATATCTCCGACAGCTTTTTGCAGCGCTCATCGGTGTTATGCACTACCTGGGCCACACTCTGTCCCAGGCCCGGATAGGCGGTGAGGGACTCAGCCGTCAGGCTGGGACACTGGCCGTCCGCCCCATGCAGGGCCAGCTGATAGTGCATGCGGCTGGCAGCCATATCCGCCTCCACCGCGCCGGCATCGAAGGCATCGGCAGCCACGCCGAACAGTTCCTCATTGCCCCCGCCTCGGCGGTACAGGTGCCGCAGCAGCAGGTAAAGCCCCCCGCTGAGATAGTCGCCTGCGGCGGTTATGGCGCTGCGGTTGCCCGTTTTGCCCAGCAGGTCAAAGAGAAGGTTGGTGGTGTTTACCACCAGCTTTTTCTGCAGGGTGGCCATGATGCTGCCCCGAAGGTTGCCCTTTTCGTCCGTGGAATCATACAGGTCGTCCGCCACGATAATGGCGCCGTCCCGGCTCAAGGTGCGGCCCAGAAGATAGTCCGCCGACACACGGTAATAGTCACATGCCTTCACCACAAACGCAAGGCCCGGCTCGCGGATGCCGTTTTCATAGTGGCTCAGCAGCGCCTGGGATATGCCCAGCTGCGAGGCCGCCTTGCGCTGGGATATGCCCCGCTCTTGCCGCAGCAGACTCAAGGTCCGGGAAAAATCAGTTACCATCAGGTTGTCCCTTCCTCTCCTTTTCTTATACAAGGAGTAAATTATACCGCATTTTATACGAATTGTAAACGGGTATTTTTTACTTTTACCACAAAAAAGGCAGATCTTCCGGTCTTTTTGCCTTGACGTGGAGCGCAAAATGCGGTATAGTTATTTTGTAACTATTTTGTAACCTTTAGGATGGTTTTTTTATATGAGAATTTTGGAGCGGCTTTCGGAAGGGCCGAAAAAAATAATATGGTATTTGGGCGAGCACCCGGACCTGCTGCAGCGCTATACGGATCTGCAGGGTCTGGCCCGCCGGACGGTGCAGCTGCTGCGGCGGAAATGGGAACAGCTGCGGCAGGCCCTGCGCTTTATGGTGCGGGAGCGGAGAGCCCAGCGCTTTCCGGAGTCGGACCACAAGCTGGCCCAGGCCATACTTTATTTGGGGCAATATCCCCCGGTTTGCCAGCCGCTTCCGGGAACGGCTGTACCGTATTCGCCGCTTCCGCATCCGGACCGGAAACCGCTGGCAGGTGCTGTTTGAGCGGATCAAGCTGCACCCGGCCTGGTTTTTAGGCTCCGCTGTGGCCGTGGCCGCCATCGCCGTGACCCTGAGTCTGTACACCATCGGTGTAACGGTAAGCTATGACGGCATGAACCTGGGCACCGTGGCCTCCGGCCGGGTCGTGCGCCAGGCGGCGGCAGATATTGAGGACGTTACCTGCCAGACCCTTGGCTACGACAGCTACACCGTGGACACCTCCCTGCTGACCCGAAAGACCCGCATCGTGCCCCGCAGCACCGTGCAGACCAAGCAGGAGTTTGAGGCAAAGCTCTCCCGGCAGCTGGGAGAGGTGGCCTACGGCTATGTACTGTATGTGGATGACGAGCCTGTGGCAGCCACGGAGTATGAGGGCGCCATGGAGGAGCTGCTGGAGCAGCTGAAAACCGGCTATATCACCGACCAGACCGTGGAGTGCTATTTCGTGGAGGATGTGGACATTCGTCAGGAGTATGTGTCCGCCGACCTGATGATGAACCTGGGCTACATTGCCGAAAGCTTAACGCCACCAAGGAGGGCGCCGTGACCTACACCGTGCAGAGCGGGGACACGTTCTTTGACATCGCCCTGGAGCATGAAATGAGCGTGGAACGGCTCCTGAGTCTGAACCCCGGCTACCAATCCGACCTGATCCACGCCGGCGATACGCTGACCATCAGCAACGCTGTTCCCTACCTGACAGTGGTGGATGTGGAGCGGCAGAGCTATCTGCAGGATGTGGCCTACAGCGTAGAATACCAGGATGACCCGTCCATCTATGAGGGTGACTACGAGGTGCTGGAGCCCGGCGTATACGGCAAGGAGGACGTTACCGCCAACGTCACCTATATCAACGGCGCCGAGGTGAACCGGGATGTGGTGGCAGCGGTCACCCTGAGCCAGCCCACCCCGGAGCTGCAGGCCCGGGGTACCAAGGAGCGGCCCTCCTGGGCGGCTACGGGCAGCCTGCGCTGGCCCTGCAGCGGCATTATTACCTCCTACTTCGGCTACCGGGATATCGGCGTGGCCGGGGCCTCCTCCAACCACGGCGCCCTGGACATCGCAGCCAGGTACGGCACGCCCATCTACGCCGCCGACGGCGGCACCGTGGTTGCCTCCGGATGGGATGGCGGCTATGGCTACCGGATCCGCATTGACCACGGCAACGGCATGGTGACCCTGTACGCCCACTGCAGCAGCCTGCTGGTTGGCTCCGGTGAGCATGTGTACAAGGGCCAGCTCATCGCCTACATGGGCTCCACCGGCATCAGCACCGGCAGCCACTGCCACTTTGGCGTATATGTCAACGGCACCGCCGTGGATCCGCTGAACTATCTGTAAAAACCGCGCGCTGTGCGGCAAAAAGCGTCCGGGACCCTCAGGTCCCGGACGCTTTTTCATGAGGACGGAGTGCAGCAGGAGCTCGGTGCCTGCCGCATGTCTTTTGTTACTCAAACAGGCTGGCCTGGTAGGGCAGGTCGCCCCGCCCGGTCTGCCGGAGCTGGCGGGCATTCTCCTCGGTCAGGGCGTCCACGATGGCCATTTTGCGGATGATGTTCTGCACGGTGCTCTCCAGGGCCGTGCCCGCCCGATAGTCCGCAGGGAAAATGAAATCCACCCGACCCTTGCTCAGCAGATCCTCCACCCCCTGGCGGTTCTCCTCCTGATACACGGCGATGGCCTCACCGCCGTAGGACCGCATCATCTTCATGCAGGGTACGTCGGATAGGCCGTCGCCAATGTAGATCATGTTGGTAAAGGGGATGCGCTTGCTGTCATCGGGCATGGAGGCGTTCAGGGTGCGGTCGTCGGACACGTCCAGCACGCCCTTATTGATGCGGTAGACAAACTGGGTCTTATTGGTGAAATTAACATCCAGCTTGGGCCAGGAAGCCAGACCTTCCTCATTATAGAAAAACTCGCAGGCGTAAATCTCCTTAAACTCGTGGCTGATGCCGCTGCCCTCGATGATCTCCCGCAGGCCGGAGGAGATGACATAGTGCTCCACATCCACACCCAAGCTCCGGCCGAAGGCGTTGATGCGGCCAAACCAATCCTTCACCCCGGGGAACAGCTCTATGCCGTGGCCGCAGCGCACCAGGAAATCCCGATCCAGACGAATATTTTGCGCCCGGCACTCCTCGATCATGGTATACATATAGGCCAGCAGGCCGTCCATACGGTTGGTGAAGCCAAAGGTATTGGCCTTTTTCCAGAACTCGGCGGGCTGATAGCCCAGGGCAGGAATAAAGGTATAGTCCTCCATGTCGGTGGTGCAGAGGGTTTTATCAAAGTCGTACAGCAGGGCAATGATGGGTTTTTCCATGGGGGGATCTCCTTTTGGTTGTGATAGGGGGTGCGGCGCACGCAGTACAGAGGGTATTGCGGATCGCCGCACCAGTGACGCCGGCCACCGGCTCGCAATGACATCGTTTGCAAAATGTGCGGCATATGTCCGGGGGTGGGGCAGGACCCCACCTCTACGCAAAGTCGGGAGTACTATAAAAATCCGGGGTAGCAGGACACGAAGGCGGAATGAACCATGCAGAGGCTTGCGCTGCGAGCCTCTGCATGGCGTGGTTTCCCGTTTATTTATCAGGCTCGTAGTTGCGGCCGAACTTCAGCTCGTCTAAATCCAGCTTGAACTCGGAGCGAAAATCCGTGTCCGCCGGCAGCGGCTGGGCGGGCTTTTCCTCGTCGTAGGCCGCCAGAATATCCTTTTCGATCAACTGGGCGGTATCCTGGCTGGGGGCCGGCTCCTGGGCGGGTTTTTCCTCCGGGGCAGTCTCCTGGGGCGCCTCGCCCTCGGCAGGTTGCTCCGGGGCCGGAGCCGCCTCTGCCGCCGGCTCCTGGTCGGCGGGCTCCTGAGCAGGGACCTGGGCCGCAGGCAGCTCACTATGGGGCAGCTTTTCCAGATAATCCACCTGATCCAGGCACATGGCAAGGCTCTTAGCAATGTAATCCTTCATGGCCGTTTCGGCAGCGCTTAGCTTCTGCCGGGCCGCTTCCGTCTTGCGGGCCAGATCCCGGTTGAGCTCGTCGGCGGCGTTTCGTGCATCGGTCAGGAGCCTCTCGCTCTCCTGCCGGGCGTCTGCCAGGGTCTTTTCGCCCTTTTCCTTGGCCTCCTCGGTCATAGAGGCTGCCATCTTCTGCGCGGCCAGCAGCATGGAGCGCATGGTGTCCTCAGTGGCGCGATATTCCTCCACCTTCTCCGCTAGGATCTTCAGCTTGGTTTTCAGCGCCGCGTTTTCCTTATACAGGGCGGTATAGTCCTCGGTCAGTGTGTCTAAAAACTCATCCACAGCGGCCAAGTCATATCCGCTGGAAAAGGATGGGGATTTGGGGAACGTTTTCTCGGAAACTTCCTGTGGTGTGAACATAGCTATCCCTCCGTACTATCTTATCTGTCCGGCAGCCCTTACAGGTACAGGCCAGGAACTGTCGAAAAATCCTTTGGATTTTTCCGACAAAAGGCTTGCAGTCTGCTGCGCGCATAATTTTGCCGACTTGCGGCAAAATTCCACACTGGCAGCCTGAGCGGTATTTTCTCTCACGCACATGTCGCGTGAGAGAAAATGATTTGAATTTTTGCCGCCTGCGGGCGGCAAACTCTGCGAGGCTTTTTGAAACGCTGCATGTCCTTACAGGTACAGGCCGCTGCTCTCCAGCTCATCGATGAGGTCTCCCATGAGGTCCACAGAGTAGGGCGTGATGATGTAGGTGTTGGCGGAGACCTTTTTGATCTTGCCGTCCCCGGCGTAGGCCACACCGGAGAGAAAGTCAATGAGGCGGCGGGCGATATCCTTATTAGTGGACTCCAAATTCAGCACCACTGTGCGCTTTTCCCGCAGGTGGTCTGCAATCTCGGAGGCGTTTTCAAAGCGCTCCGGCTTCACCAGCACTACCTTCAGCTGGGTGGTGGCGTGGATGTTTACCACCTTGTTGCGGCGATCGTCGCCCCGGCGGTCCTCCTTCCGGTCATCAAAATAGGAGTCCTTACCGGGCCGCTGGGTGGGAAACTGCTGCTCCTCCTCGTAATCATAATCCTCATCATCATAAGGGTGAATAATCTTCTTAAATTCGTCCATCAAGCTCATGGCTATATAACCTCCCGCATTTACTTGCTGTAATTTCTGGCGCCGAAAATGGCCGTTCCCACACGGACCATATTGCTGCCGGCCTCAATGGCCTCGGCATAATCCCCGCTCATGCCCATGGAAAGATACTTTAATTTATTATCGTATATATTTTTGTTTATGTCAACATAAAGTGCCTTCATCCGTGCAAAAAGGGGCATATTTCCATGGGGCTCCGTCTCCACCGGGGGAATGGTCATGAGGCCCAGCACCCGCACATGGGGGAGCGTTTTGGCATAACAGGCAGCCTCATTCAGGGCGCCGGGGGCAAAGCCGCTCTTGGCCTCCTCGCCGCCGATATTCACCTCCAGCAGAATGTCCTGGATGATGCCAAGCTTTTCAGCGTTCTTTTCGATCTCGTCCAGCAAAGCCGTGGAGCTGACGGATTGGATCAGCGCTGCCTTACCCACCACCTGCTTGACCTTGTTGCGCTGGAGATGGCCGATGAAGTGCAGCGGCACGCCGTCATAAGCGTTTTCAGCCAGCTTTTGGGTCATCTCCTGGACACGATTTTCCCCCAGCACGTCGATGCCGGCGGCGATGGCCTCTCGGCAGGCAGCGGCGTCATTCATTTTGCTGGCACCCACCAGGGTTATATCCGCCCCGGTGCGGCCGGTCTTGGCGGCAGCCAGGTGAATCTCCCGCCGGATGGCGGCAATATTTTCGGAAATAGACATGGAAACTCCTCCTTTATTCAGCTGTAGAAGGTCCCCCGGGGGGATCCTCCGGCAGAAAATTAACCACCTTAGGCAGCAGGGCCGCCCTATTTTTCTCTGCGCTCGGGTCAGCTGTCCGGCAGTATCATTCCGTCCGTAAGCTGCTGGGCCGTGGAGATCACCAGATCCCCCTGCCGCAGGGCCCGCTCTCCCGATGCGCCTTCGGCGCGCTGCACCAGGCAGAAGCCGCTGCCCTTATAAATCAGGTCCACGGGCTTTAAGTACACATAGGCGCCGATCTGACAGTAGACGCCCAGCTGCCCGGATTCATCCATGCGCAGGGCGGCGGTGGGGATCCGGATGCCGCTGTACTCCCGCAGAATGATCTCCGCCTGCTGGCGGCGCAGAAGCGTTACCTGAGAGATATAACGGGTGCAGGCAAACACAACGGCCACCTGGCCGTCCTCCTGATTACTGATGGATTGAACATAGGCCGGGGCGTCCTGCTTGAGACCCTTGCTCAGGCGCAGGGTGACCTCCTGGCCCACCTCCAGCCCCTCGGCCTCCGCCGCAGGCAGGACGGCGGCATAGTACCAGGTACTGCTGGTGATGATCTTGCCCGCGCTCTTCACGGCGGCAGAGGCGGAGAGGCCATTCAGCTGAGATGGGGTGACCCCCTCTAAAAACGCCGGGGTCAGCGTTCCCTCGCAGCCATCGGTGGAGCCGCTGAAATAGCCCGCAGCGGCGGTCTGCACCGCTGTTGCGCCGGAGAGCCGGTCCTGGAGCGAGGAGATGGAGGAGCGGGTGCTCTCGATCTCTGCGTCGATCTGATCCAGGGATTCATAGCTGTAGCTGCGCTTTAACACGGCGGTCTTTACCCCGGCCATGGCCTCAGCAGCCACAGAGTAATCTCCCCCGGCCACAACGGTGCGCAGCCCCAGAATGCTGTCGGACACATCGCTGTCCACCCTCAGGGCGGCGTCACTATCCAAAAAGGAGCTGCGAGCAAACTGAAGCTGCTGCAGCTTCAGCTCCGCATCCTCCAGCTCCTTCACGGTCTCCAAGGCGCTCTTGCTGGCATAGGACACAGCCACGGTTTGGCCCGCATGGACCTTTTCCCCCTCCTGCACCTGGCGCAGCAGCGTGCCGGAAACCTCCGGCAGAGCCGTCTCCTGCCGGGCCACCCAACCTGTGACGGAGATGGAATCCGACACCTGGCTGGTATAGGCCGCGGACACGGACAGGGGCCGGTGGAAATACCGGTACGTCTGAACACCCAGCAGCACCACCACGGCGGCCAGCACCGCAGCGGATAATATTTTAAAAATGGGGGTGGATCTCATGGCTGCTCCTTTGCTCAGGGTGCGGAAAGGGCCGTTTCAGCATCCTGCCTAAGTTTTTGATACTTTACCGTTGGTGTTGTATTTTCACTTTTTCGGCAGTCCCGCTGTTCATTGTCCCCGACCTCCTCCTGCAGAGAGATGGGGCGCAGGGGGACAATAGTGGAGATGGCATGCTTGTAGATGAACTGCTGGCGGCCGTCGCTGTCCAGCACCAGGGAAAAGCTGTCGAAGCCGGTGATGGTGCCCCGCAGCTGGAAGCCGTTCATCAGAAATACCGTGACGGAAAGGGCCTGCTTGCGCACCTTGGTGAGAAAAATTTCCTGTAAATTCGCCTTTTGCATATCGTCTGCTCCTTTTTCTATGTTTTGGTGCGGACGATACCATTCATGGTAGGCTCCTATGCTTGTCCGCCCGGGTCTATCCTAAGCCCTGGGCGAGGAGATATTCTGTCGCATTTTGGAGGCCCGCCGGGAAATCGGGGGTTTTCTCCCAAAGAATCCAGTGGATGTCCTCCTTGCGGCGCAGCCAGGTAAGCTGACGCTTGGCGTACTGCCGGGAGCGGAGCTTCACCTCTGCCACGGCATCCCGGGCTGGGGTGTCGCCCCGGTAGACGGACAAAAACTGCTTATAGCCGATGGCCTGGAGGGCTGTGGCGGTTTCAGGCAGGCCACTTTTAAGCAGGGCTTCCACCTCCTGCAGAAGTCCCTGCCCCACCATGGTATCCACCCGGCAGTCGATGCGCTCATAGAGATCGGCCCGGTCCCGGAAGGTAAGGCCGATGGTATAGGCCCGGTACTTGGGGGGACGGAGGCGGGTGCGCGCATCGTGGGCGGTGATGGTCTCGCCGGTCTCCCGAAAGACCTCCAGGGCCCGGAGGATGCGCTTTTCATCGCTCAGGTGCAGGCGGGCGGCGGCTGTGGGGTCAATGGCCTGTAATTGGCGGTAAAGAGGCTCGATGCCGCCCTGTGCCAGCTCCATTTGGAGGGCCCTTCGCACCTCGCCGCCGCTGTGCCCGGCGGCAAAGGTCCGGCCGGAGAGGATGGAGTCCAGATAAAGGCCCGTGCCGCCCACTAAGACAGGGTGCCTTCCCCGGCAGAGGATGTCCTGGATGCAGCGGTCGGCCCGCTCCGTGAATCGGGACACAGACCAGCTCTCGGCCGGGTCGGCCACTGCCACCATGTGGTGGGGGATGCCCTCTGTTTCCTCCGCCGTGGGAGCGGCGGTGCCGATGGTCATGCCCCGGTAGATCTGCATGGAGTCCACGGACACCACCTCGCCGCCGAAGCGCTTTGCCAGGGCCACACCCATTTTGGTTTTGCCGGTGGCGGTGGGGCCGACGACGCAGATAACACGGTTGTCCATGGGGAAGCTCCTTTCGTGGGGGATATGGAATTGCGGATTGCCGCACCGGTGACGTCGGTCACCGGCTCGCAATGACGGGTCTTGCATCGAGTGCGGTGGGCGGCGGGACACATAGGTCCCGCCCTACAAAACAGCTTGTATGGGGCGATGCCCACGGTAGACGCTGGCTTTACCCCTGCCAGGCCAAGCCAGCACAAGCGCGGAGCGCGTCGCGGCATTAGACGCAGAGACGATACGAAAGCAAGACGCGAAATTTGCTTATTCCAATTCGCGTGGCAGAAAGGGCCGACTTGAACGGCACCTCAGCCGCGGAAAGGATTTCAAAACCTTGGTTTTGACGGCGTTCTTTCCTCCCTTTCTTTCGCCGCAGAAAGAAAGGGAGCCGCCGGAGGCATAGGCGGGCGCAGGGGTATTACGGATTGCCACAGCCAGTGTGCGCACTGGCTTCGCAATGACATGGTTTTTGCAAGGAGTGCGGTGCAAGTCCGGGTCGGCGGGGTGAGGGCACCCCGCCCTACGGAAACGTTTCAAGGAGTGCAGTAAGCGGGGCGTCGGGGAAATCGGCGAAGCGCTGCCAGTGGCAGATGAAGCGAGCCGGTTTCGAGGAAGTGCCCCGATTGGCGGCCACGACAGTGGCCGGGAATCGGTTGGCACGACGGTGGGCAACCGCCGCCCCTACAGATGCGTAATAAGAAGTGCAGCAGGCAGGTGACCGCCAGGGTCGCCCCAGCGGCAGGGCGGTCACTGCAGCTTTTGCTTTAATTCGTAGAGCAGATTCAATGCTTCCAAAGGGGAGAGGGTGTCCACCTGCTCCCGGCGGAGGCGATCAATTACCTCGCTTTCAGCCAAATTGGAGAGGGAAACCTGGTCTGTCTCCTCCCGCGTAGGGGACGGAGGTTTGCCGGCCTCAGTCTCCAACTCCCGAAGAATGGTCTTAGCCCGGGCGATAACCCCCTCCGGCAGGCCCGCCAAGCGGGCCACCTCGATACCGTAGCTGCGGTCGGCGCCGCCGGGGACGATCTTGCGCAGGAAGATGATCTCCTCCCCCCCGGGCCCGGACGGCGATGTTGTAATTCTGCACACCGGGGAGGCTGTGCTCCATGTCGGTGAGCTCGTGGTAATGGGTGGCAAAAAGAGTCTTGGCCCCCAGCTTTTTGGGGTCGGCGCAGTATTCCAGCACCGCCCGGGCAATGCTCATGCCATCAAAGGTGCTGGTACCCCGGCCAATCTCATCCAGGATCAGCAGGCTGCTTTTGGTGGCAGAGCGGAGAATATCGCTGACCTCGGTCATCTCCACCATGAAGGTGGATTGGCCGGCGGAGAGATCATCGGAGGCGCCGATACGGGTGAAGATGCGGTCCACCACGCCCAGGCGGGCGCTTTTGGCCGGGACGAAGGAGCCGATCTGGGCCAGAAGCACGATGAGGGCCACCTGGCGCATATAGGTGGATTTACCGGCCATATTAGGGCCGGTGATGATGGCGGCCCGGCCCTCTTTTTCGCCCATATAGGTGTCATTGGGGACAAACAGGGCATCCGGCCGCATTTTTTCCACCACCGGGTGGCGGCCGTCGTGAATCTCCAGGACGCCGGAGTCGTCCACCGTGGGGCGGCAGTAGCCGTTGCTGACGGCCACAGAGGCCAAGGAACAGAGGCTATCCAGCTCCGCCACCGCCGAGGCGCTGGCCTGGATCCGGGACACCTGGCCGGCAAGCTCCGTACGCAGGTCGGTGAACAGCTCATATTCCAGGGCGGAGACCCGGTCGCTGGCGGTGAGAATATCGCTCTCCAGGTTTTTCAGCTCCTGGGTGATATAGCGCTCGCCGTTTACCAAGGTCTGCTTTCTGATATAGGTGTCGGGGACCTGATCCTTGAAGGAGTTGGACACCTCGATATAGTAGCCGAACACCTTGTTATAGCCGATTTTCAGGGTGCGGATGCCGGTTTTCTCTTTCTCCTGGGCCTCCATAGAGGTCATGAGGCCCTTGCCCCCGTGGAGGATGCCCCGGAGCCGGTCCACCTCCGGGTGGAAGCCGTCCCGGATGAACTCGCCCTCCCGGACGGAGAAGGGGGGCTCGTCCCGGAGGGTATCGGCAATGCGCTTTGCCAGGTCATCCAGGGTGTCCAGGGTGCTGTAGAGCTCGTGGAGGCGGCCCTTGGGGAAGGCCGCCAGCAGCGCCTTGATAGCGGGAAGCTTTTCCATGGCGGTCCGCAGGGCCACCACATCCCGGCCCCCGGCGCTGCCGTAGACGATGCGGCTCATAAGCCGCTCCATATCACTGATACCGGAGAGTGCCAGAACCAGCTCCTCCCGGGTGACGGTGTCATTTACCAGGCGCTCCACGCAATCCGCACGGCGGTCAATATCCCGGACGCTGAGAAGCGGCCTTTCCAGCCAGCTGCGCAGCATCCGCGCGCCCATGGCGGTCTTGGTCTTATCCAGCACCCACAGGAGGCTGCCCTTTTTTTCCTTGCTGCGGAGGGTCTCCGTCAGCTCTAAGTTCCGCCGGGCAGAGATATCCAGCTCCATGAACTGGCCCTGACGGTAAAAGTCCAGGGTGTCAATGTGGTGTAGATCTCCCCTTTGGGTCTCGTGGAGATAATTCAGAAGATTGCCCAGGGCCAGGAGAGGAGCGTAATTATCGGCAGGGAGATCCGAAAGGGCCTGTTCCCCGAATTGGGCGGCGATGCGGGTCCGGGCGGCGGGGCCATCGGTCTCGCGAATCTCCCGGTGGCAGGAGAGCTTATCCTCCGTGAGCACCTGCAGGGCGGCATCCCGGGCAGCGGCATCATTGAGGATGATCTCCGCCGGGGAGAACCGGGCCACCTCATTGAGCAGGTGGACACCGGCGTCGGGGCCGGAAAAGGCCGTGGCATGGGTCTGGCCGGTGGAAATATCACAGGCGGCAAAGCCGGCCTTATCCTCCCCCAGCCAGGCGGCGGCGCAGAAGTTGCTGCGGCCGGCCTCCAGGGAGGTGTCGTCCAGGACGGTGCCGGGGGTGACCACCCGGATAATGTCCCGCTTTACAAGGCCCTTGGCCGTGGCCGGGTCCTCGGTCTGCTCGCAGATGGCCACCTTATAGCCCTTGGCAATAAGCCGGGCAATGTACCCATCAGAGGAGTGGTAGGGGACGCCGCACATAGGCACCTTCTCGTCAAAGGACTTATTCTTATCCTTGTCTCGGGTGGTGAGGGTCAGGTCCAGCTCCCGGGAAGCCGTCCGGGCGTCGGCGCCGAACATCTCGTAGAAATCGCCCAAGCGAAAGAACAGGATGGAGTCCTTGTTCTGCTCCTTGATTTCCAGGTATTGCTTCATCATGGGGGTCAGTTCAGCCATAATCGGTCACATCTTTCTGCCGCCGGGGCGGCGGGTCTCGCTGGGAAAAGGTGGAAAACTTTGTGGAAAAGTGCAAAATTATCTTATTTAGGAGCAAAAAAACCGTTCTAAGCCCGCTTGAACATCTTCTCAATCTCGTAGCGGGTGAGCTTCACCGCCACGGGGCGGCCATGGGGGCAGTACTGAATTTCGCCGGATTGCACCCGGTCCACCAGAGCCCGCAGCTCCGCAGGGGAGGTGTGCATCCCCGCCTTGATAGCGGACTTGCAGGCCATGGTCTGCAGGAGGTGGTCCCGGGCAGCGGCGGGGTCGGCCCGGCCCAGACGCAGGCCCTCAGCCAGCTCCTCTATGGTGGCGGCGGCGTCCTCCGGGCAGATATCCGCCGGAACTTCACGCACCAGCAGCGTCCCGGCGCCGAAATCCTCACAGGAGAAGCCAAGCTCCTCCAAAAGGGGCAGGCTTGCCAGGGCGGCGGCGTAGGCATCCGCCTCCAAATCCACCGCCAGGGGCTGGAGCAGCAGCTGGCTCATGGGCGGCTCCTGCCGCTCCTTCAGGGCGTTAAAGCGCAGACGCTCATGGGTGGCGTGTTTATCAATGAGCCAGAGATTCTCGCTTTCATCCTGGCATATGATATAGGTATCCAGTGCCTCACCCACCATCCGCCAGGGGGCGGGCTTTTCCGTGAGAGTCTGCTGGATGGGCAGGTCAATGGTATTGCGCCGGGGGGCAGAGACGGGGACCTCCGCGGGAGCGGGTCTTTCCTCCGCCGGGACAAGGGCCGGGGCGGACGGCTCCGTCCGGGCAATCGTTTCCGCCGGAACGGGGGCTTTCACCGGGGCCGGACGCGCCTGTGCAGGCTGGGGGTCCCGGGTCGGGAGCGGGGCGGGCCGGTGGACGCTGTCCCGGATGGGAAGCTTGGCATCGGGGTCTACCGCCGGGCGGGCAGAGTAGCTGCCCAGGGGACGCTTTTCCGCCGGGGGCGGAGTCTGCCGCTCCCTGTACTCCCGGACGGTCATGGATTGGTAAAAGGTCTGCTGGGCGGGCTTGGGGGTTTCTCCGGCGGTGAGCAGGTCCTTGACGGTGTAGTGTACCGCGTCAAAGACGGCCCGCTCATTTTGAAATTTCACCACGGTCTTAGCCGGGTGGACATTCACGTCCACGGTATTTTTCGGCAGGGTGATATGCAGCACACAGCCGGGGAACTTGCCCTTGAGCAGCCGGTTGCGGTATGCCTCCTCCAGGGCGGCAGTGAGGAGCTGGCTCTTCACAAACCGGCCGTTAACGAAAAACAGCTGCCGGCCACGGGTGCCGCCGCCGTTTAGGGGCTTGGTGACAAAGCCCTCCACGGAAATATCGCCGCCGCAGCCGCTGATAGGCAGCAGGCCCAGGGCAAAATCCCGGCCCAGGGCGGCGTAGACAGCAGAGCGCAGCTGGCCGTCGCCGGGGGTGTGGAGCACCTCTGCCCCGTCCCGGATCAGCTTCACGGACACCTCCGGATGGCTCAGGGCCAGGTGGGTGACAACGCCGGTGACGGCGGCAGCCTCGGCGGTATCCTTCTTCATAAACTTCATGCGGGCGGGGGTGTTATAAAATAAATCCCGGACGCAAAGGGTAGTTCCCTCGGGGCAGCCGGTCTCGGTGACTTCCCCGGGCACGCCGCCCTCTAAGTGGAGAGATGCGCCCTGATCCGCCCCCTGTTCCCGGGAGAAGATGTCCACCCGGGACACGGCGGCAATGGCAGCCAGGGCCTCGCCCCGGAAGCCAAGGGTACCAATGGCGGCCAGATCCTCCGCCCGGCGGAGCTTGCTGGTGGCATGGCGCAGAAAGGCCGTGGGAAGCTGCGATGGCGCGATGCCGCAGCCGTTATCGGTGATGCGCAGATAGGTGAGACCCCCGTGCTGTATCTCCACAGAAATGGCGGAGGCCCCGGCGTCCAGGGCGTTTTCCAGCAGCTCCTTGGCCACGCTGGCCGGGCGCTCCACCACCTCGCCGGCGGCAATGAGGTCGGCTACGTGAGAGTCTAAGCATTGAATGATGGGCATGGAGACGGCCTCCTTTTTTTGAGGAATATGGGGATTACGGATTGCCACGACCAGCATGTGCGCTGGTCTCGTAATGACATTGTTGTTCACAAGAGGTGAGGTGCAAGGCCGGGCGCGGGCCGTCGGGGACGCCGGCCCCTACGCTCCGTTTACCGATAGAATTTTGTAGGGGGCGATGCCCACATCGCCACGCGCGGTAGATGCAGAATGTACCCCCGTTTGGACAGCCAGCACAAGCACAGAGTGCGCCGCGGAGGTAGGCGCAGAGGCGATACGAAAGCACGGCATGAATTTTGCACAGACCGATTTGCGGGGCAAGAGGGGACCGACACAATCAGCACCTCAGCCGCGGAAAGGATCCCAAAACCTTGGTTTTGGCGGCGTTCTTTTCTCCCTTCCTTTCGCCGCAGAAAGAAAGGGAGCCGCCGGAGGCATGACGCAGGGTATTACGGATTGCCACGGGCGCAAAGCGCCCTCGCAATGACATATCAAAACACCAAAATATCCGTTACACCATCTCGCCGAACAGGGCCCAGGTATTGCTGTCGGTGATTTATGTCGCGGTACTGGCCCAGGGCGGATTTGTCGCCTACAAGATGCACCAGGCGGCCTCCGGCGGTGCGGGCAGACAGGGGCCAGCGGGCATCGTCCGTTTCGCCGTCCACCAGGCATCGGAGAGTCTTGCCCACATAGCAGGCGTGGAGGCGAGCGGAAATTTCATTTTGGACGGCACAGAGGGTATCAAACCACTTCTGCTTCTCCGCCCGGGGCACGGGGTCGTCCATCTTGGCCGCCGGGGTGCCGGGGCGGGGAGAGAAAATAAAGGTAAACAGGGCGTCAAACTCTACCTGACGCACCAGGTCCACCGTCTCCATAGCCTCCGCCTCCGTCTCGCCGGGAAAGCCGATGATGACGTCGGAGGTGAGCACCAGGTCGGGCATGACCTGGCGGGCATAGGTGATAAGCTCCAGATACCGGGCCCGGTCATAGGGCCGGTTCATGGCCCGGAGCACCCGGTCGCAGCCGGACTGCACCGGCAGGTGCAGCTGATGGGCCACATGGCGGCTGCCGGCCATGACATCAAAGAGCTTGAAGGAGGCGTCCTTCGGCTGGGAGGACATAAACCGCAGGAGAAAGTCCCCGTCGATCTTGTCCAGCTCCTGCAGCAGGTCGGCGAAGTCGCGCCGGGGCTCTAAGTCCTTGCCGTAGGAGTTTACGTTCTGGCCCAGGAGGGTGATCTCCTTATAGCCCTGGGCGGCCAGCTCCTTCACCTCGGCCACGATCTTATCCATGTCGCGGCTGCGCTCCCGGCCCCGGACATAGGGGACAATGCAGTAGGAGCAGAAATTGTTGCACCCATACATAATGGAGACCCACGCCCGGGTGCGGCCCTCCCGCATAACGGGCATCCCCTCGGCGATGGTGCCGTGCTCCTCCTCCACGGAGAATACCCGGCCCCGCCGGGTATAGACCCGGTATAAAAGCTCCGGAAATTTCCACATGGCCTGGGGGCCGAACACCAGATCCACATGGCGATAGCTTGTGCGGACCTTCTCGGCGATCTCCGGCCGCTGGGCCATGCAGCCGCACAGGCAGATGATCTGCTCGGGATTTTTCTTCTTGGTATGGGTCAGGGCACCCAGGTTGCCGAAAACCCGCTTCTCCGCATGGTCCCGGATGGCGCAGGTGTTCAGCACAATGATGTCGGCCCGGTCTGCCTCGTCCGTAAACTCACAGCCCATAGCCTGAAGCATGCCCATAATGTGCTGGCTGTCGGCCACGTTCTGCTGGCAGCCGAAGGTATCCACCAGGGCCAGAGGTGCGCGGCTGCGCTGGCGGTGGATGTCCGCCAGCTTCCTCTCAAAATCCCGCTGGCGCAAGGTCTCCTCCGCCGATAAAACCACTTGTTTTCTGTCCAAAATAACCCTCCGTAAGCGCCCATTTGCAAAATGGCGCTATGATTCGACTTTAATTAAGAGATTATACCACATTCACCGGTGCAAAACAAGCCGTTTAGCGTTGCAAATTTCTGTCATTGCGTGTATGATAGGAGCAGCGAAAAACGGAGAAGGAGTTTTTTCTATGGCATGGAGCATTGCGCTGCTGGCGGTCCTCATAGGGCTTGACCAGGCGCTGAAATACTGGACAGTATCCCATCTGGCCCTGGGGGAGTCGACACAGCTAATCCCTGGGGTACTGCAGCTGACGCGGCTGCACAACTACGGCGCAGCCTGGTCGAGCCTCTCAGGAAAAACGGCTGTACTGCTGGTTATCACGGCGGCGCTGATGATCGCCGTGGCATGGCTGCTGATTAAAAAAATCGTGCGGCATCCCCTGGGTGTCACGGCGGGACTTTTCATCCTGGGCGGTGGCCTGGGCAACATGATCGACCGGGTGTGGCATGGGTATGTGGTGGATATGCTGGACATTTCACCGCTGCTTGAGTACCCTGTTTTCAATCTGGCGGATTGCTTTGTGGTGGTGGGCGCCGTGCTGGGCGCGGTGTACTACCTGTGGTTCTACGATAAATACGACAAAAAGGAGCGCGGCCATGGACGCAAGGACCCTGACGGCCACAACTGAATCCGCCGGGACCCGGCTGGATGCCTTCCTGGCCGCCCAGCTGCCGGGCCTCACCCGCTCAGCGGCAGCCCGGCTCATTGAGGGGGGCTTTGTCACCGTAGACGGCAGGCCCGCCGGGAAAAGTGTCCGGCTTGTGGGCGGCGAAACGGTTTCCGTCACTCTGCCGGAGGCAGAGGAGCCTGAGGCCCGGCCGGAGGCCATCCCTCTGGATGTGGTGTACGAGGACGGAGACGTGATCGTGGTGAATAAGCCCGTGGGCATGGTGGTCCACCCGGCTCCGGGACACCCGGACGGCACACTGGTCAACGCCCTGCTGTACCACTGCGCCGGGAGTCTGTCAGGCATCGGCGGTCAAATGCGGCCAGGCATCGTCCACCGCATCGACCGGGACACCAGCGGGCTCATCATCGCCGCCAAAAATGACGCCGCCCACGCCTTCCTGGCCGCTCAGCTGGCAGACCACACCCTGGCCCGGACCTACGAGTGCCTGGCTGTGGGCAATTTCAAGGAGGACAGCGGCACCGTGGATGCAAGCATCGGCCGCCACCGGACGGACCGGAAAAAAATGGCCGTGGTCCCCGATGGACGCCGGGCCGTGACCCACTGGGAGGTCATCGCCCGCTATCGGGGCGTCACCCATCTGCGCTGCCGCCTGGAAACGGGCCGCACCCACCAAATCCGAGTACACCTGGCCTATATCGGCCACCCCATCCTGGGGGACACCGTGTACGGGGCCAAAAAGCCTGTGCCGGGTCTGACGGGCCAGTGCCTCCACGCCACGGCCCTGGAGTTCATTCACCCGGCCACGGGGAAGAAGATCTCCCTCACCTGTCCGCTGCCGGAGGAATTCACCCGGATGCTGGAAAAGCTGCAGCGGCAAGACTAACAGGCTAATATGAATGCAGCCGTGGGGCTTTGCCCCGCGGCTGCATTTTTTGTTTTTTATCCCTGGTGCTCCCGGGCGTGGCGGCAGATGGCCGCAAAGGTCTGTGGGCTGATGTCATGCTCGATCTTGCAGGCATCGGCCTCCGCCGTCTCCTGATCCACCCCCAGACGGACAAGGAAATTGGTGAGGGTATGGTGGCGGTCCAGCATTTCTTGGGCAATGGCCAGCCCCTTGGGCTCCAGAGTGATGAGGCCCGTTTTGTCCATGGTGATATAGCCGCTCTCCCGCAGACGCTTGGTGGCATAGCTGACGCTGGGCTTGGTGACGCCCAAATGCTCCGCCACGTCGATGGAGCGGATATAGCCGTACTTCTTTTGCATCATCAGCATGGTCTCCAGGTAATCCTCCGAAGATTTTTGAATTTCCATAATTGGTACACTCCATCGTTTATTTTATCCAGCGTAGCACACCGAGACCAAAAAAACAAGGGGAAGTTAAAAATATTTTACTAAAACCTATTGACAAAGTATGCTTTAGGGGTATTGTAAACATACCTAATAAGTAGGCTTTAGTTTTTCATACCAGGAGGACCAGCGTATGACCATTTATACCGACAATGCAGCCACTACCAAAATGAGCGACACCGCTCTGGCTGCCATGCTCCCCTGTCTGCAGGACAATTACGGCAATCCCTCCAGCCTGCACTCCGTGGGCCAGCGGGCCGCCGAGGCCCTGCAGGGCGCCCGGGAGACCGTAGCCCGGTGCCTGGGCTGCGACCCCAAGGAGATCATATTCACCTCCGGCGGCAGCGAGGCCGACAACCAGGCCATTATCTCCGCCGCCCGATGGGGTGCGCTGAAGGGCAAAAAGCACATCATCTCCACCGCCTTTGAGCATCACGCCGTGCTCCACACCCTGAAGAAGCTGGAAAAAGAAGGCTTTGACGTGGAGCTGCTGCCTGTGGGCACCACCGGCACCATTACCCCGGAGCAGGTGGCTGCGGCCATCCGGCCCGACACCGCCCTGGTGACCATCATGTACGCTAACAATGAGATCGGCTCCATTCTCCCCATTGCCGAGATCGGCGCGGTGTGCAGGGAAAAGGGCGTTATCTTCCACACGGATGCCGTACAGGCGGCAGGCCACCTGCACATTGACGTAAAGGCTCAGAACATCGACATGCTCTCCCTTTCCGGCCACAAGTTCCACGGCCCCAAGGGCTCCGGCGTACTGTATGCCCGGAAGGGCATCCCCCTGGTGAATATCATCGAGGGCGGCGCCCAGGAGCGGGGCAAGCGGGCCGGCACGGAAAATCTCCCCGCCATTGTGGGCATGGCAGCGGCCCTGCAGGAGGCCTGCGACCACATCGACGAAAACGCCGCCAAGGTCTCCGCCCTCCGGGATAAGCTGATCAGCGGCCTGTCTAAGATCCCCCATTCCGCCCTCAATGGCGATCCGGTGCATCGCCTGCCCGGCAATGTAAGCTTCTGCTTTGAGGGGATCGAGGGGGAGAGTCTGCTGCTTCTGCTGGATGCCAAGGGCATTTGCGCCAGCTCCGGCAGCGCCTGCACCTCCGGATCCCTGGACCCCAGCCATGTGCTGCTGGCCATCGGCCGCCCTCACGAGGTGGCCCACGGGTCCCTGCGGCTGAGCCTGTGCGAGTGGAACACGGAGGAGGAAGTGGACATCATTTTGCGGGAGGTCCCGAGGATCGTGGAGTACCTGCGCAATATGAGCCCCATGTGGAAGGACCTGGTCAGCGGCAAGAAGCCGTTCATGCTGTAATAAGGAGGCAGATATCATGGCACTGTATACCGACACTGTAATGGACCATTTCATGCACCCGAGGAATGTGGGCGAGATCAAAAACCCCAGCGGCGTGGGTGAAGTGGGCAACGCCAAGTGCGGCGATATTATGAAGATGTATCTGGACATTGAAAACGACGTGATCAAGGATGTGAAGTTTGAGACCTTTGGCTGCGGCAGCGCCATCGCCTCCTCCTCCATGGCAACGGAGATGATCAAGGGCAAGACCGTGGAGGAAGCCTTGGCCATCAGCAACAAGGACGTGGTGGACGCTCTGGGCGGTCTGCCCGCCCACAAGCTGCACTGCAGCGTCCTGGCGGAGGAGGCTATCAAGTCCGCCGTGAAGGACTACTACGACCGCAATGGCATCCCCTACGACCACAGCCAGTTCCCCGATTGCGAAAGCTGCGAGAGCTGCCGCATGGTGTGAAGCCCTTGCGAAGGGGATAAAATTGTGGTATCCTAAGCCTATAAAGGCGGCGCGAGAAAACGCCTTGCAGAGTTTGCCGCCCGCAGGCGGCAAACTATTAAAATCATTTTTTCACCGCGACATACGCGTGGGGGAAAATACTTCTCAGGCGAGAAGTAGTGGAATTCTGAGCCAAAGGTTCAAAATTATGCGCGCAGCAGACTGCAATCTTTTGGCAGAAAATTCCGCAGGAATTTTCGCCAGGTGCTTGAGGAGGGAGCGGCATGAAAATTTCCACCCGGGGCCGGTACGCCCTGCGGATGATGCTGGACCTGGCGGAAAACCAGGGCAGCGGCGTGGTGGCTCTGAAGGATATCGCCGCCCGGCAGGATATCTCCAAAAAATACCTGGAGCAGATCATCCCGGTGCTGAACCGGGCCGGCCTGCTGCAGACCTCACGGGGCTTCCAGGGGGGCTATCGGCTGGCGAAGGCGCCCCAGGACTACACCGTGGGTGAAATTCTCCGGGCCGCAGAGGGAGGGCTATCTCCCGTGGCCTGTTTGGAGCAGTCGCCCAATGCCTGTCCCCGCTGCCACAAGTGCGAAACGCTGCCCATTTGGGCGGGTTTGGAGCAGGTGGTGAACGAATACCTGGACGGCATCAGCCTGCAGGACGTGCTGGATGGGCTGAAAAAGTAAATCATCCCCACAAAATCTAAATCCCACGCCGGCACTTCACCCGACATACGCCTGCAAAATGAAAGCAGGCACTCATAAAAGGGAACTACACCTCATTTATTTAACATGTATTTTATCGTACATGTCTAATAAGTGAGGTGTAGTTTATTCACGCATCGTATGGAATCTGTTCTCTCAGAAATGCTTCACCTGACCCGCCAGCAGCAGCCCCGGCAGCAGCCACAGAAGCTGGAACAGCACCAGCCGCAGGGGCGTCAGTGAGGCATAGCCGCCAATGCCCGTGAGGTAGTAGCACAGCAGCAATCCCGCCGCCGACGCCAGCAGCGCCAAGGCGATCGTCCACCAGGCCGCCAGCAGCAGCTTGCGGCTGCCCAACACCGTTTCGGCGTAGGGCATGAGCCCGTCCCGGTATACCACGGCATAGGCGGGTCCGGTCAATCGGGCCTGCTCCAGCAGGGAAAGGCGGGTCTGCACGTCCGGATAGATGGGCTTTGCATCCACCTTGAAGCTGCGGCGCAGGAACTCCGGGGTGATATTGCACCCCCGCACCGCCAGCACCGGGGTGACCCGGTTGCGCCGCAGGGCCCGCAGGGCCCAATCCACATTCCGGGAGGGCTGGTACCGCAGGGCGAAGATGGCTGTCAGCTGGCCGTCCACAGCCAGGAAAAGGCCTGAGGGAACCTTTAGCTCCTTAGGCAGGCGCACGTTCTGCCTGCGCATAAAGTAGGCGCTGCCCAGCAGCACCGTCTCGCCGTGGATGGTACCCCCGGCACCGCCCTCCTCGTACCAGCGAAAATCATCCAGGGCTTCGGCCTGTCCCCCTTGGTCAGAGAGCATCTGCTCCAGCAGGGGCAGGGCCTGGCTGTCTGCCGCCCGGGCCATGGCCACAGAGTAGCTGAGCACCCGGCCCAGCTCCTCACCGTAAATTTTCATGCCGTTGAGAGAAAGTGTCCCGGCGGGGTACAGGTCCTCGTCAGTGATGACCATGCGCTTGGCACCGCTGACGGCCTTGGCACCGCTGTAGCCCGCCACGGCGCAGCCGCTGTGGCTGAGCCGGTGGCTCAAAAAGTAGGTGGGCAGCGTCCCGGCCAGGGGCCAGGACAGGGGTGTGGCCGCCGCCAAAAGAGCTGACCACACCCACAGGGGCTGTGTGGGCTTGCTCTCGGACAGGCACACCACCCCCGTTAGCACGCAGGCAGTAGCCAGCAGCAGCGGCAGCACCGCATTGTACCATTTTTGGGGCATGTCCGGCTCCACGGCGTGGGTATAGAATCCCTCCAGACGGCCCTGGCACTTGATGGCGCCGGCCTTAGTCTTCTGCACGCTCCAGGGCGGATGCCCCCCCAGATCCGCCAGGCGGAAGCTCTCTCTCCGGGCCGCGCACCGTAGGTACACGCCCCACTCACAGCAGAGGGTCACCAGGGCCGCCGCTCCAGCCAGGGGCAGGTGCTCGCCTCCCTTGACCATGCACCAAACGCAATCGCCCAGGCAGGCCACGCTCAGCAGCAGTGCGCCCCAGGCGCAGGAAACTCGCTTTTGGCGGACCCCCCTCCAGCATGTCCCGCCACAGGGGCAGGGCCAAGGCGGCCTGGGCCAGCAGCAGCGCAGCCACCGCGCCGAAGCGCAGGGGCGGGGTATCTGTCCAGACGGCGGGCAGGGTCACCAGAGTCTCCGCCGCCGTGATGCCCACCAGTAAAACCGCCGGCAGGAGGCAGCGCAGGGTGGCGCCCCGGTGCAGACGGCATAGCCGCTTCTGCTCAAATTCCGCCTGGGCCATGTCCGGCTCCGGGGGGATGGCTTCTTCCCCCTCCGGTTCCGGCTCGGGCCGGGCCTTGGGGGGCCGCCAGCGCCCGGAGAAATCTGCCCACCGCCGCTAATCTCGCCCGGCAAAGGGCGGCCCGGCGGGCCCGGCGGGCCTGACGCTCCTGCTCCTCCCGCTCCAGCTGCCGCTGGGCCGACTCCTCCTCCATCACGGCGGAGACCGTCCGGTCCATCATATCCTCCAGCGAAACCAAGCGCTCCCGGGGTGCAGCTTTTTCCTCCGGCTCCGGGGAATCCTTCTCCGGGGGCCGGGTGTCCTCTTTCGGCTGCTCCACCGAAGCCTCCTTCTCGGCGGGTTTCTCCGCTATAGACTCAGGCTTCGGGCAGGCTCCGCAGCCGGACCTTCCGGCTCCGGCTGCTGTGGCTGGGAAACCGGCTCCGGGACGGGCTGCGGCGGCTTCACCGCACCGGTACCAAACTCCGCCAGAATGTCGTCCAGGTCATACTCCCGGGTGAGGGGTACGTCCTGCAGGAGCCTGCCGGTGTCCTCCAGGGCCTGATTCAGTTCTTCCTCTGTGTACTTGCTCATAGTCCTCACTTACATCCGGCGGCGCACCGCCTCATATAACAGAATGGCCGCTGCGGCGGATGCGTTCAGGGACGAGATATGCCCCTTCATGGGGATGCTCACCAAAAAGTCGCATTTCTCCCGCACCAGGCGGCCCATGCCGCTGCCCTCAGACCCGATGACGATGGCCGCCGGGCCCTTGAGATCAGCCTCATACAGGGAGGTAGCCCCCTCGGCGGCCGTGCCATAGACCCATATGCCCTTTTCTTCAGCTCCTCCAGTGTAGCCGGGAGGTTAGAGACCCTTGCCACGGGCATATAGCTCACCGCCCCCGCCGATGTCTTGCCCACAATGGCCGTGAGCCCGGCGGAGCGGCGCTTGGGGATGATGACCCCGTGGGCCCCGGCGCACTCGGCGGTGCGGAGGATGGCGCCCAGGTTGTGGGGGTCGGAAATTTCGTCGCACACCACCAGCAGCGGCGCCTCCCCCTTTTCTTCGGCGGTATCCAGCAGGGATTGCACGGTCACATATTCCCGCATAGCCGCCAGGGCGATGACCCCCTGGTGGGCGTGGGTACGGCTCATGCCATCCAGCTTGCGCCGGTCGGCCTCCACCACCACGATGCCCTTTTCCCGGGCCCGGGAGGCAATATGGGCCAGGGTCTTGTCTGTCTCGCCCTTGGCCAGGTAGATTTTGTCGATGTTCTCCCCGGAGCGCAGAGCCTCGATCACGGCGTTGCGGCCCTCAATGATGCCGTCCGCCTCCGCCTGGGGCAGGGGCCTCTGTCTATCGTTTTCTCTCATAGCTCGTCCTCACAGAATAAAAATAAAAAAGCCTTGCATCAGGCTGCCGTTGTAACGCTTTAACGCCGCGCACGAAAAGTGATGCGCGCGGCAGGCTGCAAGCTCTTTGCCGGAAAAATATGGATGGGTTTTTTCGCAGCTTTTAGTATAGCACATACGGGGCATAATAGAAAGGTCAATTCATAGAAATTTTACACGGCAGAGGTTTTTCCGCCCTTGTTTGCTTTTATTTTATATGGTATACTGCCATTAATTGCAAGGTCTGTCTACGCGGAAGGAGGCCAACTATGGACTCAAAAAACAACAAGAACAACAAAAACAGTAAGAACAACCGAAACCTTCGGGGTGTGCTGGTGCTGCTGGCCTGGGCGGTGGTGCTGACCATCGGCTTTAACTATTTTGCCGCCTATACCGGAAACGCAGCCAACAAGGCCACCAGCTTTGAGGTGGATTTCAGCGCTCTGGCTGACCTGGTTCGGGAGGATAAAATCGCCCGGGTGGAGTTTGAAAACGGCCAGATCCTCGCCACCCCTATTGACGGCTATGTCTATACCGACGAGAGCGGCAAGGAACCCAAAACCTACACCAACTCCGAAAAAACCAAGGTCATTCTTTACACCACACAGATCAACAGCAACAATTTCTACGATCTGCTGGACGAGCATCATGTGGCCTACACCGCCCCGGTTGTGGAGCAGATGAGCCCCATTTTGCAGTTTATGATCTCTTATATCCTGCCCACGATTCTGATGCTGGGGGCGTTTTTACTGGTGATGCGTCTGCTGAGCAAGAGCAGTGGTGGCATCGGCGGCATCGGCAGCGTTGGCAAATCCAATGCCAAGGTGTATATGGAAAAATCCACCGGCATCACCTTTAAGGACGTGGCCGGCCAGGACGAGGCCAAGGAATCCCTGGAGGAGATCATTGACTTCCTCCACAACCCCGGCAAGTACGCCGCCATCGGCGCAAAGCTGCCCAAGGGCGCGCTGCTGGTGGGCTCCCCCGGCACCGGCAAGACATTGCTTGCCAAGGCCGTGGCGGGCGAGGCCAACGTGCCGTTCTTCTCCATCTCCGGCTCCGACTTTGTGGAAATGTTCGTGGGCGTGGGTGCCAGCCGTGTGCGTGACCTGTTTAAGGAGGCGGCCAAGGTAGCCCCCTGCATCATCTTCATTGACGAGATCGACACCATCGGCAAGTCCCGGGACGCCAGCCGCTTCGGCGGCAACGATGAGCGGGAGCAAACCCTGAATCAGCTTTTGGCGGAGCTGGACGGCTTTGACCCCAGCAAGGGCGTTATCGTTCTGGGCGCTACCAACCGCCCGGAGGTGCTGGACAAGGCCCTGCTGCGTCCCGGCCGCTTCGACCGGCGCATCACTGTGGACCGGCCCAACCTGGCAGGCCGCCTGGCTACCCTGCAGGTCCACACCCGGAATATCCATCTGGCCGAGGATGTGAACCTGGAGAAGATTGCCCAGGCCACCGCCGGCTGCGTAGGTGCAGACCTGGCAAACCTGGTGAACGAGGCCGCCCTGCGTGCCGTGCGCAAGGGCCGCAAGGCCGTGAATCAGAACGACCTGCTGGTGGCCTTTGAGGTGGTCATCGCCGGCTCGGAGAAGAAGGGCACCGTCATCACCGACGAGGAAAAGAAGATCATCGCCTATCACGAGGTGGGCCACGCATTGGTTGCCGCCAAGCAGAAAAACGCCCAGCCCGTCAGCAAGATCACCATCGTACCCCACACCCAGGGAGCCCTGGGCTACACCCTGCACCTGCCGGAGGAGGAGAAATTCCTCATGTCCAAGGAGGACATATTGGCAGAGATCCGCACCCTGCTTGCCGGCCGCTCCAGTGAGGAGATCGTGTGCAACACCATGACCTCCGGCGCCGCCAACGACATCGAGCGCGCCACGGAGATGGCCCGGAACCTGGTGGCTCGGTTCGGCATGTGCGATGAGTTTGATATGATGGCCCTGGGCACCGTACAGAGCCAGTACCTGGACGGCAGCTACTCCATGTCCTGCGCCCAGGAGACCTATGCCGCGGCGGACCGGGAGACCATCAAGATCATCCGCCAGTGCCACCAGGACGCCAAGCAAATTTTGCGGGAAAACCGGGAGCTGCTGGACAAAATCGCGGCGTACCTGCTGAAGAAGGAGACCATCACCGGCCAGGAGATGATGGCCATTATCGAGGGCCGGGATCCGGAGACCGTGGACAACTACGGCGCCACCCGGGAGGACGATGCGCCCCGAAAGGCCTTCCGCCCCTCCACCCCCAACAGCATCGAGGCTCCGGCCAAGCACATCAATATCGTCTCTCAGCCCATCCCCATGCCGGACTTTGACGAGCCCAAGGAGGAAAAGCCGACGGCCAGCTCCCCGGAGGAGAATGCCCCGGAGGATAAATCCCCGAAGGAGCCTCCCGCCGATAACGGGAAGCCCGAATAATAACCCCCAGGCCCCCGGAACGTGTTTGCGTCCCGGGGGTTTTTGCGCCGAGGGGAAAGAAGCCGCCTTTTGCCGGACCCTGGCCGTTTTTATGTAGACAAGAATTATGCAACTTTTTCGCGGATTTTATGTTTACATAACGATGTGGAAAACTCTGTGGATAATGTGCATAACCCCTTTTATAAGGCTGATTTTATAAGGTTGCTGTCTTGCTATAAGAATGGGAGCTGTCTAACATTTTTAAATCTTATTGCAATTTTTGTCAGAGAAAGTCCAGGCACTTGCCAGAACAGAGGAAATGCGGTAAAATAATAAAATATGGCCGGAATCGCCGGCAGGAGGTCTCTATGGCAGCAAAGAAAACCTATAACAACGAAAGCATTTCCAGCCTCAAGGGCGCGGACCGGGTGCGCAAGCGTCCGGGCGTCATCTTTGGCTCCGACGGCCTGGAGGGCTGTGAGCATGCCGTATTTGAAATATTGTCCAACGCCATCGACGAGGCCCGGGAGGGGCATGGGCGGCTCATCACCGTCACGCGGTTTTCCGACCTCTCCATCCAGGTGGAGGACATGGGCCGGGGCTGCCCGGTGGATTGGAACGAGAAGGAAGGCCGCTACAACTGGGAGCTGGTATTCTGCGAGCTCTACGCCGGCGGCAAATATGACAACGAAAACAGCGAAAACTATGAGTTTTCCCTGGGCCTCAACGGCCTGGGCTCCTGCGCCACCCAATACGCCAGCCGCTACATGGATGTAACCGTGTGGCGGGAGGGCAAGGAGTATTCCCTGCACTTTGAACGGGGCGAAATCGTGGGCCAGATGCAGACCCGCCCCCTGCCCGACAGCCAGAAGCGCAAGACCGGCACCCGCATCCACTGGCTGCCGGACCTGGACGTGTTTACGGACATCAGCATCCCCCCGGACTACTACCGGGATGTGATGAAGCGCCAGGCCGTGGTAAACGCCGGGGTCACCTTCCGGCTGCGCAATCAAAACGGCGCGGCCTTTGATACGGAGGATTTCCTCTATGAAAACGGCATCGCCGACTATATTCGGGAGCTGGCGGGGCTGGATGCCTTCACCGAGCCGGTGTGCTGGGAGTGCGAACGCCGGGGCCGGGACCGGGCAGACAAGCCCGAGTACAAGGTGAAGCTGAACATCGCCTGCTGCTTTTCCAACAAGCACCCCGTGGTGGAACACTACCACAACTCCAGCTTCTTGGAGCATGGCGGCTCCCCGGAAAAGGCCACCCGCCTGGCCTTTGTGTACGCCATTGACAAGTACCTCCGGGACCACGGCAAGTACACCAAGGACGAGAGCAAGATCACCTATCCCGATGTGCAGGATTGTCTGATTTTGGTCAGCAACAACTTCTCCACCCAGACCAGCTACGAAAATCAGACCAAAAAGTCCATTACCAATAAGTTCATCCAGGACGCTATGAACGACTTCCTGCGGGAGCAGCTGCAAGTATACTTCATTGAAAATCCCGACGCGGCGGAGAAGATCGCCAGCCAAGTGCTTATCAACAAGCGCAGCCGGGAGACGGCGGAAAAGACCCGTATCAATCAGAAAAAAAAGCTGCTGACGGAGAAGATCGACATTGCCAATCGGGTGCAGAAGTTCGTGGACTGCCGCACCAAGGATGTGAGCAAGCGGGAGATTTATATTGTAGAGGGCGACTCCGCCCTGGGCGCCTGCAAGCAGAGCCGGGACGCGGAGTTTCAGGGCCTCATGCCCGTGCGGGGCAAGATACTCAACTGCCTGAAGGCCGACTATCCGCGCATTTTTAAGAGCGACATTATCACGGACCTCATGAAGGTCCTGGGCTGCGGCGTGGAAGTAAGCGGCCGGGCGGTGAAGGACCTGAATCAGTTTGACCTGAATAACCTCCGCTGGAGCAAGGTCATCCTCTGCACCGATGGCGATGTGGACGGGTTCCAAATTCGCACTCTGATCCTCACCATGCTCTACCGTCTGTGCCCCACCCTCATCCGGGAGGGCTATGTGTATATCGCGGAGACACCGCTGTTTGAGATCACCTGCAAGGAGACCTGGTTTGCCTACTCGGAGAAGGAGAAGGCGGACATTCTCAAGTCCCTGGAGGGGAAAAAGGTGAAGGTGGACCGCAGCAAGGGCCTGGGCGAGAACGACCCGGAGATGATGTGGCTGACTACCATGAACCCGGAGACAAGGCGGCTGGTAAAGGTCCTGCCGGACGAGGCCGCGGAGACCGAGCGCATTTTTGACCTCCTGCTGGGGGATAACCTGGCGGGGCGGAAGGAGTATATCGCCGAGAACGGGTATAAGTATCTGGATATGATCGATGTGAGCTGAGGGGAAATGGATAGATTTGATAAAGATATTTCATTTTTGGAAAGTGTTGACCGCGATCCGATACTAAAAGAGCTGTGCCGCCAGTATTCCGTATACAGCTTTGATGAAAAGTTTCGGGTAATAACCTTCCCAATAAGCGATTTAATTAAAAGGAACTATGAGGCAGGTTACTTTCTAAGCAATTACCCGTATGTGTTGTCACTATATGGCGTGCGCGACGACCAGATGGATAATTTGAGTGTGGAAGAACTCCCATATTTAGCGACCCTTGCCTGTCTGACATGGCATTTTCGGCGCGACTACTTTTGCCAGGGAGAGCTTACTTACCGCAGCATTGCGGAGGGAACTTTACTTCGGCTGTTTTGCCACTTAAGGGAACTGTATAAAAAGAACCCAACGGTCTCCACTTTGGAAGAACTCCATCGGACAAGGTGCAGTGCGCTTCCATGTCAACCAGGCGTTTATCGCGTGACGGTTCCGGAAAAGCTGCCCATTTCCTTTATTGAGGGCTCCGACAATTTGCGTGCAAAAGGTTATCCGGCGGCAATTTTGGAACAAAAATACGGCCAATGCACAGACAAAACCGTTTTGTACATCGGCAAGGCTAACGGACGCGGCGGCCTGCGGCAGCGGGTACTGCAATATGTAAAATTCGGCTGGGGCACCGCTGTCAACCACAAGGGCGGGCGCGCCATTTGGCAGGTGAAGGACTATCCGCTCCTGCTGTTAGAGTACGAAGTCTGCGAAAATTGCGAGCAGAAGGAGCATGAGCTGTTGGCCGCTTATAAGAAGGAAAACGGCACCTATCCCTTGGCAAATTGGCGGGGGTAGGCGGAGCAAGGGAATAAAAAGCCTCCCCTGTGTAAGGGGAGATGTGCGAAGCGTCGGAGGGGTTGATGGTCCCCTTGCCTAAAGGGGACTGGCACGGCGAAGCCGTGACTGGGGGATTCTTCCCCGCACGAATCCCTCCACCAGCCTGCGGCTGGTCCCCCTCCCTTTAGGCAAGGGAGGGGGACGGATTGCCACAGCCAGTGTGCACACTGCCCTCGCAATGACATTGCTTTGCAAGAGGTGCGGTACAAGTCCGGCGGGCGGACAGAGGCGTTCGCCCCTACGGATAACATGAGAATCTGTACAAGCCCGGGACGGGTCGTCCAGGAGGCCGACCCCTACGCACGGCCATCGGTAGACATTCCGTAGGGGACGATGCCCACATCGTCCCGGTCACACCGGCTTCCCTGTTATGCGTAGGGCGGGGTGGTCCTGTTGCGGTGCCCAAAATGCGCTGCCTTACGGCGGACGCTTGAAATTTTGACCGCAGCCACTCGCTCATTTCGCTTCATCCGCCACCGGCGGCGCTCAATTCACTCCCCTCACCCCGCCGCGATGGTGCGGAGTTTATCGTGCGGCGGCACACATGGGTGCCGCCCTGCAGAGCGATTTGTAGAGGCGGGCGGCCCTGTCTGCCCGGTCCCGGCAGCGCAGCGTTTTGTATGGCAGGGCCCATGTGCCCTGCCGCGTACGGTGCGCCGCAAATTGAAACCGAGCGTTTTTTGGCGGGGGCAGCCCGTGTATTCCCCGCCAGTTTGAATACGAAAGGAATTATCTTTCATGGCAAAGAAGAAAACAGAACCGAAAGCCGTCCATCCCGCCGCGGACCCCAATGTCATGGGCCTGCGGGGCACGGTGGTGGAGCAGCCCATCACCTCTACCCTGGACGAGAACTATATGCCCTACGCTATGAGCGTCATCGTCTCCCGGGCCATCCCGGAGATCGACGGCTTCAAGCCCTCCCACCGCAAGCTGCTGTACACCATGTACAAGATGGGCCTGCTCACGGGGAACCGCACCAAGTCCGCCAACATCGTGGGCCAGACCATGCGCCTGAATCCCCACGGCGACCAGGCCATTTACGAGACTATGGTGCGCCTGGCCAAGGGCAACGAGTCATTGCTCCACCCCTTTGTGGACAGCAAGGGCAACTTCGGCAAGGTCTACTCCCGGGACATGGCCTACGCCGCCAGCCGCTACACCGAGGCAAAGCTGGCACCCATCTGCGCGGAGCTTTTCCGGGATCTGGACTGCGACGCCGTGGACTTTGTGGATAACTACGACAACACCACCAAGGAGCCGGCCCTGCTGCCCACCACCTATCCCAATGTGCTGGTGTCGGCCAACCAGGGCATCGCCGTGGGCATGGCCTCCCAAATCTGCGGGTTCAACCTGGGGGAGGTCTGCGACACCACCATCCAGCTGCTGAAAAATCCAGACCACGACATTGCCACCACCCTGCTGGCCCCGGATTTTTCCACCGGCGGGCAGATTCTCTGTGACCCGGAGGAGCTGGGACGCATTTATGAGACGGGCCGGGGCGGCGTGAAGGTCCGGGCCAAGTACCGTTATATCAAGAGCGAAAACATTATCGAAATTTTCGAGATCCCCTATTCCACCTCCCTGGAGGCCATTTTGGACAAGGTGTCCGAGCTGATGAAGGCCGGGAAGATCAAGGAGATCAGCGACATGCGGGACGAGACGGACCTCTCGGGCCTGAAGCTGGCCATTGACTTAAAGCGGGGCGTGGACCCGGACAAGCTCATGCAGAAGCTCTTCCGCCTGACCCCTTTGCAGGACACGGTGAGCTGCAACTTTAACATCCTCATCGCCGGGATGCCTCGGGTGCTGGGGGTAAAGGCGCTGCTGGAGGAGTGGCTGGCCTGGCGCACGGAGTGCGTGCGGCGGCGGGTGTACTTCGTGCTGCACAAAAAGCAGGAGAAGCTGCATCTTTTGCAGGGCCTCAAACGCATTTTGTTGGACATTGACAAGGCCATTGAGATCATCCGCCAGACCGAGGAGGAGGCGGAGGTGGTGCCCAACCTGATGATCGGCTTCGGCATCGACCAGGTTCAGGCGGAGTATGTGGCGGAGATCAAGCTGCGCAACATCAATAAGGAATACATCCTCAAGCGGGTGCAGGAGACCGCCGCCCTGGAGGAGGAAATTGAGGACCTGAAGGATACCCTGCAAAAGCCCGCCCGCATCCGCAAGATCATCGTGGGCGAGCTGGAGGAGGTGCGGAAAAAGTACGCCCAGCCCCGGAAAACGGAAATTATCTTCAGCCATGAGGCAGAGTATGAGGAGGAGCCGGAGGAGACCCCGGACTATCCCGTGACGCTGTTTTTGTCCCGGGAGGGATATTTTAAGAAGATCACCGCCCAATCTCTGCGCATGAGCGGCGAGCAGAAGTTCAAGGAGGGCGACGAGCTTTTCCGCCAGGTGGAGGCCACCAACAACACCGAGCTGATGTTCTTCACCGACCGCCAGCAGGTGTATAAGGTCCGGGCCGCCGATTTTGCCGACGGCAAGGCGTCGCTGCTGGGGGACTATCTGCCCACCAAGCTGGGGATGGACGAGGAGGAGAAGGTCATCGACCTGGTGCTGCCGGGGGATTACAGCGGGCATGTGCTGTTCTTCTTTGAAAACGGCAAGTGCGCAAGGGTCTCCCTCTCGGCCTACGCCACCACCTCCAACCGCCGCAAGCTCACCGGGGCCTACTCCGACAAGAGCCCCCTGGCGGCCCTGGTACCCCTGACGGAGGACAGGGAGCTGGCCCTCATCAGCACAGAGCCCCGAGCCCTGCTGCTGCACACGGCGCTGCTTGCGCCCAAGACCACCCGCGCCACCCAGGGCATGGCGGTGATGAACATGAAGCCCCGGTATCATCTGGACCGGGTGTGTACCCCGGAGGAGAGCGGCATCACGAATCTTGCCCGCTACCGGGTGCGCAGCATCCCCGCTGCCGGCGCCCTGCTCCGGGAGGAGGACCAGGGCCGGGAGCAGATGTCGCTGCTGTAAAATAACTGGCGAAAAATCTTCGATTTTTCTGTCAAAAGGATTGCAGTCTGCTGCGCGCAAATTCCACGCTTGCAGATTGAGCTTTGCCGCCTGCGGGCGGCAAGCTTTGCGAGGCTTTTTACAAGTATAATTCGTTTGTTCCTCTTAAAATTGAGAAGAAAGGAGCGTCCCATGAAAAAAAGAATTCTCCCTCTGCTTCTGTGCGGGGCGCTGCTTTTATCCGGGTGTGGGCTGCTGCGGCGGGAATATACCCGCACAGAGCCCCACAGCGCCACCTATTACGAGGGCGACCGGCGGGATGTGCTCCGGGCAGAAGGCCGCCAGGACCTGGTGAACGACCTGCTGCTGCTGGTGAGCGCCCATGACGAGAGCGGCACCGTTTGGCTGTATGACAGCGAGGACGGAGCGGACGCTTCTCAACTGGCCCAGGTGGCCTGTGATGAGGTGCTGCAGGAGACCCCTCTGGGAGCCTACGCCCTGGAGTATCTCACCTACACCGTGGACGAGGGGGGACGGGGCTATACGCAGCTGCGGTTCACCGCCGGATATCGGCGCACGGCCCAGCAGATTAAATCCATTGTCCACGCCACCAATGCCGCGGCCCTGCGGGACCTGCTGCAGGCCGCAGTGGAAAACGGCGGGAAGGAGCTGGCGGTGCAGGTGGGCAGCTTTGACGGCAGCCGCCAATCGGTGCTGGATTCCGTGGCGGCGCTCCAGCAGGAGCTGGGGCACGGTAACCAGTCCTGGCAGGTGAAGTTCTATCCGGACACGGACGCCTGGGGGATTATGGAAATAATTCTGAAAGAGTGAAAAAAATCCTTGACAATGGCCATATTATGCACTATAATAACCATTGTTCTGCGGGCGTAGCTCATCTGGTAGAGCGCGACCTTGCCAAGGTCGAGGTAGCGAGTTCGAGCCTCGTCGCCCGCTCCAAAATAACACCATCCGACAGGGCGGTGTTTTTTTTTTGCATTTATCGGCCGGGCAGAGGCTCGAACAGGGCACGAGCGAAGCGAGAGAAAACATGCCGGGGGCATGTTTTGGTGCCCGCGTGCGTGTGGCGGCCCGGCTGGGCCGCCAGCGAGCCTCGTCGCCCGCTCCAAAATAACACCATCCGACAGGGCGGTGTTTTTTTTTGCATTTATCGGCCGGGCAGAGGCTCGAACAGGGCACGAGCGAAGCGAGAGAAACATGCCGGGGGCATGTTTTGGTGCCCGCGTGCGTGTGGCGGCCCGGCTGGGCCGCCAGCGAGCCTCGTCGCCCGCTCCAAAAAATTACACCATCCCAATAGGGTGGTGTTTTTTTGCATTTATCGGGCGGGCAGAGGCTCAAACAGGGCACGAGCGAAGCGAGAGAAACATGCCGGGGGCATGTTTTGGTGCCCGCGTGCGTGTGGCGGCCCGGCTGGGCCGCCAGCGAGCCTCGTCGCCCGCTCCAAAAAGAAACACCATCCCAACAGGATGGTGTTTCTTTGCATTTGCCGGGCCGCTGGCGATGTGCTCACCGTCATGCAGGCAGCACAAAAGCGTCGTATTTCTACGACGCTTTTGTTTTGCTCGGAAGATGGAGTAAGGGAACGCTATTCCATTATTTGTTGTACTTTTTTCTGCTTACAACCGTTGTGCCGATGGCTGCACCGCCGCTGACAAGCAGCAGGGCAATCCACAAAGCAGAGCCGCTTGTGTCGCCGGTCTGGGGAGATTTGGGATCGTCCTTCAGCTTCGCCGTTACGGTGTCGGCTTTTTTGACTTCCTTGGTGCCGTCCTTGTCGCTGTAATATTTACCACTGCCTTCGCAGTACCAATACTCGATATTGCCCTCGGTGGTCTTGGTCGCCGCCTTTGCCGGGAAGTGCTTTAAGCCGGTGTGGTTCTTCGGATCAAGCTCACCGTATTCCGCACCGCAGACCTCGCACTTTGCCTTGTCCTTGCAGGTCGCTTTCCCGCCGGTGTGGTCGGTCAGCTTCTTGCCGCAATAATCACACTTGTGGTCTTTGTTATCATCTGCGCACTCGCTGATTATATAATCGCAGATATCACATTTGTGGTCCTTGTCTGCATCGATGCAATTCTCCGTTTGCGTACCTGCAGAGCATCCGTCAACGGTGCAGGTGCGGGTATGGGTGCCGTCTTCATTAGATGTCCAAGCGCCCCAATCGTGGCCCAGCGCATTGCCGAAGAAGAAGGTCGCCTCATCCGCCGTGCCCTCGGAGCTCAGGCCGCAGAGGGTGCAGGACTTGTAGTAGACCGCCTTTTCGGTGCAGGTCGCGGCGGATTTCAGATACTGCTCCTCAGCGGTTTCTGCCGTGAAGTCGTGCGCCGTCAGCTCGCCATACTCAGCCTTGCATACCTCGCAGACGGCTTTTGCGGTGCAGGTCGCCGTGCCGCCGGTGCAGTTATTAGTCTCGGTGTGCGAGGCATCGTGCTTGCAGATGCGGGTATGGGTGCCGTCTTCGTTGGATGTCCAAGCGCCATAGTCATGACCGAGCGGTTCGCCATTGGTAAAGGTTTCCGTGCCCTGCGCGCCGCAGGTGGAGCAGGACTGATAATATACCGCCGGGCTTGTGCAGGTGGCGGCGGACTTCAGCCGGTATTCGTTCACCTGATCGACAAAATGGTGCGGGCCAAGCTCGCCGTACGAGTGCTGGCAGACCTCGCAGAGGGCTGGGGCAAGGCAGTCGGCCGTGCCGCCCTGATGCGCGCCGCGATCGACCTCCAACTGGCAGCAGGTGTAGAATCTCCAGTGGCTGTCGGCATCGGTCTGCCAAGCGCCCGGATATTCGGCGTGACGGTTCGGATTCTTGTCCCCGCTTGCAAAGGTCGCTTCGCTGGCCGTTCCCTTGGAGGACAGCATACAGATCTTGCAGGATTTGTAATAGAGCGCGGGAGAGAGGCAGTTGGCTTCCTTGTACAGAAGTGCCGTGATTGCAGTTTCTCCCGTGAAGTCGTGCTCGGTCATTTTGATGCCGCAGGTGTCGCAGAAATGGTTGCAGTCCGGGTCGGCGTGTTTGATCCGCTCAGCCTCTCCGCCGCAGACGGTGCAGGTCTTCCAGTGACTGTCTTGGTTTGTGCTCCAGTCGCCGTAGGTGCAGCCGTCCGTTTCAACATGGCTGGCATCGTGGGTGCAGACGCGCTTGTGCGTGCCCTCCCCGTCGGGCGTCCACGCGCCCCAGTCATGGCTGAGCGGCTTGCCGGACACGAAGGTCGCTTCGTCGGCGGTTCCCTTGGAGCTGGTACCGCAGACGGCGCAGGATTTGTAATACACCGCCTTCTCGGTGCAGGTCGCGGCAGTTTTCAGATACATTTCTTCGGCCTTTTCCGCCGTGAAGCTATGCGCCTTCAGCGCGCCGTAGGGCTGACCGCAGTGGTCGCACACGGCCTGCTTCGTGCAGGTCGCCGTGCCGCCGGAATGCTCGCGGATGGTGATATCCTCGGAAACGCTGAACCGGTAGCCCTCCGCCGTCGTGGCAGAGGCGATAAAGCGGAAGCCGGTTTCCTCTGCCATGTAGGAAGCGGCAGGGATCGTTCCCGCGCAGACGCCGTCGACCGGGGTGATGGGTGCGCCGTCGCCAGTGTATTTAAACTCATAGCTGTAGGCGGGATCCGTGCAGCCCTCCGGCAGGTTGAAAGAGAATTCGAAGTCCTGCGTGCGGCAGACGGCATCCGGGCTGGTGATGGTCAGGGTGGGGGGAGGTCCTTCTTTTTCGACCCTATTGCCGCAGAATTCGCATTCGCCCCAATACTGGCCGTTTCCTGTCTGCCATTTGTAGGAATGGGACGAATGGACGGTCACGGTGAGCGTCGTGGAATTGCCCGCCTTGTCCGTGGCGACGACGGTCTGCGGGGTTCTCGCGTCGGTGAGGGTGATCTCGCCCTGCTCGTTGGGGGTCACGGGCGTGCCGTTGACCGTCACGGTGCCCAGATACCGATCGGTCACGGTGAGGGCCTTGTCGCCCTCGCCGCAGAAAACGTCGCCGTCCTTCGCGCCGGTGATCGCCGGGGCAGTCTTGTCGATGATGATCTTATCCGTATTGATCACAATTTCACTTTTGAACTCAGTGAATAGGAAGCCATAGATCACATAGGGCTTCCCCTCCTCCAGATTCAGCGAGGCGGTGCTGAACGTCCCTGTATAATCCACAAAGCTCAGCTTTCTTGCCGCAACACTGCCATTTTCAAAAAGCTGGTCGCTGACCGCGTACTGGAAATACAACAGTTCTTCCGGATGCGACACCGTGAGCGTCACCGTCTGGTCATCGCGGAAGAATCGCTCCGAAGCATCCGCACGATAGCCGGTCCACTGGGAATCGCCTACAGAAATGGTGCTGCGCCTCGCAAAGGCATCATCCCAAACAGCAATGAAGGTAAGGCTGTCCTCGCCGCCCGTGGCAAATGTGCCGTAGGTATCTCCGCCGTAAACTATGCTTGTGCCGAGCAGCAGTCTTTTCAGGAGCTCACCATTTTCTCTTGTCGGTGTCGGCGTCAGGAGCTTCCAAATTTCATCCGTCCATTTGACGTTCTTCAATTCCGTGACCGTCGTGCCGTCCCGGTTGACGATACGGACGGTATAGTCGCTGCGCTCCTCCCAGACGGGGTAGAGCGTAAGCGCCTCGTTTTGCTCATAAATCGCGTTCAGGGAATAGTCCTTCTCGCCGCCGTCGACCTTCGACCAGCCGACCTGGGTGTAGCCGAGGCGGGTAAAGAGCGCGCCTTGCAGCTCCAACGCGCTGTCGTGCTCCTTGTTCACCGTCTTGCTGTCGCCCGTGCCGTTTGCGCCGGGGGCGTAGGTCACGGGATAGGTCATGGTTTGCAGCTGGAGCTGCTGCGCGGCGTTATAGCCGATGCTGTAGCCCTCGCTGTCCGGGGTAAAGCGGCTGGTGTAATCCGTGCCGTTGGCCTCGGCGAACACCACCGGAACCGCCGTGTTCTCCGTAGTAACGCCGATCTGCGCACCGCTGCCGAGCTTATCCAATGTAACGGTTTTTCCGTTGGCAAGATAGAGATTTGCGCCGGTGTTTCCGGTGATCTTCACGTCGCCGGTAAGGGTCAGGGAGCCTGCGCTCAGCGCGACCGCACCCTTGCCGCCGGAGTTGCCGGTAATCCGGCCGGTGCCGAGGTTGGCGGTCGAGCCGTTTTTGGTCAGCGTAATGGCTCCGCCCTTGTTGTTCTTAATTTCGACGGGAATGGCGCTGCTCTGCTGCGCCATCGTCACCTTGCCGTAGACTGCGTCGATGCCCGCGCCGGTATTCTCCGAGATCGTTCCGCCGTAGAGGTTGATGGTGGTGTATTTTGTATTTTCATAGATATCAGGCGCAGGCCAGCGGGAGGTGGAAAGTCCTGCGCCGGTGTTGCCGGTGATGGTGCCGCCGTAGAGGTTGATGGTATCCTCCACATAGATGCTGGTGGAGAGCACGCCGTGCCTCGCGTTGCCGGAGATGATGCCGTCATACATGTTGAAGGTTCCCTCGTTGACCACACCGGTACCGTTTTGGGTGTTGCGGATGTTGCTGATGACCGGGCGATCTGTGGGATAGTCGGAGCTTTTTTGATAGTAGCAGCCGCCGTACATATTGAACGTGCCGCAGTTATAAACGCCGCCAATCGGGGTGCTGTTATGGTCGTACAGGCCGTCTTCATCCGTGCTGGTCATGCAGATGCTCACGCCGTAAAGGTCGAGAGTAGAGGTTTTCGGAACATAAACGGCAGCGCCGCTGTCACCGGTGATGAGGCCGCGGTCGCCGGACATTTGGCAGTCTGTGATCACCAGACGCGCATTCTTCCACAGATTGAAGGCAGGGTCCTGGCCCATTATATTGCAGGTAAGGGTATGGCCATGCAGGCAGAGCACAAACGTGCAGCCGTCGGCAATATTGAGCTGCTTTGTGATCGTGACATCATTGGCAAGGTAGCCGTAGAATGTTGTCATCTTGCTGTTTGTAAAATTAAAGTTTATTGTACTGAAATCCTCTTGCGATTTGATCACGTTCATTTTTGAAATATCGCCGGAGGTATTTTCCTTCCCGTCCTTGGTGAAGTAGACCCCTTCATAGGTCGTATGCCCGTTCATGGCTTTATGATTGCTGATTCCTCCTCCGCAGACGCAATGCGCAGACGGATGCGGCCAATCAAGGCGAACCGCGCTTGCCGTGAGCGGGAAGAGCAGCGCGAGCAGGCAGAGCGCCAGCAGAATGGCGAACAGTCGTTTTTTTTCATGTGGCTTCCTCCGTTTCGCTGCCTTTCGACAGCTTAAAATCGTATTTCATTTCCAGCATTGCAAACAGCTTATACATAACCTCTGTGGCAATTGCCTTGATATCCAGTGATTGAATAAAGGCAAGCACCTTTGCCTGCTCCTCCTCCGGTACCAGATACACCCGCATGGATGCCGTCAGGAAGCGGCTGAGCTTGCGTTCCAGCGGGAAATGGATGTCGCATTTCCTCGCCATATAGCTGCGCATCAGCCCCGCCGTACCGATTTCCATCTCGTAAAAATCGCTGTCGCTGTAATCCGGGAAATTCCCCGCCGAAAATCTGCTTCAGCTCCGCCGTGGTATGCAGGTAGATATACTCCGATGTTTCAGGCAGGAGTAGGCTTCAATGTAAATTTCCCGCAGGTTCTCGTTCAGCTCGGTCAGGGTCAGCTGGAGCGCCGTTTCCACCGCATAGGCGTAAACCGGCGGCAGCTTACTGTCTGCAATGCTTCTGGCCACGCCGAACTGTCCGCCGAACATTGTTTCGGTCAATTCCAGCAAAATTCTGTCCTTGGTGGGAAACAGATTCAAATAGCTTCCCCTTGCCACGCCTGCTTCGTCCACGATCTGGCTGACAGAGGTGTTTTTATACCCCTGCTCCAAAAAGAGGCGGACACATACGGTCAGTATTTTCCGCTTTGTGTCACTGCTGTCTCTCCGCAAATTTATCACCTCCCCTCAAGCGTTTTAGTATGTATACCAATAATATCATGCCAAACATAAAATAGCAAGCGCTATTTGAAGCTTTGTCTCCGCAAATTGTGACTTTTCCGCAAACGCCGGTTTCTTCCTTTACTCACAGAGCTTTATGCCTTCTTGAATATTGCCCCAAAAAAGAGAACCTGCCGGACTTCTTTGCCAACAAAGCCGGCGTCCTGCTGGAGGGCGGCAACGGCCTGTTTGCAGGCAACGCTAAGGGCTATATCCGGCTGAATTTGGCCATGCCCCGAGCCACGGTGCAGACCGGGCTGGAGCGCATCGCAGCGGCCATTCATGCGCAGCAGGCTGAAGCCTGAGCCTGCCGCTCCAAAGACAATGCAATAAAGGCCGCCCCAGGGCGGCCTTTATTGCATTGTGTCGTCTTATCAAATTTTCCTGCGGCCTGTCAGTTCAGGTGCTTTTCAAAGTTGCCGCCTACCCGTACACCCTCCTGCACGATGAAGAAGGCGTTGGGGTCTACCTTGCGCACCTCCTGCTGCAGGGTCTGGATCTCATATTTGCTCAGGCACACGCACAGCACCTCCAGAGGCTGATCGGTATAGCCGCCGTAGCCCTGCCAGTAGGTCACGCCCCGCTCCAGCCGCTCCATGATAAACTTAGGCAGCTCCGTGTGCTTCTCCTTGGTAAAGATCAGCACCTGGACGGTAATACTCTGCTGGTGGGTACGGTCCAAAAACAGGCTGTTAAAGACCGTGTAAATGGTGGAATAAATGGCGGTGGCGGCATCGAAAAGCACCAGGCAGAGGGCATAGAGCACCGCGTTGCAGGAAATGCTGAACTTGCCCACGGTGAAGCCCTTGCCCTTCTTGCTCATGTACAGGCCCAGGATATCGAATCCGCCGCTGCTGCACCCGCAGGTAAGCACGACGCCCCCGGCAAAGCCGTTGACCATGCCCCCCAGGAGGCAGCTGGTGAGGGTATCCTCCACAATGGGATGAGATGGCACCGGTATCATGGTCAGAAACAGGGAGCAGCACACCGTGCAGACCATTGTCCGCACCACAAAGCCCCGGCCCATGGTTTTCCACGCCAAAATAAGCAGCGGTATATTCAGCAGCAGATACAACACGCCAGATATATCGAAGCCCGGATCCAGGCCCAGGCTTTGGGTTAAGACGGATCGGGTCAGCTGGCAGAAGCCCAGCAGGCCGCCGGTATACAAATTGTGCGGCACCACAAACAGGTTTATGGATATAGCCATCAGCAGCACACCCAGAATTCCCATCCCCAGGCGCGCCCAGCGGTTATGCAGCGCTTTGCCGAACATGATATGCTCCTCCTTTGTCTGTCCTTCTCCTCATTATTCCCATTTCCAGGGCAAATGTCAATAGGGAAAATGATTTCATTTTTTTGCCTGCAGGCAGCAAGCTCTGTAAGGCATTTTGATGCAGCGGGAAACGGTCATATGCCGCTAAAAGCAGAAGATTTACGGAGCCTGCAGGGGAGGGGCTCCCCCACTGTAAGGATTATAGGCTGTAGCGCAGGGACCTATAAAGCCGCTCCATGCTTCGGGCTAAGGACCGGGAAACGGTGGATTTGTTCAGCCCCAGCTCCCGGGCGATGGCGGTGACGCTCATGCCGCCGGTAAAGCGCATCCGCAGGATCTCCCTCTGCCGGGGAGTCAGCTCCTGCTGCACCGCCAAGGGCAGGTTGCACAGCAGCCGGCGGATGCGATCCTGGTTGTCCCCGGATTGCGCCTGCTTCCACAGGCAAAGGCTGGCAATGTCAATGGGATCGTAGGCCTCAGAGGGTGTAATATGCATTTTTGCGATACCCCCTGTCATAGTAGCGAGCGGTGAGCTCCGCCAGCTGGCGTGTCTGTCGGTGCAAGGGCTCCAGATCCCTGATGCGGCGCTGCAGGTGCTCGGCGCTCTCCCGGTCACCGCACCGGGCTTGCGCCTGCCGCAGGAGATCAATGCGCTGGTGCAGGGCCTGGGCCTGCTCCTGATACTGATAGGATAGCTGCTGTAGTGTCATGTTCTCCTTCTCCCTTCCCTTATAAAAATATGGATTTACAAAACTTTTTTGTTGACAAAGCCCGGTTTTTATGGTAGCATAATTTTCGCTGGTTGTTGTGCTGGTGTAGCTCAGCTGGTAGAGCAGCTGATTTGTAATCAGCAGGTCGGGGGTTCGAATCCGTCCACCAGCTCCAAATTCATATGTATATGGGGGATTTCCCGAGTGGCCAAAGGGGACAGACTGTAAATCTGCTGGCGATGCCTTCGGTGGTTCGAATCCACCATCCCCCACCAAAAAGCCGATTGCGCAAGCGATCGGCCTTTTTGTTTATCCAGAGTCGTCTACCCGGGGGCCGCCCTTGGCAATCCCCTCTTGCCGGACGCATACGCGTCCGGCTTTTACATCGTCAAATGTGCCATTTTTCCGCTTCTTTTTCCAAACTTTTCCTGTTAATCACAAATTTCTTGGCTCAAGTCTTACAATATCACAAGATTCTTGTGAAGTCAATACCAAAATAACAAGATTCTTGTATTTTTGGTTGACAAAGCCGGGAAAATGTCGTACACTGTGTCTAAGGATGTCGAAAAAAGTCGGGAGGGATGCAATGTGGGATTTGGCGAGCAGCTGCGTCAGCGGAGGAAGGAGCTGGGCCTCAGCCGGGAGGAACTGGCGGACAAGCTGGGGGTGACCCGGTCGGCAGTGGGCAACTACGAGACAGGTCTCAGCGCCCCAAAGGAGAGCGTTCTGCTGCGGCTATTTGACGTGCTGCAGGTGGAGCCCAACTACCTCTACCGGGACTTTTATGACGCCGGCAGGGCGGGCCAGGCCGTCAGCGAGGAGGAGCAATCCCTGCTGAAGAAATACCGGGAGCTGGGCCTTGCCGGGCGGCAGACCCTGAGCCTCATGCTGGACGCCCTGAGCCTGATGCAGGCAGAGGCGGAGCAGGACCGCCCAACGGCGGAGGCACGGACCATCCCGCTGTACTGCTCCCCGGCGGCGGCGGGCTATGCGGCCCCGGTGTTCGGAGAGGATTACGAGCTGCTGCCTGTGGCGGCGGACGTTCCCCCCGGGGCAGAGTTGGCGGTGCGAATCCAAGGGGACAGCATGGAGCCCTACATCCACGACGAATCCGTGGTATATGTAAATCACGACCCCTTGCTCCCCGGTGACGTGGGCATCTTCTGCGTGGACGGGGACATGCTGTGCAAGCAGTATTACCGGGACCCCATGGGCACAGTGTATCTGTTCTCCCTCAACCGCAGCCGCAGCGATGCTGACCAGGTGTTTACCGCCGGCAGCGGCCGCAGCCTTACCTGCTTCGGCCGAGTGATGCTCCACACGCCGCCCCTCCCCATATAAAAATAAAAAAATCGGAGATGTTGCTGTTATCCGTGCAACATCTCCGAAATTTTTTTCAAAAAAGCCTCGCAGAGTTCGCGTCCGCAGACGCGAAAAATTAAAATCATTTTTCACCGCGACATGTGCGTGGGGAAAAATACCTCTCAGACTGCAAGTGTGGAATTTTTGCGCCCAGCGCAAAAATTATGCGCGCAGCAGGCTGCAAGCCTTTTGTCGAAAAATTCCGAAGGAATTTTTGACAGTTGTTAAAGGATGAACCCTCCGTCGCAGGTAAGCACCTGGCCGGTGATGAAATCTGCCGCCGGATCGGCAAAAAAAGGCCACCGCCGCCGCAATATCCTCCGGGGTACCCAAGCGGCCCATAGGCGTCTGCTCCGCCAGCTGGGGCAGCAGCTCCCGGGGCAGCTCATCCAGCATATCCGTGCGGATGACCCCCGGAGCTACACAGTTCACCCGGATGTGGCTGGGGGCCAGCTCTGCAGCCAGGGATCGAGTCAGCCCGATGAGAGCCGCCTTGGTGGCGGAGTAGGCCACCTCACAGCTGGCGCCCCGCTGGCCCCAGATAGAGGAGACGTTGACGATACACCCCTCATGCTCATGGAGCATAGAGGGCAGCACCGCACGGCTGGTGTAAAAGGCGCCGTCCACATTCACGGCGAAAAACTCGTGCCATCGGGCGTCCGTTAGCTCCTGGAACAGACACTGTCCGGCGATGCCCGCGTTGTTCACCAGCAGGGAAATGGGCCCGAGGGTCTGCTCCACCCGGTGGACCATGGCCTCCACCTGCTCCCGCCGGGATACATCCGCCTGACAGATCATGGCTCGGCAGCCCCGGTCCGTCAGCTGCCGGGCCAGCTCCTCGGCCTTGTCCCGGCGCACCCGGTAGCCAATGGCTACGGCCCAGCCTCTGCGGGAAAGCTCCGTGGCGATGGCTCGTCCGATGCCCCGGGACGCCCCCGTGACCAGCGCGATTTTCTCCATGATATTTGTCCTCCTCCGGGCTTGATGGATCTATTATAACAAATTCTCCCCCATTGCGCAAGAAAAGTATTGACAAATGCCTGTAGGCAGGGTATTATAGTACTGTTCTTGCGCGGTTAGCTCAGCTGGTAGAGCACATGCTTGACGTGCATGGGGTCACAGGTTCAAGTCCTGTACCGCGCACCATCGTCAAAAGCTCCGGAATCTCATGGGTTCCGGGGCTTTTCGTCATTTTGCCGAATGATGTACCTGGGATTTCCCGGAAATCATCCGAAAAAGTTGCAAAAATAGCGTTTTTCCCGGGTTTGTGTCCCGGCAAAAAAAGGCGGTCGCCCCTAATTGTTTGGGGCGACCGCCTCTTACATTACCCGAGGTTATTCTTCAGTTCTGCATGTGAGATAATCCATGCTCACGCCCTTGTATGCCAACTTTTGGGAGAGTATTTTAGCGCACAGAGCCTTTGGCCTTCAGCATACTGCTGAAATAGCGATCCTGCACCCGCTGGCACTTATACTCCAGCATTGCAACGGGGTCGTTCTCCAGCTTGCCCTCGCGGATCAGCTCATACTCCATGGGAAGGTATTGGCTGAGAACGGTGAGGGGAATGGAGATAAAGGAGAGATTTTCCAGCAGCTTTTTTTCGGCGGCGACGACAGCCGGCTGGGCGAAATAGTAGCGGGAACGATCAGAAAAGCTATATTTCCGCTTCAGGTGGAGCTGCGCATCAGTGCCGTGATAGTACTTTACCCAGTAATTGGGCTCGGCGGTCAGCATGGTCTGCTCAAGCACATCGATAAAGTGAGAGGGTGCAAAGCCGTAACACTCCGCCAGCTCATCTTCGATCTTAGCCAAGGCGAAGATTCCCTCGCGATACTTGAAGGTCAGCTCAGGTCCCACCTTCAGAATTCCGACACCGTCGCGGACCATGTTATACAGACACTCGGAGGGCTGGTAGTCGGAGGAGTGGCTCTCAAACCGCAGCTGAGGATATGCCTTCAGCCGCTCCGAAAGCTTCCGTGCTGCTTCATGGTTATACTCGTGCACCGCTTCATCTGAGAATTCAATGCCGATCTGCGCGACCACTGCCACTGTGTCCTCATACACCTGCGGCAGGCCAACCATTTCAAAGGCCTTTCTGAAGCAGGCGATAGAAGCATCCAGATCCGCCGGCGTTGTGACGTGGATCCCTTCCTCCTCCTGTGTGCCACCGGGCACAGGGACCTCACTGCCGATTACATAGGCCGGACGGTAAGTCCAGGAGGTATCGCTTTTCGTCTTTTCATAGGTTTCCTCGGAAACGATGGCCAGTTGGGCGGCTCTCTCCGCGATGATATCATTTCCGAAGGCGGACAGATCGTCATCTGCCAGAGGCATAGTGGGATCCAGATGGATTTTCCGGAAGCCGGCGGCAACATATTCCCTGACAAGCTCCTTGGAGTATTCCATGGCAGTGGCGGCATCCAAATGCTGCCACACGAAGGGGCCCAGGTGGTCGCCGCTGAGGATGACCTTTTCAATGGGAAACCCAATATCCGCTGCAATGCCGCTGACCAGCTCGGCGTAATCCTTGGGGCGCATGCCGGTATAGCCGCCGAATTGATTGACCTGATTGACCGTTGCCTCGCAGATGAAGTATGCATCATGGTCTTTTGCGTACTTCATTGTGGACCGCAGCACAAAGGGATCAGATCCCGTAACGGAGAAGCAGGCTTCCTTTACGATTGTCTTGAGTGGATTTTGCATCATACGACATCTCCTTTGATTATTGAAAGTTTACCGGTGGTAATTTTTTTTCACCAGTTCTGCAACTGTTTGCTGCGTAATCTCACCTTCCATGGGGCCAAATGCCGCACAGTTCAGTGCGCCGGTGGCGGAGGCGTTCTCTGCGCACTGCCGCAATGAAAGGCCGGACAGATAGGAGGTCAGAAAACCGGCGTCAAACGAGTCACCGGCTCCGGTGGAGTCCAACACCTCGACCTTGCACACCGGAAGAGCAAAGCTTTCTTCGCGTGTAATGACGCGGCAGCCCCGTCCGCCGTCCTTGAGAACGACGACCTTCAGGACCGGATTGGCAAAAGCCTTTTCCAGTGCAGCATCCACCGAGTCTGCCCCGGTGATTGCCATCAGCTCCTCTACGCCCGGAAGCAGGATAGAGCAGCGCTCCATAATAGGGCGAACCAGCTCCTGCAGATCCTGATCATGCAGCGACTCAATTCGAATATTGGGATCAAAAGAGATTAAAGCGCCCTGCTCATAGTAATGCTCCGCTGCCCGCATTACGCAATCAGCCATAGCGGGCGAGGGCATCATGGCGCAGCCCATTACATGAAAGATGCCAACGTTCTCCGGCATATGCTCCGGGTAATGGATATCGCCTGCAGCAGCGTTGCCAATATGAAAAATAAAGGTGCGGTCGCCATCGCTCGTGTAAGCAACAAAGGCCACAGCAGTAGAAAGCATCGAGTTGGTGGCCAAAAGCGAGCAATCCGCTCCATCCGCCAGAAGACGCCGGCGGATACAGGCGCCAAAAGCATCATTGCCAACGGTGCCGATCAGGCCGCTGGGAGTTCCCAGCTTTGCTGCGGTGTCGATAAAAATGGCTGGCGCGCCGGAGGGATAAGGCCCCTTAAACAGCTCCGGTGTATCAAGGCCGGCGTCTGTGTCAATGCGCATAATCTCGCATAGGGCTTCTCCCACAGTCCAGATGCTTTTCATGGCTCCCACTCCTTTACCTTTGATGTATGTTCTTGCGATCGGGCAGCCGGTTACTCGTTTCCGGCAACCAGTACCTCAACGCAGCGTTCAAGCGTTGCTATTTCGTCGCTGCTGGCGCCTGCATCGGTGATAAACACATCAACATCGCTCCAATCGGCGTACTGCATAATCGCGTTTGTGGAAAACTTTGTGTGGTCGGCCAACACGACAGATTTGTTGGCGCTGGTAATGACGTCCCGCTTCAGCTGGGCATCCGAAAACATCTTTGTACAGGGGCCGCTGTGGGATTGGAAGCCGCTGCTGCCCAGAAAAGCCACATCGATCTTAATGGATTTCAGCGCATTGGCCGCCCAGATGCCGCCAGTCGCCTGGGTCACGCTGCTGACCTCGCCCCCAAGAAAATAGATGGCGTTCCCGCTCTCCAGCAGCGCAGGGATCACCGAGAGGTTGTTGGTGATAATGGCCAGTCCACTGCGCTGCCGCAGCTGCCTGGCCAGCTCCACCATGGTGGAGCCGGCGTCCACAAAGACCACCGAGCCGTCATCAATCTGCTTGATGGCACAGTTGGCAATGGCACGCTTGGCCAGGGCGTTTTCCTGTGCCCGGACATCCAAGGAACGCTCGGTAAACTCATTGATCGCCTGGGCGCCGCCGTGGCCTTTTTTCAAAAGATGCTTATTGTTCAGGAAAATCAGATCCTTGCGGATCGTTTCAGTGGTAACATTCAGCCGTTCCGCCAGGTCACTGGCCCGGACGCTGCCCTCTGTGCTGATGGTGTTGAGTATTTCCTGTCTTCGTTCTGTTGCTGTCATATTTGACCCCTCCTTTTTGCTGTCCGGTTTTTCACAAAAGCTTCGCAAAAGGCTACACAAAATACATTTCTCCGGAAAGCATTATTGGTTCTTCGCATGTATTTATGTGTCATTATATACCATATCACAAAAACGGGAAATGGAAAAGAATATTATTTTTGCGCTACATGTCACGGTCAGCTTTCCAAGAAGAAAGCTTGCGTTTTTTTGTTATTCATGCATACAACATAGCACATCGAAATTGGAAATGCAACAAAAAAAACCAAAATTCAACATTTTTGGAGGAGTTGCACAAGCAATGCCAGGACTTTATTGGAACTAATTTTGTGAATAATCCCCAGTAGTATTCGTCTATCCTGGCACTTTTTCACAAAAATCACGTTGGGGATTGACAACAGACGGAAACGCTGATAGTCTGAAAACACAAGTAAATCGCAAGTAAAACACAAAAACACAACATCGTGTCAGACTTGCACACATAAGGCGGGCATAGCAAAATGAAATTACAAGCAGCATTGGATTTTGATTACCGAAGCACAAATCGGGGTCAGGCAGAGGAACTATCTATTTTTTGGACAGAGCTGGCCCAGGCGCTGGTAGGGGAAGCCCGAGAGAGCCTTGATATCATCGAGGTAGGCACGCCCTTTGTCATGGAATATGGCTTGGCGCCGGTAAGAAAACTGAAGCAGGCATTTCCGGAAAAGCTGATCCTGGCCGATCTGAAAATCGCAGACGCAGGGTATTATGAGGCCGCAGCCGCCTTCAAAAGCGGGGCCGATATTGCCACGGTGCTGGCGGTAACAGACGATGCGACGATCCGCAACGCCATGACGGCAGCCAGAGAGTATGGCCGCAGCATCATGGTGGATATGCTGGCAGTGCCGGATCTGCCGACACGGCTCATGCAGGTAGACGCCCTGGGTGTTGACTACATTTGTCTGCATACCAGCAAGGATCTGCAGCGATTGGATCAGGACATGTCCAAGTCCTTTGAGGTGCTGCGCAGCTATGTGAAAAACGCTAAGCTTGCCATCGCCGGAGGGATCAACCGGACTACGATTGAAAAATTTGCCGCCATTTGCCCGGATGTGATCATCGTTGGCGAAGGAATCACCGGGGCAGAAAATTATGGCGAAGCGGCCGCATTTTTCAAGGCAGCTATGGACGCAGTGGAAAGGGGTGAGCGCTGATGCCGGTTCCTATTACATCCGTGATCGAAGAATTGCGCCGCACGCTGACCGCCGTTTCTTATGAGCAGCAGGAGCAGCTGGCAGCTGAGATACAGAAGGCCAACCGCATTTTTGTCGCAGGAGCCGGCCGAAGCGGCATGATGGCACGGTGCTTTGCCATGCGGCTTATGCACATGGGCATAACAGCCTATATGGTTGGCGAGGTAGTCACCCCCAGCATCGCAGCAGGTGACCTGCTGGTGATCGCCAGCGGTTCCGGCGAAACAGCCTCTCTGGTTAGTATGGCAAAAAAAGCGAAGAGCCTCGGAGCATCGGTGGCCACGGTCACCATCTACCCCCAGGCCACTATCGGAACGCTGTCGGACGCTGTAGTAGCGATTCATGCGCCTACATCGAAATCCGCTATCGATACCGGTGTGCAGTCGGTTCAGCCCATGGGCAGTCTCTTTGAGCAATCGCTGCTAATCTGCCTGGATTACGTTATTCTGATCCTAATGGAGAAAAGGCAGATTACCGGAGAGGAAATGTTTGCGCGACACGCAAACCTGGAGTAAACGAGTATGAACGAATCTATCACGCCCTCTTTGATATGTTCGGACCTGTGCAACCTGGAGGCGTCGGTCAAGGCCCTTGAGGAAACCGGCTGCCAGATGCTGCACGTGGACATTTTGGATGGCTATTTCAGCCCTAGCATGCCGCTGGGCCTTGATACGGTCCGGCAGCTTCGCAAGAAAACATCGTTGGCCTTTGATGCCCATGTGATGGCGGTGGACAACACCTTTTTTATGGAGGAGCTGGCGGACATCGGCGTACACCGCATGTGCTTTCAGGTGGAGACCGAGCGGCACATTAGCCATAAGCTCACATGGCTCCGTGAAAAGGGGATCAAGGCAGGCGTCGCCCTAGCGCCAGCCACGCCGGTAAGTGTACTGGAATATGTATTGGAGCAGTGCGACTTTGTGTTGCTGATGATGATCAACCCCGGCTACGCCTCCAGCGCTAAGGAATCGGTGCGGGATAGTCTGAAGAAAAAGGTGGGCGATCTTCATGCGATGATTGCAGAAAGAGGTCTGCCCACAACCATCACCATAGACGGACGCACCTATTTGGATGCGATCCCCGGTTACGCCGCCGCCGGCGCCAGCACGTTCGTGGCAGGCACCTCAAGCCTGTTTCGAAAAAACGGTTTGAGCTTGAAGGAGAATTATCAGGCGCTGGAGCAGGTCGTGAACAAAGCTTTGGGAAAGTGAGCGAAAGTGACATGAGCATCAATATATGTGAAGCAAAAGCCATCGTGGCGCAGGAGTGTACCGCAGCACTGGATAAAATCAGCGATGCCCAGAGTGAGGAGTTTATCGAGGCAATCCTCGCAGCGGACAAGGTGTTCTTTGTGGGCGTCGGCAGAGTGCTGCTATCCCTGCAGGCCATCTGCAAGCGGTTCGCACACCTGGGAATCGGGGCCCACTATGTGGGCGAGATCACAGAACCGGCCATTACCGACAAGGACCTGCTGATCGTTGGCTCCGGCAGCGGAGAGAGCCTGTTTCCTGTGGCCATCGCAAAAAAAGCCAAGGCGTTAGGTGCAAAGGTAGCCTGGATCGGCTCCAACGCCCACAGCACCATTGCAGAGCTGGCGGATTACCATGTGCGAATTCCGGTGCAGAGCAAGCTGGCCTGCCCCGATGAGCTGCGGTCTCAGCAACCGATGACCAGTCTGTTTGAGCAGACCTTGCTGCTGTACGGCGATGCCGTTGCCCGGGTGATTGTGGAGCGCAAAGCGCTGGATCTGACGTCCCTGTGGCAGTATCACGCGAATTTGGAGTAAGCCCTGCCTTGTAATTAACCGCGGCTGCGGTTAAAATAAAAGACAAAAAAGGAGAAAATTATGAAAAAGATACTTGCGATTCTTCTGGCCATGGTAATGACCTTCGGCCTACTGACAGGCTGCAACAAGAGCCAGCCGGACAAGCCGAACGGTGACAACAGCGACATCGTTATCGGCGTTGTTGTCAACAACCTGGAGCATGTTTTCTTCAACCGCATCAAGGCCGGTATGGAGGAGAAGGCCGCTGAGCTGGGCGTGACCCTGAAGCTCATTGACGGCGCCGGCGACTCTGCCGTACAAATGGCCGCCGTGCAGGACTTCATCGCCGCCGGCGTTGACGCCATCGCCGTGGCATGGTGCAACACCGATGGCTCCGGCTCCATCGTTGAGCTGGCCAATCATGCGAATATCCCGTTCTTCTGCTTTGACGTATCCGCCGATGGCGGCGAGGTCGTTTCCACCATCCACACCGACAACTACGAGGGCGGCCGCATGGCAGCCGAGTATTGCCTGAAGAACATTCTCACCGATGGCACCGGCAGCTGCATCATCATCCCCTATGAGGAGGTAGAATCCTGCCGCAACCGCGCTCAGGGCTTTATCGACTATATGGCCAAGAATGCTCCCGAGATGAAGGTGGATCAGATCGCCTCCTTCTCCGGCAACCGTGAAATCGCCTACAACGCCTTCCAGGATGCCCTGACCGCTCGCGGCGCAGAGAACATCGACTTCGTGTTTGGCGTGGGTGACGACGCTGTTCTAGGCGCCATCACCGCCTGCGAGGAAGCCAACGTAGAGATCCCCATGATCGGTCTGGACGGCAACCCCGAGGCCGAGCGCAATGTCGCCGCCGGCGGCATGTTCAAGGCTGACGTTGCCCAGGCTGCCCATGACATCGGTACCATCACCATTGAGACGATCATGTCCCATCTGAACGGCCAATCCGTCGACGCGGACATCCTTGTCGCCCCCAAGATGATCACTCCCGAGAATGCCGATCCCAATGCGTAAATTCTGACAGCTCATGGCGAAAAAGGAGGGCGGTTTTCCCGCCCTCCTTCATGAAAATGTGAAGGGGGAAAATCCATTGGAAGCCCTGATTCAAGCGAATATCAGCAAATCTTTTTCCGGCATTCCCGCGCTGCGCAACATCAGCATTGACTTTTACCCCGGACGGGTCCACGTGCTGCTGGGCGAGAACGGTGCCGGCAAATCAACACTTATCAAAATCATGTCCGGCGTGTATCAAAAAGATGAAGGCCAGATATATCTTGCCGGCGAAGAATTGAATTTGCATAACCCCCGCGACGGCATCGACAAGGGCATCTCCGTGATCCACCAGGAGCTGAGCGTTGTAGCTGACCTATCTGTGGCGGAAAACATCTTTCTGGATAATCTACCTAAGACCGGCGGCGTATTGATCGACTATAAGACGCTGTATCAGGAAACAGCGAGGTTGATGGATGGCCTGAAAATTACCAATATCCATCCGCGGGATATCGTGCGCAATCTCAGCGCCGCAGACCGCCAGATGGTGGAGATTATGCGGGCCGTGTCCCGCAAGGCAAAGGTAGTCATTATGGACGAGCCCACATCGTCCTTGTCCGAGAGAGAGATTGAGGCACTGTTCTCCGTCGTGGAGCGCCTGAAAAAGCAGGATGTCGCGGTTATCTATATTTCCCATAAGCTCAACGAGATCATAGAGATCGGTGACGATATCTCGATCTTTAAGGATGGCGAGTTGGTATGCACTGACCTTGTGGCCAATCTGACAGAAGCGCAGATGGTCAAGCTGATGGTGGGTCGCGACATCGGCGAATACCATATTCGGGCGCCAAAGCCTAAAGCTATGGTCCCGCTGCTGGAGGTTAAGGGCCTGTGCGGCGACGGCTTTTCCAACGTCTCCTTTACACTGCACAAGGGGGAAGTGCTTGGCTTTTCCGGCCTGATCGGCGCCGGCCGCACGGAGGTGATGCGGGCCATTTTCGGTGCAGACAGATTTACCTCCGGCGAGATCCTTCTAAACGGAAAAGCGGTGCGCTTCAAGCACCCCCAGCAGGCCATTGCCGCCGGTATCGGCCTTGTGCCGGAGGATCGCCGCCGCCAGGGCGTGATCCTGGATGATTCCGTGCGGCACAACATTTCCATCGTCAGTCTGAGAGACTATGCCAAACGCGGACAGATTGATTTTGGCTGGGAACGGGATACGGCCACGGCCTATATCGAAAAGCTGCTGATCAAAACGCCCCACGACAAGGCGCACATCCGGAATCTATCCGGTGGCAACCAGCAGAAAACCGTGCTCGCCAAGTGGCTGGCCGCCCAGGTGGAGATACTGATTTTGGACGAGCCGACCCGCGGCATTGACGTGAATGCAAAGGGGGAAATCTATCGCCTAATCTGCGATTACGTCTCCAATGGCGGCAGCGTCATTCTGATCTCCTCTGAACTTCCGGAGGTCATTGGCGTGAGCCAGCGAATCGTGGTCATGCACAACGGCTACATCACCGGCGTGGTGGAGGGCGATGACATGACCGAAGAAACCGTGATGAAATATGCAACCAGAACAATAAGCGAGGTGTAAGCAATGAAAAAGCGTTTGGGAAACTATATGCAGGAATATGCGGTGGGACTTTTTACCATTCTGCTGTTCGTATTCTGCATGATTTTTGTGCCGAATTTTTCCTCTGCCAAGAATCTGGTGAATATCTCCACACAGATTTCCATAAACGGTCTGATTGCCACAGGTATGACCTTTGTCATCCTAACCGGCGGCATTGACCTGTCTGTTGGCTCTGTGGCGGCGGTGTCCTCCATTGCTGCGGCGGACATTGTGTTGAAAATGCCCAATCCAACGGTTTTCAGCTGCATTCTGACCTTTCTCCTGGTGTCGCTGGTGATGGGCACGGTGTGTGGTCTGTTTACCGGCGTTTTCGTCAATGAGCTTCGCGTTCCGCCGTTTATCGCCTCGCTTGCCACCAACAACATCTGCCGCGGTGCGGCCTATCTGTACACCAATGCCCAACCCATCCACGGCATGGACTCCAGCTTCAAGGTGTTGGGCATGACCAAGATCGGCGGCGTCCTGCCGGTCTGCGTGTTGGTTCTGATTTCCGTGATTATTCTCGCTTATTTCTATCTGACCAGAACCTGTGGGGGACGGTATGTATTCTCAGTGGGCAGCAGCGAGGAGGTCTCTAAGCTCTGTGGCGTCAATGTAAAGAAGGTAAAGTACATCTGCTACATTGTGTGTTCCGTGCTGGCCTGCCTGGCCGGCTGTGTGTACGCCTCTAAGCTGCAGGCCGGCCAGCCCAGCGCCTGCGACGGGTATGAGCTCAACGCCATCGCGGCCGTCGCCATGGGCGGCAACTCTATGTCCGGCGGCAAGGGCGGCATGCTGCAGACCGTGTTCGGCATCCTGATTATCGGCATTATCAACAACTCCCTGAATCTACTGGGCGTAAATGCCCACTGGCAGAAGGTGGTTCTGGGCGCCATCATTCTGGTGGCTGTGGTGTCCGACACCGCCAAAGCAAAGAAGGGATAAGCCGTGACATACCGGCACATATTGTTTGATATCGACGGAACGCTGATCGACACAGAGCAGATGCTCATCACTGTGTTTTCTGACGTACTGCGGCGCCGCTACCGGTGCGAGCTGACGATTGACATGTTCCGCAGCACGTTTGGTCTTCCCTGTGATGTCGCGCTGCGCGCAATCGGCTTAGAGCCCCAGCAATCTGTTATGGATGAAATTCAGCAGGGGATTCGCCGTTCGCTGCACCTGGCCAGGCTATTCCCCGGCATCGGTGAGCTGATCCCCACGCTGCACGCTACAGGGCTTACACTGGGGCTGGTTACCTCAAAGAGCCGCCAGGAATTTCAAAGCAGCTTTGTCCCATTTGGCCTTGCGCCGTATTTCTCGCTGTCCGTCTGTTCTGACGACACGCCGCGCGGTAAGCCCTATCCGGATCCAATTTTATACTATATGGCCCAGCAGGATGCGGCACCGAAGGAAACTGTGTATATTGGGGATACCGCTTTTGACTGTCAATGTGCAGAGCGTGCGGGTGTTGATTTTATCTTGGCTGCATGGGGCGGCGTGTCCCCTGACATGGCAAGCTATTCTCCCGCGGCAAAATCTCCCGCATATCTTCAAAAGCTCCTTACTGGCTGCGGTTGTGCAGCCACAGGGTCTGATTCCGTCTAAACGCCCCTCATGGTGCTGGCTTCTGTGCGTTCATGTTAGTTATGTAAGCGATTTCTGAATTCAGTTCAGCAAGTCCCTATATGAAGATAAAGCGCGTGCCGGGTCAATTCAAGTCCTGTACCGCGCACCATCGTCAAAAGCTCCGGAATCTCATGGGTTCCGGGGCTTTTTTATTGGTGCCAAAAATGACTTTGTTAGTAACGTGTTAGTAGCAGCGCATTAGGTCAGTTTTTTTAGGACGCTGTTATAAGCTTTCTCATTGACGATTTTTAGGGTGTCCATAAGCTTCTCCATGGCTTCCCACGCCCTATCCTGCGCCACATTCCCGACCGCCCGCAAAAATTCGCTGCCGGAGGAATTGGCCGTCTTGACCGGCGATGCCTCTGCTGAACACAGCTCAGGCCGAGTTGGTGGATGAAGCGGCGCTCTATGAAGCGCTGACATCCGGCAGGCTTGCAGCCGCCGGGCTGGATGTTTTTGAGCAGCAGCCGCCATCTGCTGATACCCCCCTGCTGCGCCTGGACAATTTTCTGGCCGGGATGCACGTGGCAGGAAGTACCCACGAGGCCCTGGACCGCACCGGAAAGGCCGTTGCAGACGATGTGTTTGCAGCCTTGGGCATTGACAGGTGAAAATGCCGTAAAAAACATAGATTTGCGTGGCATTTTCCGGAGTATCATGATATAATGGCCGTAAAGCGGCCATTATATTTTCATTTTATGCCATTTTTCTCCCCGGCTCTGCCGGGAAGTAAAATACGTTGACGCGGAATACGCCGCCCTGGCGCGGCATCAATCAAGAAAGGCGGGATCCCCTTGGAGCTGAACAAAAAAAACGGCCAGCGCATTTTGCTGTTGGTTGCCAGCTGTGTCATACTGTACTGGGGGCTGAACAATCTGTCCACTCTGGGCAGGGTGCTGGACAGCTTCCTTTCTCTGCTCTCCCCCCTGCTGTTGGGCATCTGCATTGCCTATGTTGTGAACCTGCTGCTCAAGGTCATTGAGCGCCTGTGGGACAAGGCCCTTAAAAAGGCACCGGAGCTGTGGCGGATAAAGCTGAAGCGGCCCATCTGCCTTGTGCTGACCATGCTGCTGTTTTTGGGCATTATCTTCTCTATTATCTTTATCCTTATCCCCCGGCTGGAGGAGGCCGGCCGCACACTGGTGGCCAACGTGCCCGTTTATGTAACGCAGATCGAGAAATGGTGGGGCGGGGTCATTGCCTTTGCTGCAGGGCATGGCATCACCTTGCCGGAGCTTTCCATGAATGTGGATAACGCCACCAAGGTCATTACAGATTTCCTCACCAACAACGGCGACAATGTGGTGAATACTACCATTGACATCACCACATCCATCCTGGGCGCGCTGGTGAATTTTCTGCTGGCGCTGGTGTTCTCCGTGTATCTGCTGGCCCAGAAGGAGACGCTCATGGCCCAGGCCAAGCGGCTGCTGCTGGCAGCCATCCCTAAAAAGGCCGCCGGTCGCACCATGCACATCCTGAGCCTGACCAACAATGCCTTCTCCAGCTTTGTCACCGGCCAGGTGACGGAGGCGTTCATTTTGGGCACCCTCTGCTGCCTTGGCATGCTGATATTGCGGCTGCCCTATGCCCTGCCGGTGTCGGTGATTATCAGCTTTACCTCGCTGATCCCCATTTTCGGCGCGTGGATCGGCGCGGCTACGGGGGCATTTCTCATCGTATTCGTCAGCCCCATCAAGGCGCTGACCTTCCTCATCTTCCTGCTGATTTTGCAGCAGGTGGAGGGCAACCTCATTTATCCCAGGGTGGTGGGCAAGTCCGTTGGCTTGCCGGGTCTGTGGGTCCTGGCGGCGGTGACCATCGGCGGCGGCGCCTTCGGCGTTATGGGCATGCTTTTGGGTGTGCCGGTGTGCTCGGTGGTGTATGCCCTGGTGCAGGATTTCATTCGCTCCCGGTCGGCAGAGGAGCTACAGGACCAGGTCGGAGAGCCGGAGCCCCCCCACCCGGCGGAGCACCCAGAGGAAAAGTGAACAGAAAAATCCATGTCGGGCCGAGCGCCTGCCAGGTAAGGGTAGACACGCGCACATTTGTGTGTGTCTACCCTTCTTTTACAGGTATATTGCAGCAGCCGGCGCAGGGCGTCAAAAATACAAAAGCCGCCCCAAAGAGGGGCGGCTTTGCCGTTGGAGAGGAAACGGTCTATGCCGTCAGTGTTCCTTCTGAGGTACCGGGGCGCCGGACTCACGGGACCGGAAGAGAGGGGCCAGCAGCGCGGCGGCTGCTGCGAAGATAACAGCGGGAAGGATCCAGCTCAGGCCCAGATCGTATAGTGGCAGGGCCTCCAGGAAGGTGAGCTTATCCACATAGAGGTGAATCGTACACAGGACGCTGGTGAGCAGGGCGCCCAGAGTGGCGGCCCGGCTGACAAAGTCGGAGACCTTGGGCATCAGCAGGGAAATGAGAATGAGCACCAGGGCGGGGGGATACACTACATCCAGCACCGGGGCGGCGATAGCCACGATGCGATCCAGCCCCAAATTGGACACCACGGCGCTGAAGACACAGATGACGACCACGAACACCTTATAATTTACCTTGCCCCGGCACAGCTCAGAGAAATAGGCGGCGGCTGAGCTGGTGAGGGCGATGGCGGTGGTAACGCAGGCCAGGCCCACGACTGTGCCAAAGATGATCATGCCGCCCTTGCCCAGGAGGGCCTTCACGATGGCCATGATGAGCTCGGCACGGCCCACGGCGCCGGTGGTATACTGGCTGGAAACGGTGGCGCCCAAATAGGCCAGGCCCATATAAACGGCCAGCAGCAGCGCGCCTGCCAGCACGGCGCCGCCGCCAACAATACGAAACTTGGACTTGCCCCCGGTGTAGCCCTTATCGGTGACGCTCTGCAGCACGATAATGCCAAAGGGCAGGGCGGCCAGGGCGTCCATAGTCTGGTAGCCGGACTTGATGCCGGTAACGGTGACGTTGGCAATCTGCGGGGCAGAGGTAATATCGCCCAGGGGGCTGAAGATGCCCTTGAGAATGATGGCAAACAGGCCCACCAGCAGCAGCGGCGTGAGAATCTTGCCCACAATGTCCACCACGGCGGATTCCTTGATGCACAGAGCCAGGATTACAGCAAAAAACAAAATAGAGAACAGAATCGGAGACACGCCGGGCAGGTTTGGGGCGATGGCCATTTCATAGGTGCTGGCGGAGGTGCGGGGGATGGCCACCATGGGCCCAATGCACAGAATAATGGCACACATCAGAATTTCGGCAGGCACCCGACCTGCGCGATGCAGCACCGCCTCGCTGCTGCCCACCCGCAGCAGAGCAAACATACCCAGCAGGGCCAGGCCGATGTCAGCGATGTAGTAAGCGGAAAAGCCCGCCAGCCACTGCTGGCCGGACTCCATGCCCAAATAGGGTGGGAAAATCACATTGCCCGCGCCGAAAAACATGGAAAACAGCGCGAAGCCTACCACGATCACATCGCGGAAAAAGCTGCCTTTCTTTTGTTTGCTCATTACAGAACTCCTCAAATCCTCAACATTTCGATCTGTTTGCCCTGCCAAGTCATGCAAGGCTTAAATAAAGGGTATCATTTTTTTCATGGCAACGGAAATGAATGTTTTCTATTGAGACATGAAAAATATTCAATACGTAAAAAACGCTATGCACATCAGCCGGAAAAGTTGGCAGATTGTTAACAAACGCAGGATTGAAAAGGTCATGAGGTTGTGATATATTGAAAAATAATTCGGTGATTTTTGTGAAAAATATACACAGTGATTCTGTGCCTACAGATGCGAAGGAGAGGCAATTATGAACGACAAGAAGCTGCGGGCGCTGCTGACGGCAGTGCAGTGCGGCAGCTTTGGCAAGGCCACGGCACAACTGGGCTACACCCAATCGGCCATGACGCACATGGTGAACCGGCTGGAGGCCGAGCTGGGCTGCACCCTGTTGGTGCGCGGCAGCCACGGCGTGCGGCTGTCAGAGGAGGGGGAGAAGCTGCTGCCCTACATGCAGGCAGTGATCGACGCGGGAGACGCACTGCGCCGGGAGGCGGCGGCCCAGGGCAGGCTGCACGAGAATACCCTGCGGATCGGCTGCTTTGCCAGCATCGCCCGGGCCCGGCTGCCGAAGCTGCTGTGCAAGTTCCGCAAGATCCACCCGGAGATCCAGGTGGATGTGCTGGTGCGGGGTTACGAGCTGGCATCGGAGCTGGAGGAGGAAAATATCCAGCTGGCCCTGGTGGACGAGGCCTGCGGCAAGGGCTTTTATTGGACACCGCTGACGGATGCACCCCTGGTGGCGGTGGTGCCGCCGGATTTTGCCTGGGAGGAGGAGACCATCTCTCTGGAGCGGCTGCTGCAGGAGCCGTTTCTCTCCTCTCCGGAGCAGTATGTGGAGCGGCTGCTGCCACAGGACGCCACCCGGGTGGAGGTGACCGCCTCAGACGATGGGGCCATCCTCTCTATGGTGGCCGGCGGCCTGGGTGTATCAGTGCTGTCCGCCTTTTCTCTGGCGGGTTACGAGGGCCAGGTGCGGGTGATCCCGCTGACGCAGCCGGTGTCCCGGCGGCTGGGCGTGGCGGTGAAGGCCCCTCCGGCTGCCAACACAGCAGCAAGATATTTCCTGTCGTTCCTGAAGCGGCAATATGCAGGAGCGTGACGTAAAAAAGCACCCCAAGGGGGTGCTTTTTTTCAGGATCAGCTCAGTTTTTTGGTGGAATCCTTATCCAAATGGATGGCGCCGTAGAGATTCTTGGCACTGCAGCCGGCCCGGCCGCCGCCGGCGCAGGCACAGGCACAGGCGCAGGCGCAGCTGCTGGCACAGGCACAGTGGCTACCGCCGCCGAAGCCGCCGCCGCCAAAGCCGCCGCCCCGGCTACCGCCGCCGAAGCCGCCCTTCCTACTGCTCTGGGGCGGGCGGGGCCGGGTCTTGGTGCCCACACTGCCGGGCCGGGGACGGCCCCCGGGACCCCGGGGGTACCACAGACCATTGACAAACACATAGCGGGTACCGAAGCCCCCTACATAACGGCCTATGGAGGTAAGCACAGACACAACAAAGCAAATAATGGCAATCATAATAATGAAGCCGATGACGGTGGCGATGGTATCGCCGAGAGATCTGTCACCTTCATAATAGCTGCCGTTATTATAGTCCTCGGGGATGTTTTCTCTGCTGTACTGGCTGTCCAGGGCGGTAGGCCAATCGGCATAGGTCACGGTCAGCGGGAGCTTATCGCCATAGCCCATGCTGCTGGCGGTGAGGATATGCTCGCCGTTCTGGGTGTCACCCTCGCTGGCGACGCCGGTGACGCCGGCGGGGTCGTGCCAGGTGAGGGTCATCTCGTCGATGAGAGTGCTGTCAAACCAGCCGGGGGTGTAGTCATAGGCCACCTCGCCGTTATTGAGGGTATACATGTACTCCTGCACCCAGGAGAAGGAGAAATCAAACTCCTGCCCGGCCTTATAGCCCTGGGTGAAATCCACATAGGCGTTGCTGTTGTCGTTCTGGATGTCGGCAATATTGTCGGACAGGGCCTTCATATCCCGGATGGAGCCGTTGGGGATGCCTATCTTTGCGCCGCCCTTCTGGCTGTTGGTGGCAGGGAGATCCTCCAGCGCCTTCCAGCGGAAGGATAGGCGGATAGCCAGGCTGCCGTCATTTACATTCGGGGTGACATCCACTTGGTAGCTGAGGATGCGGTCATAGTCCTGGGCGAAGGCCGTCTGCACGGTCAGCGGCAGCAGGGCCGCCAGAAGCAGGACCGTTACGCACAGGGAGAGCAGCTTCTTTTTCATGCCTCCGCCTCCTTTCGATTGCCGGCTTGCAGCTGGCAGAGGTGCTCCATCTTGGCACTTTCCGCGCGGATGGCGGCGCACCGGGGATTCGTCCAAATCTTTTCCCAGGGATCGGTGAGGACATTGCCCAGGGTCACGCCGCCCAGCCAGCTCTGGCAGGGCACTACGGTGCCGTCCGGCGTGACAGCCATGTTGCTCAGGCAGGCTCCACAGGAGGGAATCAGCTGCAGGCCCAGGGAGCGAAGCGTCTCCTCCGGCAGCCAGCCGGGGCTGGTGAAGTCCAGCTCCATACCCAGGCTGTGGGCGGTCTCCACGGCGGTGCGGAGAATATCCGTCAGCTCCGCCTGGGAAAGGCGGGTGGCAACGCTGCCCTCCGTGGTGGCGCCGCCGGAGGGAATGAGGCCCGAGCAGGTGGCATAGCGCACGCCCAGAGAGGCGGCAAAGCGGAGGGTATCGGCATAGTCCCGGTTCACGCTGCACAGCGGCGTGTTGATGGACACGATGAGCCCCGACTCCACAGCATTTTTGATGCCGGCAACGGTGTCGCCGAAGCCGTCCACCCCCACCAGGGCGTTATGGACGGCGGCCTTGTCACTATAAAGGGTCACCTGGACGCTGTCCAGGCTGGCTTCATACAGGGCCTTGCACAGGTCCGCCGTCAATCGGCGGCCATTGGTATTGAGCCGGGTGACGAACCACTGGGCAGCATTCACCAGCTCCACCAGATCGCTGCGCAGAGTGGGCTCGCCGCCGGTGAAGGTCACCTGGGGGATGTTGGCCGCCTGAAGGCGCTGCAGGAGCTCCTTCCACTGGGCGGTATCCAGCTCCTTCACCTCGCCCATAGGCTGGCCGGCGGCGTAGCAGTGCAGGCACTTCTGATTGCAGTGCCACAGTCCGTCCCGGGTCATGGCACTGACCATCAGATCCATGCGGTGGGGGGCGGACATCTTGTCCGCGTACTCGCCCAGAGACAGGGGGGCTACCTCCACCTCCGGCTCCTGGCCCCGGGCAATGGCCACCAGGGAGCGCAGGAGCGTGCCCATATCCTCCCGCAGGATCTGGGCCTTCACAAAGGGATAAACCTTCTTCTTCACCGCCCGAACGGCCTGCTCCAGCATGGATTCCCAATCATCGGCACTGATCTCCACGCCGGCATAGGGCTCCATGCAGTACATGAACTCCGACAGGAGCACCGCCCAGGAAAAATTCAGCGGCACCAGCTGCGCACCGTTGAGCAGCAGCAGATACGGATCCTCCGGGGATTGGGAGTGGGGCGGGATCATGTGGATGCGCACCACGCCGGGGCCCGTGGGGTCCAAGGTAATATGACGCACGTAGGCCAAATGCTTGCGGCGATAGCTGTTTTCACGAAGCGACAAATGGCTCATAGAAAACCTCCTCTCGATTGCTTGCCCCCAGTATAGCAATCCGGGGCCAAAATAGCAAGAAAAAAAGGAGCCGCCTCCGTATAAGAGGCGGCCCAAGCGGGTGGGATATTTGGAAAGCTTCCGTCTATTATAATAGTCCGGGCCGCAGCCTTTGTAAATAGGAGGTTTTGTCGAAGAAGGAGAACCTTTGTCGAAAGAGTGAAGAAGATTACAAGTTTGTGAACTTTTCACAAAAACGAACTTATGGCTTTTCAAATTCACGGCAATGTGCTATAATGCCCACAAGGATGAGGGGAACGACCTCCCTGACCCTTTTGGGTACCGCTGAGCGGCAAAGGCAGATGCGTTTGCCCCTGTTAATCGGCGGTACAGACACAAGCGAAAGGAGCCAAAAACTATGAAGTTCACATTTACCTGCAAGAAAGTGCCCCTGAATGATTCCGTGAAAGACTACGCCGAGAAGAAGATCAGCAAGCTGGATCGGTACTTCCCGGAGGAAGCCGAGGCATTTGTGACCTTCGCTGTGGAGAAAAAGAACCGCTGTGTGGTGGAGCTGACCATTCGCAGCCAGAACGGGACCCTGTTCCGCGCCCAGGAGGAGGATCGGGACGGCGACATGCGCAGTGCCATTGATGAGGCCGTGAATTTCATCGACCGTCGCATCCGTAAGAACAAGACCCGCCTGGCCAAGAACCTGCGGGCCGAGGCCCTGGTGCCGGAGGTGCCGGCGGAGTTTGATGTGGCTGAGGAGGCGGCCTACGATCTGGTGCGCACCAAGCACTTCACCGTGAAGCCCATGAGCACCGAGGAAGCTATCTTGCAGATGAATCTGCTGGATCACAGCTTCTATGTGTTCCGCAACGTGGAGACGGAGGCCATCAGTGTGGTGTATCGCCGCAACAACGGCGGCTATGGTCTCATCGAGACGGAGTGACAATCAAAATATTCCAAGACCGGGGCATCTGCCCCGGTCTTTTGCGCCCAAAAACGCACCGCATTTTCTACAATGTGTCATTGCGAACCGGTGGCCGATGTCACCGGTGTGGCAATCCGCATCCCCTGCCCCCAAAAAGGCTTTTCACTCTTCACTTTTCACTATTAGCTCAAATTGTCCCTCCCCATTTCATCTTGCAATCCCATCCTAAATGCGGCATAATAGAGCCCGGAAGGGATGTGAGCGCTATGCTGCTTAAAAGGATATATTGCCGAGTTTTCCAGGCATGCTTTGGCCTGGGGGCCAGGGTGCTGCCCTGGCGGAAGCCGGAGTGTATCACTGGGGCCGGAAGCCTGGAGAGGCTGCCGGGGCTGCTGCAAAGCGCCGGGTGTAAAAAGCCCATGATCGTGGCCAGCCGGCGCCAATGCGCCGCGCCGGAGTTCATTGCTATGGCGGAAAGGCTGCCGGCCTGGAGCGGGTTCCACCAGATAACGGCCAATCCGAAAATTGAGACGGTGGAGCAGCTCGTGACCCAGTTCCGGGCGGAGGGGTGCGACAGTATGGTGGCCATCGGCGGCGGCAGCCCTATGGATGCAGCCAAGGCGGCGGCAGCAAGGCTTGCCCGGCCAAGCCGATCTGTGGCCCAGCTGAAGGGCCTGCTGAGGGTCCACAAAAAGATCGTCCCCTTTGCGGCGGTGCCCACTACCGCCGGGACCGGATCGGAAACCACCATCGCCGCTGTGGTGACAGACGAAAATCACCATAAGTACGCGGTGAATGATCTGTGCCTCATCCCCCGGTGGGCCATTTTAGACCCGGCACTGACGGTGTCCCTGCCGGCTCGGGTAACGGCGGAAACGGGGCTGGACGCCCTGACCCACGCCGTGGAGGCATACATTGGCCGGTTTTACAACACACGGGAGACAAGAGACCTGGCGAGACAAGCGGTGAAGGCCATTTTTATGTATTTACCCAAGGCCTGCGCCGACGGGAGCGATCTCCATGCCCGGCAGGAACTGCTGACAGCGTCTTACCGGGCGGGCTTCGCCTTCACCCGGGCCGGCGTGGGCAACGTTCACGCCCTGGCCCACACCCTGGGCGGGTTGTATGACGTGCCCCACGGTCGGGCCAACGCGGTGCTGCTGCCGGTGATGCTGGAGGCGTACGGCCCGGCGGTTTACAGGCGCCTGGCGGAGCTGGCAGATGTGGTGGGCCTGTGTCCGGCGGGGAGTCAAGCGGAGAAGGCCCGGGCGTTCATCGCGGCCATCTATGACATGAACCGGGCTGTGGGCATCCCCACAGGCTTTGACTGCATCCGGACGGAGGACCTGCCCCAAATGGCGGCCTGGGCCGAGGCGGAGGCCAACCCCGTGTACCCGGTGCCGGTGATCTTCGACAAGGATCGGTTTATCCGGGTGGCTAAGAGGGTCATGCTATCATAAAAAGTCGGAGCCAAGGCGGCCCTTGCTCCGATTCATCTCCTGTAATAATTCAGTTTAGGATAGCAGGCCGAGCAAGTGCCGGCAATGGGCAGGGAAACGGCCGAGCCGCTGCCTTACAAATGAAAAAGCAGACACCCACGGCGTGCTGTACCCCATTTATTAGACAGGTTTGAAAAAACCTGCACCGAGAATTGGGGGCTCTTCACGCCTTGTGAGTGTCTGCTTTCATTTTACCGCTGCAGGGACATGTGTCACTCTGCGCCTGCATTATTTTGCCGTGCCAGCCAGGGCAGGGCCTTCTCAAATTCCACGCCGTACCAGCTGGCGGCCGGGTCGGCGCAGGTGCATCGGATACACTCCAGCGTGAAATCCACCGCCAGAGTCACCGCCTGCTCCAGAGTGCGGCCCTGCATCATAGCCCCCAGCACTGTGGCGGTGAAAATATCCCCTGTGCCGTGAAAGCCTGCGTGGACCTTTTCATTATAATAGGCAAAATATCGCCCGGTGGTCCGGTCGTAGGACATGGCGCCCAGGCGATCATCATCAAAGCTCACCCCGGTGAGCACCACCCGGGGAGCAAGATGGGACAGCTTTTGCAGCAGCGCCTGCACAAAGGCCTCGTCCGGGTCTTCCCGGTAGGGGGTATCCGTCAGAAGGCACGCCTCGGTAAGGTTGGGCAGCAGCACGTCCGCCCGGGTACAGACCTTCTTCATATACCGGGGAAAATCCGGGGCAAAGGGCTTGTAGAGCCGGCCGTGGTCGGCCATGGCCGGGTCCACCACGATGAGAGTATCCGCCCCGCGGAGCATGTCAAACACCCGGCACACGGCCTCTGTCTGCCGGGGAGACGCCAAGTAGCCGCTGGCAATAGCATCCAGATGCACCTGCTGGCTCTTCCAATGGCGGGCAATGGGCAGCAGCTCATCCGTCAGGTCCCGGCAGGTGAAATCCGGGAAAATGGTGTGGGTACTCAAAACTGCCGTAGGGATCACCGCGCACTCCACACCCATTACTGACAGCACCGGCAGAGCCACCGTTAAAGAGCAACGCCCCAGGCAGGAAATGTCCTGTATGCTTGCCACTCGCTTCATGGTCAGGCCTTCACATCCTTTCTGCATTCCCTGTCAGCATAGCACAGGTCTGGATATAATAATAGTACCAGTTTCATTGCGCCAGATGATACCAGATGAAAATTTCTCCTTGTTTTGCCGGGCAATCTGTGGTATACTTTGTAATAATCTGCGGGCATGATGGAATTGGTAGACATGCGAGATTTAGGTTCTCGTGCAGCGATGCGTTGGGGTTCGAGTCCCCATGCCCGCACCACGACCCCCGGCGGCCCTAAAGGCCCGCCGGGGGTCTCACGCTTTTGCCCGCGGCAGCCGGTTTTCCCTGCCAATGCAAAAAAATGCTTGACGAAAAGCATGCTTCAGGTTGTATGATATAGGGTAGTCTGAAGCGGTGAAACACCGCCCACAAAAGCGATTACAGCAGGAGGATAATTACGATGAGCAAGAAGGTTTTGATTCTGTCCGGCAGCCCCCGCAAGGGCGGTAACTCCGATATTCTGTGCGATGAATTCCTCCGGGGCGCCCGGGAGGCAGGTCACCAGGTGGAAAAGGTCCGCCCGACCGAGAAAAAGATCGCCCCCTGCTTGGGCTGCTACTACTGCGCCAGCCACGGCGGCGAGTGCGTCCGCCGGGACGACATGGCCGATCTTCTGCAGCAGATGATCGACGCGGACGTTATTGTGCTGGCAAGCCCTGTGTACTTCTATTCCATCAACGCCCAGCTCAAGGCGGTCATCGACCGCACTGTGGCCCGGTGGCTGGAGGTGAAAAACAAGGAGCTTTACTATATCGTCACCATGGCGGACGAGTGTATTTCCTCCGCTGACACCACCCTGGCCTGCTTCCGGGGTTATGCTGAGTGCGTGGAGGGCGCAGTGGAAAAGGGCGTCATCATCGGCAGCGGGGTCTGCGAGGCGGGCACGGTCCGCAGCACCCCGGCCATGGCCCAGGCCTATGAAATGGGCAGAAAAGTGTAATACTCAGATATAATCCATACAGGCAGAATTATGCAGCTTATATTTCCGCCAGCGGTGAGAAGAAGAAGTCAGCCCCGGTCATTGCCGGCGGCGGCGGTGACCTGTATGGGCTCGTGCCCTCACACCCTATACCGGCCATAGCCGCCAAAGGCCGCAGCACCGCAGCAGCCACGGGGTATAGTCTTTTCCGGGGCAGATGGCAGTTGACCCGGTGGGCGCAGGCGTAGTATAATAGCCGCAAAGCGGCTATTATACATTAGATTTTATGCCATTTTTCTCTCCGGCTTCGCCGGAAACCGAAAAATATGGACACATTATACCATCCGCTCCACAGAATGGTATAATCACCGCAAAGCGGCTATTATACCTTTGACTTTATGCCATTTTTCCCCGGCTTCGCCGGAAACCGAAAAATATGGACGCATTATAGACCGCAAGAACACAGACGGATTCTCACTGTGCGGCGCAAAAGCGCTGCTTTTTTAAGGAGGCACAGCCATGATCGAAAAAACCAAGCTGCCCCTGGCCGCTTTTGTGGCGGACAACGCCACCGTCCGGGGCCACGTCACAGCCGGAAAGGGAAGCAGCATCTATTTCGGCGCGGTGATCCGCTCAGAATCGGATACCACCGCCATCGGCGAGGACACCAATATCCAGGACAACTGTGTCCTGCACACGGATAAGGGCTTTCCCATCACCATCGGCCGCGGCTGCACTATCGGCCACGCCGCCATTCTCCACGGCTGCACCATCGGCGATAATACCCTCATCGGCATGGGGGCCATCCTCCTCAACGGCGCGAGGGTCGGCCGGGATTGCATTGTCGGCGCCGGGGCCCTGGTGCCCCAGGGAATGGAGATTCCCGACGGCAGCCTGGCCTTTGGCTCCCCGGCTAAGGTCCGCCGGGCCATGACTGCGGAGGAGATCGAATCCAACCGGGCTGCGGCCGCCTTCTACTGCCGGGAGGCGGAGGAATACGCCGAGTGACAGTGACCCGGGCGGGAAAGGAGCGCATATCATGAAGGAAAACCGGAAGCTGCTGCGAGAGGTGCTGCAGGACATCCGCCGCGACATGACCGACGAGGAGGTGCTGAACCTGCTGGCAGACAGCAAAATCTCCGTAGGGCCGGACACCGAAAAAAGCAAGTACACCCTGGGTCAGCGCGCCGCCGACGCCATTGCAAAATTCGCAGGGAGCTGGGCGTTCATCTTCTCTTTCACGGGAGTTCTGATCCTGTGGATGGTGGTAAACGTCCTGCTGGCAGCCCGGGCCTTTGACCCGTACCCATTTATCCTGCTGAACCTGGTGCTCTCCTGCGTGGCGGCCATCCAGGCGCCGCTGATTATGATGAGCCAGAATCGGCAGGAGGAAAAGGACCGCCGCCGGGCCGAAAACGACTACAAGGTCAACCTGAAAACCGAAATCATGATTGAGGACCTGTACGACAAGGTCAACGCCATCCTGGCCAAGCAAGCCGCTTTGGAAAAGCAGCTGCGAGAGCGGGGAGAATCGGAAAAATAATAACGCAGGAAGCAGCCGCCTTTGGGCGGCTGCTTCCTGCTTCTCTAAGTGTGCCTCGCAGAGTTTGCCGCCCGAAGGCGGCAAAAAAATAAAATTATTTTTCACCGCGACATGTGCGTGGGGAAAAATACCTCTCAGGCGAGAAGTAGTGGAATTTGTGCGCCACTGGCGCACAAATTATGCGCGCAGCAGACTGCGATCCTTTTATCGGGAAAAAACTTCGTTTTTTCCCGATAAGCTAAAGCAGCCACCCGAGGGCGGCTGCTTTCCTGCTTACACTATATAAATATAGCCGGTCTTACCTGGCCCGGTCGGCCTGGATGAGCTTTTTCAGAGTCTCCACGCCCAGGCGGACGGCAGAGCTGGTATCCTCGGTCATCTTTTGATCCAGGCCTGCAGCCTCCCGCTCCTGGTTCCAAATCACATGGAAACAGGAGCCACAGCGGCAGCCCAAGGCATCCGCCACCACGAACAGCGCCGCCGACTCCATCTCACTGGCCTTCACTCCCAGGCGCTTCCACGCCTCCCACTTGTTCAGCAGCTCGTAGGACACGGGCATTCTCGCCGGGCTGTGCTGGCCATAGAAGGAATCCTTGCACTGGACCACGCCGGTGTGGAAGCGATAGCCGCCGGCCTTAGCGGCCTCCACCAGGGCGGTAGCCACCTCAAAATTCGCTACGGCGGGATACTCGATGGGGGCGTATTCCCGGCTGGTATGCTCAAACCGGATGGCGCCGGTGGCGATGACCACATCCCCGGATTGCACGTTCAGATCAATGCCGCCGCAGGTGCCCACCCGGAGGAAGGTATCCGCGCCGATATTATGCAGCTCCTCCATGGCGATAGAGGCAGAGGGGCCGCCAATGCCCGTGGAGCAGACAGAGACCTTCTCCCCCAAGAGGGTGCCGGTGTAGATGGTGAACTCCCGGTTGCTGGAGACAAAGTGTGCATCGTCAAACAAGGCGGCTATGGCCTTGCATCGGCCCGGATCACCGGGAAGGATGCAGTAACGGCCCACATCGCCGGCCTGGCAGTGAATATGAAACTGCTTTTCCAATTTTTGCATAAAAAGCGGCCTCCTTTTGTGAGTTTTTTTATAGTATACCTTCTTTTGCCGGAAAATGCAACCGCTCCTTGCCCTGGCAGATCTTGCTGCCGTTAACGGCGGGGAAAATGCTCATACTATCCTGGGTATCACAATTATCTGAAAAACGAAAGGGAGGAAGTCCATGCAGAAGCTTTTGGCGCTGCTGATGCTGGCGACGGTCCTGCTCAGCGTGTCCGCCTGCGGCGATCGGCCCGATGACCAGGCGGAGCAATTCCCGCCCACGGTATACGACGATATCGCGGGCGGCTCCCCGGCCCCGGATAACAATTCCGCCGGGGAAGCCCCTATCCCTTCGGAGCAGCTGCGGGGCAGTGAGAAGCATGACATTCCCGCGACTCCTTATGACGAGATGGTGGAAAACGGGCGCGTCCGGGACACGGACGGCATTCTCTCCGACGGGGAGAATCCGGGCGGCTGATAATCCCGGAGCAAAAATGCAGAGGCAAGGAGAACGGCGAAAACAAAAAACAGACCGGTCAAGCCGGTCTGTTTTTTATATGCTTTCCCGGCAGCTTGACAAGTAAAGGTGCCGGGACGGGCGGACAGGGGCGTCCGCTAATCCAGGGGCAGGGGCTTGCCTGTGTAGGCCCACACGCTGTGGCAGGCGGCGATAAGCTTTCCCTCCGCCGTGGTGATCTCCGCCCGGCAGAAGCAGGTTCGCCGGCCGGCCCGGGTCACCTCTCCCCGGGCAATAAGATGCCGGGCATCCCCGGCAGGGGCCATGAAATACACCGTGGAGCTGACGGTGACGCAGGTCTCCTGCCGCAGGCCGGACATGGCAATGCCGCAGGCATCATCCGCCAGGGTAAACAGGATGCCGCCGTGGGGCTGGCCCCAGCGGTTCATGCTCTCGCACGTCAGATGCAGCTCCACCCGGGAGCGGCCCTCCCCAATATCGGTGATCTCAATATGATTGTGTGCGGTGAACGGCTCGCACTCATTGGCATACCGCAGCAGCTTGGCTTTTAATTCCGGGGTCATAGGGTCTCCTTAATTACAATCTGTAGTATTGTGATTATATATTACTGTTTGTTTTTGTTTTCATGGGTAGGGGGCGGGTCGTCCTGCCGGTCACGGCGGACATATTCCCAGGCCTGCAGGGGCATATGGCGCTTTCCAGCCGGGTGTTTAGCAGCCAGCGCACCAGCACCTGCAGACAGGCGAAAATGGGCACGCCCAAAAACATACCCAGCACACCGCCAAAGCCGCCGCCCACCAGGATGGCCACAATGACCCACAGGCTGGAAATACCCGTGGAATCGCCCAGGATCTTCGGGCCGATGACGTTGCCGTCCAGCTGCTGGAGCAGGAAGATAAAAATGACGAAATACAGGCACTTCAGCGGGCTGACCAGCAAAATCAGCAATGCGCAGGGGATAGCCCCCAAAAACGGGCCGAAGAAGGGAATCACATTGGTCACACCTACCACCACGCTGACCAGCGGGGTATAGGGCAGCTTCAAAATGGAGCAGCCGATGAAGCAGAGAATGCCGATGATGAGGGAATCCAGCAGCTTGCCGCGGACGAAGCCGCTGAAAATATGGTCCATCCGCCGGAAGCCCCGCATGGCAAACTTGGCCTGCTCCTCCGGCAGCACGCCATAGAGCAGCTTGCAGCAGCGAGCGGCGCTCTTCTCCTTGGCTGCCAGCAGATACACCGACACGATGATACCGATGAGGAAATTTTTGGTAAAGATGACAACGCTCCACACACCGGTGACCAGGCTGCCGGTAAAATTGGTAACGGCGGTCTGCAGCCCCGGCAGCAGCTTGGTGGTGAGCCACTGGATGGTCTCGTTGTAATAGCGGTTGAACAGGTCCTTCAGCTCCGGATTGTCGCTGAGCAAGCCGGTAACCCAGTTATAAATGGTGGTATAGTAGCTCTCCAGATTGTTCACCAAGGTGGTGATGCTGTCCACCAGCTGGGGCACCAGCATGCTCAGCAGCAGGTACACCAGCACTAATACCACAGCCCAGGTGAGGAAAATGCTTGCCGCCCGCAGCCAACCCTTATGGATCCGGATGGCCCTGCCCCGCTTCCGCTCCAGCTTATCCCGCAGGCGGAGAATGGCCCGCTCCAGGAAATTCACAATGGGCGCCAGAAGGTAGGCCATGCCCAGGCCGTAGAGCACCGGCGTCAGCACCGAAAACAGCTTGGCAAAAATCGCCTGGACCGTGCCGGAATTGTCCCGGTAAAACACATCGTAGAAGATCAGCAGGGCGCACCCCGTGAGAAACGCGGTCAGCCCCCAGGCCAAATATTTTTTCTTTTCCCTTTTCACGGCACCGCCTCCTTTCTGATGGTTTCTATCATACCCAATTTTCGCGGCCATTGCAAGGCTTGCGGCGTATCTTTGCAAATTTCCCCAATGGGGCGGGTCGCTCTTGCGTTTTGTCTCAAAGGCGTGTATGATAGAATTAGATTTGTATCCTTTTTTGTTTTCTGTTGGAGGAGATTAGCTGTGAAAGCTTCTTTTGATCGTGAATCCCCGAGCAGGGAAGAACAAATCCTTGGCTCCGCTGTATGAAGCTATCGCCCGCCTGTCCGCAGGAGGATACCTGGTGCACGTGCGGGAGACTGCGGCTCCCGGCGACGCAACCCGGTTTGCCCGGGATATTGGGCCGCTGTTTGACACCGTGGCCTGCTACGGCGGCGACGGCACGCTGAACGAGACCATCTCGGGGCTGATGCAGCTGGCGCACAAGCCTCTGCTGGGCTATCTGCCCGCCGGCAGCACCAATGATTTTGCTGCCACGCTGAGCATCCCCGCCGTGCCCTATATGGCCGCAGAAATCATCACCCAGGGCACGCCCATGGCCCTGGACGTGGGCCGGCACAACAGCCGGTATTTTTCCTATGTCGCGTCCTTCGGCGCCTTTACCAAGGCCAGCTATTCCGCTCCCCAGGAGGTCAAAAACGCCCTGGGCCATTTCGCCTATATTCTGGAGGGAATCAAGAGCCTGGACTCCCTGCGCCCTTACCACTGCCGCATCACTGCGGACGAGGAGACCATCGAAGGGGATTTCATCTTCGGCAGCGTCTGTAACTCCACCTCCCTGGGCGGCCTGGTGAAGTTGGATCCTGACCGGGTGCGGATGGATGACGGCGTGTTTGAGCTGGTGCTGCTGCGGATGCCCCGGACCCTGCTGGACCTGACAAACCTGCTGGTGGCACTGAACCAAATGCAGTACGATGACCCGGGCATCTTCTTTCGCCATGCCTCCCGGGTCACCGTGGAGACGGCAGACGATATCCCTTGGTCCCTGGATGGGGAGTATGCTCCCAGCAGCCCGGTGGTGAACATCGAGAACTGTCACGGAGCCGTCCGGCTCCTGGTAAAGAAGCCGGAGGGAACCGAGTAAGATAAGAGAAAGCTAATCAGGCCGATCCGGCATACCGGGCGGCCTGATTTTTACGCCGGAAAAAGGCGCGCGGCAGGTTTAGGACGGGCGGACAGGGGCATCCGCCCCACCAGGGGGACGGGGGTACGGATTGCCACGACCAGCGTGCGCGCTTGTCTCGCAGTGACAGCTTCGCACGAGCTGCGGTGCAGGCCCGGTTTGCCGACAGACCTTCGTAGGGGGCGATGCCCACATCGCCCCGCACGGCAGACACAGAGGGCATCTCTGCTGCGCCAGGGCCGCACGGGCCCTGCCGGGAAGGTGCAGCGGTTGACGGGGCGGGGTGGCGGCACCCCGCCCCCTACAGGGATCAGGCGCCTGTAAAACGCACAACGAAAAAAAAAACCGGAGCTTTCGCTCCGGTTTTTTAGCTGTAGCTTCGCTGCGTTCTATTAGGAGAACCAGCCCAGGCTGAAGAACTGGTCGATCTGACCCAGCAGGATGAACACCATCAGGATGGGGGTGATGGTCTTGACGCAGATGTTGAAGAAGATCTTGGACTTGAAGCTATTGCCCTCCAGGCAGCACTCATCGTCCACGAACTGAGGCTTCAGCTCATAGCCGATGCAGATGCACATGAGCAGGGCGCCCAAAGGCATCAGGATGCCCTCGGAGATCATATCAAAGAAGTCCAGCCAGCAATCACTCCAGGCGGAGGACTCCACACCGAACAGGTTCCACGGGGCGATGCCGTTGGAGCCCAGGCCGTCCAGGCACACCAGGACGCACAGAACGCCGGTGGCGATGGCGGCGATGACGGAGTAAGCCTTGCGCTTGTCGCCCTTGCCCTTGTCGCGGGCCTTGTCCACAAAGTGGGCCACGATGACCTCCAGCAGGGAGATAGAGGAGGAAACTGCGGCCAGGATGACCAGCAGGTAGAAGATAATGCCGAAGACGTAACCCACGGTACCCATGGAGTTAAACACGTTCTGCATGGTGATGAACAGCAGCTTGGGGCCGCCGATGGGGCCCTCGGGATCCAGGGCGAAACGGGCGGGCATGACAGCCAGGCCGGCCATCAGGGCAATGAGGGTATCGCAGATGACGATGACCAAAGCGTTCTTTTCAATGTTCTGCTTCTTATCCAGGTAGGAGCCGTAGGTAATCATGATGCCCATGCCCAGGGACAGGGAGAAGAACATCTGACCGCCTGCGTTGGACAGGACCGTGATGATACTGGGTGCCTTTTCGATAACGCCGTGCTCCACAGCCCAGCCGGGAACGAACATGTACTTCAGGCCATCCACAGCGCCGGGCAGGGTGCAGGCGCGGATGATGACGATGACCAGCATGAAGAACAGGCAGGGCATACCGATGGAGCAGAACTTCTCGATACCGCTGGACACGCCGCCCATAACGATGATGAGGGTCAGCAGCACGAAGATGAGGCCGTAGATCACGGACTCCAGCTGATTGGTCAGCATGTTGCCGAACACCTCGCCGCTGGCCAGGCCGTTGTTGCCGAAGCCGGCGCCGAAGATGTTGCCCACGTTCAGAACCACGTACTTCACGCAGTAGCCGCCCAGGGCGCAGTAGAAGCTCAGGATCAGGAACGGAGCGATGATGCCCAGCCAGCCCAGCCACTTGAATCTCTTGCTCAGGACCTGGTACGCGCTGACCACGCCGCGGCCGGTCTTGCGGCCCAAAGCCAGCTCGCCCACCATGACCACGAAGCCGCACAGAGCTGCCAGGATCAGGTAAATGATGAGGAATGTGAATCCGCCGTTGGCGCCCATCTTATTGGGGAAGCCCCAGATGTTGCCAAGGCCCACCGCCGAGCCAACGGCTGCCATGAGGAATCCAAATGTGGATCCAAAGCCTTTTCTTTCTTCCATGTTTTCTCTCCTTAAACATAAGTTTTGTTTCCGAAAATTTTTACTCTCAAGAAACGCGCCCGGAAAAGGGACAAAAATTTACCTGTGTAAGCCGAAAAAACCGCCACAGGCTTATGTTCAAAGTATACAGGATTCCTTTCTTGTCTACAATTGACATTTTTAATAAAATTTTGTCATATGATTCGGCTTTTTTTAACATTCTGTTAACAGTAATATAATGATCCTGTTAAGAAACAAACGATCCTGTCAGTTTCTTAACAATGAACGGGCGGACAGGTCTTGCCCCCGTGTTTTGGAGGAAATGTTTCTTTATAGGAAAACACTTATGTCAAATCACGATGCCGCCGAGGAGCCTGGAGGGTGCGGTAGTTGACGGACGGCAGGGTGAGGGGGCCACCCCGTCCCACGGTTTTATGGAGTTGGTGCGGACGGGCCGATGTGGGCATCGGCCCCTACGAAAAGGATGAGGCCATTGCGTGGGGCGGCGATGCCCAACTTTGCCCCGCCGGCGGCGCTGTAATATGGCGGGGCAATATGCGCTTCCTCCCGGGCAGAAAAAGAGAACGGACCAGCCGTCCGTTCTCTTTCATCTCTTGTGCATCAGCAGGCGCAGCCCCACCGGGGCGTTACCACTTATTTTCCACCTTTTCCGCAAAGCCCGGGAAATCCTCCACCCGGAGCACCGTTCCGTCATCCAGGGTGGCGGTGCCGGTAAAGCGGCCAAAGACCTGGTGCTGGTCGCTTTTCAGCAGCTTGAAGTCCGTGCAGGCCGCCCGGTCCAGCACCGGGGTGAAGGCCATCTCAAAGCGGCCATCGTCGGAGGTGAAGGTCCAGGGGGCGAGAAAATCGTCCCGGCCGTCCCTTTGGGGGATGTGGAAGGTCACCTGGCTCAGCTTGTGGGCCTTGCCTCCGTAAAAGAGCATATTTTCACTGGCAGCGGAGGTATCGCCGAAGCCGTAGCCGATGTTCCAGCCGAAGGGCACCCCGTCCACCTGGCCGCTGGCGCTGCCCCAATACCAGGTGTTGTGATAGGTCCACACGCCCCGGCCCCAATCCAGCACTGCAAAGGAATCCGCCGGGTCAAAGGTGTAGGTACGTCCGGCGGCGGTGACGGTGCCCCTGGCCCGGAGACAGTTGATTTTTTGGTTATAATAGAAATGTCCGGCCTTGGAGAAGGGCGTGCAGATGACCATGCTCTCCTCCGGCTCGTCCGTGAGGCGGAGGCGGCCGTCAATGGCCGCACCGTCCAGAAAATCCTCCATATGGAAGTCCAGCACCCGGTCCGGGCCATCGTGGCGGAAGGACAGGTGATAGCCCTTGCCGGAGATGGACACATCCCCGGTTTCGGACGACTCCGGCAGGCCGGTCTTGCCCAGGGGAAAGGCGCGCATGGGGCTCTTGGTCTTCTCCCAGCCCTCGTCAAGGTTCAGCAGGGAGACGGAGTCCAGGCCCATGTAGCCGTTGTCGGCAATGGTCAGGGCCACGGCGAAATGGCCGTTATTAACAAGGTAATAGTCCCACTCCTTGATGCGCAGCGCCCCGGCCTTGATATCCCGGCGGCGATAGATAGGCAGGAGCTTTTTGCAGTAACCGGCCTCGCGCAGATTGCCCTTTTCGTCCAGCAGGGGCTGGGCGGCGGTGATCTCGTGCTGCATAATGGATCCCCCTTTTCGCTTTTTTGTCAGTATATCATATTTATTGGGGAGCGTCAACGCGGGCGGGGATGCGGACTACTGCGACCAGCTTGCCCACCGGCCCGCAATGACGGGCTTGCAAGAGCAGCAGTGCAGGCCCGGTTCGGGTCGTCCGGAAGGCCGACCCGAACGCGCATCTATCGTTAAATGCTCCGTAGGGGCCGCTGCCCACATCGGCCCGGCGGCACCAGCCCTCAAAATATCCGTAGGGCGCGATGCCCACATCGCGCCGCACGGTAGACGTAGAGGTCTTCCCCCGTCCCGCCAGGGCAGCACAAGCGCAGAGCGCGTCGCGGATGGGGACGCAGAGACGATGCGAAAGCAAGGCGCAAAATTTGCACATCCCGACACGCGGGGTAGGGAGGACCGATGCAGACGGCACCTCAGCCGCGGAAAGGATTTCAAAGCCTTGGTTTTGACGGCGTTCTCCCCCCCCCTTTCTTTTGCCGAAGAAAGAAAGGGGGCCGCCGGAGGCACAGCGCAGGGGATGCGGATTGCCACGCCGGTGCCGCCGGTCACCGGCCCGCAATGACGGGCTTCGGGAAATACAGGCTAATAATTCCCGCCGAGTTTTCCACATTCTCTTGACAACGGCGAAAAAATTGCTATAATTTGAAAACGATAATCATTTTCAAATTTAGGGGGTGTTCCCATGTCCTATATGACCAAGCAGCAGACGGCGGTACTGCAGTGCATCGCCTCCTGCCCCGGCGGCCGGGCTACGGCTATCGAGCTGGCGCAAAGGCTGCGGCAGGACGGTCAGCCGGTGGGGCTGAGCACCGTATACCGGCAGCTGGAAAAGCTGGTGGCCCAGGGTAAGGTCCACAAGCTGCTCACAGAGGAGGGCGCCTGCTATCAATACTGCGACAAGTCCCGGCACACAGATTGCTTCCTGCTCCAGTGCGAGGGCTGCGGCGCCATTTTCCACATGGACTGCTCCCACCTGGGGGAGCTGTACGAGCATCTGCTGCAGGGCCACGGCTTCGCCATCAACCCCAGGCGGACCATGTTTTATGGCCTGTGCGAAAAATGCCGGGAGGCGGAGAAATGAGAAAACGCATTTTGGCCTTGCTGCTGGCGGCGGCCACGGCCCTGGGTCTGTGCGCCTGCGCCCCGGAAGGAGGCAGGGCAGCCAGCGGCAAGCTCTCGGTGGTCTGCTCGCTGTTTCCCTACTACGACTTCGTGCGGGTGATCGGCGGGGAGTGGGTGGAGCCCCGGCTGCTGGTGGCCGCCGGACGGGAGGCCCACAGCTTTGAGCCCACCCCGGCAGATGTGATCCGGGTGAGCCGGGCGGATGTGTTCGTCTACAACGGCGGCGAGGGGGAGCAATGGGTGGACGAGATCCTAAGCTCCGCCGGAGAAAACATCCCCACGGTGCTGCGGATGATGGACTACGCCCAGACTCTGGAGGAGGAGCCGGTGGACGGTGACAGCCACGATGACCACGATGACCACGACGGCCATGACCACGACAGCGATGAAATAGAGTATGACGAGCATATCTGGACCTCCCCGGTGGAGGCGGAGAAGCTCTGCCGGGCCATCTGCGACGCCCTGTGCGCCGCCGACCCGGCCCACGCGGCGGATTTTCGGGCCAATTTGGCGGAGTATCTGACGCAGCTTTCCGAATTGGATGCGGATTTTCGCCAAGTGTGCCAGGAGAAAAAACGGGATCTGCTGGTATTCGGCGACCGCTTTCCGCTGCTGTATTTCTGCCGGGAATACGGCCTCCGTTACCGGGCGGCCTTTCACGGCTGCTCGTCAGACACGGAGCCGTCCCTCTACACCCTGAAATTTCTCATTGACAAGGTGAGGGAGGAGCAGATTCCCGTAGTCTACGCCCTGGAGCTGAGCAGCCAAAAGGTGGCCGAGGCCATTGCCGAGACCACTGGGGCAAGGGTGGTGACCTTTTACTCCTGTCAGACCGTCTCTGCGGCGGATTGGGCCGCAGGAGAGGGATATTTGAGCCTGATGCGCCGAAATGTGGCGGCGCTGCGAGAGGGGATATGCTGAATGGATAAGGAAATTTTACTGGCCTGCCGGGATGCCGACCTGGGCTATGAGGGCAAGGCCATTTGGGAGCATTTGGATCTTCAGGTGCGCCGGGGGGACTACATCTGCATCGTGGGTGAAAACGGCTCCGGCAAGTCCACGCTGCTCAAAAGCCTGCTGGGCCTGCTGCCCCCCCTGTCGGGCCGCATTGAGCGGGGCGGGGCGCTCCGGAGCGGGGCCATCGGCTATCTGCCCCAGCAGACCCGGGCCCAAAAGGACTTTCCCGCCACGGTGACGGAGGTGGTGCGCTCGGGCTTTCTCGGTGCAGGCGGCCACCGGCTGCTCTACACGCCGGAGCAAAAGGCCCGGGCCCTGATGAACATGGGAAAGCTGGGTATCCTGGAGCTGAAGGACCGCTGCTACCGGGAGCTATCCGGCGGCCAGCAGCAGCGGGTGCTCCTGGCCCGGGCCCTGTGCGCAGCCGGAGAGCTGCTGATCCTGGATGAGCCGGTGACGGGCCTGGACCCTGCCGCCGCCCAGGATCTCTACCGCACACTGGCCTACCTCAACAAGACCGAGGGCATCGCCATCGTCATGGTGACCCACGACATGGAAAACGCCCTGCGCTATGCAGACTTTATCCTCCACGCCGGCCAGGGGCAGCATTTCTTCGGCACGGTGCAGGACTATCTATCTTCGCCCATGGGCCGGCGATTCGGAGGTGAGAGCGCATGATCCTGCTGGAAATGTTTACCTATCCGTTTATCGTCCGGGCCTTTGTGGTGGGGATTTTGGTGTCTGTGTGCGCGGCGCTTTTGGGGGTTCCCCTGGTGCTGAAGCGGTACTCCATGATCGGCGACGGCCTGAGCCATGTGTCCTTTGGGGCCTTATCCGTGGCCGTTGCCTGCGGGTGGGCGCCGCTGCCGGTGTCCATCCCGGTAGTGGTCATCGCGGCCCTGGGGCTGCTGCGGATGACCGAGCGAAGCCGCCTGGGGGCCGACGCCGCCATCGCGGTGGTGTCCGCCTCGGCCCTGGCTATCGGCATCATCGTTACCAGCCTCACCACCGGCATGACAACGGACGTGGACAGCTATATGTTCGGCTCCATCCTGGCCATGAGCCGGGCGGATGTGGCCTTGAGCATCGGCGTGTCCGCGGCGGTTTTGGTGCTGTTCGGGCTGTTTTACCACCAGCTTTTCGCCATCACCTTTGACGAGAGCTTCTCCCGGGCCACGGGCATGAAGGTGGGGGTATACAACACCCTGCTGGCGGTGCTGACGGCCCTGACCATCGTGCTGGGTATGCGGCTCATGGGGGCCATGCTCATCTCCAGCCTGGTGATCTTCCCGGCGCTGACGGCCATGCGGCTGAAAAAGAGCTTCTTCGGCGTTGTAATCCTGGCGGGTTGCCTCTCCGTGGTGTGCTTTTGCGTGGGGCTGATAGGCTCGTACCTGCTGAGCCTGCCGGTGGGCGCATCGGTGGTGGTGACCTCCCTGGCGGCGTTTTTGGCGGCGACAGGCATCGGCCGGCTGCCGGGAAAATAAGGTTGCAATCCCCCTCCCGATATGGTATGCTGTTTTTTACCTGAAAACGGAGGATAGAGACATGAAAATCACCAAGAGAATTTCCGCCCTGCTGCTGGGGCTGCTGCTGGCCATGAGTCTGGCCGCCTGCGGAGCAGACGACACCCCGAAAAAGGAGTTTTCCGCAGGCGTCACCGATGGCAATACCTACACCAACGAGTATTTCGGCTTTACCGCCACTTTGGACGAAAGCTGGACCTTCTTCACCAGCGATGAGATCGCGCAGCTCACCGGACAGGTGGTGGATCTGCTGGACAACGAGGCCGTGGCCGAGGCCTATGCCTCCGGCAAGTCGGTCGTGGAGATGTACGCCATGCGGGACGACAATGCCACCTTAAATCTCACCGTGGAAAATCTGGGCGAGGAATACGGCGCCCAGCTCACCGAGGAGGACTACGCAGACGTCTCCCTGGACATCCTGCCCGACCAGCTGACGGCGGCGGGTTATACGGACGTGTCTGTGAGCAAAACCACCTTGACCTTCGCCGGGGCGGAGCACTATGCCGTCACCGTTTCCGCCAGTATACAGGGAATGCCCCTGCAGGAAATGCTGGCCTGCGTGAAGGTGGGGGACTATGTGGCCGTGGTCACCGCCGCCTCCTATGGTGCGGAGACCCCGGCGGAGCTTTTGTCCGCATTCCACGCACTGTAAGCGCAAATGAATCCTCAGACCCCCGCCTGTCGGACAGGCGGGGGTTATTTGATGCGTTCTGCCCCCGGGGGAGAGTACGGATTCTTACGCCAGTGACGTCGGTCACTGGCTCAGAATGACAAGGGAAGGGAGACAACGGTCACTGGTTCGCAAGGGCAGGGGGCAAGGGGTGCGGCGAAGCATCACAGCGAGCAGACACAAAAAAAGAGAACGCCGGGGGCGTTCTCTTTTTTCTCTCTTATTCACCGGGTCAGCAGAGCTTGGCGCCGGCGGGGATGGAGTCATCCAGCAGCAGCAGGTGCAGCTTTTCCTCGCCCTTTTCCTTATGCACGGCGGAAATGAGCATGCCGCAGGAGGGGATGCCCATCATCTTCCGGGTGGGCAGATTCAAAATGGCCACGGCGGTCTTGCCCACCAGGTCCTCCGGCTCATAGTAATGGTGGATGCCGGAGACGATGGTGCGGTCGCTGCCGGAGCCGTCGTCCAGGGTGAACTTCAGGAGCTTGTCGCTCTTTTTCACCGCCTCGCAGGCCTTGATCTTCACGGCCCGGAAATCGGAGCGGCAGAAGGTGTCAAAATCCACATCCTCCTGGGTGAAGGGCTCCAGCTCCAGGTCGGGCAGAGCGGCCTTGCGCTGGGCCTTCTGCATAGCGTCCAGCTCCGCCAGGGCCTTCTCGGCGTCCAGACGGGGGAACAGGGCCTCCCCCTTATGGACGGTGACGGTATTTTTTCAGCTTGCCCCACCGGGCGGCGCTGTCCCAGGTGCGGCAGCCCTCACAGGCGCCGATCTGGTCAAAGATCTTGTCGCAGCTGGCGGGGATGAAGGGGGTCAGCAGGACGGTGCAGATGCGCACAGTCTCCAGCAGGTTATAGAGCACCGTGGCAAGGCGGGCCTCCTTGCCCTCCTCCTTGGCCAGCTTCCAGGGGGCGTTTTCATCGATATACTTATTGGCCCGGTCGATGACCTTGAAAATTTCCTCCAGCCCGTTTTGCAGCTGGAGCTTATCCATCTCAGCCTCGTAGCGGTCACGAAGGGTGCTGACCAGCTTCTTCAGCTCGCAGTCGGCGGGGCTGTCCTCCCGGTCCGCGGGCAGGGTGCCGCCGAAATACTTCTCCACCATAGCGCAGGTGCGGCTGACCAGGTTCCCCAGGTCGTTGGCTAGGTCCACATTGATGGTGCTTATCAGCAGCTCATTGGAAAAGTTGCCGTCGGTGCCGAAGGGGAAGGTGCGCAGCAGGAAGAAGCGCAGGGCGTCTACGCCGAACATCTCCGCCAGGACGTAGGGATCCACCACGTTGCCCTTGGACTTTGACATCTTGCCGCCGTCGATGACCAGCCAACCGTGGCCATACACATGCTTGGGAAGGGGCATCTCCATGCTCATAAGCATGGCGGGCCAGATGATGGAGTGGAAGCGGACGATCTCCTTGCCCACGATGTGATAGTCCGCGGGCCAGTACTTGTCGTAATCGTGGTATTGATCGTTGCAGAAGCCCAGAGCGGTGCAGTAGTTGAACAGGGCGTCCACCCACACATAGACCACATGGCCCGGGTCAAAGTCCACGGGAATGCCCCAGGTGAAGCTGGTGCGGCTGACGCACAGATCCTCGAGACCGGGCTTAATGAAGTTATTCACCATCTCGTTCACGCGGCTGCGGGGCTGGAGGAAGTCCGTATCCTCCAGCAGGTGCTGCACCCGGCCCGCGTACTTGCTCAGGCGGAAGAAGTATGCCTCCTCCTGGGCGTCGTGGACCTCCCGGCCGCAGTCGGGGCACTTGCCGTCCACCAGCTGGCTCTCGGTCCAGAAGCTCTCGCAGGGGGTGCAGTACTTGCCCTTGTAGGCGCCCTTGTAGATGTCGCCCTTTTCGTACATCTTTTTGAAGATCTTCTGCACGGCCCGGCAGTGGTAGTCATCGGTGGTGCGGATGAAGCGGTCGTTGGAAATATTCATCAGCTTCCACAGGTCCCGCACGCCCTTTTCGCCGTTCACGATCTTATCCACAAAGGCCTGGGGGGTCATGCCGGCTTCTTCGGCCTTGGTCTCGATCTTCTGGCCGTGCTCGTCGGTGCCGGTGAGGAACATGACGTCATAGCCCTGGAGGCGCTTATAGCGGGCGATGGCGTCCGTGGCCACGGTGCAGTAGCTATGGCCGATATGGAGCTTGTCGGAGGGGTAGTAGATGGGAGTGGTGATATAAAACGTTTTCTTTTCCATGGGTTTTATCTCCTTTTCCGCCGCTCCGAATGGAAGAGCGGCTTAAAATTGTTGATGGGTTGGCTGCAGGGGCGGACGGATCTATCCGCCCGGTGCGGTAGGCGGCGGGGTGTAGGCTCCCCGCCCTACGGATGCGTTGATTAATGGCTGGTGCAAGCGGGCCGATGTGGGGAGCGATCTGAGCGCCGCCAGTGGCGGATACAGCGAAGTGAGCGAGTGGCCGCGATCAAAATTTCCAGCGTCCGCCGTAAGGCAGCGCGGAAATTTTGGGCACCGCAACAGGGCCATCGGCCCCTACGCACTGTTTAACGATAGAATGCCGTAGGGAACAGGGGTTACGGATTGCCACACCAGTGCGCGCACTGGTTCGCAATGACAGAGGGAGGAGGACAGCGGTCGTTGGTTCCCAGGAATGGGTGCAAGGGACGGCTTCCGCCTGTGGAAGCATAAACAAAATCGTCCCCGGCGTTTTGCCAAGGACGATGCCGAAACACCGTGATACCACCTTGCTTCGCCGCCTGCTCACGCAGGTCGGCCTCATGAAGTGCCGTTACACCTCTGCGCTGTTACGGGCGCCCCCGTCCGAGCCTAAGGCACAGGTGCCCTCGACCCGGCGGCTCCGGAGCCATGTTTCCCCATCCGTCCCGCGCCCGCTTTCACCCGGCCGGGCTCTCTTTGGCGGTCTAAAATGGGGTACTCTTTCCTTCACTGCCACTTTAAAATCCTATCGGAAAATTTCTTTGAGATTTTCCGACAAACGGGTTTGATTTTTCCGCCTGCGGGCGGAAACTCTGCGAGGCTTTTTTAGCCTTCACCATTAGCTATTATATTATTCTCCCGGGGCAGCTTTGTCAATGTTTTTGTTGGGTTTTGAGCTTTGGTGTGCTATAATGGCAGCAATGCAGCCATTATACTTTTATTTTTTGCCATTTTTCTCCCCGGCTCCGCCGGGAACCGAAAATATGGCAGCATTATACCATTCCGCTTTGCGGCATGGTATAATGGGGAAAAACCAACCGCGAAGGAGCGACCCATGAAACTGATAAGCTGGAATGTGAACGGCCTGCGGGCCGCCCTGGGCAAGGGATTTTTGGACTATGTGGCGGCGGAGGATCCGGACGTCATCTGCCTGCAGGAGACGAAGCTGCAGCCGGAGCAGGCGGTTTTTGATCTGCCGGGCTATCACCGGTATTTTAACTCCGCCGACAAAAAGGGCTACTCCGGCACGGCCATACTGACGAAAGCCGAGCCCCTGTCCGTGACCTATGACTTCGGCCCCGACGAACACCGCCACGAGGGGCGGATCATCACGGCGGAGTACCCGGCCTTTTACCTGGTGTGCTGCTACACTCCCAACAGCCAGGATGGGCTCAGACGCCTTTCCTACCGGATGCAGTGGGAGGACGACCTGCGGGAGTACCTCCGGGAGCTGGACGGGAAAAAGCCCGTGGTGTACTGCGGCGACCTAAACGTGGCCCACCGGGAGATCGACCTGAAAAACCCCAAGACCAACCGCCAGAACCCAGGCTTTACCGACCAGGAGCGGGAGAAAATGTCGCAGCTTCTGGACGCGGGCTTCGTGGACACCTTCCGCTACATACACGGCGATGTGACGGACCGCTACTCCTGGTGGAGCTATCGCTTCCACGCCCGGGACAAGAACGTGGGGTGGAGGATCGACTACTTCCTTGTGTCGGCGCGGTTTATTGGAAAGGTAAAGGCGGCGGACATCCGCAGCGACATATTCGGCAGCGACCACTGCCCGGTGTATTTGGAATTGGAGGTTTAAAAAAATGCTCAAGCTATCTGTGAATTACTTTGCCAAGCCCGGCCGCCGGGAGGAGTTCCTGCGGCGCATCGTGGAGGGCGGCATCCTTGCGGCCATCCGAGCGGAGGAGGGCTGCCTGCGGTATGACTACTATCTCTCCTGCCAGAACGAGGACGAAATTCTCCTGCTGGAGGAGTGGGACACCGCCGAGCACCAGCGCATACACATGGAGCAGGAGCATATGAAGCGTCTCCGGGTCATCAAGGACGACTGCATTGCCGACACACAGCTGCACAAGGACTGAGACTATGCTGTTTGACACCCATGCCCACTATGACGATGAGCGCTTTGACGCCGACCGGGACGCCTTGCTGGCGAGTATGCCGGAGAAAAACGTGGGCCTCATCGTGAACCCCGGCTGCGATTTGCCCACCTCCCGGATGGCGGTGGCGCTGGCGGAAAAATTTGACTTTGTATACGCCGCTGTGGGCATCCACCCGGAAAACTGCGGCGACTTTGTGCCGGAGCAGATAGACGCCCTGCGGAATTTGGCAAAAAATCCCAGGGTGGTGGCCATCGGGGAGATCGGCCTGGACTATTACTGGGCGGAAAACCCTCCCAGGGCGCTGCAGCAGGAGGTGCTGCGCCGGCAGCTGGGGCTGGCGGAGGAGCTGCAGCTGCCCGTTATCATCCACGACCGGGACGCCCACGGGGACACTATGGCCATCGTGCGGGAATTTCCCCGGGTCAAGGGGGTATTCCACTGCTTCGCCGGGTCTGCGGAAATGGCACGGGAGCTGATCCAAATGGGTTGGATGCTGTCATTTAACGGGGCGGCCACCTTCAAAAACGCAAAAAAGGCCCCGGAGGTCATCGCCGCGGCGCCCCTTTCTATGCTGATGATTGAGACGGATGCGCCGTATCTGACCCCGGTGCCCCACCGGGGGGAGCGGAACGACTCGTCCTATGTGCGCTTTGTGGCGGAGAAGATCGCCCAGATCAAGGGCCTGACCCCGGAGGAGGTGGAAAAGGCCACCTGGGAAAACGGACGGCGGTTTTTTGGCGTGTGACGAAGACTTTCGTGCGCCGAATGGGAAAACAGATCGCCGTGGCCGGTTTGTAAACCGACCGCGGCGATGACAGTTTTGCAAGGGTTCCCTTACTATTAGGTGGGCGGACAGGGGCGGACGCCCCTACGCACGGCAGGTAAGTGCAGTGCAGGCGGGGCGATGTGGGGAGCGAGCTGAGCGCTGCCAGTGGCAGATGAAGCGAGGCGAGCGAGTGGCCGCGGTCAAAATTTCAAGCGTCCGTCGTTAGGCAGCGCAGAAATTTTGGGCACCGCAACAGGGTCATCGCCCCCTACGCACAGGTCTTTGATATAGCTCCGTAGGGGCCGGCGTCTCCGACGGCCCGCTTATCACGCGACTTGGTGCGCTTCCGTAGGGCGGGGTGAGGGCACGCCGGCCTCTTGACATGGGGGATATTTTTGCTATAATGAATGTAGAAAGGCGCTGCGACAAGCGGTTAGCCCAAGTAGTTAACTAAATTTCTCGAAGAAAACCGTCACCTGCCGGGGTGGCGGTTTCTGCGTTTTACGATGATCGTGACCGTATAGGGCCCGATATGTAGTGTAATTCGCACAGCCAGCGTGTTGAAAAAGCTTTTTCGACACGCTGGCTAAATTTTTAGAACTCTTTCAAAGCTCTAAAAATGATTGAATTAAATAGTGGGGGAATCCCTTCTTGGGTTTCCCTCACTTTCCTTGGGGCGTGTTCCAAAAGGTGCTCGTAATGCCGCCGTCGCTGACTTTCAAGCAGCCGTTTTTTAGGCTCTCGATGGTCACAATCCCTCCCTCGCCATAAGAATTGGTCAATTTCAGTTGATTGCCATTTACAACCGCCCAGGTGCCGTGATATCCGTTGAGAGCATTCCAGGTCCCGCCATCATAAAAGATAAAATATGGCTCGTTTTCTCCCTCCAAATACCACGACCCCGGCAGTTGTTTTTCCAGGCTCTTGCCGCAGCCCGCCAGCGACAGGACCAACACCAGCAGCAGGGCCATGGCCCCCACCCGTTTTGTTTTCATGATTTTCTCCTCTCTATTCGGTCATTTTTGGGTTTGTACTCATTATAGGACAAAACAATAAACTAATACAAGATGTTTAATATACAAGATTAGTTGATGTTTTTTGTGCAAACTATCACTGATACTGTATGCAGAGGTGATAGTATATGTATATGCGAATCCGCAAGGCTCGGGAGGATGCCGGGTATACGCGGGAGAAATTTGCGGAGCTGCTGGATGTCAGCGTGTCCTATATGGCCGAGGTGGAGCGGGGGCGCACGGGGATCTCAGTGAAGATGCTCATTAAAATCTGCGATGTGCTGGGGCTCAGTGCCGACTATGTGCTCTTCGGAGAAAAGCGCTGCGGTGACGAGCAGCGCGCCCAGCGCATAGGGCGCATCGACAGTAGGTATTTGCCCCTGCTTGATGGGGTGATCGGAGAGCTTCTGGCGCTGAATCGGGAATAAGAAAGGCGGGCCGATTGAGAAAATCGGCCCGCCTGGTATTTAGTGGGGGCGGAGGTGCGGATTGCCGCGGGCGCATTGCGGCCTCGCAATGACATGCTTTTTTACAGGGGGATCAGCCAAAAAAACAGACCGGGAACACCCGGTCTGTTTTTCTGCTTTTAACTTTACTTACCGGTTGCCCCGGTCGTAGGCTACGACCACGCGGCGGTTGGGCTCCGTGCCCACAGAATAGGTGGTAACGCCCGCCTTATCCTGCAGGGCGGCGTGGATCACATGGCGCTCATAGGCGTTCATGGGCTCCAGGGTCACGCTGCGGCGATACTTGAGCACCTTGCCGGCCACCTTATGGGCCAGGCTCTCCAGGCTCTGCTCCCGCTTGGCACGGTAATTCTCCGCGTCCACATGGATCCGAAGGCGCTTATCCCGGCCGCTGTTCACAGCATAGTTGGTCAGCTGCTGGATAGCGTCCAGAGTCTCGCCCCGGCGGCCAATAAGCGCACCCAGGCGCTGGCCCTCCAGAATGACCTTGTAGCGGTTCTTCTCTTCCTCGTACACCTTGATCTCCGCCTTGCACTCCATGTGCTCCAGCAGGCCCGCCAGGAACTGCGTGATGCGGCGGGCATCGTCATTATCACAGGCGGCGGCAGAGGGGGCAGCCGGCTCGGCCGGCTTTTCCACGGGCTTGGCCTCGGGCTTTTTCTCCATAGGCTTCTTCTCCGCCGGTCTCTTCTCGGCGGGCTTCTTTTCTACAGGCTTGCTCTCAGCGGCCTTCTTTTCGGCGGGCTTTGCCTGGGGGGCCGGGGTCTTGACCTCCGGCTCCTCCACAACGTCCAGCTCGTAGCGCACCCGCACCTTGGCCGGGCTGCTGCCGATGCCTAAAAATCCGCTCTTGGAACGCTCCAATATCTCCAGGGACACGTCATCCCGCTCCAGATGGAGCTGCTCCAGCGCCTTGCGGACGGCCTCCTCCTCGGTCTTGCCTGTTACATCAATATAACGCATGACAAAACTCCTTATTCGTCGTAGTGATGCTCGCTGTAAGCGCGGCCGCGGGCATAGGGACGCTGGCCCACCCGGCCGTTTTCATTGGTGCCGGCCTTTTTCTCCGGCTTTTTGGCAGCTTGATTCTTTTTCTTATTATTGTTATTGCCGGACTTGGACTTCTCATACTGCTGTTGCTGCTGCAGCATCCGCTCCCGGGAGGCCATCATCTTGGCGGCCCGGGCCTCGCGCTTGGCGCGCTCCTTGTCCGTTTCCTCCCGGTCCAGTATCTTGTTGAAGTACTTATTGAGCACCTGCTCCTGAATGGTGGCAAAGGCGGTGTTGGCAATCCAGTACACGCACAGGGCGGCAGGCAGGATATAGCCCATCCACAGGGTCATCAGGGGCATGAGGTACATCATCATCTTGCCCTGGGAGCCGGCGGCATTGCCGGTGGCCTTCATGCTGATAAGGGTCATGAGGAACTGCAGGGCTGTGGCAATGACCGGCAGCAGCAGCACACCGATGACCGGCCAGCCGCCGGTGGTGATCTGCTTAAAGAGCTGGGAGCCCTGGCTGGCCAGGTCCATGCCCAGGAAGTTATAGTCCAGGTTGATGAGCCCGTCAAACTGGCCCTGGAAGCTGTCCCAGTTCTGATGGACGAACTTGGCCAGGTAGATCTGCTCATAGGCCGCAGCCTGGCCCCCCTCTGCCACGGTGTAGCCCAGCTTGGTGGCCGCGTCGGTGATGGCGCTGATGGTGTCCACGCTGAGGCCCATGAGGTAACGCAGGGGCTGGCGGATGATGGCGTACAGGGCGATGAGAATGGGGAAGGGCAGGAAGGACCACAGACAGCCGGACATGGGATTCACGCCCTCCTGGGCGTAGAGGTTGGCCATCTCCTCCTGCTGACGCTGCTTATTATTGGCGTAGCGGGTCTGGATGTCCTTCATCTTGCCCTGCATACGGTTCATGCGCAGCATGCTCTTCTTACCCTTCAGCTGGAAGGGCAGGATCACCAGCTTCACCACCAGGGTGAACAGGATCAGCGCCAGGCCGTAGGACCCGGTGAGGGAATAGAACAGGCGGGTCAGCCAGGCAAAAGGCACACAGATATAATATCCGAGTTGTGCGAACATATTTTTTTCCTCCGTTTAGTTCTTGGGAAAAGCCGATGGTTACGGAACGGGATCATACCCGCCCTTGTGGAAGGGATTGCATCGCAATATACGCTTGGCGGCAAGAAAGCTTCCCTTTACGGCGCCGTATTTTTCCACCGCCTCCAGAGCGTACTCCGAGCAGGTGGGAATATAGCGGCACCGGGGCGGAAATAGAGGAGAAACCTCCCGCTGGTAAAACCGGATGGCGGCCATGCATGCTTTTTTCATGCCTCGCCCTCCTCCTGCAGCAGGGAGAGCCGGCGCAGGCAATCCAAATACGCCTCGTTCATCTTCTGATACGGGCCTGCAGCGCTGCGGCCACGGCCCACCACAATCACGTCCCACCCGGGGCGCATTTTATCCCGGTTCAGGCGGTAAATCTCCCGGATCCGGCGGCGCACCCGGTTGCGCACCACCGCATGACCCAGCTTCTTACTCACCGTGACACCCAGGCGGCCTGGCCCCGGCCCGATTCTTCAGGCAGTACACCACAAAATAGGGGCTCACAGCGGAGCGGCCCTTGCGGTAGATACGGCGAAATTCGTAATTTTCCTTGACGGTTACGGCTGCTTTCATGGTTTTCTCCCGGCTTAAAGTTACACGGCCAAGCGACATCTGCATAGACGAATAGGGACGGCAGTTTTCCCTTCCACCGTCCCTGTTTTTCACGAGCTATGCCGGATGCACCTTCCGTGACCTCAGAGGGTCAGACGAGCGCGACCCTTGGCACGGCGACGAGCCAAAACCTTGCGGCCGTTGGCAGTAGCCATTCTCTTGCGGAAGCCGTGCACCTTGGAGCGCTGGCGCTTCTTGGGCTGATAGGTACGGAACATTGCAGGACACCTCCATTACATAGAAAATCCGGCGGCGGCAACCGGGCCGCCACACTTACTCGACGGCGGGCGAAGTTCCCTCCGCCCCGCAGTTGAAAAAGTCAGATGCCGAAAATGCGGCACTTTGTTCATTATACATAATGTAAAAGGGCCTGTCAACAGAAATATTTCTCCGCAGGCGGCGTGTTTTCCCGGAAAAAGGAAAAAGATTTATACATTATCTAATATATAAGTGTAGACTTTTTTATGTCTTTATGATATACTTACGGTGCCTATGTGCCGCCCCTTCCCAGTGGGGCGGTGAGCGGTGGCTGACACAGAAATATTTCCCGCAGCGTTGTCCCAGGATGGGCAACACCGGGCCGGATTTACCCTATAGATAGAATTTGCTTTTGGGAAAGGGGAGCTATCACTTTGAATTCACTGACCGATGTATGGGGCAGCGTGCTGCAGCAGATGTCACAGCAGCTGGCCCCCACCACCATCAACACCTGGTTTGACGAGGTGGACGTGGTCACTATGGAGGATTCTGCTTTCGTGCTGCACTGCGGCAACGAATTTAAGAAGAAAACCATCGAGACCCGGTTTCTGTCCTATATCCGGGACGCCCTGCGGGATCTGTTCTCCGCGGATTTTGAGATCAAGATCCTCAACGACGATCAGCTGTCCGCCTATCACGGCATCAAACCCGACTACCCGGGGGACCTGGAGGACTCCGGGACGTTCACCTTTGAGACCTATGTAGTGGGCCCCAGCAACAAACTGGCCTACGCTGCCGCCCACGCCGTGTCCGATAGGCCGGGCGTAAACTATAACCCCCTGTTCATCTACGGGGACTCCGGCCTGGGCAAGACCCATCTGCTCTACGCCATCGCCCACGGACTAAAGCAGAACTATCCGGACGCCAAGGTGGTGTACATCAAGGGAGACGACTTTACCAACGAGCTGGTGGCCTCTATCCGGGAGGGAAAAAACGCCGAATTCCGGGAGAAATACCGCCAGGCGACACTGCTGCTGGTGGACGACGTGCAGTTCATCGCCGGTAAGGAGCAGACCCAGGAGGAGTTCTTCCACACCTTCAACTCCCTGTACGAGGCCGGCAAGCAGATCGTTCTCACCTCCGACCGGCCGCCACGGGAGATGACCAAGCTGGAGGACCGGCTGCGCACCCGCTTTGAGTGGGGCCTGATGGTGGACGTGACGCCCCCCGACTACGAGACGCGCCTCGCCATCGTAAAAAACAAGTCCGCCATGCTGGGGGTGAAGCTGTCAGATCCGGTGTCCGATCTCATCGCAGAGAACGTCACCGCCAACGTCCGGCAGATCGAGGGCACCCTGAATAAAATCTTAGCCTATTACGACCTCATGGGCAGCACCATGAGCCAGGAGGACATCCTCAAGGCCATCCGGGATATGATCAAGAAAAACAACGAGTACATTCCCACAGCCCAGGCAGTGGTGGACTTCATCTGCTCCACCTATCACATTGACGAGGATGTGCTCCGGGGCCAGAGCCGGGGCCGGGAGGTGGTCAACGCCCGGCAGATCGCCATGTACCTCATGCGGCGGATGATCTGCATGAACCTGGTGGACATCGGCAAGGAGTTCGGCGACAGGGACCACACCACGGTGCTGCATTCCCTGGACAAGGTGGAAAAGCAGATGCGCTCCGACCCGGCCTTTGCCGAAACCGTGAAACAGATCACCACCAATATCAATAACAGCGCCCGGGGGTAATTTCTCCACATAGCTTGTGAACTTTCTGTGGAAAAGGGGGCAGCTTCCGTTTTTGCCCAATTATCCGTGGAAACCTGTGGATATTTTTCCCGCCCCCATGTGGAGAAAAAACGAGCCGTTTCGCGGCTTTGCTTACTTTTCCACAATTGTTTTCCCTACGACTACTGTTACTAAAAAATACTTAGCTTATGTTCTGTGCGCATAAAATATGCGCGGGATTTTTCGGAAAAAAAGAAAGGATGATCCAGATGCTGAAATTCTCCTGCGAAAAAGGCGCTGCTGCAGCTCGCCGTGAATACCGCCTCCCCGCACCGTGGCCACCAAAAGCTCCATCCCCGCTTTGGAGGGACTGCTGCTGGAGGGGACGGACGTGCTGACCCTGTCCGGCTACAACATGCAGACCGGCATCCGCACCCGGCTGGAGGCCGATATCCGGGAGGGCGGGCGTATCGTCCTCAACTCCCGGCTGTTCGGCGACATCATCCGGAAAATGCCCGATGACGTCATCGTTTTCTCTGCGGATGAAAAATTCATGGTCACCCTCACCTGCGGGGACGCCCGGTTCGAGATTTTGGGTCTGTCTGCCGATGATTATCCGGAGATGCCCGAGGTGGAGAGCGACTACTCCATGACCGTGCAGCAGGGGATCCTGAAGGCTATGATCAACCAGACATCCTTCGCCGTTTCTACCAACGAAAACCGCCCCATCCATACCGGCTCCCTCTTTGAGGTGGGCATCGATGGGGTAACGGTGGTGTCCGTGGACGGCTTCCGCCTGGCTCTGCGCCGGGAGAAGATAGAGCAGCTGGAGGGCGGTGCCTTCCGGTTTGTATGCCCCGGCAGCGCCTTAAACGAGGTGGAGAAGATTTGCGAGGACAGCGAGGAGGCTATCACCGTGATGCTTGGAAAGCGTCACCTGCTCTTTGAAACCGGCTCTACCCAGCTCATCTGCCGGAAGCTGGAGGGGGAATTCCTGGACTACAAGAACGCCATCCCCCGGAACAATCCCATCCGCCTCACCGTGGACAGCAAGACCATGCTCAGCAGCCTGGACCGGGTGAGCGTGGTTATCAGCGAGAAGCTGAAAAGCCCTGTCCGCTGCATTATGGGCAGCGGCTGCATCACCATGTCCGCCAAGACCGGCAACGGCGAGGCAACGGACGTGTGCCCCGTGGAGGGGGACGGCCAGGGCCTGGAAATTGGCTTCAACAACCGCTATCTTATGGACGCCCTGCGCTTTGCCCCGGCGGATCAGGTGGTAATGGAGCTGAATACCGGCATCAGCCCCTGCGTCATGACCCCTGTGGACGGCGGCGACAGCTTCCTTTATATGGTGCTGCCGGTGCGGCTGAAGGCGTAAGGAGCGGAAAATATGAAAATCGTGACCATTACAACGGAATTTATCAAATTGCAGGATCTGCTGAAGCTGGCGGATGCAGTGTCCACCGGCGGCGAGGCGAAAATAGAGGTGCAGGAGGGAGCTGTGCTGGTAAACGGCGATGTCTGCACCCAGCGGGGTAAGAAAATCCGCCCCGGCGACACCGTGACCTTTGATGAGGCCGACTACGGCGTAAAATATGCAGATCAATAGCTTGACCCTGGTGGGCTTTCGCAACTACCGGGAGCAGACCCTGGCCTTTGACCCGGCCTGCAACGTCATCCATGGGGAGAACGCCCAGGGAAAAACAAACCTCCTGGAGGCTATAGTTTATCTCTCCTGCGGCAAGTCTCCCCGGACAAGAAGTGACCGGGAGCTTATAACCTTTGACGGACAGCAGGCCCGCATTACCGGGAAAATTTTCTCCCGGGACAGAGAGTTTGTTACGGACATTACCTTGCAGGCCGGCCGGCGGCGGAAAATGACCGTCAACGGCGTTGCGGCCAAAAACGCCGCAGAGCTGTCCGACGTGCTGCACACGGTTTTCTTTTGTCCGGAGGATCTGTTCCTTATCCGGGAGGGGGCGGCGGCCCGGCGAAAATTCATGGATCAATCCCTGTGCCAGCTGCGGCCCCGATATGCCCAGGCTTTGGCGGAGTATCATCGGCTTTATGAGCACAAGACCCGTATCCTGCGGGACCGGGAGGATAATCCGGGGCTGCTGGCCATGCTGCCGGACTTTAACGAGCGCATGTGCCGGGTGGGAGCCATCCTTATCTATTACCGGGCCCGGTATTGCCGGGCGCTGGAGGGCTACGCTGCCCCGGCCCACGAGGATTGCAGCGGCGGACGGGAAAAATTGACCCTGGGCTATGAGACGGTGAAAACCGTTTTGGACCCCTTTGCCAAGACAGAGGACATCGCCCAAAATTTACGCGAGCACCAGGAGAGCCATTATCATGCGGAGCTTGCCTCGGGGCTGTGCCTGTCGGGGCCTCATAAGGATGACTTTATCGTAGAGGTAAACGGAAGGAGCGCCAGGCAGTTCTGCTCTCAGGGGCAGGTACGCACGGCGGCGCTGTCGCTGAAATTAGCTGACCGGGAGATACACCGCAGCGCCGTGGGGGAGTACCCGGTGATGCTGCTGGACGATGTGCTGTCGGAGCTGGACCCCAAGCGGCAGGAGTATGTATTAAATCGCATTTCCGGCGGTCAGGTGTTCATCACCTGCTGCGAAAACGACCGGCTGGACCGCCTGCGGGCGGGGCGGCTGTTTCACATCCAAAACGGGGAGGTGCTTTTGTGAGCTATCTGCATATCGGGCAGAATGCCATGATCCCGGAAAAGCGGATCATCGGCATTTTCGACCTGGACATTACCTCCCAGTCGAGGCGCACCCGGGAATTTTTGGAAAAAGCGGAGCGAGAGGGTGTGGTGGTGCCGGTGACGGAGGACATTCCCAAGTCCTTCTTGGTGTGTGACCACCCGTACCACCGGCAGATCGTGTATATTTCGCAGCTGAATCCCCAGACCCTGCAGAAGCGGAGCAGGGGAGAGTAGGAGTGCCGGGCGGGCAGAGTTGTTTGATCCTACGCACACCTTGTAAATTACAATGTCATTCCGAGACCAGTCCGCAGACTGGTCGTGGGAATCCGTAATACCCTTGCACAAGGGACGAGGAGAACGGATTGCGAAGCCAGTGTTCGCACTGGCTTCGCAATGACACCGTTAACAAGAGGTGCTGTATAAGCCCGGGCGGGCCGATGTAGGCATCGGCCCTACGGAGGGTTTTTCGATAGAATTTCGTAGGGGGCGATGTGAGCATCGCCCCGCCGCTTCACATCGTTTTCACCCCCGTCTTTGTTTTGTAAATACAGCGGAAGATCATCTTCCCTTGAGAAAGGATAGGATTTATGTCAGAACTGGAAAAAGTCATCGCCGTGGACACGGAATATGATGCCTCGGAGATCCAAGTGCTGGAGGGCCTGGAGGCCGTGCGTAAGCGGCCCGGTATGTACATCGGCTCTACCTCCTCCTCTGGCCTGCACCACCTGGTGTACGAGATCGTGGACAACGCCATCGACGAGGCCCTGGCCGGGTATTGCACGGACATCACCGTGACCATCAATGAAGGCGATACCATCACCGTTACCGATAACGGACGCGGCATCCCCGTGGACATCCAGCCCCAGACCGGGCGGCCTGCCCTGGAGGTGGTTTACACCGTGCTCCACGCCGGCGGCAAGTTCGGCGGCGGGGGCTATAAGGTCTCCGGCGGCCTTCACGGCGTGGGCGCCTCCGTGGTGAATGCCCTGTCGGAGTGGCTGGAGGTGCAGGTTTACAAGAACGGCCACATTTACGAGATGAAATTCTCCCGGGGCGACATCACCCAGGAGATGAAGATCATCGGCGACACAGACCGCACCGGCACCACCGTCACCTTTAAGCCCGATCCGGAGGTGTTTGACACCCTGGTGTATGACTATGACATCCTCCACACCCGTATGCGGGAGCAGGCGTTTCTGAATGCGGGGCTGCGCATCACCATCACCGATGCCCGGCCCGGCAGCGAGCAGGGGGAGACCATGTGCTACGAGGGGGGCATACGGGAGTATGTGACCTATCTCAACCGCAACAAGACCCCCCTGCACCAGGAGGTCATCTACCTCTCCGGCGCCAAGGGGGACTCCACGGCGGAGATCGCCCTGCAATATAACGACGGCTACAACGAGACCCTGGTCTCCTTTGCCAACGACATCCATACCCCCGGCGGCGGCATGCACGAAACCGGCTTCAAGGCGGCGCTGACCCGGGTGCTCAACGCCTACGGCACCAAGTACGGCATGCTCAAGGACGGGGACGACAAGGTCTCCGGCGAGGATTGCCGGGAGGGCATCGCGGCGGTGATCTCCGTGAAGCTGACAGAGGCCCAGTTCGAGGGGCAGACCAAGGACAAGCTGGGTAACGCCTACATCCGCACCCTGGTGGACGGCATCGTATCCGACCAGCTGGCGGTATACATGGAGGAGCATCCGACGGTGGCCCGGACCATTTTGGACAAGGCCCTCACCGCCAACCGTGCCCGGGAGGCCGCCCGGAAGGCCCGGGAATCCATCCGGCGCAAGACGGCCTTAGGCGGTGCGGCCATGCCCGACAAGCTCCGGGACTGCAATGAAAATAACCCGGAGCTGACAGAGCTTTACATCGTGGAGGGCGACTCCGCAGGAGGCTCCGCCACCCAAGGGCGCGACTCCCGCTTTCAGGCCATCCTCCCCCTGTGGGGTAAGATGCTCAACGTGGAAAAGGCCCGGGCGGATAAGGTCTACGGAAACGACAAGCTCCAGCCGGTCATCACCGCCCTGGGAGCGGGCATCGGCGACGAGTTCGACGCCGACAAGCTCCGCTATCACAAAATCATCATCATGGCCGATGCCGATGTGGACGGCGCGCATATCCGCACGCTGCTGCTGACCTTCTTTTTCCGCTTCATGCGGCCGCTCATTGAGAACGGATATGTGTATTCGGCGGTGCCGCCGCTGTATAAGCTGAGCCGGGGCAAGCAGACCCGGGTCGCCTACTCCGACGAGGAGCGGGATGCGGTCTCCGCCCTGCTCCGGGGGGATAATCCCGATGCCAAGGTGGACATCAGCCGCTTCAAGGGCCTGGGCGAGATGAATCCCCACGAGCTGTGGGAGACCACTATGGACCCGGAGAAGAGGACTCTGCGCCGCATTACCCTGGACGACGCCGTGGCCGCCGACGCCACCTTTACGGTGCTTATGGGCGAAAAGGTGGAGCCCCGGAAGGAGTTCATTGAGCAGAAGGCGAAATATGCGGTGAATTTGGATTACTAAAATAAGGCGTAGAATTTACCCAAAAAACAGGCCGACAGAGGCGTCCTTCCCTACAAACCGATTTATGATAGAGGTCCGTAGGACGGGCTGCCCTCAGCCCGCCGTCTGATAACCACCGCGCCTGCGGCGGCGTGAGGGCACGCCGCCCTACACACGATTAAAAAAACGGTGCCACCGGGCCGATGTAGGCATCGGCCCCTACACACTGTTTAGCGATAGAAGTCCGTAGGGGGCGGCGTCCCCGACGCCCCGCTTTACTGCACTTTTTGTCACGCATTCGCCCTGCGCAATCCCATAAAATCCGATGAACCAATCCTTTCACAAAGGAGAAACGATATGAGTAAGAAACCCCAATACGATCCGGAGGAGATCCGGTATCCCCAGCAGCACATTGTGGAGTCGCCCCTGGTGCCGGAGATGGAGAAGTCGTACATCGAGTACGCCATGTCCGTTATTGTGGGCCGGGCGCTGCCCGACGTGCGGGACGGCCTGAAGCCCGTCCACCGGCGTATTCTCTACGCCATGTACGAGGACAACCTCACCTCCGACCGGCCCTTTAAGAAGTCCGCCACCTGCGTGGGCGATGTGCTGGGCCGGTATCATCCCCACGGCGACGCATCGGTGTACGACGCCCTGGTGCGTCTGGCCCAGGACTTTTCCATGCGCTACATGCTGGTGGAAGGCCACGGCAACTTCGGCTCCGTGGACGGCGACCCCGCCGCCGCCTACCGCTACACCGAGGCAAGACTCTCCAAAATCTCCAACGAGATGCTTCGGGACATTGAAAAGGACACCGTGGACTGGGACCCCAACTTCGACGAGAGCCGGAGGGAGCCCCGGGTGCTTCCGGCCCGGTTCCCCAACCTGCTGGTGAACGGCTCCTCCGGCATTGCCGTGGGTATGGCCACCAATATTCCGCCCCACAACCTGCGGGAGGTCATCGGCGCGTGCATCTGCGTGCTGGATGACCCGGAAGCCACCCTGGCAGACCTCATGGAGCATATCAAGGGCCCTGATTTCCCCACAAAGGGTATTATCATGGGCCGCAGCGGTATCCGCGCCGCTTACGCCACCGGCCGGGGCCGGCTGGTGGTTCGGGCAAGGCACGAGTTTGAGGAGTTCGGCAAGGACCGCACCCGCATCGTTATTACGGAGCTGCCCTACCAGGTGAACAAGCGTATGCTCATTAAGAACATCGCCGAGCAGGTGGAGGACAAGCGCCTGGACGGCATTTCCGACATCCGGGATGAGTCCGACCGCAACGGTATGCGCATCGTCATTGAGCTGAAGCGGGACGCCAATCCTCAGGTGGTCTTAAACCGCCTGTTTGCCCAGTCTCAGCTGCAGACCACCTTCGCCATCAATATGCTGGCACTGGTGGACAACCAGCGCCAGCCGAAAATCCTGTCCCTGCGGCACATCATCGACGAGTACCTGGCCTTCCAGGAGGAAATTATCATCCGCCGCACGAGGTTCGACCTGAACAAGGCTCTGGAGCGGGCCCATCTGCTGGAGGGTCTGCTCATCGCACAGGATAATATTGACGAGGTCATCAAGATCATCCGGGAGAGCTACGACGATGCCCGGGAAAATCTGATGGCCCGCTTCGTGCTGGATCAGGTCCAGGCCCAGGCCATTCTGGATATGCGCCTGAAGGCCCTGCAGGGGCTGGACCGGGAGAAGCTGCAGAAGGAGTACGACGACCTGGAGGAGAAGATCGCCTACTTCCGCCGGGTGCTGTCCGACGACGCCCTGGTGCGGCAGATCCTCAAGGAGGAGCTGTCCGCCCTGGCCGAAAAATTTGGCGACGAGCGCAAGACAGAGATCCAGGATGTGGAGGACGAGATAGATATCGAGGACCTGATCGAGGAGGAGCAGTGCGTCTTTACCCTCACCAAGGCCGGGTACATTAAGCGCACCCCCGTCAGCGAGTACGCCGCCCAGAGCAAGGGCGGCATGGGCAAGAAGGGTATGTCCACCCGGGAGGAGGACGAGGTGGTGTCGGTGTTCACCGCATCCACCCATGACTATATCCTCTTTTTCACTGACACCGGCAAGGTCTACCGCAAGAAGGGCTATCAGATTCCCGAGAGCGGCAAAACCGCCAAGGGCATCAACATGGTCAATGTCATTCAGGTGGAGAATGGGGAGAAGGTCCAGGCCATGCTCCACTTCCGGGAGACGGAGGATAAGCCCCTGTACCTCTTTATGACCACCCGCAGCGGCACCGTGAAGCGGCTGCCTGTGGACCAGCTGAAGAACATTCGCCAGAGCGGAATCCGCGCCCTGACCCTGGACGAGGGCGACCAGCTCATCAGCGTACAGGAGACGGACGGGGAGCAGTTTATCCTCATCGCCACCCACGACGGCCAGGCGGTGCGCTTCCACGAGAGCGATGTGCGGCCCATGGGCCGTGCGGCTGTGGGCGTGCGCGGCATCCGGCTAAGGGAGGGCGACTATGTGGTGGGCGCCGCCCGGGCAGAGGAGGGCAAAACCGTCCTCACCATCACCGAGCGGGGCTATGGCAAGCGTACCCCCGTGGAGGACTACCGCATCACCAGCCGCGGCGGCCTGGGCATCCGCAACTACATGGTCACCGACAAAACCGGCCCCATTGTGGGCATCAAGGTGGTGGATGGCACGGAGGATCTGCTGCTGGTCACTGAAAGCGGCATCCTCATCCGCACACCGGTGCAGAACATCCGCACCGCAGGCCGCGCCACCCAGGGCGTCATCGTCATGCGCTTTAAGACCGAGGGCGACCGCGTTATCTCCATGGCCCTGGCTGACCCGGAGGGGCAGACACCGTCTGCGGAGGAGTAAAGTATGGGAAGGAAACGGGAGAGAGTGGCGCCCCTGACCCGGTGGCAGTATTTCACCAAGACCCTCTATAGTGACGCCGCCTCCAGGGCGGAGTTTGAATATGACAGAGTCATCTATTTCAAAAGTGAGGAGCTGCAGCGCATTGAGGCAGGTAACCGCCGCATCCATGGGCTGCTGCTGGTGATACTGTGCCTGGTGTTCCTATCGGCTATCAGGTGGCAGAACATCTATTTCGTGGTGGCGTGCATGGCCATCATCGTGGCGGGGGAGGCGGTGCGCCTGCTGCGCTTGCCCAAGGACATACGCGCCCACCTGACCGATACCGGCCGGAGGAAGTGAGGATGACCGTGAATATCATCGCCCGCATCCGCACAGAGCTGCCTGAAAAATTCGGCGTACCCCGGCAGAGCGGCCTGGTGCCCCAGCTCCGGGGAACCGTCGTGTTTGAGCCGGCGTACCGCAATCCGGACGCCCTGCGGGGGCTGGAGGGTTTTTCCCACCTGTGGCTGATCTTTCAGTTTCATCAGGCGGTGCGGGAGGGCTGGTCGCCTACGGTGCGCCCGCCCCGGCTGGGGGGCAACCGGCGCATGGGCGTGTTTGCCACCCGGTCGCCCTTTCGGCCCAATGCCATAGGACTGTCCTGCGTGAAGCTGGAGGGGGTGCGGCAGGAGGAGAAGCTGGGCCCGGTCCTTGACGTCAGCGGCGCCGACCTGGTGGACGGCACGCCGATTCTGGACATCAAGCCCTACCTGCCCTATGCCGATTGCCGCCCCGAGGCCACCGGCGGGTTTACTGACCCATTGGACGGACAGACCCTGCAGGTGGCGTGTGAGGAGGCCCTGCTGGCGGGATTGAATGAGGAGCAGCGGGCGGGACTTATGGGCGTGCTGGCCTGCGATCCCCGGCCCCGGTATCAGGAGGACCCGGAGCGGGTCTATGGCCTGGCCTTTGCCGAAAAAAACGTGAGGTTTACTGTGCAGAACGGGGTACTCACCGTCCTGGCGGTGGAGGATTAATGCCGTGCGGGGCGATATGGGCACTTTTTGTTTTTGCCTGTAGGGGCCGGCGTCCCGACGGCCCGAACCTGGGCTTGCATAAATTTTCCTACTATCCGTAGGGCGGGCTGCCCTCAGCCCGCCGCGTGGATTTGCACCGCACCTCTTGTAAAAAACACTGTCATTGCGAACCAGTGACCGACGTCACTGGTGTGGCAATCCGTAATCCCCTGCGCCGCACCTTTTGCACCCGCAAATGCCTCCGATGGAGTACTTCCTGCCAGCAGCGGCAGAAAGTACCCAAAGAACGCCGCCAAAACCCATGGTTCAGGAATCCTTTCCGCGGCTGAAGCGCCGACTGTATCGGCCTCCTTTTGCCCCGCGAATCGGTCTGTGCAAAATTTATGCCGTCCTTTCGTATCGTCTCTGCGTCCCCATCCGCGACGCGCTCTGCGCTTGTGCTGGCCTGGCGAAACAGGGAAAACCTCTGCGGCTACTGCGCGGCGGCGTGAGGGCACGCCGCCCTACGCAAAGCCAGAAGCTTGATTCCGTAGGGGCCGATGATCCTGTTGCGGTACCCAAAATTTCCATGCTGCCTTGTGGCTGCCGCATGAAATTTTGACCGCGGCCACTCGTTCATCTCGCTTCATCCGCCACCGGCGGCGCTCGAATCGCTCCCCACATCGGCCCGACCGCAAGCACTTTTTGTTTTTGCCTGTAGGGGCCGGCGTCCCGACGGCCCGAACCTGGGCTTGCATAAATTTTCCTACTATCCGTAGGGCGGGCTGCTCTCAGCCCGCCGCCTGTCAGCCACGGAACCCTTCCGGCAGGGCACACGGGCCCTGCCCTACAGAGGTTTCAATTTATCCGCAGGGCGGGGTGCCTACACCCCGCCGCGTGGGGAACGGATTGCCACGACCAGTCTGCGGACTGGTCTCGCAATGACAAAAGCATTCGCAAGGAGCTATTATGAAAACAGTAACCATTTACACCGACGGGCATAAAAACCGCAATGCGGTTTTATGCGGGATGTCGGTTCTGCTCGCCCCTTCGGGGCAACCGCAGAACATGACAAGCAAGCGCCGTCCAATAGATGCATCATGAGCCGAGGCGAGTTAATTTCCAAGGAGCTATTATGAAAACAGTAATCATTTACACCGACGGGCATAAAAACCGCAATGCGGTTTTATGCGAGATGTCGGTTCTGCTCGCCCCTTCGGGGCAACCGCAGAACATGACAAGCAAGCGCCGTCCAATAGATGCATCGTGAGCCGAGGCAAGTTAATTTCCAAGGAGCTATTATGAAAACAGTAACTATTTACACCGACGGCGCTTGCTCCGGCAATCCCGGTCCCGGGGGCTGGGGGGCCATTTTGGAGTGGAACGGCGTGGAAAAGGAGATTTCCGGCGGCGCGGCGGAAACTACTAACAACCGCATGGAGCTCACCGGTGTCATCGAGGCTCTGTCGCTTTTGAAGGAGCCCTGCGTGGTAGAGCTTTACAGCGACAGCAAGTACGTTATTGATGCCTTGTCCAAGGGCTGGGTCTATGGCTGGCAGAAAAAGGGCTGGGTCAAGAGCGATAAAAAGCCCGCCTTGAACGTGGACCTCTGGGAGAAGCTGCTCCCTCTTATCGCCCGGCATGAGGTCCGGTATCACTGGGTCAAGGGTCACGCCTCCAACGCCAAAAATAATCGCTGCGACCAGCTGGCTGTGGCCGAGAGCCGGAAACATTGAGAAATTGTTCACAATTTGTTCACCGGGAATTTATTGTTTTGCCATATTTACAAAGTAGTATATGAGCATACAAAGAACCTTTCCTTAAGTGATTTTCTCTCTCTCCTAACACACAACAGGAAAGCCCCCCAGCTTTAAAGCTGGGGGGCTTTCCTGTATTTGACAAAAGCGCCTAATGGACTTTCCTGTAAGCCTTTCTGGCGCGACATTTATGCAGAAAATTTCACAGCCGCTTGCAATTTGCCGTCCGATGCCGTACAATAGCCCCATTAATAGTATAGGGAGGCGCATTTTTATGGATTTTAATCCCCACATGCAGCTGGCTGGCCTACTGGAATGGATGAATGAAATGATGCAAAGCTGCCACGGCAAGACCGCGGTCATCGGCATCTCCGGCGGCAAGGACAGCTCCACCGTGGCGGCCCTGGCTGTGGCGGCCTATGGCCGGGAGAATGTCTATGGTGTGCTCATGCCCAACGGTGTGCAGCCGGATATTGACTTTTCCCAGGCCCTGGTGGAGCACCTGCAGATCCCCCACTGCACCATCAACATTCAGGGCGCGGTGCAGGGCGTCCTGACCGAGATGGAGAAGGCGGGGTTTACGCCCAGCCGCCAGACTACGGTGAATCTGCCCTCCCGCATCCGCATGTCCACCCTCTACGCCGTGGCACAGAGCTTGCCCGGCGGCACGGTGATCAACACCTCCAACCTCTCTGAGGATTGGGTGGGCTACTGCACCATTTATGGCGACAGTGCCGGGGCCTTCTCCCCCCTGGGCATGTATACCACCGAGGAGGTCATTGCCCTGGGCCGGGCCCTGGGGCTGCCGGAGCATTTTCTGCAGAAGCCGCCCTCTGACGGGCTCACCGGCCTCACGGACGAGGATAACCTGGGCTTTACCTACCACGCCGTGAACGAATATGTGCGCCGGGGTGTGTGCGACCCGGAGATCAGGGAGCAGATCGACCGGAAGCACAGGGCCAGCCGTTTTAAGTTCACCACCATCCCCGTGTATCACAACGGCCTGCCTATGGCTCTGGAGGAGGAGACGGACTACTATAAGTAAGGCTGGAAAAATCCGCACCGCCACTGCACCCATACTTGACAGGATGGATATTTCTGCTATCATGCGCAAAGAAAGGGTGCTGCCACAAGCGGTTGGCCCTAACGAAGTGAAATTAAGGTTTCATAGAAACCGCCACCGTGAGGGTGGCGGTTTCTTTTTTGAGGGGGAAGTGTAATTTGGCTGGCTATCTGCCGCAGCCGCTCACTGGCCATAATGGGTGGCCACCCAGCGGCGGGTGTGCTCCACAAACCGCCGGGTAGACAGGGAAAGGGCGGTCTTGTCCTTTACTCCGATGCCGATGTTCCGGTAAAACGTCTGGGGCAGGGGGCAGGCCACCAGGGGGTAGGGGCAGTGCTCCAGCTCCAGCTCCGGCATGATGCTGATGCCCAAATTGTTGGATACCATAGCCAGGATGGACAGGTCATCCCGTAGGATATACTGGATGTTGGGCCGCACCTGCAGGCGGTCCAGCACGGCCTGCACCTCGTAGTCATCCCCCTCCTGCAGATAGATAAACGGCTCTGTGGACAGAGCCTCTAAGGGGAAGGGGTCCCGCCCGGCCAGGGGATGGCCATAGGAAACAATGACCTGCCACTGGTCCCGGTGCAGCAGCCAGGTGTCCAGGGCTTGGGTTGTGGGCAGGCTGACGAAGCAGCAATCCGCCTGGCCGCTGAGCACCGCCTCCTCCAGCTCCGCATTTTCCACAAAGGGCAGCAGCTCAAACTCAATGTGCGGGTGCTCTGCCCGGAAGGATTTCAGCAGATACGGCAGCCACTGCACGGACACACTGTTGAAGGTGGCCACCCGCACCAGGCCGGTCTCCATGCCCCGGAGGTCGGCGGCCTTTTGCTCCAGCCGGAGGGCGTCGTCGCACAGGGTCTGTATGTAGGGCAGCAGCGCCCGGCCGTCCGCCGTGAGGGTCACGCCGCTCCGGTTGCGCACGAACAGCGGCACCCCCAGCTCCGATTCCAGGGTCGCTATGGTGTGGCTGACGCCGGATTGAGTGAAATGCAGCTCCTCCGCCGCCCGAGTGAAGCCGCCGCAGGCGGCCACCCGCAAAAACACCTGATATTTCCCCATGTTCATGTGCCTCGCCCTCCTTTGCACCCCCAGTGTAACACAGTTTGCCTGCAGGCACAACAAAATTTCATGGGAATGATGAATAAGATTCGTTTTACATATTGCTAAGTTTCTGCTAATATTAAATCAACCAGTAAGCTTACGAAAATCAAAAATCGAAATAGGAGGTCAGAACTATGGTATTGAACATCATTTTGGCCGCTTTGGCCGGTATCTTGGTAATCGTAGGTGTTGTGTCTGCTGCAACAGGCAAGTAATAAATTAAGATTTACCTTTTCTTTTCCAAGCATATTCTTCCCTTTCCCCTTTTAATGCAAAGCCGCCGCTTACTCCAGAAGCGGCGGCTTTGCATTTCTTTTATGGGAGGGTGAGGGTGTGTCAGTGGGAGGCGCATATTGGATTTGCGCATGGATGGGGATTACGGATCGCCGCACCGGTGCGCAGTGGCAGGGCTTGCATGGGATGCAGAGTGGGCTGGGATACTTGAGCTTCGCCCCAAAAAAGCATCGCCGCACCGGCATGTATACCGGCGCGGCGATCTGCGGTTTTACAGCTATGCGGCCCAAATCTTACATGGAAGGATCCTCGGCGCAGGGGGCCGGACCGTCCTCGGGCAGCTTGGAGATAAGGGTGCGGTGCAGCCGGCGGAAGCACAGCAGCGAAACGAGCAGAGAGAATATCTCCGAAATGGGATAGCACCACCAGACCAGGTTGTCGTTGCCCATGCTGTGGCCGATCTGCGCCAGGACGAAGGCCACGGGGATCAGCAGCACCAGCTGGCGGATGAAGGACACGATCAGCGAATACATGGACTTACCCAATGCCTGGAAGCAGCCGCCCAAGGCAATGCACGCCCCGGCCATGCAAAAGCTCAGGGATATGATCCGCAGGGCCGGGATGCCCACGGACATCATGGTGTCCGTGGCCTTGAAAATTTTCAGCAGGGCCGGGGAAGAGCTGGAAGATCACCATGCCCAAAATCATCACACAGGAGGCATAGACGGTGCTGCGCTTGACGGTCTCGATCATGCGGCGGCGCTGCTGGGCGCCGTAGTTATAGGCGATGATGGGAATAACGCCGTTATTCAGGCCGAACACGGGCATGAACACAAAGCTGTTGAGCTTGAAGTAGATGCCGAAGGCTGTGGCGGCGGTCTCCCGGGCGGAGTGATAGGTGATGAGGATCTTGTTCATGAGGAAGGTCATCACCGAGCCGATGGCCATCATCACTACCGACGGCAGGCCGATGGCGTAAATACTGCCGATGATGCGCCAGTTGGGCCGGAAGCCCCGGAACACCAGGTGAAGCTCCGGGTTTTTCTTCAGGTTCAGCACCAGGGCGAAGACGCAGGCAAAAATCTGCCCGATGACGGTGGCAATGGCCGCGCCCGCCACGCCCAGCTTGAATACGAAGATGAAAATGGGGTCCAGAATGATGTTAATAATGGCGCCGGCGCCCTGGGTATACATGGATAGAATGCTGTGTCCGGTGCCCTGGAGCAGCCGCTCCAGCATCATTTGGCCGAAGGCGCCAAAGGACGCGCCCATGACGATCATCAGATACTGGTTGCCCATCTGGATGATCTCCTCCACATCCGTTTGACTGCGGAAGTAGAAGTCCGAAAGCGTCAGCCCCAGCACCGCGCACAGCACAAAGCCCACCAGGGCCAAAAACAGGCCGTTCATAGCCACGGTGTCCGCCCGCTTTTGATCCTTGGCGCCCAGGGCCCGGCCCATGAGGGCATTGACACCCACGGCGGTGCCCGCTGCCAGGGAAATCATCAGGTTCTGCGCCGGAAACGCCAGGGACACGGCGGTCAGAGATGCCTCGCTGACCCAGGAGACGAACACGCTGTCCACAATGTTATACAGCGCCTGCACCAGCATGGAAATGATGATGGGCAGCGACATATTCCAAATCAGTTTTTTAATGGGCATGACGCCCAGCTTGTTCTCGTTTTGCATAGCTTACCTCTTATTTTGATTCACGTCAAAATAGTATAACATCCTTTCGATGAAAAGAAAAGACCGAAATAGTCCAAAAATAGGATCTATTTCGGCCGTTTTTCGTATTTTATGTATTTTCTGCCCAAAAACGGTGAATTTCCTCCTCCGTGCAGGCGGCGCTGCCCTGGGCAAAGCCGTCCCGTCCGCCGCCCCGGCCACGGAGGGCGGCATTCATGGCTTTCGTAAAGGGCGTGATGTCCTGCTCCGGGTGGATGACGGCGTATTTGTACCCGCCGTCTGTCCCGGCGAACACGGCACACCGGCCGCTGCAGGTGCGGCTCACGGCGTCGCACAGCCGGCGCACGCTGTCCGGCTCCATGGGCGGCTGCACCAGCAGCACATTCCCTGCGCCCCGGTGCTCCTCTGCCAGGCGATGGAACTCCGCCTCCTCCAGCCCGGCGCACCGGGCCTTCAGGCTTTGCACCTCGCCCAGCAGCCGCTCCACGGCCTGGGCGGTCTTGTCGGGCTTCACGGATAGCTCCCGGCCCACGGCGCTGTTTTGCTGCCAGCTTAGGGAGAGGTACTCCAGCGCCCGCTGGCCGCACAGCAGCTCCAGGCGCACGCCGTCCCGGAATTTCTGCCAGCCGATGAATTTCACCAGCCCCACCTGGCCGGATCGGGACACATGGGTGCCGCAGCAGGCGCACATATCGGCCCCGGGAAATTGGGTAATGCGCACCTGGCCGGTCAGCTCCTTCTTGCTGCGGTAGGGGAGGGCGGCCAGCTCCTGGGCTGTGGGATAGAGGGTCACCAGAGAATGGTTTTCCCAGATATAGCGATTGGCCCGGGCCTCAATGTCCAGCACTCCCTCCCAGGGAATGTCGGCGTTGTAGTCGATGATGACGGAGCCCTCCCCCAGGTGAAAGCCGGTGTTGTCGCAGTTATAGGCGGCGCAGAGCATTCCGCTGACGATATGCTCACCGGAGTGCTGCTGCATGTGGTCAAAGCGCCGGGGCCAATCGATCTCCCCGTGGACGGTCTCGCCCTCGGGCAGGGCCCGGTCGCAGGTGTGGAGAATCACCCCGTCCCGCTCGTGGACATCGGTGACCTTGGCGCCGCCTAAAATCCCATGGTCGGCAGGCTGGCCGCCTCCCTCGGGGTAGAAGGCGGTTTGGTCCAGGATGACCAGCCATTTTTTGCCCTGGGGACGGCAATCGACCACCACCCCGTCAAATTCCCGCAAAAACGCATTTTCATAATATAACTTCACGGTTTCCATGGCGAAAACTCCTTTAAGATAAGATGGAACATCCCCAGTATGCCGCAAAATGAGGAGAAATGCAAGGGGGGAAAGGGGAAAACAAGCTCCACCACCCCAACAATAATGCACCGTAGGGGCCGATGCCTACATCGTCCCGCCCTACCGCGCTCCTTGTCCCCCATAGGGCGGGGTGACCACACCTCGCCGCCCGGAATTGCACTGCAACTCATGAAAAAACCCTGTCATTGCGAGGGCGCTCCGCGCCCGTGACGATCCGTTTCCCCCGGCGCTGCGTTTTTTATGTCTCCGACGGCTCCCTTTCTTTCAGCGGCAAAAGAAAGGGAGGAAAGAACGCCGCCAAAACCAAGGTTTTGGAATCCTTTTCGCGGCTGAGGTGTCGACCACGTCGGTCTCCTCTTACCTCGCGGGCCGGGATGTGCAAAATTTGCACCTTGCTTTCGCATGGCCTCTGCGGCGGCATCCGCTGGCCGCTCACGCGGGCCCGCGCTGCCCTGACGCAGCAGGAATACACTCTGCGTCTGCCGTGTTATGCGCAACATTTCTTGTCATCGTTTCGTAGGGGACGATGCCTACATCGTCCCGCCCTACCGTACTCCTTGCCCCCATAGGACGGGGTGACCACACCTCGCCGCCCGGAATTGCACCGCAACTCATGAAAAAACCCTGTCATTGCGAGAGCGCTCCGCGCCCGTGGCGATCCGTTTCCCCAGCGCTGCAAAAAGAGGTGACCTTGCGGCCACCTCTTAATTTTTGTTTGCGTGGAGGAGCTTACTCCTCCTCCAGCTGGCCCACAAGGGCAATATGTAATTCGTCCAGCTGCTTTTGCACTCCCCACAAAATGGCGGAGCATTTTGCGGGGCCCCCTCGCATAGATTTCAATCCTCGGCGGAAGTGAATTCCGCCTGCGGCAAGGTTTTGCTGTGCAAAACGCTTGGTGTGGAGCAAAAGCAGCGGGAAGAAATCCGCATTGGAGGAGCTTACTCCTCCTCCAGCTGGCCCACCAGGGCAATATGCAGCTCATCCAGCTGCTTTTGCTCCACGGTGGACGGTGCGCCCATCATAATATCCTGGGCGTTCTTGTTCATGGGGAAGGGGATGATTTCCCGGATGGAGCTTTCCCCTGCCAGGAGCATCACCATGCGGTCCACGCCCGGGGCGATGCCCGCGTGGGGCGGCGCACCATAGCAGAAGGCGTTGTACATGGCGGGGAACTTTTTCTTCACGTCCTCCTCGCCCAGGCGTACCATCTCAAAGGCCTTGATCATGATCTCCGGATCATGGTTACGCACAGCGCCGGAGGAAAGCTCCACGCCGTTGCACACCAGGTCGTACTGGTTGGCCATGATGTCCAGGGGATCCAGCTCGCCCCGCTCGGCCTTGAGCAGGGTTTCCATGCCGCCGCTGGGCATGGAGAAGGGGTTGTGGCAGAACTCCAGCTGGCCGCTCTCCTCGCCGATCTCGTACATGGGAAAGTCCACGATCCAGCAGAACTCGTACCGCTCCTTGTCCATGTGGCCCTCACAGGCGGCACCGAAGGTCTTGATCATCACACCCACGGACTTGGTGGCGGCTTCTCCGGCGGCTACCACCACCAAAGTGCCCGGATTCAGGTTCAGGGCCTTGGAAAGCTCCTCCCGCACGGGTGTCACGAACTTGCCGATGCCACCGGCCAGCTCGCCGCTCTCATCCACCTTGAACCAGTAGCCCTTGCTGCCGGACTGCACCTGACAATCGGTGAGCAGCTTCTCGATCTGCTTGCGGGTGAGGGTGCAATCGGTGATGTCCACCATCTTCACGGTCTGGCCGCGCAGGGCCTCAAACTCGCTGTTTTCAAAGAGCCCCGTAACATTTTTGCTTGTGAGATCAATGCGCAGGTCGGGCTTGTCGGAGCCGTAGGTTTCCATAGCCTCCAAATAGGGGATGCGCCGGAAGGGGGCGGAGGAGGCCACGCTGTAGGTGCCGAACTTGGCAAAAATCGGGGGCAGTACATCCTCCAGCACGGCGAACACATCGTCCTGGGTGGCGAAGGCCATCTCCATATCCAGCTGATAGAACTCGCCGGGGGAGCGGTCGCCCCGGGCGTCCTCGTCCCGGAAGCAGGGGGCGATCTGGAAATAGCGGTCAAAGCCGGAGGTCATCAGCAGCTGCTTAAACTGCTGGGGGGCCTGGGGCAGGGCGTAGAACTTGCCCGGGTGCTTCCGGGCGGGCACCAGGTAGTCCCGGGCGCCCTCCGGGGAGGAGGCGGTGAGGATGGGGGTGGTGATCTCCAGGAAGCCGTGCTCGGTCATGGCGGCCCGGAGGGCCGACACCTGGCAGCGCAGGATGATGTTCTGTTTCACGGCGGGATTGCGCAGATCCAGATAGCGGTACTTCAGGCGGGCGGTCTCGTCAGCCTCCCGGCTGCGGTTGATCTCAAAGGGCAGGCTGTTATAGCGGCAGCGGCCCAGGACCTCAATCTTATTAGGTACCACCTCGATCTCGCCGGTGGCCAGCTTGGGGTTTTTGCTGGCCCGCTCCCGGACCACGCCCTCCACGCTGATGGTGGATTCCTTGTTCAGCCCCTTGATAATGGCCAGCATATCCTCAGTCTCGGCCACCACCTGGGTGGTGCCGTAGAAGTCCCGCAGGACCACGAAGGCCAGGTTGCTGCCCACCTCCCGGACGTTTTCCATCCAGCCCACGATCTTCACGCTCTTGCCCACATCGGCCAGGCGCAGCTGATTGCAGGTGTGTGTACGCATTTGCATCATGGTTTTCTTCCTCCTGTTTTGATAATGAATTGTATAATTTAAGTTGGATATTACGCTTTGTTTTTAATATACGTCATATGAAGGCTGGTGCCGGCGGGGCGATGTGGGCATCGCCCCCCTACGGAGCTCTATCGGTAAAAGGTGCGTAGGGGCCGGCCTCCTGGACGGCCCGAACCGGGCTTGCACCGCACTTCCCGGCAGGGCACATGGGCCCTGCCCTGCAAACGGTTTTATAATCTCACTGTAGGGCGGGATCCGTGTGTCCCGCCGCACAGCGCGTTCCTTGCAATGTGTCATTGCGAGGGCGCTCTGCGCCCGTGGCAATCCCTACCCCCAACGCTTTACTCCAAAATCACCGTACCCTTGTTCTCTCCGCCAGGCCGGATTGGATCAGGGCCAGAGTCTCGGCAAAGGGCAGCTTGGTCTGCTCACCGGTTTTCATGTCCTTGCAGGCCACCACCCCGGCGGCGATCTCATCGCCACCCAGGAAAATCACATAGGGCACGCCCAGCTTGTCCGCGTAGCTCATCTTGGCCTTGAATTTCTTCTGCTCGGTATACAGCTGGGTCCGCACTCCCGCAGAGCGCAGCTTGGTGGACAGGCTGATGGCCGGAGCCAGGTCCTCTGTCATGGGCAGCACCAGCACATCCGCCGGGGCGGTGGGGAGGTCGGGGTTCAGCATCCCCTGCTCACCCAGGACATAGAATAGCCTTGTCAGGCCGATGGAAATGCCCACCCCGGGGAGCTGCCGGTCGGTGTAGTACTCGGCCAGATTGTCGTACCGGCCGCCGGAGCAGACGGAGCCGATCTCCGGGTGATCCAGGAGGGTGGTCTCATACACGGTGCCGGTGTAGTAGTCCAGGCCCCGGGCGATGGTCAGATCCACAGCAAAATTTTCCTCCGGCACACCGAAGTCCGCCAAGTACGCCGTCACGGTTTTCAGCTCGGACAGCCCCTGGTCAAACAGCTCGTGTCGCCCAGCGTAGCCCTCCAGGGCCGCCAGGACATCGGCGTTGGAGCCGGTGATGGCGATGAACTTGAGGATCTCCGCAGCCTGGTCCTCGGTAAGCCCGCAGTCCTCCAGCAGCAGCGCCCGGACCTTGTCCGGCCCGATTTTATCCAGCTTATCCACCGTGCGCATAATGGCCCCGGATTGCTCCGTCAGCCCCAGCATAGCATAGAAGCCGTTGAGGATCTTACGGTTGTTCACCCTGATTTGGAATCGCTTCAGCCCCAGGCGAGTAAAAGTCTGGTAAATAATGGAAGGAATCTCCGCCTCGTTGGTGATGTCCAGCTTGCCATCGCCGATGACGTCAATATCCGCCTGGTAAAACTCCCGGAACCGGCCCCGCTGGGCCCGCTCGCCCCGGTAGACCTTGCCGATCTGATAGCGCCGGAAGGGGAAGGACAGCTCGCCTCCGTGGAGGGCCACATATTTGGCCAGGGGCACGGTCAGGTCAAAGCGCAGAGCCAGGTCGGCATCGCCCTTTTGGAAGCGGTAAATCTGCTTTTCGGTCTCGCCGCCGCCCTTGGCCAGCAGCACCTCACTGGCCTCGATGATCGGGGTGTCCAGGGGGGGTGAAGCCATAGAGGGAATAGGTCTCCCGCAGGATCTGCATCATCCGCTCCATCTGCTGCTGGGGCTGCGGCAGCAGCTCCATAAAGCCCGAGAGGGTCCGGGGCGTCATTTTTGCCATGTTCGTGTTCTCCTTTTATTATGAATTTCGGTTGATGGAAAGTAAAAAAACGCTCCCATCCCGTGCATTGGGACGAGAGCGTGATGCTTCGTGGTGCCACCCAATTTCGGCCCCTAAGGGGGGGCCCTTTGGCGCTCCTGTTACGGGGAGCGGACCGTGGATGTTTCCATCCCCGCTGGTAGGGCTGTCTTCGCTCTGTGTGCCGGGGCGCGCTTGCAGCCGATGGCGCGCCTCTCTGCTCCGGCGGGGACAGAACTACTCCTGCTCCGTTATCGCGGTATTTCAGCTTATTTTAGCCCATTAGCCGGGAAATGTCAAGCGGTGAAGGGGTTGCTTTTGGGATTGACCACCTCACGCCAATCCAGGTCGCCCCGGGCCAGGCCCAGCACCAGCATCTCGGCGGTGGCGATATTGCTGGCATAGGGGATGTTGTTCTTGTCGCACAGGCGGGAGATATAGATGATGTCCGGGGAGGGCTCCTTGGTGTTGGGATCGTCGAAGCAGAGGACCATGTCCAGCTCGTTATAGGCGATGCGGGCGCCGATCTGCTGGCCACCGCCGTGGTAAAAGCTCATAAAACGGTGGATGGTCAGGCCTGTGGCCTCGGCCACCATCTGGCCGGTGGTGGCGGTGGCGCAAAGGGTATGCTTGGCCAGGATGCCGCAGTAGGCGGTGCAGAACTGGACCATGAGTTCCTTGCGGTTGTTGTGAGCGATCAGTGCGATATTCATGATTGCGCTCTCCTTTCTGTGCAATAGATAGTCAGTATTAAAATAGCCTCGCAGAGTTCGCGTCCGCAGACTATAAGGTTTTTGGCAGATAGCTCCGACGGATCATACACCGGGAGCTTTTATAGCTTCATCAGCGGGGCCTTTCCGCCCGCGATGCGTTTGGCAATATTATAGTAGGCCCGGGCGGCATAGAAATTGTCATCCCGCAGGGGCACGCCTTGGTTCAGACATCTCGGGATGTCCGGGTCCTCCGGCACCACGCCCAGCAGGGGCAGGCCCGCAGCGTCCATGGCGTCGTCGATGGTGGTGTGCAGCTGGCGCATGAGCTTTTTGGCCACCCGGTTCACCACCAGGTGGACCTTGTCCGTGGGGAAGCGGTCCAGCTCCATCACCGTCCGCTGGGCGTCTCGCAGGGCGGTGACATCCGTGGTGGTCACGACCACCACATGGTCCGCCTCCTGGGTGGCCATGCGGAAGCCCTGGCCCAAACCCGCCGGCGCGTCTACCAGGCAAAAGTCATAGCTCTCCTTGATCTGCCCCATGAGGGCCCTGACCTGGGCCGGGTCTACCCGGAAGCCGTCAAAAACCAAGGGCGCTGCCAGCAGGAACAGGGAGGGGTACTTGGGATGGCGTACCACCGCCTCCTCTAGAGTGCAGCGGCCGCCCATCACGTCGGAAAAATCCATCAGGGCGCTGTCGCTGAGGCCCAAGGCCAGGTCCAGGTTCCGCAGGGTGATGTCGCAATCCAGGCACAGCACCTTTTTTCCCAGAGAGGCCAGGGCGAAGCCGATGTTGGAGGTGAATGTAGTTTTTCCGGTGCCACCTTTGCCGGACACCACGGCAATGATCTCGCCCATTGTGCCTCCTTATTTGAGAGGGGATTTTTTGATCCTGGCAAAGGCCCGGGGGAACTGCCGGGGCGTGGGCTACCTTGCGGATGAGTACCACCCGGTGCCGCACCTCCGTGCAGGGGACGGTGTAGTCCAGGAGCTTTTCAATTTTTCCGCCCAGCTGCCCGATGGCGCTGCGGGCGCTGTCGATCTCCGCATCCGAATCCACGGATTTCATGGCCAGGAACGCCCCGCCGGGCTTCACCAGCGGCAGCGCCAGCTCGCTCAGCACTGGCAGCGCCGCCACTGCCCGGGACACGGCGTAGTCGTACTGTTCCCGATGGTCGGCGGCGAATTCCTCCGCCCGGGCGTGGATGCAGGAAACGTTTTCCAGATTTAGGGCTTCTGCTGTTTCCTGCAGGAAGTCGATACGCTTTCCCAGGCTGTCCAGCAGGGTCAGCCGTGCGGTTGGCTCCAGTATGGCCATGGGCATCCCCGGAAAGCCTGCGCCGGTGCCCACGTCCACCACGGCTTGGCCCCGGAAGTCCGCCGCAGTCAGCAGATAGGCGCAGTCCAGCAGGTGCAGCGTGGCCACGTCCCGGGGCTCCGTAATGGCCGTCAGGTTCATGACTTTATTTTTCTCCAGCAGCCGCCGGGCGAATTCCGTTAACGTCGGGATGGCGGCGGCGTCCAGGCCCAGACTCTCCAAGCCTTGCTTCAAAATGGATTCCAAGTTATTTCTGCTCCTTCAGCAGGTCCCGGATCTCGGTGAGCAGCTCCTCGGTGGTGGGGCCTGCAGGCTCCTCGGGCTCCTGGGCCTGCTCCTCCTGCTTCTTCAGGTGCGTCAGCTTGTTCACACCCTTTACCAGCAGGAACACCACAAAGGCGGTGATAATAAAGGAGATGATAGAATTGATAACGGCGCCGATGCCGAAGCCGCCGGGGGCCCACTCGGCAAAGGTGCTGTCGGGAATCAGCAGGCCCAGCAGGGGAGTCAGCAGATTTTGCACGATGGAGGTGACGATGGCGGTGAAGGCAGAGCCTACCACAACGCCCACGGCCATGTCCAGCACGTTGCCGCGCATGGCGAATTCCTTGAATTCCTGAAAAAACTTCTTCATAGTCTTTTCTCCTTAACAGGATGTTAATGCTTGGGGATCAGCACCTCTGTGCCGCCCATATAGGGCTGCAGAGCCTTGGGGATGCGCACGCTGCCATCGGCCCGGAGATTGTTTTCCAGCAGGGCGATGAGCATCCGGGGGGGTGCTACACAGGTATTGTTCAGGGTGTGGCACAGCTGCATTTTGCCGCTGTCATCCTTGTAGCGGATCTTGAGCCGTCTTGCCTGGGCGTCACCCAGGTTGGAGCAGGAGCAGACCTCGAAATACTTCTGCTGCCGGGGAGACCAGGCCTCGATGTCGCAGGACTTGCACTTCAGGTCCGCCAGGTCGCCGGAGCAGCACTCCAGCTGCCGCACGGGGATATCCAGGGAGCGGAACAGCTCCACGCTGTAGCGCCACAGCTTTTCATACCAAGCCTTGCTCTCCTCCGGCTTGCAGACCACGATCATCTCCTGCTTTTCAAACTGGTGGATGCGGTAAATGCCCCGCTCCTCGATGCCGTGGGCGCCCTTTTCCTTGCGGAAGCAGGGGGAGTAGGAGGTGAGAGTCTGAGGCAGAGCGCGCTCCGGGAGGATCTGGTCGATGTAGCGGCCGATCATGGAGTGCTCGCTGGTGCCGATGAGGTAGAGGTCCTCGCCCTCAATTTTATACATCATGCCGTCCATGTCCGTCTGGCTCATGACCCCCTCCACCACATTGCCGTGGATCATGAAGGGGGGGATGCAGTAGGTGAAGCCCTTGTTTATCATAAAGTCCCGGCCATAGGCCAGCACCGCCTCGTGCATCCGGGCGATGTCCCCCAGCAGGTAGTAAAATCCGCTGCCGGAGACCCGGCCGGCAGCGTCCATGTCGATGCCGTCAAACCTCTCCATAATGTCCGTGTGGTAGGGGATCTCAAACTCCGGCACTGTGGCCTCGCCAAAGCGCTCCACCTCCACGTTGCAGCTGTCGTCCTTGCCGATGGGCACGGCGGGGTCGATCATCTGGGGGATGACCATCATGATTTTGTTCAGCGCCGCCTCGGCGTGCTCCTTCTTGGCCTCCAGCTGGGCCATGCGCTCGGCATCAGCCTTTACGGCGGCGTTGTTGGCGTCGATTTGGGCCTGAAGCTCCGCCTTTTTGGCCTCGTCTGTGCATTTTTTCAGCTGGCCGAACAGGGGCCCGTTGGCCTTAGACAGCTTGTTGCGCTCCGCCTTCAGAGCCTCGCCGTCAGCAATGGCCTGGCGGCGCTCGGCATCCAGGGCGATGGCCTCGTCCACCAGGGGCAGCTTGGCGTTTTGAAATTTCTTGCGGATGTTCTCTTTTACCAGGTCGGGATTTTCCGCACAAATCTAATGTCCAGCATTTTGACTTCCTCTCTGTTTCATGTGAAACAATTTATTTCAGCGTCAGCGCGTTCAGGGCGTCCAAGAGGTTATTCAGATCGTCCACGCCGTAGTATTCCAGCTCAATGCGGCCTTTTTTACGGCCGCTGACGATCTTGCAGCCCCGGCCCAGGTGCGCGCCCAGGGACTTGGCGGCCTCCTCGGCGTAATTTACCTCCAGACCGCCGGTGGTAACGGCGGGCTGGGCCTTCTCCTGGGCGGTGAGCTTTTTCACCAGCAGCTCCGTCTGCCGGACGGAAAGGTCCGACTTGAGGATGGCATCCGCCGCCTTTTCCTGCAGGGCAGGGGAGAGGGGCAGTATAGTCCGGGCGTGACCGTTGGACAGGCGTCCGTCCTCCACCATGGCGCGCACCGGGGGGCACAGGTTCAGCAGACGCAGGGCGTTGGCCACGGCGGACCGGGACTTGCCCACCCGCTGGGCGGTCTCCTCCTGGGTCATGTTGTACTGGGTCATCAGCTGCTGATAGCCCTCGGCCTCCTCCATGGGGTTCAGATCCTCCCGCTGCAGGTTCTCGATCATGGCCAGCTCCATGGCCTTGCGGTCGTCGGCCTCGATGACGATGGCCGGCACTTGGTCCAGACCTGCCATCCGGGCGGCCCGCCAGCGGCGCTCGCCGGCAATGATCTGATAATAGCCTGATTGGAGCTTGCGCACCGTCAAGGGCTGGATGATGCCGTGCTCGCGGATGGAATCCGCCAGATCCGCCAGAGCATCGGGATCGAATTGCTTTCGCGGCTGAGAGGCGCAGCTCTCCACTTGGGAAATGGGCAGGTAAAGGCTGCTTTTCTCCTCGCTTGTGTCCATTACATTGTCGCCCAGCAGGGCGGCCAGGCCCTTGCCCAGGCCCTTCGCGTTATTTGCCATAGGAATTTACTCCTCCTTACCGATGCCGTTTTTCCGTAGAAATTCATCCGCCATAGCGTTGTATGCCTCCGCACCGCGGCAGGTGCGGTCGTATGCGTGGATGGGCTTGCCGTGGCTGGGTGCCTCGGACAGCCGGATATTCCGGGGAATGACGGTGCTGTACACCTTCCCTGGGAAGAAGCGCTTGATCTCCTGAGCCACCTGTATGGCCAGGTTGGTGCGCCCATCGAACATGGTCAGCAGAACGCCCTCAATTTCCAGCTTTGGGTTCAGGCCCCGGCGCACAATGCGCACTGTACCCATGAGGTCGCTGAGCCCTTCCAGGGCGTAATATTCTCCCTGCAGCGGCACCAGCAGGGAATCCGCCGCGCACAGGGCGTTCAGGGTCAGCAACTCCAGGGAGGGGGGGCAATCGATAAATATATAGTCATACCGGTCTGCCACCTGATCCAGGGCTCGCTTCAGCAGGAACTGACGGCCCTCCAGATCGATCATCTCCACTCCGGCTCCGGCCAATGCCTTGCTGCTGGGCAGCACATCTCCATAGGGAGTGGTGACGATGATCTTCTCTGTCTCCACGCCGTTAATGAGTGCGTCGTATACGCCGTTGGAACGGGATTTGTCCACACCCATACCGGAGGTGGCGTTGGCCTGAGGATCAAAGTCGCACAGCAGCACCCGCAGACCTCTGGCAGCCAGGATGGCGGCCAAATTCACGCAGGTGGTGGTTTTGCCTACTCCACCCTTTTGATTCACGATCGCAACAACTTTAGCCATGTTCCCACTCGCCTCTCCATTTTTCTGTCATGCACATTATTATATACCATTCCGGCCGCCCGTTTCAATAGATTCTGATAAAAAAATTGAAAAGTCTCCTGTTTCATGTGAAACATTTATCACGAAGCAGGGGAGAGGAGGTGTTTCACATGAAACAATATAAAAGAAGCCCCTGGGGATGTTTCACATGAAACATCCCTAGGGACGTATAAGCATCGCAGATTTCGCATCCGCAGACACAAGCACTATATCAGCAGCACCCCACCGTACCCCGGCAGCGTCAGATGTACCGCGCCGTCCGGGACTAAGAACTGCTGGCCGGTCATGGCATCCGTAGCGGTGCCGCCAAGCCAGGGAAGGGTCAGATCCAAAGGCTCCGCTCCGGCGTTCATGGCGGCCAGGGTTACCTGATTGCCTGCCCGGCGCTGCACTGCCAGACCGCTGCCCCTGGCGTAGGGATAGGTGATGTCACCTTGCTGCAAAGAGGCTCGCTCCTTCCGCAGCTGGCCCAACCGCCGGAACCAGGCCAGCAGCATTGTGTCCTCCTGCCCCCAAGGGTAGGTGCGGCGGTTCAGAGGATCCTCATAGCCCTGCTGCCCGGCCTCGTCTCCGGCGAACACGGTGGGGGAGCCGGGGAAGGCGTACAGCAGCAGCGCTCCCAGCATCAAACGACGCCGTGCCAGGTCATATCCGGCCGGGGTAAGCCGGGCTTGAGCCCGTTCCGTCTTGCTCTCCGGTGTGGGCTCGCCGCCCAGAAGGGTCAGGATCCGGGGCGTATCGTGAGTGCCCAGAAAGTTCATGGCACTGTAGAAGGCGGGGGTCGGATAATTCTCCCGAAGGGTTTCCATGCTGCCGCGGAAGGCGGCGGCATCGCCGCCCAGCAGCCAGTCCATGGCCGCCTTTCGGAAGGGGTAGCTCATGAGCCCGTGGGTCTCCCGGCCCAGGAGATAGCGGCGGCGCTGGCCGTAAGCGATCTTGTTGGTGCCGTCCTCCCACACCTCACCCAGAAGCATAGCATCGGCCTTTTCTTCCTCCAGGGCGGTGCGGAGCTGAGCAATGAAGCTGTCGGGCAGCTCGTCGGCCACGTCCAGCCGCCAGCCGTCCGCCCCGCAGCGCAGCCAGTGGCGCACCACGGAATCCTCACCCTGGATAATAAACTCCCGGTAGGACGCCTGAGTCTCCTCCACCGCCGGCAGGGTCTTGATGCCCCACCAGGCGTCGTATTCCTCCGGCCAGCGGGTGAAGCGGTACCAATTGTAATAAGGAGACTCCTTGGATTGAGCTGCCCCCAGGTCGGGATAGGATCCGTCTGCGTTGAAGTAGCGGCTGACGCTGCCGGTGTGGTTGAACACACCGTCCAGCACCACCCGCATCCCCCGCCGGTGGGCGTGGCTGCACAGAGCGCAAAAATCCTCCTCCGTGCCCAGCATAGGGTCAATGGCCCGGTAGTCAGCGGTGTTGTAGCGGTGGTTGGAGGCGGATTCAAAAATGGGCGTAAGATACAGGGTGGTCACGCCCAGCTCCTGCAGGTAGTCCAGCTTGCCGATGATGCCCGGCAGGTCGCCGCCGAAGAAATCGCAACAGCGGACCTCTCCCCGCTCATCCGGCAGAAAGTCCGGCGTGTCGGCCCAGCTTTCGTGGACCCTTCGGTCCCCCACCATGCCCGCCGGGTCCGGGATGCGGCTGCGGCAGAAGCGGTCCGGGAAGATCTGATAGCTGACGCCCCGGCCAAACCAATCCGGCGTGACGGTGTCCTCATACACCGTCAGCTGCCGCTCGGGGAGGGTGACGGCCTGACCGTCCTGCCGGTGCAGCGTGAAGCTGTACCAGGCCAGCTCCGGCGTTCCGGGGGCGGTGTATGTGCCCCGGAGGGCGCTGCTCTCTCGGCGCAGGGATATGGTCCGGGTCACCCCGGCGAACTCCTCCCGAACCTGCAGCTCGCCGCCCAGGATGCCGTCCTCCGGGCCGAAAAATACGGCGAAAGATACTTCGGTGCCGCACAAAACGGCACCGAAGGGGGATTTACAGCGGGGGTCCTTGGAATCAAAATAAACAGACATGGGAATAGGAAACTCTCCTTACAAAAATAGGATTATATCGAGGATTTTATGGCAGCAATGTGTTCTCCCCGACGACGGTAGCGGAGGTAGACGCGCTGGAGAAGTAGGAATTGATGATGTCCCGGGCGATGGGGGCCAGGTTGGCACCGCCGCCGCCCTGCTCAATAACCACACACACGGCGATCTGAGGGTCGTCATAGGGGGCAAAGGCCACAAAGCAGCCGTTGGACAGCTCGCCGCCGGTCTCTGCAGTACCGGTCTTGCAGCCCACGGGAACGATGCAGCTGTTAAAGACGTAGCTCAAGCTCCCGGTGGCCAAACCTCGGGCCCCGGCCTTCACCGCCTCCAGGGTGCTGTCGGACATGTCCACATGGTTGGTGGGGCCCTTGTTGTAGGCGTAGACCACGGAGGAGTTGTCGTAGGACTTGGCACTCTTGAGCAGGTGGGCCTCGTAATGATCGCCGCCGCTGACGAGAGTGGCCACATAGTTGGCCAGCTGCAGGGGGGGTGAACAGGTTATAGGATTGACCGATGGCGGCGGTGATGGTTTGGCCGTCGGTCCAGGTTTCACCGATTTCGGCGTATTCGGGGCTGGCCAGCACGCCATTGGAGTCGCCGATCTCGATGCCCGTGCTGCGGCCCAGGCCAAACTGACTGGCGTAGTCATCCAGCCGCTGGATGCCTGTAAGCCGGCCTACCTCATAGAAAAAGTAGTTGCACGACACCGTGATGGCCTGGCTCACGTTCACGGCTCCGTGGGTGCTGCCGGTGGCATTATAGATCCAGCATCGGGGCTGGGGGGAACTCATAGTAGGTGTAAATGCCCCGGTCCACAATAGTGGTGGGGAGTGATAACGCCGGACTCCAGGGCCGCCACAGAGGTGCAGAGCTTAAAGGTGGAGCCGGGGGCGTAGGTGCCGTCGGTGGCGCGGTTAAACATGGGCAGGGCGGCATCCTTGCTCCAGGTGTCGTACATCTCGTCCCATTGGCTCAGGTCGTAGGTGGGATAGCTGGCCAAGGCCAGCACCTCCCCGGTGCCCACGCCGATCACTGCCGCCGCGCCGCCTCGGGCCACGCCATCGCTTTTCGTCATGGATTGGATGGTGGCCGCCAGGGAATCCTCGGCGGTTTTCTGCAGGTCCAGGTCGATGGTCAGGGCCACGGTGTTGCCCGGCTGGGGCTCCTTGGCGTAGAGCTCGCCGGTGACCTTGCCGCTCTTATCGGTGGTCACCAGCTTCACGCCGTTGACCCCGTGGAGATATTGCTCAAAGGCCTCCTCCACGCCGCCCTTGCCCACCAGGTCGTCCATGGAGTAGTCGTTGTTATCCTTGTATTTGTCGTTCCAATCCTCGGCAAAGATGCGGCTCACCCGGCCCAGGATATGGGCGGCATAGGTGGTGTTATACACCCGCTGGCTGGAGGTACCTGTGGACACGCCTGCAAAGTGGCCATCCACCACCTGGCTGATGACCTCTACGGGAACATCCTCGGCAAACACATACCCGCCGGACACCTCTGCGCCGTAGCGGACCCCGGCGACAAGGCGGGCCTGGTCGTCGGTATAATCGTCGGAGATCTTATAAATCTTCCGGGCCATGTCCAGCAGCTCGCCGCCGCTGATAGAGAGGGACACGGTGTCCTTGCCGGTGTAGGGGATGTCATGCTGATCCAGCCAGTTGACAAAGGTCTCCCCGGGGGTATCAGTGGTGAGGGCGAAGGGCGCCGTATTCGTCAGCGGCAGGGGATCGATCCAGGAAAGGCTCTCCTGCCGGCACAGAGTGATGAGCCGCCACACGGCGGCGTTGCAGGCAGCGTCGTCATCAAAGCTCTCGTCGGAGAATTTCAGGGTGTAGGTCAGGCGGTTAGACACCAAAACCTTACCATTCCTGTCGGTAATAATGCCCCGGCTGGTCTCCACGGTTTCACGCCGAGCGGTGCCGGCCATGGATTGAGCCCGGTAGCTGTTGCCCTTGATGATCTGATAGTGAAACAGCATCACGGCGAAAAAGATCAGCACCACAGCTAAAAAGCCCAACAGAACGATGAGCCGGGTGCGATAGGGATTGGATTTTTTCATAGGGAAAGCGCCTCCTTTCCGGCGGATACAGGGCCCCTTATTCCTGGTGGAAGAAGCGCCGGATCTTGCTGTCCGGCAGGTAAATCAGCGGCATTAGGGGCAGCGTCAGCAGCAGCTCCTTACCCATAAGCAGCAGGGCGGCCCGAACGGAGAAGCTGACGGACGAATTGAGAAACAGCATTTGCAGCAGATCGGTGCACACAATGCTCAGTACGCCACACAGCATACAGCAAAAAAACGGCTGCGACAGCACCTTGGCCGACAGGACCCGGGCCAAAAAGAATACAACCAAAAACGCCACCGTGTAGAAGCAGGGGATCACCCCCGGCATGGTGACATCCAGCACCGCGCCGGTGGCCAGAGCAAATACGGCGCTCTCATGGGCGGATTCCAGGGCGGCCACAGTGGACACCAGCACCGGAAACAGGAACGGATGCACACCCCATATGCGGATATGCACCAGCCCAAAGACCTGCACCAGCACGAAACCCAGAGCGGTCAGGGCGTAAAAGAGCCATTTAAACACAAAGTCACGACGTCCCACGGCGCACCTCTCAGTCCACGATGTCGAAGGCGGTGATGACGAACACCTCCACCAGGGAGAAGGGCGTCACCGTGGGCTGTACTACGGCGTACTGGGTCAGGCCCGAGTCGTCGGTGCGCACATCCTCCACAGCTCCGATGACCAGACCCGAGGGATAGTATCCGCCCAAGCCGGAGGTCAGCACCAGGTCGCCGCCTACGGGGGTGTTGGCTCCGGAGAGGTAACTGAGCTTGAGCTTTCCGCTTTGCATCAGCTCCAGATCGCCCATGGCCACGGCGGATTCGCCCGTGCGGAACACCGTGGCGCCGAACTGTGCCTGGGTATCCAGCACTGTGGCCACGGTGCACCAGTTCAGGCCCACCTCCGTCACAACGCCTACCAGGGCGCCGGTCTCGTTCACCACGCAGTTATTCACCGCAACGCCGCTGCTGGTGCCCCGGTTCAGGGTCAGGGTGGAGGCCCAGTTGGAGTTTTCATACTGGGTCACCTTGGCGCTCTCAAAGGTAAAGTCCCGCCGCTGCTGGCGCAGGTTCAGCAGGGAGCGCAGGCGCTCGTTCTCCTGGCTGTCGGTTTCGGCCTGGCGGTTGGCATCCTCCAGCTGAGCCACGCGCTTGCGCAGCTCCTCGTTCTCCTTCTGCAGAGCCTCCACGCTGTCAAACTTGTCGGAAATGGAGCCGAACCAGTTGCCGATGGCGGCTCCGGCGGAGCGGAAGGGGCTGGCGATAGTGCCCGCAATGTTATTCAGCAGGCCCGTCCCCGTGGCGGACAGGATGGACAGCGTCAGCACGATCACCACCGCTGCAGCCAGGATCCATATGCCGGTTTTGTTGAAAAAATTCTTCATAGTATTACTCCATCAGATCAATGCCAAAGCCCTTCAGCAGCCGGGCCAGCAGCCCAACCGGCAGGCCCATGACGTTGAAAAAGTCACCGTCAATGCGCTCCACCAGCAGCGCGCCCTTGCCCTGCACGCCGTAGGCGCCGGCCTTGTCCATGGGCTCGCCGGTGCGGATGTAGGCGCGCAGCTCCCGCTCCGTGGCCGGGCGGAAGTACACATCCGTGTGCTGGGCGGCGGTGCAGATCTTCGCTCCCCGGCGCACGGTCACGCCGGTACACACCGTGTGCTTTCGTCCCGCCAGGGCCGTGAGCATCTCCAGGGCCTGGGCCTCGTCCCGGGGCTTACCCAGGCGCCGCTCGTCCAGAAATACCATGGTGTCCGCGGTGATGACGATCTCGTCGTCCCTACACAGCCGCGCCGCGGCATCAGATTTCTCCCGGGAGATGAACTTCACGATCTCCTCCGGGGATAGGTGATCCGGATAATATTCCTCCACCTCCGGCACCCGAATGTCAAACTCCGTGATGCCCATGCGCCGCAGCAGCTCCTGCCGCCGGGGCGAGCCGGAGGCCAACACGATTTTCGCCATGTCCCATTACCTCCCTGTGGAGCCGAGGCCGCCTGAGCCCCGGTCCGTCTCGTCCAGCTCATCTGCCAGCGTGACAGTGGGCTGCACCACCGGTACTACCATCAGCTGGGCGATGCGGTCCCCGGGCTGGACGGTGTAGTCCTCGCCGGACAGATTCACCAGGCCCACGGCAATTTCGCCCCGATAGTCGCTGTCGATGACCCCCACACCGTTAGAAAGGCACACGCCCTTCTTGATGCCCAGCCCGCTCCGGGCGAACACCAGGGCCACATAATCCGCTGACGGCAGCGCCATAGCCAGGCCCGTGGGGATCACCGCCCGGGCCCCGGCCTGCAGGGTCACGGGGTCGTCCAGACATGCCCGCAGGTCCATGGCAGCGGACCCCGGGGTGGCAAACTGCGGCAGGGGGATTTCCCGCCCGATCTTAGGATGTATAGCTTTGAATTTTAGCTCCATGGGGTGTAACCTCTCAAAAGATAAATACAAATAGTGATATTTCGTGGTATAAATACAAAGAGTAAAGCTTTGCGGAGCTTGCCGCCTGCAGGCTGCAAGTCTATTGCCGAAAAATTCAAAGAAATTTTCGGCAGGGGTTACTCAACACCACGATAGAATAGACCTCTTGTAAAGCCTGCGGGGGCGGGGAAGTCCGCTCCCTGATACCGCTGCAGGATGTCCACGGCCTCCTCCGCCGTCTCCGTGGTCAGGCGCAGCCTTGCCCAGCGCAGTCCGCACTTTTTCCATTCGGGCTTATCCGCCAGGTACAGGGGCCTGCTGTTTTGTATCTCCGGCCGGCAGCCGTGTCCGCACAGCACCGGGAACCGGGCTCCGGTCCGGTCCGTCAGCACACCGCCGTTTCCGGCGCTGCACTGTCCGCTGCACCGCAGGGGGCAGTTTTCCGTGACCATCAGCGGCAGGCGGCCGTAGACCACTGCCTCACAGGGGATGTATTTGCGCAGATCACGCACCTGCTGGTGCCGCAGCTCAGCGGAGACGGTGACGCTCTCCAGCCCCAGCTCCTGCATTAGCAGCAGCGCTCGGCTATTAAACACGTTCAGGCCCAGATCGCCCCGGACCTCCAGGCCCAGGCCGTCCACAATGGGCAGGTGGCCCAGGTTGCTCACCGCCACGGCGGTCAGCTGGGGATGCTCCTGCAAAACCTCCCGGAATTTTCCCTCGTCCTCCGTGCGGAGGATCCGCGGCAGCACGGCGCACAGCTTCGTATACCCGGCGTATTCGTCCAGGTCAATTTCACCCAATAGGGCAAGGGGCAGATAGAGATATTCCACGCCCCGGGCCAGCTCCGCCGTGAGCTGGTGGGCATAGGTGACGCTGGCTGTCAGCTTCGGTGCGCCTGTATAGGCCGCCGGAGCCGCCGGCAGGGCCGGAGTATCAAAGGTGCGCCGCTGGGGCATCGAGGTCAGCAGTACCCGGAGCCCCGCCAGGGCGTCCCGGCGCAGGGCGTTGATGCTCCCGGCGGAGAGCATCAACCCGCCTGACAGGGAAATGTCTGTTTTTCGACAGGCAAACACCGTGCCCCCTGTCTTTTGCAGCCGGGTGCGCAGCTCCTCCTCCGTCAGGGAGCGGCTTCGGGCCGCCTCCGGCACGGGGCCGGTCACGGTCACGCTGCGCCCGTCCGGGAGAGCCGCCGTGAGGGCAGCTTCCTCGCCTGCTGCAATCCGACAGGTAAAGTCCACGGCCACGGGGCGGTTTTCTGCGCCGCCCTCATAGGTCTTGCGTACCTGGGCAAACCAATCCTCGGGCCACCGGGCGCTCTCCGGCCGCATGCCGAACATCTTCGCGCCCCGCCGGCCCGTCCAGTATCCGTCCGTGAACCCGCTGCGGGAAAAGGCCCGCTCCAGCTGGGTCTGCTCAGTGGGGGAGGGGGGGCGCTTCTCATCCAGCAGCCGCCGATAAATGCCCGTCACCGCCGCCACATACTCCGGCCGCTTCATGCGGCCCTCCAGCTTCACGCAGGAAACGCCCATCTCCTCCATCTGCCGGAGATAGGGCGAAAGGTTGTTGTCCTTCAGACTCAATAGGTACCCGGTCTTTTCCGCCCACGGTGTAGGGCAGGCGGCAGGGGGGCTGGGCGCAGGTGCCCCGGTTGCCGCTGCGTCCGCCGATCATGGCGCTCATGGCGCACTGGCCGGAGTAGCACATGCACAGGGCCCCGTGGCCGAACACCTCTACCTCCGCCCTGCAGCCACGGCAGATGGTCTCCACGTCCCGGGCGGACAGCTCCCGGGCCAGCACCACCCGCTCCATGCCCAGCTCCGCCGCCAGCCGCGCCCCGGACAGGGTGTGCAGGCTCATCTGCGTGCTGGCGTGGAGGGGCTGATCCGGGGCCACCAGCCTTGCCAGCTGCCACAGGCCCCAATCCTGCACCAGCACCGCGTCCACGCCCCAGGCGGATGCCTTTTTCAGGACCTCCGCCGCCTCGGGCAGCTCCCGGTCGGTGAGCAGGGTGTTCAGGGTGAGATAGACCTTCACTCCGCGCTCGTGACAGTAGTCCACGGCCCGGGCGAAGTCCTCGTCCGTAAAATTTCGGGCGCTGCGGCGGGCGTTAAAGCCGCCCAGGCCCATGTATACAGCGTCGGCCCCGTTTTGCACGGCGGCCAGCAGGGCCTCATAGGACCCGGCAGGGGAGAGCAGCTCCATAGTCCTCAGTTCTTGCCCTGCTGGGCCTTAAAGAGCTGGCGCTTCAGGTCGGAGATCTCGCCCCTGGCCTGGGCGGCCTCGTCCAGATACCCCTTCACCTGGCGGCGCAGATTCTCCGCCGCCTGCTCGCTCTTGAGCAGCTCGTCCGCCAGGTTCACGGCAGCCAGGACGGCGGCATCGCTGCGACCCACCTTGGCCCCGGCGATGACCTCGCCCATCTTCTTGTCCACCAGAGCGGCCACCTGCTCCATGTAGGCGGTGTTCTCCTCGGCTACCAGGGTGTAGTCCTCCCCGCAGATGTTCACTGTGACGCGATTTGCCATAGCTGCCTCCTGTCCCCGCTGAAAAACGGATAATACTCCATACTAAATCACCTTATTATAGCACATTTTCTCGCCGGGGAAAGTCTTTTCTGTCGGAAAACAAAAAATTAACAAATTAAAATGTTCCGGCGGCTTTACGAAAAGGGGGTTTTCGTGTAAAATGTAATCTGCATTATTGTGCAGACTAAAAAAGCCTCACAGAGTTCGCGTCCGCAGACGCGGAAAATTCAAAAGCTTTTTTGGCGGAAAAAACGGAGTTTTTTCGCCAGCAATGAAGGGGGAGACTATGGCGGGCTATATCATCCGGGACCGGGAAAAGACTCTGGCGCTCCCGGCGCGGCAGGTGGATCAGCTCCTGGCTGCGGCGGATGGGGATGCGGCGCTGCTGTATCTGTACCTCATGCGGGCCGAGGACGCGGTGACGGCGGAGCAGCTGATGGAAAAGCTGTCTATGAGCGCCCTGCGGCTCCAGGGGGCCCAGACCAAGCTGGAGAAAATGGGCCTCATCCAGGCCCAGGGCCTGCCCCTGCCGGAGCCGGAGCAGCGCCCGGCGGAGTATACCGCCGCAGACCTGATGCAGCTGCTGCGGGACCCGGAGTTTGAGATGCTGGTGGGGGAGACGGAGCGCTCCCTGGGCAAGAAGCTCACCACCATGGACCTCAAGCGCCTGGCCAATCTGCGCCACGAGGTGGGGCTGCCGGCAGATGTGATTTTCCTGCTGGTGCGCCACTGTGTGGAGGAGCAGGAGCGGCGGTTCGGTCCGGGGCGCCGGCCCACGGTGGGCGCCATTGAAAAGGAAGGGTACTACTGGGCCAAGCGGGGCCTGTTCGACCAGGAATCCGCCGCCCGATATCTGCGCACCGTGGCCCGGCGGCGAGAACAATCGGTGCAGTACATGGCGGCCCTGCACATGGGTGACCGCCGCCCGGTGGAGGCGGAGGAGAAGTATATCGCCCAGTGGATGGACTGGGGCTTTTCGCCGGAGATGGTGGCCCTGGCCTATGAAAAGACGGTGCTGAAAAAGCAGGGCATGGATTGGCGGTACTTAAACGGCATCCTGCGCCGCTGGGATAAGGAGGGCCTGCGGACGCTTCGGGAGGTGCAGGAGGATCACAAGCCGAAGCCCGCGGAGAAAAAGGACCGCTCCTTGGAGGAGTTTATGAAATGGTAAGGGGGCAGGAACATGGCATATGACGGCAAGGTGATGCGGGAGGCGCTGCAGCGGTTCGAGGAGGACAAGCAGCGCCGGGCGTCCCAGGCGGCGGCCCGGCGGCAGCGCATTTATCGGGAGGTTCCCCGCCTGGAGGAGATCGAGCAGCAGCTCCGGGGCACCATGGGGCGCATCATGGCCCAGGCCCTGCGCCGGGGGGGAGGACCCGGTCCCGGCGATCCAGCGGCTCCGGGCGGAGAATCTGTCCCTGCAGCAGGAGCGTGCGCAGCTGCTCACCGCCCACGGCTATCCCGCCGACGCCCTGGTGGATAAGCCCCGGTGCGTCCTCTGCGGTGACACGGGCTATTGCGGCGGCAGGATATGCGCCTGCCTGCAGAAATACTATGCCCAGGAGCAGATTCGCAGCCTGAGCAGCCTGCTGGACGTGGGCAGCCAGAGCTTTGATACCTTCGGCCTGGAGTGGTATGACACCCAGCCCGGGGAGTCCGGCGCAGCCCCCGGCAGCTGATGGAGCGGAATTTGGCCACCTGCCAGCGCTATGCCGCCGAGTTTGGGAAAAAAAACCGGCCAACCTGCTGCTGGACGGTGCGCCGGGCCTGGGAAAGACCTTCCTCTCCGCCTGCATCGCAAGGGTCGTCAGCGAGGACGGCTTTTCCGTGGTGTATGACACGGCGGTCCATGTGTTCGCCCGGTGTGAGGCGGCGAAGTTCCGCGCCGATGAGGAGCCGGACGCCGCCGTGGACGTGCGCCGGTTTGAGAGCTGCGACCTGCTGATTCTGGATGATTTGGGCACTGAGATGGCCACGGGCTTCGTCCAGAGCGCTCTGTACCAGCTGGTGAACGGCCGTCTCCTGGCCGGAAAGAGCACCATCATCAGCACCAACCTCACCCCCGCGCAGATCGAGAGCCGCTATGGCGCGGCCATCTGGTCCCGGCTGCAGGGGGAGTATACGGTGCTGCCCTTCGCGGGGGAGGATATCCGCAGACTCAAGCGGATGATGCAGTAAGGATCCGTGAAAATGCGCCTGCGGGCGCATTTTTTCCTATACACGGGCTATCTAATATGCTATAATAGATTTTGCCAATCTCTTTGGCAGAAAATTCCGCAGGAATTCGCCAGTTATGTTAAGGAGCATGAAAGCCATGACCGATACCATAGCCGCCATTGCCACCGCCCGGGCCCCTGCGGCCATCGGCATCGTGCGCATATCCGGGCCGGAGACTCTGGCCGTGGTGGACGGCGTATTTGCCGCCTGCAGCGGAAAGAGCGCCGCCGCACTGCCCCACCGCCGGATGGTGTACGGGCACATGCGCACGGCGGAGGGGGCGGTCATTGACGACGGTCTGTGCGTTATTTTCGCCCCGGAGAGCAGCTATACCGGCGAGTGGTCGGCGGAGCTGCACTGCCACGGGTCTGCAGTGGTGCTGGAGGAGGTGCTGCGCAGCGCCTTCACATTCGGCGCCCGGCAGGCCAAGGGGGGTGAATTTACCCGGCGGGCCTTTCTCAGCGGGCGGATGGATCTCATCCAGGCGGAGGCCGTGGCGGATCTCATCGATGCCGAGACGGCCGAGTGCGCCCAAAACGCCGCCCTGCAGCTCTCGGGCAGCATAAGCCGGGGCGTGGAGCAGGTGTATGACGGGCTTATGGACGTCACCGCCCGCTTCTATGCGGCGGTGGACTATCCCGACGAGGATATCGAGCCCCTGGAGCAGCGGGAGATTGCCGATACCCTGTCCCGCTGCCGCCGGCAGCTGCAGCGGCTGCTGGACACCTTCCGCCGGGGGCGTATCCTGCGGGAGGGCATCCCCACGGTGCTGCTGGGCCTGCCCAATGCGGGCAAATCGTCTCTGCTCAACGCCCTGCTGGGCTATGACCGGGCCATCGTCACCGAGGTGGCGGGCACCACCCGGGATACGGTGGAGGAAAAGGTCCGCCTGGGCGGTCAGATGCTGCGGCTGTGTGACACGGCGGGTATCCGGGATGCCCGGGACAGTGTGGAGAAGATCGGCGTGGACCGGGCTGTGGCCGCGGCGGAGCGGGCGAGCCTCTCTTTGGTGGTGCTGGACGGATCCGTCCCCTTGACCGGGACGGAGGAGCGTATTTTCGCTTTGGCGCAGCAGGCGGAGCACAGCCTGCTGCTGGTGAATAAGAGCGACCTGCCCAGGCAGGCGGAGCTGGCCGGCCTGGCGGATCGGTTTGACGGCGTGTGCTCTGTCTGCGCCCGGACAGGGGAAGGGGTGGAGCAGATCGGCCGCCTGGTGCAGGCCCTCTACCCGCAGGCGGTTCGCACTGATGGCGCATTGCTGACCAACACCCGCCAGGCGGAGGCTGTGGGCCGGGCCCTGGCGGCGGTGGATCGGGCACAGGCGGCTCTGTCGGCGGCCCTGACGCCGGATGCGATCCTCACCGACGCCGAGGAGGCCCTGGCGGCTCTGGGTGAGCTGACGGGCAAGAGCATCCGGGAGGATTTGGTGGCCACTATTTTTTCCCGCTTTTGCGTGGGGAAGTAAGCGGTGTCATTGCGGGCCGACGGCCCGACGGTCCACCCGGAATTGGCATCCCTTGTAAAAAACACTGTCACTGCGAACCGGTGACCGATGTCACTGGTGCGGCAATCCGTTTCCCCTGCGCCGCGCCTGTTAATAAGCGCCATGCCTCCGGCGGCTCCCTTTCTTTCTACAGCGAAAGAAAGGGAGGAAAGAACGCCGCCAAAACCAAGGTTTTGGGCAGCGTGCCGAAAATTCTTTTCATCCCGCTGCCTGAGTTTTTGAAACTTTGAAAAAGTTTCAAAAACTATTGATTTGAATGGTGAGGGACACCCTTCTTGGGTTTCCCTCACACACCCTTCCTTACCGTGGTTGCGAGTTTTCCGCTTTTGAGTCTGTGCAAATTTTGCGCCGTGCTTTCGTATCATCTCTGTGTCTAATTCCGCGACGCGCTCCGCGCTTGTGCTGGCCGGGCGGAACAGGGAAAACCTCTGCGTCTACTGTGCGGCGGCGTGAGGGCACGCCGCCCTACAAAAATATCGCGTGCCGCCGCGTCGGGTGGACAGGGTCGTCCGCCCCTGCAGAAATATGGGCGATGCCCATGCGGTCCGCCTCCACGAAAAAATATGGTGGGTCGGCTCCCCACAAAAACCGTGTTATCTCCCCGGGTGTTTTTCCGGATTTTATACAAAATTGAAATTTGAAACGCCTTAAATGGCGGAAGGAGGGCATATTATGCGTGATTATGTTTTGATGACAGACAGCTGCTGCGACCTGACGGACTACATGGCCCGTGAGCTGGAGCTGGAGGTCCTGCCCCTGACCATGCACATGGACGGGCAGGATTACCCCAATGACCTGGCGGGAACGGCCATTTCCAACGAGGAGTTCTATAAGCGCATCCGCGCCGGTAAGCTGGCCACCACCTCGGCAGTGAACGTGGGCCAGTTTCAGGATGCCATGCGCCGGGTACTGCAGAGCGGGAAGGACATCGTCTGCGTGTGCTTCTCCTCGGCGCTGTCCACCACCTATCAATCCGCCGTCATCGCCGCTGACGACCTGCGCTCGGAGTTCCCGGAGGCGGAGATCCACGTGGTGGATTCCCTCAGCGCCTCCCTGGGCCAGGGATTGCTGCTGTATTTGGCAGCCCAGCAGAAGAAGGCGGGCCTCACGGCGGCGGAGCTTGCCAAATGGGTGGAGGAGAACCGCCTGAGCATCTGCCACTGGTTCACCGTGGACGATCTGAACTATCTGAAGATGGGCGGCCGGGTCAGCGCCACCACGGCCCTGGTGGGCACCATGCTCTCTATCAAGCCCATCATGCACACCTCTGATGAGGGTAAGCTGGTGCCCGTGAGCAAGGCCCGGGGCCGCAAGGCCGCCATCAATGCCCTGCTGGATAAGATCGAAGCGCTGGCCATCCGTCCGGAGGAGCAGACCATGTTCATCTGCCACGCCGATTGCGAGCTGGACGCCCGGGCTGTGGCCCAGCGGATCAAGGATCGCTTCGGCACCAAGACGGTGTATATCAACTACATCGGCCCCGTTATTGGCAGCCACACCGGCCCCAACACCATGGGCATCTTCTTTGTGGGCACCCAGCGATGAACTGGATCGAGGTACATATCGACACCCGGCCGGCGGAGCTGGACGGCCTGTGCGCCCGGCTGGAGGAGCTGGGCATCACCGGCCTGGTCATTGACGACGAGGCGGATTTCAAGAATTTCCTGGAAAATAACCACCAGTATTGGGACTATGTGGACGAGAGCCTCCTGCAGGAGAAAGGGCCTGTGCCGGGTGACCTTTTATCTCTCCGACGACGCAGACGGCCGCCGCCGGCTGGCCGCGGCGGAGGATCTGGCCGCTGGGCTGCCCGGCGCCCGCCTCAGCCGCGCCGCCGTACAGGACGCCGATTGGGAGAACAACTGGAAGCAGTTTTATAAGCCCATGGAGATCGGCAAGCGGCTGCTGGTCATCCCGGAGTGGGAGCAGGCCGGTGCCCCGGACCGGGTGGAACTGCGGCTGAACCCGGGGCTCACCTTCGGCACCGGCAGCCACGCTACTACCCGCCTGTGCCTGCAGGCCCTGGATGCCCACATTAGCGGCGGCGAGCGGGTGCTGGATCTGGGCTGCGGCAGCGGGATCCTCTCCATCGCCGCTCTGCGCTTGGGCGCGGCAGAGGCCTTCGCCTGCGACATTGATGACAAATGCGTGGACGTGGCCTATGAAAACGCCGCCATCAACGGCATCGGCAGGGACCGCTACACCGTTCGCTGGGGCAACGTGGTCACGGATCGTGCTCTGCAAAAGGAGTTCGGCGGGGAATACGATGTGGTCGTGGCCAATATCGTGGCAGACGTCATCATCGGCATCTCCCCCCAGGTGCGGCCGTTTCTGAAGGAGGGGGGCCTGTTCCTCTGCTCCGGCATCATCGATGATCGGGCGGAAGAGGTGGCGGACCACCTCCGCCGGGATGGTTGGGAGATTCTGGAGACCCACACCAGCGAGGGCTGGTTCAGCTTCCTGTGCCGGTAGATGGCTGGATAAGCAAAAAATCCCCAGGGAGAGGCATCGTAAGAAAGCACTCTCCCTGGGCCTTTTGTACCCAGCCGCCGGGACGCTGGCCAAAAGAATACAGCCGTGCGGCCATCCCCCTCTGGGTGGGGGCAGCTGCACGGCTGTGTCCTGTATACAGGACAGATTTACTTATTCAACGGATTTGAGCGACTCGGCCATTTGGATCCGGTCGATCTTGCGACCCAGCAGGGCGCAGACCAGGATGCTCAGCAGCATGGTAATAACAAAGGACAGGCAGTAGCTCAAGGGGGTGACACGGACGAGGAAGGACACCATATCCACCCGGATCTGGGACATAATGAACCGGTGCAGGGCCCACCCGGCCGGCAGACCCACCAGGGCGCCCAGAACGCTGAGCATCAGAATCTCCCGAAAGACGTAAAAGCGAGTCTCCCGCCGATAAAAGCCCAGTACCTTGACCGTCGCAATCTCCCGGATGCGCTCTGTGATGCTGATATTGCAGAGGTTAAACAGCACCACCAGTGCCAAGGCACAGGCGCTGCCGATAACGAGACCGACAATATAGTCCAGGCTCTTCATCATGTCGCGCACCAGCTCGCGCAGGGAGTCCACCACCGAGACATTGGCCACCCGGGGGGTTATCCGCAATGGAGGCACCCAGTGTATAGGCGTCGTCCTGAGTCAGCAGATAGGCTGTTTTGTAGGTGCAGCTCTCACCGAAGATGCGCTCATAAGTCTCCGCCGTCATGTAGGCGTAGTGGTAGACGTAGTTTTCAAACACGCCCTCCACAGGGATCTCCACGCTCTTTGTGTCGCTAAGGGAGACGGTGAGCATGTCACCCACCTTGAGCCCCAGGCGGTCGGCCAGGTCGCGGTCAATGATGGCGCCCTCCTGGGGGTAGGGGACGGTCTGCGTGCCGTCCGTCAAGCCGATAACGGAGGTGATGTCCGGGTCGTCGGTGGCCACTGTGTTCAGGGTAAAAACAGCGGAGCCGTTTTTGATCTCATAGGAGGCCGTCTCCGCAAAAACGCAGGTCTGTGCGGTGGGGTAGCGGCTGCGGAAATCCTCCTGCAGTGGTGTCCATAGGGGTGGAGAAGGTCACGGCGATGTCGTAGTGGGTAATGCTGCCAAACTGGTCGTCGGCAATGGTGGCGATGGAGTCCCGTATGCCAAAGCCCGCAACGATCAGCGCCGTACAGCCGCCGATGCCCAGCAGCATCATAAACAGGCGCTTTTTGTATCGCAGGATGTTGCGGATGGAGACCTTGTGCAGGAAGGACACCCGGCTCCAAATAAACCGGACCCGCTCCAGCAGGATGCGCTTGCCCGGCTTGGGGGCCTTGGGGCGCATCAGGCTGGCAGGAAGCAGCTGCAGCTCCGCGTGACAGGCGAACCAGGTGGCCCCCACGGAGCAAACAAGAGATGCGGCCAGGGAGACCGCCGCCATCACGGGGTCAAAGTAGTAGCGCAGACGGCTGCTGAACTGGTAGAGCATGGAGTAGCCCTGCCAGATGCCCTGTGGGAAGACCCATGTCCCCAGCATAAAGCCGAAGATTGCGCCCAGCAGGGCCGCCGACCCGGAGTAGGAGATATATTTCCAGGCGATGGCCCCGTCGGAGTAGCCCAGGGCCTTGAGGGTGCCGATCTGAGTGCGCTGCTCATCCACCATGCGCGTCATGGTCGTGATACAGACCAGGGCGGCCACCAGGAAGAAAAACAGCGGGAAAACCCTTGCTACGCCCTCCACAATGGAGGAGTCACCCCGGAAGGAGAGATAGCCTGTGTTGACCGTCCGGTCCAGGACATAGGTGGAGGGATGATCGATCTTCTCCACCTCTACCTGGGCCTTTTCCAGCTGGCGCTTGCCGCTCTCCAGCTTTGCCTCCGCCTGGGCAAAGCCCTCCTGGGCGGCGGCCTGGGCGGCCTCATAGTCCGCGCGGCTTTGAGATAGCTGCGCCTGGGCGCTCTCCAGCTGTGCGCGGCCGCTCTCTAACTCGCTGCGGCCGTCCGCCAGCTGCTGCTTGCCGCTTTCTATCTGCGCCTTGGCGGCGGCCAGCTCCGCCTCCTTGGCGGCAAAGGTGCTGTCCGCCTCGCTGCGGGCGCTGTCCAGCTGCGCCTGGGCATCGTCCAGCTGTGCCTGGGCGTCCTTGAGCTTCAGATACTGCGGGATGACCTCGCCCTGCTCATACTGCTCGATCAAGCGCTGTGTCCCGTCCAGCATCCGCTGGGTGGCGTTATAATCCGCCGAGCCCTCCTCCAGGACGGCGAGCCTGCCCTGCAGCTGCAGCCGCGTGACCAGCAGCGTCTCGTACTGTAAGGGCAGACCCGTGAGCTTGACCTTCAGGAGGCCGCTGTCTACCTGCTGGCGGTTCTCGTCCAGCTGCGCCTGCTTTTCATCCAGCTGCCGGTAGGCATCCTCCTTCGCAGCAGCCAAAGCGGCTTCGCCCTTAGGAAGCTCCTGCTCGCCGGCGGCCAGCTCCTTTTCCTTTTGGTCCAGGGTCAGCTGGGCCTCATCCAGCTTTTTCCGGTTTGCCTCCAGCTGGGCGGCGCCGCTGTCCAGCTGGCTTTGCTTCGTCCAGCTGGGCCTCGGCATCTGCTCGCTGGGCCTGATACTCCGCCACGCCTCTGTCGTACTCCGCTTGGGCGTCGCTCAGAGCTGCGCGGGCATCATCAACGATCTGCTCATAGCGCAGCGGTGCCCGCTGGGCCAGCAGGGCCTCCAGGGTGGGGCGCAGGGCGGACACAGCATCGGTGTATGCGTCGCAGTAGAGGGTCCGGTCGGCGCCATCTAAAAGCACGGAGACCTCCGTAAAATAGTCCAGAGCAAAGGCGTCCTTGGGAATGCAGAGGAAGCCGTCGATGGAGCCGCCGCCCAGTGCGGTGGTTCCGCGCTCTACATTTAAGTACAGCGGAGAGGTGCATAGCCCTACGATGGTAAATGTATCCGTGGTCAGGCAGCCGTCAATGGAGGTCTTGCTGATGGTGACGGTGGAGCCCACGTCCTTTTGGGAAAAGCGGTGCATATCCGCCAGACATTCATCGGCCTTTTGGGGCAGGCGTCCGTAGGTCAGCTTCGGGCGGTTGACCGTATCCGTTAGGGTCAGCACCTTGAGGGTGCGCTCATCCTCGCCTATGGTGCCCACGGCGTCCGCGGTGACGGAGCCCTCCGCTGCGGCAACACCTCTTGTCTGTGCGGCGGCCGCCACATCCTCCTGGGTCAGGCCCAGGGTGCTGATGAGGCGAAAGTCGTAAAAGCCCGTCTCGCCCAAGTAATCCTCGGCGGTCAATAGCATGGCGGGCTTGCTGGCCTTGAGCCCGGCAAAAAAAACCGATGCCCAGGGCAATGATCGCCAGAATGGAGAGCCAGCGCCCCAGGGAGCGGCGCAGCTCCCGCAAATTATTTCTCCAAGCACTGCCCATTACCATTCGATCTCCTCAACCGGCGTGGGCCGTTCGTTGCGCTCCATGCTCTGAACGGTGCCGTTTTTGATGTGTATCACCCGGTCGGCCATGGCGGTCAGGGCGGAGTTGTGGGTGATGATCACAACGGTCATGCCGTTTTGGCGGCTCTGCTCCTGCAAAAGCGCCAGGATCTGCTTGCCGGTGTTATAGTCCAGCGCACCGGTGGGCTCATCGCACAGCAGCAGCTGGGGCCGCTTGGCCAGAGCCCGGGCGATGGCAACGCGCTGCTGCTCGCCGCCGGAGAGCTGGGCCGGGAAATTGATCATGCGCTCGCCCAACCCCACGTCCTGCAGGACCTGCGCCGCCGGCAGCGGCTCCTTGACGATCTGTGAGGCGATCTCCACGTTTTCCAGTGCGGTCAGGTTGGGGATAAGGTTGTAAAACTGGAAGACGAATCCGATGTCCCGCCGCCGGTAGTCTGCCAGCTGGCGGCTGTTGAAGGCGGAGACCTCGCGCCCATCTAAAAACACTTGTCCGGAGGTAAGGGTATCCATGCCGCCCAGAATATTCAGCAGCGTGGTTTTGCCTGCGCCGGAGGGGCCCACGATGACGCAGATCTCGCCCTTTTCGATGATAAAGCTGGCGTCGTGCAGCGCCTGCACGGACACCTCGCCCGTGCCGTACCGCTTTTCCACGTTCTCAAAGGAAATAAAGGAGCTCATACAGAAATCTCACCTCGGAAATAACAAATTAATATAAGTATATCCCACGAAAATGCGCTGTGCAAGCGGAAATGAGGGAATTCACAAAAATTTAAGAGGCTCTTGGCGGCGCATATAAAAGAGCTGCCCCCTTGCAGCCCCGGTGAAGGCAGCGGGGCTGCAAGGAGGCAGCAAAAAAAACGGCGTGACCATAATAGGCCGCGCCGGAGGCTGTCGATAAAGTGGTAGGAATTGCGATAACGGTAAGGAAGAGAGTGTGAGGGAAACCCAAGAAGGGTGTCCCTCACCATTGAAATCAGTAGTTTTTGAAACTTTTTCAAGGTTTCAAAAACTTAGGCAGCGGGGCGAAAAGACTTTTTCGACACGCTGCGGCGCGACCATATAGGTCGCGCCGGTTGGACTGTCGGTAAAGTGAAGAACTGCGGCTACTACAGGGAGGGGCGCATAAAGGAGCTTTCGGAAGGGCTCCCCTCATCCCAGCAGCCCCGTGATGTCATCCACGGTCAAATGGGGCTGCAGGGCCAGGTCTATGCCGTAGGCCATCAGGCGGCTCAGCTCCCGCACCCGCTGGTCGATGTCCCGGGGCGTGACGAACAGGGCCTCTCCCTCTGCCGGGGCCTCCTCGCCTATGAGCTGATCCGCCCGGATCACCGTGGGCAGGCCCAGGGCCAGCACCGGCACCCCCAGAGTTTTTCGGGATACCTCCCGGCGGTGGTTGCCTACTCCGGACCCGGGTGTCAGGCCCGTGTCCGTAATTTGCAGCACGGCGCAGAGCTTTTCCCGGCCGGCGGCGGCCAGGGCGTCCAAAACGATGACGCACCGGGGCTGCAGCTTTTCCGCTGCAGCGGCGATAAGCTCAAAGCTTTCCAATCCCGTCTCCGCCAAGACCCCGGTGGTCAGAGCTGCCACAGAGGAAAAGCCCGAGAATTCCTCCGGCATGGCCTGCAGCATGTGCCGGGTGACCAGGATATGGGGCAGGGCCAGTGGCCCCACGGCGTCCGCCGTTAGGGAGCGGTTGCCCAGGCCCACCACCAGCACCGGCGCATCGCCTTCCGGCAGCAGCGCCGCCAGCTCCCGGGCAATGCATCGGGCGCCTCGGGCAAAGAAATCCTGCTGCCGCTGCAGGTAGGGCGTCAGCTCCATGGTGATGTATTTCCCCATGGGACGCTTGAGCTTTTCCGCCTGCTGCGGGCCCGTGAGATCCATGGCCGTCAGGGCGTAGCCGTCCCGTACCCGCCGGCGCACCGTCAGGCCCGGCTGGCTGGTGAGGCGGATGGTTTTTAATTGTGCCTGGGCCGCTTCCAGCGCCAGATCCGTTCCCAGTACACTCACGCTTGTGGTCACACCCCTTTCTAAAACACAAAATGTTGTGGCTGAACTGTAGTTTGCCGCCGGTATCAGAAAATATTCAAAATTTTCCGGAAAATCTCGAAAAAAGACTTGCAATTTGAAAGAAACAATGCTAAAATATCATCCTGCGTGGATGTTATTTCTGAAGCGCGGAATTGATCATCGGGGAGGTGTTTGGTTTGCCGAATATCAAGTCTGCTAAGAAGCGTGTTCTGGTGTCCGAGGCTCGTAATGCCCGCAACAAGGCCAATCGCTCCGCACTGAAGACCGCTATCAAGAAGTTCGAGGCTGCTGCCGTTGAAGGCAATCGCACCGAGGCCGAGGGCGCTTACAGGGTCGCAGTGAAGAGCATCGACAAGGCTGCTGCCAAGGGCCTGCTGCACAAGAACAATGCAGCCCACAAGAAGAGCGCGCTGACTCTGAAGCTGAACAACATTGGCTAATGAACCGCACCAAGAGGACATCCGGAAGGGTGTTCTCTTTTTTTTATTCAGGTCGGGCCGCCGCAGGCATCGGCCCCGGCGAAAAACACCCTGGGCGGGAAACCGCAAAAGTTTCTCTTGACTCCCGGGGAAAAAGTGATACCCTAAACGCATTACAGGCGATGATGGGCGTGGCGGCCCGGAGCTGCGGGAGGAAATGCCCGCCGGATGGCACCGTTATGGCCGTTGAGTGCGGATTTTTCCGAATTCAGGTGGAACCACGGACTATGCTTTTAGTTCGCCCTGAGCTGCGTCGGCAGTTCAGGGCGTTTTTTTTACTGAACTGAATAATCTAACCATAAAGGAGAATCACTATGAAAAACACCGAGAAAACCATGGACAAGATCGTTGCCCTGTGTAAAACCGCGGCTTTATTTTCGCCGGGTCTGAGATCTACGGTGGCCTCGCCAACACCTGGGACTACGGCCCCCTGGGTGTGGAGCTGAAGAACAATATCAAGAAGGCCTGGTGGAAGAAGTTCGTCCAGGAAAATCCCTACAACGTGGGCCAGGATGCGGCCATCTTGATGAATCCCCAGACCTGGGTGGCCAGCGGCCATCTGGCGGGCTTTTCCGATCCTCTTATGGATTGCAAGGAGTGCAAGGAGCGCTTCCGGGCCGACAAGCTTATTGAGGATTGGTGCCATGAAAACGGCGTGGAGCTGCCCAAGCCCATCGACGCCTTTTCCCAGCAGGAGATGAAGGAGTATATCGACGACAAGAGCATCCCCTGTCCCTCCTGCGGCAAGCATAATTTCACCGACATCCGGCAGTTTAACCTGATGTTCAAGACCTTCCAGGGTGTCACCGAGGATGCCAAGAACACCGTGTACCTGCGGCCCGAGACCGCCCAGGGCATCTTCACCAACTTTGTCAATACCCAGCGCACCACCCGGCGCAAGCTGCCCTTCGGCGTGTGCCAGATCGGCAAGTCCTTCCGCAACGAGATCACCCCGGGCAACTTCATCTTCCGCGTCCGGGAGTTTGAGCAGATGGAGCTGGAGTTCTTCTGCAAGCCCGGCACCGATCTGGAGTGGTTCAACTACTGGCGCACCTTCTGCCATAACTGGCTGCTGGGCATCGGCCTGAAGGACGAAAACCTGCGCCTGCGTGACCACGATCCCGAGGAGCTGTGCTTCTACTCCAAGGCCACCACGGACTTTGAGTTCCTATTCCCCTTCGGCTGGGGCGAGCTGTGGGGCGTGGCGGACCGCACCGACTACGACCTGACCCAGCATCAGAACACCTCCGGCAAGGACCTGACCTACTTTGACCCCGAGACCAACCAGCGCTACATCCCCTATGTGGTGGAGCCGTCCCTGGGCGTGGAGCGCAGCGTGCTGGCGGTGCTGTGCGACGCCTACGACGAGGAAACGGTGGACGAGAGCAAGAACGATGTGCGCGTGGTGCTGCACCTGCACCCGGCCCTGGCCCCCTACAAGGCGGCCGTCCTGCCCCTGAGCAAGAAACTGTCCGAGCCTGCCCGCAAGATCTACGAGGAGCTGGCCAAGGAGTGGATGATCGACTTCGACGAGACCGGCTCCATCGGCAAGCGCTATCGCCGGGAGGACGAAGTGGGCACACCCTTCTGCATCACCGTGGACTTTGACACCGTGGGCGACGCGGAAAAGGCCGGCGACAACTGCGTCACCGTCCGTGAGCGGGACAGCATGGAGCAGGTGCGCGTGCCTATCAGTGAGCTGAAGGCTTACCTTGCAGAGAGGCTGGCGTACTGATATGAAGCCAAAAAAGCAGCTTGCCCTGGGCACCGTGCTGCTGGCGGTCACCGCTGCCGCCTGCGTAAACCTGGCCAAATGGGCGGGCAAGAAAATTGAGGAGCGGACAAAGAAAAAGAAGTAATATTTATAGCACACAGAGGGACAGGCGCATCGCCTGTCCCTCGTGTTTTTTATTTTCTGCGCCGCAGCCCCAACACCTCATCAGCAGACACCTGATAGAGCTGGCAAAGGCGGATAAAATGCCGCAAGGCAGCTCGCTGGCCTCCCGCTCATACCGGGCCACCATGGTCTGCGATGTCCCCAAATACTCCGCCACCTGCTGCTGGGTCAGGTCGTGATCCTCCCGCAGATTGCGCAGGTTAATAGTATATGTGTTCATTGAATCCCCACCTCTCCGTGAGGTAGTATACGCAAGTAAAAATATTTACTATTGACTTTAGTAAATATTTTTACTATTATGGAGTTATAAGTACCTATCAACCGTTAGGAAGGAAGGAAATCAGCTATGAAAAATAAATTTGCAGACCAAGCGCCTTTTGCCCCGAAAGAAAAGACTGCTCGCCCCATCACAAAGCGGTGGTGGTTCTATGTCCTGATAGCCGTTGTTGTTATTGCAGCTATCAATGCAATTACAGGCGGCAAGAAAAACGATAAGATCAATTGGGATAATGTCGAACTGCACCAGCGTCGCCCCGTCCCACCCTCTAACAAAGGATCCCTGTACACCAACACCGCCGAAGAACTCAGTGTTCACATTGACAAGGTATCCGACGACCGATACACCGCGTATCTGAGTGAGTGCATTGCCAAGGGTTTTACCGTGGATGCCGACAAGGGCACAAGCGACTACTCTGCCTATGATGCCGAGGGGTACTTCCTTAGCTTGAGCCACATTGGCGAGCGCCTGTCCATTTCGCTGGAGGCACCTATGGCGATTAACAGTATATCCTGGCCTGCCAGTGCGCTGGGCCAGCAGGTACCCGCTCCAAAATCCAACATGGGAAAATTCAACTATGAATATGAAAATCATTTCTCTGTGTACATCGGCGACACCAGTAAGGCAGCCTTCGATCAGTATGTGACCGATTGCGCTGCGGCAGGCTTTCACGCTAACTATGACAAGGGTGATACCTACTACCGCGCTGATAATGCGGCAGGCTCACACATTTCCTTGACGTACAAAGGCAACAATGTCATGCTGGTTGAACTGGAAGCGCCAAAGGGTACTTCTGGTACTGCGCCCGATTCCGAACCTGTTACGCCTACACCGGACGAATCCGACAAGTCCGATCAGCAAGAAAACACATCCGGTCTGCGCAGTGATTTCAAGGCCGCCATGGACAGCTATGAGGCCTTTGTGGATGAATATGTTGCCTTTATGGAAAAGTACAACAATAACCCCAGCGACATAGGTTTGATTGCCGATTATGCAAGCTACATGAAAAAATATGCTGATTTTGCCAAAAAATTTGAACAATGGGAAAATGAGGACTTGAATGATGACGAGCTGGCCTATTATATTGAAGTGCAGACTCGTGTCAACCAGAAGCTGCTTGACGTGACTTACAACTAAAACAAAAGCACACACAAAAAAGTGCAGCATTTTACTCTGCTGCACTTTGACTTCTGGCAATGTGCGGCGGTGAGTATGGTCACCCCGCCCTATGGAGACAGGGATGTAAACGGGTGAGTAGGGGCGCCCCCTGCGGTCGCCCCTACTCAGGCTTCCGGTTTCTGCGTAGGGGGCGATGCCCACATCGCCCCGCTGGGGTTTTTCGGCCCTTTCTTTTCTGCATTGCAAGACTCACCGGCACTTCCGCGGCAAAAAACGGACTGAATTCAGTCCGTTTTTGCTTTCACCCCACCCGTCTTGCCTTAGGTATCCGGATGGTGAGCAGGATCTCGTCCTCCGTGTCCTGGCGGCCGCAGGCGGCGTCTACTCCTGCCGAGCGCATGAGGCTCAGGGAGCGGTCCAGGCTGTTGAGGAACAGCCGCACATCCTTGAGGATGAACGTGGGCCGCCGGTGGGGCGGCGTGACCTGGATCTTCCGCAGCAGCGACTCAATGTATTCCTCTGTCTGCGCCACATTCAGCCCCCGGGCGATGATGGTTTTCGCCGCCGCCAGCTGCTCCTCCTCGTCTGCCAGGCGCAGCAGCGCCCGGGCGTGGCGCTCGGACAGATCTCCCTGCTGCAGCAGCTCCACCACGGTGCCGGGCAGGCGCAGCAGCCGCAGCTTATTGGCCACGGCGGATTGGCTTTTGCCCAGCTTCCGGGCCGCCTCCTCCTGGCTCAGGCCCCACCGCTGCACCAGCTGGGCAATGGCCGCTGCCTCCTCCATATAATTCAGGTCCCGGCGCTGGAGATTTTCCATCAGGGCCAGCAGGGCCGAGTCCTCCTCCCACCTGGGCGATGAGGCACGGCAGCTCCTTCAGCCCCGCCAGCTTGGCTGCCCGGAAACGCCGTTCTCCGGCCACCAGCTCATAGTCCCGGCCCCGGGTACGCACCGTGGCAGGCTGCAGGACGCCGTACTGGCGGATGCTGTCCGCCAGCTCCGCCAGGGCCGCCGGGTCAAAATCCCGCCGGGGCTGGTGGGGATTGGGCACGATGTGCTCTAAGGGTATGTACCGGACCCGGCTGGAGAGGAAGTCGTTTTTAAGAGTATTTTTCACGTAAACCGCCTCCTTTTTTTTGAATATAACAGAAGCGGGCGAAAAAATGCGGGAAAACTGTCGGGAAATTCAAAAAAAGCCCCGGAGAAGTCCTGCCCTTCGTGCATTACCTGACGAAATTATAGCAAACCAGAGGAAAAGCTTGTCAATGTGAGGGGATATATCGCAGGCGGCTGTCCGCTGCCGCACAAAAAAGGAGGACACCAACCGGGTGTCCTCCTTTTGCAGTATTCAGGAAAAATCCGCGCCTTATTTAATAGGCTCGCCGGCGGCCTCCTTGGCCTTGATCTCCTTCATGGCGTCCTTGTGGCTCAGGTTCACGCGACCCTTTTCATCGATCTCCGTGACCTTCACCCACATCATGTCGCCCACCTTGCAGGCGTCCTCCACCTTCTCAATGCGGTGGTCGGCCAGCTTGGAGATGTGCACCAGGCCGTCCTTGCCGGGGGCCAGCTCCACGAAGGCGCCGAAGGTCATCAGGCGCACCACGCGGCCATAGTACAGGGCGCCCACCTCGGGCACGAACACGATGTCGTCAATGCACTTCTTGGCGATAGCGCAGCTCTCGGCATCGGGGGAGGCGATGTGGATGGTGCCGTCGTCATCGATGTCAATTTTAGCGCCGGACTCTGCCACGATCTTTTGGATCACGCTGCCGCCCTTGCCGATGACCTCGCGGATCTTGTCCGGGTCAATGTGCAGGGTGACCATCTTGGGGGCGTACTTGCTGACCTCGGGCCGGGGCTCGGCGATACAGGGCAGCATCACCTGGTCCAGGATCTGCACACGGGCATCATAGGTGATGTCCAGAGCGTTCTTGATGATCTCCATGGTCAGGCCGTCGTTCTTCAGGTCCATCTGAATGGCGGTGATGCCCTTCTTGGTGCCGGCCACCTTGAAGTCCATCTCGCCGTGGAAGTCCTCCACGCCCTGGATGTCGATAAAGGTGGTGAAGGAGCCGTCGTCGTCCTGGATCAGGCCGCAGGAGATGCCGGCCACCGGGGCCTTGATAGGCACGCCCGCATCCATCAGCGCCAGGGTGGAGCCGCAGATGGAGCCCTGGGAGGTAGAACCGTTAGAGGACACCACCTCGGATACCACGCGGATGGCGTAGGGGAACTCCTCCACCGGAGGAATCACGGGCAGCAGGGCACGCTCTGCCAGAGCGCCGTGGCCGATCTCACGCCGGCCGGGGCTGCGGGCGGGCTTGGCCTCACCTACGGAGTAGCCGGGGAAGTTGTAGTGGTGCATGTAGCGCTTCTCGGTCTCCTCCCAGATGGTGTCCAGCTTCTGATTGGCGGACAGGGTATCCAGGGTGCATACGCTCAGCACCTGGGTCTGGCCCCGGGTAAACAGGCCCGAGCCGTGGACACGGGGCAGCACGGCCACCTCGGCGTCCAGGGGACGGATCTCGTTCTTCTGGCGGCCATCCACACGGTGACCTGCCAGCAGCCAGGCTTTCACGATCTTCTTCTGGAACTTGTAGGTAAACTCCTCCAGGTACTGGTCCATATCCGGATACTCCTCCAGATACTTCTCGTGCCAGTGCTCGATCATCTCGTTCCAGCGGGCCTCGCGGATATTCTTGTCGTCGGTGTCCATGGCGGCCTTGGCCTCGTCCATGAAGTCGGCAACGATCTTGTCAAACAGCTCCTGGTTGAAGTCGGCGTGGGGATAGTCAAACTTGGGCTTGCCGATCTCGGCGACCATCTGATTGATGAGGGCGATCTGCTTCTGATTCTCCTCGTGGGCCATACGGATGGCCTCAAACATCACATCGTTGGGCACCTCATTGGCACCGGCCTCGATCATGACCACCTTCTTGCCCGTGGACACCACGGTCACATCCAGGTCGCTGACCTTGCGCTGCTCGCTGGTGGGGTTAAAGAGCAGCTTGCCGTCCACCAGGCCCACCTTCAGGGCGGCCACAGGCCCATTCCAGGGAATGTCGGAAATGGCCAGGGCGGCGGAGGTACCGATGAGGGCGGCTACCTCGGGGGAGCAGTCGTGATCCACGGCCATCACGGTGCACATGACGGACACATCGTTGCGGAAATCGGAGGGGAACAGGGGGCGGATGGGCCGGTCGATGACGCGGCTGGTGAGGATGCCCTTCTCACCGGGGCGGCCCTCGCGGCGGTTAAAGCTGCCGGGGATCCGGCCCACGGAGTACATCTTCTCCTCAAAGTCCACGCTCAGGGGGAAGAAGTCGATGCCGTCCCGGGGACGGGGGGCGGCGGTGACGCAGCAGAGCACCCGGGGTGTCGCCGTAGCCCACCATCACGGCGGCGTTGGCAAGCTCGGCCAGCTTGCCCACCTCCAGCGTCAGGGGGCGGCCGGCCAGATCCAGCTCATACTTGTGATAGCCGGGGAACTGGCGCTTGGTAATGATCGTTGACATGGTTTTATCTCCTTTTTTAAATTGGATTTCCCTCCGGAGATAAACCCTTTAGCACTTGAAAGCACGTCCCGGATACAAGGCGCAGTTTCAAACGCTAAAGGTGCTGTTTTCTCCGGCGGGATAAATTGATGCGGCAGGTAAATGTGAAAACAGGGTGGCGCAGGAGAGCCTGCACCACCCGGGTTCCTGAAATTATCGACGCAGACCCAGCTTGGCGATCAGAGCACGATAGCGCTCGATGTCCTTCTTGGCCAGATAGTCCAGCAGACGACGGCGCTTACCGATCATCATCTGCATACCGCGGCGGCTGTGGAAGTCGTGGGGATGCACCTTCAGATGGGCGGTGAGCTGGCTGATACGCTCGGTGAGGATAGCCACCTGCACCTCAGGGGAGCCGGTGTCGTTCTCGTGGGTACGGTTGGCCTCGATGATAGAGGTCTTTTGGTCTTTCAGCATCATGGTTTAGTTCCACCTTTCTTTTATGTCTGCCCGCTGTCTGAGTGCCGGGACGGGTGAAGCATCCGCGGGACTAAGGCAAGGGCAATTCATACGCATGGTAGCGTACCATAATAAGATACCACACTCCCCGTGGCTTGTAAAGCATGATTTTAAAAAATCGGGAATATTTTTATTGGATGGAAATAGCGTCTGTAGGACAGCCCTCCGCCGCCGCCCGGGCGCTGACCTGCAGATTAGTGGGGATGTCCTCGTCCCGGGCCACCGCCGCCTGCCCCGGCAGCAGGGAAAACACCTCCGGACACACGGACGCGCACAGCCCGCACTGAATGCAGCTCTTGGCATAGACCATAGCCTTCATAGTTGTTCCTCCTTATTGTAAATATGTAGGAAGCGAATTATGCGGTTGCCCGTGTGTGGGGCACGGGGCGTCGGGGACGCCGCCCCCTACGGCTTTTTACCGGTAAACGGTGCGTAGGGGTCGGCCTACCGGACGACCCGCACCGGGCCTGCACCGCAGCCTCCCGGCAGGGCACGCGGGCCCTGCCCTACAAAAATTTTCTGTAGGGCGGGACCCATGTGTCCCGCCGCCCACCGCAGCTCTTGCAAACCTGTCATTGCGAGCCAGTGACCGACGTCACTGGTGTGGCAATCCGTATCCCCGTCTCCTTGTAGGGACGGCCCGTTCCGGGGCCTTCACAAATTCTTATGCCCGTCCTGCGCATTTCCCCTCCCATCATGCCCGCCGCCGGGCGAAAATATTCCCAGTTTTCCCCCTTGACAGGCAAATTGCCGTGATATATTAACCGTACTAATACTACCAATACACTAAAAACACAAGAGGGGAGGAGACGATGTGCTTCATTTGGACTATCGGGACAGCCGGCCCATCCACCAGCAGGTGCGGGACGGGCTGCGGCGTCTGATGGTGACCGGTGTGCTGCAGCCGGGGGACCAGCTGCCCTCGGTGCGCAAGCTGGCCACGGAGCTGGCCATCAACCCCAACACCATTCAGCGGGCCATGGCCCAGCTGGAGGCGGAGGGCTTTGTATATTCCGTGGCCGGCCGGGGCAGCTTTGTGGCCGAGGACGGCGACCAAGGCCGGCGCCGCATGGCTGAGCTTACGGAGGGCCTGCACGACACGATACTGGAGCTGCGGCAGCTGGGCATGACAGAGCAGCAGTGGCTGGATCTGTGGAGAGAGGAGGAAGAAAAATGATCGAAGTAAAAAAATTGGTAAAAACCTTTGACGGCTTCACAGCTCTGGACAGCGCCACCCTCACCGTGCCCAAGGGGGCGGTGTACGGTCTGGTGGGCCCCAACGGGGCGGGCAAGTCCACGCTGCTGCGCCACATCACCGGTGTGTATAAGCAGGATTCCGGCCAGGTGCTGGTAAACGGCGTTCCGGTGTTTGAAAACCGCCATGTCAAGGAGCGCATCGTCTCCATTCCCGATGACTGGTTCTACTATAATCAATCCACCATCCGGGAAATGGCCAAGCTCTACGCGGGCATGTATCCCCGGTTTGATGGGGGACGGTTTGAAAAGCTTCGGGAGCTATTTCGCTTGCCGGAAAAGAAGCCCATCCGCCGCATGAGCAAGGGTATGCAGCGCCAGGCGGCCTTTTGGATCACCATGAGCTGCCTGCCGGAGTACCTGGTGCTGGATGAGCCGGTGGACGGCCTGGATCCCGTCATGCGCCGGCAGGTGTGGCAGGTGCTGCTGGACGATGTATCCGCCCGGGGCACCACGGTGCTCCTCTCCAGCCACAACCTCCGGGAGCTGGAGGATGTGTGCGACCATGTGGGCATTATGGATAAGGGCAAGGTGCTTTTAGAGCGCACCCTCTCGGACCTGCAGGATAACACTGTCAAGCTCCAGGTGGCCTACAAAACGGCAGAGGAGCCTACCCTCCCCACGGAGCTGCAGATCCTGCACCACTCTCAGGTGGGCCGGGTGCATACCTATATCATGCGCGGCAGCAGCGAGGAGATCTGCCGTCGCATGCAGATCACCGATCCCGTGCTGCTGGAGGCCATCCCCCCCTGACCCTGGAGGAAATTTTCATCTATGAATTAGGAGGTGCGGACGATGCTGCTCACAAAAAAATCTGCTTTAATCCGGCCCTGCTGCGCAGCGATCTGCGCCGCTGCTGGCCCCTCTTGGCCGGCTATACCTTCCTGTGGTTTTTGATTTTGCCCCTGCGGATGTGGAATGGTGTCGCGGCGGACCTGCAAGCCTCCCATCCGGAGGATGCCCGGCGTGTGGCCCTGAAATCATCGGAAACGCCACCACCGCCGCCATTTGGATCCATCTTATTTTCGGCATTGTCCTGGCCATGGCCCTGTTTTCCTATCTGTCCAGCGCCCGGGGCACCTACGGTATGCACAGCTTCCCTGCCAGCCGGGGCTGCCAGTTCCGCACCCATGTGCTGAGCTGCGTGGGCTGTGTGGCGGTGAGCAATGTGCTGATCTGCCTGCTCTCGGCCCAGAGCGGCGGCACCCATTGGGGGGCCAGCCTTTCCTGGCTGGTGTTCTCCCTGGTGACCTTCCTGCTGTTTTTCTCCCTGGGTATCTTTTGCTGTATGCTCTGCGGCTGGCTCCCGGCCATGGCCGTGGCCTACGGCGCGGTGAACTGCGTGGCCATCTTCTGCCGTATTCTGGCGGGCGCCATGTGCAGCATCTTTTACCCCAGCTATAACGACACGGTGCTTTCCATGGGTCGAAACCATATCGTGGCCTGGCTCACCCCGGTCCTGCGCCTGCACCAGGATCTGTATGAAATGTATAAAGACGGCAGCGGCCCGCTCCTGAGCGCCTCCGCCTGGAAGAGCCTGCTGGTGTACGGCATCGGGGCTCTGGTGCTGCTGGTGGCCGGCGCCCTGCTCTACCGTATCCGCCGCAGCGAGGCCTCCGGCGACACTCTGTCCTTCCGGCCTCTGCGCCCGGTGGTGCGGTGGGCGGTGGGTCTGCTGGGCGGCCTGGGCCTGGGCCTTGTGCTGACGGGGATGCTCAACTGCACCTACAACACCCCGGCCCTGCTGGCCTGCATCGTGACCCTGGGCCTGGCGTGCATGATCGGCGCGCAGATGCTCATTGCCCGCACGCCCCGAGTCTTTGGCAAGCTCTGGCCGGAGCTGCTGGCCCTGTGCATTGCTCTGGTAGCCCTGTGCCTGTGTATTCGGGCGGATGTATTCGGCTTCGAGCGGCGCATTCCCCAGACCGACCAGGTGGAGTCTGTGGAGGTCTATCATCGGGGCATCTACGGAAGCGCGGCAAAAATCACCGACCCGAGGGAGATCGACGCTATTGTGCAGGCCCACCGCTACCTTGCCGGCTGTGCTGCCAAGGATAACCTCGACTCCGACTGGCGGTGGAGGAACTCCATTAGCATCACCTACCATCTGAAAAACGGCGGAACCCTCTCCCGGAAGTACCAGCTGCGCGATGAGGGTCTCACCGCCGTCCGGGCTATGCTGGAATCGGAGACTTTCCGCCGCAGCGTGGTGCTGGACAGTGTGAATGTGAACGCGGAGGCTCTCCGCCACGGCTATATAAACAATTCCGACAAGGACCTGATCCGGGATCTGTCGGCCCAGGAGTGTAAGCTCCTGTATCAGACGCTTTTGGAGGACATCGCCCACATGAATATGCTGGATCCCGCCCTCTATGACTACCAAAACAGCCACTTCGACATCACGCTGGAGGACGATGAAAAAACCATCTCCGCCAGACTCAATCCCCAGTGTACCCGCACCCTGGCCCTCCTGCAGGAGTGGAGCATAATCGGCTCTCCCGGGGAAGCCTTCAACGCCACGGACGAGGGGGATGCGGAGGATACCATAGCATATTCCGGCGGTATGCCCAATATCGCCATCGCCTGACCCCAAAGCCCCGCCCACCCGGCGGGGCTTTTTCCTCCCCTGTGTTATTATTCCTGCCCCTTCTCTGCCTTTTCACGGAAAAAATCGCACCAAATACCCAAAATTTATACTATCCTCGTATTGAAAATCAATTACTGCCGCTTTATAATGGTAAAAAAGCTCCCGGGAGGAGAGACCATGAACGAGATTTTTGTAACCGGCCACCGCAATCCGGATACGGATTCCATTGTGGCGGCCATGTCCTATGCCGCCCTGCGCAACGCCCTGGGCGACCGGCAGTATGTTGCGGCGCACCTGGGACACATCAGCGATGAAACAAACCGCATGCTCAAGCATTTTGGCTTTAACGAGCCCATGGCCATCCGCACGGTCCGCACCCAGGTCCGGGACCTGGAGTATGACACGCCCCCCTGCCTCAGCTCCTCCGTCACCATGGACCGGGCCTGGCATGTGATGCGGGAGCAGCGCATTTCCGCCGTCCCCGTGGTGAATGACGATGGCACTCTGTACGGCATGCTCTCTGCCGGAGACATCGCTACCTTCAGCATGGAGACCTTGGTGGACAGCCAGGTGGAGGAGCTGCCGGTGTTTAACCTGGTCAGCGTACTGGAGGGGCGCATCGTCAACGAGGGCGGCAGCGTGCCCACCAATATCAGCGGCAGCGTTGTGGTGGCTATGCCCCAGGCTGCGGAGAACCTGCGTTTTTCCGGCAGAAACAATATTGTCCTGGTGGCCAGCCAGCCGGATATGATCCAGCGGGCCCTGGATCAGCATGTCAGCTGCCTGATCATCTGCCGTGCGGATGTTGATCCCGCGCTGGAGGATTATGCCGGCAATACCTGCATCATATCCACGCCCTTTACTGCCGGCCGCGCCTGCCGCCTGATCTACCAATCTATCCCCATTTCCCGGCCCTGCCAGCGGGGGGAGATCGTTTGCTTCCACCTGGACGATTATATTGACGACGTCCGGGAGGTGGTGCTCAAGAGCCGCTACCGCAGCTACCCCGTGCTGGACGAAAACGAAAAAGTCGTGGGCACCCTGTCCCGGTATCATTTGCTGCGCCCCCGGCGCAAGCAGGTGGTGCTGGTGGATCACAACGAGTTTGCCCAATCCGTGCCGGGCCTGGATCAGGCGGAGATTTTGGAAATCATTGACCACCACCGCCTGGCGGACATCCAAACCGCCCAGCCCATTCATGTGCGCAATGAGCCCGTAGGCAGCACAAATACCATCATCGCCGCCATGTATCAGGAGCACGGCGTCATCCCCTCCGGACCCATGGCCGGGCTTATGGCGGCGGCCATTCTGTCCGACACGGTGATGTTCAAGTCGCCCACCTGCACCAAGCGGGATATCTCCATGGCCGAGCGTCTGGCTCGCATTGCCAATATCAAGCTGGACGATCTGGGCAAAGAGCTGTTTGCCTCCGTCAGCCCGGATAAGCCGGTGCAGGAGATGATCGCCTCAGACTTCAAGGAGTTCCATATCGCCGAGCAGGTGCTGGGCGTGGGGCAGATCACCTGCCTGGACTCTCTGGACATCATGAGCCGCAAGGAGGAGCTGCTCCGGGAGATGAACCGCATCCGGGACGAGCACCACTACGACATGGTACTGCTGATGCTCACGGATGTTCTGCTGGAGGGCACGCAGCTGCTGTATGTAGGCAGCGACGACGCCATCCGCAACGCCTTCTCGGTGGAGCCCAAGGACAACACCCTGTTCCTGCCCGGCGTCATGAGCCGCAAAAAGCAGATCATCCCCATGCTCACTGCCCTGTGGGGCTAAAAATTCCTGGCGAAAAAACTTCGCTTTTTCTGCCAAAAGGCTTGCACCCCGCTGCGCGCATAATTTTGAGCCGATTAAAACGCAAAACTCCCGGAAACGAATTCCGGGAGTTTTTTTAAAATTTTTCCGGTTCCTGTAAGAAACACGCCCCGATGGTGTCTATAAAAGTGAAAGGCCAAAGGAAAGGAGGGGAGAGGACTATGGACGATGCCGCCATTGTGGCGCTGTTTTGGGCCCGGGATGAGCGCGCCATCCCGGCTGCGGCGGAAAAATACGGTGCCTACTGCGCCGGCATCGCCGGAAACATCCTGCCCGACCGGCGGGACGCGGAGGAATGCGTCAGCGACACCTATCTCCGGGCGTGGAGCGCCATGCCGCCCCACAGACCTGCGATGCTTGCGGTATTTTTGGGCCGGATCACCCGGAACCTGGCCCTGAACCGGCTGCGCAGCGCCGCCGCGCAGAAGCGGGGCGGCGGAGGAGCGGAGGCGGTTTTTGAGGAGCTTCAGCACATCGTCTCCGACCGGGACACCCCTGAGATAGCTCTGGACCGCCGGGAGCTGGTGGCCGCTATCAACGACTTTCTCGCCGCCCTCCCGGAGACCAAGCGCCGGATTTTCGTCTGCCGCTACTGGTATTTTGACAGCGTGGCCGACATCGCCAAGCGTTTCTCCCTCTCGGAAAATCATGTCTATGTCACTCTCCACCGCCTGCGCACGCAGCTGCGCCGGTGCCTTTCGGAAAGGGGCTTTATGCTATGAAAAAAGAAGATTTTTCCCTGGTCCTGGGAGACATCCGGGATGACTTTGTGGCCCGGGCCCATGAACCCGTCCGCCCCCGCCGGGCCGCACCAAATCGGCGCCGCTGGTGTGCGGCGGCCTGCCTGTGTCTGGTCACGGCCACCGCCGTGCTGCTGACGGCCCGCTACCTGCCGCTGAAAGATTATAAGGACGGAGACACGAATTATTCCCCCAGCCAGCCCATCACAAACTACCAAATCGGCGTCGAAGCCTGCTACAAGGCCCCGGACCCCGGCGAGTATTTCTGCTTTGTGGAGGTCAACGCCGCCCGAAAGCAGTACGCGGGCCGGGATGTGAAGTTCCTTTTAGAAATGGATGTATTCCAAAATGGGGAACAGGTAGCCGCCGGAAGCCTGGGCGGTGAATTTAAGCGTTTGGCCGCCCTGGGCTATGACCTCCGCCTGGTGAATTTGCAGGAACAGGACGAAGACCTGATCATCACCTGGCCCATCGCAGTGGGGCTGTTCACCGAGGAGCAGATTCGAAATTTTCCCGTAAATTCCGAGTATGGCTACGCTTTCCGCTTCCCCACCAACCCCGACGGTACCCCCGTTCAAATAGAGGAACCCAATCTCATTACCGCCGCCGATGTCTCATCATTGCCGCCCACCGGCACCCTGTCCACGCCATAAGAGCAGGCACCCCCCGCACCCAGCGGCCATACTTAGGGGCAGAGCTCCTCCCCTACGCACCACAAGGAACGCGCCGAGCCGGGCGGACAGGGTCGTCCGCCCCTGCAAAATAATGCCGTGTAGGGCGGGACCCATGTGTCCCGCCGTCCCACCGTACCCCTTGCAAAAAGCCCGTCATTGCGAAGCCAGTGCGCACACTGACTGTGGCAATCCGTACTCCTAAAAAGCTCCCCTACGACCCGCTGCCCTACACGCAAAATCCCCTCCGGAAGCCGAGGCTTCCGGAGGGGATTCTTATGCCCAATTTCAATTTTCCCTTAAAATGCCACGCCGCCGATCAGTGCCACCAGGCACAGCACCAGCGCCAAGGGCACATACACATACCGCCCCACGCTGTACCACAGGGCGCCCCGGGTCTTGTGGCTGCCGGTGTTGACGGCCGTCAGCAGGTCGTCCTTCTTCATCACATAGAACCAGGACACCGCGCCCAGGGTGGCCCCGATGGGGATGATGTAGATGGAAACCAGATCCATCCAGGTGCCCCACTTGGCAATGGGCTCCATAAACAGGCCGATGCCCAGGCACAGCGCGCACAGGATGGCCAGGGCCGCCGTGCGGCTCAGCTTGGGGAATTTGTGCATCAGCGACTCCACCACAGCCTCAAACATGTTCTGCAGGGAGCTGATTCCCGCAAAAATCATGGCCACATACAGGATGATGGCAAACAGCCGGCCCAAGGGGATATCCTGCAAAATGGTGGGCAGGGTCACAAACAGCAGCCCCGGGCCCGCACCCACATCCAGGTTATAGGAGAAGCAGGCGGGGATGATGACCAGCGCCGCCACCACCGCTGCAATGGTGTCAAACAGCGCCGTCCGCTGGGCCATGTGTACCACATCCTCCTCCTTGGACAAATACGCGCCGTACACGATCATACCGCTGCCCGTCACCGACAGGGAGAAGAAGGCCTGACCCATGGCCCAGATCCAAATCATGGGGTCCTTCAGTGCCGCCCAGTTCGGTGTGAACATAAAGCGATAACCGGCGGAGGAGCCGGGGAGAAGTGCTACTCGAACCGCCAAAACCAGGAAAATGATGAAGAACACAGGCATCATAATCTTGTTGGTTTTTTCAATGCTGCGGGCGCCCAAATACAGGGTCAGCAGCGTCCCCACCACCACAATGATATGGTAGGGGACCACGGAAAAGGGCGTGGAGGAGAACTCGCCAAACCAGGCGGCGGTGTCGGCAGTCATCAGCGTGCCCGCCACGGAGTCCACCAGCGCCTTGAGAATATAGGTCACGATGACCGCGTATCCCAGGGCGATGCACAACGACCCCGCCAGAGGCAGCCAGCCCAGAAGCCCGCCGGCCTTGCCCATACCCTTGCTGCGGGTGGCCCAGGCGTTTTCATAGGCACCCAGGGTGCCGGTCCCGGCCCGCCGGCCCATGGCAAACTCCGCCGGCAGCCCCACATAGCTGAAAATGAATACGAACAGCAGGTAGATCAGCAGAAATGCGCCGCCGCCGTTGCTGCCCAGCTTGTTGGGGAAGCCCCACACATTGGCCATGCCCACGGCGGAGCCCACCGAGGCCAGGATAAAGCCCCAGCGGGTGCCGAAATTCTTGGTGTTTTTCTGTTTCATTGCTTCTCCCGTCCGGCCGCAAAAAATCCGCCCCGGAAAAAGCCTTCCGGCGCTGCGGCTCTTTTTATTTTTGCCTGCTCCCCAGGCGGTTCCTCAAACTGTTCACATTTTAGCGCATTGCACCGTAAAAGTCAAGGAGCCCCGCTGCAAACTGTTCAGAAACCGTAAATTTACCATTGCCTTACCCGGGAGTATCAGTGGATCCATTTGGGATAAGCTGTCCCGCTTCGCTCTGCCCATGGCATCTGTCGCCGTTTTGATGCGGCTGCTTTGCCCCTTAGCTGAGGACGCCGTGGGCGGCCTCGGCTAAGGCTGTTGACCGCCCCGCACCTTACCTCCGGCGGCTTTTGTTTCCCACGCTTAATAGATCACGCCATACTTTTTTCGCAGCGTTTCCAGCCGTTCCTCCGGCACCGGGCCCTCATACAGTGCCCGGCCCTGATAGACTCGCAGCGCAGCCTCCAGCACATCCCCGTCATCGCACACCAGGCACAGGGGCTTTTGGATCATGTACTGCACGTCCGCCAGGGCCTCCGCATCTGCCGGGCTTGTCAGTGCCACAGCCACCATAGGCTCGTCCCCGTCCATGGCCTCCAGCAGATCGTCCTCCAGGCTCTCCGTCACGGCGATCACCGCTCCGTGCCTGGCATCCACCGGCAAATACATGGGCAGCTTTTCCGTGGCCGTCGGGAGGAGCGCCGTGTGCTGCGGCGCGGGAGGCGTGATCTGCGCCCCGTCCAGAGCTTTTTTTAGTGCCGCGATGTGCCCTGCATCCGTGCCGCAGCAGCCGCCGAAGATGGCCACCCCTGCCTGCAGAAATTCCGGCACCAGGGCCGTGAATTCCTCCGGCGGGCAGTGATATACCGCCTTGCCGTCCACGATCTGGGGCATCCCGGCGTTGGGCTTGGCGATCAGCGGCACCCGGGCGTATTCCCGCAGCCGCTTCAGCTGCGGCAGCATCTCCCGGGGCCCGGCGGAGCAGTTGAGGCCGAAAGCGTCGATGCCCATGCCCTGGAGCACCGTCAGCGCCGCTGTAATGTCCGTTCCGGAGATGCTGCGGCCATTTTCATCGCAGGTAAAAGTGACCAGGATGGGCTTTTCGCTGACATTACGCACAGCCAGCACCGCTGCCCGGGCATCGGACAGGGTCATCATGGTCTCGATGACATACAGGTCCACCCCGGCCTGCTCCAAGCCTGCTGCCTGATCCGCATAAATGTCCACCAGCTCCTCAAAGGAGGCCTGGCCCATGGGCGCCAGAAACAGCCCGGTGGGGGAGAGATCCCCGGCTATCAGGGCCCGGCCCTCTGCCGCCTTTTTCGAGAGTTCCGCCAGGCGGCGGTTATAGTCCGCGGTTTTGTTGAAGATCCCGTGCTCCTCCAGCTTTTGGCGGTTGGCACCAAAGCTGGGGCAGTAGAGCACCTGGCTCCCGGCCTGCACATACCCGCGCTGGATATCCGCAATGGCCTCTGGGTGGGCCAGCACCCACTCCTCGGCACATACGTCGCCGGTAAAACCCCGTTTTTGCAGCTCGGTGCCTGTAGCGCCGTCCAGGATCAGGGGGAATTGAATTTGCATAATGCGTCCTCCGTTTCATTAAATACTCATAGAAAAGCCCCGGATAGGGCATGGAAAAGAGTTCCGTTATTTTCCGATTTCCCGGCGCAGGTTTTTACACCGGGGAAGTGCGGGATACTTGACACAAGCAATTACCCTTATTATACTGTACTATACTGTAGTTAGCTTGCCTACTATAATTTTTAGCAATCTCGGCAGGCTTTGTCAAGAGGGGGGAGGGTGTCAATGGAGCGGCTGATGACTTTGGCAAAAGAAAACGGCTTTTCCCATTGGGCGCCGGCGAACCTCTCGGCCTTCCGGCCCCTGCCCTCCGTGCGGGAGATGTGCGCGGCGGACCGCTGCGGGCAGTACGGCAAAAACTGGGCCTGCCCGCCGAGGTGCGGCTCCTTGGCCCGGGCAGAGGAGGAGATTCGCCGGTGCCGCAGCGGCGTTCTGGTGCAGACCACCGGTTCCTTGGCCGATGAATTTGATTACCAGGGTATGCAGCGCCTGGCCCGACAGCACAAAAAAGCCTTTGAGAGCTTTGCCCGGCAGGCCCGGCTGCTGCATCCGGACTGCCTGGCCCTTACGGCAGGGGCCTGCACCCTTTGCCGCCGATGCACCTGCCCATCGGCCCCTTGCCGCTACCCGGCCAGGCGGCTGTCGTCCATGGAGGCCTATGGCCTGTGGGTCAGCGATATATGCCGCCAATCGGGCCTGGAATATAATTACGGCGCACAGACCATGACCTATACGGCCTGTGTACTCTGCCGGGAGGAGTGAAACGCTATGCAAACCCCTAAGGAAATTTTTTTGGAGCTGCTGCAGCCGGATGGTCACCCGGAGCGCATTCTCAAGCAATATGAGGCCCTGCATATGTGCCTCAATGACCCTATTAACACCTACCTGCGGGGAAACCGCCGCCGGGGCACCGTCAGCCGGGACCGCTGGGGCACCACCATCAGCTTTCCGGAGGATGCGCCGGGTGCTATCCCCGTCCATACCGATGACCTCACCGTCTGCCCGGATGTAACGCGCTGGGAGGAGACGGTCCACGCCCCGGACCTGGCGGCCAACTGCACCCAGGGCTGGGAGGCCCGCCGCACCGCCGCCCGCTCTGCCGCCGGGGAGGAAAAGCTCCTGGCGGGCTTTATGGGCACGGGCATTTTTGAGCAGTGCCACTTCCTCATGGGCTTTGAAAACACCCTCACCGCCCTCTATGAGCATCCGGAGGAAATGCACCGGCTTATCGACTACATCACCGACTACCGCCTGGGCTATGTAAAGCTGCTTATAGACAATCTGCACCCGGACGTGATCTTCTCCCATGATGATTGGGGCACCAAGGACGCCCTGTTCATGCACCCGGATATGTGGCGGGAATTCTTCAAGGAGCCCTACCGCCGCTTCTATGGCTATATCCGCTCACGGGGGTGCATCGCCGTCCACCACGCCGACTCCTACCTGGCGCCCATTGTGGACGACATGGCCGAGATCGGCATCCAGGTCTGGCAGGGGGCCCTGCCGGAAAACGACATCCCCGCTCTCCAGCGGCACCTGGGGGGCAAATTGGTGCTCATGGGCGGCATCGGCGCAGCCATAGACCGCGCAGACGCCACGCCGGAGGAGATACGCTCCTACACCGAGGACACCCTGTGCGCCTGTGCGCCCGGGGGCCACTTCATCCCCTCCATCACCTACGGCCTCCCCGGCGCCGTCTATCCTCACATCGACCGGTATATCGATGAGACCATCGATGCCTACAACGCCCGGCTCCACCTGCCGACCTTTAACCTGCCGCCGGTGCCCCGGCGTAGTTTTGCCCCGCAAAAAGCAAGAACGGCTGCCCCAAAGGTCGAGACGGAGGCCGGCGACGTTCTTTCCGCCTTGGCCGGAGTTCTCAAGCGGGGCCAGCAGAAGAAGGTGCTGGCTCTTACGGAGCAGGCCCTTTCCCTGGGCATAGATGCCCAAGCCATCCTCTCCGGCGGATTGATCCGGGGCATGAACGAGCTGGGGGAGGATTTTTCCGCCAGCCGGGCCTTTGTGCCGGAGATGCTCATGGCGGCCCGATGCATGGCCGCCGCCACAGCGCTGCTGAAGCCCCATATGGTGGATGCCCACGGCGCCCGGCAGACCATCGGCTCGGCCTGCATCGGTACCGTCCGGGGCGACATGCACGACATCGGCAAAAACCTGGTGAAAATCATGCTGGAGGGCAGCAATATCCAGGTGTATGATCTGGGGGCCGACGTGCCGCCGGAGGAATTTATTCACGCAGCCCGGGAGCATCACTGCGACATCATCGCCTGCTCGGCTCTGCTGACCACCACCATGCAGCAGATGCGCCAGGTGGTGGACCTGGCCCGGGAGGCCGGCATCCGGGATCGGGTGTGCATTATGGTGGGCGGTGCGCCCATCAGCCAGAGCTTCTGCGATGAGATCCATGCAGACCTCTACACTCCTGACGCTGCCTCCGCCGCCCGGGCCGCCGTAGACCGGCTGACCCATCCGGCAAAATGAAACAGAAAGGAGCGTATCCTATGAAATACGCACTGATAAACGGCATCCTGCTGGACGGCACAGAGACCATGCAGCCCCGGCCGGGCCTGAGCATCCTTGTAAACGGCGACCGGATCGAGGCCATCGTCCCCGCCGGCACGGAAGGATCGGATTATGAAAGGATCGACCTGGCCGGCGGCTATGTGATGCCGGGGCTTATTAACCTTCATGTCCACCTGCCCGCCTCGGGAAGGCCCACCGTCAAGCAGAAGGACACGAAAAGGATCGTCCGTCTGATGACCAGCAATGCCCTCCTCCGGGCCATCACCTTCCGGGTCTGCGCGGGCTATGCCAAGACGGAGCTGCTCTCCGGCGTGACCACCCTGCGCTCCGTGGGCGGCATCCAGGCGGTGGACTCCTGCCTGCGGGATAAGATCCTCTCCGGCAAGGCCGTGGGCCCCCGCATTCTGGCGGGCAACATGGCCGTGTCCGTGCCCGGGGGTCATATGGCCGGGTCTCTGGCCTATGAGGCTGCCTCTCCGGAGGAGGCGGCGGCTCTGGTGCGAAAAATCACAGAGGATAAGCCCGATCTTATTAAGCTGATGATCACCGGCGGTGTGCTGGACGCCAAGAGCAAGGGCGAGCCCGGGGAGCTGAAAATGCCCCCGGAGGTGGTGAAGGCCGCCTGTGACCAGGCCCACGCCCTGGGCCTGCCGGTGGCCGCCCATGTAGAGAGCCCTCAGGGGGTCCGGGTGGCCCTGGAGGGCGGGGTGGACACCATTGAGCACGGCGCCAAGCCCGATGAGGAGATCTTGCGCCTGTTCAAGGAGCGCCATGCCTGCCACATCGCCACCATTTCCCCGGCTCTGCCCTACGCCATGTTTGACCGCAGCGTCACCGGTGCATCGGAAACGGAGCAGTACAACGGTAAGCTCGTCATGGACGGCATCATCGACTGCGCCAAGGCATGCCTGAAAAACGGCATCCCCGTGGGCCTGGGCACCGACACGGGCTGCCCCTACATCACTCACTACGATATGTGGCGGGAGGTCTATTACTTCCACAAGTTCTGCAATGTCTCCAATGCCTTCGCTCTGCATACGGCCACCCTGGGCAACGCCCGGCTGGTGGGCCTGGGGGAGGAGACCGGCTCCATAGAGTCCGGCAAATGCGCCGACCTTATCGTCACCCGGGCGAACCCTCTGGAGGATCTGAAGGCCCTCCGTCATATGGACCTGGTCATGGCTCGGGGTAGCCTCTACCGCAGCCCGAAGGTCAGGAAAATGGAAAAAGCCGAGCGCGAGCTGGATAAATTCCTGTAACATAGAATTGAACAGATCAAGGCACCCTCTGTAAAGAGGGTGCCTTGGAGACTGTCGAAAAACCCTCCGGGTTTTTCCAACAAAAGGACTGCAGTCTGCTGCGCGCATAATTTGTCCGTCACAGACGGACAAATTCCACACTGGCAGCCTGAGCGGTATTTTCTCTCACGCACATGTCGCGAGAGAAAATGATTTTATTTCTTTGCCGCCTGCGGGCGGCAAACTCTGTGAGACTTTTTTGATACGCTGCAAGGCACCCTCCGCAAAGAGGGTGCCTTGGTTTTTGGGGGAAAATGTGCCGCGCTTCAGGGGCGCCAGCCCATAGATTTGCTGATCTCCCCGGCGGTGTGCGGCAGCTGCCCGATGTGGACCAAATTGTGGTGCCCATTGGCGGCGGCGGGCTTATCACCGGTATATCCTATGCCATGAAGCATCTGAAGCCCGGTGTGCGCATCGTCGGCGTGATGCCGGAGGGCTCCGCCGTCTACGCGGCATCCCGGGCGGCCGGGATGCTGGTGATGCTGGACTCCTGCGCCTCCATTGCCGACGCGGTGGTGCGCAAGACCGGCGAACCGTATCTCTATCCCTATATCGAGGAATATGTGGATGACATCGTGACCGTCAGCGAGGACGAGCTGCGCAAGGCTATCAAGCTGGCCTGCCTGTATGCCAAGCTGACGTTGGAGGGCGCAGCCTCGCTGGCGTTGGCTGCTGTGACCTCCGGTAAATGCGCCTTAACGGAGCAAACCGTTCTGCTCTGCTCCGGCGGCAATATTGACGGCTCTGTCCTGCTCTCTTGCCTACAGGGCTGATGGGGCTGAAGTACATTTCCCGCTGGGGACATTGATTCCAACCCTCTGTATTATAGAGGGACTTCCGGCCGCCATGTATACGATTTCTCTTCCTTACCATGAATACTTGCTGTATTGTCAAGGGGCTTGACGCAGTATGGGCGCATTTCTGCCCGTCAAAACCGTATCTGCCCTTGTCAATCGATGGTACCTTTGTTTCTTTGCAGCTATTACGGCAGGAGAAGCGGCGGGATCCAAATGAGCGAACAGCACCCGAAAGGGCCTGCTGCAAAGTGGGCCCAACAAGAGAGCGCTGGGGCGAAAGGCCGAATAGAGCCTTTGCCCCAGCGCTTATTTGTATAAGAGGGTGCTCTGCTACATATCCTCCTGAGCAGCTCTCCGCAGCTGCTCTCTCCACAAGGGCCCTTGCGCAAGCTGCTTCGCCCCGCTGCGATCAGGAAGAAAAAAGACGAGTAAGCAATCAGCTTACCCGTCTTTTATCAAAGCGTTATTTTGCAGCGCTGCTTTTCTGTTTTATACGGCTGGACTCACCGGCCAAAGCGGCGCAGGAGCTTCTTCATCGGGCCGCCGAACAGATCCCGCTCAAACCTGTCCAGACCGAACAGCCACATGCTGGCACCGTACAGAGGTACAAACACGCACAGGATCAACGCAATCTGTCCATAGCCGGCGGGCCGCAGAAACACAGCAATCAAAATGGCCGCGATGCCCGGAACGATCATAGCCGGAACCAGGTGCCGGATGCGCAGCCAAAACCGGGGAATGTCCAGCCCCACCCGGCGGCGATAGTAGCGGTTCATAATGAGCATGCCCGCGCCGGTGGCGATGGCCGTGCCGATGGCTGCGCCAAGGACGCCCCATTCCATGCACAGGGGGATGCTGAGGACGATGTTGGCCAAGGCGATGATGAGGTACACCAGAGAGCTGAACCGGTGCATATTCTTAGCCCGGAGAATTTCATACCCCAGCATCTGAATGTTGGCCCAAAGGGTGGCCCCAAACAGCAGCAGCGTCACGGCATAGTCCACCTCAAACTTGGCATCGCCGCCCCACAGCACTACAAAGGTCCGGCCCACCGCCACGAAGCCCCAAAAGATGCCGCCCAGCAGGATAAACTGCAGCCGCCCCACCCGGATGAAGAGCTTATCCAGCTCCAAAATGGGCTGGTTTTCTGCTACGATGCGGTTGACCCGGGGGATGAGGAGATTGGAAATGGCCGTGGCAAAGGATTGATAGTATACATTCAGCTGGGCCGCCACGGTGTAGACGGTCACGGCGGTGGTGCCGTGGATCCAGGCCAGCAGCAGCCGGTCGATGCTCCAGTTGAGATTATCCACCACGATGCCGATGAATACAAAGGTGGTGAAGCCCACCATTTCCCGCATAAGCTTAAAGTCATAATGGCGGAAGGAGAAGGGCATCTTCAGCTTTGTCAGGCAGAAAATGACATTCAGCAGACCGCTGACCACCGTGAAGATCAGCGCCAGCACCGTCAGCGTGACGCTGCGGTAGCCCAAAATCAGCAGGGGGATCATGATGAGGGGGTTGAGTACCTGCCGGCCCAGAGCCACCACCTTTTGGAAGATGTACTCCTCATTGATGGTCACATGTGACTCAAAGACGCTGATGGGAAAGGACAAGGCGGCGTTGACGGTCATGATACGCAGGAGCTTTTCACCCAGAGCGATCTCCTCCGCCGTCAGCTTCTTGCCGAAAATGATCTCCCCGTGGCCTGCCAGCAGAAAACCGATGGCCAGCACCAGAGCACCCAGCACCACGTAGGTGGTGAAAAACATGCCGTTGAGCTTGGCCATGCCGGGCTTGTCGTCCGCTGACTTGGCCCGGGAATAATAGCGGATGTAGGCGCTGCCCAGGCCGAAGCTCAGAAGATTCAAATAGGAGATAATGGGCAGGACGGTCTGATAAACGCCGAACTCGCTGTCGCCCAGCCGCTGGATCATAATGGGCGTATACACCAGGGAAATGACGGTGCTCAGACCCATGGATAGGTAGGACAGAACCGCGCCGATCTTGATCTGTCTGTCTTGCAAGCTGCGCCCACCCCTTTCTTTTTTGGATGGCATAATTCTACGAATACTTATTTTACCGCACCTTTTGTAAACTGTAAACCCATTTTAAGGAAATGGATGGGAAAATGTGGGTAGTCCGCAAGTTGACAGGAATGGAGAAAGTGAGTAAAATAGCCGTATGATTTTATATGCGAGGTATGGGAAGCTATGAATCTTCGTTTTTTGTTTGCCATGGCGGTGAGCAAGTGCGTCTATGGGATGCGTCTGCTGGGCCGGCAGGCATCGTATTTGCCGGGCTGGTTTGCCGTGAAGCTGTGCCCGGACTATCTGCGGCACATCCGCAAGGCCGAAACGGTCATCTGCGTCACCGGCACCGACGGCAAGACCACCACGGCAAACCTTCTCAGTGATCTGCTTGCGGCCACCGGGCGCACCGTGGCCAACAACCGCATTGGCAGCAACACCGAATTCGGCATTGCTACGGCCATGACTTGCTCTGTGACCCTCTCCAATCGCTGCCGAGTGGATGCGGTGGTGCTGGAGGTGGATGAGCACTATGCCCGCATTGTCTGCCCCAAGGTGCGCAGTGACTATATTGTTATCACCAATGTGCTTCGGGACTCCCTGCAGCGCAATGCCCATCCGGAGTATGTGGCCGGGAAGCTGGCGCAGATCGATTGTCCCCATGCCAAGCTGATCCTCAATGCCGACGAGCTGTGCTCGGCCCTGCTGCTGCCGGAGAATCCCCGGGTGTATTACGCCATCGCCCGGCAGGAGGGAGACGGCGTGACCCCGCCCAACCGGGTCAACGATTGCCCCGATTGCCCTCGCTGCGGCGCAGCCCTGCGCTATGACTATGTGCGCTACGCCCATGTGGGCCATGTCCACTGCGAGAAGTGCGGCCTTGCCTCCCCGGCAGCGGAGTGGCTGGCCATGGCGCTGGATGGTGAGCACCATCGGCTGACCCTGCGGCATGGGGAGGAGACATATACACTGCCCATGCTCCATGACAGCGTATTCAATATTTATAATGAGCTGGCCGCTGTGGCGGTGCTCAGCGAAATGGGACTATCTATGGATGAGATATGCGCCGCCCTGGAGGCTACACCCCTCACCAAGACCCGGCTGGACCAGATTCAGGTGAAGGGTGTGGCCGTGGTGAGCATGATGGCCAAGAGCAATAACTCCCTTGCCGGTTTCCATGGTCTTTGACTACATCCGCAGAAAGCCCGGGAAAAAGGCGGTGATCCTGGCTCTGGACGACCTGGATGAGAGCAAGTCCTCCGAGCGTATCGGCTGGATCTATGACACGGACTATGAGTTCTTAAACGATGAAAGCATCGTGCAGATCCTGGCCACCGGCGTGCGCTGCTGGGACCATCAGGTGCGCCTGCTGCTGGCGGGGGTGCCCCGGGAGAAGCTGGTGTGCAAGCAGGACGAGCTGGCGGCCATTGAGCAGCTGCACTGTAAGGACCTGGAGAGCGTATATCTGCTCCACGACATGTCCAGCTACAGCCGGTCGGTGACGGCCATGGAGAAGATCCGCAAGGTATTGGAGGGTGCGCTATGACCATAGAATTTCTGTATCCCGAGCTGTGCAATCTCTACGGCGACCGGGGCAACATGGACTATCTGCGCCGCTGCCTGCCGGCGGATACCCGCCAGACGTATATGGGGGACGAGCCTTGGTTCGTGCAGCATGAGGTGGATTTGATTTATATGTGCTCCATGACGGAGCGCAGCCAGGAGCGTATGATTCAGGCGCTGGCACCCTACCGGGAGCGCCTGAAGGACCTGATGGCCGGGGGAACGCATTTCCTTCTTACAGGCAACGCTATGGAGGTGTTCGGCAAGACCATCCGGGACGGGGAAAAGACCATCTCGGGCCTGGGCCTGCTGGATCTGACAGCCCGGCGCATCCTGCCCCGGCGGGCCAATTCCCTGTTTTTGGGCGGCTTTGAGGGCACGAAGATCGTGGGCTACACCAGCCGCTTCAGCCATATGGAGAGTTCGCTGCCACCGCTGTTCACCGTGGAAAAGGGCCTGGGCCGCAGCGAGAGCGCAGCGGTGGAGGGTATCCGCTCCGGCGGCGTGCTGGGCACCTATCTGCTGGGGCCGCTGCTGGTGCTGAATCCGGATTTTACCCGGTGGCTTTTGGACGATCTGGGCGCCAAGGATGCACCCCTGGCCTTTGAGACGGAAGTGCGCCAGGCGTACAGGATGCGGCTGGATCAGTTTCAGGGGAATATAGAAGTGTAATTTAAAATCAAGGCCTCCGGCGCAGCCGGAGGCCTTGATTTTTCTGCCATCACTCCACCATGGCCACGGCGCGGCAGGAGCAGCCGTCGGAGTTTTCGAATTTCAACGGTAAAGCAGCAAAGAGGAAAGATTTGCCCAGCAGCCGGTCTAAATTCTTCAGGTTCTCCGTGTTCACAAGGCCTGCGCCCAGGAGCGTTATGTGATTGGGAAAATCTATGCTGTCGCAGGGGTCGATGGAGATGCAATCCTCGCCGATGCCCTTGAGGGGGAGCTCTGCCACAAAGGCCGCCGCCTCCTGCGTCAGGCAAGGGAAGGCCTCGTAGTAATCCGCCCGGCCCCAGCGCTTATCCCAGCCGGTGCAAAAGAGGAGGAAATCCGCTTGGCGGATCTCCCTCTCGTGGGCCCGGAGCAGGGAGAGGGGAATCTCTGTCAGCCCCCGGCAATCCAGCACAAAGCCGGGGCCTACGAAGGTCTCCGCCGGGAAAGCATCCAGGGTGCGGCCGAGCTCTATCATGTGGGCTGGAGCATCCATGTGGGTACCGGTGTGAGAATACATATGCAAAATGGTCTCTCGGTAGCCTGCGTCCCGGATGGTGCAGGCGGTGGTGAGAACAGGCTGCTCCGTGCCGGGATAAACGGGCATATCGCCCTGGATGGTATGCGTCAGCTCAATTACGTTCATTTTTGCCGCCTCGTTTTTCCAAATAGATCATCAGCGCGCCCATGTCCGCCGGGGAGACGCCGGAAATGCGGCCGGCCTGGCCCAAATTCAGCGGCCGCACGGCATTCAGCTTTTCTCGGGCCTCCAGGCGCAGCCCCTGAATGGATGCATAGTCCGCGTCCGCAGGCAGGGCGTGCTGCTCCAGCTTTTCAAACTCCTCCACCTGGCTCAGCTGGCGGCGGATGTAGCCCTCGTATTTCACGGAGATTTCCACCTGCTCCCGCACGGCCTTGGGAAGCGCCGGTGCGTGGGGGTCAAAGGTTATCAGCTCATCATAGGTCATTTGGGGGCGGCGCAGCAGGTCTATGAGCCTGGCTCCGTCTGTCACCGCCGCAGAGCCTCGTTCCGTCAGCAGGCGGTTCAGCTCCTGGCTGCCGGGGATGCCCGTGTGCTCCAGACGGTATATCTCCGCCTCCACGGCGGCGTATTTTTCCGCCACCGCCTGCATCCGCGCCTCCGGCACCAGGCCCAGCTTGTAGCCGATGGGAGTCAGGCGCCTGTCGGCATTATCCTGGCGCAGCAGGAGACGGTACTCGGAGCGGCTGGTCATCATGCGGTAGGGCTCCTCCGTCCCCTTGGTCACCAGGTCGTCGATGAGGGTGCCGATGTAGCTCTCGCTGCGCTTTAGGATCATGGGCTCTCGCCCCAAAAGCTTCAGCGCCGCATTGACCCCGGCCACAAAGCCCTGGACCGCCGCCTCCTCATAGCCGGAGGAGCCGTTAAACTGTCCTGCGCCGTAGAGGCCCTCTACGCTCTTTACCTCCAGGGTGGGCCGCAGGGCCAGGGGATCAATGCAGTCGTATTCGATGGCGTAGGCCGGGCGCATCATCACCGCGTGCTCCAGGCCGGGCACCGAGTGGAGCATCCTGAGCTGCACCTCCTCCGGCATGGAGGAGGAAAAGCCTTGGATGTACATTTCCTCCGTGTCCAGGCCCATGGGCTCGATGAACAGCTGGTGCCGGGGCTTATCCCGGAAGCGGACGATCTTCGTCTCGATGGATGGGCAGTACCGGGGGCCCACTCCCTCGATGACCCCGGAATAGATAGGGCTGCGGTCCAAATTCTCCAGGATGATGCGGTGGGTCTCCTCTGTGGTGTAGGTGAGCCAGCAGACGGCGCGGTTTTCCCGTACCTGCTCCGTGGAAAAGCTGAAGGGCAGGGGGCCCTCGTCCCCCCGCTGCACTTCCATTTTGGAAAAGTCGATGCTCCGGGCGTTGATGCGAGGGGGCGTACCGGTCTTAAAGCGGCGCAGGGGCAGACCCAGCCGCTTCAGGGCCTCTGTCAACGGCCCGGCGGCGTGCATCCCGTCGGGGCCTGAGTCCTCAATGCACTCTCCCACGATGGTGCGCCCCTGCAGATAGGTTCCGGTGCAGAGGATGGCCGCCCGGACCTCATACACGGCCCCGGTGCGCAGCACAACCTGCCGCACCCGGCCCCCTTCGGCACGCAGATCCACGATTTCCCCCTGCCGCACCGTGAGCCGCTCCTGCATTTCCAGGGTGTGCTTCATCACCTGCTGGTACTTGCGCCGGTCGGCCTGGGCCCGCAGGGAGTGGACCGCCGGGCCCTTGCCCCGGTTGAGCATCCGGTACTGGATGCAGGCCCGGTCTGCGGCCCGGCCCATCTCGCCGCCCAGGGCGTCCAGCTCCCGGACCAGGTGGCCCTTGCCGGTGCCGCCGATGGCCGGGTTGCAGGGCATATTGCCCACAGCGTCCAGGTTGATGGTGAAAATAATGGTCTCCAGGCCCATCCGGGCCGCTGCCAGGGCCGCCTCGATGCCTGCGTGACCCGCACCTATGACGGCTATATCAAATTTTCCCGCCAGAAATTCCTTCATCTATAAAACCTCGGTCTTTGTAAAAAGTGACAAATAATAAATGTTAAACTTGTGTAAACTCCCGAAAAAACACTTGCATTTGCTTTGGGGCTGTGCTATACTGCGTCTTGGAAAACAAGAGAAGAAAGGAGCGTGATACAGTATGATGAACAACTGGATCCTTGGTGATCTGGACGATATGATCTTTGCAGACTGCGATTGGCAGCCCAGCGAGCGGTAAGTCCGATCCCGAAAGAGAACACCACGCAGAGGCGTGGGTATTTTTTTTACAAAGCGCCGCAAGAAGCGCTTTATTTTTTTTGCTTTCGCCCGGTCAGCGCCAGCACCAGGCATAAAAGCAGCAGGGAAGCGGCGATGGCAATGGCGCAGTTGCGGAAGAATTCCTCCGGCAGCAGCAGGATCACCGGATCCGTGGCCGGGTCAAAGAGCCAGTTTTCCTTTCCCGGGAAAAAGACACTGTGGAATATGGTAAAGGCCCGGTCAAAGTCCGTGGCGGCCAGGGCGGCCACGATCAAAATGCCACCGGCCAATCCGCAGGCGGCCCAAAAGCCCGGGGTCCGTCCGGCCAGGCGGGGGAGCGCCGTGCGCCGGCGGCAGGTGATCCAAAGCCCCAGGAGAAAGAGAAGCGTCACAGCCAGCACGGCCAGGTCCAAAATAAACAGCACCCGGACATCCGCAAAGTGGCTGGCGCCCTCCGCCGAAAAGGGCAGCACCCCGGCGGCAAAATCCGGCCGCAGGCCCAGGCAGTAATCCATCACGTCGCTATAGGCGGCCCGGGCCTGGGCGGCGGTGAGACCGCTGGCCCGGCACACGCCCAAGGGGCCGATTTGCACATAGTAAAACGGGCGCAGTAGCACCACCCAGGCGATAGACCCGGTCAATACGGCCAAGGCCGCGGCGGGGATGGATAGATAGGACCAGATCTTCTTCATGGCGTCATACCTCCCACAGGGCCTCCTCTGAGGTGGAGGCACACAGAGCCCCTGCCTGCAGGGCGGATACAATATCGCACTTGTCCGTCATCAGGCCCCCGGCAATGAGGGGCACCGGGAGCTTGCCGGATAGCTTTTCAATGATCTTAGGCAGGGTACCCGGGAGGATCTCGATGACATCCGGGGTGACCATTTCCGTCTCTTTCTGCAGGTTTCCCACGGCCTTGGAGTCGATGGCGAACACCCGCAGCACCGTGAGCATTCCCAGCTCCCGGCCCCGGCGGATCAGATGCGGCCGGGTGGAGATGATACCGTCGGCCCCCTGCTGCTGCAGCCAATCCACGGCCACCTCTTTGGGGGCCAGGCCGCCCACCAGGTCGATGTGTACCACCGCCAGCTTGCCCGCCTCGTGGACCATAGAGATCCAGCGGCGGATGGTCAGCAGGTCGCCGCCCAGGAGAAACAGCACCCGGCTTTCACAGGCCAGCGCGCAGGGGAGGGCAGCCTCGGCCTTCACCGCCGGGATTACCGGGGACTGCTCCAAAAGGTCAATAAACCTATGACGCATAGGAATTCCTCCTTTTGTGGAATGGAATAGAGCAAGAAGCCCCGCAGAGCTTGCCGCCCGTAGGCGGCAAAAATAATCTTTGTCATTCCGAGGGAGCGAAGCGACTGTGGGAATCCGTAATACCCTTACGCAAAGGCTTGGGGGGAACGGATTGCCACGACCAGTCTGCGGACTGGTCTCGCAATGACAGATTCATTGCCAAATAAAAATATCCTCCTGCCTATCATACCACGGGCAGGAGGATACTTACAATATTTATTTTGCGCTCTTGGTGGCTATCACATTGACGCCGGTACCGCACACATCCGGGATCACCACATCCCCGGCGGCAATGGGCAGGTGAGCCAGGGCGGTGTTCAGCGCGTGGGCCACGTCGAAAACCTTTTCCTTGGGAACTTCACCCTCTGTGCGGACGGACACTACGGGAGCCAAGCCGCCTATGCAGCGGACGGTGCCGGTGACGGTGCGGGCCGGGGCCACGCACTCCTTCCGGGCGTAGCTATCGCCCCGCTTACAGGTGTTGCCGGTGACGGCGGTGACCACGCCGTTTTCGATAGTGGCGGTAAGCTGGCAGCCCATGGGGCAGCCGATGCAGGTCAGTTGACGCTGGTTCATTTTGCCACCTCCTCTACGGTAAAGGTAATGGTTTCGCAGCCTGCGGGCAGCTCCGCCCTGCGCAGGGGAAACTGCTCCATCTCACCCGGGGTGAGAATGCGCTTGGGGATGCGCCGCAGGAGCGTGCCGTCGGCGTAGGCGCACAGGGCGGCATCCCGATAGGGCTGCGCCACCCGGAAGCGGACGGTAACGGTTTCGTCCATGTTCTCCGGGTCGATGGATTGGGGCACGGTGTAGCGCACGCCGTTTTTCCCCTCCAGACGCACGGAGCGGCTGCCTGCCCGGGCACCCTGCAGGTATAGGGCGGCATTTTCTCCGGCCTTTTGGGCCTCCTGGCTCACAAAGTCCACCAGGTCATGGACATGGAGCACGTTGCCGCAGGCAAACACCCCGGGGATAGAGGTGGCAAGCCGGTCCGTCACCTCCGGGCCGCCGGTAACGCCGCTCAGATGCACCCCGGCGGCGGAGGACAGCTCATTCTCCGGCAGCAATCCCACGGACAGCAGCAGCGTGTCGCAGGGGATGTGCTGCTCCGTGCCGGGGATGGGACGGCGATTCTCGTCCACCCGGGCCAGGGTCACACCCTCCAGCCGCTCCCGGCCGTGGATGTCCACCACAGTGGTGGAGAGGTACAGAGGAATGTCAAAATCCTCCAGGCACTGAACGATGTTGCGCTTCAATCCGCCGGAGTAGGGGAGGACCTCCGCCACCGCGTGGACCTTGGCCCCCTCCAGGGTCATGCGCCGGGCCATGATAAGCCCGATGTCGCCGCTTCCGAGGATCACCACATTTTTTCCGGGCATAAAGCCCTCCATATTCACCAGGCGCTGGGCGGTTCCGGCGGAGTAGATGCCCGCCGGGCGGTAGCCGGGGATGTTCAGTGCGCCCCGGGGGCGCTCCCGGCAGCCCATAGCCAGAATGACCGCCTGGGCTTGTATCTGAATGAGCCCCGTTTCCGGCCCGGCGACGGTAAGCACCCGGTCCCGGGAAAGATCCAGCACCATGGTGCGCAGCAGATAGGGGATGTGCAGCTGCTGCACCCGGCTGATGAACCGCCCGGCGTACTCGGGGCCCGTCAGCTCCTGGCCGAAGGTGTGCAGACCGAAGCCTGCGTGGATGCACTGGTTGAGGATACCCCCCAGCTCCTTGTCCCGCTCAATAATGAGGATGTCCTCCACGCCCTTTTCCCGGGCGGCAATAGCGGCGGCCAGACCTGCAGGGCCTCCGCCGATAATGGCAAGCTGTACCTGTTTCATTCCTGCACCTCCTTGGTATATCCGACCAAAAGCCTGCTGTCCCCGCCGGACTTGGTCAGCTCTGTTTGTGCAATACCCAGCTCGCGGCTGAGGATCTCCATCACTCTCGGGGCGCAGAACCCGCCCTGGCAGCGGCCCATGCCCGCCCGGACCCGGCGCTTCACCCCGTCCAATGACCGGGCGCCGGGAAGACGGTGGATGGCGTCCACGATCTCTCCCTCGCTGATCTGCTCGCAGCGGCAGATGATGTTGCCGTAAGCGGCGTTCTCCTGCACCAGAGCCTGGCGCTGCTCCAAGGGCAGCTCACGCAGATGGGGGATGTCCTTGCGGGTGGAAACAAAGGTCAGCTTCTCCGTGGCGTCCAGCTTTTGGGCGATGCACTGGGCCAAATACTGTCCGATGGCCGGAGCGGAGGACAAACCCGGAGACTCAATGCCCACGGCATCGAAGAAGCCATCGGCACTCTCGCCGATGATAAAGTCGTCCGCATCCCCCTCCAGGTGGGCCCGGAGGCCGCAGAAGCTGGTAATGGTGTCCCGCATGGGCAGGTTCGGCACACTGCGCTCTGCCATTGCGGTGGCGTAGGCCAGGCCGTCTGCAGTGGTGTTGGTGGCGTCCTTGTCGCTGCGGTCCACGGCGGTGGGGCCGATGAGGAGGTTTCCGTGTACCGTGGGCGTCACCAGCACACCCTTGCCAAATTTACCCGGCAGCTGGAATACCGTCCGCTCCACCAGGTGGCCATCCTTTTTGTCCAGCAGGCAGTATTCACCGCTGCGGGGAACGATGGAGAGCTTATGCTCACAGACCATGTTGTGCAGGGCGTCGCTGTATACCCCGGCTGCATTCACCACCGTGCGGGCCTGAAGAATTCTTCTCCCGGCGGTGATCTCATACAGACCGTTCCGGCAGGTGATAGCCGTTACGGGGGTATCCATGAAAAACTCCACGCCATTCTGAGCGGCGTTCTCCGCCAGGGCGATGGTCATGGCGAAGGGGCAGACAATGGCGCTGGTGGGGGCATACAGGGCCGCCACCGCCTCCGGAGACAGGGCGCTCTCCAGGGCGTGCAGCTCGTCCCCGCTAACAATGCGCAGGCCCTCCACGCCGTTCTTCTCGCCGCGCTCCCGCAGCTCCTCCAGCCGAGGCAGGTCTTTTTCGTTGAAGCACAGCACCAGGGCGCCGTTACGCTTATAGGGAAAGTCCAGCTCTTGGCTTAGGCGCTCCATCATGCGGCTGCCGGCCACATTGAAATGGGCTTTTTTCGTTCCCGGCACAGCGTCGAAGCCGGCGTGGACGATGGCGGAATTGGCCTTGCTGGTGCCCACGCACACATCCTCCCCCTTTTCACACAGGGCCAGGCGCAGGTCGTAGCGGCTCAGCTCCCGTGCTGTGGCGCAGCCCACGGCACCGCCGCCGATGACAATGGCATCATAAATCATTATTGAATGCACTCCCTTTCCAAACAAAAAAGCCATGCAAAACAGCACGCAGAAAATCTGCGTGGTCTTTTGCATGGCTCAAATTCTCATTGCACTATATGTTATTCTATATGTATAATAGCAAGGACGGCGGCCCCTGTCAAGAGGGGATTGCCGGAAGCTGTCTTAACGATTCCTTTACGGGTTTTTAACGGCGATATATGGTATACTGATTTCCATATAGGAGGACGCATCATGAAAAAGCGGATTCGTGTTCCCTGGCCGGAGGAGTGGAAGAAGCAGATACACCTGTCTACCCAAGGGACAAACCTTATCTATACACCTAAGGACTTTATCATCTCGTTTTCACTGTACATTATCACAGTCATCGCCTGTATGCTGCTGCGCTCCCTGGACGAGACCGGGGATACCAGCTATGTGGCTATGCTGTTTCTAACGGATGTGTTCCTCACGGCGGTGCTGACGGATGGATACCTGTTCAGTATCCTCTGTGCAGTGTTGGGCGTATTCAGCGTGGACTACATATTTACTGAGCCCTATTGGCACATCAGCTTCACCCTGGCGGGCTTTCCGCTGACCTTCCTGGTAATGATGACCATTTCCATCCTGGCCGGCGCCCTGGCCAGCCGGGCCAAGCAGGTGGAGGTCACGCAGAGGCAGATGCAGCGGGAGAAAATGCGCGGAAACCTTTTACGGGGCATGAGCCATGATATCCGCACACCGCTCACGGGCATCGTGGGGGCCACAGACGTACTGCTGGAGCAGGATGGGAGCCTGACCACTCAGCAGCGGCGGGAGCTGCTGCAATCAATAAATGAGGAGGCCAGGTGGCTTATGCGGGTGTCGGAAAACCTGCTCTCTATCACCCGCATAGACGGCGAAAATGCCGGAGTGAAAAACACCGGAGCTGGTGGAGGAGATCATAGAGGGTGCGGTGAGCAAGTTCCGCCGGCATTATAAGGGCATCACCGTGCAGGTGCATCTGCCGGAGGAGCCGATGCTGGTGCCTATGGATCCGCTGCTGATGCAGCAGGTGCTGTTTAATTTAATGGAAAATGCTGCCCGCCATGGGGAGACGGTGACCCAAATCGATATCTCCCTCAGCCGAAAGGATGAGTGGGCGATTCTGGACGTGGCAGACAACGGCGTGGGCATTGCCCGTGGCCGGCTGGAGCATCTGTTTGACGGGACGCTCCACCCGGAGGAGGGCCGCGAGGACGCCCGGCGGGATATGGGCATCGGCCTGTCGGTCTGCCGCACTGTCGTAACGGCCCACGGCGGCACTATCACCGCGGAAAACCAAAAGCAGGGCGGAGCGCTGTTTCGCATCACTCTGCCCATAGAATAAGGAGGAAGAATATGAAAATCAAGGACAAGGTCCTCATTGTGGAGGACGAGCAGAGCATCAGCAATTTCATTTCCATGATCCTGCAGGCCAGCGGCTTTGATACCATCGTGGTGCGCACCGGGGAAGAGGCGCTGACCATGGTCTCCTCTCATTGCCCGGATCTCATCATCCTGGACCTTGGCCTGCCGGATATGGACGGCATGGAGGTACTGAAGTCGGTGCGCAAGTGGTCCAATCTGCCGGTGGTGGTGGTTTCTGCCCGGAATCACGAGCACGATAAGGTGGAGGCGTTGGATTACGGCGCCGACGATTACCTGGTCAAGCCCTTCGGAACGTCGGAGCTTTTGGCGCGCATCCGCACGGCTATTCGCCACACCCGCACGGCACTGCCCAATGGGGAGATTGCCCAATCCGGCAAGTTTACCACCGGCGAGCTGACCATCGACTATGACAAGCACCAGGTGCTGCTTCGGGGCGAAAACGCCAAGCTCACGGTGAATGAATACAAAATCGTAGCGCTGCTGGGCAAATACGCCGGCAAGGTGCTGACCTATGACTTTATCATCCGGGAGCTATGGGGCCCCAAGGCCAAGACGGATAATCAGATCCTCCGGGTGAACATGGCCAATATCCGCCGTAAGATAGAGAAGAATCCCGGCCAGCCGGAGTATATCTTCACAGAGGTAGGCGTGGGCTACCGTATGCGCGAGGACGACTAAAACTCCTTTCTTAACAAAGATAAAGGGCAGCGAAAATCGCTGCCTTTTTTCACGTCCTTGCCGTCATGCCAAGGGCCGCTTGCGCATATAATAAAAGCAGAAATCGTGATAAGTTTCACAAAAGGAATTTTTATAGAAGGGAGGTTTCGCCAAAGGAGCATAAATTCGTAAGCATCCGATTAAGAAAACTCTGCAACGCGTTAAGACTGCGTTAAGGAGGGGCGAAATCTATTTACAGCTGGAAACGGAAATGATAAGGTGCAAGTAGACCTCTTTGGAGAGAGGACAAACAACTTTAAAGGAGAGAAAAACTATGGAAGAAAGAAAAGGCTTTGGATCCAATTTTGGATTTCTGATGGCCGCCGTTGGTTCGGCAGTCGGCCTGGGTAACATCTGGGGTTTCCCCAATAAAATGGGTGCAAACGGCGGATTTACCTTCCTCGTTATTTATCTGATCCTGGCGGCCTGCTGCGGCATCATCGTCATGGTGGGCGAGCTGGCTCTGGGCCGTAAGACAGGCCGCGGCGCCGTGGGCGCGTATCAGGTCCTGTCCAAGAAGTTCAAGTGGCTGGGCTGGCTGGGCATTCTGTCTGCCTTCCTGATCCTGTTCTTCTACTGCGCCCTGGGCGGCTACTGCATCAAGTATGTGGTGCTGAATGTGGGCGACCTGTTCGGTGCCAGCTTCGGCTCCAACGGCCTGGACGGTGCCGGTGTGTTCGGCGCCTTCATGGGCAACCAGATGGAGGCCGTGATCTACGGCCTGATCTTCGTCCTGCTGACCATGATCATCGTCATGGGCGGCATCGGCGGCGGTATCGAGAAGGTCTGCTCCGTGGGTATGCCCGCTCTGTTCATCATCCTGCTCATCTGCATCATCCGCGCCTGCACCCTGCCCGGCGCTGTGGACGGCCTGAAGTATATGTTCGTTCCCGGCTGGGCTCTGGAGAACGGTGTCATTAAGGAAGCACCTGACTTCCTCACCGTCCTGGCTACCGCTGGCGGCCAGATGTTCTTCTCCCTGTCCCTGGGCATGGGCGCCATGATCACCTACGGCTCCTACCTGCATAAAAAGGAAAACATCGAGAAGAACGCTCTGCTCATCGTTATCATGGATACTCTGGTGGCCCTGATGGCCGGTCTGTGCGTTATCCCCGGCCGTTTCGCCCTGGACCCCACCGGCGCTCTGGGCGGCCCGTCCCTGCTGTTTGTGACCATGCAGAATGTGTTCCACAAAATGCCCCTGGGCGCTCTGTTCGGCATCCTGTTCTATCTGCTGGTGGTGTTTGCTGCCATCTCCTCCTCCATCTCTCTGCTGGAGGTCATCGTGGCCCACTTCTGCGATAAGGCCCGTGACGCCGGTAAGGGCGACAAGCGCAAGGCCTATTCCCTCATCGCTGCCGTATTCGTTGGCCTGGGCTGCATCCTCATCTGCATGGATTCCCTGGGCGGCGCCGGCATCTCTCCCTTCAACATTCTGGGCATGGATCCCGAGAACCTCCCCATGTGGAGTGATTGCTGGCTGGACTTCTTCGACTGCATCTCCGAGGGTATCCTTATGCCGCTGGGCGCGCTGCTCATGTGCCTGTGTATCGGCTGGGAGCTGGGCCCCAAGATGGTGGACGACGAGTGCTGCCTGGAGGGTCAGAGCTTCAAGATGAAGGGCTTCTTCAACATCTGCGTCAAGTTCATCACCCCCCTGTGCATGATCCTGGTGCTGTACGGCCAGATCAAGGAATTCTTCTTCTAAATCAACGCAAATATAATAATATAGAAGGTGTCTCGCCGCGCCGCAAGCGCAGAAGACTCATACATAAAACGCCGGGGCTATCCCCGGCGTTTTTGCGCCTGCGCAAAGGGCAAATACATTCCAGAACGGCCGGTGGTGCAGCGGATGTGGAAACGGCCTGTGATGGCAACCCGCACCCTGTCCGCTGCAGCCTTTTGGCGTGGGGGAAGGTGACTTAAAAGACGGTCAATTCATCAGCCTCGGGATCAAGTTTCCTCCTCAATTTAGTCTCTCCGGAAAGAAATATTCCGCCAGCACCCCCATTATTTTCAAAAATTTTTCGTCAAAAAAGAAAAAATGGAGTTCACAATTTGTTAAAAAAATGGAATCGTATGACAAGAACTTGACAATATATGATTGGGCGCATAATATAGAAAATACCAAAACTTGAGGAGGTAAATCACTCACTATGGAAAAGAAAAGCACCAAGATAGCGTATTTTATTGCGCTGGCGGTCGTGATTGTCGCTCTGATCATCGCTAAGGTGGCCAACGACGGTTCCGGCTTTGTGGCCACCGGTTGGGCCCTGTTCCCCCCTGTGGTCGCCATTGCTCTGGCCCTCATCAGCAAGGAAGTGTATTCCTCTCTGTTCCTGGGCTGCCTGGTCGGCGCACTGCTGCTGGCTGACTTCAGCCCCTGGCAGACCGTCGTAACTTCATCGGCGCCGGCGAGGGTGTTGGCATGATCAACGCCATCGACATCTCCATCCTGATCTTCCTGGTTATCCTGGGCATCATGGTGGACCTGATGAACAAGGCCGGCGGCTCCGCTGCTTTCGGCCGCTGGGCAACCAAGGCGGTTAAGACCCGCTCCGGCGCGCAGCTGATGACCATGCTCCTGGGCGTGCTGATCTTCATCGACGACTATTTCAACTGCCTGACCGTGGGCGCCGTTATGCGTCCCGTCACCGAGAGCCATCACATCTCCCGGGCGAAGCTGGCCTACATCATTGACGCTACCGCCGCTCCCGTGTGCATGCTGGCCCCTGTGTCCTCCTGGGCTGCCGCCGTTGCATCCTATGTGCCCGATGGCTTCCCCGGCTCCCGCATCAGCATGTTCCTGAGCCAGATTCCCTGGAACTATTACTGCATCTGACTCTGGTGATGGTCATCGTCACCTCTGTGCTGAACATTGACTACGGCCCCATGCTGAAGCATGAGTACAACGCCCAGGTCAAGGACGATCTGTTCACCACCCCCGAGCGCCCCTTCGCCGGTGCGGATGACTATGAGGAAGGCGCCAAGCACTCCTCCGTCCTGGACCTGCTGCTCCCCGTCATCGTTCTGATTGCCCTGTGCATCGTTGGCCTGATCTGGACTGGCGGTATGTGGGATGCCGAGAGCGATAACTATGGCAACTTCATCATGTCCTTCTCCGATGCCGCTGCCGGTACCGGCCTGTGCCTGGGCTCCATCGTGGCTATCGTGGTGACCTTCATTTATTACTGGCTCCGCGGCCTCATCTCCTTCAACAAGTCCATGGAGTCCATCCCCAACGGCTTTATTCAGATGATCTCCCCCATCCTGATCCTCTGCTTCGCCTGGACTCTGTGCGGCCTGTGCCGTGACGACGGTCTGCAGGTGGGCGAGTTCGTGAAGGGTGTCATGGCCGGCACCGGCAGCCTTGCCAAGTTCCTGCCCTGCGTCATCTTCATCGTGGCCTGCTTCATCGGCTTCGCCACCGGTACCTCCTGGGGTACCATCGGCATCATGGTCCCGCTGGTCTGCGCCGTGTTCGATTGGAATTCCCAGGTTACCCTGCTGTCCATCGGCCTGGCTGCTTCCTGCGCCGGCGGCGTGTGCGGCGACCACCTGTCCCCCATCTCCGATACTACCATCATGGCTTCTGCCGGTGCGCACTGCTTCCACCTGAACCATGTGTCCACCCAGATCCCCTACGGCGTGACTGTGGCTGCCGTTTCCTTCGTCAGCTTCCTTATCGCCGGTCTGGTGCAGAACGTTGTGATCTGCATGATCATTGGTGTGGCTCTGATGATCGCTACCCTGCTGGTCATCAAGGCTGTGGTGTCCAAGAAGCACGCCGGTATCTTCAAGGAAATGGCTGAGGCCAACAAGGCCCTGGCTGGCAAATAAGATATAGCCTGTCTACATACTTACAGCAAAAAAGAGACGCTCTCGGGCGTCTCTTTTTTTACTGGCAAAAATTCCTGCAGATTTTCTGCCAAAGGGGTTTGCGGTCTGCTGCACGCATAATTTTGCCGCAAGCGATAGAATTTCACACTGGCTGTCTGAGAGGTATTTTTCCTCTACACACATGTCGCAGTGAAAAGTGATTTGAATTTTTTGCCGCCTGCGGGCGGCAAACTTTGCGAGGATTTTGTGGGTGTATATGCGTAATGTATGTGTATACGGTATGCCACGTCCAACCACACCTCTTGTAAACCCTCCATAGGGGCCGATGGCCCTGTTGCGGCGCCCCAAATTTCTGCGCTGCCTTACGACGAACGCTTGAAATTTTGACTGCGGCCACTCGCTCATCTCACTTCTTCTGCCACTGGCTGCGGTAATCCGCATCCCCGCCGCGCCAACGAAAAAAGGCGGTGCGCATTTGCGCACCGCCCTCTGCGGCCGAAAATCAGAACATTTTTTTTACATACTGATCGTATTTGCTGGCGTTCATGACACTCTGATAGGTATTCTTAAAGCGGGAAACGGTGAGGCTGTTGAACTCCAGGATCTGGTACTTCAGGGCCCCGGCGATGGCTGCGATACCGCAGCTGAAATAGCCGTAAGGGGCTGTCCGGGCGGCAACGGCTATCAGTGCGCCCACCAAAATCACCGAGATAACCACTCCGGCGATCTGCTTTTTCGGTTGAAGCAGGCGCCGATCCGCCTCCGTGATAACACCCTCCTCGACCATGGTCTTGGCTAAACGAGCCTGCACAGTGAAGGTGGAGATGGCATTGAGCACACAGGGGGCCGCCACAAAGAAGGTGAATAGGGCCAAAAACGCCTGCACAATAAAAATGGAAATACTGCTTTCGTTCAATGGAATTTCCTCCTAAAAAATTTTTCATGGTATCCTATATGCGAAACGGCCGTACCGTCAAGCGTCGGTGTAAACGATGGACACATCATTCCGGCCGGTAGCATAGAGCATGTGGCCGTAGCTTAGGTCAAAGCCCACGATGTCGCCTACCTGCAGCACCCGGGGGCAATCCTCTACATCCACAATGCAGTGGTCGGAGGAGCCGCCGATAATAGTCATGCCCGGCTCCCGGCAAATAAGGCTCTCCAAATCGCCTGCATCCGCCCGGCCGAAGGCCACCAAGCCCCGCAACCGCACGCCGCGATCCTCGTAGGTGGGGCGGCGACCGAAGGCATCGATCATGGTCTCGCCCACAGGGTAGGTGGGCTTTTTTCGCAGCTCGACAATTTCGCCCTCCAGGTATATGGTGCCGCGCTGCAGGTAGTCCATGTCGGGGATGCCCCAATCCACCTGCAGATCCTTGGCCAGCAGCGCCGCCTCGCCGATACGCAGGTGATTGATGCCCGCGGGCATGGCGCCTCTATGCACCAGCGGGTAGCTGCTGGTGGCTCCGCCGGAGACGATCTCCAGCTTACGGCCGATCTGCTCCTCCACGGCCCGGGCGATGTCCACCAACTGTCCCAAATTGGCGGGGGTGGGGACAATGGAGCCATAACAGCCCAGGTTTACCCCCACACCAGCCAGGATCAGGTGGGGCAGCTCCCGCTCCACATGGCAGCAGGCACGGATCATTTCCGCCTTGTCCCAAAAACCCTCCCGCAGATCGCCGAGATCTGCCATGAGAATGACCTTGTGAGTGAGGTTTTGTCTGGCGCAGACATTTTCCAGGGCATTCAGTGTGGAAATATCACTTTGCAGCGAATAATCCGCCAGGTGCGGCAGGCTCTCCAGCTCGCTCATGCCCGGCACACGCAGCAGCAGGAAGGGGCCGTCGACACCTTCTCTGCGCCAAAGCTCCATCTGCTCCAGCCGGCTGGTGGCCAGCTGCGCCGCACCGCACTCTTTATAGAGCCGTGCAATCTCCGGCAGACCACCAACGCCCTTGATCACGCCGGCGACATTGATGCCGCAGGCCCTGCAGCGGGAAATGATTTGGGTAAAATTGTTGCGAAGCTTGTCCCGCCGGATCACCAGGCGGGGGAATTGTCTATCCATGGCCATACCTCGACCTTTCAGAATCTTTGCAGATAAAATCAGTATACCACACTATGCGGGGAATTGCTATTATTTTTTTCCCGTGCGCCCCTCAAAATGCGAAAAAACCTTGACCAATTCACAAAGAACAAGATAGTGTTTTTTTCTTTTTTAGAAAAAAATGACAAAATCTAAAAAACCAGGTTGACAGATGTGGTGCATGGGTGTATTATGCCCACATCAGAAAACAAAGGAAAGGAGAAAGCAGCATGAAGCGTTTTGTGAGCAGCAGCATGATGATGGAGATGTGCATGCCCATGTGCATGTGCATGTTTTCCTGCGCTCATAACAGCCATCTGCTTTCCCAAAATGCCTGAGCGGTTTTTTGAAGCCGTAGGGTTCGCTTATCACAGCGGGAAGTCACTTGGCTTCCCGCTGTTTTATTTTTGCAAAGGAGGATAACCCCATGAAAAAGCTTTACCGTCTTTACACCACCGGCTGGCGAATGTGTCCTCCGGGCACGAACAGGTAAAAACAACCGAGAAGATATCCAACCAATTCAATTTATTTAGAAATAAAAAGGAGAACAAAACCATGAAAAAGACTACCAAGCTCACCGCTTTGGTTCTGGCCCTTGTGCTGACCCTGGCCCTGGCCCTCACCGGCTGCGGCAAGAAGACCACCACCATTCAGATTGCTGTCCCCAATGACACCACCAACGAGGCCCGTGCCCTCCTTCTGCTGGAGCAGCAGGGCATCATCAAGCTGAAGGACGGCGCCGGCATCACCGCTACCAAGAACGACATCGTGGAAAATCCCCACAATGTGGAGATCGTGGAGGCTGAGGCCGCCCGTCTGCCCGACATGAGGCAGGATGTGGACTACGCCGTGATCAACTCCAACTACGCCATCAACGCCGGCCTGAATCCCCTGAAGGATGCCCTGGCCATTGAGGGCTCCTCCTCCGCCTACGGCAACATCCTCTGCGTCAAGGAGGGCAATGAGAACGAGCCCAAGATCCTGGCTCTGAAGGCTGCCCTGGAGAGCAAGCAGGTGGCTGACTTCATCTCTGAGAAGTATGCCGGCTCCGTGGTCAGCACCGTCACCAATCCCACCGACGGCTATGACGCCTCTGTTGATTACGCTGCCCTGAGCGGCACCACCATCTCCATCGCCGCCTCTCCCACGCCTCACGCCGAGATCCTGGAGGTTGCTAAGACCATCCTGGCCGCTAAGGGCATCACCCTGGACATCCGGACCTTCAGCGACTATGTTGTGCCCAACACCGTGGTAGAGGACGGCACTGTAGACGCCAACTACTTCCAGCACCTGCCCTACCTGGAGGACTTCAACAAGGAGAAAGGTACGCATATTGTGTCCATCGCCACCATCCATGTGGAGCCCATGGGCCTCTACGGAGGCAAGCAGACCTCTTTGGACGCCCTAACGAAGTAATTTAGAAACGAGGGAAACAAACATGATCGAGCTCAAGCACATATGCAAAACATTTGACTCCGGTGGGGGAGAAGTGGAAGCGCTGAAGGATGTTTCCCTCACAATAGAAAAAGGTGAAATATACGGCATCATCGGCATGAGCGGCGCCGGCAAAAGCACCCTGGTGCGGTGTATGAACCTACTGGAGCGGCCCACCTCCGGCGAGATTTGGGTCAACGGGCAGGAGCTGGAGAGGATGACCTCCAAGGAGCTGCGCCGGGCCCGGGGAGAGATCACCATGATCTTCCAGCACTTTAACCTCCTGATGCAGCGCACCTGCCTGCGCAATGTGTGCTTCCCCATGGAGCTGGGCGGCATGAAAAAGGCTGATGCCGAAAAGCGGGCCCGGGAGCTTTTGGACCTGGTGGGCCTGCCGGATAAGGCTAATGCCTACCCGGCCCAGCTCTCCGGCGGCCAGCAGCAGCGTGTAGCCATTGCCCGGGCCTTAGCCACCAAGCCCAAGGTGCTGCTGTGCGACGAGGCCACCAGTGCCCTGGATCCCAACACCACCCACCAGATCCTCCAGCTGATCCGGGAGCTGAACCGGGAGCTGGGCATCACCGTGGTCATCATCACCCACCAGATGAGCGTGGTGAAGGAAATCTGCGATAAGGTCGCCATTTTGGACGGCGGCGAGGTGGCAGAGGAGGGCCTGGTATCGGCGGTGTTTGCCGCCCCCAAGTCCGCAGCCGGCCGGCGGCTGGTGTTCCCCAGCGGGGCCGATGCCCTGGTGTCCGATCCCGCCTCGGAGCGCCGTGTGCGGCTTATTTTCCGGGACAGCCAGACCACCGGTATTCCCCTGGTGGCCCGGCTGGCGGCGGAGGAGAGCGTCTACTGCAATGTCATCTCCGCCAGCACCCAGCGGCTGTCCCGGGAGGTCTACGGCAGCATGCTCCTGGGCATCCCCAGCGGCCAGTTTGATCGGGCCGTGGACTTTATTAAGGCATATCCCAACATTCAGGTAGAGGAGGTGGAGCACAATGTACAGTGACCTGTTTTCTGCGGAATCCCTGGCGGACCTGCAAACGGTGTTGCCTCAAATTCCCTTTGCCATTTGGGAAACGCTCTATGTGACGTTGCTCTCCACGCTCCTGGCCACGATCATCGGCCTGCCTTTGGGCGTGCTGCTGGTGGTGGGCGAAAAGGGCGGCGTGCTGCCCCTGCCCAAGGGCGTGATGCATGCGCTGAATGTGCTCATCAACCTCCTGCGGTCCATACCGTTCCTGATCCTGATGATTATGGTATTCCCTCTGTCCCGGCTCATCATCGGCACCGCCGTGGGCACAGCGGCAACCATCGTGCCCCTGGTGGCAGCGGCCTTTCCGTTTATTGCCAGATTGGTGGAGGGCAGCCTCCGAGAGGTGGATCCCAATATCATTGAGGCGGCCCAAAGCATGGGCGCTACCCCCGGGCAGATCATCTGCCGGGTGATGATTCCCGAGAGCGTTCCCAGCCTGCTGCAAAATGTGACCATTGCCCTGACTACCATTTTGGGCTACTCGGCCATGAGCGGTATCATCGGCGGCGGCGGCCTGGGTAAAATTGCCATTGACTACGGCTATTACCGCTATAAGTACCTGGTGATGCTGGTGGCGGTGATTCTGCTGGTGCTGCTGGTACAGGTGCTGCAAACCATTGGCACAAAGCTGGCCATCCATAGTGACAAGCGCCTGAAGAAGTAAAAAGGGACACACTGCAAAAGAGTTGTTCACTGAAATAAGACGAGTAAGCTTTCCAAAGAGGATTGCTTACTCGTCTTTTTTGTGTTGTTTTGAATGTGACAATTAAATGCACCTTCATGAGCCTTGAAGGAGGGCCACATGGTGGAAATGGGCCGTGCAGCAGCGTATCCGCTATAGCTGAGCCGCTCATATCGGACGCTGATCCCGGCGTCAGAATCGGCTTTGCCATATCTGATCGAACCGCTTTTCCACAGTGTCCGCTCCCACAAATAAACGCGGGGACGAAAGGCTGAGTAACACCTTTCGTCCCCGCATTACGGGTGGGCCTATTTGGCAGCAAGCCCTATTCCCATGTGTAAGCCGTGCGGCTTACTTGTCGTACATCTCAATGAGCTTGAGCAGGTGCTCGTAACGAGCCTTGGCCTCGTCCTCGTTGCGCTGGAAGAGCACACCGGCACGATCCGGGAACTCGCGGGTCAGGCGAGAGTAACGGGCCTCGTTCATCAGGAACTCCTGATAGCCGCCGGCAGGTGCCTTGGAATCCATGGAGAAGCGCTGGCCGGCAGGTGCGGCAGGATTGAAGCGGAACAGGTTCCAGTAGCCACATTCCACAGCCTTCTTCATTTCCTTCTGGCAGTTCATCATGCCGCCCTTGATGGAGTGCATCTCGCAGGGGCTGTAGCCGATGATCAGGGACGGGCCGTGATAAGCCTCGGCCTCGGTGATGGCCTTAATAGTCTGAGCGGGGTTGGCGCCCATAGCGACCTGGGCCACATACACATAGCCGTACTGCATGGCGATCTCGGCAAGGCTCTTCTTCTTCACTTCCTTACCGGCTGCGGCAAACTGGCAGACCTGGCCGATGTTGGAGGCCTTGGAAGCCTGTCCGCCGGTGTTGGAATAGACCTCAGTATCGAAGACGAAGATGTTCACATCCTGCTTGGAGGCGATAACGTGATCCAATCCGCCGTAGCCGATGTCGTAGGCCCAGCCATCGCCACCGAAGATCCACATGGACTTCTTGGCCAGATACTCCTTCTTGCTCAGCAGGTCAGCCGCAATGGTGCAGGCCTCGCAATCGCAGAACAGGGCGCCCTTTGCCTTCAGCTCGGCAGCGTGCTCGGCGAACTGAGGATTGGCGGCCAGCTCCTCCACGGTGCAGATGCTCTCCTCCAAAGCCTTGACAAAGGCCTTGGTGGGCTCAGCATTGGCGGTGCCATCATCCATGGTGTCCAGCCAAGCCTGAGCGGCAGCCTTCAGCTCGGGACGGGCCCACTCAATGTTCACCAGGCGGCGGGTCTCGGCGGCCAGATCCTCACGGATCTTGTTCTGGCCAACGAACATGCCCAGGCCGTGCTCGGCGTTATCCTCAAAGAGGGAGTTGCACCATGCGGGGCCGTGGCCCTCCTTATTGGTGCAGTAGGGAGAGGTAGCCGCAGGACCGCCCCAGATGGAGGAGCAGCCGGTGGCGTTGGAGATATACATATGGTCGCCGAAGATCTGAGTCACCAGACGGGCATAGCTGGTCTCGGCGCAGCCGGCGCAGGAGCCGGAGAACTCCAGCATGGGCTGCTTGAACTGGCTGCCCTTGACGGAATTATCCTGCATATCCTTCTTCTCAGTGACCTTGCTGACGCAGTAATCAAACACATCCTGCTGCGCAAGCTCGCCTTCCTGAGAAACCATAGACAGGGCGCTCACCGGGCACACGCCGATACACACGCCGCAGCCCATGCAATCCAGAGGAGACACGGCCATGGTGTACTGGTACACACCCTTGCCCTTGCCGGCCTTCACATCCACGATCTTGGCGGCCTCGGGAGCGTTCTTGGCCTCCTCGGCGGTCAGCGCGAAGGGACGGATGGTAGCATGGGGGCAGACATAGGCGCACTGGTTGCACTGGATGCACTTGGTGCTGTCCCAGGTGGGAACGGACACGGCTACGCCGCGCTTCTCATAGGCGGAGGCGCCCAGCTCAAACTGGCCGTCCACATGGTCCACAAAGGCGGAAACGGGCAGGCTGTCGCCGTCCATCTTGCCCACGGGCTCCAGGATCTCCTTCACCATCTTCACAAGCTCGGGCTTACCCTCCAGGGTCTTGTGCTCGGGCTCGTCCACAGCATTGGCCCAATCGGCGGGGACATCGATCTTCTTGAAGGCGGTGGCGCCCAGGTCGATGGCCTTGTAGTTCATATCCACCACGTCCTGGCCCTTCTTCAGATAAGAGGCCTTGGCCTTCTCCTTCATGTAGCGGATGGCGTCCTCCTGAGGCATGACCTTGGCCAGGGTGAAGAAGGCGGACTGGAGAATGGTGTTGTTGCGCTTGCCCATGCCGATCTCGATGGCCAGGTCAATGGCGTCGATGGTGTAGAGCTGGATGTTATTCTTGGCGATGTAACGCTTGGCATCGGCCTTCAGATGATGGTTCAGCTCGTCCATATCCCACTGGCAGTTGATCATGAACACGCCGCCGGGCTTGACGTCGTTGACCATCTTGAAGCCCTTGGTGATATAGCTGGGATTGTGGCAGGCCACAAAGTCGGCCTTGTTGATATAATAAGGAGAACGGATGGGCTTATCACCGAAGCGCAGATGGCTGATGGTGACGCCGCCGGTCTTCTTGGAGTCGTACTGGAAGTACGCCTGGACATATTTGTCGGTATGGTCGCCGATGATCTTGATGGAGTTCTTGTTGGCGCCCACGGTGCCGTCGCCGCCCAGGCCCCAGAACTTGCACTCGATGGTGCCGGGAGCTGCGGTGTTGGGGCAATCCTCGTCCTCGGGCAGGGAGAGGTTCGTCACATCATCCACGATGCCGATGGTGAACTGGCGCTTCATCTCGTCCTTCTTCAGCTCGTTGTAAACGGCGAAAACGGAGGCAGGAGGCGTATCCTTGCTGCCCAGGCCGTAACGGCCGCCGATGACCTTCACGTCGTTCCAGCCGGCGTTGGCAAGAGCCGTAACCACATCCTGGTACAGAGGCTCGCCCATGGCGCCGGGCTCCTTGGTGCGGTCCAGCACGGCGATCTTCTTCACGGAAGCGGGGAAGGCCTCCAGCAGCTTCTCAGGAGCGAAGGGACGGTACAGACGTACCTTTACCAGGCCCACCTTCTCGCCGTGGGCGTTCAGGTAATCGATGACCTCCTCGGCCACATCGCAGATGGAACCCATGGCTACGATGACACGGTCGGCCTCGGGATGGCCATAGTAGTTAAACAGTTTATAGTCGGTGCCCAGCTTGGCGTTGACCAGGTCCATGTACTTCTCCACCACAGCGGGCAGCTCTGCATAGTACTTGTTGCAGGCCTCGCGGTGCTGGAAGAAGATGTCGCCGTTTTCGTGGCTGCCGCGCATATGGGGATGCTCGGGGTTCAGGGCGTGGCGGCGGAACTCAGCCACAGCGTCCATATCGCACATGTCCTTCAGGTCCTCGTAGTCCCAAACGGCGATCTTCTGGATCTCGTGGCTGGTACGGAAGCCGTCAAAGAAGTTGATGAACGGCACCTTGCCGGAAAGGGCAGCCAGATGGGCCACAGGAGACAGGTCCATGACCTCCTGGACATTGCCCTCGCACAGCATGGCAAAGCCGGTCTGGCGGCAGGCCATAACGTCGCTGTGGTCGCCGAAGATGTTCAGCGCCTGGGTTGACACGGTACGGGCGGATACATGGAACACGGCGGGCAGCTGCTCGGCTGCGATCTTGTACATATTGGGGATCATCAGCAGCAGGCCCTGAGAGGCGGTGTAGGTAGTGGTCAGAGCGCCGGACCCGAGAGAGCCATGAACGGCGCCGGCTGCACCGGCCTCAGACTGCATCTCAACCACCTTGACCTGGGTGCCGAAGATGTTCTTCAGGCCGTTAGCGGACCACTGATCCACAAAGTCGGCCATGGGGGACGACGGGGTGATGGGGTAGATGGCCGCTACTTCCGAAAACGCATAGGATACATGCGCGGCGGCGTTGTTGCCATCCATGGACTTCATTTTTCTTACCATGTTGTTTCTCCTTCCTTTTATTCATCCGTTTTATCGGGTTTTCTTGCAGGAATCTTTCGCATTGTTCATAGTAGCACAAATCTGCAGAGATGTAAACGCTATTTTTGTGTCTTTCGTCGTAATAATACTTTTTCATTGTCCTGCACAAAAATTCTCAAATTGGCTGCTTACTTTTTTTATAATTTTGTTTCATGCGGCGTGATTTTGTGGTAAAATAAGGATAATTTGGCAAGCAGGCTTAAAAGGGTCTCATGGAATTCCCATTGCCAGGCGAAAAAACAGACCCTTTTTCTTTTGCGATATGCGGGTGAGAGAAAAACATCACAGCCTGCAAGTGTGGGGTTCTGGCGTTATATATCAAAGCTGCATACACAGCAGACTACAGTCTTTTTGCCGGGGTATTCTACGGGATTTTACGGCAAGCTTAAAGAAGGAGTGGGCTATATGGTTGTGACGGTGCGCTCTTTGGGCTTGGGTGGCATCAACGGATACGAGGTCAGTGTGGAGTGCTTTCTCTCCGGCGGCCTGCCTGCCTTCGATATCGTAGGCCTGCCGGATGCGGCAGTGAAGGAGGCCCGGGAACGGGTCCGTGCGGCGGTAAAAAACTGCGGGTCCAAGTATCCTGTCAGCCGCATCACCGTGAACCTGGCCCCAGCGGGCCGGCGCAAGGAGGGCACCGTATATGACCTGCCTATCCTGCTGGGCATCCTGGCGGCGTCAGAGGAGATCCCGCCGCTGCCGGCGGATGCAGCCTTTGTGGGAGAGCTGAGCCTTACCGGGCGGCTGCGCCCCATAAGCGGTGTGCTGCCCATGGCCATGGCGGCGGCCCGGGCCGGAATCAGACAGCTCTATGTGCCGGCGGAAAACGCGGCGGAGGCCACCTTGGCCGAGGGCATGACGGTATACGGCGTGGAAAATGTGGAGCAGCTGGTGGCCTATCTGCGAGGACAAGCATCCCTCACCCCTGCTCCTATCTGGAAGCCGGAGAGTGCCGGGCAGGTGGGAGGCCCGGACTTTGCCGATGTCATGGGCCAGGAAAACGTAAAGCGGGCCCTGGGAAATTGCCGCCGCAGGCGGCCACAACGTCCTACTCATTGGGTCTCCGGGGTCGGGAAAGTCTATGCTGGCCAGACGTCTGCCCTCTATCCTGCCGGATATGACCCGGACGGAAAGCCTGCAGACCACGGAAATTTACTCCGTGGCGGGCCTTACGGAGGCCCGGCATCCGCTCATCACCCGCAGGCCATTCCGCAGCCCCCACCACACGGCCTCGGCGGTGTCCCTCACCGGCGGCGGCGCAGTGCCCAGACCCGGGGAAATCTCCCTGGCCCACAACGGCGTACTGTTTTTGGATGAGCTGCCGGAGTTTGACAAGGCCGCCATGGAGACCCTTCGCCAGCCTTTGGAGGATGGTGTGGTGACCATCACGGGCCTCAGGCTCCCTGACCCTGCCCAGCCGTTTTATGCTGGTGTGCGCCATGAATCCCTGCCGGTGCGGCTGGTACGGCCATCCTGACCACCGATGCACCTGCACGGAGCGGCAGGTGGAGGGCTATATGCGCCGCATCTCCGGCCCGCTGCTGGACCGCATCGACCTGCACATCGAGGTGCCGTCGGTGGACTATGAGGCCATGCGCCGCAAGGACACTCCGGAGTGTTCCCGGGATATTCAAAGGCGGGTAAACGCTGCCCGGGCCGTGCAGCAGGCGCGCTATGCCGGGACAGAGGTTTCCTGCAACGCTTACATGACCCCGCCTATGATCGGCAAATACTGCGTCCTGGATGAAAAGTGCGAAAAGATCATGCACAGTGCCTTTGACCGTCTGGGTCTCACCGGCCGTAGCCATGACCGCATATTGCGGGTGGCCCGGACCATCGCTGACCTGGACGGATCGGAGCACATCCGCCCGGAGCACATTGCCGAGGCCATCCAGTACCGCAGCAGCAGTATGCTGAAATAAAAACATCCGTAGGGACGGACGACCCTGTCCGCCCGCCCCATCCCCAACCACTATATTAATATAAGGAGAACCCCCATGCACGAGATCATCCTCTGCAAGCTGGGCGAGGTAGTCCTCAAGGGCCTCAACCGCCACAGCTTTGAAACCAAGCTCATGAGCAACATCCGCCGCCGGACACAGAAATTCGGCAAGTTCAAAATCTACTCCCGGCAGAGCACCATCTATGTGGAGCCTATGTCGGATAGCTGCGACCTCACCGGGGCCTATGCCGCCTGTAAGCAGGTTTTTGGCCTCATCGCCATTGCCCGGTCCGTGCCCTGCGAAAAGAGTAAGGAGGCCATTTTGGAGACCGCCAAGGCCTATCTGGGCGATAGCCTCCGCCGCTCCGGCAGCTTCAAGGTGGAGAGTAAGCGGGCGGACAAGTCCTTCCCCATGAGCTCCATTCAGATCAGCCAGTGGGTGGGCGGCATGCTCCACGACGCCTTCCCCCATCTGAAGGTGGATGTCCACACCCCGGAGCTGACAGTGTATGTGGAAATTCGTGAGGATGCGGCCTATGTCCACGCTCCGGCTGAGCCTGCCGCCGGCGGCCTGCCCTTGGGCATGGGCGGCAGCGCATTGAGTCTGCTCTCTGGCGGTATCGACTCCCCGGTGTCCTCCTACATGATGGCAAAGCGGGGCGTGGTGCTGGAGATGCTCCACTTCGCTGCGCCTCCCTACACCTCCGACCTGGCCCGGCAGAAGGTCCTGCAGCTGGCCCAGGAGCTGACGCCCTGGTGCGGCTGCATGAGCGTTCACATCGTGCCTCTGACGGAGATTCAGGAGCAGATCCGCAAGCAGTGCCCGGAGGAATACTTCACCCTTATCACCCGGCGGTTTATGATGCGCATTGCCGATAGGCTGGCCAAGGAATTTGATTGCCGGGCCCTCGTCACCGGCGAAAACCTGGGCCAGGTGGCCAGCCAGACTATGGAGGCCCTGCGGGTCAGCGAGGATGTGACGGACCTGCCTGTGCTGCGGCCGCTCATCGGCATGGACAAGGAGGAGATCGTCCGCATCGCCCGGCACATCGGCACCTTTGATACCTCTATCCTCCCCTATGAGGATTGCTGCACGGTCTTTACCCCCCGGCACCCCAAGACCAAGCCCCATGTGGAGGAGGTGCGGGAGATCGAGAGCGTGCTGGATATCGACGGCCTGATGGAGCGGGCTATGAGAGAGCGGGAAGTGGTTAAAGTCAAGCTGTAAGGAGCGGTTTCTATGTCTCATAAAGCGGAGATCATTGCTGTGGGCTCGGAGCTGCTGCTGGGCAATGTGGCCAATACCGATGCCCGATACGTCTCAGAAAAGATCGCATCTGCCGGGGTGGATGTGCTCTACCATACAGCAGTGGGCGACAATCCCCAGCGCCTGCGGCAGGTGACGGATATTGCGCGGAGCCGCTGCGATCTGCTGATCTTCATCGGCGGCCTGGGTCCCACCTATGACGACCTGACCAAGGAGACCGTCTGCGCCGCCTTTGGCCTGGAGCTGGAGTTTCACCAGGACGTCATGGAAGAAATCAAAGCCTATTTCAAAAACGTTTTCCGCCGGGAGATGCCGGATTGCAACCGCCGACAGGCATTTTTGCCCCGGGGCTGTGCGGTATTTCATAACCCCGTGGGTACCGCCCCGGGCTGCCTGTTTACAGTGGAGGGCGTGACGGTGGCTATGCTCCCGGGCGTTCCTCACGAGTGTCGCTATCTCACGGACCACGCCCTGCTTCCCTATTTGCAGGCCCGGCAGGAGGGCGTGATTTTATCTCACACCCTGCACGTTTTCGGCCTTACGGAGCCCAAGGTCCAGGAGCTGCTGGACGACCTCATGGACTCTGCCCAAAACCCCAGCCTGGCTCCCTATGCTAAGGCTGCGGAGGTTCAACTGCGCATCACCGCTAAGGCGGAGACAGCGGAAATGTGCGAGACCCTTATGGCCCCGCTGTTGGCCGAGGTGCGGCGGCGGCTGGGCGAGCACATCTGCGGCGTGGATATGGGAGATCCGGAGGTCTGCGCTGTGAAGACGCTGAAAGCCCGGTCTCTCACCGTTTCTGCTGCCGAGAGCTGTACCGGAGGGCTAATCGCCAAACGCATCACGGACGTGGCGGGGGCATCGGCGGTTTTTCCCGGGGGCGTGGTGTCCTATACCAACGGGGTCAAGGAAAGCATACTGGGGGTGCCCGGAGATATTTTGGCACAGTTTGGTGCTGTGTCGGAGCCGGTGGCCAAGGCCATGGCAGAGGGCGCCCGGCGCATTATGAAAAGCGACCTGGCTCTGTCGGTGACGGGCCTGGCCGGTCCCGACGGGGACGACCGGGGCAATCCCGTAGGCACCGTCTACATCGGTCTGGCCGCCCCGGGCGGCACGGAGGTGACGCATCTTGTGCTCAAGGGCGGACGCGAGAGCATCCGGCAGCAGGCGGCGGACTATGCACTGGTCCTGCTGAACCGGCACCTATATAATTCAGTTCAGAAAGCCAAAGGAGAAGATGAATATGGCAAAGAATAATGTACCCATGGATTCCTACACCCGGCAGCAGGAGGCCATCCGCAAGGCCAAGGGAAACCCCAATAAGAACATACACCACAAGAAAAATAACTCCAACTACGGCGGCGGCGACTATCAGAGAGAAAAGACTGCCCAGGCGGCCAAAAAGCCCGAAAGAGTCAAGCTGCCCCTGTGGCTGAAGATCACCCTGGGTGTGATGTTCGGCGTACTGGCGGCAGCGCTGATCCTGCGGATGACGGTGTATAAGGACAGCCTGTTTATGAACTATCTGACCTCGCTCCTGCTGGGCCTGGCCTGCGCGGTGCTGTTTTACACCCGGCGGTTCCGCAACACCCAGAAGGACGGGAAGCTGTATAATGTCGTGTCCGTAGTTCTGGCCATCATGGCGCTCATCTACGGCATAATGGGTCTGGCGGGACTTTTGAGCTATTTCGGAATTTTGTAATTTCCCTGTTGACAAACACGCCTTTTGTGGTAAAATGACAAGCAATACAGCATAAATGCATGGATGGGGATCAGTAACCCCAGGCTATCGGTGCCAAGAGATCCGCCGGTTTGGTGCGAGGCGGAGACCGGGTCTGCGGCGAATATCACCCCGGAGCTTCCGGCTGAACAGGAGGAAACTCTCAGTAAGCACGGACGGCGGAGGGCCGTTATCAACCCTCACCCACGGATGGTGGGGCGGAGTGGCCGCCTGGGGGCGGCAACAAGAGTGGTACCGCAGAGGTTTGTTTTTCGCCTTTGTCTCTTAGTGAGGCAAAGGCGTTTTTTTTACTGGCGAAAAATCTTTGATTTTTCTGCCAAAAGGCTTGCAGTCTGCTGCGCGCATAATTTTGCCGCAGGCGGCAAAATTCCACACTGGTAGCCTGAGAGGTATTTTCTCTCACGCACATGTCGCGAGAGAAAATGATTTGATTTTTCGCGTCTGCGGACGCGAACTCTGCGAGGCATTGATTTCGTTTTCAATTTCGTTTTCAAAATACGCATAATATATGGAGGTACATCATGGAGTACAAAAGCACACTGAACATGAGCAAGAGCGGCTTTCCCATGCGGGCGGGGCTGCCCAAGCGGGAGCCGGAGATGCTCAAGCACTGGGAGGAGCTGGACCTGTATAACGAGCTGCTGAAAAAGAATGAGGGCAAGCCCCTGTTTTCCCTGCACGACGGCCCTCCCTTCTCCAACGGCGCCCTGCACATGGGCCACGCCCTGAACAAGTCCCTGAAGGACTTTATTACCCGTATGTACGCCATGCGGGGCTACTACACCCCCTATATCCCCGGCTGGGATAACCACGGTATGCCCATTGAAAGCGCCATCATCAAGCAGAACAAGCTCAACCACAAGGCCATGAGCGTGGCGGATTTCCGCACGGCCTGCCACGAGTTTGCCGACCACTACATTGATGTGCAGCGGGAGGGCTTCAAGCGCATGGGCGTGGTGGGCGATTGGGAGCATCCCTACAAGACCATGGACCCGGGCTTTGAGGCTCAGGAGGTCAGGGTATTCGGCAGGATGTACCGCAACGGCCACATCTACAAGGGACTCAAGCCCGTATATTGGTGCGCCCACGACGAGACAGCTCTGGCTGAGGCTGAGATCGAGTACAAGGACGATCCCTGCACAACGGTGTATGTGAAGTTCCCCATGAACGATGACCTGGGCAAGCTGGGGCATCTGGACAAGAGCAAGCTTTTCTTCGTCATCTGGACCACCACCATCTGGACCCTGCCCGGCAACCTGGCCATCGCCCTGCATCCCGATGAGAGCTACGCCGTGGTGAAGGCCCCCAACGGGGAAATGTACATCATGGCCGAGGCCCTGGTGGAGAAGGTCATGAAGATCGGCGGCTTTGACAGCTATGAGATCGTGGAGACCCATCCCGGCTCCTTTTATGAAAATATGCTGGCCAGCCATCCCTTCCTGCCCAAGACCAGCCGGCTGGTTTTGGCGGACTATGTAACCATGGACAGCGGTACCGGCTGCGTCCATACCGCCCCGGGCTTCGGCGCCGATGACTACGAGACCTGCAAGCGCTACGGCATGGAGATGGTGGTGCCCGTGGACGACCAGGGCCGCCACACCGACTATGCCGGCAAGTACGCCGGAATGGGGACCGACGAATCGAATCCCGTCATTCTGGAGGATATGAAGAAGGCCGGCTCCCTCTTTGCCAGCGAGGAGATCGTACACAGCTATCCCCACTGCTGGCGCTGCAAGAATCCCATTATCTTCCGGGCTACGCCTCAGTGGTTCTGCTCCGTGGATTCCTTTAAGGACGAGGCCATTGCTGCCTGTGACGATGTGCGCTGGGTCCCTGCCTGGGGTAAGGACCGTATGCGCTCCATGATCCTGGAGCGCACCGACTGGTGCATCAGCCGCCAGCGCCGCTGGGGCCTGCCCATCCCCGTGTTCTACTGCAAGGATTGCGGCAAGCCCATCTGCACCGAGGAGAGCATTGAGGCGGTGGCGTCCCTATTTGAAAAGAAAGGCTCCAACGCCTGGTTTGACATGGAGGCAGAGGACATTCTGCCCAGCGGCTTTACCTGCCCCCACTGCGGTAAGCAGGCCGGCTTTGAAAAGGAGACCGACACCTTGGACGGCTGGTTTGACTCCGGCTCCACCCACTTTGCCGCTATGGAGCGGGACCAGGGCTTCTGGCCTGCTACCATGTATATTGAGGGCTTGGATCAGTATCGCGGTTGGTTCCAATCCTCCCTGCTGGTGGCTGTGGGCGCCCTGGGCCGGGGCGCACCGTTTAAGGAGTGTGTGACCCACGGCTGGACCGTGGACGGCGAGGGCAAGGCCATGCACAAGTCTCTGGGCAACGGCATGGATCCGGCAGAAATTTTCGACAAGTACGGTGCGGATCTGCTGCGTCTGTGGGCCGGCTCCAGTGACTACCATGTGGATGTGCGCTGCTCGGACGAGATTTTCAAGCAGCTCTCCCAGAACTACCTGAAGTTCCGCAACACCTGCAAGTTCTGCCTGGATAACCTGGTGAATTTCGATCCCAACGACTTGGTAAAGCCCGGGGATATGCTGCCCCTGGACAAGTGGGCCGTGACAAGGCTTAACGACCTTATCGGCAAGGTCTTTGGCTGGTACGACAACTACGAGTTCCACTCCGTGTCCCATGCCATCAATGACTTCTGCGTGGTGGATCTGAGCAGCTTCTACTTTGACATCCTCAAGGACCGGCTGTACTGCGATGAGGCGGATGGCCTGCAGCGCCGCAGCGCACAGACCGCGCTATATCTCATTCTGGACGCCATGACCCGGATGTTTGCGCCTATTCTGGCCTTCACCTGCGACGAGGTGTGGCTGGCAATGCCCCACCGGGCCGAGGACGATGGGCGTAATGTCCTCTTTAACGAGATGGTGCAGCCCTACACCGAGTATGCCCTTTCCGAGGAGGAAATGGTCAAGTGGAGCCGCATTGTCACCCTGCGCAGTGCCGTGAACGGCGCGCTGGAGCAGGCCCGGGCGGACAAGGTCATCGGTAAGAGCCTGGAGGCTGCCGTGGATTTGACCGTGCCGGAGGAGGATGCCTTCCTGGCGGAAATGGATGCGGACGAGGTGGCGGATCTATTCATCGTGTCCCAGGTAAAGCTGACCGTGGGCGATGAGATGAAGGTGGCTGTGGAGGCCGCTCAGGGCGCCAAGTGCGGACGCTGCTGGAAGGTACTGCACAGCGTAAAGACCGTGGGCGAGCACGAGGCTCTGTGCCCCCGCTGCGCCGCTGTGATGGCCAAGCTGCCGAAGGTAGAATAAAACACTTGCATTTCCTGCAAAAGTGTGTATAATAATGGGGTGGAACGAGTTTGTTCCACCCCATTTATCCATATCCGGGCTTGTAGCTCAGCTGGGAGAGCGTTCGGTTCGCATCCGAGAGGTCGAGGGTTCGAATCCCTTCAGGTCCACCAAACAAGGTTCGGACGAACACCTATTTCTTCAGCGGCGGCTTCGCCGTAAAGTGTTCGCTCTGATCCACAACAGAAAAGCGCCGTCTTGGGAGTGATCCCGAGACGGCGCTTTTTTGCTATCCGCACATTCGATTTCCGCTATTCCTACTGCTGCAATGATTGCAGAAAATCAAAGGAGGAACAGCGTATGAAGCAGGTTCCGTCAACAACTTTTTGCTGAGCGCCTTTTTCGCTGCCTTGCAGATCAGCGCGGCGCAAGCCATGCAGACAGCCGCCGTCTACCTTATTCAATCTCCTGTTCCAAATCAGCAAACGGATTTGACACAAAAAAACTGAATCGTAATGTCCCAGCCATCTTTGAATTTTTCATATGAAAATGAGTTTCATATACCCCAAACTCCTATAGGCCAACTTACAATTTTATTCAGTAAGGGATTATCCTTTGATATATATATCGCCGCCACCCATATAGCAAGCCAAATAGCTCCGCGTATAAAGCCCTCTATTAACATATTGCCAAGATCTGTGTTATACTTAAACCTCTTGATAAAAATTGGAACGAACAAAATCAAATCAAGCGTAACCATTTCAAATATACTGCCGGAATTTCCAATAATACCGACAATCTGAGGAATAAGTATTGCAATACAGATTAGCACATATCGTATGGTCATAGGATTTCTTTTCCTTTGCCTTTTCATCCCTTGTACCTCCTTGACTAAGCTAATTAAAAAGCGGGATAATGTTATTTGTCGTGGTTCGAACGGCATCAATTCCTGCGCCGGTCTGAAGTATGAATTGGTTGGAGACAGCTACCTGACCGGCGGCGAATTGAACGCCTGTCTTGCGGATATTGACCGACAGGCGGGGGAGCTTTTCTTTCGGTTGGTAAAAGAAAAGGCAGATGCTGAGGGCATTACGGAAACACTGAAAGCCAGCAACCAAATGCAGTGGGTCAGGCGGATGAACTCCACCGAGACCGTGTATCCGCACGACCTACTGATCCAATCCGTCCAGTCCATCTAAGTACATACAGTTTTCTTCGTAAATCAGGTTTTTTCATAATCTTTATCGCTGATGATACCACCGTTTCTTTGGAGCATAAATGTCATATTGACAGATCAGATTAAAAGCACTACAATGCTTGCGAAACGCAGCTTTTAGCTTACGATACGGAGGCGCACCATGAACCGGGATTTAACGCAAGGCCCTGTCACCAGGTCCATGCTGCTGTTTGCCATCCCCATGATTTTAGGGGATCTATTGCAGCAGTGCTATAACATCGCCGACACGCTGATCGTAGGACAGTTCCTTGGGCGGGATGCCCTTGCGGCGGTGGGCTCGTCCTTTACGCTGATGACCTTTCTGACCTCCATCATCCTCGGCCTGTGCATGGGGAGCGGTGCGCTGTTTTCCATACGCTTTGGACAGCGGGATGAGAAGGCTCTTTGCGAGAACCTCTGTGCATCTTTTTTCTTTATAGCGCTCGCCACTGCGCTCCTGAACATCTTATCGTTTGCCTGCCTGGATGGACTTCGCACATTCCTCCGGGTACCCGCCGAGGTCTGGGGCGATATGCGCGAATACCTGTTTGTGATCTTCATAGGCATTCCCGCGGTTTTCCTGTATAACTACTTCGCCTCTTTTTTGCGGGCGATCGGCAATTCCGTCATTCCGCTTGCCTTTTTAGCTGTTTCCGCTGTGCTGAACATCGCCCTTGATCTTTGGCTTGTCATCGGGGTAAATAGGGGCGTTGCCGGGGCGGCGGAGGCAACGGTGATCGCCCAATATGTTTCGGGGATCGGCATCGCCGCTTATGCGTTTATGCGCTTCCCACAGGTGCGTTCGGTATGGAAGGTCAGTTGCCTGCGGCGCAGGCGCATCCGGGAGATCGTCTCCTTCTCCACGCTGACCTGCGTGCAGCAGTCGATCATGAACCTTGGCATCCTTATGGTGCAGGGGCTTGTCAACAGCTTCGGCCCTATTGTGATGGCCGCCTTTGCCGCCGCTGTAAAAATCGACGCCTTTGCCTATATGCCGGTGCAGGACTTCGGCAACGCATTTTCCACCTTTATCGCACAGAATTACGGCGCAAAAGAGAGCGCGCGAATACGCGCGGGGCTAAAAAGTGCCGTGTGTATTTCCATGGCCTTCTGCGTGGTCATATCCGCCCTCGTCTTCGCATTTGCAAGACCCCTTATGGCGATTTTTGTGGATGGCGGAGAAACCGAAGTCATACTGGAGGGCGTGCGGTATCTGCGTATAGAAGGCGCGTTTTACTGCGGCATCGGGTGCCTGTTCCTGCTCTACGGCCTGTATCGCGCCTTGGGAAAGCCGGGCATGAGCGTGGTGCTTACGGTCATCTCGTTAGGCACCCGTGTTGTACTGGCCTACCTGCTGTCCGCTATCCCCGCCATCGGTGTCACCGGCATCTGGTGGTCTGTCCCGATCGGCTGGGGCCTGGCGGATTTAGCCGGATTGCTCTACTACAAAGCAAGAAAGCCGGAATCACTGCTTTGACCCTTTGCTGAGGCTGAAGCGAAATGCTTGATTTATAAAAGGCGGATGACTGGATCAGGCCCGTGACTGCCGGTAAGCCTGATAAGGAGTATAAAAATAGCTGCCGATATTTGGTGCAGCTATGCCTGCTCATTCTGATCCCCGGGCGGCAGCCAGCGCTTGCCGACCAGCCGCGTCAGATAGAGTATACCCCGGACACACAGCTCCAGGCACATGGCTGCCCATACGCCGGGCAGCCCCCAGCGGGGTGCGGCCAGCCATGCCAGCGGTATACGGATCCCCCACATAGTTCCCAAATTGAAAAGTGTGGGTATCAGTGTGCTGCCAACGCCCTGAAACACACCGCCGGCCACGATGGACGCGCCGAACAGAGGCTCGGCAAAAGCCTCAATGCGCAGAACGCGAGCGCCCAGGGCGATGATGTCCGGGTTCGGCGTCAATATTGCCATCATCTGCGGGGCTAAGATATATAGCAGCCCGCCGGTGATGATCATGACGGCTACGCCTATCAGCACCGTGACCCAGCCCAGCCGGCGGGCCATGTTCCGCCGCCCCGCACCCACGCTCTGTCCCACCAACATAGCTGCAGCGCTCTGAATTCCGTAGGCGGGCATATAGCACAGGCTCTCCGCCGTGATGGCAAAGGAATTGGCGGCAATAGCCACAGTGCCCAGGGGTGCCACAATAGCGGTAGAAACGATCTGCGCCGTGGTCAGTATGACCTTCTCCGATGCCACAGGTGCGGCAATGCAGAGCATTGTACACAGCTGCGGCCGATTAAAGCGCAGATGTTCACCCTTCTCCCAAACGAAGCGCCGGACTGCGGCGCAGAACAAAATACAACAGATACAGCCCCGCCCAGCTCGGCAAGGCCTGTACCCAGTGCGGCACCTGCCGTGCCCAGCCCTGCACCGGGGAGGGCTAACGAGCCGAGCCGGACAGTGCCGGAAGGAAAAATAAACAGGGTGTTGAACACGACATCCAATGCGCACATGACCACCATGCAGATACCGGGCGTACGCATATTGCCTGTGGCCTGCAGCTGGCCGGCCGCCACATTGTCGAGCTGGAGGGCAGGCAGGAACAGACTATACACCAAAAAGTAGGCGGAGGCATCCTGCCAAATATCCCGATCTGCCCGAAGCATTCCGGGCAGCGGCGCGGACAGTGCTGCTGCCAGCGCTGCCATGACTACGCTGAACGCCAAGCACAGCACCAGCGCCTGCTTGAGAATGTTGCGTGCCTCGGCCAAACGGCCGCCGCCCACCCGCTGCGCCGTCAGCACATTGAAGCCCATAGCCGCCGCATAAGACAATCCCCCGAAAAGCCAGGTGGTGGAGGCCACCAGCCCCACCGCCGCCGATTGAGTCGCACCCAGACGGCCCACCATAGCTGCATCGATGTATTGCATGATGATAGTGGCGAGCTGAGCCATAATGGCCGGCCAACTGAGCTGCAGCGTCAGGGACATCTGCTGACGGGTAGTCAGCGGTGCACCTGTGCGCAGCTGCGCCAGAGGATCCGTTTTCAAGATCGCACCTCCAAAAGTGTGTTATTTTGATTCTACCATAGAAATGCGCTTCCATCAACTCTGCCTGCGGGCTTTTTCAGGCAGTTCATTCATAGCGCAATTATGGCGGCAACAGGATGTTTCATACTGCCTCGTTTCTGCCATTTCCTGCCCGTGCATGGTCGGGCTCTGCGCTTATGAAATAGCTTTATCCCGCCTTGCACCGTCACGGAGCCTGACTCAAGCCATAGCCCAGACGCGAAGAAAAGCAGGCGGACACAGTGGATTGTCCACCGAGCCGAAAGCACATGCGAAAGCGCCGGAAAATGATGCACTGCAACGTTTTCCGGCACTCATTATATCTTCACACGTGGGCGGCTGCTGGTTCGTGCCCGGGAATCTCAATGGTTCCTGGGCTTTCTTTATTTTTGTAGACCCAAATTTGTTTGCTGCATGTTAGCAGCCTGGACACGTTATTGCTTTTCGGATTTTTCTTGGTTAGGGAGGGCCCGGCTGCCCTGCAGCAGGGCATTATTGGTACGCGCAATGAGAAATAGGCCCAGTAAAACCATGCCGGAGCCTATGAGACTCATGACATTGACGGGTTCCTTCAGAAAAATGACCCCTAAGAACATCGCGCACACCGTGATCAGATTACCCAGATTGGAAAAAATTGCCATGGGCAACACGGATGCGCTGTAATTTACCAGAATATTGGCAGCCACAGAGCAGAACACGCTGAGAAAAATAGTGGCCATGACAAATTTTCTGCTGTGCAGCGCCGCCGCAAACGGCGCGAGATCTCCCCGGACGCCCACCAGCGCCACCACTGCAAACACCACTGCGCACAACCCGATCACGAAATAGGACCGCTCAAAGGCTGTGAACTCCGCAGCCGCCCCTTGTTATAGACCCGATAGAACGCAGCGAACAGGCACGCACCCAGCACCAACAGCACTCCGAGAGGCTGCACGGCCCCCATTCTGGAGCCCGCAATGGTCACCAAAACCACACCGGCAATGGGAAGCAGACACAGCAAAACCTGCTTTGCAGTGGGGTATTCCTTCAAGATCAGCGTTCCCAGACCAATGGCAATAATGGGGACAATGGCCAGCATAACACCGGAAAAGGTGCTGTTTGAATAATAAATGCCATAGCTTTCGCAAAAAAAATACAACGGCTCCACAACGGAAAGGAGAATCAACGGCTTGAGCTTCTTCCCGCGCAGATGGAGCTTTTCCCAGCCGAACAGAATCATGAGATTCAGCAGAAGAAAAGCCAGCGCAAACCGCCAGGCAAGCTGCACCATAGGGGAGGACTCATTCTGGGCAATGCGTGTAAACAGATAGCTGGAGCCCCAAATGACGTTGCCGATCACGCCGGTACAAAGCGCCGCGGCGGCATTTTTCCTGTTCCTGGTTCCCATATCCCATCCTCTTTCCTGCGGTTGATCCCGGTTGAGGCACACACCCGGGCGGCCTTTGGCAAGCCCGCTATATGCGGCTGCTGCGATTATTATACCAGCAAATCAGGTATTTGCAACCGCATTGTTTTTAGTTTTCTTACCATCGATTAATAAGGGCGGACACGATTAAAAAGGGCTTCCGGTTTCCTGCGAAACCGGAAGCCCTTTTCTTCATGCAGCCCTGTCTCAAAGGATATCAGGCTCCTTCGGTGCCACCGCTGAGTGCCCCAGTGCCTGCTGCGCCGCCAGGGCAGCGGCCACGAATCCCTTGAACAGCGGGTGGGGCTTATTGGGACGGCTCTTGAATTCCGGGTGATACTGCACACCCACATAGAAGGGCCTGTCGGACAGCTCCACCGTTTCCACCAGCCGTCCATCGGGGGACAGCCCCGACAGGGTCAGGCCGGCGGCTGCCAGCGCCTCCCGATATTCGTTGTTGAACTCGTAGCGGTGGCGGTGACGCTCGGAAATCTCTCCCACGCCGTAGCAGCGCTCCATGGTCGTGCCCGGGCGGATGAAGCATGGATAGCTGCCCAGGCGCAGCGTGCCGCCCTTATCCACCGCATCACTTTGGCCGGGCATATAATCGATAACCTTGTGCAGCCCCTCCGGAGCAAACTCGCCGGAGCTGGCATCTGCGATGCCCAGCACATGGCGGGCATATTCGATCACTGCCACCTGCATGCCCAGGCAGATGCCGAAATAGGGGATGTTCTTTTCCCGGGCATACTGGGCTGCCAGGATCATCCCCTCAACCCCGCGGCTGCCGAAGCCGCCGGGCACCAGGATGCCATCCAGACCGGCGAGAGTGGATTCCACCGTTTCTGCCGTGACCAGCTCGGAATCGATCCAGCGGATGCTGACCTTGGCATCCAGGAAAAAGCCCGCGTGGCGCAGTGCCTCTGCCACTGACAGATAGGCATCGTGAAGCTGCACATATTTCCCCACAAGGCCAATGGTTACGGACTTGCTGCGGTTTTTGATGGCGGAGACCATGGCCCGCCACTCCCGCAGGTCCGGCTCCGGCACAGGCAGGTGCAGCTCCCGACAGACCACGGAGGACAGGCCCCGCTCCTCCAGATACAGCGGCGCCTCATAGAGAATTGGGAGGGTTAGATTTTCGATGACACAATCCGGCTTCACATTGCAGAAGTCTGCCACCTTGTGGAAGATACCGCTGTCCTCAATGGGCTCGTCGCAGCGTAGGACGATAATATTCGGCGTGATGCCCATGCCCTGCAGCTCCTTGACTGAGTGCTGGGTGGGCTTGGACTTGTGCTCGCCGGAGGCCCTGAGATAGGGCACCAGTGTGACATGGATGTACAGGGAATTGTTCCGCCCCTACCTCCAGGCCCACCTGCCGGATAGCCTCGATAAAGGGCTGGCTCTCGATATCGCCGATGGTGCCGCCGATCTCGGTGATGACCACATCCGCACTTGTCCGCTCTCCGACCCGATAAATGAAGCGTTTGATCTCATCGGTGATATGGGGAATGGTCTGCACGGTGCTGCCCAGGTACTCTCCTCGCCGCTCCTTGGCGATGACATTGGAGTAGACCTTGCCGGTGGTCAGGTTGGAGAATTTGTTCAGATCCTCATCAATGAACCGCTCATAATGTCCCAGATCCAGATCCGTCTCCGCACCGTCCTCTGTTACATAGACCTCGCCGTGCTGATAGGGGCTCATGGTCCCGGGATCCACGTTGATATAGGGATCCAGCTTCTGCGCCGCCACCTTCAAGCCCCGCGCCTTCAGTAGCCGACCCAGGGAAGCTGCCGTGATCCCCTTGCCCAGACCGGACACCACGCCGCCGGTCACAAAAATGAACTTTGTCATATGCCATCCTCCCACAAAAAAAGAGACGCCCGCCAGGGGGCAGAAACCCCTTGACGAACGCCTTTGTTCAACAGCGGATATTATACAGCACGGACTATGCCTTGTCAATTCCGAAAAAGGATTTTTTTCAGATTCGGCACTCTCCGGCTACTTGTAGGTTTTGATAATGTTTTCAGCTGCCTCCCGCTTGGAGATACGCAGGTCCATGGCCTGCTTTTCTATATACCGGTGCGCCTCTGTCTCTGTCATGCGCAGGCACTCGATGAGCAGCCATTTTGCCCGGTTCACCAGGCGGATCTCCTTAATCTTTTCCTCCACGGTGGCCTGCTTTTCCTGCATCCGGCGCATCCGCTCCCTGGTGGCGCACAAAATACGCAGATTCTGGGCCACCATCTGCCGGCTGGTGGGCTTGGACAGGGCGATGACTCCGTAGCCCACCACCTTGGCGTATACGTCGTTATAATGGTCGTTTTTCACCAGCAGCAGGACGCCGGCGCCGCTGGTGCTGCAGATGTCGATGGCCAGCTGCATGCCGAAATCATCCGGCAGCGGCGTGTTAATGAGCACAATGTCAAACTCTGTGTCGGTCAGCCGCCTGCGGGCCTGACCGACGCTGCCAACCGTGGACACCGGCCAATAATCGGTCATGGGGAGCAGCGGCATGACGCTGTTTGTGAAGCTATCCGATGCGGATACGATCAGCACACTGTATGTTTTCTCCTGGAATACCACACGCTCCCCCTCCCTTCGCCATACAGATCATAAGCGGTTCATCTGCCGCTAAAAGCGCTGAGTACGGAGTCCGGCAGATGCTCCCGGACGAACGCACTGGTGGCGGCCAGGGCAGCGGCCTCCTCCAGAGAGCCCGGGAGTGCCTGCAGGGTTTGCAATATCTCCGCCGGGGCGGTATAGAGGTTGATGTCTGACGCGGGTGGAAGGACCAGGCCCTTTTCAATGCCGTAGAGCCCGGCGTAAATTAACAGGGCATAGGCCAGGTAGGGGTTCGCCGTCACATCTGCCGAGCGAAGCTCCGCCCGGCGCTGCTCCCCAACGGCGGCAGGCACGCGAATCAGCTGGGAGCGATTCTCGTCCGACCAGGTCACATACCGGGGGGCCTTATCGTGACCCAGGCGGCGATAGGATTCCTCACAGGGATTTAAAAACAGTGTGATCTCCGCACATTTTTCCAGAATTCCCGCCATAACGGCAGGCAGCAGATCCCTTCCCCCGTCCCCCTTGGCAGAGATGTTGATGTGCATGCCGCTGCCGTCCCAATCGGGAAGGGGCTTGGGCATAAAGCTGGCACACAGGCCATTCTGTGCGGCCACCATGCGGACCACCGCCTGAAAGGTGATGGCGTTGTCTGCCGCCGTCAGCGGGTCGGAATACCGAAAATCGATCTCATTCTGTCCCGGCCCGCTCTCGTGGTGGGAGCTCTCAGGCTGTATCCCCATCTGCTCCAGCATCAGGCATATCTCCCGGCGGATGTACTCCCCCTTATCGTCGGGAACAATGTCCATATACCCGGCCCGGTCGTGGGGAGGGTGGTGGCCTGGCCGAGCTCGTCGATCTTGAACAGGTAGAACTCCATCTCCGCGCCAAAGGCAAACTCGTACCCCTTGGCAGCGGCCTGGGCTACGGCGGTTTTCAGAATACTCCTGGTGTCCCGCTCAAAGGCGCGCCCATCGGGGTAGAACACATCGCAGAACATCCGCACCACCTTGCCCTGCTCCTGCCGCCAGGGAAGCTGGATCAGCGTGGAGGGGTCCGGCCGCAGCAGCAGGTCAGAGCGGACCTCGCCGCCGAAGCCATCAATGGCGGAGGCATCAATGGCAATGCCGTAGGCAAAGGCCCGCGGAAGCTCGCTGGGCATAATAACAACGTTATGTTGTTTTCCATAGACATTGCAGAAGGCCAGCCGGATAAACTGGACCTCCTCCTGCTGCACGAACTCAATGACCTCCCTGGACGTATACTTCACAAGTTCACCTGCTTTCCTTCAATTTGTGACATAAAGCTGCTTATATGGGTTGCTGCTGTTGGGCGTGATGAGGGTAAAGGGCTGCTGCACAAGCTTATCACAATCGCCGCCGAACAGCTCGCAAAACGTGTGCAGATAGGTCCATATCCCGTCCAGATCCTTATGGGACGCCGGGCGGGCGATGACCTGCTTAGGCAGCAGGATGTTCTTGCAATCGGAGCGCAGGAACAGCTTTCCGCCGTGCATGCCCGTGCAGGGGAAATTGCTGACGATGGGGCGGGTGCTCTCAGTCAGGCCCAAAACCACAATGACGCCGCCGGCCTGGTATTCGCCGAGAAAGCTCCCGGCCTTGCCGCCGATGACCATAACGGGGAGCTTATCACCATAGGCCTTCATATGGATGCCGGCCCGATAACCGGCGTTCCCCTGGACATAGAGCTCGCCGCCCCGCATGGCATAGCCCGCCGCATCACCGATGCTGCCGCGGACAATGATCCGCCCGGCGTTCATGGTGTCACCCACAGCATCCTGGGCGTTTCCGCACACCTCAATGCTGGCTCCGTTTAAATAGGCGCCCAGGGCGTTTCCCGGGGGTTCCCGACAGGATAAGCTTGCCGCGCTCCAATCCTGCGCCGATGAATCTCTGCCCGGAGCAGCCGGTGACGGCGGCATCTCCGGCGCAATCCCGGATGACTGCGTTCAGTTGTCGGAAATCCAGCATAGACGCATCTATATTAGTCATTATAACACACCTCCGCGTATTTTGTATATGGTATGTGGAATTTATTCTCCGGCGTGGGCAATACCGAGAATCTCCAGCTCACGGTCCGTCATGCCGACGCCCCGAAGCATCAGGCGATTTCCCTTCAGAGCCTCGATGGAGTTGATGCCCATGCCGCCCATCATCTCCTTGATCTCATGCTTCCAGGCGGTCAGCAGGTTCACGAGGCGGGTCTTGCCGGCCTCAATATCCAGCCGCTTCACCAGCTCCGGATTCTGGGTGGCAATGCCCCAGCTGCATCGCCCTGTTTGGCAGGTTCTGCACAGGTGGCAGCCCAGGGCCAGCAGGGCGGCGGTGCCGATATAGCAGGCATCCGCCCCCAGGGCAACGGCCTTGACCACATCGGCGGAGGAGCGGATGCTTCCGCTGACGATCAGCGAAACATGATTCCGGATGCCCTCATCCCGCAGGCGCTGGTCCACAGCGGCCAGGGCCAACTCAATGGGAATGCCCACCGTGTCCCGGATACGGGTGGGCGCCGCGCCGGTGCCGCCCCGGAAACCGTCTATGGCGATAATGTCCGCGCCGCTGCGGGCAATGCCGCTGGCAATGGCGGCAATATTGTGTACCGCTGCCACCTTTACGATAACGGGCTTTTTATAATCAGTGGCCTCCTTCAGGGAGTACACCAGCTGACGCAGATCCTCAATGGAGTAAATATCATGGTGCGGGGCGGGGGATATGGCGTCCGTCCCCTCCGGCACCATGCGGGTGCGGGAGACATCTCCAACGATTTTCGCCCCGGGCAGATGGCCGCCGATGCCGGGCTTGGCCCCCTGGCCCATCTTGATCTCGATGGCGGCGCCGGCTTCCAGGTATTGCTTGTGTACGCCGAAGCGTCCGGAAGCCACCTGGACGATGGTGTTTTCACCGTATGCATAAAAATCCTCATGCAAACCACCCTCGCCGGTGTTATAGCAGATACCCAGCTCCCGGGCCGCACGGGCCAGGCAGGCGTGGGCATTATAGCTGATGGATCCATAGCTCATGGCGGAGAACATCACCGGCATAGACAACTCGATCTGCGGGGGCAGGTGGCAGATCAGCTCCCCGTTTTCATCCCGGCGGATGCCATCGGGCTTTCTGCCTAAATACCCGGGTCTCCATGGGCTCCCGCAGGGGGTCTACCGGTGGGTTGGTCACCTGGGAGGCATTGACCAGGATCCTGTCCCAATAAACCGGGTAGCGCTGAGGATTTCCCATGGAGGACAGCAGCACGCCGCCGCTGCTGGCCTGCTTATAGATCTCCTGGATGGTGTCCGGCGACCAGTTGGCATTTTCCCGAAAGGCGCAATCACTTTTCCGGATCTTCAATGCATGGGTGGGGCAAAAGCAAACACAGCGCTGACAATCCACACAGCGGCTCTCGTCAGCAAGCATACATTTCTTTTCCTTGTCGAAGCGATGTACCCCGTTGGCGCACTGCTTTTCGCACAGGCGGCAGCTTATGCACCGGGCCGGGTCGCGGACAACCTCAAATGGCGGATAAATATAGTCGATACCCATTAGAATCTCCCCTTCCTTTACGCGGACGATCACGGGTTCTCCCCCGGCAGGGGCATAGATGTTTTCCACATTGGGCTCCATAGCTCGCATGGCTGCCTCCTCGCTGGCGATGAACACCTTGTCATCCTTTTCACCCACCACCATGCTGCGGAGCTTCAGCCGGTCATTGAGGGCCATGAGTCCGCCCTCAAAGCCCAGTACAATGGAGAACGGCCCTGTTATAAGCAGGCTGGAGAATACCTTGAGATACCGCAGCTTCTCCTGCTCCTGAGGCGGCTTCCTGTCAATGGTGCTCCAGAAGGGGGCGGCGATCACCGAGGCCAGCTCCTCCAGGGTCAGCTTCTGCTTTCGCAGCAGATAGTCCGCTATATAGGTAATGACCTCTGTATCCGTCTGCAGAGTACATTTATAACCGAACATCTCCATGAAACGGCGGTTGGTGTCGTAGGAGGATATCTCCCCATTGTGAACAATGGAGTAATTCAGCAGGGCAAAGGGGTGGGCGCCGCCCCACCAGCCGGGGGTATTGGTGGGATAGCGGCCATGGGCCGTCCAGCTGTAGGCCTCGTATTCCTCCAGGCGGTAAAAATATCCCACGTCCTCCGGATATCCCACGGCCTTGAATACGCCCATGTTTTTTCCGCAGGAAAACACATACGCACCTTTTATCCGCGTGTTGATGGCCATTACGGCCCGGGTCACGCACTCCTCCTCGTCGATTTGCATGGACGCCAGGGTGCTGCGCAGGGGCGAAACAAAAAATCGCCAGATCAGCGGCTCATTGGTGATGGCCGGAGTGGTACGGATGGGGATGCGCTCTAAGTGAACGATCTCCATGGTCTCCCGTAAAAATGCTTCGCAGCTTTTACGGGCGGCCCGGTCCTCCAGAAACATGTGCAGAGCGAAGAAATCCTTATACTCCGGGTAGATCCCGTAAGCCGCGAAGCCGCCCCCCAGGCCGTTGGAGCGGTCGTGCATGGGCTTCATGCTCTCTATTATTTTTTCTCCCGACATTCGCTGACCGTCTCTTGAGATGACTGCAGAAATGGCACAGCCCGATGGAATCCGAATCTGACCTTCCAGTTTGCTCATATTACCAACTCCTAAATATAGAAAAACCGACCGCGTTTTGCAGGATAATAATATACATCCTGCAGAACACCGTCGTTCAAACGTAGTATATACCTGTTTTTTGCACTTTTCAATCAGTCATATTGCAAGAAATTGATTTGTGATTTGTTTAACAATCCGGCGATTTGCGCAAAAATAGAAAAAATACGTTTTTTGTGATTGACATTTGAAATCGCCGGGTGTATATTCGGCCATGTGATGAGACACTGGCGTCTCGGAAGGGGATATTCCCGCCCGGACGCAGTGTCTTCTTTTTTATTTTCACAGAAAGGAATAAACTGCTATGTCGACTGTACCGGAATACTTTGGAAGCTTGGTTTTTGATACCCGGGTGATGAAGGCCCGTCTATCCGCGGATGTATACCGCTCTCTGAAGCACACTATCCAAAAGGGCGCAAAGCTCGACCCGTCCGTGGCCAACGCCGTAGCCGCAGCCATGAAGGACTGGGCAGTCGAGAACGGCGCCACCCATTTCACCCACTGGTTCCAGCCCATGACCGGGATCACGGCGGAGAAGCACGACAGCTTCATCTCCCCCGCCCCGGACGGCGGCGTGATTATGGAATTCTCCGGCAAGGAGCTCATCAAGGGCGAGCCGGATGCCTCCTCCTTCCCCTCCGGCGGCCTGCGCGCCACCTTTGAGGCCAGGGGCTACACCGCCTGGGATCCTACCAGCTACGCCTTTATTAAGGGCAAGACCCTATGCATCCCCACCGCCTTCTGCTCTTATGGAGGAGAGGCATTGGACAAGAAAACGCCCCTGCTGCGCAGCATGGAGGCGCTGAACATCCAGGCCTTGCGCATCCTGAAGCTGTTCGGCAACGACAGCGTCAAGCGCGTGCTTCCGTCCGCAGGCGCGGAACAGGAGTATTTCCTCATCGATAAGGACATGTATGACAAGCGCCACGACCTGATCTACACCGGCAGGACCCTGTTCGGTGCCAAGCCCCCCAAGGGCCAAGAGCTGGACGACCACTACTTCGGCGCCATCAAGCCCCGAGTGGCGGCCTATATGGAGGAGCTGAACCGGGAGCTGTGGAAGCTGGGGATCCTGGCCAAAACGGAGCATAATGAGGTAGCCCCCGCACAGCACGAGCTGGCACCCATCTATACCACCACCAACATCGCCACCGATCAGAACCAGCTGACCATGGAGATCATGCAGAAGGTTGCTGCTAAGCATGGCCTGGTGTGTCTGCTCCACGAAAAGCCCTTTGCCGGGGTCAACGGCAGCGGCAAGCACAACAACTGGTCCCTCTCCACCGATACCGGCGTCAACCTGCTCTCTCCCGGCGAGACGCCCTATGAAAATGCCCAGTTCCTGCTGTTCTTGGCAGCTGTCATCCAGGCGGTGGATAATTACCAGGGCCTTTTGCGGGCTGCTGTGGCCACCGCCGGCAACGACCACCGCCTCGGTGCCAACGAAGCGCCCCCTGCCGTGGTCTCCGTCTTTCTGGGGGATGAGCTGACGGCCATTCTGGAGGCCATTGAAACGGGTACCGCCTACTCCGGTGTGGAGAAGAAGAAGCTGAAGCTGGGTGCCGACGTGCTGCCGCGCTTCTTCCGGGATACTACGGATCGCAACCGCACCTCGCCCTTTGCCTTCACCGGCAATAAATTCGAGTTCCGCATGCTGGGCTCCAGCAATTCCATCGCCTGCGCCAACATCATGCTGAATACCGCCGTGGCCGAGTCCCTGCGGCTGTTTGCAGACGAGCTGGAGGGCGCCGCCGACCTGAGTGCGGCCCTGCACGATCTGATCCAGCGCACCATCAGAGAGCACAAGCGTATCATCTTCAACGGCAACGGCTACGACGATGCCTGGATTGAGGAGGCTACGAAAAACCGCGGCCTGCTGAACCTGCGGACCACCCCGGACGCCATCCCCATGCTGATCCAGAAGGATAACCTGGACATGCTGGTGCGCCACAAGGTCTACACGGAGTCCGAGCTGCGCTCCCGCTATGAGATCCAACTGGAAAACTACTGCAAGACCGTCCGCATTGAGGCGCTGGCCATGGTGGATATATCCAGGAAGGAGATCTTGCCGGCCGTGGAGAGCTATGTTTCGGGCCTGGCCTCTGCCGTTGGCGCCAAGAAGGCCATCGATGCGGAGCTTCCCTGGGGCTATGAGAAAAAGCAGCTGCGCAGGCTGGCCTCCCTGGTGGACGCCATAGATGACCGGGTGGACGCCCTGGAGGAAAAGCTGATCCGGCTGGATACCCTGTCCGGCTCTATGGAGGAAGCGGCCTTCATCCGGGATGAGCTCCTCCCCGGAATGGGTGCATTGCGTGCCGCCGCCGACGAGGCCGAGACCCAGACCGCAGCCAGCTACTGGCCTTTCCCCACCTACGGCGATCTGCTGTTCGGGGTCAGATAAATACACTGTCGATAATTCCTTTGGAATTATTTACAAGCCAAGGCATCCGGGCAGGAACACTGCCCGGATGCCTCAGCGTATCAAAAAAGCCTCGCAGAGTTTGCCGCCCGCAGGCGGCAAAGAAATAAAATCATTTTCTCTCGCGACATGTGCGTGAGAGAAAATACCTCTCAGGCTGCCAGTGTGGAATTTGTCCGTCTGCGACGGACAAATTATGCGCGCAGCAGACTGCAATCCTTTTGTCGGAAAAACCCGGAGGGTTTTTCGACAGTCTCAGGCATCCGGGCAGGAACACTGCCCGGATGCCTTTTTGCCTGCACGCCCGGAGATCGGATGCCGGTGTAGATTTTTTTCCAAATTACGGAGGGAAAAGTCGTGGGTTTTTCTGCCGGTTCGTGTATAATGGGGTAGAAAGAAAAAATGAGAGGGGGAGAGGGCTTGGAACAGGAGATGATCCGGCGGCTGCTGGCGCGGGAGGAGGCAGGAATGGCCGATCTGCTGCTGCACTATGGGCCGCTGATGCGCTACATCATCGCGCCTATTCTGCCGAACCCCCAGGACCGGGAGGACTGCCTCTCCGAGGTGACGCTGCGGGTGTGGGAGAAAATTGAGCAGTATGACCGAAAGCGCGGCAGCTGGAACGCCTGGCTGACGGCTATTACCCGCAACACGGCTCTGAACCACGCCCGGAAAGCCCTGGGCAGCAGCGCAGAGGCTGCCGGAGGACACCCCGGCGGCGGGACATACCCCCGAGGAGGCGGTGCTGCAAAGGGAGCGGCAGGAGGCCGTGCGGGATGCTCTGGAGCGCCTTCCCTACCGGGACCGGATCCTGTTTTACCGAAAATACTATTACATGCAGCCCACGGCGCAGATCGCCGCCGAGCTGGGCATGACAGAGCGGGCCGTAGAAGGGAAGCTTTACCGGCTGAAAAAGCAGCTGCGCAAAATGCTGGGAGGTGAAGGCCATGCGCAATGAGGGTTGGCGCCACGCAGACGATATTGACCTCAGAGCCGTTTTCTCCGAGAGCTTTTCCGTCCTGCCGCCGGAGGAGGTGGTGAGAGACGTGACCCCCTGGAAGCGGGCCATGAACCGGGTGCTCATCGGCATGGTGCTGTGTACCATCACTCTGAACTTTTGGTATCTGAATTACATTCTGCCTGCCGTGGGCATGGTGCTGTGGCTGCTGGGCCTGCGGGCCCTGCGGCGGGAAAACGGGTATTTCACCGCTTGCTTTGTGCTGATCCTCCTGCGGTGCGCGTGCTTCTTCCCGACACTGATCCTGAACACATTCGCCTGCCGGGACGATTTCATTCCCGAGCGTGTCACCGCCTCTCTGACTCAGGTCTCCGTTGCGGTGCAGCTGTTGGGCCTATTCTGCCTGTGGCTGGGGCTGCGGGCGGTGCAGCAGAAGGCGGGCCTGCCGCCCCGGGCGGGAGGCGTTCTGGCGCTGATGCTGTGGTATGGAGTGGTGTATTTGTTGGTCCTGATACAGTATCCCGGGATGATCCTGCCGCTGATCCTGTTAGTCGCTTTTATTTTCATCCTGCGCAGTATCTGCAAAACTACCAAGGCCCTGAGCGAGGCCGGGTACACCATGCACCCGGCGCCGGTGAAGGTGTCGGACCTGTGGCTGGTGCTGATTTTGGCTGCCGTGCTGGTGCTGGGCTGCGCCGCCGGGTATCTGTTCGGCGCCCAGCACCCCATGGACTGGCAGCCCTTGGAGGAGACCCGGTCGGCAGAAACAGCAGAGATCAAGGCCCACCTTTTGGACCTGGGCTTCCCGGAGGTTATCCTAAACGACCTGGCCGAGGAGGATCTGGCCGCCTGCGCCGGGGCCCTGCGGGTGGATGCGGAGAGCGAGGTTTACAGCCCTACCCTGGAAAACGAGAAAGTCTCTGCCGGCAAGCGCCTGCGTATCACCGACATCGCCGTGCAGATACCCGGTGAGAAGGATACTTGGATCATCCTCCACCATTTCCGCTGGGAGAGAGGCCCCCTATTCTTCGGCACGGATGCCCTGCAAGTCTGGCCTATGTACCAGCTCAAATCCGGAGGCTGGGCCAAGGGCGGCGACATCACCGGACGGCTGCTCTATGACCGGGACGGTCAGACCTACACTGCGCCCTATTACTTCCTGGGAGAGGCCCGCGCTGCGGACACGGGCTTCCTGTCCCTGGGCACAGCGCGGACGGACATTTACGCCGGGTTCTCCCTGCCCCGGGAGGGTGAAAACCGCCGCGGGTATCTGACCTACACCATGTTCAATACAGAGAGCGGTTATTCCATCATCAGCTACTTCAATTACACCCACCAGCACACCTGGTTCCAGTATCCCGCCACCACAGCCCTAAAGGCGCAGATGAGCTCTCGCGCCTCCAACTATATGGACCCCTTTGCAAGGGAAATGACCCAGTTTTGGTTTACCCCATCTTCGGAGCATTTACAGTGGCCGGATTAAGAAAATCCACGAAAAAAAGCCAAGTCCCCGGGCTTGGCTTTTTTCTTAGCTTCACCGGCACCCGGGCCGGGCGCAGGGATAGTGGGCTTGACAACCGCACGGCTTTATTCTACAATACAGCCAAGCTCCTGACGCCAAAAGTCCTTCTTGCGGCGGAAGATGCGCCATAGAGAGAATTGCCCGCCTCCGGCGGGTCTTGTGGCCGTGTCGCAGAGCGATGCGGCTTTTTTGCCGCGAAAATCCATCCGGGAGGTATCACATGGAAACAAGAGTCGCCCTCATCGGCATCATTGTGGAGAAGGAATCATCGGTGGCCCAGCTGAACGAGCTGCTGCACCAGTACGGCCGCTACATCATCGGCCGCATGGGCCTGCCCTACCGGGGAAAGGGCGTGAACATCATCTCCGTGGTGCTGGACGCGCCCCAGGACGCTATCTCCGCCCTCAGCGGCAAGATCGGCCGGCTGGAGGGAGTCAGCGCCAAGACCCAGTATTCCCATGTCACTACCCCCGCAGAAAACTGAAACAAAGGAAAGGAGTTCCACTATGAAAAAGATCACTTCCCTGCTCCTGGCCCTGGTCATGGCATTGAGCCTGGCCGCCTGCGCCGTGCAGCCCCGCCAGGAGGACTATCAATCTGTGAACATTCGCTTAGGCGGCCTGAAGGGCCCCACCTCCATGGGTATGGCCAAGCTGCTGGATGACGCCGAAAACGGCCTCACCGCCAACACCTATGAGTTCACCATGGCCGCCTCCGCCAACGAGCTGACCCCGAAGCTCATCCGGGGCGAGCTGGACATCCTGGCCGTGCCCGCCAATGTGGGGGCCATTCTCTATAACCAGACCCAAGGCCAGGTGGAGCTTGTTGCCGCCAGCACCCTGGGCGTGCTGTACATTGTGGAAAAGGGCGGCCAGACCGTGACAGATGTGAAGTCCCTGGCCGGCAAGACCATTTATGCCACCGGCAAGGGCGCCACCCCTGAATACGCCTTGACCTATCTGCTGGCGCAGAACGGCCTGACCCTTGGGAAGGACGTCACCGTGGAGTGGAAGAGTGAGCCCACGGAGATCGTAGCCCTTATGGCCCAGGAGGATCATGCCATTGCCATGCTGCCCCAGCCCTTCGTCACCGTGGCCCAGGGCCAGCTGGAGGGCCTGCAGGTGGCTATGGACCTGTCCGCCCAGTGGGATAAGCTGGGCGTTGACAGCCGCCTGGTCACAGCGGGCCTGCTGGTGCGCAAGGCCTTTGCCGACGAGCATCCCGAGGCTGTGGCTAAGTTCCTGGAGGAGTACGCCGCCAGCACCGACTACGCCAACACCCACGCCGCCGAGACCGCCGTTTTAGTGGAGAAGCTGGGCATCGTGAAGGCCGCTGTGGCAGAGAAGGCCCTGCCCGGGTGCAACCTGGTGTGCATCACCGGCCAGGAGATGAAAACCGCAGTAAGCGGCTACCTGCAGACCCTGTATGACCTGAAGCCCGAGGCCGTAGGCGGCGCCATGCCCACGGACGGCTTCTATTGGCTGGGCGCATGAATCGGGAACGCTGGCAGCAGCTCTTAGCTGCGGCGCTGGCCCTGGCCGTGTGGCAGGGGGCGGCCATGCTGGTCCACGCCCCCATCCTGCTGCCCTCACCCCTCCGGGTGGCGGATCGGCTGGGTGCGCTGCTGGTCACGTTGGATTTTTGGAGCACCGTCGGCTTTAGCCTGCTGCGTATTGCCGGAGGCTTTCTGCTGGCGTTGGCGGCGGCCACGGTGCTGGCCTTTGGGGCGGGTCGATTTTCCCTGCTGGAAATTTTGCTTCGGCCCTATGTGCTGGCCATTAAGTCCGTGCCGGTGGCATCGTTCATTATTCTGGCGCTCATATGGCTGCGAACCTCTCAGCTGTCGCTGTTTATCTCGTTTCTTATGGTGTTTCCGGTGCTGTACACCAATGTGCTGACAGGTATCCGCGGCGCAGACGGGCAGCTATTGGAGATGGCGCGGGTATTCCGAGTCCCCTGGAAACGACGTGTGCGGATGATCTACCTGCCGGCGGTGGAGCCGTTTTTGCTGGCAGGCTGCGCCACATCCCTGGGCATGAGCTGGAAGGCCGGGGTGGCGGCGGAGGTTATCGGCGTGGTGAGCGGCTCCCTGGGCGAGCGGCTGTACGATGCGAAAATCTACCTGATGACCGCGGATCTGCTGGCCTGGACAGTGGTCATTGTGGCCCTGAGTGCCGGATTTGAAAAGCTGGTTTTGTGGCTGCTGCGGCATATTCTTCGCCGGATAGGAGGTGCGCCGGCATGAAAATTCAGCATCTGTGCAAATCCTTTGACGGCAGGGTGGTTTTGGATCATGTGTCTCTGACTTTGGAGAGCGGTGGGACGGCCTGCCTTATGGCCCCCTCGGGCCGGGGCAAGACCACCCTGCTGCGATGCATCGCCGGATTGGAGCGGCCCGACAGCGGCCAAATTACGGACCTTCCGGAGCGGATAGGCTATGTGTTTCAGGAGGACCGTCTGTGCGACGGATTTTCCGCAGTGGACAATATCCGTCTGGTCACGGGCCGGGCCATGGATGAGGGCGAGATTTGCCGACACTTGAAAGAGCTGGGCCTGGCGGACAGCCTGGGTCAGCCGGTCCGGGAGCTCTCCGGCGGCATGCGGCGGCGAGTGTCCATCGGCAGGGCGGTGTGCTTTGGCGCCGGGCTTCTGCTGCTGGACGAGCCCTTCAACGGCCTGGATGACGCAACTCGACAGCAGACGGCGGACTACATCCTGCGGCATCGGGGCGGAGCCGCCATTCTATGCGTGACCCACGACCGTGAGGATGCCGCCGCCCTGGGCGGCGCGGAGATCATGGCATTTTGATCTGTGGCTTTTAGCGATAAAGAGCCCTCCGGGAGCGCATTTTGCACTCTCCCGGAGGGCTTTCATTTTTGCATAGCATGAGGTTGTTTAATAGGTGCGTGGGAGCAGCGCAATGTGGGTGCCCACATTGTATAGAAAATTGCTTTGCAGCTTTACTCCAGCGGCTCGCCCAGGGATTCCAGGCGGTCAATAATCTCGTCAGCCAAATCCTCCAGGGCTTCATGCTCCTCGGCCCAATCCACAAATTCCTCGCTGGTCTCATCCTCCGGCTCGTCCTCGTTCAGGGTCTCCAGCTCGCAGCGGACGTCACTCAAATATGCCCGGAGCTCCTCCGGATCCATGGTGGCCGGATCCCGATACAGATCCATATTCATCCCCTCCTTGTGCTTCGTTTTCTCGATTTTGCCATATTCGCAGCGAAAATGCAAGCCCTCTGTATTGCCGTAGGCATCGCAGCCGGCATGCAGCCTATTCTCGGCTATACTATGGCAGCGGACAATTTAAACGAGTCAGGAAGGCATGGGCGAGCTTATGGATGCCCTAAAGATCGTCAATGAGAAAGCCTATAACAGCGTCCTAAAAAACTAACCTAATGTGCTACTACTAACACGTTACTAACAACGTCATTTTTGGCAAAAATAAAAAAGTCCGGAAACCCTTGAGATTTCTGGACTTTTTTGGTGGAGACTGCTGGACTCGAACCAGTGACCTCCTGCGTGTGAAGCAGGCGCTCTAACCAGCTGAGCTAAGCCTCCATATTCGGCAACCCGTTACGGATTGCCTTGTGGTGACCCGTACGGGACTCGAACCCATGTTACAGCCGTGAAAGGGCCGTGTCTTAACCACTTGACCAACGGGCCGTATTTTACTGAAAGGGGATTCCCCCGAGATGCCGCACATCTCAGGGGAATATGGTAGCGGCGACTGGATTTGAACCGGTGACACTGCGGGTATGAACCGCATGCTCTAGCCAACTGAGCTACGCCGCCATAAGTCAATCCCTGACAGGCAAGAGTTATGTTACCATATTCGGCGGGACTTGTCAATTATTTTTTTCAAAAAACCGGGGATTTTCCATTTGAATTCCGCTATGACTCGCCGGGATAGACACATCCTGCGCCGCCGCATCATAAATTAAAATATGGAAAGGAGAGGGACTATGGGAGAGGTCTGTGCTGAAAAACTACGGATTTTTAGGCGTGATGCCGCTGATCGTGTTCTCAGTGCTGTTCGGCTTTGCGGCCAACATGGCCGGTGGGCCGGAGACGGCGGTGGCCAAGTGGCTGCGGAGCATGACGGAAACCATGCTGCAATTCATAAAGCTCGTGACCTATTATGCGCCGGTGGCCTTTTTTGCCATTTTTGCGAATCTGGTGGCCGACTACGGCCCGCAGATCGCCGGGGCCTATGGCCGGGCGCTGGCGGTGTATTATCCTCTGTGCCTGATATATGTGTTCACGGCGTTCCCTCTGTTTGCCCGGTTTGGCGGCGGGCGGCGGGGGCCGGGCGTCATGCTGCGGCACATCACCAAGCCTGCTGTGGTGTCCCTGGGCACCTGCTCGTCGGTGGCCACTATCCCTACCAATATGGAGGAAGCAGGGCAGACCGGCATCAGCCGGGACATCTCGGAAATGGTGATTCCTTTGGGAGCCACCATGCACATGGTCGGCTCGTGCTTCAGCTGTGTGCTGAAGATGGCCTTTCCTATTTTAGTGGCCATCGGCAACCTGATGGATCCCCCGGCTACTATGATTAATTCCTCCGGTGACTATGTGGCCTCGTTCATCGTCTCCCGCTTTGCGGACGGCAAAAAGGGCTATGGCCAAAGAGTAAAAGGAGCGCGCTGCAAGTGCAGCGCGCTCCTTTTTTGAATAAAATGGGGATCAATACATGCCGCCCATGCCGCCCATATCGGGGGCGGGAGCTGCGGGAGCCGCAGGCTGGGGTTTATCGGCCACCAGGGACTCGGTGGTCAGCACCATGCCGGAGACGCTGGCGGCGTTCTCCAGGGCGGAGCGGGTCACCTTGGCGGGATCCACGATGCCGCTGGCGATCATGTCGCAGTACTCCTCCTTGTAGGCGTCAAAGCCGTAGCCGTTCTTGCCGGAGGAACGGACCTTCTCCAGGATCACGGAGCCATCCAGGCCTGCGTTGGCTGCGATCTGGCGGATAGGCTCCTCCAGAGCTTTGGACACAATCTGCACGCCGGTCTTCTCATCGCCCTCCACCTGATCCAGCAGGGCAGTGACGGCGGGGATGGCGTTTACATAGATGGTGCCGCCGCCGGCCACGATGCCCTCTTCCACGGCGGCCTTGGTGGCATTCAGAGCGTCCTCAATGCGGAGCTTCTTCTCCTTCATCTCGGTCTCGGTAGCAGCACCCACCTTGATAACGGCCACGCCACCGGCCATCTTGGCCAGGCGCTCCTGGAGCTTCTCCTTGTCGTAGTCGCTGGTGGTCATGCCGATCTGGCTGCGAATCTGAGCCACACGGTCGGCAATGGCCTGCTTGTCGCCGGCGCCGTCCACGATGATGGTATTCTCCTTGGTCACCTTCACCTGACGGGCACGACCCAGCATATCCACGGTGGCATCCTTCAGGGTCAGGCCCAGCTCCTCGCTGATGACCTGGCCGCCGGTGAGGATGGCAATATCCTGCAGCATTTCCTTGCGGCGGTCACCAAAGCCGGGGGCCTTCACGCACACCACATTCAGGGTGCCGCGCAGGCGGTTCACAATCAGGGTGCTCAGGGCCTCGCCTTCCACATCCTCGGCGATGATGAACAGCTTCTTACCCGCCTGGACCAGCTGCTCCAGCAGGGGCAGGATGTCGGAGATAACGGAGATCTTCTTGTCGGTGATGAGGATGTAAGCGTCGTCGATAACGGCTTCCATCTTTTCGGTGTCGGTGACCATGTAGGGGGTGATATAGCCGCGGTCAAACATCATGCCCTCCACCACCTCGGAATAGGTCTCGGCGGTCTTGGACTCCTCGATGGTGATGACGCCATCGGCGGAGACCTTCTCCATGGCCTCGGCAATGAGCTTGCCGATGAAGGCGTCGCCGGAGGACACGGTACCCACACGGGCGATGTCATCGGAGCCGTTAACCTTTTGACTTTGGGCGTGGATGGATGCCACGGCAGCGTCCACAGCCTTAGCCATGCCCTTCTTCATGACGATGGGGTTGGCGCCGGCGGCCAGGTTCTTCAGGCCCTCGCGGACCATGGCCTGTGCCAGCAGGGTGGCGGTGGTGGTGCCATCGCCGGCCACATCGTTAGTCTTGGTGGAAACCTCCCGCACCAGCTGAGCGCCCATGTTCTCGAAGGGATCGTCCAGCTCAATCTCCTTGGCGATGGACACGCCGTCGTTGGTGATCAGCGGAGAGCCGAACTTCTTATCCAGCACCACATTGCGGCCCTTGGGACCCAGGGTGACCTTTACGGTATCGGCCAGCTGATTGACGCCGGACTCCAGAGCCTTGCGGGCCTCGTCGCCGCGCTTGATAATTTTAGACATATTGATTGCCTCCTATATTGCAGATAATGATTTTATAAAGGAATGTCACTCCGAGGGAGCGAAGCGACCGCGGGAATCCGTAATACCCTTTGCATAAGGCCGGGGAGAACGGATTGCCACGACCAGTCTGCGGACTGGCCTCACAATGACAGTGCCAAAGTTTTATTCAACGATAGCCAAAATATCGCCCTGCTTTACAATGATGTACTCCACATCCTCCAGAGTGATCTTGGTGCCGGCGTATTTATCGGTGATGACCTTGTCGCCGGGCTTGACGGTCATGGTAACGGTCTTGCCGTCCACAACGCCGCCGGGGCCAACGGCAATGACTTCCGCCACAGAGGGCTTCTCCTTGGCAGAGCCGGTGAGGATAATGCCGCCCTTGGTGGTCTCCTCCGCCTCGGTCATTTTCAAAACCACGCGGTCAGAAAGCGGTGTCAGTTTCATAGTTGTTTTCCTCCTTATATCCTTTTTATTAAACAAATTCAGCGTTAGCACTCAAAACACAGGAGTGCTAACGCTGATTATAATACCACATTTATATCGTTTTTCAAGGGGTATTTTGGAAAATCACAAAAAATTCACATTTGCTCCACAGCGGGAGCGGCTTCCCGGGCGGTGGCATTGCAGGAGCAGCCGTCGGGGCCGAAGAAATTCAGCTTTTTATCCGCCAGACGGATATGGACGTGGTCGGTGGTGACGCACTCGCCGTCCAGGCAGGTAACGATGTCCTTTTTCTCCGAGTCGATGACGATGTCCTTAGCGGTGGAGCAGTGGGCCAGATGGGGGAAGCGGTGGTACTCGCCCCTGGAGTAGGGGCCCACAAATTTCAGGAAGGTACTGCGGCTCACCTTATCCACCACCAGGGTATTCAGCACGCCGTCGTCCATCCGGGCCTCCGCCACGGGCATGAAGCCGCCGCCGTAATAGCGCCCGTTGCACACGGCCACCACGGCGTAGTCCTTCTCCACGGAAACGCCGTCCAGTGTCACGGTCCAGTGGGTGCCGATACCCTTAAAGAGAAAGTTCACCGCCAGAGACACGATGTAGCTGCTCTTGCCGTCCAGAATGGGGCTTTCGCTGAACTTGTGGACATCCTTGGCCACCCTTGCGTCGATGCCGGAGCAGGCAATGGTCAGGGCGATACGGTCATTGACCTGGATGGCATCTATGGGAAACTGCGGCCCGTTCCACAGATTCTCCGCGTCCCGGAACTTCTCCATATCACTGCCGAAATTCTTGAGGAAGTCGTTGCCGGTGCCGATGGGGATGACGCTCATAGCGGCGTTATCGTAGCCAATGATGCCGTTGGCCACCTCGTTTACGGTGCCATCGCCGCCGCAGGCATAAAAGCGCAGCTCCTCGCCGGTCTGACAGAGTTTTTTGGCCAGCTCTGTTGCGTGGCCCTGACGCTTGGTGAGGATGCACTGCACATCCAGATCATGCCGGGTGCGCAGGGCATCAGCCATATCGTAAATACGCTGGCGGCTGTCGGACTTGCCGGCCGTGGGATTGATAATAAAAATATGTTTCATAAGACCCTCCGCTATGGAAAAGAATAAAAACACACGTGAGTTCATTATAGCAGGCACAAAGAAGAATTTGTGTACAAAGTGAAAACAAATTTCCCGGGCCTGTCTGCGAGGACTTTTAGATCCGCTGCAGGGGCGGCCCTTGCGGGTAACCGGCTTGCAACTGGCTGGGGCAATCCGTTATTCTGCGCCTAAAACTCATACATTCCCGTACATAAACAGGTCACACTTGAGCATCCCATTATAGAGCTTGCGCTTCTTGTCTGCCGGTCGGCCGAAGGTGCGCTCAAACTCCGTATGGCTGCTGAGCACCAGGGTCCGCCAGCCGTCGGGCAGATGCTGCCAAACCCGGCCCAGCTCCCGGTACAGCGTCTCCGCCGCTGCCCGGTCCATGAGCCGCTCTCCATAGGGCGGGTTGGTTACCAGCTGGCCGTATTGGCTATCCCGGCGGAAGTCTCTCATGTCCGCTACCTCAAAGCGGATGCAATCCTCCACCCCGGCCTTCATGGCGTTGCTCCGTGCGATTTCAATGGCCCGGGGATCGATATCCCCGCCCCAAATGTCGTACTTTCCGTGAAACTCCTTATCCATGGCCTCCTCCGCCGCATGGAGCCAGACCCTCTGAGGCAGGAAGGCCCACCTTTGGGCGTCAAAGCTGCGGTCTAAGCCCGGAGCCCGGTTTTTGGCGATGAGGGCCGCCTCAATGGGGATGGTCCCGCTGCCGCAGAAGGGATCGCAGAAGGGATCCCGCCCCCGATAGCGAGACAGCAGCACCATGGCTGCCGCCAGAGTCTCCCGCAGGGGCGCCTCCACCCCTACGGCCCGGTAGCCCCGCTTGTAAAGCCCCTCCCCGGAGCTATCCAGCCCGATGACTACCTGATCCTTGAAAATGGAAAAGCGCACCTGGTATTTTACCCCCGTCTCAGGGAACTGCTCCAGGCCATACCGACTCTTCAGCCGCTCCACCATGGCCTTTTTCACAATGGATTGGCAGGCAGGGGCAGAATGGAGCTGGCTGGTAATGGAGTAGCCCTTCACCGGGAAGGCGCCGTCTCGGGGAATGTAGTTCTCCCAGGGGATGGCCTTCACGCCCTGGAAAAGCTCCTCAAAGCTTCGGGCCGGGAATTCCCCCAGCACCAGCAGCACCCGGGCGCCGCAGCGGAGGTTTATGTTGAGCCTTGCGCAGTCGTCCGGTGTCCCGTCGCAAAAAATGCGCCCGTTCTCTACCCGGACATTTTTAAGGCCCAGTCTCTTTACCTCATCGCCCACCAATTTCTCCAGCCCCAGCAAACAGGGAATCATATAAGTTGCCATACAAGCGCTCCTCGAGATATTTTTCATTCTCCCCTCAGTATAGAATAGAAATCCCAAAAGTGCAAGAAAAAGAAGCTGCCGACAAAGCGGCAGGATTTGCGATAACGGTAAGGAAGGGCATGTAGGGGGAAACCCAAGAAGGGTGTCCATCGCCACTGAAATCAATGGAATTTGAAGCTTTTTCAAAGCTTCAAAAACTTAGGCGGCGGGAAAAACTTTTTCACCCCGCTAAAAAACAGTGGTGTTCCACGCCGCTATCCTGTATAATAGAGGCAAATAAGCCGAGGGGCCAAAAGATCTTGCAGAGTTTGCGCCCGCAGGCTGTAAGCCTTTTGCCGGAAAAATCCGAAGGAATTTTCGACAGCATGAGGCGCAAATTTAAGTTGCGCGAAAAAAATCCTTGCAGGAAACTCAAGGTTGATAGACAAAGCCCCGTTTTTTTGATACTATGATACCACATAGAGGGGGGAAGGATATGGCTTTTGGAGAACGATTGCAGCTTTTGCGCCGCCGCAGCGGCCTGACCCAGGAACAGTTTGCCGAGCAGCTGCAGGTGTCGCGCCAGGCAGTGAGTAAGTGGGAGTCCGGCAAGGGCTATCCGGAGATGGAGAAGCTGCTGTTCATCTGCCGGCAGTATGGCGTAACCCTCAATGACCTGTTTGAGCAGGGGGAAAATGAACCCATTTCCCGGGAAATATCTCCGGCCATTCCGCTGAAGGCGTCAGTTGCCGCCTTTGTAAGCAATCTCTCCCCCCGAAATAAGTGGCTGGCCGCCGGCATCCTGCTGGGCGTGGCGCTGCTGGCTGGCTTTATGGGATTGTGCCTGAAAGGAGGAAAAGCGGAAATGGAGATGGTCATTTGGATTGCCGCTATGGTGGTCTTCGGCGTGGTGGAGGCCGTTACGGTGGGGCTGGTGTCCATTTGGTTTGTTTTGGGCAGTGCGGCGGGGCTCATCGCCGCCATCTGCGAGGCCCCCATATGGCTGCAGGTGGTGCTGTTTTTTGCGGTGTCCATTGCGGCGCTGATAGCTACCCGCCCCCTGGTGCGCAAAATGATGGACAAGAACATCGTCCCCACCAATGCCGATGCCGTGCTGGGCAGGGAGGCCCGGGTCACAGAAGCCATCGACAACACCGTTCCCTCCGGGGCGGTGTATGTAGACGGCAAAACCTGGTCAGCCCGCAGCGAATCCGGCGAAACGCTGCCGGAGGGCACCCTGGTGCGCGCCGTGCGTATGGAGGGGGTAAAGCTGTTCGTGGAGCGGCTGCAATAAAAACAACATTTTATATTATTAAACAGGGAGGAAAAAACATGTTTGGAGACATCAATATCGGAACGGTTGCTTTGGCAATCCTGGTGGTGCTGATCCTGATCCTCATCGTCAGCAACATACAGATCGTCCAGCAATCCAAAGCCTATGTGGTGGAGCGGCTGGGCGCATTCCACGCCGTGTTGGGGCGTGGGCCTGCACCTGAAGGTGCCATTTATTGAGCGCGTGGTAAAAAAGGTGAGCCTGAAGGAGCAGGTGGCGGATTTCGACCCAGCCCGTGATCACCAAGGACAATGTCACCATGCAGATCGACACCGTCATCTATTTCCAGATCACTGATCCCAAGCTCTACACCTATGGTGTGGAGTATCCCATGAGCGCCATTGAGAACCTCACCGCTACCACCCTGCGCAACATCATCGGTGAGCTGGAGCTGGACCAAAGCCTCACCAGCCGCGACACCATCAACGCCAAGATGCGCTCCATCCTGGACGAGGCCACGGATCCCTGGGGCATCAAGGTCAACCGTGTGGAGCTGAAGAACATCCTCCCGCCCCGGGAAATTCAAAATGCCATGGAAAAGCAGATGAAGGCCGAGCGTGAGCGCCGGGAGTCCATCCTCCAGGCCGAGGGCGAGAAGGCCAGCAAGATCCTGGTGGCTGAGGGTGAGAAGCAGTCCGCCATTTTGAAGGCGGACGCCCAGAAGCAGGCGCGCATCATGCAGGCCGAGGGCGAGGCCACAGCTATTTTGAAGGTGCAGCAGGCCATGGCTGACTCGCTGAAGCTGCTGAACGAGGCCGCCCCCAACGATCAGGTCATCAAGCTCAAGGCCCTGGAGGCCCTGGAGAAGGTGGCCGACGGCAAGGCTACCAAGCTCATTATCCCCAGCGAGATCCAGGGCTTGGCGGGCCTGGCTGCCAGCGCCAAGTCCATCCTGTCCGATGATAAGCCAGAGGCGTAAGGCGCTATGGCCAAGAAAGAAACCGACCGCTTCGTGAAGGTGCTGGCGGAGAACGGATTCATCACCTCCTCGGAGATCTGGGTAGACACCCAGACAGGCGTGGAGTATTTGTACCACGCCAGCGGCAATTCCGGCGGCCTCACCGTCCTGGTGGACGCCGAGGGCAAGCCCTTGCTGCACCGCCGCACCCCGGATGCCCCGGAGTATAAATAATAGGGAGGAGAACACATGATCGTAACCACTACCCCCTCTGTGGAGGGCCGCCGTATCACGGAATATAAGGGCGTTGTTTTCGGTGAGGTCATCGCCGGTGTGAACTTCGTCAAGGACTTTGTGGCCGGGCTCAGCAACTTCTTCGGCGGCCGTTCCGGCACCTACGAGGAGGAGCTCATCAACGCCCGCCAGCAGGCCCTGGACGAAATGGAGCAGCGGGCGGCTCAGCTGGGCGCCGATGCCGTGGTGGGTGTGGACATTGACTATGAGGTCCTGGGCGCCGATAACGGCATGCTGATGGTCACCGCCAGCGGTACGGCCGTGCGTCTGGACTGATCCGCCCATATAAACCGCATCAAATTATGCGCACAGGCGGGGCAAAGCCCCACCTGTGCGATTTTTCGCCGCCAAGCGCCGTGATCCTTGTGCAATGTCATTGCGAAGCCAGTGCGCACACTGGCTTCGCAATCCGTAATCCCCCAAAAATCAGCAGGTACGGCTTAACCGTACCTGCTGATTTTTTCGTATTTACCGGCCCGTCATGATATTCAAGATCACCCGTCCGTCTCGTGCATGCCCTTGGAGGCTAAAACACCTACATTGCGGATAGTTTCCTCCACGTCCGCGCCCTCTATGCCATCGCCGGGCCGGAAGTTGTTGCCGCCCAGGTACATGTTGTATCCCAGGATGCCCGTACCCACGGCCATGGCGATTTTACTGGCACAGCTGGCCTTGGCTCCGTCACAGATGCACCCGGAGATCATGGCCACGGCGTTGCAGATGGTGCGGCTGATGCCGTCGTAACCCGCGCCCCGGAGCCAGGCGATGCCACAGCCTGCTCCCACCCCGGCAGACACCGCGCCGCAGTAGGCGCTGAGCCGCCCGATACCGGTTTTTTGGTGAATAGTAATAAGGTCAGACAGGGCTACGGCTCGGAGAATATTCTCTTCACTTGCGCCCAAAAACAGGCCATACCGCCACACAGGCACCGAAGCAGTGATGCCCTGGTTGCCGCTGCCAGAGCAGATGACCACCGGCATCTCGCACCCGTTCATCCGTGCATCGGACCCCGCCGCAGCCCAGGCCCGGGCCTCGGTCTCGATGCCGCTGCCTGTGGAGAGCAAGGTGGAGCCGATGTTGGCACCCCAATCACCCCGGAGCCCCTCGGCGGCAATGGCGCTGTTGCACGCCAGCTGCCGGCTGATGCAGGGCCGTATCCGTTCTATGTCCACGGTTTCTATAAAGGTAAGAATGTCTTTCACATTCAGGACGCTCTTGTCCTGGAGATTGGCCTCGGCAGAGGCGCTCTCGGGCTTTTCCAGCAGCACCCGGCCATCTTTTTCGATGTATACCAGGTTGGTGTGGTTGTTGGCCACCCGGGTCACGGCCTTGTGCCCACCCAGCCAGCCTGTGAGCCGGATGTCCAGCAGGCAGGGGGTCTCCGGACAGGTGACGGTGATATCCGTGGCGTCCAAGTATTCCTGGATATGCTTTGTGTCCTCCTCGGTGACCTTGGCCAGCACCTGCAGCTCTGCGTCGGCGTCCCCGGCCACGATGCCCACGGCGATGGCGGCCTCAATGCCCCGCCGTCCGCCGGTGTTGGGCACCACCACGGATTTCACATTTCAGGATGTTTCCGCTGATCTCGGCCAGCACTTTTTCCGGTTTACCGCCCAGCACCTCGCGCAGCTTTGCAGCACAATACGCGACGGCGATGGGCTCTGTACACCCGGTGGCCAGGCGAAGCTCCTCCGCCAAAATGGCGCAGTAGGCTTCCATTTTCCTTTCGTTCAACATTCTTACCGCACTCCTTAATGTTAATTTGTATAGAACCCCGGGCTCCCGGGGAAAAGGATAAAAGTCTCGCAGAGCTTACCGCCCGCAGGCGGCAAAAAAATTAAATCATTTTTCACCGTGACATGCGCGTGAAAAAAACTCTCAGGCTGCCGGTGCGGAATTTTGTCGCTTGCGGCAAAATGATGCCCGCAGCAGACTGTAAGCCCTTTGGCAGAAAATTCCGCAGGAATTTTTGCCGGGCATGTCAACCACCGATATTTTCCGCAAACGGCAGGTCATCGCCTTCCACCCATTCCGCCACATCCACGATTTCAAACTCCGTAGGCGTTTTTCGGATCACCACCCGGACAATGCCCGCATTGATGACCATCCGTCGGCACATGGCGCAGCTGGTAGCATCGCCCAAAATTTCCCCGGTTTGGGCGTTTTTGCCCACCAGATACAGGGTGCCGCCCACCATGTCCCGCCGGGAGGCGGAGATGATGGCGTTGGCCTCGGCGTGGACGCTGCGGCACAGCTCATACCGCTCTCCCCGGGGCACCCGCAGGGCTTCCCTTGTGCAGTAGCCCATGTCTACGCAGTTGCGCCGGCCCCTGGGTGCGCCGTTGTAGCCGGTGGAGATGATTTCGTCGTTTTTCACAATGATAGCGCCGTAAATGCGCCGCAGGCAGGTGGCCCGCTCCAACACGGTCTGGGCAATGTCCAGATAATAATTCTCCTTGCTGATACGCTCCATACACACCTCCGTGGGATTTATAGCCCCATTATACTGTATTTTTTGCCCCATTTCAAGAAAAAGGACGCCGCAGCAGCGGAGTCCTTTTTGCGAATTCAGAATCTGTCATCATGGTGGAAGGCTTCGTCCTCATCTGGGCTCCGCCCGGGCATCCGGCCGATGCCCTTTTCCGCCTTAATGGCCTCAAAGTAGCCCAGGTTAGTTTGCTGGATATAGGGGGTGATCCAAATGGAGAGAATGCCCGCTGTCAACACGCACAGGAAGCTCCAGCCCAAAAAGGTCACATCCAGCACAAAGAGATCCAGCTTGTAGCCCTTGGTCTGGGCCTTGCTCATGGCCAGGGCCTCCATGACCCCCAGCTCCGGGTTTTCGCAGAGGTTATACAGGGCAAAGCGGTAGCGGTAGGCGGCAATGATGCCGGGCACGATCAGCAGCATGCTCCACAGGGCTACAAACACCGCCATCACCAGGTTCAGCAGCACGATCTTTCCCACGAAGCCGAACCCGTCAAACAGGGAGGCGATGGGCATTTCCTCACCCCGGCGCACACCCTGGTGATACTGAATATACCCGGCGGCCAGCACGCAGCCCAGCAGCCAGACCAAGACGGACACGAACACTACCACCGGCGTAGGGAAGGCAGCGTGGTGAAAGAGGGATTGCACCTGAAACTGCATATCTCCGATCTGCACCCATGTACCGTTATCGGCGGACACATAGTTGTCTGCCAGGCTCAGCGCAAATCGGATCACCAGATATAGAAGGGTCATCTGATACGCGGAGACCCGGGCTGACTTGGTAATGACCTTGGCGTTTTGCTTCAGTTCAATCCGATTCAGCATAAATTCATCTCCCACTGCAATGTATTATTTATAATGTGCATTGCCACTGTAACACACCTGCCCGAAAAAAACAAGAGGCAGAACCATTTCCTGTTGAATTTACGGAAGGAGGCGCTTTTTCACGGCATCTTAATTCATAATTTGTCAAAAAATACCGCAAATCCTATCGGATAGGGGTGGACAAAGGCCCGAATTTGTTGTAATATTACTTTCAGTATGGGGTGGCATAGGGCCACCCTGAAGTAAGATGAGGTGAAAGACAATGGCACAAGCTTTCTTTGGCGGCGTTCATCCCAATGACATGAAGGCCGCAACCAATGAAAAGGCCATCGAGCAGCTGGCAGCCCCGGCTGAGGTGGTCATTCCCATGTCTATGCACATCGGTGCGCCTTGCAAGCCCGTGGTTTCCGTGGGCGACAAGGTTACTGTGGGCCAGCTGATCGGCGAGCCCGGCGGTTTCGTATCCGCACCCATTCATGCCAGCGTTTCCGGCACTGTAAAGGCCGTGGAGCCCCGCCCCTTCTCTATGGGCGGCACCATGATGAGCGTGGTCATTGAAAACGACAAGCAGAACACCGTGTGCCCGGACATTCATCCCGTGGCCGATCCTGACAGCCTGACTCCTGAGCAGCTGGTAGAGATCGTCAAGAACGCCGGCATCGTCGGCCAGGGCGGCGCGACCTTCCCCACCCATGTGAAGATCAGCTCCGGCCTGGGCAAGGTGGACTATGTCCTTATTAACGCTGCCGAGTGCGAGCCCTATATCACCGGCGACCACCGCACCATGCTGGAGCGGCCTGAGCAGGTCATCAAGGGCGCTACCCTTCTGGCCAAGTGCTTCGGTGTGGATAAGGTCTACATCGGCGTGGAGGCCAACAAGCAGAATGCGGCGGACGTGCTGAACAAGACCATCGCCGAGCTGAAGGCTCCCGTGGTGGTGGAGGTGCTGCACACCCGTTACCCCCAGGGCGCTGAAAAGCAGCTCTGCCAGGCCATCTCCGGCCGGCAGGTTCCCTCCGGCAAGCTCCCCGCTGACGCCGGCTGCTGCATTTTTAACCTCAACACCACCTGTTCTATTTACAAGGCCGTTTACACCGGTATGCCCGTGGTGAGCAAGATCGTCACCGTCTCCGGCTCCGGCGTCATCGAGCCCAAGAACATTGAGTGCCCCATCGGCACCCCCATTACCGACCTGTTCGATGCCTGCGGCGGCCTGCGGGAGGACACCTACAAGCTGATTATGGGCGGCCCCATGATGGGTCTTGCCCAGTATGATGTGGATGTTACCGTGGGTAAGGGCACCGGCGCCATGCTGGCCTTTGCCGGCGATGAGGAGAAGTATGTGGCCGAGCCCCAGTGCATCCGCTGCGGCAAGTGCGTGGGCGTGTGCCCCATGCGCCTGGAGCCTGTCTTCATGTATAAGTACCTGCAAAAGGGCGATGTGGACACCTGGCAGAACGTTCTGCACGGCATGGATTGCATCGAGTGCGGCGCCTGCGCCTACACCTGCCCCGCCCGTCTGCCCCTGACCCATATGTTCCGTATGGGCAAGCAGAAGGTCAATAACGCAAGAATGGCTGCCAAGGCAAAGGCCGAGGCCGAGAAGAAGGCAGCCGAAGAGAAGAAGGAGGCGTAAGCAATGACGGATTATAAAAGCTTGAAGCTCATCGCATCCTCCTCTCCTCATATCCGCTCCAATGAGGACACCCGCTCCATCATGCTGGATGTGATCATCGCTCTCATGCCCGCCCTCATCATGGGCATCTATGTGTTCGGCTGGCGCGCACTGACGGTCACCCTGGTGTCCGTGGCGGCCTGCGTGGTTTGGGAGTGGCTGTACCGCAAGGCCATGAAGAAGACCAACTCCATCGGCGACCTGTCCGCTGTGGTCACCGGTATCCTGCTGGCCTTTGTCTGCCCCGTGCAGATCCCCTACTGGATGATTATTATCGGCGCGTTTTTCTCCATCGTGCTGGTCAAGCAGCTCTACGGCGGTATCGGCTGCAACTTCATCAACCCCGCCCTGGCGGGCCGCGCGATCCTGCTGGCCAGCTATGCCTCCGTCATGGCAGGCAACTGGGTCAAGGTGGGTGAGAAGGCTCTGGTGGTTGGCAGCAATGCCGACATCGTCACCGCTGCCACCCCCATGATGCTCATGAAGGGCGTGGACGCCGCCGGTTGGGAGACCCTCACCAATACATACACCCTGGGCGATATGTTCATCGGCCGCATCGGCGGCTCTCTGGGTGAGGTTTCCTCCCTGATGCTCCTGCTGGGCGGCATCTATCTGCTGCTGCGCAAGGTCATCTCCTGGCAGACCCCCGTGGCCTTCATCGCCACCGTGGCTGTCATCTCCCTCATCTCTGCTCCTGCTGGCATCAGCGGTGTGGAATACATGGCTTACAATGTGTTCGGCGGCGGCCTGATGCTGGGTGCCATTTTCATGGCCACCGACTATGCCACTTCCCCCGTCACCAAGCTGGGGCAGGCCATCTTCGGCATCGGCTGCGGCCTGATCACGGTGTTCATCCGCCGCTTCGGCTCCTATCCCGAGGGCGTTTGCTACTCCATCATGATCATGAACTGCACCACCTGGCTGCTGGATAAGTATGTCCGTCCCACCATCTATGGTGCGCTGAAGAAAGAAAAGAAGGAGGCGGCGAAGTAATGAAGATTCCCGGTAAGTTTATCCTCAAGGTCGCCGGCACTCTAACGGTCATCTCCCTGGTGGTTGCCGCCCTTTTGGGCTTTGTCAACAGCATCACCGCAGACAAGATCGCCGAGATCGACGCCGAAAATACCCGCATCGCCATGAGCGCCGTGGCCCCCGAGGGCAGCGAGTTCGGCGATAAAATAGAAGTGACCGATGATATGGTCGCCGCTGCCGCCACCCAGAGCGGCAAGATCCTGGAGCTGTACCCCGTGACCAACGGCGGCGCCGAGGCCGGCTATGTGATGAAGATCTCTGCCTCCGGCTCCCAGGGCACCATCGTGATGATGGTGGGCGTGGACGCTAATAAGGCCATCACCGGCATTTCCGTTGTCAGCCATGCCGAGACCTCCGGCATCGGCACCAAGGTGGTGGGCAATGAGACCAACACCGCCGGTGTGCCCGTGCTGGATCAGTTTGTGGGTCTCAGCGGTGCCGGCTCCCTGGTCGTTGGCAGCAACATCACAGCCATCTCCGGTGCCACAGTCTCCACCAAGGGCATCACCATGGGCGCCAACGCGGCCCTGGCTGTTGCCGATGTCTTGGGCTAAGAAAGGAGGAGCTGAATTATGAATTTTGGTAAGCAACTCAAAGAGGGCCTGATTACACAGAACCCCGTGCTGGTGCAGGTGCTTGGTATGTGCTCCACCATGGCCATCACTACCTCGTTCTTTAACGGCCTGGGCATGGGCGTCAGCGTGCTCATCATCTTGACCCTGTCCAATATTTTCATTTCCCTGCTTCGCAAGATCATTCCCAACGAAGTGCGTATTGCCTGCTACATCGTGGTCATCGCCGGCTTCGTTACCTGCGTGGACCTGCTGCTGAAGGCCTTTGTCCCCGCGCTGTCCAGCTCCCTGGGCGTGTTTATCCCCCTGATCGTGGTGAACTGCATCATCCTGGGCCGCGCAGAGGGCTTTGCCTCTAAGAACGGCGTAGGTGCCTCCGCGGTGGACGGTATCTGCCAGGGCATCGGCTACACCCTGGTGCTGATCGTCATGTGCGTTGTCCGTGAGTTCCTGGGCAGCGGCAAGTTCGGCGGCGGCCTCCTGGGCGGCGGCGCTTTGGGCAGCGCTCCCGGCGTGACCATCATCCCCGAGGAGTTCGGCATCAAAGTCCTCACGCTGCCTGTGGGCGGCTTCCTGACCCTGGGCTGCCTCATTGCTCTTATGCAGTGGGCCCTGGCCAAGAGCGCTAAGAAAAAGGAGGGTAAGTAAGTTATGAGTATTACAGCTTTGCTCGCCATCTCTTTGGGCGCTATTCTTACAAATAACTTTATCTTCGCCCAGTTCCTGGGCATCTGCCCCTTCCTGGGCGTGTCCAAGAAGATCGACACCGCCGTGGGTATGGGCGCCGCCGTGACCTTTGTTATGGGCCTGGCCTCCGCCGTGTGCTTCGGTGTCAACAAGATCCTGGTTGCTATGGGCCTGGGCTATATGCAGACCGTGGCCTTCATTCTGGTCATCGCGGGCCTTGTGCAGTTCGTGGAAATGTTCCTGAAGAAGAACATCCCCACCCTGTACACTGCTCTGGGCGTCTACCTGCCCCTGATCACCACCAACTGCGCCGTTTTGGGTGTAGCTCTGCTGAACGTGCAGAATGACTACAGCTTCATCGGCTCCGTGGTGTACGGCATCACCGGCGGTTTGGGCTTCCTGCTGGCCATCTTCCTGTTTGCCGCCGTGCGTGAGCAGCTGGAGGTTTCCAGTGAGAACCCCAAGGCCTTCGATGGCTTCCCCATCGCTCTGGTCACCGCCGGCCTGATGGCCCTGGCGTTCATGGGCTTCAGCGGCCTGAAGGTCTGGTAAGGAGGAAAAGAGAATATGAATATTTTGTATGCAGTCATCGTTTTAGGTGTACTTGCAATCGTGTTCGGTCTGATCCTGGCCGTGGCCGCTAAGGTCTTTGAAGTGGAAGTAGACCCCCGTCTGCCCGAGATTCAGGCAGCTCTGGCCGGCGCCAACTGCGGCGGCTGCGGCTATCCCGGCTGCGGCGGCTGTGCTGAGGCCATCCTGGCCGGCAAGGCTCCCGTTACCGCCTGCGCTCCCGCGGGGGCTGAGGGCGCTGCCAAGATCGCTGCTATCATGGGCATGGCGGCTCCCACCGGCGATAAGATGGTCGCCCATGTGCTCTGCAATGGCGGCTGCAATGCCAAGGACAACTTTGAATATCGTGGCGTCACCGATTGCCTGGCCGCTACTAAGGTCTGCGGCGGTAACTCCAAGGCCTGCCGCTACGGCTGCTTCGGCTTCGGCTCCTGTGTGGCCGCCTGCAAGTTCGATGCCATCCATGTGGAAAACGGCGTGGCCGTGGTGGACAAGGAAAAATGCACCAACTGCGGAGCTTGCCGTGAGGCTTGCCCCCACCACCTGATCGTGGAGGTCCCCTACAAGCAGAAGGTGTTCGTCAATTGCTCCAATAAGGACAAGGGTCCCGCCGTCACC